>ERZ791903.18-NODE-18-length-268370-cov-10.316538_pt1 | contig 268370 bp, 183 predicted proteins | sample MGYA00510148_ERZ791903 | MGnify/ENA primary metagenome ERZ791903 (study PRJEB30046, sample SAMN00792080) | human gut metagenome | study: EMG produced TPA metagenomics assembly of the A metagenome-wide association study of gut microbiota in type 2... | reverse complement strand
TTGAAATCTTTGCCAATGACGGGAAGGATGTATTCACATTATTAACCTATCCGGGTGAGGCTCAAACTTGTATTGAACTTTTCGCGCAGAAGAAGGGGACAAAGATGGAACTGGATGCCTGGATGCTTAAATCGATATGGAGATGAGGAATTTATTGTTTGCACTGCTGCTGTTGCCTTTGATGGCTTCTTGTGTGAAGGATACGGCACAAGTGACTTGGGACTCCCTGTTGGATGAAATGATATCCGTGGAAGAATCTGCACGTTATCCGCTTGTGCCATACCATTGCCTGCAAGTCAGCAGTTATGACCGCTCTTCCGTGTCTTCCGATTCACCGGGATGGTTTGCCAATAATGATGGCTATGGCATTGTCCGCACGGATACGGTTGATGGGAGAATTGAACGTGTGATGTTTGATGAAGAGGGCCCTGGAACTATTACTCGTATCTGGATAACTACAGTTGACAAGCGTGGAACCTGGAGGTTTTATTTTGATGGGGAAAGTACTCCCGGATGGATAGTCCCTGCTTATGATTTGATGCAGTTCGGAATACCCGAATTAGGTAGGGGGCTGCTTCAACCCCACACCAGCTATACCCCCGACGGGAAAGGCGGCAATACTCTTTTCCTGCCCATCCCTTTTGCCCGAAGCTGTAAAATTACATTTGAAGATGAACCAGGCATTACGCCTACCCCCAAATACTATCACATCAATTACCGCAAGTATCCCGAAGGAACCTCTGTAGAAACTTTCTCTGCAGCATCTGTAGTTCGCATCGGTGAGAAAATTTCAAAAGTAGATGATTTCTTGCTGCATCCTAAAACCCGTTCCGGTTTGCAGATAGATAAGAAGCGGCAAGTGCTCCAACCGGGCGACTCTTTGTGGATTGACTTGCCGCCAGGGGAAAATGCGGTTTATGAAATCAGCTTCCAACTTGAAAAAGCCGATTCAACGGTTTATGCCCAACTGATGCGTAATCTTATATTTAAAGCTGATTTTGATGGTTTGCCTACTGTTTGGGTTCCTCTTTCGGATTATTCGGGAGGTGGTATGGGAGCTCCAGCTGTTGATAGTTGGTTCTTGTCTGCCGACGGACAAGGCAAGGTGGTGAGTCGCTGGCTGATGCCCTATAAAACAGTGGGTAGGTTATTACTACAGAATATCTCTACACAGTCTGCAGACGTGAGTATGGAAGTTGGAACGGTACCTTTGTCATGGGGAGAGCGTTCTCTCTATTTCCATGCTTCCTGGCGCCAGCAGACTGGACTTCCGGTTTATGAGCGCCCGGATGATGATGCAAATTGCCGGGAGTGGAACTTTGCTACATTGACCGGACGAGGCATATACAAAGGGGATGTTCTGACTCTGTATAACCATTCGCGTGCCTGGTATGGAGAAGGGGATGAAAAAATTTGGGTGGACGAGGATTCCTTTCCGTCTCATTTCGGTACCGGAACAGAAGACTACTACAACAGTTCATGGGCTCCGGTCGTGATATTTCAGACGCCTTTTGGAGGTGCTCCCCGTGCCGATCAGGCGAGTTCTCACGGCTATAATACCTTCTTCCGTACTCGGAACCTGGATGGCATTCCGTTTTCTTCGCTTCTGCGTTTCGATATTGAGTTGTTGAGTTGGGTGAGCGGGACGGTGGACTATGCAACTACCGTTTACTGGTATGGGGATGCGGCTGCCAAAGCTGTTGGAACATCCAAGGTGGAGGAGGCTACAAAGGAATTGCTGCCCATTCCTGCCGATTTGTCTAAATATCGTAGGGAGAACAGTATTGAGTTTGAAGACAAGGTACCAGTTGCTGCTTCTCCGTCCATTCGTTTTGACAAGCAGAGCATGCTTGGCTTTGTTGATGCCCAATGGAGCGGTGGGACTCAGCTTCTTTGCATCGGCGGAAAGCCGGGGGACTTTGTGGAGTTCGAGTTTGACCGACTGGAAAACCGTTCTTATAAGATTGCCGTTTATGCGACTAAAGCAGCGGATTATGGTATGACCTCTTTCTTTGTGAACGGAAAGGACACACAAGTCTGTCTTGACGGATATGATACAAAAGTTACACTTTGCGGTCCCGTCGTTTTGGGCTCCTTCACCCCGGTTGATGGAAAGATTGCATTGAAAGCTGTCATATCGGGAACCAACCCTCAGGCCGTGGGAGAAGGCTATTTGTTAGGCCTGGATTGCATTATTTTAGACTGAATGTAACATTTGTAATATACTTTGAAACAAAAAAGATAGCCTCACACTGCCTGATGGCGTATCTTTGCACTGTAGAAAACAGTTTTAATTTAATACCAAGAAACATCATGAATTTAAAAAACAATTTGTTGACTGTGCGATGGACCCTTACCTTTATAATAGGTACAATCTGGTCTGTCTTTTCGTGTCAGGCTATTAATCCTCCTTTCGTGATTAAACATTTAGGTGACGGACAGAGCATTGTCCAGATTGAGAATCAGAAGAAATTTCTGTTGCTTCCCGTAGAAGAGGCTGCTCCGGAAGCAAAACTGTATATGATAGCCAATAATGACGTAGTGCGCAATATGAATGTTCGTCTGGCTGTAAATAAGGTGGACTATTTTGTTCCGGTAGATCTCTCCGGATTTGATAATAAATCACTTTCCTTCAACTTCCAGTTGATACCCGATACGGCTATTTGCTGGGATGAAATGAAACTTTCCAATGAGTTTGATACATCCAATCGCGAGAGTTTCCGTCCGCTTTATCACTTCACTCCTCAATATGGCTGGATGAATGATCCGAACGGCATGGTATATAAAGATGGTGTTTATCATTTGTTTTATCAATACAATCCTTACGGTTCTATGTGGGGAAATATGCATTGGGGACATGCCACCAGTACAGACCTGGTGAATTGGGAACATCAGCCGGTAGCCATTGCGCCCGATGCGTTGGGAACTATCTTCAGCGGTTCCTGTGTGGTTGATAAGGATAATACGGCAGGTTTTGGTGCCGGCGCAATCATAGCTTTCTATACTTCAGCCAGCGATCGCCAGGTGCAGAGTATGGCTTACAGTCTGGACAACGGAAAGACATTCAAGAAGTATGCGCGTAATCCTATACTGACTTCCACCCAACGTGATTTCCGTGATCCGAAAGTTTTCTGGCATGACGCTACCGATAAATGGATCATGATTCTTGCCGTAGGTCAGGAAATGCAAATCTACTCTTCAGCTAATCTGAAGGACTGGGCTTATGAAAGTAGTTTCGGTGAAGGTCAGGGGGCTCATGGTGGTGTATGGGAATGTCCCGACCTGATAGAATTGCCTATTGAAGGTACGGAACTGAAGAAATGGGTTCTAATCTGTAATATTAATCCCGGCGGACCTTTCGGTGGAAGTGCCACTCAATACTTTGTAGGTACCTTCGATGGAAAGAAGTTCGTAAATGAATCACCGAAAACCACCAAGTGGATGGACTGGGGAAAAGACCATTACGCTACCGTGACCTGGAGCAATGCGCCCGAAGGACGCCATATCGCCTTGGCATGGATGAGCAACTGGCAATATGCCAACAATGTACCTACTACTCAATATCGCAGTGCCAATTCCGTTCCCCGTGACCTGAGTCTGTATACCTCGGCAGGCGAAACATATCTGAAATCTTCTCCTTCCAAAGAGTTGCTTAAGTTACGTGAAAAAGAAGAAAAGAAACGTTCCTTCAAAGTGGACCGTACCTATAATCTGGATAAACTGCTTTCCGATAATACGGGTACATATGAAATTGAAATGACAATTAAGAACCGGAATGCTGAGATTGTAGGTTTCCAACTATTTAATTCAAAAGGAGAAGAAGTGGATATCTATTATAATCTGGTAGAGAAGAAATTCGCAATGGACCGTAGTAAGAGTGGAATCGTATCATTCAGCCAGGATTTCCCGATAGTGACTTTTGCTCCAATAGAGGATAATCCGGAAATGACATTACGTCTTTTTATTGATAAATCGAGTATTGAAGCATTTGGAGAGGACGGACGTTTTGCAATGACAAACCTTGTATTTCCATCGGAACCTTATAACCGCATCAGTTTCTATGCTAAAGGTGGAAGCTATACGGTCAGTTCGTTCAAGGTTTATAAATTGAAGTAAAATTAGTCTGTTTTACCTCTTTTACCATCCCTAATCTACACCAAAGCCGTACCAACTCCGTATTTGCTCCGTACCTAAGCGTTTGGACCAGACACGAAGTTGGTACGGCTTTGATACGGAGTTGGTATGGATATGATAGGCCGATTGGTCTATTTCTCTTTTATTCTTCTATTTCGATAGTGTATTTTCCTCTGAATATTTCTTCGGGTTGCAGATGCTGTATCCAGTCCTTTTCTTTATATTCTCCTGTATAGTGTGCTCTGTCACAACGACCATACCACGGTTCTATACAGACGAATGGAGCATTCTTGGAAGGAGGTGACCACAAGCCGACTACAGGTGCATTGAAATGCAGGCTGAGGTAAGGTTGCTTATCCTTATTATATAGAGTAACCTGCCGTACCTGACTGTTTTCCAATATCAGTGCATCTTTATCAAAAGTATGTATATCTAAAGGTAACAGTCCATCAGTTAACTTCAACGAATATTTGGTGTCCGGATCAGCGCAGCCCTTTTCGGAAATGAGGATATATTTCAGGCTGTTCTTTTTTCCAAAGCCAAAGAAACCCCGCTCTTTTGTAGTTGCATCGAAATCCGGATAATAGAATGCCGGGTGTGCTCCAATCTGGAAATGCATTTCTTTTTCTCCGGTATTCTTCACTTCCCATGTTACATCGATTTTCTTGCCATAGATGCGATAACCAATTTCAAGACAAAATGGAAAGGGGTATTTCTTGAGTGTTTCTTCGTTGCTGACAAGTTGATAGCGCACTTCGTCGTCATGCTCTAATATGAGCGTAAACTCCATGTCGCGGGCAAATCCATGCTGTGTAAGGGCGTAGGTTGTACCTTCATTGCGATATTCATTTTCCCACACACTTCCTACGATAGGAAAGAGCACCGGTGAATGACGTTTCCAAAATGCGGGGTCTGCTTGCCACAGATATTCTTTTCCATTAGAGAAAATACTGCACAATTCGGCTCCATGTGCAGAGACCTCGATACTAAGTTTTCCGTTAAAGAGTATTTCCATAATGATTTATTTATGAGTTTGTTGTATGTACTTGTACAAAAGTAGCTAAAATGGATGATAATAGGGCTCAAATACGGCTAAAAAACAGTCTGGTATCATAATTGATATTCTTTGTAACAAAATTGTTATCCCGTTGTCGTGGTATTCGCTTCCTTTGCAACATGCTTTCCCGAGCAAGAAATACTTAAATTAATACCATACAACCATGAAATCAAATTCTTCGTTATCCAAGCTCTTCCCGGTGATGCTTTGTTTCTTCGCCATGGGATTTGTTGATCTGGTAGGCATTGCCTCCAACTATGTAAAAGCTGATTTAGGTCTGACGGATTCTCAGGCTAACATCTTCCCCTCGTTGGTTTTCTTCTGGTTTTTAATCTTTTCCGTACCGACAGGTATGTTGATGAGCCGTATCGGACAGAAAAAGACGGTACTTCTTAGTTTACTGGTAACTTTTGCTTCTTTATTGTTACCGGTTTTCGGCGATAGTTATACGCTGATGCTGATTTCTTTCTCTTTATTAGGTATCGGCAACGCGCTTATGCAGACTTCACTGAATCCGTTACTTTCCAATATTGTCAGAGGTGACCGTCTGGCAAGTAGTCTAACCTTTGGACAGTTTGTGAAAGCGATTGCCTCGTTTCTTGCACCTTACATTGCCATGTGGGGAGCTACGCAGGTCATCCCATCCTTTGGTCTGGGCTGGCGGGTGCTATTCCCTATTTATATGGTAATTGCTGTAATTGCTGTTTTACTATTAGGGCAGACACAGATCGCTGAAGAAAAAGAAGAAGGCAAACCTTCTACATTTGGCCAGTGTTTATCTCTATTGGGCAAACCGTTTATTCTGCTTTCTTTCATTGGCATTATGTGCCATGTGGGAATTGATGTGGGCACGAATACTACTGCACCTAAGATTTTAATGGAACGCTTGGGTATGGGATTGGATGATGCTGCGTTTGCTACCAGCCTTTATTTTATATTCCGTACGGCAGGTTGCTTTACAGGTTCTTTCATTTTGAGAAAGATGAATGCCAAATCGTTCTTTGCTATCAGTAGTTTTATGATGTTATTGGCAATGATAGGGCTTTTTGTTTTTCATTCAAAAACATCTATTTATATTTGCATTGCATTGATAGGTTATGGTAACTCAAATATATTCTCGATTGTCTTTTCGCAGGCATTGCTGTATATGCCCGGCAAGAAGAACGAAGTTTCCGGTCTGATGATTATGGGCCTTTTCGGTGGAACAGTGTTTCCGTTGGCAATGGGACTGGCAAGTGATGCGGTAGGACAAAGCGGTGCAGTAGCGGTAATGACAGTCGGTGTGCTTTACCTGCTGTATTACACATTGAAAATCAATAAGACAATCTCTCATGTGTCGTAAATCATAAATCATAAATAGTAAATCTAACAAGTATCATGAATAAAATTATCGTTGGAATGGGTGAAGCACTTTGGGATGTGCTGCCCGAAGGAAAGAAAATAGGTGGTGCACCTGCCAATTTCGCTTATCATGTATCACAGTTTGGTTTTGACAGTCGTGTAGTAAGTGCTGTAGGGCATGATGCTGACGGACGGGAAATATTGGATGTTTTTGCTCAAAAGAAGCTGACTTGCCAGATAGAGCAGGTGGATTACCCTACGGGTACGGTACAGGTTACTCTTGATGCTGTCGGTGTACCTTGTTATGAAATTAAAGAGGGGGTAGCTTGGGATAATATTCCTTTTACGGACGATTTGAAACGGCTGGCTCTTTCTACCCGTGCCGTTTGTTTCGGTTCTCTGGCTCAACGCAGTCCTGTGAGTCGGGCTACTATCCAGCGCTTTTTGGATACGATGCCTGACGGAGAAGATCAGATTAAGATTTTTGATATTAATCTTCGCCAGGGATTTTATACGAAGGAGATTCTTTGCGAATCTATGCGTCGTTGCAATATTCTTAAAATCAATGATGAGGAATTGGTGACAATCAGCCGCATCTTTGGCTATCCGGGTATTGATTTACAGGATAAATGTTGGATACTTCTGGCTAAATACAATCTGAAGATGCTGATTCTGACTTGTGGAACCAATGGCAGCTATGTATTTACTCCGGGCGTAGTATCTTATCAGGACACACCGAAAGTTCCTGTTGCCGATACTGTGGGAGCGGGTGATTCATTTACTGCTGCTTTCACATCTGCCATACTTAGTGGAAAACCTGTTCCTGAAGCACATAAACTGGCCGTAGAAGTTTCTGCTTATGTTTGTACACAGAGTGGGGCTATGCCGGAATTACCGTCTGCTTTTAAGAGTCGGTTGGAGTAAGTACCTGAAAGGTTACAATTAGATTGTTTTCTCCTTTATCATTACTATTCTGATATGGTAATGATAAAGGAGATTCATTTATATGGCAAGTAATTTGGTATTATAAGGGCATTGTGTAGCATACAATACCTTTTTTCTTCCAACTTCCTTCTATTCCATATTCCTGTTTGTCTTCTGTAGTGTAACAATAATCATTTTCATTTGCTGCTTCGTATAGAGGAATGGCTCCGTCTACGGGTGAAGTATATACATATCCCAGTTCTTTTTCCAGTTGCCATCCGGCGTCTGCTCGTAATGACTCTATGGATAAACGTTGTTTTTGTCCATTGCTATATAAATACAGAGGCACGGTATGTGTTCTTTGCTGTTTGTAGATGGAACAAACGGCTCCTTCGTATTTTTTGTTGGAGTGCACTGCAATATCTAAATAAGATGTATCGTATGTGTGATTTTTGCCATTCCAAGCCTGAAGTAATGGAGTTGTGGAAACAGACGATAACTTTTGGTTGGAAATATATTTTTCTATGGCATCTTTCACTTGTTTTCTTTTGGTGGCATCCGCTATCAGTTCATAAATAGGAAGAACTTTGTCTTGAGTGATTTTAGTCAATGTATAATTTTCTTCATTGAAGGACTTCCACCAAGCATTGAAGCCATCGGTTATCGGCTGTGAAGTCAATAGGCTTGTATTTCCTCCATAGAATTCCAGTATAAGCTGGCCTCCTATGCTTTGTGCCACTTCTTCTTCCCATCCGCCGACACCGCTTCCGGTAAAGAGACCTTGCTGGCCTATTTTGGTCAAAGCGCTGAGTAAGGTGATTCTTGCACTGCTGGCAGCCGATGTCGCTGTAGGCACTGCTGTCCGGAAAAGTCCTCTGAATCGTGCCCCTATGCCGACGTCCACTAAAAGGTGTGTGCCATATTTGTTTATGATATCTTCTGCTGTCAGACTGGCGACATCATTTTCAAACTCCTGTGTAAGGTATCTGTATTTATATTTTTCTGAGTTATAGAAGAACGAAAAGTACCAGCGTTCCGCCGTAAATAGCTGTTCGCTGGAAGCAAAAGAATATTGTGAAGAATGGTTGTAGTCAGATTCGAACTCTTTGTGCTTGAGAATGGTACCGATCGATAGAGCATTCCTGGATTTTACGTCTCCCAGTATTAGGTTATTGGTCATGTCGGTCAGGAACGTTGTTGCATTTTCTCCAGCGTAGTCTCTGGGTTCGGAAGCATTTGCCCGCATACGATAGATATTATCTTCATCGCTGTTTTCCAATTTCTCCAAATCTATTATAGGTGCTTTTATGGCTTCTGGACTTAAGTAGTCGGCAGTAACATCGTAGCCCGCACCAAGAATTTGCTTCATACTTGCCGGGTAGGTTTTGAAAATGACTTCCTTGTCAGGAATAGCTTTGAGTTCATAGATATCAGAAGGAGTTTCATCTTCCGGGGTGAAATCTGAATCTGAGGAACATGCATATGAAATACATGCCAGAATGACAAAATAGAATAGCTTTTTCATAAAATAATAGTTTTCTAGTTGTTATCTCGTATCTGTTGACAAAAGTAACAGAAGTATTTGAAAGGGCAATAGGAACATGTCTTTTCTTTAAGAAAAAGTATCTTGTCTTATATAATAGACGATTTTACATTACTGCACAAAATTCCTATGCCTGCTTTTCAAAACGATCTCTTATCTTAACCTTATTCTTTACTACGCTCCGATGATTATAAATAGTTTGTGGTGAATAGTACAGGAGGGCGACTTTTGGTATGAGTGGCAACTATTTGCGTCCGTTTACGCTGGAATTCAGTGCAAGTCTTTCATTCTAATTTTAATTAATATATTTTTGTAACTAAATTGATTGTATACCATGAAAAATTTACTTGTAACCCTTTTTGCATGCGCTACTTTATCGTATACTCATGCAGCGGAAAACAAAACGATCCGCATTTCTACGGACAATACCGACCTGGTGCTTCAGGTAGGCGATAATGGTCGTCTATATCAAACTTATTTAGGTGAGAAACTATTGCATGAACAGGATCTGAATAATTTCAGCTGGAGTATCCATGCAGGTGCCGATGGTAGTGTAAGCCGGCGTGGTTGGGAAGTATATAGCGGTTCGGGTAATGAAGATTACTTTGAACCGGTCATTGCTATTACTCATAACGATGGCAATCCGTCCACTATCCTGTATTATGTTTCTTCTTCCTCTAAGGCGGTTGACGGTGGTACGGAGACTGTGATCAATCTGCGTGACGACAAGTATCCGGTAGATGTCACTCTGCATTATGTGGCTTATCCGAAGGAAAACGTTATCAAGACCTGGAGCGAAATCATACATCAGGAGAAGAAACCTGTAATACTTTCGACCTATGCCTCTACCATGCTTTATTTCAATAATTCAGCTTATTACCTGACTGAGTTTAGTAGTGACTGGGCGAAGGAAGCACAAATGAGCAGCCAACAGCTACAGTTCGGTAAGAAAGTGATCGATACGAAGTTGGGGAGTCGTGCCGCCATGCATACGCATCCTTTCTTTGAAGTGGGACTGGATCAGCCGGTCAGTGAAGATCAGGGAAGCGTATTGATGGGTACATTGGGCTGGACTGGTAATTTCCGTTTCACTTTTGAGGTAGACAATGTAGGAAACCTTCGCGTAATCCCTGGCATCAATCCTTATGCTTCGAACTATGAGTTGAAACCGAATGAAGTGTTTACTACCCCTGAATTTATCTTCACTTTAAGCAATGACGGTGCTGGGAAAGGTAGCCGGAATCTCCATGAGTGGGCACGTAACTATAGTTTGAAAGATGGTAAAGGCAGTCGTCTGACTCTTCTGAATAATTGGGAAAATACAGGCTTTAACTTTAACCAGGAGATACTGGCTGAGTTAATGAAGGAAGCCAAGCATCTGGGTGTAGATATGTTCTTATTGGACGACGGGTGGTTTGCGAACAAATATCCCCGTAAAGATGATCATGCAGGTTTGGGAGACTGGGATGTGAATCATAATAAATTGCCTGGTGGTATTCCGGCTCTGGTGAAAGCTGCCAAAGATGCAGATGTGAAGTTCGGTATCTGGATTGAGCCTGAAATGGTGAATCCAAAGAGTGAGCTCTTCGAGAAACATCCGGATTGGGTGATCATGCTGCCTAATCGTGACACGTATTATTATCGTAACCAGTTGGTGCTTGACCTTAGCAATCCGAAAGTGCAGGATTATGTATATGGTGTTGTAGAGAATATAATGAAAGAGAATCCCGAAGTTGCTTTCTTCAAATGGGATTGCAACAGTCCTATCACCAATATCTATTCTCCGTATCTGAAGAATAAACAGGGACAGTTGTATATTGACCATGTCCGCGGTATCTATAATGTTCTGAAACGTGTGAAGAAGAATTATCCTGATGTCCCGATGATGCTATGTTCCGGTGGTGGTGCCCGCTGCGATTATGAAGCACTGAAATACTTTACCGAGTTCTGGTGCAGCGATAATACGGATCCTGTAGAACGTATCTATATCCAGTGGGGCTTCTCCCAATTCTTCCCGGCAAAAGCTATGGATGCTCATGTGACCAGTTGGAACAAGGCGACTTCCGTGAAATTCCGTACCGATGTGGCTTCCATGTGCAAGCTTGGTTTTGACATTGGCCTGAAAGAACTTACTGCTGACGAACTGACTTATTGCCAGACAGCCGTTGCCAATTGGAAACGCCTGCAGAATGCTATTATGGATGGTGATCAGTATCGTTTAGTTTCTCCTTATGAAGGAAATCATATGGCATTGAACTATGTGAGTAAGGATACCAACAAAGCTGTACTGTTTGCTTACGATATCCATCCCCGCTTTCAGGAGAAACTGATAGCAGTGAAATTACAAGGTCTGGATCCGAATAAACAGTATAAAGTAGAAGAAATCAATCTAATGCCTTCTGTTACTTCAAAGTTAGGAGCTGACGGAAAAGTTTTCTCCGGTGATTATCTGATGAAGGTCGGTTTGAATGTATTCGGTTTGGCTACGACTCAGAGTCACGTGATTGAGTTTACTGCTCAATAAGTAGGTTGCTGACAAAGATATTTTTATAATAAGTGCGCCCACTAAAGCTTAATTTAGTGGGCGCACCTGTTTTTATATACATTTCATATCATCAAAAAAAGTTTCATCCCTGAACATTACTGATGAAACGGATGTGGTATCGCCTTCCGCTTCCGGTTTTTTGCCCGGTTTGCAGGGACTTCATGCGGCAGTGGTAAGGAAACTGGACGGCGATCCGCTGAAAGAATACCGTATTCAGATAGAATTGCCATGGATGGATGGAAAGAACAAGCTGCTTTGGGCAAGGCTCTCCACCATGTACGCCACAAATGCATCAGGTAACTTCTTCCTGCCCGAACCGGATGATGAAGTGGTGGTGGGCTTTATGAATGAAGACCCCGGGCATCCCGTAATATTGGGTGGAATATATGGTGCGAAGCACAAACCGCCCTACGAATACGAGGCCAAGAATAATATGAAAGCTATCGTTACCCGTGAGAAGATGCGGATAGAATTTAATGAGGAAAAGAAGGTTATAACGATTTCTACTCCCGGAAAAAACACGGTGGAAATCAGTGACGACGACAAGCATATCAAGCTGACCGACCAGAACAAGAACGAGATTGTGATGAACAGTAGCGGTATTTCCCTTTCGTCGGCAAAAGATATCACACTGAAAGCGAAAGGTGCCATCACAATAGATGCCACTTCAAAAATCAGCGCCACCGCCAAGCAGGATGTCAGTCTGGAAGGACTGAACGTGAACATGCAGGCTAAAGTGAGTGCGACCGTTAAAGGCAACGCCATGGCGGAACTTTCAGCTTCGGGCCAAACTACCGTCAAAGGTGCGATGGTCATGATAAACTAATGGACAATTAGGAAATGGATTTTTAATTTATAACTTTTAATTTGAAAACTATGCCTCCAGCAGCAAGAATAACTGATATGCACGCTTGCCCCATGCAGATCCCAGCGTTTCCCTCGCCGATACTGCATGTGGGCGGCCCGATAGTCGGACCAAGTGTGCAGAATGTTTTGATAGGGAAAATACCGGCAGCCGTCGTAGGTGACATGTGCGTCTGCGTGGGACCGCCGGATACAATAGTAAAAGGTTCTCCACTGTAATGATAGGTGGCAGACCTGCAGCTCGTATGGGTGATAGCACCGCACATGGTGGCACGATAGCCACCGGATGCCCAACAGTGATGATAGGCGGATAAAGGGTATGAGTATACATTAGGCAATGATACCTTTCCGGGCAAAGGCTGACCTATACTGGCAGAAAGATTGTGAATAAGGTACTTTATGAGCAGGATATTCAGCAAAGTCTGGATGTCCTGTTTGGTGTGTCTTCCGGCGAGCGGGTGAATTGTTATGATTATGGAGTTCATTCCATGAGTATACTTCCGAAGTGATGAATACGGAAATTGTAGTAGAAATAGTTGTCTCCTTTGAGGTAAATACTTACTTTTGTAAACATGTGATAGAGAGGTTGATTCAATAGTAATATATAAATGGTGAGTATATGGAAATGATTCAGGTTCAGTATTATCAATCTCCCTATGGTGAGTTGATACTTGGCTCCTTCGAGGGTAAACTTTGTATGTGTGATTGGGTAAATGAAAAACGCAGAGCGGTAATCGACAAACGAGTACAAAAGGCACTGCATACTACTTATGATACAAATGGTTCCGAAGTGATTGCAAAGGCAGCTATTCAATTGGAAGAGTATTTTGCCCGTAAAAGAAAAGTATTCGACATCCCATTACTCTTCATAGGAACGGATTTTCAGAAATCAGTATGGCAGGAATTGCTGAATATCCCTTACGGTAAAACCGTATCTTATGGTGAGTTGTCACAAAAACTGGGAAATCCGAAAGCGGTCCGCGCAGTGGCAACTGCCAATGGAGCGAATGCTATTTCAATATTTGTTCCTTGTCATCGTGTCATTGGCAGCAACCATAAGCTGGTCGGATATGCCGGCGGATTGGGAGCTAAGAAGGGATTGTTAGACTTGGAAATTAATCTTTATGATAGATTCATGAACCATTAGTGAAAGCTAAGGAGATTTTCTGTGAGGGTTAAAGATTAAGATAGCGAAGGTTAATTCGTCCCCTTATAAGGAACATTGCGTCCCTCCATAAGGGGACGCAATGTTCCTTATAAGGGGACGTAATGTTCTCCATGGTGGAACGCATTAGCCTTCGCAGGCAGAGATACTAATTTCTCCTATTGCTCTATTAAGGTACCCTTGCTTTATGTCTTGAAGGTATTTAATATTATGAACACAAGCTTATTTACTCTTTAATTCCGCAACAGGCATTCATGTTATAATTTAGTAGATTGGAGAGTTTTTTAAGAAACAGGTAACGATTCCTATGATAATATTTTTATATTTGCGTTACTAATACCAGAAAAGATGAGAAGATATACTTTCCAAATGTTGCTTATTCCAATGCTCTCCCTCTTTTGGCTGACTGCTTCGTGTACGCATCGCGACGTGCATTTCCGTATCGGCGTTTCCCAATGCAGTGACGATGAATGGCGGTACCAGATGAACAATGAAATGCTGCGCGAAGCACTTTTCTATGACGGAGTGGAAGTGGATATTCGTACTGTGAAAGACGATAATGCACAACAGATAGAAGATATTCGCCATTTCATTCAGGAAGGGGTAGATTTGCTTGTAGTTGCCCCCAATGAAGCTGCTCCCATTACTCCGGTGGTAGAGGAAGCATTTGATCGTGGGATTCCCGTCATAGTCTTCGACCGGAAGATACTTTCTGATAAATATACCGCTTATATAGGTGCGGATAATTATGAGTTGGGAAAAGCTATAGGTAATTATGTAGCCAATATGCTTCATGGGCGGGGTAATATTGTAGAGATTGCTGGGTTGACCGGCTCTACGTCTGCCATGGATCGCCATCAAGGATTTGTTTCTGCGATATCTCCCTATCCCGGTATTCAACTTCTGGCTCGTGAAGATGCCGGTTGGTTACGTTCGGAAGCGGGAGAAAGGATGGACACTCTTTTGAAGCGTTTTCCGGAAATAGATGTGGTGTATGCCCAGAATGACCGTATGGCTGCAGGTGCTTATGACATTGCTAAACAGCAGGGTAGGGCAGAAGAAATGCGTTTTATCGGTACGGATGCTTTGCCTGGTGAAGGATATGGTGTGGAGCAGGTACTGAACGGGCAATTGGATGCCACGTTTATTTATCCTACAGGTGGTGATCGTGTGATACAGATTGCAATGGACATTCTGAATAAACGTGATTATCCTCGTGAGACTGTATTGGGAACTTCTGTCGTAGATGCTACCAATGCCCAGATTATGCAGATGCAGACCTCACATATAGCTACTCTTGACGAGAAGATAGAAACCATGAACGGGAAGATGAGTCAGTTCCTCGACCGTTATGCTACGCAGCAAGTTGTGCTATATGGTAGTCTGTTGGTACTTTTATTGGTAGTGGGCTTATTGGTTGCCGTGTATCTGTCTTTGCGTACTAAAAATCGCTTGAACCGGGAACTGTCTCGTCAGAAGGAGAAGTTGGAAGAACAGAAACAGCAACTGACACAACAGAAAGAACAGCTCATTCAGCAGAAAGAACAACTGGAACAACTTTCCCGTGAATTGGAAGAGGCAACTCATGCCAAACTGGTCTTTTTTACCAATGTCTCACATGATTTTCGCACCCCATTGACGTTGATTGCGGATCCTGTTAATCAACTTCTTGCCGATAAATCTCTTGGAGAACGTCCGCACCAGTTACTGGAACTGATGAAGAAGAATGTCAATATTCTCCTTCGTCTTGTTAATCAAATCCTTGATTTCCGAAAAGTGGAGAACGGACGAATGGAACTCCATCTGGAGCCGTTCGAGCTTTTGAGCAGTTTTCGTGGCTGGAACGATTCTTTCCGCATGGCGTTGTTGAAAAAGCATATATCCTTTTCTTTTGAGGCTACCCCTGATACGGATTTCCGTATGATGGCAGATAGTGAGAAAATGGAGCGTATCTACTTCAATTTGTTATCCAATGCTGTGAAGTATACACCCGAGAATGGAAAGATTATGGTTCGATTGGAGGCAGAAGCTACTAATTTCCGCTTTTCAGTATTTAATTCCGGTAGCCATATTTCTCCCAAAGAAGTTGATGCCATCTTTGAACGTTTTTATCAGATAGACGGGCATCAGGCTGGCACGGGGATTGGTTTGGCACTTGTTCGTGCTTTTGTAGAGATGCATGGCGGTCAGATCACTGCCCATAGTGATGAAAAAGGGGCGACTTTTACTGTTCTTTTTCCGGCGCAGAGTATTTCTCAGTATCACCCGACGGTGGTTACTCTTCCAAGTGAAGAAGCAGAAGTTTCTACCACATTAATCGAGACCGATTTTCCTATAGGTGAGGAGGAAACGAGAGATGCGGATCGCCCGACAATTCTGGTTATCGACGATAATGCTGACATCCGCAATTATGTGAAAACATTGCTTGCCGAAGAATATCATGTGTTGGATGCTCCGGAAGCTGCTACGGGAATTCGTCTTGCAATGAAATATGTTCCCGATGTGATTGTATCCGATGTTATGATGCCCGGTATGGACGGGGTAGAGTGTTGCCGGAGACTGAAGACAGAGTTGCAGACTTGTCATATCCCCGTTATCCTTCTTACGGCCTGCTCGCTTGATGAACAACGCATCCAGGGGTATAATGGCGGTGCAGACTCTTATATATCCAAGCCTTTTAATTCCCAATTGTTATTGTCCCGTATCCGGAACTTGATAGACTCCCGTCGCCAGCTTCGGCAGTTCTTTGGTGATAATCAGACATTGGCAAAAGAGAATATATGTGATATCGATAAAGATTTCGTTTCCCGCTTTAAGTCTTTGGTGGAGGAGAAAATGAGAGATCCGGAACTGAATGTGGAAGACTTAGGCAAAGATATGGGGTTGAGCCGTGTACAGCTTTATCGTAAATTGAAATCGCTTACGAACTATGCTCCCAATGAATTGCTGCGCCAGGCACGTCTTAAGAAGGCAACTTCCTTGTTGGCTTCTTCCGAGATGACAGTTGCGGAAATTGCCTATGAAGTAGGTTTCTCTTCTCCTTCTTATTTCACAAAGTGTTATAAAGAACAATTTGGCGAAAGTCCGACGGATTTCTTGAAGCGGAAGAATTTATAGCATAACAAGGGTAGGAAGTGATAATAATTGCCTACTTTTGCAATATCAAAAAGGAATTGAATATTTTATGAAATACGATCTTTGTTGCATTGGATATATTACTTTGGATAAAGTAGTTACTCCGCAGAAAACAGTGCACATGCCTGGAGGAACCTCTTTCTATTTTGCGCATGCCATTAAACACCTGAATACTGAAGGATTCCAACTTGTTACTGCTTTGGCTGATAGCGAGATGCCGATGGTGAATGATTTGAGAAGAGACGGCATTGAAGTGAAAGTACTTCCCAGCACTCATTCCATTTGCTTTGAGAATATTTATGGGGAAGACACTAATGAAAGAAAGCAGCGGGTCACAGCTAAGGCTGATCCTTTCACAATTGAAGGTTTGCAGGAGGTAAATTCTGGGATCTATCATCTGGGCAGTTTATTGGCGGATGATTTTTCATTAGACGTCATTAAACATCTTGCCGGGAAAGGGCTATTGTCTCTTGATGTACAGGGTTATTTGCGTGAAGTACAGAATGAAGAAGTATTGGCAGTGGACTGGCTTGAAAAAGAAGAAGCCTTGAAGTATATCCATATTCTGAAAGCGAATGAGCATGAAATGGAGGTACTTACGCAGTGCACGGATCCTTATGATGCTGCTGTGAAATTGGCAGAATGGGGAGTGAAGGAAGTCTTGCTTACCTTGGGAGATAAAGGTTCACTCATCTATGTTGATAAGCGATTCTATGAAATACCTGCCTATCCGGTAGAAAATGTAGCTGATGCCACAGGCTGTGGAGATACATATATGGCAGGCTATCTATATATGCGTAAAAGAGGAGCATCCTATCAGGAAGCCGGTTGCTTTGCCGCTGCCATGTGTTCTGTAAAGTTGCAGAGTTATGGTCCGTTCGGTGGAACGGAAGAAGAAGTTCATAGCTTAATAAAAAAAGAAAATGCCGTAATTTAATACGGCATTTTCTTTTATATACAGATAGACCTGTCTATTTCAACATCTGTGGCAGATTATCTCTTCCCCAGAAATAATAAAAGATCAGTCCGATCCAGCTGGTGAGCAAAACAAGGATGGCGACTAATAGTTTTTTCACTCCATCTACTTTCCATTTCATAATTTCCAATACGGCTTTGATTGCAAGTATCAAGCCAATAATCCAAATAATAAATCCAATCATAATGTTCGTTGTTTATTAATTTAAAAACAAATAAAGGCTACATCCGGTTCACGGTGCAGCCTTCATTTTTCAGAGTTTATTATGTTCTATTTCAATAATCGAAATTATTCGGCATCAGCACCCCAGTTTCCTTTAGACAGACGCTTGTAGCTGTTGTAACGCCATTTTGCATTGTCTTCGGCAGCCTGGAACAGTTCGGCAGCTTCTGAAGGATATTGTTTCATTACAGAAGAGTAACGAACCTCACTCTTCAAGAAGTCCTGGAATCCAGCCCAATCGGGTTCTTTGCTATCCAACTGGAACGGGTTCTTTCCTTCAGCTTCCAAAGCCGGATTGTAACGCCACAAGTGCCAGTAACCGCACTTAACAGCCTTTTCTTCCTCAGCTTGGCTCTTACCCATACCCAGCTTCAGACCGTGGTTGATACACGGAGCGTAAGCGATGATGAGTGACGGTCCGGGATAAGCTTCAGCTTCGCGGATTGCTTTCAGAGTCTGAGCCTGGTCAGCACCCATAGCAATCTGAGCTACGTAAACGTAACCGTAAGTAGTAGCCATCAGACCGAGGTCTTTCTTGCGTACACGCTTACCGGCAGCAGCAAACTTAGCGATAGCGCCCACCGGAGTAGCCTTAGAAGACTGACCACCTGTGTTAGAGTAAACCTCAGTATCCAGAACCAGGATGTTAACGTCCTTACCGCTGGCGATTACATGGTCGAGACCACCGTAACCGATATCGTAAGAAGCACCGTCACCACCGATGATCCACTGGCTGCGTTTTACTAAATATTGAGTCAAGCCTTTCAGTTCCTTGCTTACCGGGCAGCCTGCAGCGATGCCTTGCTCGATGATAGCCTCGATCTGAGGTGCAAGTTCTTTAGTCTTGTCTGCATCGTACATGTTTTCAATCCATGCTTTCAATACTTCCTTAGCTTCAGCAGGAGCATTGTCACCTTCCAGAATCTGGTTGAACAGTTTCACGATACGGTCACGCATCTTTTCATTAGCGAGTTCCATACCCAAACCGAATTCGCAGAAGTCTTCGAACAAAGAGTTTGCCCAAGCAGGACCTTGACCCTTTTCATTCTTAGTATAAGGAGTAGAAGGTACTGAACCGGAGTAGATAGAAGAACATCCTGTTGCATTAGCTACCATTTCGCGGTCACCAAACAACTGAGTGATCAACTTCACATACGGAGTTTCACCACAACCAGAGCAAGCGCCTGAGAATTCAAACAACGGAGTAGCGAACTGAGAGTTCTTTACGTTAGCTTTAACGTCAACCAGATGTTGTTTGCTTGCTACCTTTTCAGCGCAGTAATCCCAGTTAGGAACTTGGTTCAACTGGCTTTCCAGATGTTTCATAGTCAAAGCTTTGCCACCCTTCTTCGGGTTACCCGGACAGATGTCGGCACAGTTACCGCAACCCAGACAGTCGAGAACGTCAACTTGGATACGGAATGTCATACCGTCGAATACTTTACCTACAGCTTTCAGCATCTCGAAGTTTGCACCCTTCTGCTCTTCAGCATCCAGAACGAACGGACGGATAGAAGCGTGAGGACAAACATAAGCACACTTGTTACACTGTATACAGTTTTCAGCATTCCATTCGGGTACGAAAGCAGCTACACCACGTTTTTCGTATTTAGCTGTACCTTGATACCAAGTACCGTCTTCGATACCCTTGAATGCAGATACTGGCAACAAGTCACCGTCTTGTGCATTGATCGGACGAACTACTTCGTTGATGAATGCAGGATCGTTGTTTTCAGTCTTGGCGTCATCAGCCAGATTAACCCAGGCAGGATCAACGGTCAATTGCTTGTATTCACCACCACGGTCAACGGCAGCGTAGTTCTTGTTTACGATATCTTCACCCTTCTTACCGTAAGACTTCTGGATGAATTTCTTCATCTGTTCTACAGCCAGGTCAACAGGAATTACACCTGTGATACGGAAGAATGCAGATTGCAGGATTGTATTGGTACGGTTACCCAAACCGATTTCCTGTGCAATCTGAGTTGCATTGATATAGTATACAGAGATATTGTTCTTTGCGAAGTACTTCTTCACGCGGGTAGGCAGGTTCTTTGCCAATTCTTCGCCTTCCCAGATTGTATTCAGCAGGAATGTACCGTTCTTGCGCAAACCACGGGTTACATCATACATGTGCAGGTAGGCCTGAACGTGGCAAGCCACAAAGTTCGGAGTGTTTACCAAATATGTAGAACGGATCGGAGTATCACCGAAACGCAAGTGAGAACAAGTGAAACCACCTGACTTCTTAGAGTCATAAGAGAAGTAAGCCTGGCAATGCTTGTCGGTGTTGTCACCGATGATTTTTACAGAGTTCTTGTTGGCACCTACTGTACCGTCAGCACCCAGTCCGTAGAATTTAGCTTCGAACATACCTGCACCGCCCAATGCGATTTCTTCTTCCTGAGGAAGTGAAGTGAAAGTAACATCGTCTACGATACCGATAGTGAAGTGGTTCTTCGGCATCGGCATAGCCAGATTCTTGAATACGGCAATGATCTGAGCAGGAGTAGTGTCCTTAGAACCCAAACCGTAACGACCGCCTACGATTACCGGAGCATTAGCTGCACCATAATAGCAGTCTTTTACATCGAGGTACAACGGTTCGCCGTTAGCACCCGGTTCCTTCGTACGGTCAAGAACTGCAATAGTCTTAGCAGTCTTAGGCACAGCAGCCAGGAAGTGCTTAGCAGAGAACGGACGATACAAGTGTACAGCAACCATACCTACCTTTTCGCCATTAGCCATCAAGTAGTCGATAGCTTCGCGGGCAGCTTCGGTTACAGAACCCATGGCGATGATAACGCGTTCTGCGTCTTCAGCACCATAGTAATCGAACAAGCCGTATTTACGTCCTGTGATTTTAGAAATTTCATTCATGTATTCTTCTACAATAGCAGGAACTGCTTCGTAGTAGTTGTTGCATGATTCACGGTGTTGGAAGAAGTGGTCGGGATTTTCAGCCATACCACGGGCAACCGGATTCATCGGATTCAATGCGCGGGCACGGAATTCAGCCAGAGCTTTCTGGTCAATCAGCGGAGCGAGATCGTCGTTTTCCAACATCTCGATCTTCTGGATTTCATGAGAAGTACGGAAGCCGTCGAAGAAATTAACAAACGGTACACGAGCTTTGATAGTTGACAAGTGAGCAACACCGGAGAGGTCCATAACTTCCTGTACAGAACCTTCGGCCAGCATAGCAAAACCGGTCATACGGGTTGACATAACGTCTTGGTGGTCACCGAAGATACACAGAGCGTGAGAAGCCAGTGTACGAGCTGATACGTGGAATACGCAAGGCAGGAATTCACCGGCAATCTTGTACATATTCGGGATCATCAGCAACAGACCTTGAGATGCAGTGTACGTTGAAGTCAACGCACCGGCTTGCAATGAACCGTGAACGGCTCCGGCAGCACCGGCTTCTGATTGCATTTCCTGTACCAATACTGTTTCGCCGAAGATGTTTTTGCGTCCTGCGGCAGCCCATTCGTCTACGTACTCAGCCATCGTAGAAGAGGGAGTGATGGGATAGATAGCAGCTACTTCAGAGAACATATACGAGATATGCGCAGCAGCTTGGTTACCATCACAAGTAATGAATTTCTTCTGTTTAGTCATAACTAAATTGAATTATTATTAAGTGAATAAATCTCAATATAAAAAGCCGAACATCCAGAGTGGAATCTGATTCCCTCTTCCTATTTCTGCTTTGTGCAGGGCGTAGGTGACGCCGGGATTGTTCTTAATCTTCATTCCTTCCGGACAAATCTTGAAAGGCATCACATCGTCCACCAAGAACGACATATTCTTGTCGCCTTTGTTCACCTTGTGATCTTTCCACAAGGAATTTGCGAAGAAAGTATCCAGTACATCCAGTTCTTCCACTTTCACGGGATAGATGGAGTACATCAGGTTGGAGTTGTGCATCATAATCTTTGATGGTTTCTTAGGGAATTCTTCTCCCTTCGGATATACCATATTGATAAGACGTGCATCTGCCAGATATTTGATGTAGTTCATCACCGTAGCACGGGATGTCTGTATATCGTTTGCCAGCTGGCTTACGTTCGGGGCTTTCGGACCGTCTACTGCCAGCATATAGAGCAATTTCTTGATTTTTGAAAGATATTTCAGTTCAATCTGTTTAATGAGAAGAATATCCACTTCCACCATCATATTCATGGTCTTCAGCAGATTTTCCGAGAAATTGCGTTTTTCCAGAAAGAACGGATAGAAGCCGTGGTGCAGATAATCCTGCAGGTAATCTAACGGGCGCACTTTCGAAAGGATACCTTTGGCAATCTGTTCGTGGTTGCTCAAAATCTCTTCCAGTGTATAAGCACGGAACTTCATGCCTGTTTGCAGGTTCAGATACTCACGGAAAGAGAAGCCACGCAGGTTATAACTCTTCACTATATCACGCAGTTCCAGATTTTCCTCTTTCAGTCGCATCACGGACGAACCGGTGAATACAATTTTGAGGTTCGGGAAACGGTCGTAGCACATTCTCAGTTCTCTGCTCCAGTCAGGGTGTTTAAACACCTGGTCTATCAATAATACTTTTCCACCGCGGCGTTGGAATTCATAAGCGAAGTCAACGATGCTGAAATAAGAAAAGTAGAAGTTGTTCATATTGATAAAGAGACAAGAACGGTCAGTGCCGAATTTCTCTTTAGCGTATTGTAACAGAAACGTGGTTTTGCCTACACCACGCGTTCCTTTAATACCGATAAGGCGGTCGTTCCAGTTGATCTCATCCATGAGGTCACGGCGAACAGGGGCATTGGTATGCTCAACAAGATAGGCGTGTGTGCGGTAGAATGCTTCCATGCTGTTAAATTCGGTTTATCGGGCGACAAATATACGGCTTTTTTGTAGAATTGCAAAGTAGAGATGGCAAAATATCTTTTTTGTTAGTGAAGTTTATATATTTGCTTTGCCTTGTTTTTCTCTGTAATTTTGCGGCTTTAAATAATAAAGAACTGTAATTGTATGAAACTCTACGTATTCAACCCAGACACAGACATGGCGCTTGCTAACAATGAAGAAAATTATATAGCTCCCGCTTCTGCCCGCCGAATGGCTCAGGACCTTGCTTTATTACCCATCTGGTATGCCCAGCCTGGCAGTGCCGTACTCGCTCCATCAGCTTATAATGCAGATTATCTGCAAATAATGAAGCGTATGTTTCCCCTTTCCGTGCAGTTGGTTACCGAACCTGAACTGCCTGATTATGCCGAATCTCAGATTATACCATGGGGCTGGAATCTTGCTTTTCGTAAACGCATGTTGAAAGGGGGAATTGCAAAACACAAACTTCCTACGCTGGAGGAATTAAAAAGACTTCGTACCTTTTCTTCTCGAGAGTTGGCTATGGTAGTGCTTGACGGCTTGCATGGCATTGAGAATTGTTGTGGTTTGGCCAACTATCTGCATGATATCCCTGCTTGTCAGGAATTTGTAGAGAAGTATAAACGTACAGTGTTGAAGGCGCCTTGGTCAAGTAGTGGTAAAGGATTGAACTGGTGTAGAGGTACATTTACCGATTCTATTGCCGGTTGGTGTCAGCATGTTTTGGATGAACAAGAGGGGGTAATCGGGCAACCTGTATATAATAAGGTAGAAGATTTTGCTCTTGAATTTTATTCTGATGGACGTGGCAGGGTACTTTTTACTGGTTATTCTCTTTTCCTGACCAATGAAAAAGGAGCCTATCTTGGTAATCTGCTGGTAACACCTGAATGGGTGGAAAACTGGATAACTGAATACGTACCATTGGTAACTTTGGTCCAGGTACGCGAAAGGTTGCAGGAGTTATTAACTGTTGTATTCGGAGAGTCTTATACGGGTTATCTGGGTGTAGACATGATGGTTTGTCGTGATGAGGAAACGCAGAGTTACCGTATTCATCCTTGTGTGGAAATTAACGTGCGTATGAATATGGGAGTGGCGGCACATCTGTTTCGCGAGAATTTTGTAGCTCCGGGCACAGTTGGTAATTTTAAAATTGATTATTATCCAACGAACAATGCCCTGCAGGAAGAGCATGAGCAGGCGATGGAGCAGTATCCTGCTGTAATAGAAAACGGACGTTTGGTTTCCGGCTATCTTCCGTTAGTTCCGGTTACACCGAAGAGCCGGTATCGCGCCTATGTTCTATGTTATAAGAGTAGGGTGAATGATACGAATGATTAGTGTAAGACCTGTTTGCATGCTTCGCTCTCATTTCCACAACGATCTACAGCTGTGACGGCAAAGTATTTCTTTGCTGTCCACAGACGGATGGGGGCATATGTATATTCTGTTCCCTGTACACGCTGGGCTATGATATTTTCCGGGTTAGAGGTATCTACGGGATAAGTATCCGAACCATAGATGACATAAGTCGGCACATTGCGTTTATCATTGTCCGTGGCGGGAAGCCAGCTCAAATGTATGTAGCCGTCGGATTGCTGGGTAACGGTTAAATTGCCGGGAGTTGTAGGTGGTACGTTGTCTATCCATGGCATGGCGGGCTGCAAGGCAGGAGCGGTATAGAAATCTTCTTCCAATGCATCATACAATCCCTGAGTGTTATCCATCAGATATTTTACACGATAATGAGCCTGACCTGCCAGTTTATGTTTGCGGATAAAGTACATTTGGCGTTCCACTTCGTCCAAAGTCCAGTTGCCTTCGCTGGGGTCAAGGAAATAAATGCCCAGTCCTGGAATAATCTGTCGTCCATTACTTTGTTCCTGCCAGTCGAGGGCAAAAGGGTAGAAATGATTACCACGGAAATAAATCATGGGATATATCTGATCTTGTATCCCTTCGCCCAGCCAACCTTGTGCATCCTGATAGACGGTGTGGAAAGCATTCCAGCCGCGAGAAGGATAGCGGGAAGTGTCACGGTATTTACCTACCGGGCAGGTACTAACCTTTACCCAGGGTTTCAGAGCTTTTACACCTTTATAGAGATGACGGACGATTTCTGTGATATTATCCCTGCGCCATTGGGAAAGATCACGTCCTTTACCGTACTTCCGGAAATCGTAAGTATCGGGAAAACGGGGAGCATTCTCCGGATAGCGCAGATAATCGAAATGGACGCCATCTACGTCATATTTTTCCACAACCTCACGTACAAGACTCATCAGATATTCTTTGGTTTGCGGATTTCCGGGATTGAGGAAATATTCCCGCTTGTAAGGTACACAAATGGCGGATTTTTGTTTAGTGACAGAGGTATTACCCAGATTGGCAACATGTTTGCGGTTACCCAATGGAATGGCTACCATCCAGGCATGGCATTCCATACCGCGTTTATGACATTCCTCTACGGCAAAAGCCAGCGGGTCATACCCCGGATCGCCACCTGTTTTTCCGGTTAGTATAGAATTGAAAGGCTCAATTTTTGAGCGATAGAGTACATCACCGCGTGTCCGTGTCTGGAAGAGTACGGTGTTGAAGTTGGCATCTTTCAGTCGGTCCAGTATTTCGACGAGTTCTGCTTTTTGTTTCCAGATACCTTCGGGCGTGGTGGCACGGGTACGCGGCCAGTCCAGGCCATAGACAGCGGTAATCCAGGCGGCACGCACTTCGTATTTAGGCGGACGATTTGTCGTCTCACCGATGGATTGCGCAGCAAGGGGCAAAACCAATATGCTGAATAGTATGATAAGCAGTAACTGTTTCATGATAGGGCTGGATTCTCTTTTACTTCTTTATTTCTGTCATTTTTCGCGGCGAAGATAAGTAAAACACTCGAGAAAGTTGTGCAGTTTCCTAAGAAACTGTTACATTTGCGTGCATTAAAAGTAATGAATAACAACGCACCATGATTACATTTACGCTTTGCTTACTGGCATTAATAGCGGGCTATTTTCTTTACGGGCGTTTCATCGAACGCATCTTTGGCCCTGACGATCGTAAAACACCTGCCCTGACCAAGACCGACGGGGTGGACTATATTCCTCTGCCCACGTGGAAAATATTCATGATACAATTTCTTAATATTGCCGGTTTAGGACCCATTTTCGGCGCTATTATGGGGGCTAAATTCGGGGTGTCGTCCTATTTGTGGATTGTGTTTGGCAGCATCTTTGCCGGTGCTGTACACGATTATCTGGCAGGTATGCTTTCTTTGCGTAATGGCGGTGAAAGTTTGCCGGAAATCATCGGTCGATATCTGGGTACGACTACCAAGCAAGTGATGCGTGGTTTTACCGTACTTCTGATGATATTGGTGGGGGCTGTGTTTGTAGCCGGTCCTGCCGGGCTGTTGGCAAAGCTTACGCCGGAGTCGCTGGATGCTACGTTCTGGATAGTGATTGTATTTATCTATTATATTTTAGCAACCTTGTTGCCCGTCGATAAGATAATAGGTAAGATTTACCCACTTTTTGCTGTTGCATTGCTCTTTATGGCGGTCGGTATATTGGTGATGCTCTATGTGAAGCATCCTGTTCTGCCGGAATTCTGGGACGGATTGCAGAATACGAACCCGAATGCTGTCGAATTGCCTATTTTCCCAATTATGTTTGTTAGCATAGCCTGTGGCGCTATCAGTGGTTTTCATGCAACACAAAGCCCGTTGATGGCACGTTGTATGACAAGCGAACGTCACGGTCGTCCTGTATTCTATGGTGCCATGATTACCGAAGGTATTGTTGCTCTGATATGGGCTGCTGTGGCCACTTACTTCTTTCATGAAAATGGAATGGGCGAAACGAATGCGGCTGTAGTAGTAGATGCCATCACTAAAGACTGGCTTGGCGTAATAGGTGGTTTCCTCGCTATATTGGGTGTGATTGCTGCGCCTATCACCAGTGGTGACACCGCTTTTCGTTCTGCCCGTCTCATTGTGGCTGACTTTCTTGGAATGGAACAAAAAACCATACGACGCCGTTTATATATATGTGTGCCGATGTTTCTCGTTGCTATTGGTCTGTTGCTTTACAGTCTGCGTGACAAAGAAGGCTTTGATATGATTTGGCGTTACTTCGCATGGACCAACCAGACGCTCTCTGTTTTCACTCTTTGGGCGATTACCGTTTATTTGGTGCGTGAGAAGAAGGGACGCTATTTTTATGTAACTTATTTACCGGCTATATTCATGACCGCCGTTTGTACAACTTATATTTGTATAGCTCCCGAAGGTTTTGACTTAGGGCCTCAAATGGCTCTCGTTATTGCCATTCTTTCTGTAGTGATAGCCGCATTCTGGTTTAATATCTGGTATTTCAAAACAACTAAAAAACTTTGGTAATGAAGAAATTCAAAAAATCAACAAGTATTACGATCGCCCTGCTTATCTATGTGAGTGCTACAGCAGCCTATTTCCTGCCGCGTAACACTGTCATCAGTGATATGGAGAAATACATTACGGTTGCGGCATCTTATATTATCGTGTTTATTCTCTGGCTGGTGCTGCGTAAGAAAGAAGAATTGCAGCGGAAACGTAAAGAAGAAGATGAAAAGTACAATAACACCAAAAACTATAAGTAACAATGAAAAAATTAGTATTATTCGTTTGTCTGCTTGTGGCCACAGTGGCTGCCCAGGCACAGTTTGAAAAAGGAAAGTGGATTGTGAATCCGTCAATTTCCGGGTTAGGTTTGTCGCATAATACGGATACAGATAAGACCTCTTTTGCTATTGAAGCCAAGGGTGGTGCATTCTTGCTGGATAATGTGGCGTTATTGGTACATGCAGGGGCTGCCTGGAATAATGGTGGTTCCGATACGGATGTCTATACTCTCGGTGTAGGTGGGCGTTATTATTTTAGTAAGACTGGAATCTATCTGGGTGCTGATGTTAATATGGATCGTTGGAGTTGGAGTTCAAGCAGTGATACCAAGTTTTCATTCGGAGCAGAGGCTGGCTATGCTTTCTTCTTGTCAAGGACAGTGACACTTGAACCGGCTGTGTACTGGAACGTAAATAGTGACCGTTCGGTATTTGGCCTGAAGGTAGGTTTCGGTTTCTACTTCTAAGAGTTTTCTTCCGCTTTGCGGATTTTATGAATCGTCCCATGAGATCATATTAATAGTCTTACGGGACGATTTTTTTTATCTCATGGGACGAATATTTTCATCTTACGAGACAAAATAAATCGTCTCATGAGATGAATTCATTTCAATTATTTCATGTGTAATTTCTCTTGCAGGAATTGTCCTGTATAGCTTGCTGCACATTTTGCCACTTCCTCTGGTGTACCTGCAGCTACCAGATTTCCACCTTTATCACCGCCTTCCGGTCCAAGGTCTATTACGTAGTCGGCACATTTAATAACATCCATGTTGTGTTCAATGATTACAATGGAGTGTCCACGTAATATCAAAGCATCGAATGCTTCCAGCAATTTACGGATGTCATGGAAGTGCAATCCCGTGGTCGGTTCATCAAAGATAAACAGGGTGGGGTCTGCTTTCTCCTGACTGAGGTAGTAAGCCAGTTTCACACGCTGGTTTTCACCACCTGAAAGGGTGGAGGAAGATTGTCCCAGTTTGATATATCCCAATCCCACATCTTGCAGTGGAGCAAGTTTCTTCACAATCTTCTTTTGTCCGTGTTTGGTGAAGAACTCCACGGCCTGGTTTACGGTCATTTCCAGTACATCATATATATTGGCATCATGGAACTTAACTTCCAGTGTATCTGCTTTGAAGCGTTTGCCATGGCAGGTTTCACATTCCAGAACCAAGTCGGCCATGAATTGCATTTCTACTGTGATGGTTCCGTCACCTTTACATTCTTCGCAACGTCCGCCTTCACTGTTGAATGAGAAGTAACCGGCAGTGTATCCCATTTGCTTGGCAAGCGGTTGTTCTGCCCATAATTTACGAATTTCATCGTAAGCTTTGATATATGTCACAGGATTCGAACGACTGGATTTACCAATGGGGTTCTGGTCTACAAATTCTACGTTCCGCAGGTTTTGCAGGTCACCACCAATAGAAGCGAATTCACCCGGACGTTCACTGCATTCATCCAGTTCGCGCTTCAGGGCACGGAAGAAAACGTCACGTACCAGAGTACTCTTACCGGAACCGCTGACTCCGGTTACTACAGTCATCACATTTAGCGGAAAACGTACGTTTACCCCTTTCAGATTATTCTCGCGGGCTCCGGTCAGTTCTATGTAGTTATTCCATGGACGACGGTGTTCCGGAACAGGAATTTCTTCTTCTCCCAGCAGATAACGTACTGTGTAACTATCACTATTGGGTTGCAAATCTTTCATATCTCCCTGGTAGACAACTTGTCCGCCCAGACGTCCGGCTTTCGGTCCGATATCTATAATATAATCTGCTGCACGGATGATTTCCTCGTCATGTTCCACGATGACAACCGTATTACCCAATTGTTGTAATTGACGTAATACATGGATCAGCTTATCTGTGTCGCGGCTATGCAACCCGATACTTGGTTCATCAAGAATATAGAGTGAGCCAACCAGGCTACTGCCTAATGAAGTAGCGAGGTTGATGCGCTGACTTTCACCACCGGAAAGCGAATTGCTGAGGCGGTTTAATGTCAGATATCCCAATCCTACATCGAGAAGGAAGCGGATGCGACTGTTGATTTCCGTTAGGATACGGGTGGCAACATCCGTATCATGCTTATCCAGCTGAAGGTTATCGAAGAAAGTTTTCAGTTCCGTAATCGGCAAGTCCACAAGTTCGGAGATATTTCGTCCGCCTACCTGTACATAGCTGGCTTCGGGCTTCAGGCGGGTACCGTGGCACTTTGGACAAAGTGTTTTGCCACGATAGCGTGCTAACATCACACGGTACTGTATTTTGTACTGATTTTCCTGTACCATCTTGAAGAAAGCATTGATTCCTTGGAAGTAAGGGGTACCTTCCCATAACATGCGGCGCTGCTCGTTTGTAAGTTCAAAGTAGGGGGTGAAGATCGGGAAACCGGCTTTTTCAGCACCGCGTATTACCATGTCTTTCCATTCTCCCATTACTTCGCCGCGCCAGCATACCACGGCACCGTCGTATACGGATAATGAGCGGTTGGGTATTACCAAGTGTTCATCAATGCCGATTACCTTGCCGAAACCCTCACACTCAGGACATGCACCAATAGGGGAATTGAAAGAAAACATCTGGTCACTGGGCTCCTCAAAAGCAATGCCGTCTGCCTCGAATTTAGTGCTGAAGCGGTATAGGCTGGTTGTTCCGTCAGGTTGATAGAATCGCAGTAGGCAGGCTCCGTCACCTTCGTACATGGCTGTCTCGGCAGAATCTGTTAACCGGCTGATTGCATCTTTCTCTTTAGATGCTACCATACGGTCTATCAACAAGAAAACTGTATCTTCTTTTTTAGGCTCGTATTCGTCGATACGAACCATTTCTCCGTTTACTTCCAGACGGTTGAAACCTTGTTTCATATCGATGTCTAATTGCTGCTTCATCGTTCGGTCTTCGCGGAGTAATATCGGAGCCAGTACGGTGTATCTTGTTCCTTCCGGATATCCCAACATACAGTTTACGATATCTTCTGTGGAATGTTTTTTTACTTCCTCTCCGCTGATGGGACTGAATGTCCGTCCGATGCGTGCATACAGTAAACGCAGGTATTCGTAAATTTCGGTAGAGGTACCGACGGTGGATCGTGGATTGCGACTACTCACCTTTTGTTCTATGGCAATAGCTGGCGGAATTCCCTTAATAAAGTCACATTCCGGCTTGCTCATACGTCCCAGGAACTGGCGGGCATAACTGCTCAGGCTTTCTACATAACGACGTTGTCCTTCTGCATATAGCGTGTCGAATGCCAGGGATGATTTACCGGAACCGGATAGCCCGGTGATGACGACAAGTTTGTTTCTGGGTATTTCTACGTCTATATTTTTTAGGTTGTTGACGCGTGCGCCTTTGATAAGTATGGAGTTGTTTTTTATCATAATCAGAATCACTATAGTGAATATCAGTTTGCAAAGATAATCACTGCGGTTCAAATATGTATAATGATTGGCAGGTTAAGATTTGTTATACTTTTAAATAGTTGCTGATATACCAGCAGGAAAAGAGCTATTTTTATGCGCATTTTTAAACGAATCATCCCTATGCGATACCCTCGGATATGCTTGTGTGCCATTTTGGTATGCTTGTTCTTTTGTGTCGAGACAATTACAGGACAAGAGACTGTTGATCTGAAATCACTTGCCGATAGTGTGCGGAAAGCTAATGGCAAGCCGAATTTTCTACCTTTGGGCATGCACTTTCTGGAACTGGCAAAAGAACGGAAAGATACGGCAAATATCAGTGATGCTTATGCCATCATTACAAATCATTATTATGAGTTGGGTGATACGGATAGTCTGCGTCTGATGACTTATGAATATATGGATTGGGCGGACCGTTGTCATCGCAATACGGATCGCTATCAGGCATGGAGGCAATATATTCAGCGGATGACTGAAAAGGGCATGCAGGAAGAGGCGATGAAAGAGACAGAATTGCTATGTAAAGATGCCGAACAGAGGAAAGATAAATATGGCATGGCATCCGGGGAGATGTGTATAGGCTATAACCACCGTGTGTTCGGTCAGAATATAAAGCTCTGTATTGAATATTATGATAATGCTTTAAAACATTTTGAGGAAGGCAAATACTACCGTGACGCCTACGTTGTTTCTCTTAATATCATTCAAACTTATCTGGCACGTCAGTCGTATAATGAGGCCTTGCCCTATTTGGACCGTTTAGGACAGTTGGTGAAAACTGTAGAAGATAAAAATATATCTATGGGAGAGGCGCTATATATGCGTTATTATCAATTTCGTGTCATAGCTGTCTTAGGAGTGAAAGGAGCGAAGGCGGCAGAACCTTACATCCGTGAGGCGAATGCTTATTACCTCAAACATAAAGGAGACATATCACAAGAAGGATGGTTCGGTTACAAAATAATGTGCAACCAGATCCTGGGAGATATAAGTAATGCTGTGGTTTATATGGATTCTTTAATTGATTACCAACGTTCGATCGGTAATTATTACCCTGGAAATTATAGGCAGAAAGCCATTATGCTGGAACAAGTAGGTCACTATAAGGAGGCATGCCGTGCTTTTGCAGAATACTCTCAATTGAATGATTCTGTACGTACGGCAGAAATGGATGAACAACTGAACAAATACACTGCCCAGTTTGAAGTGGACCGCCTGAAGATGGAAAAGTTGGAATTGAGTGAAAGAATGAGTCGTGAACGGCTTATTACGGTATCTATTGCCGGTTGCCTGATATTTATATTACTTCTGCTGGTTACTTACCTCTATGTTCGCACTTTATCTATGAACCGGAAATTGGATGTTGCCCGTAAGGAATTGCAGAAGATGGGACGCATCAAGAGTTCATTCATCCAGCATGTTACGCATGAGTTGCGTACACCGCTTAATTCTGTTGTGGGTTTTTCTGCTTTGCTTGCCGAGGAAGGGCTGGATGTGGAAGATGCTCGTGAATACTCCGGTCAGGTGGAGAAGAACAGTGCTTATTTGCTGGGATTGATTGATAATATTATTGATATAGCTGACATGGACTCTCAGACGGCAGATATGCCTAAAGAAGTTGTAGATGTCAACGCTTGCTGTCTTGAATGTATAGATGAATTTGGAGGCAAACAAAATGACGGTGTGGAATTGCAGTGGATTCCATCTCCTGATGATCCTGTAATCCTGACTGTGCGTGCCTGGATGAAGCGTGTCCTGTCTTTGTTGCTGGACAATGCCGAGAAGTTTACTGAACAAGGAGTCATTCGTCTACTGTGTGAGGAAGATAAAGCGAATAGTATCATTCGTTTTATTATAGAGGATACAGGTATAGGTATCGACCCGCAATGTCAGGATACTATTTTCGAGCGTTTCTTTAAAATAGATACCTTTAGGCCTGGTACAGGATTGGGACTTTCCATAGCCCGCCAGGTAATGGACATTGTTGATGGCAAAATTTATCTGGATACATCTTATACTGGCGGTACCCGTATGGTAGTAGAATGGCCTGCATAATTAATAAACAACCCTTAATCAGATTTATAAAGAATGAAAGTAAAAACTCTTTTGTGCGTATGCGCTCTACTCTTTTCTTTAACTGCGGCGGCACAATCTCCGCAACCCGAAAGATATCCTAAACGTGAATTTCGTGCAGCCTGGATTCAGGCTGTCAACGGACAGTTTCGTGGAATTCCTACCGAGAAGTTAAAACAAACCTTGATTGACCAGTTGAATTCTTTGCAAGAGGCAGGTATCAATGCAATCATTTTCCAGGTACGTCCTGAGGCTGATGCTCTTTATGCCTCCAAACTGGAACCGTGGAGCCGTTTTCTGACAGGTGTACAGGGAAAGGCTCCTAATCCTTATTGGGATCCTATGGAGTTTATGATTGAAGAATGTCATAAACGAGGCATGGAATTTCATGCGTGGATCAATCCCTATCGCGTGAAGACCTCGCTAAAGAATGAATTGGCCCCAAATCATGTTTATAATATCCATCCCGAGTGGTTTGTGACCTATGGTGACCAATTATATTTTGATCCGGCATTACCGGAAAGTCGTCGCCATATCTGCATGGTGGTAATGGACATTGTTTCCCGCTATGATGTGGATGCCATCCATATGGATGATTATTTCTATCCCTATCCTAAACCGGGAGTGGACTTTCCAGATGATGCCAGCTTTGCCCGTTACGGTGGTGGCTTTTCAAATAAAGCAGATTGGCGGCGCAGTAATGTCAATGTGTTGATAAAGAAAATACATGAGACAGTACGCGAGGTGAAGCCGTGGGTTAAATTTGGTGTATCTCCTTTTGGTATCTATCGTAATGAGAAAAGCGATCCGCTGGGTAGTAAGACTAATGGATTACAGAATTATGATGACCTTTATGCCGATGTACTCCTTTGGGCTCGTGAAGGTTGGGTGGACTATAATATTCCGCAAATATATTGGCATATTGGCCATCCGGCAGCTGATTATGAAACATTGGTGAAATGGTGGGCAAAGCATACGGAGAACCGTCCTTTGTTTATCGGGCAGTCAGTGATGAATACAGTACAGAATGCTGATCCGCAAAACCCTTCTATGAACCAACTTCCTCGCAAGATGGCATTGCAGCGTGCTTATCAGACGATTGGCGGAAGTTGCCAGTGGCCTGCCAGTGCAGTGGTGGAAAATGCCGGGAAATATCGTGATGCTTTGATTGCGGAATATCATAAATATCCCGCCTTGCCGCCGGTATTCGATTTTATGGATAATGAAGCACCTGATAAAGTGCGTAAGGTAAAACCCGTGTGGACAGAAGACGGATATCTTTTGTTTTGGACAGCTCCGAAATACAAAGATGAAATGAACCGTGCTGTTCAATATGTGATTTACCGCTTCGGTGCAAAAGAGAAAGTGGATATCAGCGATCCTTCCCATATCGTAGCCATTACGCGCGATAACTTCTATAAATTGCCGTATGAGAATGGAAAAACAAAATATCGTTATGTGGTGACGGCACTCGACCGACTGCATAATGAGTCGAAAACAGTTGCAAAAAAGGTGAAGCTATAAGCTTCACCTTTTTTATTGATATAATATAAGCCCTGCTATTCCGCAAGCTACAATCATTAGTATCGGATTGATTTTATATTTCCTGGTTCCTATAAAAGCTACCAGGAAAATGAGGCAGCTAATAATAAACGAGTACATATCTTCTTTGGGTGAACTGAAGTTTTCTGCGTTCATCAATACCAATGCTGCTGATGCCAGCAATCCGACCACTGCCGGACGTAATCCACTGAATACGGCTTCTACAACCGGATGCTTCTGATATTTCAGGAAGAATTTACTGATGGCTAACATCAATATGAATGAGGGAAGCACCACTGCAAGGGTAGCGATGATAGAGCCCCATACACTTCCGGTAGCAGTAAAACCTACATACGTTGCCGAATTGATTCCGATAGGTCCGGGCGTCATTTGACTGATAGCCACAATATCTGTAAATTCTTGTGATGTCAACCAGCCATAGCGGGTGACCACTTCACCTTGTATCATAGAAAGCATGGCATATCCGCCACCAAAGCCAAATAAACCGATCTTGAAGAATGTATAGAATAATTGTAAATAAAGCATGGGGAAATTATGATTTATGATTTATAATTTATGATGCGCAGCCAGCTCTCAACTCTCAACTTTCGGACGGCGCAGCCGTCCGTACAAGTATCCTCCCACACCGGCAATGATAATTACCCAAATAGGGGAGAAGCCCAGTAGCCAGATGACCAATGCTGATACGACTGGTATCCAGATATTGTAACGGTTTACCTTGGCTGATTTTGCCATACTGAATGTAGGAGCGGCGATCAATGCAACTACCGCCGGACGAATACCTTTAAAGATACGTTCAACAATGACATTATCTTTGAAGTTATGGAAGAATAACGCAATGGCAAGAATTATGAAGAATGACGGTAGTATAGTACCTAAAGTGGTAACTATGCTTCCGCGAATCCCCCTTAACTTATATCCGATGAAAATAGAAATGTTAACTGCAAGAATGCCTGGGGTTGATTGGGAAATGGCGAGTAAGTCAATGAAATCGTCTTTGGCAATCCATTTCCGTTTGTCTACAATTTCTTCTTCTATCAATGGCACCATGGCATAGCCGCCTCCTATAGTAAAGAGTCCTATCTTAGAAAAGAGGCCGAATGCCTCGAGGTAAATATTCATGTTATTATTTCATCTTATCATTATTATCTTCTTCTTTCTGTTTCGCATATTGACTTGGACTGACGTTGAAATGCTTTTTAAATACTTCACGGAAGTACTTCGCATCACTAAATCCCGTCATTTCGGCGACCTCAGTTATACTGTGCTGTTGCTCTTTCAGTAACTGGGCGGCACGTTTCAGGCGTATCAGTCGGATATAATCTGCTGGGGCTTGGTCAGTCAGAGCCTTTATTTTATTGTAAAAACTGGTGCGACTCATATTCAGTAAGTTACATAGTACATCAACTGTAAAGGAGCTATTATCCATATTGTCTTCCACACTCTTCTTGACAGTAGAAATGAATTTCCAGTCAATGTCAGTGGAACAGTTGATGCAAGCTGTGTCACTCTCTTCATCGTTCAGTTCCAGATTGGCATATTTATGGCGCAATAAGGAACGGTTAGTAAGGATATTAGCTATCGTAGCACGAAGAATACCAATATTAAATGGTTTCACAATGTATTCGTCTGCTCTCGTCTTCAATCCTTCAATGATATTTCTATCATTATTCAGTGCTGTAAGCAATATGATGGGAATATGTGATGTTTCAATATCATTCTTCAATCTGTGACACAATTCATCCCCACGCATTTCGGGCATCATGATATCCGAAATGATCATGTTAGGCATGTACTCTTTTACTATGTCGAGTGCTTGCTTGCCGTCACTACATACCTGTATGATATAATCATCCGACAGTGTATTGCGCAAATACTCTCTCAGTTCGTCATTATCCTCTACAATTAAAATTTTCGGAAGATCGCCATTCTGCTGTTGTTTCTGTCTGGCAGTATCATAAACAGTACTTAAAGAAATATTCTTAGGCACACCTGATTCTGCATAAACCACTTTCTCACTTCCCGGCTTCGGACTGTGAACAGCTTTACGATAATATTTTTCTTTCTTCGGGAATATAACCTTAATGCAGGAACCTTTACCTTCCGTGCTGCTGAAGTTAATTTTACCTTTATGCAGACGGACGAGTTTCCATACCAGTAGGAGACCAATACCACTACCTGTAACCTTTGAGTTTATAGCATTACTACCCCGAAAATGCATTCTGAATAGCTTTTTTTGTTCGGAAGCCGGAATACCGATACCCGTATCCTTTACTTCAACGCTCCAGTTGTCTTCAGTCTCAGCAGCAAAGATATGTACGCTACCACCTTCCGGTGTATATTTCAAAGCATTGGAAATCAAATTCTTCAGAATAGAGTCCATTTTATCTTTGTCGAGCCAGACATTCATATAGCGGAAGTTGCTTTCGTATGTCAGACTGACATGTTTAACATCTGCATAAGCACGGAAAGCATTGATCATTTCTTCCATGTATGTACTCAATTCGTATTCTGATACATACAAAGCACTGGAATAAGTATCTGCGCGTTCAAAGTTGATCAGGTTAGTTGTAAGACGCAGCAGGGCATTCACATTTCGTATGGCAGTATTCATATTACTACGTCCGCCTGGTGTCAGATCTTCCTTTTCGCTGAGTTCTTCCAAAGGAGCTTTGATCAATGTCAACGGAGTACGGATATCGTGCGCTGTATTGATAAAGAAGCGTATCTTTTCATCCGAAGTTTTTCGTTGTTTACGTAAGATGATGACACGTAAAGTTATAGTAACAATTGCTGCAATAACAATAGCATAAAGTAGTAAAGCCCAGATACTAAGCCATATCGGTTGTTCTATAATAATATCCATATTACGTTCTTCAAGAACGATTCGTCTGTCTTCACTGGAAATGGCACGTACCCGTAGAGTATATTTTCCGGGACTTAGGTTAGTGAACCGGATCAGGCAATCCTTTTCGGGGCGACTCCATCCGTCGTAGAAACCATCCAACTTCCATGAATACAGAATCAGTGATGGATAATCATAGTTGATGGCAGAAATCCGTAAAGAGAATATATTCTGATTGTATTTCAGTTTCAAGGTTTTGGTGTCATCTATATCCACTTCCAGCGGTGAACCTTCATCACCTGGGTAAACGGTTTGATAAAATACACGCAAATCACTGAATATCATTTGGAACTTATAGTTGCGTGGAATCATCATATCTTTATGGAATTCTATCGCTCCGTCCGTACTTCCAAGAATGAAGTCTCCATTCTTGCGCAATATGCCCGATGTTGCATTGAAGTGATCACTCTTTAATCCCTGCTCTTTAGTCCAGTTATGGAATACCTTTTCTTCAGGATAATAACTTGTCAGACTGTTTTCCGTACTCAACAGGACACTTTTTTCTCCATCCGAAAGAATACTGTATATATTGTTGGAAATCAAGGGACAATTGTCTTTGTGGAAGTGCTCGAAAGATTTCTTTTCATGATCATAAATGAGTAATCCGGAATTGCTGGTTCCTATGTACAGCAGGCCATTATCCGACTGATAAAGTGCATTGATATAGAAAGACTCTATTGGCATCGTGATGTACTCAAACTTGCCGGTTTCTGTATCCAGTAAATACAAACCTGTAGCAGTACCTATCCACATGTGTTGCTTATCTTTTTCTTTTATATCCGTGATGCCACTCAATCCCGGATAGGCGCGTATGTTTTTACGGGCAAAGTCAATCCGTTTTAAGTTATAATAACCACCGGACCATATATTCCCGTCGGAATCCTTCATTATAGAGCGTATGTATTTGTCGGGACGAATGTCACAATCTCCAAACGTGGAAGGAGTGAAGAATCCTACACTCATCTGTTTTTTGTTGATTTGATAAATCCCCGAACTATATCCACCTGCCCAGATAATGCCTGGTGAAACTTCACATAAAGAAATAAAAACGTGATTCTTGGTTACACTCCCATTGTCGAATATGCTAAGGAATGAATGCCATTGCTTGTTTTTAGTGGAATATAGGCTGATGCCATTGTTGGTCGCAAACCATAAATCTCCTTCATGATCTTCGATGATGGCATTTACCTGATCATTGATCAGTGATTGCTTATTGCCTATGGAATGTTTGATCCATTGATAGCTGGTGTATTGATTATTACGTACCGTAATGCCGATGGGATAGTTTGCCATCCAGATACGGTCACCATCGACATAGAGATCATAAATGCTGTTGCCGTTCATGGAATTATAGCTGCTATAGTCGGCTACAATATAGGGCTCACATTTGTAGGTATCTACATTCAGCTTATATACTCCGGCACCATCTGTGGCTATTAAGATTTCTTTATCGTTGAAAGCTTTGATACGTGTAATACTGACATCCTTCAAACCGACATTCAGTTCAATAGCTTGATGGATGTTCATGTCATACAGATAAACACCTTTCTGAAAAGTTCCAATGAAAAGTTTACGGCTTTCTTTATGGAGGAATAGTTCATTAACCTGCATCTTCAGATTGTCGAGCCAGTTGCAAGGAGAAAGATTAAGAACATTGTTTTTTAATTCGGCATGATGTATGCCGACATCTGTGCCAATGAAATAATGTTCAGAATCGATTTGTTCGATATCTGTAATACTTTCACCTATATGGTTTTTGATGATGGTCGTTTTCTCAGTTTTTGTATCGTAGAGGTATAATGCCTCTTCGTTACAGAGCCATATGACATTGTTGCTATCAATAAAACCGTAGCTGACAGGAGTCGGTGTTCCTTTTACCACTTCATCCGGTAGTTTGTATACTAACTGGAAGCGGTCATGTTTGGCATCATAGCGGAATACTCTTCCTTTTTTGCCTATTTCCCAAAGTGTTCCATCCGTGCCAACATAGAGCCAACTCAGATTTAACATAGAATTGACCTCTATCTCGCTGTCTATGAGCCGGTATTGCTTGAAGTTTTTTCCGTCATAACGGTCGATGCCATTATGCGTAAGAAACCACATATAACCTTTCGGCCCTTTCTGAATGGCGTATACCCTACGGTTACTTAAGCCATCTTCTACGCCGAGATATTTATATGTTTGGGCGATGCATAGGGCAGAAAAATATGTGAATATAAAGAAAAGGACGAGTTTTCTCATAACAGTTATGGGCGTTTGTTGTTGGGGGCTTTTGTGAAATTAACGCAAAAATATGCATTTTGTTTGATAAAAGCAAAATGAATGTAGAAGAATAGTGTTCGATACCTCGTATTGTTTAGACGAAACAGGCGCAAGTTGTATATTATAACCTGCGCCTGTACATCACTTATAAATTGTAGCCAGAACTACTTTGTCTTTTCTTCTACCCATTTACGTGCATTGACGAAGGCCTCCATCCATGGAGTAATCTGGTCACTGTGCAGACGGTCAGCAGGATAACAACCGTTTTGCCATGGGAATATGGAACGCTCCAAGTGAGGCATGATAGCCAGATGACGTCCGTCGGAACTTGCTATTGCAGCAATGGAGTAGTCCGAACCGTTCGGATTGGCAGGATATTCATCATAACTATATTTAGCCACTACGTTGTATTTATCTTCATCGTAAGGCAAAGAGAACTTTCCTTCTCCATGAGCTACCCAGATGCCGAGTTTGCTTCCGCTTAACGAACCGAACATTACACTACGGTTTGTTGGAATGGTAAGTCCCAGGAATCTGGATTCGAATTTATGCGATTCATTGTGAAGCATCTTGCCATTCTTCTTGTGTTCCGGATTAATGAGGTTCAGTTCCATCATCAGCTGACAGCCATTACAAACACCCAGTGAAAGTGTATCTTCACGAGCGTAATATTTGTCGAGAGCTTCTTTGGCTTTCGGGTTGAAGAGGAAAGCACCTGCCCAACCTTTGGCAGAACCCAGTACGTCGGAGTTAGAGAAACCACCGCAGTAAACAATCATGTTCACATCTTCCAGTGTCTCGCGTCCGCTGATAAGGTCGGTCATCGTAACGTCTTTCACATCGAATCCTGCCAGATACAGTGAGTAGGCCATTTCGCGTTCACCATTCGTACCCTTCTCGCGGATAATTGCTGCACGGATACCTGTCGGGGTACGACGGTCCGGATCAATACCGTATTGAGAGAGTTTACCTTTGAAATCAGGCATGAAAGCGAATTCCAGAGGTTGCATCTTATAGTTTTCGAAGCGCTTTTTAGCACAGCCGTTCATAGATTGTTTGCGGTCGAGCAGGTAAGAAGTAGAATACCATACATCACGCATATAATCGATACCGAACTGGTAAGTAGCATCGTCTTTGGATACGAGGATGTGACGTTCGTCAGTCGGCTTACCGATTTTCACATAACCCACACCGGCATCTTCCAATATCTGTTTAACCTCTTCTTTGTGCTTGTCGCTTACCTGGATCACGATACCCGGATTTTCGGCAAACAAAATTTTCACAAGGTCGTGTTCCTTCATTTTGTCGAGGTTGATCTCCATACCACCTTCTACATTAGCGAAACACATTTCAAGCAGAGTAGTAATCAAACCACCGGCAGAAATATCATGTCCGGCAAGAATCAATCCTTTGTTTACCAACTCCTGAACAGCAAGGAAAGCATCGCGGAAATATTCGGCATCTTGTACGGTAGGTACTTCGTCACCTACTTTGCCCAATGACTGTGCAAAAGCCGAACCACCCAGTTTCAATGTATCGAAGCTGAAATCAATATGATAAATGGTTGTCTTTTCGTTGTTTACCAGTACAGGAGAAACTACTTTCTTCACGTCAGATACTTCACCGCCTGCCGAAACAATAACGGTTCCCGGAGCAATCACCTTGCTACCGTCGGGATATTTCTGAGTCATGGAAAGAGAGTCTTTTCCGGTAGGCACGTTGATTTGCAGTGCACAGCAGAAATCACTTAATGCCTTTACGGCGGTGTAGAGGCGTGCATCTTCACCCTCTTGTGAGCGGCAAGGCCACATCCAGTTGGCAGAGAGGGAAATGCTGTCCATTCCTTCAACCATAGGAGCCCATACAAGGTTGGTCAACGCTTCGCTTACAGAAAGTACCGAACCGGCTGCCGGATCTGCCAATGCAGCTTGTGGTGCATGTCCCAATGAGGTAGCGATACCTTTTTCGCCACGATAGTCGAGGGCAACCACACCGCAGTCACTCAGCGGTAACTGCAATTCGCCCTGGCATTGCTGGCGGGCAATCTTACCTGTTACGGAACGGTCTACTTTGTTAGTCAACCAGTCTTTGCAGGCAACAGCTTCCAATTGCAATACATTCGTCAGGTATTCGTGCAACTTGGACTGTTCGTATTTCGGCATTTCGTAGTGACGCTCTACGGTTTTGTCTATCATGTAAGTCTTGGGAGACGAACCGAACATCTGTTCCACGGCAAGGTCGAACGGACGTACACCGTCAGCTTGTTGGAAAGCAAAACGATGATCGCCGGTAGTTTCACCTACCACATACATCGGAGCACGTTCGCGTTCAGCTATTTTACGTACATGTTCGATAGCTTCTTCTTCAATCAGCAATCCCATGCGCTCCTGGCTTTCGTTGGCGATGATTTCTTTAGCTGACAAAGTCTGGTCACCTACGGGTAATTTACTCATGTCGATCAAACCACCACATTCTTCCACCAATTCGGAGAGACAGTTCACGTGTCCTGCTGAACCGTGATCGTGGATGGACACCACCGGGTTAGTTTCTTCTTCGCAGAGGGCACGTACTACGTTGTAGGCACGTTTCTGCATTTCGGCGTTGGCACGTTGTACGGCGTTCAGTTCAATACCACTGCTGTAACGTCCGGTGTCTACTGAAGAAACGGAGCCACCGCCCAAACCGATACGATAATTGTCACCACCGATTACAACGACTTTGTTTCCGGCTTCGGGAGCACCTTTCAGGCAGTCACGTTTTGTACCGTAACCTACACCACCGGCAAGCATGATTACTTTATCGTAACCATAAACTTCGTCGTTTTCTTTATGTTCAAAAGTAAGTACCGAACCACAAATCAGTGGCTGGCCAAACTTATTACCGAAGTCACTGGCACCATTGGATGCCTTGATCAGAATTTGTTCCGGAGTCTGGTACAGCCATTGGCGTACCGGCAATATTTCTTCCCAAGGACGTCCTTCGTCCGTGCGGGGATAAGAAGTCATATAAACAGCAGTTCCGGCAATCGGCCAAGAACCTTTACCACCACCCATACGGTCGCGGATTTCGCCACCTGTACCAGTAGATGCACCGTTGAACGGTTCAACTGTGGTAGGGAAGTTATGTGTTTCAGCTTTCAGTGAGATAACACTCTTTATATCTTTTACCTGGAAGAAATCAGGTTTGGAATGATCTGCCGGAGCAAACTGCTCAACTACCGGACCTTCTGCAAAAGCTACGTTGTCTTTATAGGCTGAAATAATTTTATTCGGATTTTCCTGAGTGGTCTTTTTAATCATCTGGAAGAGGGAAGACTCTTGTTCCACACCGTCGATGATGAACGTTCCGCCAAAAATTTTGTGACGGCAGTGCTCGGAGTTGATTTGAGCGAAACCAAACACTTCGGAGTCTGTCAACTTACGTCCGAGGTCTTTCTCTACTTTCTTGAGGTAGTCCATCTCTTCTTTAGAGAGTGCCAGACCTTCTTTCTCATTGTAAGCTTCCAGGTCTTCGATATGGACGATCGGTTCCGGCTTACGGTTGGTGGTGAATACATTCTGATCCAAACCTTTGTACATGCGTTGCAGCATCGGGTCACGGTCAGCATTTTCGTCCTTTACGGGGAAATACTCTTCAATACGGGTAATGCCATTCAATCCCATGTTCTGGGTGATTTCTACGGCATTCGTACTCCAAGGAGTAATCATTTCGCGGCGCGGACCAACGAAATGTCCTTTCAGGTTGTCTTCACTTTCGGGGGTGGCTTCTCCAAAAAGCCAGCAGAGTTTGTCGCTTTCTGCCTGGGTGAGTGCGTGGTCACATTCTACGGCCATCACGCTCTTGGATGGGGTTCTGAAAAAAAGAATCATACTTATATTTACGATTTATGATTTTACGATTTTGCGATTGGGATTACTCCGGAAAAGCGGAGACGCATTTACGGGAAATACCAGCTTTTTTTCTATGGCGCAAAGATACATAAAATCGTTGGGGGAGAGAAGTAAAAGGGTATAAAAAAATGAATCGTGCTAAAAGTTATGCCTTGCTATGATATAACTCAAGGTCTGAATAATATATATGAGGCGGAAGAGTTTCTTATCAGGACCGGATATCCAAAAGTCGCTAAAAAAAGCCTCTCTCGGTTCTTACTGTCGAAAAAACGTTAACATAATTCGTTCATCTCATAAAAAAGTCCGATATTTGCAGCCATGATTGAGATAAGGACCATATTCGATATATTATGGAAAGGGTTCATTATCGGGGTAGTTGTGTCTGCTCCGTTGGGACCTGTAGGCGTGCTGTGCATCCAGCGTACGTTGAATAAAGGGCGTTGGTATGGTTTCATAACAGGTTTGGGAGCATCGTTAAGCGACATTGCATATGCCTTGTTAACAGGGTATGGAATGAGTTTCGTATTCGATTACGTCAATAAAAATATCTTTTATTTGCAGTTGTTCGGAAGTATCATGTTGTTAGCTTTTGGTATTTATACGTTCCGTAGTAATCCTGTCCAGTCTATTCGTCCCATCTCTACCAATAAAGGTTCTTATTTTCATAACTTTATTACTGCTTTTGCCGTTACGTTATCCAATCCGCTTATTATCTTCCTGTTTATCGGTCTCTTTGCTCGTTTTGCGTTTGTCAGTGAAGGAGTACTGGTATTTGAGGCGGTTACCGGATATCTGGCTATTGCGCTGGGAGCACTGGCGTGGTGGTTTGGCATCACTTTCTTTGTGAATAAAGTCCGTACGCAATTCAACCTGCGCGGCATCTGGATATTGAACCGTATAATCGGGGGCATTGTCATTGTTGTGTCTGTGTTCGGGTTGGTGTTTACGCTGATGGGCGAGTCACTTTACTGAGAAGAAACATAGAATCATGAAGATAGCGCAACAATTGAAAGCGAAAAATATCGCGGAATACCTTATATATATGTGGCAAGTAGAAGATCTGATACGTGCCAACGGATGTGATATCGATAAAATACGCGAAAACATAATCTCCCGTTATCCGGAAGAAGAGCATACGGCTTTGGAGGAATGGTACGGCAATCTGATTGAGATGATGCGTACCGAGGGAGTGAAAGAAAATGGTCACTTACAAATCAATCGTAATATTATAATTAACCTGACGGAGTTGCACGGCGAATTGCTGGCATCCCCGAAGTATCCTTATTATAGTGCAGCTTATTTCAAAGCATTGCCTTTCATCGTAGAACTTCGACAGAAAAGTGGAAAGAAAGACGAGCCGGAACTGGAAACGTGTTTCGAAGCCTTATATGGGGTTTTGTTGCTGCGTTTGCAGAAGAAAGAAATTACTACAGGAACTGCGAAAGCAATAGAAGCTATCAGCAGTTTCATTTCCCTGCTTGCCAACTATTATGAGAAAGAAAAGAAGGGTGAACTGGAAATTGAATAATAAGTGATGAACCGGAAAGTATCAATAATGTAATTTCAATCGTAAATCGTCAAATCGTACATATAAAGATGAGAATATTAGTAACCGGGGCCAACGGACAGCTTGGTAACGAAATGCAAGTCCTTGCAAAAGAGAATCCACAACACACGTGTTTTTTTACGGATGTACAAGAACTGGACATCTGCGACGAGCAGGCAGTGCAGAAATGTATTGCTGAGAATGGCATTGAAGTGGTTGTGAACTGTGCTGCCTATACGGCAGTTGATAAAGCGGAAGATAACGAAGAGTTGTGCCGCAAACTGAATCAGGAAGCTCCGGGCATACTGGCACGTGCTGCACAGGCCAATGGTGCTGCTATGATACAGGTTTCTACGGATTATGTCTTTGATGGAACAGCACATATACCTTATAAAGAAGATTGTCCGCCTTGTCCTAATTCGGTTTACGGTTTTACTAAGCTGGGTGGGGAGAAAGAAGTGATGCAGAATTGCGAGAAAGCAATGGTGATCCGTACCGCTTGGCTGTATTCTATCTATGGAAACAATTTTGTGAAAACGATGATCCGGTTGGGGCGTGAGCGTGAGTCTTTGGGTGTGGTTTTCGATCAGATTGGCACACCGACCTATGCAAATGACCTGGCACTGGCTATCTATGCAGCTATTAATCAGGGGATCGTTCCGGGTATTTACCATTTTAGCGATGAGGGCGTATGTTCCTGGTATGATTTTACGGTGGCTATTCATCGCATTGCCGGTATCACGACCTGTAAAGTAAACCCGCTGCATACGGATGAGTATCCGGCAAAGGCACCACGCCCGCATTATTCCGTATTGGATAAGACGAAAATAAAAAAGACTTTCGGCATTGAAGTTCCCCATTGGGAGAAGAGCCTTGTAGAATGCATTAAGAAGCTTGAAGTATGAATTCGAAGAAAAAGATAAATTATCCCTATATATCTGTAGGGGTCTGCTTAGGAGTGGCTTTAGGGCTTATAATAGATAAACTGGCTTTGGGCATCGCTTTGGGCATCGCCTTAGGTGTTGCACTCAATGCTAAGGCAATGAGTAAAAATAAAAATAACGATAACGACGAATGAACCAAGAAATTCAAAGAAGACGAACCTTTGCGATTATCGCGCATCCGGATGCCGGTAAAACGTCATTGACTGAAAAACTGTTGCTTTTTGGTGGACAGATTCAGGTAGCGGGTGCTGTAAAGAGCAATAAGATAAAGAAGACCGCTACATCCGACTGGATGGATATAGAGAAACAGCGTGGTATCTCTGTAACTACCTCCGTGATGGAGTTCGATTATAAAGATTATAAGATTAATATCCTCGATACTCCCGGTCACCAGGACTTTGCCGAAGATACATACCGCACGCTGACTGCTGTAGATAGCGTTATCATTGTTGTGGATGGTGCAAAAGGTGTGGAAACGCAGACGCGTAAGTTGATGGAGGTATGCCGTATGCGTAATACTCCGGTTATTATATTCATCAATAAAATGGACCGTGAGGCCAAAGACCCTTTCGATTTGCTGGATGAGCTGGAGGAAGAACTTGCCATTCATGTGCGTCCGTTGACGTGGCCTATCGAAAGTGGTATCCGCTTCAAGGGGGTTTATAACATCTATGAAAACAATCTGAATCTTTTCCAGCCTTCCAAGCAAGTGGTGACGGAAAAGGTGGAAGTAGATATCAATACCGAAGAGTTGGATAAGCAAATCGGTACACAACTGGCTGATAAACTGCGTGGTGAGTTGGAGTTGATAGATGGAGTATATTCTGAATTTGATAAGGAAGAATACCTGAAAGGGGAAGTGGCACCTGTATTCTTTGGCTCGGCCCTGAATAACTTCGGTGTGCAGGAGTTGCTGGATTGCTTTGTGGAGATAGCCCCAAGCCCTCGTCCGGTGCAGGCGGAAGAACGTGAAGTGGAGCCGGAAGAGCCTAAATTCACCGGCTTTGTCTTCAAGATTACAGCGAATATCGACCCGAATCATCGTTCTTGTATTGCATTCTGTAAGATTTGCTCAGGTAAATTTACGCGTAATGCTCCATATATGCATGTGCGTCATGGAAAGACGATGCGCTTTTCTTCGCCCACACAGTTCATGGCACAGCGTAAGACGACTGTTGATGAGGCTTGGGCAGGCGATATTATCGGTTTGCCGGATAACGGTACTTTTAAGATTGGTGATACACTGACGGAAGGGGAGATGCTTCATTTCCGTGGTCTGCCGAGCTTCTCACCGGAGATGTTCAAGTACATTGAGAATGCTGACCCGATGAAGCAGAAACAACTTGCCAAGGGTATCGACCAGTTGATGGACGAAGGTGTGGCGCAATTGTTTGTTAACCAGTTCAACGGGCGTAAGATTATCGGTACGGTAGGACAGTTGCAGTTCGAGGTTATCCAGTATCGCTTGGAGAATGAATACAGTGCGAAGTGTCGTTGGGAGCCGTTGAGCCTGTATAAGGCTTGCTGGATAGAGAGTGATAATCCGGAAGAACTGGAAGCTTTCAAGAAGCGTAAGTATCAGTATATGGCAAAGGATCGTGGGGGCAGGGATGTATTCCTGGCCGATAGCGGCTATGTGTTGCAGATGGCGCAGATGGACTTTAAAAATATAAAATTCCATTTTACAAGCGAGTTCTGATAGATGTTCAGAATTAGGAATTTCCGGATACAGGGATGCAAAGAATAGAAACTTTGTATCCCTGTATTCTTTTATATAAGGCTATGGAGATATATTATTAGATAATGTTTGGAGCAAAGAATGATACCGGAATGAGTAATATGAGGGGTATCTTTTCTTGATTTTCAAGTATGCGTTTTACTTGTTACATTTCAAATTCTTTGCAGAAATCATCTCCCAAACAAAAAAAATAGTAACTTTGGTTTCTGAGAACATAGTGGTATTTGTTTTAAAGTTATATTTGAATACTATAAAGTTGGTGCTTTTACCGCTATTCTTTTATTTATTAATATCAATCTTATATCGAACTCATGTTATTTGTTAAACATTTGCATGTGTAAGGTACATAATTGAATATATTATAAATTTGTTGTTTGTATAATAAATATTTTGCAAATATGAAATTTCTGTCTTTTCTTCTTTTTATTTTATTTATACCTTTATACTTCTTATCTGCCAATAATACTAATTTGGCTCGAATTAGTATTACAAATTTAAATATAAATTCAGGCTTAGCTAGCAATGATGTAACTTGTATACTGCAAGATGAACTCGGTTTTATGTGGTTTGGTACTACAAATGGCTTGTGTAGATATGACGGATATCAGTTAAAAACTTATCGTTCTGACTATTTATCTCCATCATTTTTTATTTCTAATCATATTTTGTCAATGAAAAGAGATAACAATGGAAGATTTTGGATAGTGACTTCTAAAGGAATTACTATTTTTGATCCGATGATTGGGCAGGTACTTCCGATATCGATAGATACTAGTAAGTGTGGCAAAATTAGCAGGCTTTTAATTACTCAACAGGGAGATATTCTTTTAGGTACTTCAAATGGTCTTTTTTTATGTAACAAATTAGATTATCAAGTGAATTTTTTAATAAAAGCAGATATATCCTCTTTATATGAAGATTCTAGAGGTTATATTTGGGTAGGGACTTGGAGAAATGGTTTTTTTACTTTGAACATGCAGACTATGGAAGTATTCAACTATGATACAATATGTCGAAATAAGGATTTAAGAATAACTGGCTTTGCGGAAGATAATAATCATCGAATGTGGGTATCAATGTGGAATAATCAGGGGATAATGCGTTTAGAAAATCCTTTTGATTCTCATTCTTCAGCATATAAGTTTTATTATTCTTCCTCAAAAGATGGAGCTTTACCCAGTGATGTAATACATGAACTGGTATATGATTCCCAATATGATGAATTGTGGGTAGCAACAGCAAGAGGGCTGGCCGTACTGTCAGAACCGGATTCTACTAATAGTTTTACAGTATATGATGCTGACGAACTTGGAGGATATGAAATATGGACTATTTATAATGATAGAAAAAACATATTATGGGCTTCTGCATCAGGAGGAGGAATCAATAAACTTGTAAAACGCAAAGTGCCTTTCGTACACAATGCTATATCTGTAGGTACAGCAGATAATACTATGGTTACAGCATTGTATGAAGATGAATCATCGATTATATGGATCGGAGCACGATTAGATATATTGTTGTTATGGGATAAGAAAACAGGAAAACAATATTCATATAAAGAGATAGATGCTTTAAGAAATATTGCTGGAAACGCAGTTCAGTCGATTACTAAACATCAAAAAACAGGAGATATATGGCTGGGTACCCGTTATGACGGAATCTATATAGTTAAACGGAATGGAACGAAACCTGTATCACTAATTAGACTACGAGATGAATATCCTGATTTAATAACTATAAACACCATGGTACAAGATACTATTGGTAACATGTGGATTGCTACAGAGCAGGGACTTTTTATCGGAGAATCTATAAGTGAACAAGAATATGTGATAAAACCTGTGGCTGTATTAAATAATATAATTAGTAATAAATCTATCCATACGGTGTTGTGTGATAAAGCTGGAATATGGATTGGCACTAAAGATTATGGTGCTTTTTACTTGTCTCTTGATGGAAAATTGACAGACTATAATCTGGCGAATGGAAAATTGAATTATGATAATGTGCTTTGTTTCTATCAAGATTCGAATGAGCAACTATGGATTGGTACACAAGGTGGAGGATTAAGTAAGTATAGTAAAGTGAATGATCATTTTGAAATGTTGGAAAACATTCAAATGTTTTCCAATAATATCATTTATTCTATTGTAGAAGATAAAGATCGTAATTTGTGGATGGCTACCGGAAAAGGGTTGATATGCATGAGTCTAGTACAGGAAAATCATGCTAAACTTTATACACAAAGCGAAGGCCTGGTAAATACCCAGTTTATAAAATCTACATCACTGAGGTTATCTAATTCTGAAATATTATTTGGTGGAACCAATGGAATTGATTGTTATATCCCTAGTCAGAATGTGATAGATTCTGTTATTCCTAAAACTGCTATTGTGGATGTTTCCATAATGAATGTACCGTTACAAGAGTTGGTTGATAAAGGACAGGTGGGTGAGACGTTTTTACCACCTTATACAAAAGAGCTTTTATTGGCATACAATCAGAATAATGTTCAGATGAGCTTCAGTTGTCTCTCCTATACCAATCCGCAGGCGAATCGTTATGCATATCGCATGAAAGGGGTGAATAAGAATTGGATTTATGTGGATGCCAATAATCGGCATATATCCTATAATAATTTGGATACGGGAGAATATGTATTTCAGGTTAGAGCATGTAATGAAAATAGTGTATGGTCGCAGCCTGTAGAGATGAAACTGACGATTATGCCACCGCCTTGGTTGACTTGGCAGGCTTATGTAATTTATACTTTGCTAATTGGTATAATAACATATATGGCTTTTCGTATCATAAGAAAACGTATTCGGTTACAAAATGCTTTGAAGATAGAACAAATCGAGCATAAGAAATCCGAAGAAGTAAATCAGGCTAAGTTGACTTTCTTTACTAATATTTCGCATGAGCTATTTACCCCTCTTAGTGTGCTGCAATGTTCGATTGACAGTCTGAAACAGGATGGAAAGGCTGATGGGCAAACTTTGAATATTATGAGGCTGAATCTGAAACGCCTTCAGCGACTTTTGCAGCAAATACTGGAGTTTCGTAAGGTTGAAAGCGGTAATTTGAAATTGAAAGTTAGCTATAACAATATAGTGGCATTTGTGAAAGAACTATGTGAAGAAAATTTTTATCCTTTGCTGCAATCAAAGAATATCACATTGAACTTTCAGGCGGAACAAGATGTCATAATGGCTTATTTCGATGTGGACAAGTTGGACAAGATTATCTATAATCTGCTCTCTAATGCTTTGAAATATAATTATCAGAATGGAATGGTTCTGGTTTCTTTGTCACAGATGATTCAGGATAACAAAAACTATTTTATTCTTAAAGTAGAAAATACGGGAGATGGAATTCCTGAAAATAAGATACCTTTACTATTTAAACGTTTTTATGAAGGAGACTACCGTAAGTTTAAGACGAAAGGCACAGGTCTTGGACTTTCATTAACTAAAGACTTGGTGGAATTGCATCATGGAACGATTTCTGTACAAAGTATACTTAATGAAACTACAGTATTTACAGTGATGATTCCTTCTGATAAACAGAGCTATACAACAGAGCAAATTGATGAGGAATCTGAAGAAATGAAAAATGAAAATTTGAAAAAGGAACTCGAACCGATTATTGAAGAAGCTGTAATTATTGAAGAAACGAATAATGAACGTGCACATTTGCTTTTAGTAGAAGATGATATGGATTTGCTGGCTGTAATGACGAAAGTGTTAAGTAAACAGTTTAATGTGAGTACAGCTGTCAATGGAAAGATAGCAATTGATATACTACAAGAGGAACAGAATATTGATGCTGTCATAACTGACTATATGATGCCAGAAATGAATGGTGTTGAATTGTGCCGAATAATAAGAAATGACACTGCGTTGAATCATTTACCTATTGTAATGCTCACTGCCAAAACCCAGACTGAATATCATTTGGAAGGATATGATGCTGGGGCTGATGTATATATAACTAAGCCTGTAGAGATGGTGTTATTGACTGCTCAAATCCAAGTGTTAATAACGAATCGTAAATTGCTGATCCAGCAATTCCGTCAACAAGATAATTTAGATATATGTGATTTGGATTTGTCTGTGTTTGACCGAGATTTTTTGGATAAAGCAATTGCAGCCATTGAACAACAAATGGATAATAGTGAGTTTTCTAATGAAATTTTTTCCGAAATGATGAATATGAGCCAATCTACATTATATCGAAAATTGAAATCGCTTACAGGTATGTCTCTCAATGAATTTATTCGTGATGTTAGAATTAAAAAAGCTTGCATGCTCTTACGGCATTCAGATTTGCGAATAGCAGAGATCGCTTATATGGTTGGTTTTACAGATCCTAAATATTTTAGAGAAATTTTTAAGAAAAAGAAAGGAATGACCCCAAAAGAATATCAGGAGTCATTAAAACAAGGCAATTGACGGGATTTTCTCCTCTTTTTGCCTTAATCTTCCCCTGTGTATGAATAGCAGATGGACTACTTTTGAGCCATAATTGTTATTCGCATTTATTATGAATACACACACTTTAATAGAAAGCTTCTTCTATGTATTTTATATTGGTTTTATTGCTATTATTTCTTTTTTGAATGGTAGTAAGGAGGATGTAACAGGATTGTTTATTGGCAATGCTTTTGAAACCACGTTCTTTGGGAATGAGGACGAAAGAGAAATAACTCTATATCATATTAATTGTGGCGGTTACCCTGTTTTAGACAGAGTAAAGCATTACTATGCTCCTCAAATATTAATCGTCTGGTTGCGTAGATGGCGTCCTGTACGATCGGTTATCTGGAATGAACGGGATAATAAGGTTCATGTAATGACATATATGAAACTGTGTAAAATGATAAACAACGTTACCGGGTAGGATGAAAATCCATAAAGAGCATACTGAAAGCCGTTTTTGACTCTTTTTCCCCCGCTGAATGACTTGATTCTCCCTCCCTTCTACATATATAATGCACTATTTTTGCTTTAGAAAAACGTAGATGATTAACTTTAATTTAAAGAATGAAATCACAATATGGATATTATGAATAGACTATTATTTGCATCTGGTACGTTGAAAAACGATTTGGAATGTTACGGCCAGGATCGGATTAGAACTCCGACTATCGATACATGGGGTAGCACAGAGCATGAATTCATTTACCATTATTTCTGTTCTATGGTCAGTGTACTTTTCTGTTATGTACCTTTATGGATAAGTATCCGGATATTTTATATAGGAGAGGATTAGGTATATAAGACAGAGAATGGGCGATGAAGAAATTGTTATATGTGAAATGATTACTTACGAAAATAATGTAGGAAGTAAGAATGACCGATGAGAGCTGGAAGCTCGCCTTTGAGAAATAATCTTTTAGAATCATTTCTTCTTCATGAGAAGAATTATATAACTTAATATTAAGATAATTTTATGAAAAACTACAATCTGAAATCCTTAAATGCTTTTACAAAGTTTAAGTGTACATCCAAGTTATTAGGATGTACGTGGGTTCTCTTGGGATTAATATCTACAAGCACTCAAGTGTACGCTTCTGATTTTAATTCCAGTATAAGTACTTATGGCGTCAGCCAATCTAAAGTAACAATAAAAGGAGTGGTGGTGGATGAACGGAACGAGCCAATTGTCGGTGCCAACATTATGGAAAAAGGAACAAGTAATGGTACAATATCTGATATTGAAGGAGCTTTTACTCTTACTGTAAGTTCTGATGCAATTCTGAAGATTACTTTTATAGGATATGTTGATAAGCAATTATCAATTAAAGGAAAAACAAATTTTCGTGTAGTGCTTTCCGAAAACACCAATGCTTTAGATGAAATTGTAGTGGTGGGCTATGGAACAGCAAGAAAACAGGATTTGACAAGCGCTATTTCATCGGTTAAGAGTGAAGATATTGACAAGTTCTTTAGTGGAAACGTTCAATCCTCTTTGCAAGGACAAGTAGCAGGTGTTACAGTCGTGAATTCGTCGGGTGCTCCTGGCAGTAATCCAAGTGTGACTATTCGTGGTATATCAAATTTTGGAGATAACAGACCATTATATGTGGTTGATGGCATTCCAATGGGAACAGATATTAGATACTTGGATCCAAATGACATAGAAAGTATGGAAGTACTTAAAGATGCTTCTGCCACTGCCATTTATGGTACTCAGGCTTCGAATGGTGTTATTCTGATCACTACTAAAAAAGGTAAAGCAGGTAAAGTTAATTTTCAGTTTGATGCATCGTTTGGCTTTCAAACTATTGGTTCTCCTAATATGGCCGATGGTCTGGAATATGCTAAAGTGTTGAATGAAAAAGCTAGAAATGACAACGGATCGGATGCAGCTTTGCCATTCCCCGACTTAAATGATGTACATACCACGAATTGGTGGAGAGAAGTTATGAACAAAGTTGCTCCACAACAGAAATACAATCTATCATTCAATGGTGGTTCTGATAAGATTGTTTATTCTGCTTCTCTGGGGTATTATCGTCAGGATTCTCAGATGGACAAAGGCTATTGGGAGAAAATATCATCTCGTTTTAATTTAGATTTTAATTTTAATAAATACGTCAGTTTTACACAAAATCTGAATGTTAGTTTTGAAGGACAGGAAGATACTCCGGGAGTCGTTGGTAATATCCTTAAGATGGACCCGACTACTCCAGTTTTTATTCCAGAAGAAGAACGTGTAAATGATGGAGTTAACGATCGTTCCAAACCGCTCAATTGGTATCATCGTTCCATACATAACCAAGCTCATAACCCGGTAGGTGCTGTGGCACGTGCAGGTAATGATTCTTACTCCAGCTATCGTTTCATAAGTAACTCCACACTAACAGTGAAACCGATAGCAGGATTGACTCTTCGTTCGCAATTAGGATTGGGATTTAGATTTAATGAAAAGGATATATTTAGCCCTACTTTTTTTATTGATAATTTGGAAAGAAATGAAAGATCCAAGATAGAACGCAGACACAACAACAGTTCTAATTGGTCGTGGAACAACACAGCTACGTATGAAAAGAAAATCCAAAAGCATTCGTTTACTCTCATGGCTGGTATGACCATGGAGAAATATAGAAGTAGAACATTGCAAGGATCCAGAAATGATTTGCCTGGAGAATTTGAGTCTTTGAGACAAATTGATGCTGCTACGGGAGAAATGACTTTAACTGGTAATACAAGTATCAATACTCTTCTTTCATATTTGTTCCGTGTGAATTACAACTATGACAATCGTTACTATTTAACTATGACAGGACGATACGATGGCTCATCCAAATTTATGGATAAGAACAAATGGGCTTTTTTCCCCTCTGTTTCTGCTGCATGGAGAATAAGTGGTGAAGGCTTCCTAAAAGATTCTGAAATCGTTAATGATCTTAAGTTACGTGTTGGATGGGGGCAGATTGGTAATCAAAATATTGACAACGGTGCTTATCTTGACATCTTGAGCGGTAGCTATTATCCTTTTGGATCGGATAAAGATTTGCAGATTGCTTATCTTCCCGGTGGCGTGAAGAATCCTGATGTGAAATGGGAAACAGTAAAGGATGCCAATGTCGGTGTTGATGCTTCTTTCTTTAGGAACAGATTCTCTGTTTCTGCTGACTATTACGTGCGCAAAACAGAAGATATGTTGATGCAGTGTGCTAATCCATGGTATAGTGGCTATCCCGGAAAGATCTGGACTAATGTCGGATGCATTCAAGTGAACGGTTGGGAAGTTTCTGCAACTTATATGGAAAAGTTCAAGGATTGGAGTATGAAAATTGGATTGACAGCTTCGCACTCTAAAAACAAAGCTAAGACCTTAGCTGATGGTGAGGCTTTGTGGGGTGGTAGTTTCGATGGAGGTGGAAATGTTACCCGTACCGTTGAGGGCGGAATTATCGGTGAATACTATGGCTATATTGTAGACGGAATTTTCCAAAATCAAGACGAAATAGACAATTATGCAAAGGATGGAGTACCTATTCAGGGTAACGCCCGACCTGGTGACTTGAAGTTTAGAGATTTGGATAATAGTGGTACTATTGATGACAAAGATAGAACGGCGATTGGCAATCCTTATCCCGATTTGAATCTTGGCTTAAATATTAACTTAACTTATAAAGATTTTGATTTCTCTACTTCCTTTTACGCATCGTTGGGTGGCGATAATTTCTGCAATACGAAGTTTAGACATACTACGGCTAAAAACGACTTCAATGTATTCAAAGGAGTGTATAATTCTGTATGGCGTGAAGGTAATGAACGAAATGCTACTATGCCTAGATTGTCGGGTGTAGACTTGAATGGAAATCTTAGCAAGGTGTCTACTTACTTTGTTGAAGATGCATCATTCTTGCGTTGTAGGAGCATGCAGTTGGGATATACAATTCCCAAGAAATTTTGGGGCATGTCAAAGCTCCGTGTGTATGCTTCTGTAGAGAATTTGTTTGTTATAACGGGCTATTCCGGACAAGATCCTGAAGTTGGAGGTAGTACATTGAGCGCTGGTATTGATAATGGATTGTATCCTCAACCTCGTACCTATATATTTGGATTAAAAATGTCATTTTAAGTTGTATTTAAAAGAATATTATCATGAAAAAAATTGCAAACTTATATCTTTTGATCATTTTATTATTGGGAGGAACTTCTTGCGAAGGGTTTCTCGATCAGCCAGTTTATGGATCGTTGGATGCTGACTCGTTCTACAAAACCGAGCAAGAATGTATTTATGGACTGAATGGATGCTATCGCTCTTTGATGCCTATTGAATGGGGACAAATCTGTATACTCAGAGTTATGTCTGACATGGCTACTGATGATTGTTGGGCTGGAAATACTACTCAAAATGGAGAGAAATATCTGGAGATAGCTCATTACCTGTTCAAGGGAAAGGCTAACAATGAACATGTGGGTAATTTCTATGCAAGAAACTTCAAAACAATCTATAATTGCAATTTGATAATTAAAAAGATTACCGAAGCTCCTTTTGATAATCAGGAGGCCAAAGATGAAATGATTGCTGAAGCTAAATTTTTGCGTGCTGTTGCTTACTTTGAATTAGTGAAAAACTTTGGCGGAGTACCTTTAACGAGTGAACCTTTGACTCCTATTGAACTGCATTTGTCAAGATCATCGGTAGCGGATACATATGATTTTATTAAGAAAGACTTGATGGAAGCTCGCAAAGTATTGCCGGTAGTTGCAAAAGAAGCAGGAAGAGCCACCTGGGGAGCTGCTACAGCATATTTGGCAAAAGCTAATTTATATACGGAAGATTGGGATCTAGCAGAACAATATGCCTTTGAAGTTATCGATTCTGGTCAATATGACTTGGAAGATGATTTTTCCGATGTATGGAATGTTGATAATAGTAATGGTAAAGAAGCTGTATTTCAAATACAATATAGTAACAATAGCACTTTTGGACAATATGGTTCATATTATACAACGATCATGGGTTGCCGTGATGATAATGGATGGTCATGGGGATTACCTACTTCTGATTTAGAAAAAGCATATAAAGATGAAGGAGATGATATACGCTTGAAAAATACCATTATGGTGCATAACCAAGATGTATATGGTGATCCTGATGCTTTAAAATATAAAATCACCCCTGCGAAACATAAATCCGCACGCGTGTGCCGTAAGTACTACATACCCAAAGCTAAAAGAACAATTCCTTATAATCAACCAAGGCATCCTTTGAATTACCATATGATGCGTTTTGCAGATGTGTTATTGATTCATGCCGAAGCTGCTTATCATAACAATAATGAGTCTGGTGCGTTGGGGTCTCTGAAGCGTGTACGTGATCGTGTTGGTTTAACTACAGACATGGCACTGACCGGTGATGATTTAAAATATGCCATTTACAAAGAACGCAGATTAGAATTTGCTTGTGAAGGGCAACGCTTGTACGACCTTCGCAGATGGAAGAATCCTAATGATGAAAGTAAGTCTATGCTATCTTATATCATGGGGCCGACCGGAACATTTGTAGTTCGTAACATGAATGAAAGTACGGCTGATAAATGGGAATGGGATAACAAAAAGGAAGCTCAAAATAAGGGTTATTATTTTGAAGAAGGTGTTCACAATTTGTTCCCAATTCCTCAAACAGAAATAGACCTTTCCGGTGGTCTGATTGAGCAAAACCCGATGTAGATGTATATATCATTGTGTTTGCTTAAAAAACAATAAATATAGATTACTGTATAGTATTTACTTAAGTGATACTATACAGTAACTTTTCAATAACAGAATAATAATATAGCTCCTGACTATTTGAGAGTGCAATATATTTTATATGAAAAAAAACATTTTGGTGTTAGTATTTCTTGCAATGGTTTTATCCTGTAAAGGTGAAAGTATTGATACTTCTCTCCCTTCCGATGGAGAAGGCCCAGAGATACCTGATTCTGAAGAGGTAATACCTGTAAATATATCAGAAACAGAAAAACAAGATATTTATTTGGGAATTGACGCTGAAAGATTATGGTATTGGAAAAATTATATCAAAGATGAATTAGCCGATTTGGGTGTAAAAGAATTGCAATCGAAATTTGTCCGTGTTGCCATCAATTGTAAGTACGAACGTGAAAAAGGTGTAAAAGATGAGACAGCTTATACGGAAGATATTTTAGTAATGATGGAAGCTATGAAAAAAGCTAATCCAAATATCGAGTTCTTTGCAAGTCCGCGTCCGTTGGGAGAGGCATACACTAAAGAAGAAAAAGAGAGCATATGGGGACATGAAAAAAATGTTCCATGGTCTCCTGTTCCTGCTTGGATAATGAAATTCAAACAGAATGGAACTAAAAAAATAGATGGTGTCGAAGTGCCCAAATGGGTGGATGGTGAATTAGACCTAGATGCATTAATACAATATTATGCTGATTATCTCAATTATATGGGATCAAAAGGATTTAAAATTACTTATTTGGATGTAACCAACGAAAAACCTATAGTGAATCCTGCTCAAGTGAAAATTATGAATGAGCAAATTCGTAGTAAATTGGATCCGGGCGTGAATATGCCTAAACTGATAGGACCCTCTTCCTGGAACTATAAGCGAGGTATTGCTTGGATAAATTCTATTAATACCGGTAATGGTGAGGTGAATGCTATAGATATACTTTCTACTCATAATACAAATGAGGAAGGAAGTAGAGAAGATTTTGTTAAAAAGGCTCAGGAACTTGGGAAAGCACCTTGGAATACTGAAGTGCATGGATGGATAGGCATTGAAACGAAAGATGAGATTATGAACTCTGAAAGTTTATGGAATCATTTCCGTGCTGGTTTTGTAGGGATGAGTACTTGGTTGTTTTATGGTCCTTTTTCAGGTAAGAATCATTCAATGATTTGGGCACACTGGCAAGATGGAAGAATCATAAAAACTACAAAATATGAAATATTCAAGAAGGTTGTAAACAATGTGAATGGAGGTAAATATGTCGATATAGATATGCCGAATTCTGCAGTAACTGCTGCTTTTATAAAAGGTAATATTCTATCAGTTTGGATATTAAACAAGTCGCAAGATGATCTTAAGAATGTTGAATTTAGGTTAGGTAGTAGAAAAATAAAAGGTTCGTCTATTGAGTATACAGTGTGGAATGAAAACTTGCCTAAATATGGAAGTTCTAAAGAACTAACAAAGACGACTCGGAATTCTTTCAGACAAACTATTGGTGCAGAATCTCTTTATTTCTTCAAAGTGGAAGTGGAATAGTAAGAATTCTGCCTACTATGTACAGATATAATTTAAGTGTTTTAAAATAAAAAAAAACGGTAGATACTTGAAGTTCTACCAAATTAAAAATAACTTAATATGAAAACTTTTTTAGTTTTAGCAGGCTCTTTGTGCGCTACTATTGGAGCGCAAGCCCAAATGCAGAAAAAACAAGTAAAATCTCCGTCAAAAGAGCCTATGAATGTGCTGTTTATTTTGGCTGATGACTATGGTTGGAATGATTTGTCTTGTATGGGGAGTAAATACTATGAAACCCCTAACTTGGATCGATTGGCTGAACGTGGCGTAAAGTTTACTAATGCATATGCTACTTGTCAGGTATCCAGCCCTTCGCGTGCAAGTATTATGACGGGAAAATATACTCCTCGCCATGGAGTTACGGATTGGATTGGAGAAAAATCTGGTGAAGATTGGCGTAGCATGAAACGTCACAGTAAGCTTCTTCCTGCTGATTATGTATGGAATCTTCCACAGGATGAATATACATTGGCAGAATGTCTTCGCGATAATGGTTATACCACTTTTATAGCAGGTAAATGGCATTTGGGTGAAGAAGGCTCTTGGCCCGAAGATCATGGATTTGATATTAATAAAGGTGGTTGGAGTGCCGGAAATCCCAAAGGCGGCTATTTCGCACCTTATAATAATCCTAAATTAACAGATGGACCCAAGGGGGAGAACTTATCCATGAGGTTAAGTAATGAAACGGTAAGTTTTATACGTGAGCACGAAAAGAAGAATAAGAAGAAACCATTCTTTGCTTATCTCTCCTTTTATGCAGTACACGGGCCGATTCAAACGACTAAAGAAAACTGGAATTATTTCAGAAATAAAGCGGAACAGTTGGGAATAAAAGAAAGTGGGTTTGCAGTAGATCGTACGTTGCCAGTACGACAAACACAAGACAATCCTGTCTATGCCGGATTAATTAAACAAATGGACGATGCCATAGGCAATGTGTTGGATGCCATAGCTGAAATGGGGTTGGATAAGAATACTTTAATCATTTTTACGAGTGACAATGGAGGTGTCTCTACAGGAGATAATTATTCCACTTCATTATTGCCCTTGCGTGGTGGTAAAGGTCGCCAATGGGAAGGTGGAATTCGGGTTCCTTTGTTGATGCAATATCCCGATTGTCAATCAGGAACAATTTGCGAGACTCCTGTGATAGGTACCGATTTCTATCCTACGATACTTGATTATGCTGGGCTTCCTTTTGTGCCCGAACAGCACAAAGACGGTGTCAGTATATTCCCCCTTATCAATAAAGATAAGATAGAAGAACGCGCCTTGTTCTGGCATTATCCGCATTATGGAAATCAGGGTGGAGATCCTTCGTCAGTAATTCGCAAAGGAGATTGGAAGTTGATATACTATTATGAAGACCAACACTGTGAGTTATACAATTTAGCCATTGATATTAGCGAAAGCGAGCCGTTGAATATTCAATATCCGGAGAAGGTTAAGGAATTAAAGACTTTGCTTGACGCTTGGCTAATAGAAGTAGACGCTAAACTACCTCTGCCTGATCCTGAATATATTCCTCAAAAAGAAGCTCAAGTAAAGCTGGTATGGAAAACTGAAGTTTTACAAAAGCAAGAAGAGAATAGAATGCAAATGTTTAGACCTGACTGGGAGCCTAATGAAGATTGGTGGGGAAGTATGATTACAATAGATTAACTCACATAAACTTAATGTTACTGCCTGATTTATTTGTTTGAATAATAGGAACATAGCGATAAAAGTTTTAAATTTATAGTGTCCAATTATAACATTTATACGATTATCACTATGTTCTTGTAGTCTAAAATTATGGAGGCTTATTTAGTTTTTAATTCACCCTAATTTTAGTGGGGTATTAGTGAGTTATCTATTAAAATTGATATCATGGAAAGGAAAATCATATTTTTTGTTTTGATACTATGGAATGTCTCTGTCATTGCTTGCGAACAGATTCCATTGACCTCTTGGAAATTTCACTTTGGTGATGTTCCTAATGCTATTAGACCAGACTTTGACGATAATGATTGGGAACAAATACGTGTACCTCATGACTGGGCGATAGATAAGCCTTTCGACATGCGTATTGATATGCAATCGGTTCAAGTTTTAGAAGATGGTGATAAGGCTCCTCGGATACGCACTGGACGTACAGGAGCCTTACCGGCTTTTGGTGTAGGATATTATCGTACTGATATAATGTCCAATGCTTCAATGGCAGGTAAGCGGATTAGGGTAGAGTTTGATGGAGCTATGAGTTTGTCTAAAGTTTACCTGAATGGGCAATATATTGGAGAATGGCCCTATGGTTATTCTTCTTTCGCCTTTGACTTGACTGATAAATGGAATTACTCAGGGAAAAACATATTGGTAGTGCGTCTGGAAAATAAGCCGGAATCGTCTCGTTGGTATTCAGGAGCCGGACTTTATCGCAATGTACGTTTAGTGGTAGCAAATCCGATAAATATTGGGCATTGGGGAATATTTGTCACGACGCCGGAGGTATCCAAACAGAAAGGAAAAGTACATATCTCCACATGCATAGAGAACCATGCCGATGAGAAAAGTGCGATACTTTTAGAAAGTGTTATTATTGACGCCCAAGGTAACGTGGTAGGAAAAAAAAGAACTCAAAGAAGAATCATAGGAGAAAGAAATTCTACATTCGAGCAGGATATAAGCTTCCCAAAGCCTCTTTTATGGAGTATCGATACCCCCCACTTATATCAACTGGTTTCCAATGTATATGTAGGCGACCAACTGATGGATACCCATAAAATTAGTTTTGGTTTACGTTTCATCCGTTTTGACAAAGACAAAGGCTTTTTTCTGAATGGTGAATCTATAAAGCTAAAAGGAGTCTGCTTGCATCATGATTTGGGACCTTTAGGAGCAGCTGTCAATGTGCGGGCTATAGAACGACAGTTGGAAATTATGAAAGAAATGGGGTGCAATGCTATCCGCACGTCCCATAATCCTCCTGCTCCCGAGCTGCTTGATTTGTGTGATCGTATGGGGTTTGTAGTACAAGTAGAGGCCTTTGATGAATGGCGAATCGGGAAAAATGCCAATGGTTATCATTGTTATTTTGACGAATGGGCAGAGCGTGATTTACAGGCTATGATTCGGCGTGATCGAAACCATCCATGTGTTATCATGTGGAGCATCGGCAATGAAATACGCGAGCAAAATCAACGTGATGGTGCAGAAGTAGCCCGAATGCTTGCTGACATTTGTCATCGGGAAGATCCGACTCGTCCTGTGACAGCAGGTTTCAATGGGCATATTGCTGCTATAAAAAACGGATTGACGGATGTAGTCGATTTGGTTGGCTTTAACTATAAACCTCACGATTACAGAAGGCAACATGATGCACATCCCGATTACATACTCTATGGAAGTGAAACCGCATCTACAGTGAGTAGTCGTGGTGAATATAAATTTCCAGTAACCGAGAAACCAGGAGCCTGCTATGAAGATTACCATGTGTCGTCTTATGATATGGAATATCCAAGGTGGGCATCTACGCCGGATACAGAATTTGAACAACAAGATGATTGTGATTTTATATTCGGTGAATTTGTTTGGACTGGCTTTGATTATTTGGGAGAGCCGACGCCTTATAATGAAGGTACTCCGGCACGTAGTTCTTATTTTGGTATTGTCGACTTGGCAGGAATGAAGAAAGATCGATTCTACCTTTACCAGAGTAAATGGAGTAAAACGCCTGTATTGCACCTACTTCCGCATTGGAATTGGGAAGAGCGCTTAGGACAAAACGTTCCTGTGTTTTGCTATACTAATTACCCTAAAGCAGAACTGTTTATTAACGGTAAAAGTATGGGGATGAAGGAAAAGAGCAAGGAAAGCAAATATAATCGTTATCGTATGATGTGGCAAGATGTCACCTATCAGCCTGGAGAAATCAAGGTTGTGGCATACAATCATGAAGGTTTGCCTGTAGATACTGCTGCTATAAAGACTGCTGGAGAAACTTATCGCCTACGGACAACAGTCGATCGTCGGGAAATTAAGGCGGATGGTCAAGATCTTGCTTTTGTCACAGTTGAAATTGTTGATAAGGAGGGCAATCTATGTCCCAAGGCCGACAACTTACTTTTCTTTGAGGTAGAAGGCAATGCTCATTTAAAGGCTGCTTGTAATGGTGACCCGACAAGTCAAACTTCTTTTGCTTCTTCTTACATGAGAACTTTCAATGGTAAATTAATGTTGATTGTAGAAGCTGGTGATGCAGTAGGAAGCGCTACCCTGAAGGTTTATGGTGGGCATCTACTACCCGCTGTTGAAAAAATCCTGTGTATTGATTAAAGCTTCATACGTATCTCGATATTTTATGACTCTTATATGCTTGAAGTACTTCAAATATAAAATACCACTTTACAAGCGAGTTCTAAAAATCTATTTATATTGTTACAGGGGCGCAAAGGACAAAAACTTTGCGCCTCTGTGCTTTTTGTAGGTAGAAAGCGCTACCTTTGCACCTTATTATATTAATAGATACATTCAAGATGAAACACGCGTCTCTTCTTCTCTTGCTGACTCTCCTTTTCGGGCTGACAGCCTGCTCGAAACCTGCCGACCCGACTTTGATGAACTACGAACAGTCCCTTGTCCGTGCCGACTCGCTGGTACAATCCGGTGTCGCCGACAGTGCCCGGATAGCCCGTCTGCTCTCCGGCTTGCATCGTGAATACAATCAGGTGAAGGAACATTCCGGTGGAAACCTGGTTCGCCTGAAGCCCGCCGACAAGCGGAAACAATTTCTGTGGGGAACATTCACCGCACTAATGATGGGCCTCAATGTATGGCTTTCCATCAAGGATATTCAGTTTTCCAAGGAGCGCAAGCACCGCCGTTATCTCATAAATCTGAGCGAGAACGAACAACGTCTGCGTAGCAACGAGCGCGAACGCGAAGAATTGGAAGCGTGTTTGAACGAAATGGCGTTGATGGACGAAGAGCGAGAAGAAGTAGAAGAGTCTTTGCTGAATCTCACGGACCGGAATGTACTCTTGCGAGGAGAGAACGACTCCCTCCGTATTCGCCTTAAAGAATATGAAAAACGTCCGTTGCCTCGTGAAGCTGAACTGCTGGAGAAGCAGAATGAACGCATCTGTCTGCTTGATAAGCAAGTGCAGATTCTTACTTCAACGTTAATAGACCGTGATGATGCGGTGGAACGTCTGCGCCGCCAACCCAAGTTTCTCTCTGATAAAGACTGGGAACACCTGATAGAACTCGCAAATCGTGTGTACAATGACTTCACCAACCGCCTTGTCACACGTTTTCCTTCATTAACTGCTGCCGACCTGCAACTTTGCCTGCTGATACGTCTGCATTTCACGAATGCACAGGTGGCTACGCTTATTGCGGTGTCGCCTGCTTCGGTTTCACAACAAAAGTTCCGGTTGAAGAAGCGGTTGGCGCAGGCGAACGAGACACTGTTCAAGGAGGGGGAGACGGTGGATGCGGTTATTGGGGAATGCTGATACCTGAAGTCTTTATCTTGCTGATTGATTTTTTTTGTTACAAATATTTTCTAAAATCCTTCGTTTTGCAGAGAGCTTTCGTTTCACTCCCTGAGTGAACGTGATTCAGTCCCTGACTGAAAGCCTTTCACTCAGGGACTGAATGCCTTTCTGTTCCTGACTCATTGTTCCCCCTCTCAGAAGGTGTTCTGAAGGGAGGGTATAGGAAGGAGAGCAGACATGAGGTGGGAGTAGTAAAAAATGCGGAGATAATTCTTACGCTTGTCTCTAATTGTTGCTTAAACAAATATTTTTTCATCTATTTGGGAGTTATATTTTCCAAATCGGCAATAAATATGAGAATAAATTGTTAATTTTGTATGTATATAATTGATGATGAATTGTAGGAAATAAAAGATAATTAAGACATTAAATATATGAATAAGCAGCAGCTTGCAAATAAAATATGGGCCTCGGCCAATAAAATGCGTTCTAAAATAGATGCCAATGAATATAAGGATTACATTCTTGGACTTGTGTTCTATAAATTCCTATCAGACAATGAAGTGAACTATCTTCGTAGTATCGGATGGAATGATGATGACATGAAGACTCTTGTAGAAGATTATGAAGACCCGGAAGCAACGATGATGATTGCTTATTGTAAAAATAATATAGGATATTTTATCGAATATAAATACTTGTTCAGTACTTGGTTGTTGCCCAATTCTGATTTCAGTGTGGCGGACCTTAGTGCTGCGTTGAATAGCTTCGACCGACTAATCAGTACAAACTATAAGCATGTATATGCCAACATCTTCAAGACGCTACAAGCCGGATTGAGCAAATTGGGTGAAAATCCTTCTTCTCAAACCCGTGCTTTGAAGGATTTGATTAAGCTCATTAAAGATATTCCTACCGATGGCAGTCAGGATTACGATGTGCTGGGTTATGTTTATGAGTATCTCATCAGTAATTTTGCAGCCAATGCCGGAAAGAAAGCCGGTGAATTCTACACTCCTCACGAGGTAGCGATACTGATGTCGGAGATTGTAGCAGAGCATCATAAGGACAAACAGCAGATTGAAATATATGACCCGACAAGTGGATCCGGTTCTCTGCTGATTACCATTGGTAAATCTATTGGCCGCCATATCGCCGATAAAAACCAAGTGAAGTATTATGCTCAAGAACTGAAGGAGAATACCTATAACCTTACCCGAATGAATCTCGTGATGCGCGGTATCAAGCCAGACAATATTGATACCCGTTGTGCTGATTCTCTGGATGAAGACTGGCCTTTGCAAACCATGGGTAGTGATATTGGCAAACCACTCTATGTGGATGCGGTTGTGTCAAATCCGCCTTATTCACAGCATTGGGATGCCACGGATCGTGAACTCGATTCTCGTTTCAAGAATTATGGTGTAGCACCTAAAAGTAAAGCCGACTATGCTTTCTTACTTCACGAACTGCATCACCTCAAACCCGATGGCATTCTCACCATCGTACTGCCTCATGGAGTACTTTTCCGTGGCGATGTGGACGCAGATAGCGAAGGAGAAGGGAAAATCCGTCGGAATCTTATTGAGACTAATAATATAGATGCCATTATCGGGCTGCCGGCTAACATCTTTTTTGGAACAGGTATTCCCACACTGATTATGGTCTTGAAGCAGCATCGGGATAGTGACGATGTGCTTATTATTGATGCTTCCAAAGGATTTATCAAGGAAGGCAAGAACAATAGACTCCGTGCCTGCGACATAAAGCGCATTGCCGATGCCATTCGTGAGCGTACGCCTATTCCTGGCTTTTCTCGCCCGGTAAGCCGTGACGAAATCCGGCGGAATGGATATAACCTCAATATTCCCCGTTATGTGGATTCTTCGGAGGCTGCCGAACAATATGATATCTATGCCACTATGTTTGGTGGCATTCCCGAAAGCGAGATAAATAAATTGCAGACCTATTGGGATGCGTTGCCTTCACTTCGTGCAGACCTTTTCCAGCCCAAGGAGGACGGTAGTCCGTATGCTACGGTGAAGAGCAAAGATGTGGCTAAAGCTATTGAAGAGAATGTGGATGTGTGCAATTTGAAGCAAACCTTTGCGAATGCATTCTCCGATTTTGGAAGTCTTCTTCATAGCCGACTGATTACGAATGTCAGTACTGTAAAGGAGCAAAATGAACAGGACGATATAGCTGACGATATATTTAATCGCCTAAAGCCGATTCCTTTGGTGGATAAATACGTCGCTTTCCAAGCTCTTTCAGATAATTGGCAGGTGATAGCGGGGGATATAGAGACTATACAAAGTGAGGGAATTGATGCTGTGCGGGTAGTAGAGCAGGCTTATAAACTTGTGAAGAAAGGTGATGAAGAGATAGAAGTGCCCGATGGATTGAAGGGGCGCATCTTGCCGTTTGAATTGGTACAACATGAGAAATTTCAAGCCGAACTGGATGCTATCAGTGAAAAGCAAGCGGAAGTAGAGGAATTTACATCCTCGCTTGAAGAACTGCGTGACGGTTTCACCGAAGAAGAAGGGCAAGCCTATCTGGATGAAGATGATAATACCAAGTTCAATAAGAATGCCATAAAGGCCGATGCCAAAGCTAAAGGCGATGAAGTGGAACCGGAAACCAAAGTTAAACTGAAAGAGATTGTGAGTTTATGGGATAAAATTACTAAGCTCAATAAAAATATCAAAGAGGATAAAGCTGCATTGCTGCAACTTACTATTGATGCCATAGAACATCTAAGCAATGAAGATATAGAGTTCTTCTTGCACAAGAAGTGGATTGACCCGGTGTGTGGTGGCATTAATGGCACATTGTCATCTGTCTTTTCTGCTCTTGAGAAATCAGTCACGGCACTGGAAGCAAAGTATGCCTTATCATATAATGAAATTGAAAACAATATTGTTGATGCTCAAAAAGAGTTGTCGGAATTGATTGGTCAGCTTACGGGTGATGAGTTTGCGGTGAAGGGGTTGCAGGAATTGCAGAATAGATTAAAGAATTGGGGAAAATCCTCTTCTCTTATTTCTATGTTTCCACAAGCAGGAGAAGTGAAACCACGTGTCCGTTTTAAAGGGTTTAAGGAAGACTGGAAGACAGTCCCTTTTGATATTGTTTTCCGTTATCTAAAAAACAATACCTTATCACGCGCAGATTTAAATGAAACATTAGGGAGTGCTAGAAATATACATTATGGTGATATTTTAATTAAATTTGGAACTTTGATTGATATTAGAAAAGACGATCTACCATACATTACAAATCATTTTTTAGCTAATCAATTAACCAATAATTGTAAATTACAAAAAGGCGATATAGTTTTTGCCGATGCAGCAGAGGATAGTACCGTAGGTAAATGTACGGAGATTACATTCATTGGTGAGGAAAAAGTTGTAGCAGGATTACATACGATACCGTGTAGAACTTTATTTGAGTTTAGCGAGGGATATTTAGGCTTTTATTTAAATTCCCCTTCTTACCATAACCAACTATTACCACTTATGCAGGGTACTAAAATTTCCAGTATTTCAAAGTCTGCATTATTGAATACAAGTATCTCCTTTCCGAGTAGTATTGCCGAGCAGCGTCAAATCGCCTCTTTCTTCCGTTCCCTCGACACGCAAATATCCTTAGAGGCTCAACGACTTGAGAAGCTCAAGCAAATAAAGTCAGCCTGCTTGGATAAAATGTTTGTATAACGAAACAATTCAATAAAATGGAAGAAAAGGATAAGAGCAATATCATCATCTATCAGAGTGAGGACGGGCAGACGCACATAGAGGTGCGGATGGACGAAGATACCGTATGGCTCACACAACAGCAAATTTGTGAGTTGTTCGACAAGTCGAAATCAACCATTAGCGAACATATTAAAAACGTATTTGAAGAAGGAGAACTACAGCGTGATTCAGTTGTTCGGAAAATCCGAACAACTGCCGCAGATGGGAAATCATACGAGACCTTGTATTACAATCTGGACGTAATCATATCTGTTGGATATAGAGTGAAATCAATACAAGGCACCCATTTTAGAATTTGGGCGACGGCACGTCTTAAAGAATATATCATCAAGGGCTTCACTATGGATGATGAACGATTGAAACAAACGGGAGGAGGAGGTTATTGGAAAGAACTGCTCGACCGCATACGCGACATTCGTTCATCAGAAAAAGTGATGTATCGACAGGTGCTCGATATTTATGCTACGGCGATTGATTATGACCCACGTTCTGATGTATCCATCGAATTCTTCAAAATAGTGCAAAACAAACTGCATTTTGCCGCTCATGGGCATACTGCCGCCGAAGTGATTTATGAACGGGCAGATGCAGATCAATACATGATGGGACTGACCTCTTTCAAGGGAGACCATCCTACATTGCGCGATGCCAAAATAGCGAAGAATTACTTAAGCGAAGAAGAATTGAAAGTTCTGAATAATTTAGTTTCCGGATATTTCGATTTTGCCGAAGTGCAAGCCATGAAGCATCGGGCTATGTATATGAAAGATTATATTCAGCATCTTGAAGCAATCCTTTCCTCTACGGGAGAACAACTCTTGAATGGTTGTGGAACCGTCAGTCATGAGCAGGCCATGGAAAAAGCGGAAAAGGAATATAGGAAGTTTGATGTCCGTACACTTTCTCCCGTAGAACAAGCCTATCTGGATAATATAAAGATATTGAACAAAAAAGTTAAAGGAAAGAAATAGTCTTGTATGTATAACCTATAAATGCCCAAAGCTATATGCCAAACGACAATACGCAATTCTTCATCAAAGAAAGTGCTTTTGAACAGGCACTTGTTGATTTGCTTCCCCACCACGGATGGGAGAAGGAGGTAATAATGCAACCCAGTGAAGCAGATCTGATACAAAACTGGGCCAATATAATCTTTGATAATAATAGAGACATCAACCGACTGGGTAATGCTACGCTTACTACGAGTGAGATGCAGCAAATCATCGACCAGGTGAATCGTTGCGACAATCCATACGCCATGAACAGACTTATTAATGGCGGGCAGGTATGTATCAAACGTGATAATCCTATGGATACGAATAATTGTGGTAAAGAGGTATATCTCAAAATATTCGACGCTCGTGAAATCAGTGCCGGACAAAGCCGTTATCAGATAGTACGCCAGCCTCGTTTCAGAACTTCACACCCTTTAGGTGGAGACCGGCGAGGCGATGTGATGCTATTGATCAATGGTATGCCTGTTATCCACATTGAACTGAAACGTTCGAAAGTGGATGTGAGCCAAGCTACTTTTCAGATCAAACGCTATACCCACGAAGGTGTATTTGGCAGTGGCATTTTTAAGATGGTACAGATATTTGTTGCAATGACTCCTGAAGAGACGCTTTACTTTGCCAATCCCGGACTGGAAGAAAACTTTAAACCTGAATATTATTTTCATTGGGAGGATTTCAATAATACCATCGTTAGTGATTGGCGAAGAGTTGTATCCGATCTGTTAAGTATTCCTATGGCCCACCAGCTTGTGGGATATTACACCATTGCGGACGATAAAGACAAGACGCTGAAAGTACTTCGCAGTTATCAATATTTTGCAGTCAATAAGATAAGTGATGTGACCCATAAAACCAATTGGGATACGCACCAACATCGTGGAGGCTTCATCTGGCATACAACAGGGTCTGGCAAAACCATGACCAGCTTTAAATCGGCACAACTGATAGCTAACTCAGGCGATGCGGACAAAGTGGTATTCCTTATGGATCGTATTGAGCTGAGCATACAGTCGCTTGATGAATATCGTGGCTTTGCCGGAGAATCTGATGTAATACAAGACACACAGAATACTGCCATTCTGGTCAGCAAACTGCAAAGTACTGATAACGATGACCGCTTGATTGTGACCTCTATCCAAAAAATGTCGCATGTTAACAGCGAACATGGCATTTCACAGGCCGAAATAGATAGCATCGGACGTAAACGATTGGTATTTATTATAGACGAATGTCATAGAAGCGTATTTGGCGATATGCTTATCGACATTAAGAATACATTTCCTCGTGCGTTGCTTTTTGGCTTCACAGGTACGCCGGTGTTTGAAGAAAATGCCCACAACGAAATCATGACCGAAACGCTTTTCGGCGATATGCTTCATAAATACACCATTGCCAATGGCATCCCCGATCATAACGTACTTGGATTTGATCCTTATCGCATAAACACCTACGATGACAACGAACTACGCGAAAAAGCTGCATTTGCTCAGTTAAGAGTGAAGCGCATCGAAGAGATTGAAGGTGACGAGGAGAAAATGGCAATCTACAATAAATTTGTCAATGAGTTGCAGATGCCCAGAACTTACACTGAAGGCGGTGAGACAAAACATGGTATAGAATATTATCTTCCCAACGATATCTATCAACAGCCCATTCATCACCAAGCTGTAGCGGCCGATATTATAAAAAGTCGTGTCCGGCTAAGCAAGAACGACAAGTTTCATGGAATATTGGCTACACAAAATATACCGGAAGCTATAGCTTACTATAAACTATTCAAAGCGCAATATCCCTCGTTGAATGTGGTAACTGTGTTCGACAATAATATCGACAATTCCAATGAAGGAATCGCCAAGGAAGATGCATTATTGGAAATACTTAAAGATTATAATGATAAATATCACACCTCTTTTCAGCTTTCTACTTACGCTAAATATAAGAAAGATGTGGCAAAACGATTGGCTCACAAAAAGCCCTATCTTGGTATAGAGCATGACCACAATCAGCAGATAGATTTACTCATTGTGGTTACGCAGATGCTTACCGGCTACGATTCAAAATGGGTGAATACACTCTATGTGGATAAGCTGATGAAGTATGTGGACATCATCCAAGCTTTCTCGCGCACCAACCGCTTGTTTGGACCTGATAAACCTTTTGGCATTATCCGCTACTACACATTCCCATACACTATGCAGCAGAATATTAACGATGCGCTTGAGGTATATGTGGATCGCCCGCTTGGTGTGTTTGTAGATAAGTTAGAAAGTAATTTGGTTAATATCAACCAACGTTTCCTGCATATATGCGACATATTCCAATCACACCGGATAGCCAACTTTGAACGGTTGCCCGATACTCGTGAAGACCGCAATATGTTTGCTAAGGACTTCAGCCAGATGACTCATCTACTCGAAGCTGCTAAACTGCAAGGATTCTTATGGGATAAAGTCAAGTATGAATTTCAGCATGGTGATACTTATACTTATGTAAGAATGGAGCTTGATGAGCAGACCTATTTAATTTTGTTACAACGCTATCGCGAGTTGTTTGAAGGTAGAGAAGGTGGCGGTGAAGCCAACGATTTTGACTATCCTATCGATACTTATATCACCGAAACCGGTACGGGCACCATAGATGCGGAATATATCAACTCGAAGTTTGTGAAGTTCATCAAAAACCTTTATACTACTGGTCCTGGTAGCGAACTTACGAAAGAGGCTTTTAAAGAGCTGCATAAAACATTTGCCTCACTTTCGCAGAAAGACCAACGAACGGCAATGGTGATACTGCACGACATTCAATCGGGTGATTTGCATCTTGCCCCAGGCAAAACTATCTATGACTATATCATAGAATATCAACTCCGTGAGCTACACAAGCAGATAATGATTTTAGTAGAAGCTACAGGTATAAATGCCAGTCAGTTGGAACATATCATGAACAGAGACATTACGGAACAAAACTTAAATGAGTATAGCCAATTTGATAATCTGAAGTTAACCTTGAATATGGCTAAGACTCGTGAGTTCCTTACCAAAACAGAAGGTGTGGAAGTTCCTGCACGCATGGTTATGCCCAAAATTGATAAGATACTTAGAGAGTTTATCCTTGACGGAAGCTGTAGAGAGCGTATCCTAAAAGCCTATCTGAATGAAGATGAAAATTACTCTACTGATACAATCAGTCAGAAATCATTAACGGAACAATCCGTTGTGGTTTTAGAAAATTCACAAGAAACCGAAAGAGAGCAGTCTTTCGACATTGATATCGTAAAAGCAAAAGTAAAAGATATACTGACAACGACTTTAAGTGGAGTACTTCCGCAAATGCGTTCCATAGAAGAAGTGCTAAATAGCGTATTCTATGTGATTGGTAAGGAATCCGTTGAATCGCTTGACAATGTGGGGTTGTTCATCAATAGGGCTTTCAATAATCTATATGGAAAGAAAGTAACCATAGTAGATAAGTTTGTGGCATTCAATTTGCTTGTGACCAAATATGAAGCCTACCTTAAAAAACTATATTACTTGATGCATAACAGTGGTGTACCTGCACGAAACGAAGGTGAGGATGTGACATGGAAAAATGTAATCTATGCTCATAGATGCCTTTGGAACTTGAAATTTAGTACTGATGTAGCCAAACAGCAATTGTATCAATACCTAATGTTAATTAAGGGTTGGCGTAATGATGAATCGCATATTTCGCCTACTGCTTCTGAACAGGAAGTAGATACTGCCATCAGTATAATTATTTCAATGTATTTCTATGCTACAGGAGCCTCTATCACCGATTTGGAAATGGCGGGTCATGATGTAAGTGCACATCGTAGCTGTAGACTTTATTCCGTTACTAATGATGAAAATTATTCTGGTGTAGCTGCAGAAACTATTGATATCAGAAAATTGCCAGAAGAAAAGCGAATTGAAATACTCAGGAAGTGCATTGTTAAGCTTCTGGGGTATAATCCTAAGAAATCGGCTTTCTCCAAGCAACGGCACTGGGAGGCAATTTACCGTATAGCAGCTGATAAAGGATTCATTATTGATGGTGATTACGTTTATTTTAAAAGAATTATTGATGGGATGCAACTATTAAATATTTCTGTACCTTTTAATATGGACTTATTGGAACGGTTAAATCAAGGTATTTATGCAAAGAATATTGGAGATTGGTCACCTGAAGGGCTTGACGGGAAAAAGCTTCAGGAGTACAAAGACATCAAAAGCTGTGCCGATGCGTTCAGTAAAATAATAGATGAAAATACTCAGCAAAAAGATAGTCTTTAAAAATGTATGGCAGTGGTTGAAGTATATGATAAAGATTTGAAATATTCACTGACTACATTGGTTATGCAATTATGAATGGCTATTTCCTTGTTGTAGAGACTACTTTGAATGCTATCATTCATTATCAGTGCTTTACACCTCTTGCTTGTAGAGATTGCCAGAATATTTTGGTTTCCCCTGTTTCTTTGTTTTTTCTCCCTTGTAGAGATATGTATTCTGTAATGTGTTGTTTATGAAGAGTTTGTGCGAAATGATTGTAGATGCCATTTTCTTGTTTTCTCTTGCTATCCACCCTAACTTTGCAACATCGAATTTGAGAAAAGCAGATGGTTGAATCGTTGAGGCCTCACGGTGAAAGCTTCTGCTTCTCGGGTGAGACAAGAGAAATCATATATACATTATTAATCATTTAAAACATTATTATTATGGCATTTTACAAGAAATTTCAATCGAAACTGAATGATTTGTGGTATCCGAAAGCAATTACTATCGGTATACCTATTTCTACAGACAAAGTGGCTGACAAACTGTCCTTGCAATCTACCGTCACCCGTGGTGACACGTATGCCGTGCTGAAAAACCTGGGAAGTGTGATGGCCGATTACATGGCTATGGGGCGTACGGTGAAGATTGAGGGGGTAGGTACTTTCTACTATACCACAGCTACGAACAAACAGGGAGTTACTACGCCTGCTGAGGTGAGTTCGGCACAGATTAATGGCATACGTGTACGTTTCATTCCCGAAGTGAAACGCAGTAGTAGCAAGAAGATAACTACTCGCTCTATGGTGGATGTAGATGTTGACTGGACGGACATAGAGAAGCTTGCCAACGGTGGTAATATCGATGGAGGTAATGGTGGTAATCAGGGCGGCTCCGCCGGCGGCGACGGCGGCATCGAGGGCGATCCGCTGGGCTAATCTCCCGGTTCCGGTAAGTTGGTAACTTCTGATATTTCATGACTTGTGACAGATGGTTTCCATGCTATCTCTCCGCTTGGAGGGAAAACATGGAAACTTTCGTTTTAGCATCTTTTAGTGTTATTTTTCTGTTTTAATTCATCGAAAATCCGTAATTTCGGACGATTTTTTGCAAAACAGACCGAATAACTAATAATTTATAATATGGAAAATCTCAACACAGCGCTTCTGCTGATGGTGGTAGGTATGACGACAGTGTTCGCTATCCTGCTGATTGTAATCTACTTAGGTAAAGGACTTATTCTTCTGGTAAACAAATACGCCCCTGAAGAGGTGGTGCCGGATAAGAAAGGTGCGCAAAGTCCTGCCGCAATTCCCGGAAACATTTTGGCTGCTATCAGTGCCGCTGTAACAGTGGTGACACAAGGCAAAGGTAAAGTAGCCAAGGTCGAGAAAATAAAATGATAATCTTTAATAAAAAACACACACCTATTTATTTAGTATGAAAAAGGAAATTAAGTTCAGTCTGGTTTTCAGGGACATGTGGCAGAGTGCCGGAAAATATGTGCCCCGTGTAGACCAGCTGGTAAAGGTTGCTCCAGCTATCGTTGAAATGGGCTGTTTTGCCCGCGTAGAAACCAATGGCGGAGGTTTTGAACAGGTAAATTTATTGTTTGGTGAAAATCCTAATAAAGCTGTACGTGCATGGACGAAACCGTTCCACGAAGCCGGTATACAAACTCATATGTTGGACCGCGCGTTGAATGGTCTTCGCATGAGTCCCGTGCCTGCCGATGTGCGTAAGCTGTTTTATAAAGTAAAGAAAGTTCAGGGAACAGATATCACGCGTACATTCTGCGGATTGAATGATGTTCGCAATATTGCTCCCTCTATCACTTATGCAAAAGAAGCGGGAATGATTTCCCAGTGTTCACTTTGTATCACTCATTCTCCCATCCATACGGTGGAGTATTACACCAATATGGCATTGGAACTGATCAAGCTGGGTGCTGATGAAATCTGTATCAAGGATATGGCAGGTATCGGACGCCCGGTATCATTGGGCAAGATCGTAGCCAATATCAAGGCTGCACATCCCGAAATTCCTATTCAATACCATAGTCATGCAGGTCCCGGTTTCAATATGGCAAGCATCCTCGAAGTTTGCGAGGCTGGTTGCGATTATATTGACGTGGGCATGGAACCGTTGTCATGGGGTACGGGACACGCTGACTTGCTGAGTGTGCAGGCTATGCTGAAAGATGCAGGTTTCCAGGTTCCTGAGGTGAATATGGAAGCATACATGAAAGTGCGTGCATTGATTCAGGAATTTATGGATGATTTCCTCGGTTTGTACATCAGTCCGAAGAATCGCTTGATGAACTCCCTGTTGATCGGTCCGGGACTTCCGGGTGGTATGATGGGTAGCTTGATGGCTGACTTGGAATCCAATCTGGAATCTATCAATAAATATAAGGCGAAACGTAACTTGCCGTTTATGACGCAGGATCAGTTGCTTATCAAGCTGTTCAATGAAGTGGCTTATGTATGGCCGCGTGTAGGTTATCCTCCGTTGGTAACTCCGTTCAGCCAGTATGTTAAGAATCTGGCGATGATGAACGTGATTGCTATGGAAAAAGGCAAGGAACGTTGGGGTATGATTGCTGATGATATCTGGGATATGCTGTTGGGTAAAGCAGGTAAATTGCCGGGTACATTGGCTCCTGAACTCGTAGAGAAAGCCGAACGTGAAGGTCGTAAGTTCTTCACCGGAAACCCGCAGGATAATTATCCGGATGCACTCGACAAGTATCGTAAGATGATGAAAGAGAACAAATGGGATTTGGGTGAAGATGATGAAGAACTCTTCGAATATGCCATGCATCCGGCACAATACGAAGCATATAAGAGTGGTAAGGCGAAAGAAGACTTCTTGGCAGACGTGGAAAAGCGGAAAGCGGAACTTAATAAGTCTCCGTTGGATGACGCCAAACCGAAAACGCTTACCGTACAGGTGGATGGACAGGCTTATCGCGTAACGGTGGCTTATGGTGATATTGACCTACCGGCAAATGCTACTGCAAAAGTGGAAGCTCCCGTAGGCGAAGGTCAGGATGTGATCGCTCCGTTAGAAGGTAAGTTCTTCCTGACGAAGAATGCACAAGAGACTCCGGTGAAAGTGGGCGACAAGGTGAAGAAAGGTGACTTGCTTTGCTACATTGAAGCTATGAAGACATACAATGCCATCCGTGCCGACTTTGACGGAACAATTACGGCTATTTGTGCCACTCCAGGGGACACTGTTTCAGAAGATGATGTATTAATGAAGATAGGATAAACAGCGATGGAAGAAATATTTGCAAAACTCTATGATATGACGGCGTTCAGCAATATCATTGCCGACCCGTCGTTTCTGGTGATGTATGCCATTGCTTTCATTCTGCTGTACTTGGGTATCAAGAAGCACTACGAACCGTTGTTGCTGGTGCCCATCGCTTTTGGTGTACTTATCGCCAACTTTCCCGGTGGCGATATGGGGGTCATTCAAGCAGATGAAAACGGAATGGTAATGGTAAATGGGGTATTGAAGAACATCTGGGAAATGCCGTTGCATGAAATTGCACATGACTTGGGATTGATGAACTTCATCTACTATATGTTGATTAAGACAGGCTTCTTGCCGCCCATCATCTTTATGGGTGTGGGTGCTTTGACGGATTTCGGACCAATGCTTCGCAACCTGCGTCTCTCTATCTTTGGAGCAGCAGCACAGTTGGGTATCTTTACGGTACTGTTGTGTGCGGTGATGATCGGTTTCACGCCGCAGGAAGCAGGTGCTCTTGGCATTATTGGTGGTGCTGATGGTCCGACTGCAATTTTTACGACTATCAAGTTGGCTCCGCATTTATTGGGTCCGATTGCTATTGCCGCCTATTCTTACATGGCGTTGGTTCCGGTGATTATTCCGTTGGTAGTGAAGTTGTTCTGCTCTAAGAAGGAATTGATGATCAATATGAAGGAGCAGGAGAAACTCTATCCTTCGAAGACGGAAATCAAGAATCTGCGTGTACTGAAAATCATTTTCCCGATAGCAGTGACTACGGTTGTCGCTCTCTTTGTACCGACGGCAGTGCCTTTGATTGGTATGTTGATGTTCGGTAACCTGATTAAGGAAATCGGTGCGGATACCAGCCGTTTGTTTGATGCAGCTGCCAATAGCATTATGAATGCGGCAACTATTTTCTTAGGATTGAGTGTAGGTGCAACTATGACAAGCGAAGCATTCCTGAACTGGACAACTATTGGTATTGTTATTGGTGGTTTCCTTGCATTTGCACTTTCCATTACAGGTGGTATCTTCTTTGTGAAGCTGTTCAACCTGTTCAGCAAGAAGAAAATAAATCCGCTGATTGGTGCAACAGGTCTGAGTGCTGTGCCTATGGCAAGCCGTGTGTGCAATGAGATTGCTACGAAGTATGATCCGAAGAACCATGTGTTGAATTACTGTATGTCCAGTAATATCTCCGGTGTTATCGGTTCGGCAGTGGCTGCGGGTGTGCTGATCTCGTTCTTGGGATAAGGAGAATAGATACGCGGACGACGCGGATTGATGCGGACGAACGCGGACTTTTTAGGCGCGGATTACGCGGATTACACGGATTCTTTTGTTGCAATTTGTTGCAATAAAGAAATGATCCGCGTAATCCGTGTAATCCGCGCCTGAATCTTTATTCACTAATCACTTTCTTGTATTCTGCCACTGCCATTTTCTCTGCCAGATATGCATTAATCAGGTTCGTATGCGCCTGTGTCCACGATAATTGTGCGGACAAGACATCTGCCATACTGGATTTTCCTTCATTATAAGAGAAAGTGACAAGGTCCAGATTCTCTTCGGCAAGAGCCATATTTTCCTTTGCTGTCTTTACTTGCTGCTCCGTTTCCGTCAATTTGGTAGTGGCGGCGGAGAGTTCTTCAAGAATATTATCAGTGATATAACTTTGTTGCAGCTTCTGGATGCCAATGAATGCTTTCTGTTGCCGGTTTGTTTTGAAACGCGCCCCCCAACGGAAGATGGGGATACTGACGTTTACTCCGGCTACAGGCGTATGGGGGATTTCCTGTCCCATGTACGTGATACCGGTATCCCAACCTGTGGCAAGGAACATGCTTACCTGAGGATTGTACTTGCTGAGGGCGGCACGGCGTTGTGCTTCACTTCGGGCTATGTTTACCGTTGTGCTGGCATAATCGGCACGGCGTGGAAGTACATCGTCAAGTCCAAGAATGTCGACGGGGTCACTGGATATACTGATTTCACTTAGGCTATCTACAGGGGTATTGGGGGCTGCTCCCATCAAAATGTTCAGTTGTTGCAGGGCAAGGGTATAGTTCTGGCGGGCCTTGATATACTGCAATTCAGCTTCTTTCTGGCGGGTGGAAATCATCAGCAGGTCTGTACGACTGATAGCGCCATCGTTGAAACGATCCTGAATAATATCGTGCTGTTTCTTTATGATATCTTGAAATGTAGCAGCAGCCTCAAGACTGGCATAGGCGGCTGAAGCATTCCAGTAAACGGCATCGCTTTGATAATGAATCTGGTCGAGAGTTAGTTCAGTGGTGAGTTGACTCAGTTCTTCGTCAGCCTGTGCCATACGCTTCTGAGCCATTAGAGAACCACCGGTATAGAGGGGCTGTGCCAAAGTTGCGAGTGCCTGATAGGTGTAGGGGCGGTATTCACCTTTCGGACTGTTCCACTTATCCAGGTGGTTGAGGTTGGCGGTCCCTTCAGCAGTGATGTCTATTTGTGGCAGGAAACCGGTATTTGTTATTTTTCGCGCTTCGGTGCTTGCCATGGTTTTCAGGCGTTGCTGTTTCAACACTTGGCTGTAAGCTTCTACTTTGTCACGATATGCTTCGCGGCTTAAGTACTGCTGGGCTCCGGCTTTCAGGCCGAAACTGCAAAGTAATGTAAGTATGGTTATTATCTTTTTCATAATTATTTAATTTTATGTATCGCGCAATATGCCACCGGAAGCACGAACAGCGTCAATGCTGAGGCTACCAGCAGACCACCCATGATGGTTGCCGCCATACCACCGAACATGGCGTCGAATAGCAACGGTAACATACCCAGAATTGTGGTTCCGGACGCCATGGCTACAGGTATGATACGGCTGGTTGTAGCACTGATTACCGCATTCAACGGCGCTTTTCCGGAGGCAGCTTCTATATCGATCTGGTCTACCAATACAATTGCATTTTTGATATTCATACCAATTAACCCCAGTAGGCCGAGTACAGAGAAGAAGTCGAATGATTTACCAAGCAAGATTAATCCCAGCACGATGCCGATAAAGATAAGCGGCAACATCAATAGGATGACAATTGGCTTGCGGTAGGTCCTGAACAGGAACAATAGGGTGATGAACATTAGGAAAAACGTCAATGGCATATTAGCTGCCAATGCTGCATTACTTTCTGCCTGGCTTTCCTGTTCACCAAAATACTTCATGGTGTATCCTTCCGGTACCTGAATTTCTTCTTGTACTTCTTTCCATATCTTATTGAATGCTGCTATGGCATTTACTCCCCGGCGTGGATCGGCTTGCGCCATCATTACCATCTGGCGGTTATAGTCTTTCACATTCGAGAACTTATATTGGAAATCAAATTCACTGACTACTTGTTCCAGGGTAGTGGTTTCCTGTGTTGTTCCGAATACGGGTAGTGTACGCAGGTCGTTGATGCGGAAAGAATCGACTGTATTATCCTTTAGAAGGATAGGCAATACTTGATCACCTTCACGATATTCACCTAATGTCATACCACTTGTACCGATCTGAATGCTCTGTGCCATACTTTGCCGGGAGACTCCTAACGGTTGGGCGCGTTCCGGACTGTAAACAGGTTTCCATACGGGAATCTTATTCCCCCATGAATTTCGTACATTGATGAGATCATCATCCCGATGCATGATTTCCAAGACTTTGTTGGTCAGCATCACCAGTGAATCGACATTATTACCGATAAAGCCGATTTCAATGGCGGCATCTACCGCAGGCGATAGCTTAAACAAAGTGGTACGGGTTATGGCATTCGGATAGTTTGACTTCATATACTGGTCGAAGTTCTCTTCGTATTCCTTTGTATATTTACTGTCAGTCAGTTCAATAAGTATATTGGCAAAGTTGGGCTTGGGACCGACGGAAGTAGAAGCCAGATAATAACGCAACGGTGTACTTCCGAAAGTGGTGGATATTCGTTTCACTTCCGGTTGTTGCAGGAGGTGTGCTTCCACTTGTTTCATTTCCTTTTCCACATCACGGATGCTGTAACCGTCCGGATAGAATATATCGGCACGGAAATAGGGCTTATCCAGTGAAGGAAAGAAGTTTTGCGGCATCATTCCCATGATGACCAGTGAGATGATAAACAGGACTACCATACTGCCCAGTGTGAGAGTCTTCTTCTTGATAAGTACTCTGAGAATAGATGCGAACTTGTGATAGAAAGGTTTATCATACGGGTCTTTATTGGTATCGCCGGATTTGGCTTTCAGAATAAAGTTACCGAAAGTGGTGGTTTGTGTGAGTGCCAGTATCCAGCTTAATCCCAAAGAAATGGCAAGCACGACAAACAGAGGTTTCACGATTTCCGCTACGGCAGAAGGGGCGAGGTACAACGGCAGGAATGAACAAATGGCGATGAACGTGGCACCAAGTAATCCCCATTGCGGTCCGGTAGCTCCATCTATCAGGGCTTTTCGCCGGTCTATACCTCGGGCAATGGCTATTTGTGCATTGTCCGTGACTACGATGGCATTATCCACCAGCATGCCCATGGCAATGATGAAACCTGCCAGGGAAGTACGGTTCAGTCCTACACCCATGAAGGACATGATGAGTAACGTACCGCCAATGGTGAATATCAGCGAACTGCCGATAAGTATACCTGCACGCAGCCCCATTACCAGCATTATGATAACGATTACAATGAGGAGGGATTCTATCAAGTTAATGATGAAACCATTATTTGCTTCCTGAGCTATGACATTTTCCGGATACAGACTTTCCAATTCCAGTCCTACCGGGATGAGGGGAAGAAGTTCAGCCAGTTTCCGGTCTACCAGTTCTCCGGTCTTTACTACATCCTTCGTCGGGTCGGTGGAAACGCCGATACCTATGGCACGCTTTCCGTTGACATGCATGATGTTGCCGGGAGGGTTCATATATCCTTTTTCAATGACAGCAATATCGCCCAGTTTCACCTGCCCGCCCGGAGTGGTAATCACTTGGTTCCGGATGTCATTGACGGTGGTATAGGTTCCGTTGGCTACAATGCGCAGTTGTTGCTCACCGGCATTGATTTCACCCGTATTGATAATCTGGTTTTGTGATTGCAACAGGCTTGCCACTTGCTTGGGGTCTATACCCATGCCGGCCAGTTTGTTGACGGATATAAAGATATTCACCACTTCGGTTTGTGTACCGAACAGGGCTACTTTCATTACTCCGTCGGCAGTGATAACCTGGGTTTTGATACGTTCTGCCCAGTTGCGCATTTCTTCGTAAGAGAAACCTTCATCGCCTACCAAGCCGTAGTATATACCGAATACATCGCCGAAATCGTCCGATACCGTGGGAGTGGAAGCGCCGGCGGGTAGCTGCGGTTGTATGTTGAGCACCTTACGGCGCAGTTCATCCCACTTCTGCGGAATAGACTCTGCGGAAAGGGAAGGTTGGAGCTCGAATGTTATCTTGGATAGTCCGTACATGGACTCCGATTTAATTTTATATACACCACTCATCGACTGTATCTCGCGGGAGATCGGTTCGGTGATCAGTCGTTCTACTTCTGCTGGTTCTGCTCCCGGGTAGCGGGTCATAATGACCGCTGACTTGATAACGAAGGGGGCATCCTCTTTCTTTCCCAACCGGTCGAATGATAGTATACCTCCGACGAGCAACACAGCCAGGAAGAAATAAACAATCTTAGTGTTGTCTAATGCATATTTAGCTAAATTCATATGATTTATATTTATGTTTTAGATTCATGAATGATAATTTATCGGGCTGAATTTTAAGCCTGAAAGGCTTGCATTATATAGCGTAGGGCATCGCCCTACGTAATGTGCATCCCCATTTCTAAGCCCTGAAAGGGCGATATAAAGGTTGATGCTTAATTGCGCCCTTTCAGGGCTTAAATAGAGATATACATAATCACGTAGGGCGTTGCCCTACGCTATGTAATCTCAGGCTTTCAGCCTGTCTTGATTTCAGGTATTCAGTTCCCTAAATTATCATTTAATTGATAACTTTCACCGTCTGTCCGTCTACCAGTTGATGCACTCCGGCAATCACAATAGTTTCTCCCGGCTGTACACCGGCAGAGATAAGAGCATTGGCTTCTCCGGTAGGAGAGTATACGGTTACTTCCCGCTTGCTTACCTTATTATCCTTTACTACCCACACATAGGTTTTCTGGTTCTCGCTTTCACCGAATATGGCACTGAGCGGAATATTCACAAGCTTTTCTTTCAGGAAGGGGGCTACGTCCGAAGCCAGCTTGATTTTACATGTAAATCCCGGTTTCACATCGTATAAGGAGCGGTTGAAAGCAGGATCTTCAATCGTAATAGTTACCGGGATACCTGTTCCGGCTGTAGAAATGTCCAGATATTCTTCCAGTTTTGCATTGAATACCGTGTTCGGATAGGTATCGAATACCACTTTGAATGTTACGTCCTTTGCTTGGAGTAGATAGAGATAATCATCCGGTACGGTGAATTTGATACGGAGTTTTTGTGTATTCACCAATTGTACAATGCCTTCCCCGGAGTTCACGCGCTGATAGTTTTCCACCAGACGCTTTTCTATGGAACCATCGAAGGGAGCGGTCAGTTTGGTATCCCGCATATTATTGCTGGACAATTCATAAGCAGACTTTGCCTTTTGATAATTGGCAACGCTGATTTCATATTCCTGCACGGAGATAGCCTGGCGTCCCAACAAGCGTTTGTTACGTTCTACCTGTGCTGCGGCAGTTTCGTAAGTGGCTTTGTCAGCGGCATATTGCAGGGAAATGTCGCGCGGATCAATGGCGGCGATCAGCTGCCCTTTCTTTACCCGCTGGCCTTCTACCACAGGCAGGTTTATGACCTGTCCGCTAACGCGGAAGGCCAGTTTTACGTATTCTACGGCTTCTACAATACCGGAGAAATCTTTCCGGATGACCGATTGGGAGCTGGCAGTAGCCGTCTTGACAGGTCGGATCAGAGTGGCATCGCCCTCTTTCTTGTGCCCGCATGATGTGGCAAGCAGCATCACGCTGATGGCGAACAAATAGATTTTCTTCATACTGATGTATAGTTGTTCGTTTAGGTATAAAAACATAAAACCGGAAAAACAGATAATTGTTCTCCCGGTTTATTTTGCGCGTTGTTATTGATATAGGCTTCTACTCCTCTATCTTGAGCAACAAATCGGTGCCCAATTTGAGCATATAAACGTTTTTATATACCTGTATGTTCAGTTCTTCTCCGGTGATAAGTGAAATATTTATTTCCTTGCCTACACGTATATAAAGTGTACGTCCCTGATAATTTATCTGGAAGGAGTAGCTGTTCCATTTTTCGGGAATGATTGGGGAGAAAGAGAGTATGCCCTCCAAAATCTGCATCCCGGCAAAGCCTCGTACAATGGCAAGCCAGCTACCCGGCATACTGGTGATATGCAGTCCTTGGTGAGTTTCGTTGTTGTAGTCATCCAGGTCGAGACGGGTGGCATGCAAAAAGAGGTGGTAAGCCTTTTCTACTTCACCGATGCGGGCGGCAAGAATGGAATGGATGTGCGGGGAAAGTGAAGATTCATGTACCGTCATCGCTTCATAGAAATCAAAGTTACGACGGACAGTTTCCTTGTCGAAATTGAAGTAATACAGATATAGGCCCAACAATACATCGCTTTGTTTGATGTAGCATGAACGAAGAATACGATCCCAGGACCAATGCTGATTGATGGGACGTTCTTCGGGTGGAATGGCATCGGTACTTTCCAGTTCCTTATCCAGGAAACCATCATTTTGTACAAAGATTCCCAGTTCTTTATCTTCCGGCAGATACATACGGTTGATGATGTCGCGCCAGCGTTCAGCCTCTTCCTGCTGGCGGAGGTTGGTGACACGGCGTACACGTGCATATTCGTCAGGGTATTCTCCGGCAATGATTTCAAGATAGTTAAGTGTCATCTGCAGGCACTGCACACACGAGTAGTTGGTGTACCAGTTATTATCCACATTATTCTCATATTCATCCGGTCCGGTGACACCTAATATCACATATTTCTGTTTTGGTTTGGAGAAAGATACGCGCTGGCTCCAGAAACGGGAGATGGCAATCATGACTTCCAGTCCGTACTTAGCTATATAATCTTTGCTGCCTGTAAGTGCAGCATGTTGTGCAATGGCATAGACGATGATATTGTTGCGGTGTATTTCTTCAAAGGTGATCTCCCATTCACTGTGACACTCCTCGCCGCTGTAAGTGACTTGTGGAAAGAGGGCTGCACCCGCTTTGAACCCTAATTTACGAGCATTCTCTATCGCTTTCGGCAGTTGGTTATAACGGTATATCAACAGATTTTTTACAATCTCCCTCGGAGTAGAGAGTAGGAAGAACGGTACACAACAAAGTTCCGTATTCCAGTATGTGTTTCCGCCGTATTTTTCACCTGTGAATCCTTTCGGCCCGATATTCAGACGCGGATCATCACCGCGGTACGTCTGGCAAAGTTGGAAGATGTTGTATCGGACCCCCTGTTGTGCTTCCGGGTCCCCTTCGATAACCACATCCATTTCCTTCCATATATTAGCCCAGGCTTGCTGATGATCGTTTTCCAGCTTATCCCAGCCGTCAATTTTAGCTTGACGCGCTTTGGTGATGGAATGCTCTATCAATTCCTGACGTTCATCATAGAGTGACGAACTTATAGCGGTGTATTTGATGAGTATCATATTATCTCCCGGTTTCACATCTGCTCCGATGCTGAATCCGGTTTGTTTCTCCTTTTCAATGCGTATCGGGTTCGAAGTGGTTTCTTTACCGTTCTTGAAGAACTGATAAGTCATGGCATAGCACACTTGCGCATCTTCCCGCCGGGTCTGCGTCCATAGATAAGCGCAATCCTTTGTGACGCCGGAACGTAGGATATTCCATATCTTTTCGTTCGGCTCATCGTCCTTATTGATTATGATTGCATCCAGGGAGGGGATCAGTGATATTCTTCCCGTATAATTGATGGAGGTGACACTGTATTTTATCAGACATAAGTCGGGGTGAGCCATATTGTTGATATGTTCCACATGTACCCGTATTTGGTGTCCTTTGGGAGATGTGGTTTCGAAATCACGGTAGGAGATACCCGCTTTCATATCGAGCTTGCGGCTGAAGTTGTTTACGTCCCATTGTGCCAGGTCCAGTTCTTCGTCAATGAGGCGCAGGCTGACACGACTCCAGTCTGCTGCATTGGGAATACGGGTATAGAAATGAGGAAAACCGTTTTTCCACCAGCCTACACGCGTTTTATCAAGAAAGGTGATACCGGCAACGAATGAACCACGGTATGAGTCGCTCGAATAAGGTTCCTCGAAATTGCCCCGTTGGCCAAAGCGACCGTTCCCAAGACTGAATATACTTTCTGACATTCGCAGGTTGTCGGCGTGAAAGTTATCTTCAATAATATTCCATTCATCGGTTTTAAGGTATCTTTTCATGGTGTGTATCTCAATGGTGATTATGGCGGTAAAGATAAACAAATAAACGGATAAACGGCAATGATGAGGAAAAAAAAGAAGACAAAAAATATCTAAAGAATAAGATGTGTTTGATTCCTTTATAAGAATCGCCCCAGTCCTTTTAAAGGAGCGAGGCGATTATCGTAGAGAAAAGAGTTGTTCGTCGTAGAGGAATAGATATCCCCTTCAAAGTATGTTCTTGTGGGGATTATGCTTTTGCTTGTTCCCCCTTGGTCTCTTTAATTAAATATACACAGACGGCACCGATGATCAGCATCACACCTGCCATGACGAGCATATTTATTTCAGGTGGTAACATGCCTTTTGGGGTAAACAGGGCAAGAATACTACCACCCAGTGCAGCAGCTACAATCTGTGGAATACAGATTGTTCCGTTGAACAGTCCCAGGTAGGTACCCATGTGTCCGCCGCTCAGAGCATTGGTCAAAATGGTGAAAGGCAATGCCAGCATAGCTGCCCATGCGCAACCGATAAGCAGGAATGAGATAAATAATATATATTGATTATGAACGAAATACGTGGAGATAAAACCTATACCACCCAAAATAAGACTGAGTGAGTAGATCTGTTTGCGATTCTTGAACATCGGGATACATACTGCCCAGAGTACGGAGCCGATGGCCTGTACGGCAAACAGTACGCCTACCCAATCGGCAGCATTCTGATACTGGATACTCTTAGTGTCCAGCATTATTTTACTTATGCCATTTACCACTGTTTCAACAGTAGGAGCATCGAATACATTGGCAGCTACACTACCATTGGTATAAGTCCACATGAACATGAAAGCAAACCAGCAGAAGAACTGCACTAAGCCTACTGTCCAGAAAGCTTTCGGTGCTTTCACCAGTAGCTTCACCATATTGATCTTTTCCTTTTCTTCCTCTTCGGTGATACCATGGTATTCTGCATATTCGGCAGGTGGCATTTCTTTCACCTTTACCGTGGTGTAGATGACGCAAAGTATCAGAATGGCTGCTCCAATATAGAAGGAATAGATAACTGAGTCGGGAACTACACCTTGGGGAGCTATGTTACTGATGCCTATCCATGTAAAGATGAACGGGAACAAGAAACCTACCAAGCTACCGGCATTACACAGGAAACTCTGGATAGAGTATGCAAGGCCCTTTTGCTTTTCATTGACCATGTCGCCCACCATCATTTTGAATGGCTGCATCGCCATATTGATGGATGTATCCAGAAACATCAACGATACTAATCCGAATATCATTGCCGTGCTGACTGCCATACCGAAACTACCGGCATTCGGCAGCAGGCACATTACCAGTACGGCTACCAGTGAACCGACAAACAGGTAAGGAATACGTCGTCCGAAGCGTGTCCACGTTTTGTCGCTTGCAGCACCTACGATGGGCTGCACGATGATACCTGCCAATGGTGGCAATATCCAGAAATAACTTAAACTATGTGGGTCTGCACCCAATGTCGCGAAAATACGGCTGATGTTCGCACTTTGCAAAGCATATGCGATCTGTACGCCAAAGAAGCCGAAGCTGATATTCCACAGCTTCCAAAAGCTCAAATCAGGTTTTACTTTCATTCTTAATAAATTATTAGTTACGAGCTACGAGCTACAAGCTACGAGTTCCTTTCGGCATACTGGCAATTTCGCGCAGCCTACTCGTCACTCGTAGCTCGTAGCTTGTCACTCATTCATTTCGTTGTTCCTCTCACTACAAGATTCGTTCTCACAATCTTGTTACTACTCTTGTCATCGCCTCCTTCCAGCTTGTCTGCCAGAATGCTGAAAGCACTTTTTCCGACTTCTTCTCCGTGCTGTTCCACGGTGGTCAGTTTGGGATCTGTGCTTTGGGCAATGGCACCGTCGGTAAATCCGCAGATCGATACTTCTTCGGGCACTTTCTTTCCAACCAGTTTACAGGCATACAGAATGCCCGAAGCTGTTTCGTCATTGATGGCGAAGAAACCATCGGGATGGCCGGGACCTTCCAGTATGTCAGGGGTGATGGATATGGCGCGTTCTCGTGTATCACACAGCATAATCATGCTGTCGTCCACGGGAATTTTGTATTTCTTCATGGCATCCAGATAGCCATTCCGGCGATTCTTGGTGATTTCCAGATGCGGTGCTGCTCCATAAAACAGGATACGCTTGCAACCTGTCTGTATCATATACTCCACGGCGGCAAAAGAACCGGCATAGTCGTCTACTACCACCCGTTCCGTTTTCAATCCGGTACAGATGCGGTCGTAGAACACAATGGGGATATTATTATTCAGCAGGTCCTGATAATGGTCGTATTGGGAAGTATCTTTTGCCAGAGAGGCAATCACACCACAGACGCGGGCGGCAAGGAATGAATGTACGATTTTTACTTCCTGCTCATAAGATTCGTTGCTCTGGGCTACCAGAATATTGTATCCTGCTTCGGCAGCAGCCTTTTCAATGCCACTCAGCACGCACGAGAAAAAGTGATGTACCAGTTGCGGCACAATTACACCAATTGTATTCGAACGGCTGGCTCGAAGATTTACTGCAAGTACGTTAGGCTTATAATTATGCTCGCGGGCGTAAGCATGTATAAGATCGCGGGTTTCCCGGCTGATATCCGGGTTGTCCTTCAACGCTCTTGACACGGTAGAGGGCGAGACGTTCAACGCCCGTGCTATGTCCTTGATGGTAATCTGCGGTTTATTCATGGTATTCTCTAAGTATTCCTTTATCCAAAGGTAGTGCAAACCAAAAACAATACAAAATAAGTTTGTTTGTTTTTTATTGCTGAGGTGCAGCTTATCTTATTGAACTGACCTATCCGGTTGCAAAAATAGCTGAATACATGAAATATCGCTTCTTCACTGACAGTTATCGGGTTAGAGAGTTGTGCAAACGTTTGCATGTATTCTAAGAGTTGGTAAGTATGAGGCAGAATGTATTGGGCTGGGTGTTACATAGAAGGAAGAAGGAGTGAAAAGTTTCAGAGCATAGCAAACGATTAGATAGGTTACTTTAAAGGATTCCCTCATAAGATTTAGGCAATTTTTCAGAAAGATGCAGGGCGTTTGTGACAGATTAATTTTATCTTTGTCCCCGACCTTTAACAACCTGAAGTGTATGCACAGACCTGTTTTTCTTCTTCTATTCATACTTTTGCAGATAACGCTTCCCGTCAAGCTGTCCGGACAGAAACCGGATTATCGCTTGTTCGATAATATCAGTCCGGGGACGGAAGCTTCTGTAATCTATTGCTTCCTGCAAGATACACAGGGACTGATATGGATCGGTTCCAATAAAGGGTTGTTCAGTTATGACGGTTATTCTACGCAGCCACATTTCACTTTCGCCAAGCGTAACAATACACAGATTTATTGCGGTACAGTGGTAGACAGTACCTATCTTTATCTGGGTGCCGACAATGGTCTGCTGATTTACAACTATCGCACAGATACCTACGAAGAACTGGAAATGCAGCTTCCGACCGATATCCGCGCATTGCTTGTGCATGACGGTATGCTGTGGTTAGGAACATTGAACGGCCTCTATACCTATTCGCTGAACGACCACCAACTCTCTGCCGTTACCGAAGGTATTCCACACCCGACCATCTATTCACTGATCCGCTCTTCGGATGGGCTTCTTTATATTGGCACCTATAATGGCTTCTGCCGCTATATTCCCGCTACCCGGCATTTTGAAGTAATAGACCTTCCTCGCAGTGGCAACCGGAGCAACCAGTTTATCAATTCCCTACTGGAAGATACGGCACGTGGCTGCATATGGATCGGTACGGAAGGGTGTCTTTTCAGATATACGCCTGCTGACGGGCGTATTCAGAGGATTGATGCTTTCCATGATAATTCCGTCAAGTCGTTGGCACTGGATGGCAGTGGGCAGTTGCTGGTGGGAACGGACAATGGTTTGTATGTATATCAGGAAGGAGAACCTTTGCTGCACGTGGTCCACGACTCCCGAAATCTGCAATCACTCTCCAATAATATCATCTGGACCATCTTTGCCGACCGGGAACATAACATCTGGCTGGGCACGGATTACGGAATTTCCATGTCACGGAATAATAATGCGTTGCGTTATATCCCTATTTCACAAATCACCGGAACGGGAGAGGGGAACCAGTTCTATTCCATGCTTCGCGATACGCACGGAAACTACTGGTTTGGCGGAACCAACGGACTGATCCGTTTCACCCGGCCCACGGGGGGAGAACAAGAGGTTGCCTGGTATAAAATGGGGGATCGGAAATACCCCTTGTCGCACAACCGGGTACGCCATCTTTATGAAGACCGGGAGCGGCAACTCTGGGTGGCTACCGATGGCAGCATCAGCCGTTATGATTCGAAGAACCGCCAGTTCGTCCATTATAGTATTGTGGACAGCACCCGCCGCTACAATGCCAACTGGGCGTATCATTTATTTGAAGACCGGGAAGGGCAGCTCTGGATAGCCACTTGTCTCGGTGGAATCTTTGTGGTGGATAAACAGAACCTTATGCGTTCCTCCGGTGCTTCCTATATGGCAGAGAAGATGTATTCCATCCACAACGGCCTTTCGGGCATGTTCATCAACCAGCTGATTCCCGACCGTGAGGGGAATGTATGGGCATTGCTGTACAACAGTGCCAACAGCATCGAGAAGATAAATCCCCGCACAGGCGAGATAACCCATATTGCTCCGGACGAGCTGACAGGCGAAAGAACCCCCAACTTCATCCTCTCTGCCCAAGACGGTCATATCTGGATAGGCTTTCCCGGTGGTGTGATGCGTGTACAGCCCGATAACGATAGTATCCGCATGCTTCCTTTTGATGAGTACAACCACTATGCGATACTCTCCATGGCTGAGGCTGACGGAAAAATCTGGATATCTACCACCGATGGTTTCTGGGTGGCAGACCAGCGGACACTGGAAATTCGCCGGCTGAATATCACCGATAAACGCTTCACCAGCATGTTCTTCGACCGGACAAGCGGAGAGTTTTATTTGGGTACGGCAGATGGCTTTGCCATATCTTCACCGGAAGTTCTGCTGGCAGAACACACTGAAAAGCCTCTTATCCTGACTGCCATTTACATCAACAACCAACAGTATCAGCCCAATGCCTCACAAACTGATGTTTCACATTCCGATACCAGACGCTCCGGTACTTTCTCATTGCCCGGACAAAGTATCCGTTACTCGCAACGGATAGAACTGGCTTATGACCAGAATAACCTTGCCTTTGAACTTTCCGACCTGCCTTATTCTCTTGAAGAGAAAAGCAAATTAGTCTATCGTCTGGAAGGCGTGGATCGTGAGTGGAACTTGTTGAAAGCGAATACGAACCGTATTACTTACAATAACCTGAGTTATGGAGACTATCGTCTGCTGGTGAGTAAGTTGGACATTTATGGAAAACCATCGGACCGGGCTTATACACTGGAGGTTCATATCATTCCGCCCTGGTACTATACTCCGTGGGCAAAGGTATTCTATGCCTTACTCTGCTTGGTACTGGTGATCTGGACCATCAACTTCTTTCGTGTAAAGAATCGCTTGAAGCTGGAACGTATGGAGAAGGAGAAGATTCTGGAACAATCACAGGCGAAGATAGAGTTTTTCACCAATCTTTCCCACGACTTGAAAACTCCGTTGAGCATGATTATCGCTCCTATCAGTAAACTGCTGCCCGGTATCAAGGACCAGCAGGAAAAGAAACAACTGGAGCAGGTGCATCGCAATGCCATGAAGCTGAATTCACTTATTCATCAGGGACTGGACTTCAACCGGGTGGATAGTGGCAACAATACGTTGCTGATATTTTCTCAAATCGAACTAGTATCTTTTGCGCGTGGTTTATTTGCCATGTATGCAGAGGAGAAGACGAAAGAGAAGAAGCTAACTTTCCATTTCTATACCGACCGTGAAAAGATATACATACAGATGGATGCCATAAAGCTGGAATCTATCTTGGATAATCTTTTGTCTAATGCTGTGAAGTATACTCCGGAGGAGGGTGAGGTAACGCTTCGTTTACAGGCTTCTGATAAAAAGGTGAATATCTCTGTATCAGATACAGGTATCGGTGTTCCCCACCAGGATCAACCGTATGTCTTCCAGCGTTTCTTTCAGTCTCCCAAGACGGCAGGCAAAAAGGAGGGAACGGGTATCGGGCTATATTTGGTAAAGACTTATACGGAACTGCATGGCGGTAATGTTTACCTTTCTTCAGAAGAGAATAAAGGTACTACCATTATGCTGACTCTTCCGGTGATTGCTATGGAACAGCCTGTCGTAGAAATTTCTCCGGAAACTGTTTCTTCTGACATCGAACTTACTGTTGCCAAAGTAGAAATTCCGGCTTTCGATACAGATATGCCCGCTCCGGATGCCCCAGTGCTTCTGATTGTGGATGATACTCCGGAAGTTTCAGAGTTTATCTATCAGCTATTGCATACCAAGTATCGTTGTCGTTTGGCAGGAAATGGTAAGATAGGTATGGAACTTGCCTTGGAACTAATGCCCGATCTGATTATAGCTGATGTCATGATGCCCGTAATGGATGGGCTTGAAATGGTGCGTCATATCAAGAAGCATGTTCCTACATCCACCATTCCCATCATCTTGCTGACAGCGAAAAGCGATAAGGAAACAGAGCTTGAAAGTATCCGGTTGCATATAGATGCTTTCATTCCTAAACCCTTTGAACCGGATATTTTACTTTCTCGTGTGGAGCAATTATTACATAGCCGGGAGACGCATGAGGCGAAAGCCCGCATGGAAGTTCTTTCTACCCCGAAAGAGATAGAGGCAGTTTCTTATGATGAGAAGTTCCTGGCAAGTGTGATTCATCTGATTGAAGAACACATCTCAGACTCCGAACTGAATGTGAATGCCCTTTGCGAATGGACCGACATCAATAACAAGCAGATGTACCGCAAGATAAAGCAACTGACAGGTATGACACCTGTGGAATACATTAAGTCCATCCGCATGAAAAAGGCGGCTATGCTGCTGAAACAGCAGAAGTTTACTGTGGCCGAAGTGATGTATATGGTCGGTTTCTCCAATCATTCCTATTTTTCTAAATGCTTCCAGGCAGAGTTTGGGGTGACTCCGAAACAGTATGTGTGAGGGAGGGCTTCTCTTTTATAAGAAGACTTCCGCGCCAAGCAGGTTGTTGAAATAGGTCGCATTGCGTTCATCTTCCAGTCCACCGTCAAGGGTGAACAGTAGTTGGTACCTGGTCTGTGTATTCGCCATTCCCACAACTACGGAAACCACTGCTTCCCGTTTGGGGAACTGAACTAAGGTGACTCCCTGCACCATTCCGTCGGAATATTCGCTTGCGGCAAAAGCATTGTATACGGCATTGGGCACCTCATCCATTGTTCCCCAGTCAATCTGTTTCATTTCCCATTGTGCCTCGGAATTGAACCAGACCTTTGTATCGAAACCATTCTGTATAAAGTCCGCTACATAGTAGGTCTCATCCCGTGACCAGGCAACATCCTTGGCGGCAGGATACATCTTTTTCAGTGCTGTCTGTACATTGACAGGCGCATAATCGGCAAGGGCCGGAACTGATGTCAGGAGCATCAGGAACAGGAAAGAATACGTTAACTTTTTCATTGTTTCTTTATTAGATTGTTATCGTTCCGAAGAGAACAACGAGTGGTGAGTTTTGTTTAGCAAAGCTGCTCTTGAATCATATAAATAGTCTGTTTATGTTGTTGATAATCAGTAGGTGTCCTTTTTGTTTCCTTTTATGTCCGATATCTGCTTTGACGAATAATCGCACTCCATTACTTTTGCCGTCAAGAAAAACCAACTTGAATTTGATGACATGCAGAGACACATTCTTATCTTGATTACTTGTTTGCTGGCAGTAGTTGCTCCGGCACAGAACAAAGTACAAAAAAGCGTTCCTACTATCTATGTAGATGCCGGCGGCGTCATGCGTTGGTCGGATACGAAGAAAGAAGCTTCTTTCTTTGGTGTGAACTATACCTTACCCTTTGCACATGCCTACCGGGCAATGGGCTATCTGGGAGTGGACCGTAAAGCTGCTATCGATCGTGATGTCTATCACATGGCACGCCTGGGACTGAATGCTTACCGTATTCACATCTGGGACGTAGAGATTTCCGATGCAGAAGGTAACTTGCAGGAAAATGAGCACTTGGAACTATTGGACTACCTTATCCATAAATTACAGGAACGCGGTATCCGTACCGTTATCACGGCACAGACAAATTTTGGCAACGGTTATCCGGAACGCAATCAGCCCACCGGTGGCTTCTCATCCCATTATGATAAATGTGCTGTTCATAGTGATGTAGGAGCTATTGCTGCACAGGAAAAGTATATTGCTGATCTTGTACGCCATGTGAATCCTTATACAGGTTATGCTTATAAAGATGATCCTTATATCGTAGGCTTTGAAATAAACAATGAGCCTTGTCATCCCGGCACTGTTGCTGAAACGCGTAATTACATAGATAAGATGCTGTCTGCCTTGAAGCGTGCAGGCAACCGCAAACCGGTGTTCTACAATGTCAGTCATAATCAGCATGTAGTAGAGGCTTACTATTCTACAGCCATACAGGGTACTACCTATCAATGGTATCCTATTGGTCTTGTATCCGGACATACCCGCAAAGGGAACTTCCTGCCTTCCGTAGACCGCTACGATATTCCTTTCTCCAATCTGAAAGGTTTCAATAAGAAGGCTCGTATGGTTTATGAATTTGATCCCGCTGATATTCTTTATTCCTATATGTATCCGGCCACTGTACGCACTTTCCGCACAGCCGGTTTCCAGTGGATTACTCAGTTTGCCTATGATCCTATCGACATGGCGGCCTACAATACCGAATACCAGACTCATTACTTGAATGTTGCATACACTCCGAATAAGGCTATCGGATTGATGATTGCCGCAGAAGTGGCACAGAAAGTGGGTAGGGGAGAGAGTTTTGGCAGTTATCCGGCAGATACATTATTCAATGACTTCCGTGTCAGCTATGTGCAGGATTTAAGCGAACTGAATGACGGAGAGAAATTCTACTATTCCAATACGACTCAAACTCGTCCGAAAGATATTTCTCAGCTTCGCGCAATAGCCGGTTGTGGCAAATCTCCGGTGGTGAATTATGAAGGTACGGGCGTTTATTGGCTGGATCGTTTGGAAGAGGGTGTTTGGCGTTTGGAAGTAATGCCCGATGCGGTACAGGCTAGTGATCCGTTTACAAGGCCTTCTTTGGATAAAGAAGTAATGCGCATTGTCTCCGGTGCATGGGATATGACTCTGAATTTACCTGATTTAGGTAAGCAATTCCGGGTGAACGGTTTGAATAATGGAAATACATTCAGTTCACAAGCTGCGAATGGCAAGATTTCTACTCTTCGTCCGGGTGTTTATCTGTTACAGCGTGAAGGTATATCTACTTCCGGTAAATGGACTGCTGATGCCCATTGGCAGAATATTACTCTTGGTGAATATGTACGTCCATCCATTTCTGATAATAACGGTTTTACTGTTACTCATTCTCCTGCCAAGACAGTAGATGCCGGTAAAGAACTACAGATAGAGGCTATTGTGGCAGGCCATGAAATGCCCGATTCCGTTATTATTTATACAGATAAGATATCCTTCTGGAATGAAAAGAATCCTTATCTGAAAATGAATCATACAGGCGGTTACACTTATCGTGCTACCGTACCTGCTACAGAGATAAAAGAGGGTTGTTTTAGGTATAACATCGTCGTTTGTCAAGGCGATAAGCGACAAACGTTTCCTTCGGGAGTGGCTAGGAGTCCACTGGATTGGGACTATACTTCGGCTACTCTGTGGGAAACCAACGTAGTTGCTCCTGAAAAATCACTGCCTCTATTGGAAATAGTGGATGCTGATAGTAAGTTGGAAACATATACTATGCCCGAATGGAGCCGCACGAATCGCCAGTTAATACAAAATGCACCGACAGAGAAGCCGACCTTGCGCATCACTTTCGAGTCTAAAGATAAGGCGTCTGTCTTCGTTCTTCGTCGTTACATTAAAGATGATATCGATGGACGCCCTGAGCGACTCGCTTCCTGCCGCACTTTGTGTATCCATGCAAAGAAGATTCCCGAAGGACTAAAAGCTGGCTTCATTACTTCTGACGGATATACCTATCTTGCTTCGTGTGCCGCTGCGACTGATGGTATCATTCGTGTACCCTTGCAGGATTTGAAGCAAACAAATACAGCTTTACTTCCCCATGTCTATCCGGTCTTCCTTGATAATTATTTCCGCCCGCAGACTGAAATACCTTTCAAGGTAGAGGGGATTGAAACTCTCGAACTCTCTTTTGATGGAGTTGCTGAAAAGGCTACGGAAATAGAGATAGGGAGTATCTGGCTTGAATGATTATGCTTTTATTTATTATATTTGTATCATTGATAACTATATTTGCCATGAAACACATGAAATTTTTGTCTTTCTTTTTGGGTATTACTTTTTCTATAGTAGCGTGTAGCAGTAATAACGAAACAATTCCTGTGCCCGATGTCGATCCCGATGGTGACGACGGAACTACAGAGGTGGAGTTTGCCAAAGGTGCTGACATAGGATGGGTCACCGAATACGAATCCAAAGGCTACAACTTCTATAATGCCAAAGGTGAGCAGCGTGAGTGTACGGCTCTGATGAAGGAACTGGGGCTTAATGCCATCCGTATTCGCGTATGGGTAGACCCGAGCAAACATGGCAATTGGTGTAACACTGCCGATGTGGTGGAGAAGGTCAAAAGAGCCAAAGAGTTGGGGATGGATGTAATGATAGACTTTCATTACAGTGATTGGTGGGCTGACCCCGCTCAGCAAAACAAACCCGCGTCATGGGTAGGAAAAAATCTGGCAAACTTGAAAAGTGCCATTAAAGACCATACGGTAAGTGTGCTTCAGGCCTTAAAGGCGATAGGGGTTATTCCTAAATGGGTACAAGTGGGGAATGAAATTCGCCCGGGCATGTTGTGGGATGAAGACGTGGCTTTGAGCGGCGCATCTTATAATGTGACGGAGAAGGATTTGAAAGATGCACCAGCAAGTGCTACCGACAAAGTGGTATATCCCATGAATTGGGCTAACCTTGGTGCTTTCGTCACTACCGGATACGATGCTGTGAAGTCGGTTTTTCCCGATGCTATTGTGATTGTTCACTTGGACAATGGATGGGACAGCAGCTTATTCACCTGGTTCTTCGATGAATTGAAGAAGAACGGCGGCAAGTGGGACATGATAGGCATGTCGCTTTACCCTTATTGGTCGCGTGATGCCAAAGAAGGCTATTCATCTGCCGATGCCGTCATTACGGACTGTATCAGCAACATCAAGGCTTTGAGTACCAAGTACAATTGTGATGTAATGGTGGTAGAAACCGGTATGGAGTGCGCCGATGACAATGGTAGGTTGGCAAGTACCTCTGTTTTGAACGAGGGAAAGAGACAGCTTGCCCGTATCTTGAAGGAGTGCAAGGAAAATACCAACGGTCGTTGTAAAGGAGTGTTCTATTGGGAACCGGAGTGCAGGCCGAGTCAATATAGATTGGGAGCATTTACAGAAGATGGGCGTCCTACTGTTATAATGGATGCTTTTAAATAACATTAATTAAATACTTTGATTGAAAATGAAGAAGATACTATTCATCTCTTTCTCCTGCTGTATCCTTTTTTCTTTGATAGCAAAAGCTCAGCGTATAGAAACACTGTTGGAGAAGAACTGGAAGTTTACGAAGGGTGAAGTAGCGGAAGCTATGAAGCCTGAATTTGATGATCGCAAATGGGAAACCGTAACCGTACCTCACGACTGGGCCATCTTCGGTCCTTTCGATCGCAGCAATGACTTGCAGGAAGTAGCAGTAACGCAGAACTTCGAAAAGAAGGCTTCTGTCAAGACCGGACGTACAGGTGGACTCCCTTACGTAGGAATAGGTTGGTATCGTACTACGTTCGATGCTCCCGCTGATCAGCAGACGACACTTGTCTTTGATGGTGCAATGAGTGAAGCCCGTGTATATGTCAATGGGCAAGAAGCATGTTTCTGGCCATTCGGTTATAATTCTTTCCATTGCGATGTCACCGGACTTCTGAATAAAGATGGTAAAAACAATACCCTTGCTGTACGTCTGGAGAATAAGCCTCAATCTTCCCGTTGGTATCCTGGTGCAGGACTTTATCGCAATGTGCGTGTAGTGAGTACTGATAAAGTGCATGTTCCTGTATGGGGTACTCAGCTGACTACTCCTCATGTTTCTGATGAGTATGCCTCAGTACGTCTGTTGACGACTATTGCTAATGATGAAGGAAAAGATATCCGTATCGTAACAGAAATTATCTCTCCCGATGGGAAAGTTGTTGCAACGAAAGATAATACCCGTAAGATTAATCATGGGCAGCCTTTTGAACAAAACTTCCTGGTGAATGCTCCTTGCTTGTGGTCGCCGGAGACACCTTATTTATATAAGGCTGTTTCCCAAGTCTATGCCGATGGCAAGCAAACGGATGAATACACTACTCGTTTCGGTATCCGTAGCATAGAAATCATTGCCGACAAAGGATTCTTCCTGAATGGTAAGCACCGTAAGTTCCAAGGGGTATGTAATCATCACGATCTCGGTCCGTTGGGTGCTGCCATCAATGTTGCTGCATTACGTCGCCAACTCACACTGTTGAAAGATATGGGTTGCGATGCTATTCGTACCGCTCACAATATGCCTGCGCCGGAGTTAGTGCAACTCTGTGATGAAATGGGCTTTATGATGATGGTGGAACCTTTCGACGAATGGGACATTGCCAAATGTGAGAATGGCTATCACCGCTATTTCAACGAGTGGGCAGAACGCGATATGATAAATATGCTGCATCAGTTCCGCAACAATCCTTGTGTCGTGATGTGGAGCATCGGCAATGAAGTTCCTACCCAATGTAGCCCGGTAGGTTATAAAGTTGCTTCTTTCTTGCAGGATATCTGTCATCGTGAAGACCCGACACGTCCTGTTACTTGCGGTATGGATCAGGTTTCCTGTGTTTTGAAGAATGGCTTTGCAGCAATGATTGATGTACCCGGTTTTAATTATCGTGCACACCGTTATCTGGAAGCTTATGAACTGCTACCGCAGAATATAGTGCTTGGTTCCGAAACTTCTTCTACCGTTAGTTCCCGTGGCGTATATAAATTTCCTGTAGAGAAACGCGGGGATGCAAAGTATGACGATCACCAGTCTTCCGGTTATGATTTGGAGCATTGTTCTTGGTCTAATGTCCCCGATGAGGATTTTGCTTTAGCAGATGATTATGACTGGACTATCGGTCAATTCGTTTGGACAGGATTCGATTATCTGGGTGAGCCTTCTCCCTATGATACGGATGCATGGCCGAGTCATAGTTCTTTGTTTGGTATTATTGACCTTGCCAGCCTCCCTAAAGACCGCTACTATTTGTATCGTAGTCTTTGGAATAAAAATGTGAATACACTCCATGTACTTCCTCACTGGACATGGCCGGGTAGGGAAGGGGAGAATACTCCTGTCTTCGTTTACACCAGCTATCCGGTTGCCGAACTTTTCGTTAATGGGAAAAGTTATGGTAAACAGCATAAACTGACAGCTGAAGAAAGTAAAGCTATTCAAGGCAAAGATGCGCTTGCTCTCCAACGTCGTTACCGCTTGATGTGGATGGATGTTCCTTATGAGCCAGGTGAGGTGAAAGTCGTAGCTTATGATGTTTCAGGTAAAATAGCAGAGGAGAAAGTGGTCCGTACTGCCGGTAAACCTCATCACTTGGAAGTGGTAGCTGATCGTTCGCAACTTACTGCCGATGGCAAAGACTTGGCCTATATCACAGTTCGCGTGGTTGATAAAGATGGAAACCTCTGTCCTTCGGATAGTCGTCTTGTTAACTTTACGGTGAAAGGTGCGGGCTATTATCGTGCTGCTGCTAATGGAGATGCTACTTCACTCGATTTGTTCCACTTGCCGAAGATGCCCGCTTTCAGTGGCCAACTGACAGCCATTGTTCAAATGGCCGAACAGCCCGGTGAAATCATTTTTGAGGCTAAGGCTAAAGGGGTGAAATCTGGTAAGCTTGTGCTGAGGTCTGTTACAGAGTAAAGAAAAGAGGGCGTCACTTTCAAATGAGGTGATGCCCTCTTTTTATTCTACCACCCATTTTTCAATGTTCCGGGTTTTCTCACTGAAGTTTATTCCTATTTTAAATAGTTTTCGTTCATCCATCTCGAAAGGAAGTGCATAACGCTTGTCATTAATTTGCTGCAAAGCTTCTTCGGCAGTACCTTCCAACTTGAATTCCATGATATAAATGAATTTGTCTGTCTTCAATACGAGGTCGATGCGTCCGTTGTTGGTATTATATTCCACTTGGGTATAGAAACCTATTAATTTAAAAACGATGAAGAGTACATTTTCGTAGTGCAGTTCCTGTTCGCGGATTACTTCGTAAGTGGTATCTGCAAAGAAACTTTGCAGGCGGCGGAAGAAGGAATCATAATCTCCCGATTCCACTTCACGAACAAATTTCTGAATGGCAAACGGGGCTTCTACTTTGTTGATATTTGTATAGAAAGGCAGGAGGAAACGGATGAAACCTTCCTCTACTTCACGGTTGGGAAAACCTAAGCGATACATACCAAAGCGTTCATCGTATCCTTTGATGGTAAGATACCCACTTTGATAAATCACCGGAATGGGATTGGTCGATTCAGAATCGATGCTGTTCAGTACTTGGGCGTCGGTTTCTTCATGTGCCATCTGTTCCAGGTCGTAATGGTGCTTCTTTAGCAGTTTTACCAAGTAAGTAGGCGTTCCCGTTTCAAACCAATAGCTGTTGAATTCCTTATATTTGAAGGCATTAAGAAGGCTGAATGGATTGTATATACCGATAGAGTTATGAGTGAAATGATAACCGTCATAGTTTTCTCTGAGTTCGGCGCAGAGTTTGTCATACGTCACTCCCCGTGCAGCTGCAAATTCATGGATTTCATTTTCCAAATTAGAATGAATCTCCTGTTCGCTAACCCCACAGATTTCAATGTACTGATTCCGCATTGATATGTCGTCCAAGTTGTTTAGATCACTGAACACGCTGACCTTTCCAAACTTTGTCACTCCCGTCAGCAGGGCAAACTTGATGCAGCCATCCATCGTTTTGAGTACGCCATAAAATGCCTTTAAAGTATTCCGGAATTGTTTTTGTAGCTCTTCGTTACCGATAGCCTGCAACATGGGCTTGTCGTATTCATCTACCAAAATTACTACGCGTTGCCCGGTTTGTTCGCAGGCACGTTCTATAATACCTGCAAAGCGCAGGGAGAAGGAGCGTTCGGATGGTTCGGCGCCGTAGAGTTTTTCCCACGCTACCAACGATTTCTCAAGTATATTATCCAAACTCTCCGGTGCGTCATATTTCTCAATATTGAGGTCGAGATGCAGTATCGGATACTTTATCCAGTCTTTTTCCAATTTTTCTATAGCCAGTCCCATAAACAGTTCCTTTTTCCCCCGGAAGTATGCTTCCAGTGTTGAGATGAGCAAACTCTTACCGAAACGACGTGGACGGCTCAGGAAGTAATAACGGCCGGTTTTTACCATTTGATAAATTAATGCCGTCTTATCAATATAGAAATAATCATCCTGACGGAGACTTTCGAAATTTTGTATTCCTATGGGATAAATCTTATTGCTCATATTTGTCTGTTTTTATACATCAATACACAAAAGTACTTATTTATGTTCTATTTTCAGTATTAAAAAGGGAAATTTAATCAGGGCAACCGCATCAAAATTTGTTCGTTTCTATATGGTTATGAACTAAATGATAAATAATCTTTTAGACGCGGATGACACGGATGACGCGGATCTTTTTTTTATCCACTTTTATAGCGCAGCCTTTTAAATCCGCGTTATCCGTGTCATCCGCGTCTAAAAAATAATATACCGAATGGCGCTAATCACTTATCACCAAACACTAATCACTTTTATTCCTTTCTATTTCCGTTATGAGGGTAGTTGTCCCCTCGTTACCTTACTATAAGTTTAACGTCATATTTACTTGCACGCTTGCACTATTTGCTGTAAGTTGCTGATAAATAGTTGAAAAAGCGTGGTGGCAGCAACTTTATTTGCGTGCAAGTAAAAAGTTGCTTGCACGCTTTGTCAGGGATAGAGCCTACTCTTCTTTCTGTTAATGACACATGTATATTCCGCTGATATACAATGTTCTTTTGATTAATATACGTTTAATTTAGAATGGCCACAATTGTGGTTCACCTGTTTCATAATGGTGGTTCATGTGCTCCATCAATGTGAAGCAGTTGTACCACAAATGTGGTTACTCGTAAATTGGCAATGTGGATTTAATAAATACTTGGTATTATTCGTAAAGAAGTGGCATCAGACAGGTATAGAATAGTGTGGCTTTTCCTCCGAAAAACCTTCATAAAGGACACGAAACACTAGGAGACTGCATCTATATATGGGTGGTGTTGGGTATATAGATACAATCGTCAGGAAGGTTTTAACTCATGCATCGGAAATATCGGCTGAACCTAATGAATAGCAGTATGCGGTTTGCAATGATTTCGGGGTAATTAGGAGAGTGGATAATGAAAAAACGGGAAATAGGGATAAGTGTCATTGTGACAAATTGTATTTTTAGTTGACTGAGAATGCACTGTTTCTGTCCGTATGTCTACCGAGATGGAAATATGGGAATGAAAAACGGTAAATGTCAGAATAATAGTTGGATAGCGAAATTGTTACATTTGTTCTGGAACGAAACAGCTCTCTAAAACCGTTTTTATAGGTGAAAAAACTGACACAAATAAGTGCGTTGGCGATAAGTAGTAACCCTTTTGCCTATAAGTAGTAACCTTTTTACCTATAAGTAGTAACCCTTTCACCCGTAAGTAGTAACCCTTTTCTGCATAAGTAGCTATCAAAGCTGCAATTATATGCAATAATAGCGTATTCTTATCCCTTCTTTATTCACTGAATATGCTGGTTTGTGAATTTGTAAACTAAAGTGTGTTGCGAAAATGAGGAATATACTATCATTGTGGATGCTGAATAGATGTAGGTACTATTGTTTTGATATTTTGTATCTCTTAGTTTCTTGAAAATGATTGTGTATAGGTCTCTTTAAAATGAAGATTTTTATCTTATGCGACGGTGCAACTCTGTGCAATCGTTTGCACTGTTGCATTTGCATATTTCTTATATTTCTTATATTTTAATATTTTTATAAAGCATATTTTTGTTGCGTCATGTTATAGATACCTTATAAAAGAGAAAGTAATCGAAAGATAATTTCGAATATATAATATAGGTAATTAATATTGTTAACTTTAATTTTTTAAATGCATGAAGCAAGTTAATCTTAGAATCTATCGAATGATTCTTCCCCTATTAGTAGGGTTATTCTTGTCTGTTGGCGTTTATGCACAGAACATTACCGTGAAAGGGCATGTAAAAGATGCTACGGGATTGGAAGTGATAGGCGCGAATGTTGTAGAAAAAGGAAATACCTCTAATGGTACAATCACCGACCTTGATGGAAATTTCACCTTGAGTGTTCCTAAAGGTGCTACATTAACAATATCTTTTATTGGTTATCAGACACAAGAAGTAGCTGCTGCTCCTATGGTGATGGTGACACTGAAAGATGATGCAGAATTATTGAGTGAAGTAGTAGTAGTGGGGTATGGTCGTACCAAGAAAGATGATCTTACAGGTTCGGTAACGGCAATCAAACCGGATGAACTCAGTAAAGGTATCACCAACAATGCGCAGGATATGTTGGTTGGAAAAGTGGCCGGTGTCGATGTTATCACTGCAGGTGGTACTCCGGGTGCAGGTGCTCAGATTCGCGTGCGTGGCGGATCTTCTCTTAATGCTTCAAACGATCCGTTGATTGTTATTGATGGTTTGACCATTGATAACAATACTCCAAAAGGAATGAGTAATCCCTTGGCTATGGTTAATCCGAATGATATTGAAACTTTTACAGTTTTAAAGGATGCTTCTGCTACTGCCATTTACGGTAGCCGTGCTTCAAACGGTGTTATCATTATTACCACTAAGAAAGGTAAGAGTGGTTCTGCCCCTAAGGTTTCTTACAACGGTGACATGACAATTTCTATGATCCAGAAAAAGTATGATGTACTCAATGGTGATGAGTTTCGTGAACTTGTTAATAACATCTGGGGCGATAAAGCCGGTGAAGTAGGTATGGGTAACGCTAATACTGATTGGCAAGATCAAATATTCCGCACTGCTATCTCTCATAGTCATAATGTATCAGTATCCGGTGGTTTGAAAAATATGCCTTACCGTTTGAGTTTGGGATATAACGCTTCTGACGGTATCGTTGAAACCTCATGGATGCGCCGTGCCAATGTCGGCTTGAATCTTTCTCCTTCTTTCTTCGATGATCACCTCAATTTGAAGATTAACGCTAAGTATATGTATGAGAAAGACCGTTATGCTGATGCAGGCGGTGCAATAGGTTCTGCTCTTTCAATGGATCCCACTCAGCCGGTATACTTTGATGCTGATGATGCCCGTGCTCCATTTTTCGATGGTTATTTTCAACATTCGCAGTCACCTAAAGATTTCAATGCAGAATGGAAATATACTAATAATCCCAATGCTCCTCAGAATCCTTTAGCTCTGTTGAAACTTAAGGATGTACAGGCTGTTGCCAATGACTTTACAGGTAACTTTGATGTAGACTATAAGGTACATGGCTTTGAAGATTTACGTCTGCATGCCAGTTATGGTGGACAGTATACTGAAAGTAAGCAGGACGATATAATCTCCAAGTATTCTTATTCTAACAACTACTTTGGTTGGAATGGTATAACGCAGACTTATAAATATAGTGTCACAGCTAATGCTTATGCTCAGTACGTTAAGGAAATAGGCGCCCATAATTTTGATATAATGGTTGGTGCCGAAGAAAGTCACTTCCACCGCAGTGGTTATGACTATGGTCAAGGTACCGATCCTTACGATGGTACTCCTCATGATGCCAAATTGAGAGAGGAACAAGCATGGGCTACGCATAACTCTTTAGTTTCTTACTTCGGTCGCTTAAATTATACGTTGCTCAACAGATATATGCTTACGGCTACGTTCCGTGCCGATGGTTCTTCTCGTTTCTCTGAAGACAATAGATGGGGTTACTTCCCTTCTGTGGCATTGGCGTGGAAAATCAATGAAGAGGCATTTATGAAGAATCTTACTTGGTGGAATGAATTCAAACTTCGTTTGGGATGGGGTATGACAGGTCAGCAGGATATTAACTCTGATTTCGGTTATGAAACTCATTATACTTCAAGCGACTCTTTCGCTCAGTATCCTTTTGGCGATACTTACTATGGTACGATGCGTCCGTCGGCTTACAATCCTGACTTGAAGTGGGAGACTACAACTACCTATAATGCCGGTATCGATTTGGGCTTCCTGAATAACCGCATCACAGCCAATATTGATGGTTACTACCGCGAAACCAAAGATTTGCTGAATTCTATCACTATTCCTGTAGGTATGCAGTTTGGTTCTCAGTTGACAAAGAATATCGGTTCGCTGAAGAATTATGGTGTGGAATTCTCTATTAATGCTAAACCTATTGTAACTAAAGATTTTACTTGGGATGTAAGCTATAATATTGCTTGGAACCATAATGAGATCACTGACTTGGTGGATGGCGATGCAGGCTATTATGCATGGTCGGGAGATAAGATCAGCCGTGGTAACAATACCTTGATTCAGGCAAATACTGTAGGTAAAGCAACTAACTCATTCTTTGTGTATCAGCAAGTATATGATGAGAATGGTAAACCTATTGAAGGTATGTACGTAGACCGTGATGGTAACGGACGTATTGACAATGGTGACCGTTATTTCTACAAGAAACCCTCTGCTGATGTTATTATGGGTCTTACAACTAAATTCCTCTATAAGAACTGGGATTTGAGTATGTCTTTCCGTGCTTCTATTGGTAACTATGTTTATTACGATTTCTTGTCGAATCGTGCAATGGTCAGCCAATCCGGCTTGTATTCTAACAGTGCCCTGCATAACTCTACTGCCGAGGCTGTAGCATTGGGCTTTACCGGTGTAGGAGTAGGTAACGATAATTATTTGAGCGATTACTTCGTACGTAATGCTTCTTATCTGAAGTGCTCAAACATTACTTTAGGTTATTCTTTCCCTGCATTATTTAAGGTAGCCGGTCATGAAACATGCTCTGGCCGTGCGTTCCTTACTGCTCAAAATCCTTTTATTATTTCTAAATATAAAGGCATCGACCCTGAGGTAGCAAGCGGTATTGATTCTAATCCTTATCCGCGTCCTTTCAGCATTCAAGTTGGCTTAAGCCTGAATTTTTAACCTATTAAATGCATATAATGATGAAACATATATTTTTGAAAACAGCCCTTGCAGCCCTTCTTATGGGTGGAGTGGCAACGTCGTGCGTCAACGACTTGAATATTTCGTCTATCGATCCGCAGTCCAGTTCATCGTATGGAGATATGGAACTGTTGGCAAAAATCTACAGTACACTGGGCCTGACAGGCCAGAAAGGTCCTGCCGGTAGTGGAGATATCAGTAGTGATGAAGGTGAAAGCGGATTCTACCGTACTACATTCAATCTGCAAGAACTTTGTACCGATGAATGCCTTTGGGCTTGGCAGACTGACGCTGATATTCCTCAAATCACCAATATTGACTGGACGGCTTCATCTGTTCGCGTGCAATGGACGTTCCAGCGTCTGGCTTTTGATGTTACTCTTTGTAATTTCTATCTCACTAACACTGAGGATAAAGCTGATGATCCTGATTATAAACAGTATCGTGCAGAAGTTCGTTTCTTGCGTGCCCTTCACATGTGGTACTTCCTCGACCTTTGGGGAAAGGCTCCTTTCAAGACTACGTATGACATTTATGAGTTGCCCGTAGAGAAAGCTGGTAAAGAACTTTATGACTGGATTGACAAGGAGTTGACCGAAATAGAACCGGATCTTGCCGAAGTGGGTGCATTCAATAACTCTTCTAACTTTGGACGTGCCGATAAAGGTGCCGCTTATATGCTCCATGCCCGTTTGGCTCTGAACTCTGCTGTTTATACCAAAGGTGCGGTAAAAGACTATCAGAAGGCTATTGACTATTGCGATCTGCTTGATGGGAAATATGAACTTTCTAAAGTTGAAAAGAATGGCTATACTGGTTATGAACAAGTGTTTATGGCTGATAATGACCAAAATCCGCAAGCTATGAAAGAAATCATCCTGCCTATCCGTCAGGATGGTGCAAAAACAAAATGTTATAGTGGTGCCAACTATCTGGTAAGTTCTACCCGTATCACCGGAATGCCTTATATGGGTACTTCCAATGGTTGGAGCTGTAACTTCTCCCGTGCAGCTTTGGTTAAGAAATTCTTCTCTACGCTCGAAGATTGTCCGATTGCTACTGTGAAAGCCCCCGATGGAGCTACTGAGGCTCAGATTATCGCTCTTGATGAAGCAGCAGGTACTACTACCAAAGATGTGCAGAAGAAGGCTAACGACCATCGTGCATTGTTCTATTCGGGTTGTGGTGGCGGACTTCGTAAGTTACAGGCTGAACAAATTGCGGGCTTTAACTCCGGTCTTTCTATTGTGAAATGGAGTAACATTCGTACAGATGGTGCAGCGACTTCACATAATGAATTCCCCGATGTGGATATCCCTTTGATACGTTATGCTGAAATGTATCTGACTCGTGCGGAGGCTAAGTTCCGTTTGACTGGTGACCCGCAACAAGCGCGTGCTGATATTGAAGTTTTGCGTAGCCGTGCAGGTGCTTCTACTCCTGCTACCATTACCGAACAATATATTATTGATGAATGGTGTCGTGAGTTCTATATGGAAGGTCGTCGTCGTAGTGATTTGATCCGTTTTGGTCTTTTCACAGGTGACAAATACGTTTGGGATTTTAAGGGTGGTGTAGCAGAAGGAAAGAGCGTGGAAGACTTCTTTAACGTATATCCTATTCCTGCCGATGACATTAATGGCAATGAGAACTTGTCTCAAAATCCGCGTTATTAATAGAATTTATTACCGAATTTACTAAAATCGAAACAATAATATGAAAAAGATACTGTTAGGAATGTTGCTGCCCGTTCTTACTTTGGTGTTGGTCACCTCATGTGAGAAAGATATGGATAGCAATCCTACATTCCACGAAAATACTACAGGATTTGTATTGAATATGCCTGCCAACGCAGCCAATAATGTATTGGACTTGCTGACTACTGATCAACTCACTTTTACTACCAGCCAACCTGATTATGGTGGCATACCTTTGAGTACTAACTATGATGTGGAGATTTCTTTTGAAGATTTCAGTGCGGAAGAACCTGTGTACAAAGTTGTGGCAAGCTCGACTTCTGCTACCATTAAAGTATCGGGTAGTAGATTGAATGATGCTGTAATTACTATGTTTCAGGATGCCAATGAAGGTGTGACATATCCTTCTAATGAAGTGAAAGACCTCTATGTACGCTTACATGCCAATGTTAATGGTATGGAGTTGGGGAGTTGTTACTCTAATGTTATAAAGATACAAGTGATAGCTACTTATCAGGCTCCGAGTATTACATTGCCTGAGGATATCTATGTATGCGGTTCGAGTATCGGAACTGCTTGGACAACTTGGAGACCAATGGCACTTATTAATGGTATGGCCGGTAACTTCTTTACAATAGTTTACCTTCCTAATGATGCCGAATTCAAATGGGGAACTTATCCTCAACAATGGCTGGGCCATGCCGATTTTAAAACTATTGATGATCAAGCCGGTGCGGATGTTTCTGATAATGGTGGTAATGTGAAAGTGAAAAATGGTGGATGGTATACACTCTACATTAAGGGTAAGATTAATGGTGAAGCTATTGATTACACACTGACTTTTTATCCTGCACAACTTCTGGTTACAGGTGATGCTAATGGAGGATTTACTCCTACGCCTCCTTCTGCCCCGATGGTTGCTCCCGCTGATAATACTGGTCAATGGATATCTGCTGAATTTGTATCTGGAGGTGAACTACGTGCCTATGCTCAAGTAGGTGATTTTGATTGGTGGAAAACTGAATTTACGCTTTTGGAGGGTAAAGTTTTCTGGCGTGAGAATGCAAATATAGCCAGCAATTGGAACACTGATATGGGTTCTGAATACAGCGTAAATGCTGGAGCGGGCCAGAAACTCTATCTTACTGTAGGTGCTACTGAAGACGGTGTAGATACGGGTGAGGTAAAATAACCTGAATGATAATCTTATTTTAAAAGAAAAACATTATGAAGAAAAATCAAATACTCGCAGGTATATTCCTCGCTGGAATTACCTTAGGTGCTTGTACGGAAGATTATACGGATTGGGCTGACCCCCAATCCAATTCTCCTGAAGAAGCGGCCGCTAAATATGAAATCAGTTTTGCCGCAGGTTCCGATGCAGTTGTGGATATGGATAAGTTTTACAGTACTATCGAAGCGGAAGAACAAAAGACAGACTCTGTGGAAATTGCCGTTCTCTCTTCATCGAATTCAGAGGTGGCTTCTATTAAGATGAACAGCATAAATATTAACGGTGTGACTATCAATGCGGCATTTAAAGAAGGGAATATTGTGAAGGTGAATACTCTTGAACTTGATTCAGTTGTTCGTGATGCCTTCTTCAGCCGTGCTCATGTAGAGCGTGTACTCAATGTAAATATGAATGTTGCTGTTAAATTGAAAAACGGTGAAGCGGTAAATACTTCAGGTACTTCTCAAGCCAAACTTACTCCAATTACTACTCCGGAAATTTCAGCTAATGGATATGTGCTGATGGGGGATTTTGTAGAAAATGGTAGTGGATGGGACGTAGAAAATCCTATTCCTATGGAGCTGGTTGAAGGTAAAGAGGGCATTTATCAAGCTACAATAGAAACTAAGAATGGAGGTTCTAATTGGTTTAAGCTATATAAAGCTTATGATATAGCTGCCGGTTGGGATGGTGCCAATGCTGGGCAGATTGGTTGCCGTGTAAATGGTGATGATAAGATTGAAAACTTTGCTGTTTGGACAGGTGATGTGTATAATGTGGAAACTCCTACAATTACTGGACAAGGGCATTTTATAATTACATTTGATGCTGTTAATTACACTTATTCGGTTGCTCCTGCTACTGCTTATCTTTATATGGCTGGTGATGCAAATGGGTGGAAACATATTGATGTGATGGCAAGTCCTGAATTTAATAACATCTATAAGGGGTATATGTATCTCAACCAAAATGGTTTCAAGTTCAGTTCGGAGGAAAGTTGGAATGGTACTAACTATGGTGCAGATTTCAGTACGGCTGCTGATGCTGCCAATATAATGATGACCGAAGAGGCAGGTTTCTATCAGGTGATTGTTGACTTGAATGAAAAGAGTTATACCTTGACTCCCATTGCGATAGGTATCATTGGTTCTGCCACTTCTGGGGGCTGGGATGCTGATACAGATATGGTATATAGCGTGGAGAACCATTGCTGGTCTATTACTGCTGAACTGTCTGAGGGTGAACTTAAGTTCCGTGCTAACGATGCTTGGGATATTAGCTGGGGCGGTACTATCGAAAGTCTGACTACCAATGACGGTGCTAATTTGAAGATTGAGGCAGCTGGTAAATATACCATCAACCTTTATCCTCTTTGTGAAGGTAAATCTTATTGTACGATTGTAGCAGCTAACTAATTGGAGTTGGCTGTAGATAATCTATAGTATTTTTTAGCTCAAGACTATTTGGCATTTTATAGAAGTCCTCTTTCTCGCATTGAAAAACGGGGAAGGGGGCTTTTGCTTTTCATTGAAACAATCACTAATCTAAAACAGCTGAAGGACAGCGCATATTCAATCACGAACTTGTGGCTGAATTACGTCGTCATGTCAACGTGACGGGATTAATTGGGTGGTTTCCCGAGGAAAACGCTTGCGGTAATAATGTAACAGAAGGTTGGCTTAATCGTGGACTTTTTGATGACCATATGGGCAAACTTCTTCCGGCAATGAAAGAGTTTAATCTGTTTGTTCAACCTTTGTAAATAGTATCTTTTATTTTATGTATGATGAAAACTAAAACTTTATTTTTATCTTTTGCTTTATTGCTATGTCAATTGGGACTTGCTAAACAAATCATGTCGTCAGAAAGACTTATTGAATATTCTAGGTTTGAATCTTCTATTATTCCTTCACAGGATAATTCAACTTGGCTCTCTTCACATTATTCAGGAAAGAAAAATGAGAAGATAGAAAAAGTGGAACCTGCTTTTTGGTGGTCTGGCATGAAAAACACCTGTTTACAGTTGATGGTATATGGTTCAAATATAGCAACATATAAACCTGAAATAAATCATCCGGGAGTTGTCTTAAAGGAGGTCTACCCAATGGAGAGTCCAAACTATCTGGTTTTGTATTTAGACGTAAAAGATGCGGTACCGGGTAAATTTCAGATAGAATTCGTTAAAGGAAAACGTAAGCTGAATTATACTTATGAATTGAAAGAACGCCAGCGTAAGGGAGAAGATAGGATTGGCTTTAATTCTTCTGATGTCGTATATTTATTAATGCCGGACCGCTTTGCCAATGGTGATGAAAGCAATGATCATATACAGATGAAGTATCCTTATACAGTAAATCGTAAGGATGTAAATGCTCGTCATGGTGGTGATTTAGCCGGTATTATGCAACATCTTGATTATTTGGATAGCTTGGGGATTACGGCAATCTGGACAACTCCTGTTTTGGAAAATGATATGGGTGAAGGCTCTTATCATGGTTATGCTGCAACGGATTACTATAAAATAGATCCTCGTTTAGGAACTAATGAAGATTATGTTTGTTTGGCGGAATCTATGCATCAACGTGGAATGAAACTGATAATGGATATGGTTTTTAATCATTGTGGAACCAATCATCCTTGGCTGCTTGATCCACCAATGCAGAATTGGTTTAATAATTCACATAAATATATCGAGACCAATCATAATAAAACTGTATTTTTTGATCCTTATGCTTCGGATATAGATAAGCAGGAACTGACGGATGGTTGGTTTGTGCCTACAATGCCCGATTTAAATCAAAGAAATCGTTTTCTTGCTGATTATTTGATTCAGAATTCAATCTGGTGGATTGAATATGCAGATTTAGATGGTATTCGCCAAGATACATATGTATATCCGGATCCGGATATGATGGTTCGTTGGTGTAAAGAAGTTTTTGAGGAATATCCAAATTTCAATATTGTAGGTGAAGTAATGATTCCCAATAACCCTGTAGGTACTGCATATTGGCAACAAAATAGTGTGGTTAATGAGAAAGCTAATACAAAGCTGAAATCTGTGATGGATTTTCGTTTGCGAACAATAGCTGGTAAAGTTTTCCATGAAGAAACTTCCTGGGATACTGGTTTACAGCTTCTTTTCGAACATTTTGCTTATGATTTTTGCTATCCTGACATAAACAATGTGATGCGTCTACTTGAAAATCATGATACGGATCGCTTCTTGTTGGAGGATCCGGAAAATTTGAATGCATATAAACAGGCAGTTACCATGTTATTGACAATTCCGGGCATACCACAATTGTATTATGGGCAGGAATTACTAATGTCTGGTAGTAATAAAATAGATTTTGGGTATGTACGTCCGGATATGCCGGGAGGTTGGAAAGGAGATGCAATGTCTGTTTTCCAGGAAAATGGAAGAACGGCTATGCAGCAGGAAGCTTTCGATTTTATGAGCAAGTTACTGCATTGGCGTAAAGGAAATGATGTTATTTCTAAAGGTAAGATGAAACATTTTATGCCTCGTAATAATGTATATGTGTATGAGCGTTCCTATGATGGAAGGAGTATACTGGTTATAATGAATGGAATAAATAAAGAAGTTGATTTGGACTTGGCTCCTTATAAAGAAGTAATAGGAGATAAGATTAGTTCGAAGAATGTGTTGACGAACGGTGATGTGTCCTTAGGAAGAATACTTCATTTACAACCTAAAGAAGTGCTTGTGCTCCAATTATAATATTGGGATATGAAGAAAGTATTGCTCCTATAGTATTTTTAATGCTTGAATTGGATTGGAGTAATTTAAAAGAAATGGTGCTACAGGAGAATCTGGAAAAAGAGAGTGATTATTTTATAATTTAGCGTATGAAAACAAGACTTTTATTTATATTATTATCTCTGTTGCTGTGCCAATGGACCATTGCTCAACAAACTATATCATCAGGGAAACTTATAGAATATTCTCGATTTAATTCTACCATTGTTCCTTCTCGTGATGTTTTCGTATGGTTACCTACAGATTACTCAACAAAAGAAAGATATGATGTTCTTTATATGCATGATGGTCAAATGCTGTTTGATGCAAATACCACTTGGAATAAACAAGAATGGGGAATCGATGAAGTTGTTGGAAAACTTTTGAATGAAAAGAAGATTAGGTCTTGTATTGTTGTAGGAGTGGCAAATATCCCGGAAACGAGATATGCAGACTACTTTCCTCAAAAAGCATTGAGGAATTTACCAGATAGTGTAGTTTCGGGGAATGTTAGTTTTAATGCAGATAACTATCTTCGTTTTCTGGTAGAAGAAGTAAAGCCTTTTATTGATAAAGAATATTCCACGAATAAGAGTGTTGAGCATACTTTTGTGATGGGCTCCAGTATGGGTGGCCTAATTTCACTATATGCACTTTGTGAATACCCGGAAGTATTTGGAGGGGCTGCATGTATGTCGACTCATGTTCCCATGATATTAAGTAAGGAACTATCTAAAGAAAAAGCGGACCAATGGTCGAGAGCTTTTAGGAATTATCTTGATGAGAACCTTCCGACGGCTAACAGTCGTATAATTTATATGGATAGAGGAGATGCTACCTTAGATGCTTATTATCCTCCTTATCAGGATGAACTGGACAAATTGATGAGGAAGAAAGGCTGGAAAGGACCAATGTGGGTGTCTAAAGTGTTTCCGGGAGCTGCGCATACGGAAGTGGATTGGAATAAGCGTTTAGATAATCCGTTATTATTTCTTTTAGGAACTGATAGAAAAGATTGTATTTGTGATAAAAAGGATACAGATATGTCGCCTGATGATTATTTGATTTCTAAGTTTAAAGATGCTGACATCGTGTTATTGGCTGAAGACCATGGCGTTAAGGAAAATTTGGACTTCGTTAGAAAAATGATACCGAAGTTGTATGCGAATGGTATCTATATGTTAGGTATGGAATTTGGAGCATATGAGGATCAGAAGCAATTGGATTCATTGATAAATGCACCAAGATATAATGAGAATTTAGCTCGTCAATTGATGTTCAATTATAATACCCGTTGGGCTATAGTTGAGTATATGAATCTTTATAAAGCAGCTTGGGAATGGAATCACTCATTACCGGAGCAAGCGAAAAAGTTTCGTGTTTTAAATATTAGTTATCGCTACAATTGGGAAAAGTTTGAAGGAGCTAGAACACCGGAAAATATGAAGCAAGTGTTTCCTTTAGGGAATACAGAAGACTTTCGGTGTGCATTGTTGGAACGTGAAGTGTTGGCTGTTCACGAGAAAATATTGGTTCTGACTGGGACTATTCATGCATTTACGTCCTACCGTTTTCCTTATTATGATTATACTTCTCCTGGTTTTGTACGTTATGAGAATCGTTTTTTAGGAAATTTGCTGTACGATAAATATGGCAATAAAGTAGTATCTGTAGCTTTGCACCAGCCTTTCTTTAATTATCCTAATCAGCAACCAACATTAATTTCCCCAGCGGCTGGAAAGTTAGAACTAATAATGGAAAAATCTCAGAACAACCCCATTGGCTTTGATTTGAAAGGTTCTCATATTGGTGAATTACGCGATTATAGTTATTATTCAATGGGGCATAAAGATTTTATTCTATCCGATTTGTTCGATGGATATATATTCCTTAAACCAATAAGAGAATTATCCTCTTGTACGGTTGACTATAAGTTTATGGATGATACTAATTGGAATGAAGCTGTGAGTAATAGTCCCGATCCTGATTGGCAACCACGTCCACATGATAAGGAAGAATATTGGAGAGTAGTGGAGAATTTTATGAATATTGAAAAAAGATATGCGGATGTTCAATGAGATGATGTGAATAATTTGCCTGTACTTGATGTGGATGAAGCATTACATGAGAGTAGTAGGATTTACTCCTTCATATTTAGTGCAAGGAGATAAAGAGGTTGCGCTAAAAAAGTAGTAGGATAATCTTTTCTTGATTCATGCAACCGTTTGCATTACTTCTTCTTCTCCTTCTGTTTCAAGCACTTGATAATTTGAGATAACTACTGTACTTTTGAACTATTAACTCATAAATTGATACCGAATGAAAAGACTCTACGCTTTTTTTATTTGCTTGTTAGCTGTTTTAGCTATGCAAGCGCAAATAGTAACTACTACTCCGGATTTCCCAACAGAAAATGATGAGGTAACCATTATCTTTGATGCAACGAAAGGTACCGCAGGACTGAAAGGCTTTACTGGTGATGTGTATGCACATACAGGAGTGATACTCAGTACGGGTACAAGTTGGCAATATGCCCCAACTTGGGGAGATAACTCGGCGAAGTATAAACTGACTTCATTAGGAAATGATAAATGGCAACTGAAAATAACCCCTAATATTCGTGAATATTATGGCGTTAAAGATGGAGAAACAGTAAAACAACTGGCTTTTGTTTTTCGTAGTGCAGATACATCAAAAGAAGGCAAGGATACGGGTAATAAAGATATATTCGTAGATGTTCATACTGCCGGTTTAACCGTTCGTTTCGATCAGCCTGCTGAGAAAGAAAATTTGATCACAAATACTGCTCTTACAATTAAAGCTTCTGCTTCTGTTGCTTCAACTCTAAAACTCTATGTAGGTGCTACTGAAATAGCTACGAAAGCTAATGCTACTACAATTTCCCAATCTTATACATTCTCAACTGCCGGAAGCTATACGTTGAAAGCAGAAGCTACCGCTAATGGTAAAACTGTTTCTGCTACACAAGAAGTAACAGTGCTGAATGGAACAAGTATCTCGGAGGCAATGCCCAAAGGTGTACGTCCCGGTATTAACTATATCAGTGATACAGAAGTAACTTTGGTACTACAAGCTCCAAAAAAGAAGTACGTATATGTAGTGGGTGATTTTAATGATTGGACTCCTAAATCCGATTATCAGTTGAAACAAGATGGTGAATATTTCTGGATAACTCTTTCCGGATTGATAAAAGGTGAAGAATATACTTTTCAATATTTGGTAGATGGCTCTATTTATATTGCAGATCCTTATACAGATAAAGTTCTGGATCCTTGGAACGACCAGTATATTGAAAGTACGACATATCCGAATCTGAAACCTTATCCAGCCGGAAAAGCAGAAGGTATTGTTTCTGTATTACAAACAGGACAGACTGTATATAATTGGAAAGTAAAGAACTTCGAACGCCCGGCTTCTGAGCAATTGGTTATTTATGAAATGTTGGTTCGTGATTTTACTGAAGAACATACGTTTAACGCTGCAAAAGAAAAGCTGGGATATTTAAAGAATCTGGGAGTAAATGCTATAGAATTGATGCCTATTAATGAGTTCGAAGGAAATACGAGTTGGGGATATAATCCTTCATTCTATTTTGCCGTGGATAAGTATTATGGTACAAAGAATGATTTAAGAGCTTTTGTGGATGAATGCCACAGTCAAGGGATGGCTGTTATTATCGACCTTGTGCTGAATCATAGCTTTGGTCAGTCTCCTTTTTATCTTTTGTATAAGGATGCAGATGGAAAGCCCTCTGCTGATAATCCGTGGTATAATCAAGAATCAAATATAAAGAATCCGAGCCTCTCATGGGGATATGATTTTAATCATGATAGTGAATATACCCGTGTTCTGGTAGATAGTGTAGCTGGTTTCTGGATGTCAGAATACAAAATTGATGGTTTCCGTTATGATTTTACGAAAGGTTTCTCTAATACTCCTTATGGAGTGAATGACTGGGCAAATGGGCCGGATAATGCACGTATTAATAACCTGAAGCGTATGTCGGCTGCCGTAAAAGAACGACAACCGGGTGCTTATGTTATTTTTGAACATCTGGCAGCTCTCAGTGAAGAAAAGCAGTTAGGAGATGCGGGCATCTTGCTATGGCGTAATAAAAATGAAGCATATTGTGAAACTGCTATGGGATGGAGTGGTCCAAAAACCGATTTTTCTGGTTTATTTGCGGGAACATCCAGTATGCCTGCTGGTAGTTTAGTAGGATATATGGAAAGTCACGATGAGGAACGTACAGGATTTAAAGCCTGGAAATGGGGAAATACCGGAGTAATAGCATCAACAACGAGTACAAATACCGGAATGAGTCCTGCAACAGGAAGTAATATTAATCTCTCTACTCGCACCAAACGTTTAGCCACAAATGCGGCTTTCTTTCTTACCGTACCCGGACCAAAGATGATCTGGCAATTTGGTGAGTTAGGGTATGATTTCTCTATAAACAACAATAGTGATGGTTCTAGTTATGACGATCAGGACGGTTATCGTACGGATCCTAAACCTATACGTTGGGACTATTTTGAAGATGCTGATCGAAAAGGATTGTATGAAACGTATGCTGCCCTTTTAGATTTTCGTCATTCATATCCTGAACTATTTGCTTCGAATACTACATTTAGCTGGAAGGTAGGTACTACAAACTGGGATAATGGACGTACCTTGTCAGCTACTTCTACTGATGGCAAGTCTTTTGTAGTGGTTGGAAACTTTACTTTGGCAGATAAGAACCTTTCTGTAACTTTCCCGGAAACAGGTACATGGTATGAATTTCTGAAAGATAATGAGCCATTGAGTGTGTCAGGTGCTACACAGACTATTGCTGTCCCTGCTCATGAATTCCGTCTCTTTACCAACTTTAAACCGACTTTGACTGGGATTGAAACCACTACTCCTGATGCGGAAGTGCCTTTGATATATTATAATAAGGCAATAGATACTTTGGTGTTACCTGTTGGAGAGGCTAAACGTGTAGAAGTATATTCTGTAAACGGAATGCTGGTGATGACGCAGGAAAGGTGTACTTCTGTAGGCCTGTCAGCCTTACCTGTTGGTTATTATATGGCACGGGTTTATATGGAAGATGGTAAAGTACAGGTTTGCAAAATAATGAAATAGGTTAGTTGTTGTAAATATGGTTGTAAATTGGTGTTTTTCAAAGAAAGCTGCGAGTATATTACTTGCAGCTACTTCTTTTTTAGTAATGTCTTGCAGTGAAAATGTAAAAGAGTTATCTCCGTTAAATATGGATAAATTAGGTATCACTATACCTGGCGGACAGTCTCGTGAGTATTCTTATACAGATAAGAATGGTGGCTTCTACTATGGAATGACCTCTACTGACGATTGGGGAGACTGGTATGCTGGGTGGAATATCTATGCTAAACGTATCTTTGCTGATTACCGTTTGTATGTGGATGGTGAAAGATTGTATCGGAAAGATGCTCGCACATCGGTATATCCTGACAGATTAGTCCGCCATTATGGAAAGGCTGTGGAAACATTTTCTCTGGTGGATGAACCAAAGTTATTATATGTTCGTATGGATAGTGTGCAGGGAAAACAGATCTCATTAATGTTGATAGGAGGAAATGTTGTAGATGCACGGAAAGAGGGAAATTCAATACTTTATACTGCGAAAGAATCGTCGGAGAATGTAATACGCATAGCACCTGTAAAAGAAGTGGAAATAGAATTTACTGACAGTCTGATAACTGTTTCGACTTCTTCCGATGGTTTCCTGATCGCTTTCGGTACCGAAGGAGAGAGCCGGAAAATAATAGAAGATTTTCGTCAAGAAGGAGAAAAATGGTTGAGTACACGTAGCCAGCGTATTCAGTTGTTACTAGATCATAATCCTTTAAAAACAAATCAGGATTCTTTAGATCATGCCCTCGCCTGGATTATGCTCACTAACGACCAACTGATAACTCATCAACATGGTGGTTATGGCATGTATGCCGGTCTGCCTTGGTTTACGGATTTCTGGGGACGAGATATGTTTATCTCTATGCCGGGTGCAGTACTCTGTACAGGACAGTTTGATACGGCACGTGATATTCTAGCTTCTTTTGCACGTTACCAGGATACTATTTCTACTTCTCCTACTTACGGGCGTGTACCGAATCGCTTGAATCTGGAAGGTGTTCTCTATAATACTACCGATGGAACACCCCGCTTTGTTATGCAAGTGCACGATTATCTGAAATATACCGGTGATACCGCCTTTGTAAAAGAGATATATCCTTCAGTGAAGATTGCTACGGATGCATCTCTCCGGCTGTATACTGATGAGAAAGGTTATCTTACCCATGCAGATGCAGATACCTGGATGGATGCCAAGCGCCAGGGTAGATATCCATGTTCGCCACGCGGCAATCGTGCTGTAGATGTGCAGGCATTATGGTATACTCAGTTGAGGAATGCTGCAGACCTTGCCCGATACATGAATAAGGAAGAAGATGCACTATGTTGGAGTAAGGCGGCAGCGCACCTTCGTTTAAGCTTTGAACAAGACTTTGTTGACACTGCTACTAAATTTATTTATGATCATTTGAATGCAGATGGAAGTGGAGATATGCAATTCCGCCCCAATGCTATCTATGCGTTGGATTTGATTTCTGATTCAGATTTAAAGATGCATGAAACAAAGGAAGTCTGGGAACGCCTGGTATATCCGTGGGGAGTGTCTTCGCTCGACCAGTATGACGAACAGTTTCATCCTTACCATGAGCAATGGTATCGTTATCATAAAGATGATGCGTACCATAACGGTACGATATGGCTTTGGAACAATGGTATGGCTATGCAACGGATGATAGAAAACGGTCAGCAGGATATAGCCTATGCGTTATTCAAAAACATGAATCGTCAGGCACTTGCCGAAGGTGCTGTTGGGAGTTTGTCGGAGAATGCAGATGCGTGGCCACATGCCGGGCAGACATGGGTACGGCGTAGTGGAACTTTTCTGCAGGCATGGAGTAATAGTGAACATATCCGTGTGTGGAATCAATATTTCTTGGGTATTCGTCCCGATATGCTTAACCATTCTATTACCATTGATCCAAAACTTCCTTCTGATTTGAAAGAGGTAGATGCACAAGTAAACGTTGGAGATGGTATCCTTCGTATGGTCTTCTCTAAAAATGGAGCTAACGGAATTTATCATTATGAATGGACGGGTGCGCCTGTATCTCTTAAACTGAATATCGATTCTTATCAGGCATTGGAAGTTCCGGTTTCAACCAACAGTTCAGTGAATATCAAGACAGATGTAGCAAGTATGAAAGTAGAAGTATCGGATGCCTCCGGTAAACAAATCGCAAATTATACAGTGGAACCGGATGCTGCCAAGCTGGAGAAGAAGCAACAACAGGATGCCTATTTCCACAATACTCATTTTGCAAAGCCGTCTTACAGAGAGAATCTGAAGAGTATGTCTCGCTACTTTGATCCGCCGCTGACATACCAAAGTGTAGAGTGAAGTCTATTCGTAGATTTTGTTTAGTATTCTATTCAGCCATTCCCAACGGAAACGGAACCAGCGGCGAGTACTGCTTTGCTTGCCGCCGAAGCGTAGGACAAACTCGCGATAACCGTGTTTGCGGAAGGGGAGGCCGACATCCATAAATTCAAGATGGCGGTAGCCGCGTTGCTTGGCATCAGATAGAGCATGCCATACGGCAAGTATGCCAGGATATTGGAGAGCATACGTCTTGCGCATGCCACCGGAGAACCAGAGATAGGCATTATCTTCGGAATAGATGCAGGCACTGCCACCTATAATTTTATCTTTGTAAGTGACAATGAATATTTTGCTTTGTTCCCCTTTCATCATTTCTTCTTCCATGCGTAGGAAGAAGACTCTGCTGGGGAAGTGGCGGCGTATTTTTGAGGAATAAACATGGTGTAGCATCTGGGAGAAAGTACGTATTTCCTCAGGAGTATGGGCTTCACGCACTTCTGCACCATTTTTTAATCCTTTTTTTATCTGACGGATACGTGAGGGACTGAAACGACTTTCTACATGTTCGATGCTATGTAGCGAATTGCGTACCCGTAGCCAGTTGATGGCAAAATAGCGATTCTTGCGGAAAGATTTATACCCGAACAGCGAATTTTCCAGATTGCGAAACTCAATAAGAAATGCTTCCCGCAATGCCTCGGCAGTTAACCGTTGTAGAATTTCGCCAAAGACAAATTCTTTATCGACTGTTTCATCAAAATATTCTCCTGTGCCATAGATTTCACATCTCTTGATGATAGAGGGTGGAAACAAACGAGCACTCTTTCGTATTGCCGCCAATAGCTTGGCAACGGGCTTTCCTGCCTCTGATGCAACAATGAGAAGGGGTGTATAACCCGGGGTTGCTTCATAGATATGAAACAACTCAAGGGAGTGAAACGTATTTTTGCCCGGTAGTTCCGGGATGTTACTCCCGTGGTAATATGTGGTTAGTTTCAAAGGCATTGACTGCAAATTTAAAAAATAATCTCGTATCTTTGCGTTCTTAAACGATAAATTAGCTACAAGCTACCGGCTACGAGCTACAAGTGCCATTCGGGTATGTTAGCGCAGCCACTTGTAGTTCATAGTCGGTAGCTTGTTACTTAATAAATAATATTACGATATATGGAAAATTTCAGTGAATTACTAAAGGTTCGCCGCAGCATGCGGAAGTTTACAAATGAAGAGTTGACACAGGAACAGGTGGTTGCTTTGATGAAAGCTGCACTGATGTCGCCTACTTCCAAGCGTACAAATGCATGGCAATTTATCATGGTGGATGATAAGGAATTACTAGAAAAACTATCGCATTGTAAGGCACAATCGTCGCAGTTTATTGCTGATGCCCCGCTGGCAATTGTGGTGACGGCCGATCCGTTGGTTAGTGATGTGTGGATTGAAGATGCTTCCATTGCTTCGATTATTATACAGTTACAGGCAGAAGACATGGGCTTAGGCAGTTGTTGGGTACAGGTGCGCGAACGTTCTACGGCTACTGGTATGCCTTCCGATGAATATGTGCGCGAGGTACTCGATATTCCTTTGCAGCTACAAGTCCTCAGTGTCATTGCTATCGGACACAAGGGAATGGAGCGCAAGCCCTTTAGTGAAGAACATTTGCAATGGGAAAAAGTTCATATCAATAAATTTGGAGGAAAGTAACGGTGAGCGCAGCAAAAGCAAACAATAACCGCGATACTTACAGGGCTACGGCTGTTACACTGATTGTTTTCGGCATACTTTATCTGGTGGATAAATTGATACATTTTTCCAATATCGGCTTGCCGTGGGTGATGAATAAAGATAACTTCCTGCTTTATACAGCAGTAATATTCCTCATTTTCAAGCGTGACAAGTCTGTAGGGCTGGTGTTGATCGGTTTATGGTTAATACTGAACTTCGGATTGATTACAGCATTACTCGGTACGATGTCTGCTTATCTGTTACCTATAGCGCTGTTAGTTCTCGGAATTATTTTATATTGGCTGGCTACAAGATGAAAAGGAGTGTACAAGATACGCCGATAGTCTTTATCGGTGCCGGAAACCTCGCGACTAATCTGGCTAAGGCTTTATATCAGAATGGCTTTCGTATAGTACAGGTATATAGCCGTACAAAAGAAGCTGCATGTGCATTGGCGCAGGCGGTGGAGGCTGGATATACAACCGAACTTTCTGAAGTGTCTAAGGATGCCCGGTTATATATTGTCTCTTTAAAGGATGATGCTTTCGTGACATTATTACCTGAAATTGTTGCCGGAAAGGAAGATGCTTTACTGGTACATACAGCCGGAAGTATTCCTATGAATATCTGGGAAGGTAAAGCATCACGTTATGGAGTGTTTTATCCTATGCAGACTTTCAGCAAGCAGCGTGAAGTTGATTTTCGTGTAGTGCCTTTCTTTATAGAGAGTAATTCGTCTGAAGATACAGAGTTGCTAAAAGCAATTGCTTCTGTTCTTTCGGAGAAAGTATACGAGGCAACTTCCGAGCAACGGAGAAGTCTGCATCTGGCTGCTGTGGTTACTTGTAATTTCACGAATCACATGTATGCCCTGGCGGCTGAATTGCTAAAAAAGTATGATCTTCCGTTTGATGCCATGTTGCCTTTGATTGATGAGACAGCTCGTAAAGTGCACGAATTGGAACCGAAGCAAGCGCAGACGGGGCCAGCTGTACGTTATGATGAGAATGTGATCAATAAACATCTGGAGATGCTTGCGGGTGAACCGGAGATGCAGGAATTATATCAATTGGTTAGCGAGAGCATACATCGTTTGCATAACAAGTAATGTTGTTTTTGATAAATAACCCAACTAAAAACCGAATATAGTGAGTACTATCAATTACGATTTAAAGAAGATAAAGGCCCTTGTTTTTGATGTCGATGGCGTCTTAAGTGCTAACGTTATCCCGATGAGTCCGGATGGCGAACCGATGCGTACCGTGAACATTAAGGATGGATATGCCTTGCACCTTGCCGGTAAACAGGGACTGCTATTGGGTATCATAACCGGTGGACGCTCTGAGGCTGTTCGTAAACGTTTCGTGGCTTTGGGAATTCCTTCTGTGGATATTTATATGTCTTCTTCCGTGAAAATCCATGATTATCATGATTTCCGTGACCGTCATAGTCTTAAAAATGAAGAGATTCTTTATGTAGGAGATGATATTCCCGATATCGAAGTGATGCGTGAATGTGGATTGCCATGTTGTCCTAAAGATGCATCAGCGGAAGTGAAGGCTGTTTCCCGCTATATATCTTATGCCAATGGTGGCTATGGTTGTGGTCGGGATGTCGTGGAACAAGTCCTGAAAGTTCAGGGACTTTGGATGGATGATAAAGCCTTCGGATGGTAGGATGACGAGCAAATTAATAATTAATAATTAAAAATTAAAGAGGCAGTGTTGGACAATTTGAAAAAGTATAAGGTGATACTTGCCAGTAATTCTCCGCGAAGGAAGGAATTGCTTGCAGGGTTAGGTGTGGACTATGAAGTGCGGACTTTGCCCGATGTGGATGAGTCTTATCCTGATACTTTGCAGGGTGCGGATATACCTTTGTATATCGCTAAAGAAAAGGCGGATGCTTACGTTGCCATGATGCAGCCCGGTGAATTGATGATTACTGCCGATACAATTGTATGGCTGGATGGCAAGGTGTTGGGCAAACCCCGGGATAGGGAAGATGCTTTGCAGATGTTGCGCACTATGTCCGGACGTACCCATGAAGTTTTCACTGGTGTATGCATAACCACTACCGACTGGCAGCGTAGTTTTACTGCACAAACTGAGGTGCGTTTTGCCACTTTAAGTGAAGAGGAAATAGCCTACTATGTGGATAATTTCCAACCGATGGATAAAGCCGGTGCCTACGGAGTGCAGGAGTGGATCGGTTTTATCGGAGTGGAAAATATCTCGGGTAGTTACTATAATATCATGGGGCTTCCTGTACAGAAATTGTACAGGGAATTACTGAAAGTATAGTTCAATACTCCTTCTCGTTTGCCAGATTCCAGGCATTCAGAAAGGATGCTTTGGTTATCTCCACTATCTTCTCCCAATTCAGTTTGTCTGTATGATCGGAGGGTTGATGGTAATCCGGGTGCCCATCTGTATGATACCAGATAATAGGAACTCCCGCTTTGGCAAAAGAACCGTTATCACTACCGCCTATGGGATTATCCCATGGACGATAGTCGGGGTCCAGTTGGAGGTTGTATTTCTTTATATCTTCTTTTAGCCATTTTCCAAAAGTCGGATTGGCCTCCGTATAGAAATAAACTACATGCATGGGTTGTTGCGGCTTATTATTACGGCCTATCATGTCGAAGTTCAGATATCCTTTGATCTGCGAAATGAACGGACAGGTTTGTACAAAGTATCTGGAACCCAGCAATCCTTTCTCCTCACCGTCCCAGAAGGCAAAAATAATATTTCGTTCCGGTTGCTTGCCGCTGACAATGAACGCTCTGGCTATTTGCAGAACGGCTGATACACCGGAAGCATTATCATCAGCACCATTATAAATCTGATCACCTTCAAGAGCAGGATCTATTCCCAAATGATCAAAGTGCGCACCGACAATAGCGTACTCACTGGTGTTTTTACCGGGGATCATTCCCAGTACATTTGCCATAGAGAGCTTCTGATGTACTTCTCTTTTGAATATGGTTATTGAATCGGGGTGTACTTCCAACCTTCCCCTTTTCTGGCGTTCTCTTCTGTATGCTTCAAAAGGTTGAAAATAGCTATCTCCCAACGGTTGTATTCCCATAGCCTGAAGCAATGAAGCAATATATTGGGCAGCTACCTTTGAACCATGGTATCCGGCTTCCCGCCCTTGTAATTCATCGTGAGCCAGAAAACCGATATATGCTTCGGCAGATGTCCGGTTTATGCTTTTCAGTCCTTTCTCTACAGGACTTTGCGCTGTAGCCAGATAGCTAAGGCAACAGAATACAGCCAAGATACAGTATTTCTTCATTAGCTACTTATTTATGTCTTTATTCAATCATATCCAGCATTAATGGAATTTCTTCTCCTGCAATACCTTGTTTGAGAAGACTGCTCCGGTCTCTGTCGAATATTTCAAGGAAAGCATCTTTACTTCCGCTTTCTGCCATGGCCTTGCCATATAGCCCGACTGCTTTTTCTATGTTTCCCAGTACCCAGGCCACGTGTCCGGCATTGAGATAATCCGTAGCAAGTGGCTTGGCTGCAAGGAGTTTATCATAATACTTCATAGCCTGTTCATGCTTACCACTGACAAATGAACACCAGCCAATGCCGCGCCATGCCTTCATACAGTCGTTTTCCAGGAAGTCTAACTTGAAGAAATATTGCAGGGCATCGTCATACCTTTTTTGTTCTGCCAGGCAACTACCGGTATAGAACAATACATTGCGATTTTCCGGTTGAATGGCTTCTACGCGGTGATAGTATTCCAAAGCTGCATCGAAATTCTTCATCTGGCGGTAACAGGTAGCCAGGTGGCGAAGTGTCCACAGGTGATCGGGCTTCAGCATATCGGCTTTCAGATAAGCATCTATGGCTTCTTTATAGCATTTCACCTTTTGTAGGCAGAAGCCTGTTTTCTGGAAGACGTCCGCATTGGCCTGTTTCCGGTCTATCAATATCCGGTAGAGTTCCAATGCTTCGGCAGGGTGCTCTTTGCGGAAGTGGAAGTCGGCAACGGCCATTAGTAGTTCGGGAGCACTCAGCAATTCCTTCAGTAGAGGGTTGCTGTGCAAAGCAATCTCTTGCTGGAAGATATTATGAAACTCGAATCTGCGTTGGCTAAGTTTGAAGAAACGGTATAAATCGTGAATGTACTGGTTACTGATAACATCAGGCCGTTCAGCATATTGTTTCAGACTGGCACTATTCTTTTCTTCCATAAAGTCGCTTTGATCCTGAGGGGTCATCTGGTTTAGCATCATGTCACGTTGTCCCTGCGGAAGTTGTGCAATGGTGAAGCAAAATGAATACTTATCACTGTTGCAGAAGAATCCTGATTGCAGGATGATAGAGAGGACAGAACTCTCACCACTTTGGTTCAAACCCACCTGATGGATAATGCTGGAATGCATCCGGTCGAAAGGGTAGAACCAGTTATGTGGTTCGCGGAAGAAAGGATACCCTTTGAGTTGTGCGAATGTGCTCATATAGACATCTGCTCCTTCCAGTTGCAGATCGTTCATCTCGCGTATTTTATCTCCCAAACCCGATTGCTCGAAAGCTTGTTCCCAGTCGGGATTGCGGTCGTTTTCATCTGTTTCTTCAAAACCGAACTTCATGTTGCGCATGATATTCACGTTCTTCATCATTTCGGGAATGATTTCTTCCCGCATCTTTCTGTCGATCTTTTCCGTTTCCTGGCTACGAAGTAGCTGGATATAAATACGGTTCACCTGTTTGCTGAAGTTAGGGTCTTCTCTGAAAAGAGAAATACGTGCTTCCAATTCCGGATAAAGTGCAATGCGTGAAGGATAGAGATGCAAGATAATAACAAGTCCTACCAATGCTCTCTGATTGATTTGCGGATTGGTATGGCGAAGCCCGTCGAGTAACCAGTTTACTTTGCGCTCATCGAAACACTCCATTAAACTGAGTGTGACAGCACTGACAAACAGGCATAAGTCATTGGTTGGCAATGTCTCCGAACGAAGCATATCTTCTGCCTGGGCAAATTCTTCCAAAGTCCAACCACTGTTGCTCCAGGTAGTAAGAAACATCACCTGATGTGTTTCTTCATGTCGTCTCAGGATAGCGTCCAAACCTTGGTAGTTTGCTAACTGTGATACAGCCATTTCATCTGCAAAGCCTTCCAGGATCTTTTGCTGGCCGGAAAGGTCATAAGCTTTCGGAAGTTGGTTGGGATTCCTGCGCAGGGAGTGGTAATAGTGGGTGGATATTTCATCTAATAATGCAATACGTGTCTGGTCGGCAATCTCCCATGTATCAGCCAATAGCTGACGATACAGTTTCTGCCGTTCCGGGTCTTTCATACCCAGTTTCATATATTGCAACATATATTGATAGGAAGTCTGGATTTGTTCCAGTCGGCTACGTAGACTCCAGTCGTTACCATTATATAAGAAAGCATCCAGTTGAACGAGAGCTTCTTTCAGCCGTTTATCTTCCAATAAACTGGCTATTTGGTTATATTGTTTTTGGATGGATTGTTCATTCATATTCAGTCCTTTCTTTAATACTTTATTAATATAAGGTACAAAAATGATGCCAAAAAGTTCGGGGGTTTAGAAAATACTGATAGCTGTTTTGGTTGTCAGCAATTCAAGAGCTTTCATTCCCATTACAGAGTTGCCTTTAGGGTTAAGTCGCGGACTCCATACTGCTACCGCATACTTGCGTGGGCAGACAGCTGCAATACCACCACCAACACCGCTTTTTCCGGGTAACCCCACCAGATAAGAGAATTCTCCGGCTTCATCGTAGAAGCCGCAGGTCTGCATAATGGCATTGATACGTTTCACTTGTGAAGTCGTCAGTTCGATTCCATCAAAACTGAACGGTCTTGTATGATCGGCGAAAGGAAGGAAAGAACGTGCCAGTTCCCGGCAACTCATGCCTATGGAACATTGAAGGAAATAGAAGTGGAGTACCTGCTCAATGTCGTTTTCTATATTACCATGATATTTCAGCATATTGGTAATGGCTGCATTCAGATAGCCATGTTCCCGTTCGGAAGTTGCCATACCTTCATTATATTGAATCTGGTCGTTGCCGCAGAGTCTTCGTACGAAAGCGAGATAATCCTTTTCCGGATCATCAAGTACTGAAAGCAGGATGTCTGCCATTACTAATGCTCCCGCATTGATGAGAGGATTGCGGGGAATTCCTTTCTCCATTTCCAGCTGGAAGATGGAGTTGAATGCATTACCGGATGGTTCTACACCTATACGTTTCCAGAGTTCATTGCCCATCCGGCTGAAACTTATCGCAAGAGAGAATACTTTTGAAATACTTTGTACGGCGAAACGCTCGTCACTGTCTCCCTGGGCATATTCTTTTCCTTCAATAGTACGTAGGCAAATGCCATAGCAATCAGGATTGACTTTCAGCAACTCAGGAATATAGCTTGCCGGTTTACCCATTTGGGCGTATGGCTGTATCTCTTCGTATATTTCTTTCAGAATTTCGGTGTAGTCCATGGTATATAAGGTTTTTCTTTAGAAACGCACCTGCAATTGCGCTTGCAGCAGGTTACTGTTATCTCCGATATGGCGGTTGCAGTATGTATACTGTGCCTGTACCCTGCATTTAGGATAGAACCAATATTGTAAACCTACTACATAATTACTTTGCTTATCATCGAGTACTTTGCTCTTATTAAGATAATCATAAGATGCTATTACATCTACTTTCGGGAATACATGTGCAGATGCTGTTACATAATAACCGTTACTTTTGATGTGTCCGTCTTTTCCGGCCAGGTATTCCGTGCGCACATCCACCGGTTTGGTTTTAATGACTGCACCTGCCGACCACCGGTTACGGGTATAGTTTTCGCCTACCTGTATGTCGGGATTAAGGCTGGAAACGGCCACAGCACATCCTTTCCCTTTTACAAATGAACCGCCTACAGACAGCCAGTCGAGTGGATGAACCATCAGGCTACCTACAATATCCTTCTGATTGTTTTTATCTTTCAGGTTGATGCCTTGCCCGTTCATTACCGCAAGATTATAGTTCACCAGTTTTCCAAACAGATCACCATAGAGCAGGAGTCCCATATCGCGTCCGCTACTGGAACCATACAAAGGATCACTGCCATTGATGCCAGCCAGATAATTGACAGATTGCGAGTAGCAATTAATCAGTTCTACATAGCAGGGAGACATTGGGTTTTCAATGGTATACATGGTTTTAAATTGTCCGATGCGGGCAGTCAGTTGCGGAAGGAATTTATATTCGGTATATGCTTCAAGGATTTTTCCCGTATTGGCAAAGCTGTACATGAAGTAGCACAACCAACGGTCGGTAATTCTACCTTCTGCCATAAAGATAACCCGCTTGATGTCGAACGTATTACTGCTACCATCGGCATCATCGTAGGAATAACCCACCTGTGCGTAGCCTGCGAGTTTGATGCGGTCTTTAAGGGTATTTACTACATCGTTCAAACATGCATCTTGTGCTGTTGCTATCAGTGCGGAAAGTAGGAAAGCAAAGGATAACAAAGTTCGTCTCATTTCTATGATAAATGTGTTAGGGAAGATAATTGATCGTTTACTATAAAAATATAAGATTAAAAAAGGCAACCCTTCTTTTCAAAGAGCTGCCTTTTGGTATGATAATGTTTATTCTTATTCGTTGATAGCAGCGATACCCGGAAGAACTTTTCCTTCGATTGCTTCGAGCAATGCACCACCACCTGTTGAAACGTAAGAAACACCGCTTGCCAAGCCAAACTTGTTAACGCAAGCTACAGAGTCACCACCACCTACAAGTGAGAATGCACCGTTTTTAGTAGCCTCTACGATAGCTTCGCCTACTGCACGTGAGCCGTGAGTGAAGTTTTCGAATTCGAATACACCTGTCGGGCCATTCCACAAGATAGTCTTGGAGTTTTTGATAACGTCTGTGAAGATTTTCTCAGTTTCAGGACCGATATCCAGACCTTCCCAACCATCAGGAATTTGGTCAACCGGACAGAACTTGGTGTTAGCGTCATTGGAGAAAGCGTCAGCAATCTTAGCATCAACAGCCAATACCAGGTTTACACCTTTTTCTTTTGCTTTTTCTACCAGTTCGAGAGCCAGATCCAGTTTGTCATCTTCGCAGATAGAAATACCGATCTTACCACCCATAGCCTTAGTGAAAGTATAAGTCATACCACCTGCGATGATCAGGTTGTCAACCTTGCTCAGCAGATTTTCGATAATTTCAATTTTAGAAGAAACTTTAGAACCACCCATGATAGCAGTGAACGGACGTTTGATGTCATTCAATACTTTATCAACAGCCTTCACTTCTTTCTCCATCAGGTAACCGAACATTTTGCTGTCTTTGTCGAAATATTTAGCGATCAAAGCTGTAGAAGCATGCGCACGGTGAGCTGTACCGAAAGCGTCATTTACATAACAGTCAGCGTAAGAAGCCAATTTCTTGGTGAATTCTTTCTGGCTTTCTTTAACGGCTTTCTTTGCAGCAGCTTTTTCTTCGTCTGTAGCGTCTTCAGCCAAACCACGGGGTTTGCCTTCTTCTTCAGCATAGAAACGAAGGTTCTCGAGCAACAATACTTCACCCGGTTGCAGAGCAGCAGCCTTCACAGCAGCTTCTTCGCCCATACAGTCGTTAGCGAATTGTACGTCAACACCCAGCAACTCGGAAAGATGATTCAGAATGTGTTTCAGTGAGAATTTGTCAGCCGGACCTTTCGGGCGACCGAGGTGAGAACCAATAATTATACTACCACCGTCAGCTAGAATTTTCTTCAACGTAGGAAGAGCAGCACGCATACGGTTATCATCTGTAATGTTGAAGTTTTCGTCCAGAGGTACATTGAAGTCTACACGAACGAATGCCTTTTTACCGGCAAAGTTGAATTGATCAATTGTCATAATACTCTATTTTATTTAAAAGTGTTATTAATTCGTTTTCGTGAGCGCAAAGTTAGCATTTATTTCTTTCTTTTGCTATGAATCCGTCGTTTATTCTTTATCTTTCGGCTTCTCTTTGCTAACTTTATACTTCTCGCAATAATATTTGCACATCAATTGCAAACCGCACTTATCACATTGCGGTGTACGTGCCTGACAGACGTATCTTCCATGTAAGATAAGCCAGTGATGTGCAATGGGAATATCCGCTTCCGGAATATTTTTCACCAATTCTTTTTCTACACTGAATGGCGTGGTACATGCATCCGAAACCAGTCCGAGGCGGTGACTTACACGGAACACATGAGTATCTACTGCCATTGCAGCTTTGTTAAATACAACGGATTGTATAACGTTCGCCGTCTTTCGTCCTACGCCGGGTAGTTTTATAAGCTCTTCCAGTGTATCGGGCACTTCGCTGTTGAAGTCTTTCACCAACATTTGTGCCATGCCTACCAGGTGTTTTGCTTTATTATTGGGATAAGATACGCTGCGGATATATTCGTATATCACTTCCGGTGTACTGGCTGCAAGAACTTCCGGGGTAGGGAAGTCGCGATACAACGGTGGAACAATCATATTCACCCGCTTGTCTGTACATTGGGCGGAGAGGATGACTGCTATCAGCAGTTGGAACGGGGTTTCGTAATGCAGTTCCGTTTCGGCTACAGGACGATTCTTCCGAAACCAGGCAAGAATTTTTTCGTAACGTTCTTTTTTTCTCATCGCAATTTATTTTTATGGTAATGAGGAGCCACTTTCCCATTGAAGTAGAGCATAGAGACAATGGTGAGACAAGCCCCGAACAAATAAGCTTTATCGAAAGTGCTGACCTCCGCAATATATCCTCCTGCTAGCATACCGATACCGATGCCTACATCCCAGGATGTCAGATAGGTAGAAGTGGCAGTACCGCGTTGACTGTTGGGGGCGAGGTTGACAAAAAGGGTGTTGTAAGCCGGAAACATAATACCAAAACCTACTCCCAATAGCAGGGCTACGGCAAAGAAAACAACAGTACATAACATGTTGTTCCAACTGATAAGATATACACATGCTGAAAGGAGGAAGAAACTGAATACTACGAGATACAGTCCGGCTGAAATGACCTGTGTTATTTTACCCCTGTCCACTATCTTTCCGGAGAAAATACGCGAGATAGCCATACCTATTGCCATGAAGGTGAAGAAAAATCCCGTAGTGGCATTGATACCAATCTGCTTGGCATACATAGCCACATAGTTCGTTGTCATTCCGTATGGAATGGAAAGCAATAAGAGGCTAATGCCTGCCGGAATACCTTTCAGTAATATGAACCGGTCGAGAGATATCGGTTCCCGCTTTACGGGTGGCTTATAAGGTGTCCTCACAAGAGAAGCACAAACAAAGCCTGCTATACAAGATCCCAACGAACAGCAGAAAATAGTGGTAAAGCTCATTCCTGCATCGTGCAGAAACAATCCGGACATCGGCCCTACTGCCATTGCAATATTATTCGAAAGTCCATAGTATCCTAATCCTTCTCCGCGTCGTGAAGAAGGCATGATGTCGATGACCACTGTATTGCCGCCTACGGTCACCATTCCGAACGATACGCCCTGTATGATACGAAACAGAATGAATAACGTAAGTGAACCGGCAATGATGTATCCGGCAAACATGGTCATAAAGATAAAATAAGCCATCAGATACAGAGGCTTACGTGCGAAGCTGTCCAAAAAGTAACCGGAAAAAGGGCGGATACATAAAGCTGCTACTGTATAACAGGAAAGAATAATGCCGATTGTTGAATTTCCGGCACTAAATACTTCGGACAGGTAGAATGGAAGTACCGGTATCAGCAACCAGAAGCCGAAGTACAGCAGGAAGTTGGCTGCAAGAATAAAACAATAGCTGGGAGTGACAAGTCTATCTTTCATAATGGGCAGCTTGAGTAAGAACTAAAAAAATATATCCGGGCGAATGATTATGTATAGCCTACTTGTTTTGTGATATCCGGAATGGTATATCATTGTAGGAGCGGATAATCATTCGCCCGGTATATGTCGGTTATTAGTAAGCGGCTTCGAATTCTTTCAGGAATCTTGTGTCGTTTTCAGAGAACATACGAAGGTCCTTTACCTGGTATTTCAGGTTCGTAATACGCTCGATACCCATACCGAGGGCATATCCGCTATATACTTTACTATCAATTCCGTTGCTTTCCAATACATTCGGATCTACCATACCGCAACCGAGGATTTCAACCCAGCCGGTATGCTTACAGAACGGGCAACCCTTTCCACCGCAAATGTTACAGCTGATGTCCATTTCCGCACTGGGTTCCGTGAACGGGAAGTAAGACGGGCGCAAACGGATTTTAGTGTCTTCACCAAACATTTCTTTGGCAAAGAGTAACAATACCTGTTTCAAGTCGGTGAAAGATACATCTTTGTCTACATACAAAGCCTCTACCTGATGGAAGAAACAGTGTGCACGGTAGCTGATAGCTTCATTACGATATACACGTCCCGGGCAAATGATGCGGATAGGAGGTTGTGAAACTTCCATTACGCGGGTTTGCACGGATGAGGTGTGTGTACGTAATACAATATCAGGATGAGCTTCGATGAAGAAAGTATCCTGCATATCGCGTGCAGGATGATCTTCGGCAAAATTCAATGCAGAGAACACATGCCAGTCATCTTCAATTTCCGGACCTTCGGCAATGCTGAATCCCAAACGGGCAAATATATCGATGATTTCGTTCTTTACGATGGTGAGCGGGTGGCGTGTACCCAATTCTACCGGATAAGCGGAACGTGTAAGATCAATATCATCACAGCCCGTATCCTGACTTTCGAACTGTTCTTTCAGGGCAGCAATCTTTTCCTGTGCCTTATTTTTCAGTTCATTCAGTCTCATGCCGACTTCTTTCTTCTGTTCGGCAGCCACGTTACGGAAATCTGCCATCAAGTCGTTGATTGCACCTTTTTTACTAAGGAATTTAATGCGGAGTGCTTCCAGTTCCTCGGCGTTGGCAGCTTTCAGTGCTTCCACTTCTTGCAGAAGCTGGTTGATTTTATCTATCATATCGTCGTTATTATTTATTTCCGAAATACATAAAACGGTGCAAAGATACAACTTTATCATGATTCCGGTTGCAATCTTTTTATAAAATTAATCGGATACAAGGAAAAAGCCTATGTGTGATATGAAAATGAATTTATTTCCGGAGGTTTTGCAGGTCTGATTCTTACCAATTCCCTGCCCATTCCCTACCAACTCCGGACCTTCTCCCTATCCTTAGACAAGGACTATGTAAGGAGTAGGTAAGGAGTAGGTAAGGAGTAGGTACGGACTTGGTATATCCCGGAACCTTTCCGTTTTTGTTATGTACTTCGTTATATCGGCAGTGGAGAAGGTTAGTTGGCTTCTTTTTTGTGCTTTTTTAGTGCTTCCTGATAAAGCTCTTCCTGCAGCACGCAGAATTCTGCTACCAGTTCAATAGAAATACATGCGTCATTTTCATCTTCTGCATTATTCATCAATTGCTCAATTTGTTTAGAGAGGGAAAGATAGCGTTGTACTTTCGGATCGTAAGGGCTCAGTGTACGCAAAATAACGTCACTTTTTCCTGATTTAGTTTGTTTCATCTTTAGAATTAATTTGTCCGGCAAAGGTAGCTGTTTTTTTACTATTCTTAAGCATTCTGCCGTAAATAATCTTTTTGCTAAGCAATTTTGTCAAACAGATATTAAAAAAGCATATTTATGAATCTCTTTGATAACAACTTAACAGTTATTCAACTACCTTTAATACAGAAAATAGTGGCCACAAGTGTTTTCGTATTACTAACAACATCTGTATAATGTTCAATTTAAACAAATAAACATTATGCGGTAACTAATTTGTAAACTATGGAAACCAAAAAAACACCCAAAGCAAACCTGGAAAACAAGAGGCCAACGTGGCTGCTTGTCGGTTATGTAACTGTACTCGCCTTCATGTTCGTTGCATTCGAATGGACTCGTGACATCAGGGTTGATACGAGTGGTCGTATCAACGAGAATGTATTTGAGCAGGACATGGAGATCCCTCTTACAAGGCAGCCTGAAGTTACTCCTCCACCCCCTCCTCAGGTAACTCCTATTAATGATGTTTTGACGATAATAGATGATGACGCTACTGCAGAAGAAACGAATTTTGCATCTTCGGAGGAAACAGGTGAAGATGTAGTAATTAAGCACATACCGGTTACAGTGGATGAAGATGTGGTGGTAGAAGATGAAATTTTTGTGATTGTGGAAGAAAATCCGCAATTTCCTGATGGTGGCACAGCCGGACTTTTACAATACTTGGGCAAGAATATCAAATATCCTACTATTCCACAAGAGAATGGAACTCAGGGTCGTGTAACGGTGCAGTTTGTTGTTAATAAAGACGGAAGTATTGTAGATGTGAAAGTGATAAGAGGTGTCGATCCTTATCTGGACAAAGAAGCAGTTCGTGTAATTTCTACTATGCCGAAATGGATACCTGGTAAACAACGTGGTGTGCCTGTACGCTGTAAGTTTACAGTACCTGTGACGTTTAAACTACAGTGAAACAATGATATAAAAATAAAAGCTGCATTCAAAACCGAATGCAGCTTTTGTTTTGTGGAGAGTATCGGACTCGAACCGATCACCTCGACACTGCCAGTGTCGCGCTCTAGCCAGATGAGCTAACCCCCCTTTTCGAACTTTCGCTAACGTTTGCGAGCTTTCTCTCTTTTTGGTGGCGCAAATATAATGCATTATTCTGAAATAATTGCTATGTTTGCGAAACAATTTGAAAGAAAAAATATGCTGATCTATAATACAACCTATCAAGTAGAAGAAGGACAGGAAGATAACTTCCTGATCTGGATAAAAGAATTCTATTTACCCGAAGTAGAGAAAACCGGTGCATTGCATACACCGCGTATTGTCCGCGTACTAAGCCATCGTGAAGAGGGTAGCACATGCTATTCCCTTCAGTTTGAAGTGGAAAACTCTGGTATTCTGCACCGCTGGCACATGGAGCAAGGGGTGAAGTTGAACGAAGAACTGGTTAAAATATTCCAGGATAAGGTGGTTGGCTTTCCTACATTGATGGAGGTAATAGAGTGATACAACCGGTCAAAGAAAAGATAATTTTAGGTATTGACCCCGGTACTACCATTATGGGATATGGAGTGCTGCGTGTGGTGGGGACAAAGCCTGAGATGATTGCTATGGGGATCATTGACCTGCGCAAACTTGGTGACCATTACCTTAAACTACGCCATATACACGAACGGGTGTTGAGTATCATCGAGAGTTACCTGCCTGATGAACTTGCTATTGAGGCTCCCTTTTTCGGCAAGAATGTACAATCTATGTTGAAGCTGGGGCGTGCTCAGGGAGTTGCTATGGCTGCTGCCCTCAGTCGTGATATCCCTATTACGGAATATGCCCCTCTTAAAATAAAAATGGCTATCACAGGAAATGGTCAGGCTTCCAAAGAGCAAGTAGCGGATATGTTGCAACGCATGCTCCACTTTGCAAAGGAGGATATGCCTACATTCATGGATGCCACGGACGGGTTGGCCGCTGCTTATTGCCATTTTCTGCAAATGGGGCGTCCCACAGTAGAGAAAGGATATCACGGATGGAAAGACTTTATAGCCAAGAATCCGGATAAAGTGAAGAAATAAGATATGATATTTAATACTTAAAACTTAAAATAACCACCATGAAACTGAATGAACTTGCCTTGATTGGAGTAGCTACAGCGACAGTTGTCAGCTGTGCCCCGGCAAAGAATGAGTACGCGTCTTATGAGTTGTATCCCGTTCGTTCGGGCAGCTTGACGGAAATGGAGTATACTCCCGAAGTTACGAATTTTACATTGTGGGCGCCGACTGCCGATGAAGTACGCCTCATGCTGTTTGATGCGGGTGATGGCGGCCATGCTTATGAGACTGTTTCTATGGTATCTGATAAGGAAGGAACCTGGACGGCAAAGGTGGAAAAGGACCTGATTGGGAAATTCTATACATTTAATGTGAAGATCAAGGATAAATGGCTGGGAGACACTCCGGGCATCAATGCGAAAGCAGTAGGGGTGAATGGAAAACGTGCTGCTATCATTGATATGAAAGCAACCGATCCTGAAGGTTGGGCACAAGATAAGCGTCCTGCTTTGGCTTCTCCGGCCGATGCTGTTATTTATGAAATGCATCACCGTGACTTCTCTATTGATCCTTCATCGGGCATTCAGCATAAAGGTAAATTCCTGGCACTGACGGAAGAGGGTACACTTAGCCCTGAGAAGCTGGCAACCGGCATCGATCATTTGAAAGAACTGGGTGTGACACATGTTCATATTCTGCCGTCCTATGACTATGCTTCGGTGGATGAAACGAAATTGGATGAAAATAAATATAATTGGGGATATGATCCGCAGAACTATAATGTACCTGACGGTTCGTACTCTACTGATCCTTATGATCCTTCTATCCGTATCAAGGAATTCAAGCAAATGGTACAGGCTTTGCATAAGGCAGGTATTAGGGTAGTGCTGGATGTGGTATATAATCATACATTTAACACAGCTGAGAGTAATTTTGAACGTACGGTACCGGGGTATTTTTATCGCCAGATGCCGGATGGTAGCTTTGCAGATGGTTCTGCCTGTGGTAATGAAACGGCAAGTAACCGTCCTATGATGCGGAAATATATGGTAGAGTCTGTGTTACACTGGCTTAATGAATACCATCTTGATGGATTCCGCTTTGACCTGATGGGAATTCATGATATTACCACAATGAATGAAATCCGCAAGGCTGCTACGGCGGTTGATCCGAGTATCATTATTTATGGTGAAGGCTGGGCGGCTAAGGCTCCCCAGATGCCGGAAGATTCTTTGGCTATGAAGATGAATACGTATCGGATGCCCGGTATCGCTGCTTTCTCCGATGAAATGCGTGATGCTCTGCGTGGTCCGTTCAATGATAACCACAAAGGTGCTTTCCTTGCCGGACTTCCTGGTGGAGAGGAGAGTGTTAAGTTTGGTATTGTGGGTGCCATCAAGCATCCGCAGGTGGATAATGACTCAGTGAATTACAGTAAGGCTTCGTGGGCTGAACAGCCAACACAGATGATCAGCTATGTATCCTGCCATGATGATATGTGCTTGGTAGACAGGCTTAATGCGAGTATTCCAGACATTACGCCGCAGGAACTTGTCAAGTTGGATAAACTGGCACAGACGGCGGTATTTACTTCACAAGGCATACCGTTTATTTATGCAGGTGAGGAAGTGATGCGTGATAAGAAAGGGGTACATAACAGTTATCAGAGTCCTGATTCTATCAATGCGATCGATTGGAAACGCAAAGCTGAATATGCTGATGTATTTGCTTATTATAAAGGTTTGATACAGTTGCGTAAAAATCATCCTGCTTTCCGTATGGGAGATGCGGAACTGGTGCGCAAGCATTTGGAATTCCTTCCGGTAGAGGGTAATAATCTGGTTGCATATCGCTTGAAAGAGAATGCTAACAGAGATGTTTGGGAAAATATTATCGTGGCACTGAATTCTCGTAAAGAGCCTGCAAAGCTGGTTGTGCCTGAAGGTAAATACACGGTGGTGTGCAAGGACGGATTTATAAATGAAAATGGACTGGGTACACTTTATGGTTCGGAAGTTATGATTCCGGCACAATCTGCACTCATCATTTATAAGTAAGAATTAGTATCTATAAAGTTATCGCCCCTGTTAGTAACAATACTGACAGGGGCGATAACTTTTCTATAAATGATGCTATATTGTCAGTTCTATTTTCAGATTACTTACTTAAAAATAGACAATTTGCGCAAACAGCCTGTTTGTTTGAGTAAGTAAAACCGGAAAACTTGGTATCTTTGCGGCATTACAAAACAAAATATGTCTCCAATGATGCAATCATATACTATATCTTTGAAGGGCGGGGTGGCCCGTAATCCGCTTGTACGATTGGCTGCACCTGCTTCCGTATCTTTTCCTGCAGATGAGCACATTGCCATTGTAGGGCCTAACGGCTCAGGAAAGAGCCTTTTGGTAGATATGCTTATCGGGAAATATCCATTGAAAGACGGGATGCTTATTTATGACTTTTCCCCTTCCGCATCACAAACGGCTTATGATAATATCAAATACATTGCTTTCCGTGATACATACGGTTCGGCGGATGCTAATTATTATTATCAACAACGTTGGAATACTCATGATCATGATGATGTACCATTAGTTAAAGATATGTTGGGAACGGTTAGGGATGAGGCTCTGAAACAAGAACTTTTCGATTTATTTCGCATTGAACCTATGCTGGATAAGCCGATGATTCTTCTTTCCAGCGGCGAGTTGCGCAAATTTCAGTTAGTGAAAGCATTACTTACTGTTCCTCGTGTGCTTATCATGGATAACCCTTTCATTGGATTGGATGCACAGACTCGTGAGTTGCTGAATACTCTGTTGGAAGGATTAGCCAAACGGTCTACCGTGCAACTTGTCCTGATACTCTCTATGATGGATGATGTTCCCGTATATATAGATAAAGTACTGCCGATAGCAAATCGTACAGTAGGACAGATGATGTCACGTGATCAATACCTTACCATATTCCGGAACGCAGATATACCTGTACCCGAAGATTTGCAACAACGCATTATCGACTTGCCTTATGATAATACTAATTATGTTTCCGACGAAGTGGTAAAACTGAATAAAGTCAGTATCCGCTATGGTGACCGCATCATTTTGAAGGAACTGGACTGGACGGTGATGCGTGGTCAAAAATGGGCATTGAGTGGAGAAAATGGAGCAGGAAAATCGACTTTATTGAGCCTTGTATGTGCCGATAACCCCCAATCGTATGCTTGTGATATCAGCCTGTTCGGGAGAAAACGGGGAACGGGTGAAAGTATTTGGGAAATAAAGAAACACATCGGGTATGTCAGCCCTGAAATGCATCGTGCTTATTTGAAGAATTTACCGGCTATTGAGATTGTTGCTTCCGGTCTGCATGACAGTATCGGATTGTATAAACGTCCGAAAGCGGAACAAATGTCTGTTTGTGAATGGTGGATGGATATTTTTGGTATTGCCGCCCTCAAAGATAAACCTTTTTTGCAATTATCCAGTGGCGAACAACGTCTGGCGCTCTTGGCACGGGCTTTTGTTAAAGATCCGGAGTTGCTGATATTGGATGAGCCTTTGCATGGCTTGGATACTTATAACCGTCGCCGGGTGAAGAAAGTTATCGAAGCCTTTTGCCGTCGGCAGGATAAAACGATGATTATGGTTACTCACTATGAGAGGGAGTTACCCGCCACTATTTCAGATCGTATATTCCTGAAGCGTAATCGGTAATCGTTCAATACTATGAAGAAACTGCTACTCTTGCTTTTGATGCTAATTGTCCTTCTTTCTTGCGGGAGAGGAGGGAAAGCACTGGACGCTGACTCTTCCCGGATAGTGCCTGATTCTTTTGCAATTGGTTTAAACTTGTTTAATAAAGGAAGAGTAGCTTCTCATAACTCCGCCAATATGGATAGTGTCTTGTTTTACATGCAATTGGCTGAAAACTTTTTTAAACGTGAGGGGGACAAAGCGCAGGTGAATCGTTTCATTGCTTTTATTTATTCGTCAAGAGGGATGTTAGATGAGGCTATGCCCTATTTTTTGAAAGCCAGTCGTATGGCAAATGAATGGCAATATAGCTCTATTTGTCAGGAAGTGGCCAACGCTTATGCTGCTGCCGGACGTTTTCGGGAAGGAGTGTTAGTATTGGATTTAATACGGAAGAATATGAATGATAGGAAAGTAGTACCCTACTATCATTTGGCAAAAGGAAATCTTTGGGCAGGTGTCAATGAATACGATTCGGCTGTTACTTATTACCGTACAGCATCTATATCATTAAATCGATGGGTTGCAGCAGAGGCATCCAGACGGTTGAAAATGTTGTATTTTTCACAGGGAAAAGATAGCTGTTCTTTCTATGCAGCACTTGCTGCTAATGAGCATCTTGTAAATGAGTTGAGGAGAGAAGAAGGTTTTGAAAATCGGACACAATACGAAAAGGCTAAGCTCGAAAATGAACTGAATCGTCTGAAAATAGATAAGCAGAGGCGTGAAATCTGGCTTTTGAGTTTAGGGCTTTGTTTTGTCGTAGCATTTGCGGTAGGTTATATTGTTTGGCAGCGTCGCAAACGCCAGATGTATAAGCAACTTTGGCGTGAGCAATCTCTGCGGCTGAGCCAGACGGAGCAACTATTGCAGCAATCAGAGGAGTTGAATATGCTACGTGAAAAAGAGGGTATGCTTCGTGAGTCGCTTTTCCGACGAATGAAGTCATTTCATAAAATCCCTTCTTTGGAGAAAGAAGAAGAGGCTTCCGAGGAAGAGAGTGATAGTCAAAATAGGCGTATAGCCTTATCTGATGAAGAGTGGGAAGACATACGTCAAACGGTAGACGGAAGTTATGATCGTTTTTCTGTGAGGCTGTTAGAAGCGTTTCCGGGATTAAGTATGAAGGATATATATTTCTGTTGCCTGGTGAAAATAAATGTTAGTATCAAAGATTTGTCTGATATCTATTGTATCAGTCGCACCTCGATTAGTCGCAAGAAACAACGCATGAAACGAGATAAGTTGGGATTGACGGAAAATAATGAGACTTTAGATGATTTCTTGCGCCGTTTTTGAATTTTTGTCTATACTTATTTTAGCTGTTAAAGGTTTAATCTTTTTAAAATCAGCGTTTTATGTGTGATGCAATCTGCCAATTTTGTCTATAGGATAATTTGCTTCTCCTTCCCAAGGCAGCTATCTTTGTCTTATTGTTTCACGTAAAAAATAAGAATATGAAAAACAAGCAATGGAAAAGTGTTAGATGGCTGGCAAGCCTAATGTTTATTTTGGGGCTGAGTTCCTGTTCGGATGGAGGACAAACTCAGAAAAGTTCAGCATTGGACACACAGCCGATAGCGGGTTCAGTGGAGGTTGTAAACGGAGATTCTATATGGGTTTGTGACCTGTCGGCATTGAAAGATACTGTGGTACTTCCGTTGAGTTATTTTGCAGATGAATTGCAAATTGTGAAGTTGGACAATCGGGATGAGGCATTGGTACCTGTGCGAAATGTGATTGTTTCCGACAATTATATATTAGTATGGGGTAAAGATCAGACTCCTTTTAAACTTTTTGATAAATCAGGGAAATTTCTTGCTAATGTGGGAGCTTTCGGACAAGGGCCCGGTGAGTATCAGCTGATTTATGATGCTCAGATAGATGAAGCTGGTGGACGTATATATTTACTTCCCTGGAATGCTAAATCTTTGCTGGCTTATGATTTGAAAGGACAGGCTGTGCAGAGTATTCCATTGCCCGGTTTGGTGCCGAAAGGCGTTTTCAAAGCCAATACGAAAGACTCTCTGTTGTCTGTATTCCTTTTACCTTTTGAATATTTGCCGTATGTGGCATGGACTCAGAAGTTCGATGGAGAAATACAAGATACGATACGTTCACGTCATTTAGCCATAAAGCCGGACTTCAGCAATGAAGTGTATAGCAATAAAAATGGTGGAGACTTTGATGTGTCTCTTTTTGTATTTTGGGAACGTCGTCCGGACAGTCTCTATCATTATGCCAACGGGCGTTTGAATCCTCGTTTCACTATGGATTTTGCTAAGAAAGAAATTCCCATTCATGATTACAAGGAACTGCCGCGTCATTTCCTGGGAAGTACATCTGTGGAAAAACAATTGGATGAAAATAATTTCACCACAGAAGTGCCGGCCGATTTTATCATGGACAAACAATCTTTGAAAGGTGCTTTCTATAAGGTAGAGAATGACTATCTGGGTAATCTGCCTATTCCCTGGTTTCCGTACAGTTGTTCAAACGGATATTATACTGCCAATATGGAGCCTGTAACTCTGAAAGAAACATTGGAAAAGTACTTGGCAGGTGCTAAAGATATTCCGGCTGCCGATCGGGAGCGTTTACAGAAATTGGCAGATAGTATTCATGAGAATGATAATAACTATATTCTGTACGCCAAGTTGAAATAATAAATGAAACACTTACTTTACATTATATTGCTGTCTCTATTGTTTCTCTCTGCCTGCAAGTCGCGGGCAGAGCAGAAGCAACAGGAGGCGAACGATACGATTGTTGTAGAAACTCCAAAGATAATACAAGATGCTCCTCTGGTGGCTGGAAGTGTGATATTAAAAGATGAGGACTTCGGAGAACTAATAGAATTGACAGGTACCCATCAGATACTGGATGAGGAAGGTCCCATCTTCAAAATGGCAGAGCCGGAAATGTTAATTAGAGATGGGTATTTCCTTTTGCAGAATCGCCCTGCTATGTCCTATACCCGTCGTCCGGATGGAACGGTTGAAGTAGTGAAATCGGCAGACGAAGGTCTGAACTGTTTCTTCCACTGGTATCGTTTGCCGGATTTCCGTTATATCACTTCTTTCGGAATAGGAGGAAATGGACCTAATGAATTTAACTTTCCTCATTTGGTATCTTCAGGTGTATCTGCCCCCGGTACATATGTTTATGAGACGGGGACTATGCAACTGTTTGAAACTGATACAACGGGGGTATTGAAACCTTTTCCTTTTACCTTTAAATCGATCAAAGGTTCTTCTTATTCAAACCGGCAGATATGTGCAGTTTCCCGGGATACTTTCTATTATGCTGATAATGTGCCGAGAGGAAAGGCTATTATTCGTACTGTTTATCAGGGAGACAGTTTGCAGACGGAACAGATATATAATCTTGCATTTAGCAAGAAACATCGTTCCTGGAGTCCGTATATCGGTGATTTTATTGTTTCACCTTCCGGTAACCGGATGGTATATGCTTATAAATATTTTCGTAAAATCCTGATAATGGATACATCTGCTCAGGTTGTACGGGATATTACTTTTGATGCTGACGGCGTGGAAGCCAAGAATGATATACTTACATTAGGCCCGGATAATGTGACCTATTATTGGGGAATATCTGCTACTGACGATTACTTCTTCCTTACTTATAGCGGACGTACTCCGCTTCAGGTATCGCGTGAGAATGGTAAAGGTGATGGATATATCTTTGTAGAACAATATGATTGGGGTGGTAATCCGGTGGCACGTTATAAACTTGACCATTGGGGCAGGGTTATATCAGATGGGAAGTTATTGTATCAGGTATGTTACATGTATGACGATCCGCTCTTTTTGTATACATTGCCCGGAAAAGAATGAAAGAGGTTTGCAAGATAAAGAACTAAAATGATTTATCTCTGAAAAATACTTTTTATATTTGCAGCCGTTATGGCGAAGTATGTACTTTTGTGTTGTATATTGTTAGGTGTATTCCTTATATCAGGATTCGAATCTGTATCCGGTGATGTGAAGGAGTATAAAGAACTTCGTCTAACGGAACTGCAACCGGGAAAAACGGAATGTAATGTATCTAGTGCGGATGCCGAGCAATGTAAAAAGGTGGTTTATGGTGGAGAATATGCAGGTAAGGCTATTGGAAATATAGCAACATCTGTTTCACGTACGAATGTTCCTTCCTCACAGCTTTTAAGGTTCAATGCATTTTCTGTTGTAGCTAAGATCGTTAAATCCATAAAAGTCTTACTTCCCGAAGAAAAAAGAATTTCTTTTCCACATCCTATTTCACTTACTCAATATTCCAGTAGATATTATATCTATGCTTTAAGACATATTATTATTTAAATCTTCCTTTCTTTATAAGGCATTTGTGTCTTATAATCTTCTTATTACTTCAATTCATATATATTTCTGTCACAGGGAATAGCTGGAGAGCTTTGCCTCTGTTGTGGGATATGTATATATTTTATATGCTAATAATCAATATGTAATGGAATTTATATTAGATTTTATTCTTCACATTGATCAATATATGATAAACATTGTGCAGGAATATCACACTTGGACTTATGTAATATTATTCATAATCGTTTTTTGTGAAACGGGTTTGGTGGTTACTCCTTTCCTTCCGGGGGATTCATTGCTTTTTGTGGCAGGGGCTATAGCTGCGTTACCCGGAACTCCGCTTGAAGTAAATATCCTTGCTTTGATTTTGTTTTTTGCTGCTGTGTTGGGAGATTCTTGTAACTATATGATAGGGCATCTCTTTGGGCGCAAGTTGTTTAATAATCCCAATTCCAGAATATTCAAGCAAAGTCATTTGGATAAGACACATGAATTTTATAAAAAATATGGTGGTAAGACTATAATCATAGCAAGGTTTGTTCCCATTGTGCGCACTTTTGCTCCATTTGTAGCTGGAATGGGGAAGATGCATTATTACTATTTCATGGTATACAATCTGGTGGGAGGAGCTGCTTGGGTAGCGCTTTTCTGTTATGCCGGGTATTTCTTCGGAGACCTTCCGGTGGTACAAGAGAATCTTAAACTGCTGATCGTAGCAATCATCGTAATTTCCATATTGCCTGCCATAATAGAGGTGGCACGCGCAAAAATGAAATCAAAGAAACAAAAATAATTAGATACATTTATTCTTATGAAAAATTCCTTTTTTAGTAGGTTTACTCCCAAAGAACCTAAATTCTTTCCTTTGTTGAAACAACTGTCTGAGATTTTGACTGCATCATCGGCTCTTTTAGTTGAAAGTCTGCAACATGATAAACTGGAAGAGAGAGCTGATTATTATAAAAGAATAAAAGACCTGGAACGTGAAGGAGACAAATTGACCCACTTAATCCTTGACGAACTTGGAACCACTTTTATTACTCCTTTTGATCGTGAAGATATTCATGCTTTGGCATCAACTATGGATGATGTTATAGATGGGATAAATAGTTGCGCCAAACGTATTCATATTTATAATCCCCACCCGATCTCTGATAGTGGAAAGGAACTTAGCCGCTTGATTCAGCAAGAGGCTGTTTGCATTGGTAAAGCAATGGATGAATTGGAGACTTTTCGCAAGAAACCGGCGGCATTACGTGGATACTGCAATAAGTTGCATGATATAGAAAATCAGGCAGATGATGTATATGAACTCTTTATCACGAAACTTTTTGAAGAAGAAAAGGATTGCATTGAACTCATTAAAATAAAAGAGATCATGCATGAACTGGAAAAAACGACCGATGTGGCAGAACATGTGGGTAAGATATTGAAGAACCTGATTATCAAATACGCATAGAAGAAGCTGAGAACATGGAATTATTAGTAATAATTATTGTATTGGCTCTGATATTCGATTATATCAATGGTTTCCACGATGCAGCAAATTCAATAGCTACCATTGTATCAACCAAAGTTCTTACTCCTTTTCAGGCAGTAATATGGGCAGCTTTTTTTAATTTTGTTGCATTCTTTATTGCCAAGTATCTGATTGGAGGTTTCGGTATAGCTAACACGGTGTCTAAGACTGTGGTGGAACAGTATATCACACTACCGATTATTTTATCGGGAGTGATCGCTGCTATTGCATGGAATCTGTTTACCTGGTGGAGAGGCATTCCTTCATCTTCTTCGCATACCCTTATCGGTGGATTTGCAGGAGCTGCTATTATGGCTCACGGTTTCGATGCCATTCAACTCAATATCATTCTGAAAATCGCAGCCTTTATTTTTCTGGCTCCTTTGATAGGAATGATTGTTGCTTTCGGATTTACCTTATTGGTTTTATATGCTTGCCGACGTGCACATCCCCATACGGCCGAGGTTTGGTTCAAGAAATTGCAACTGGTGTCTTCGGCAATGTTTAGTATAGGGCACGGCCTGAATGATTCACAGAAGGTAATGGGTATTATAGCGGCAGCTATGATAGCTGCTCATTCAGAAGGTTTAGGCATGGGAATAAACAGTATTGAGGATTTGCCGGATTGGGTCGCTTTTTCCTGCTTTACTGCTATTTCGCTTGGCACGATGTCCGGTGGATGGAAGATTGTGAAAACAATGGGTACCAGAATAACGAAGGTAACACCTTTGGAAGGTGTTGTTGCAGAAACTGCCGGTGCCTTTACCCTGTATCTTACGGAGTTTTTAAAGATTCCGGTTAGCACTACACATACAATTACCGGAGCTATTATTGGAGTTGGTGCTACTAAACGGCTTTCTGCTGTACGTTGGGGTGTAACGAAAAGCCTGATGATTGCCTGGGTGTTGACTATTCCGGTGAGTGGTCTTCTGGCAGCCGGGGTTTATTGGGTTATTACCTTGTTTTCCTCTTTATTGGGATAAAACGGTATAAACTGAAAACATTTAACTAAACTATCTGTTTTTATATTATATATGCTTCATATTTTGATATTTCATTTTATGTCGATTTATATTTTAATCACAATAAACAGTTTATGCCATGAAATTCTTTATTGACACTGCAAATTTAGACCAGATCAAGGAAGCCTATGATATGGGCGTTCTCGATGGAGTGACCACCAACCCTTCGCTTATGGCGAAAGAGGGCATCAAAGGAGTAGATAATCAGCGGAAACACTATGTGGATATCTGCAATATCGTACAAGGTGATGTCAGTGCCGAGGTAATTGCTACGGAGTATGAAGGTATGATTAAGGAAGGCGAAGAGCTTGCCGCACTCAACCCGCATATCGTAGTAAAAGTTCCCTGTATCGCAGATGGTATCAAGGCTATCAAATATTTCACTTCCAAAGGTATTCGTACCAATTGCACATTGGTATTTTCTGTAGGACAAGCTTTGCTGGCTGCCAAAGCGGGAGCTACTTATGTATCTCCGTTTGTGGGACGTCTGGATGATATCTGTGAGGATGGTATTGCACTGGTAGGTAAGATTGTGGAAATGTATCGGTATTACGGCTATACCACACAAGTTCTTGCGGCTTCTATTCGTCATACAGCACACATAATGCAATGCATTGAAGTAGGTGCCGATGTAGCAACTTGTCCATTGTCTGCCATTAAAGGCCTGCTTAATCATCCATTGACGGATTCCGGACTGAAAAAGTTCCTGGAAGACTATAAACGTGTAAACGGATAATAAAAATACTCTTATAAGCCTATCTTTCACGGTTTTCTTGAACAATATTGGCGTAAAATAGAATAAAACAACTATTTTTGCGCTCAATATAAATATAAAACAAGAAAAAGCTGATGAAAGAAAGGCTTATAGGATTGATAAAGACGTACATCCTTTTCGTCTGTATCTTTATATTGCAGAAACCGTTATTTATACTTTACTACAGTTCTTTGTATGCAGGTACTTCCTGGACAGATCCCTTTCTGGTTATCTGGAATGGTTTACCCCTTGACCTCTCACTGGCCGGATATCTAACGGCTATCCCCGGATTACTTTTTATTGCGTCCGTCTGGACACTTTCCAAGACGCTCCGCAGTATCTGGAATGGTTATTATTTCTTCATTGCTATTTTACTCGCTGTCATTTTCATTGTTGATTTAGGTTTATATGAGTATTGGGGTTTCCGTCTGGATGCCACGCCGCTCTTCTATTTCTTCTCTTCTCCTAAAGATGCATTTGCAAGTATGAATATATGGCAGATGATAGGTGGAATAGTAGCCATGATCGTATATGCATCCTTACTTTACGTCATTTTCCTTTGGGTACAGAGAGGTATTTGGAAGGGGCTGAAGTTACCTTATCGCCGCCTGTCCGTATCGGGTGTCATGTTGTTACTGACTGCCCTGCTTTTTATTCCTATCCGCGGTGGATTCACTGTTTCTACAATGAATACCGGTAAAGCCTATTTCAGTTCTAACCAGCGACTGAACCATGCGGCTATCAATCCGGCGTTCAGCTTGATGGAATCTCTTTCCAAGCAAAAAGATTTCAGTAAACAATACCGTTTTATGGAAGCGGCACAGGCAGATGAACTGATGAAGAAGCTGGTAGATCCGCAGGTACTGGATAGTACTGCGGTAGTTCCTGATACTTTGCGTACAGCTTTATTCAAAACAGAACGTCCGAATGTTATTTTCGTCATACTGGAGAGTTTCTCGTCCAAGTTGATGACTACTCTGGGTGGCGAGCCGGATATTGCCGTACAGATGGATAGCCTGGCAAGCGAAGGAGTTCTCTTTACGAACTTTTTTGCCAATAGCTTCCGTACAGACCGTGGATTGGTATCCATTCTGAGCGGTTATCCTGCACAGCCTACCACCAGTATTATGAAGTACCCCCGCAAGACCCAGAATCTTCCTGCTATTGCAGGTAGCCTGCGTGATGCCGGATACCGTACCAAATATTATTATGGGGGTGATGCCGACTTTACGAATATGCGTTCTTACCTGATGTCTTCCGGTTTTGAAGGTATTGTTTCAGATCAGGACTTCTCCGTATCAGAGCGTTTGAGTAAATGGGGCGCACACGATCATCTTGTTTTCAATCGTCTGTTGGAAGATATAAAGGCTGAAGCGGCGGATACAACTACGGCAGATAATGCCCGTCCGTTCTACCGGGTATTGCAGACCTCCAGCAGTCACGAGCCTTTTGAGGTTCCCTATCGTCGTCTGGCGAATGATCGTTTGAATGCTTTTGCCTATACTGATAGTTGTGTAGGTGACTTTGTGAAGCGTTTCCGTGAATTGCCGCAGTGGAAGAATACGGTAATAGTATTTGTGCCCGACCATCTGGGGGCATATCCCGAACAATTGAATAATCAGTCGGTAGACCGCTATCAGATACCTTTGTTATTGGTTGGCGGTGCAATTAGCGAACCAAGACGTATTGATGTGTACGGTTCACAACATGATATTGCTGCTACTCTGTTGGCACAATTATCCTTGCCTCATCAGAAGTTTGTATTCAGCAAAGACATGTTGAATCCTGCTTCTCCTCACTTTGCTTTTTTTGCAGTTCCTGACCTTTTCGGTATGGTAACACCGGAGAACCTGCTGATATTTAACTGTGAAGCAGATGCTGTAACAGTAGATGAAGGCACTGCGAAAGGAGAGAACTTGCTGCCGGGCAAGGCTTATTTACAGAAATTGTATGATGACATTGCTAAAAGATAAAACAAGATGATGCTATTAGACATTTTGAATCAGGTAGTCGATATTGATACTGATATATTCCTCTCCATCAACCGGATGCACAGTCCGTTCTTTGATTATTTTATGAGTGCATATAGTGGTAAATGGATTTGGGTTCCTATGTATGCTGCTATCTGGTATGTCATGCTGCGCAATTTCCACTGGAAAGTGACTTTGTTCTGTATGATTGGGTTAGCACTCGTCATTACCATTGCCGACCAGACAGGTGCAACATTGATACGCCCTTATGTGGAGCGTCTTCGCCCGGCTAATCTGGAAAATCCGATATCCGATATGGTACACATCGTAAATGGTTATCGGGGTGGGCGTTATGGTTTTCCCTCTTGTCATGCTGCCAATACTTTCGGGCTGGCATTCTTTATCTGGTTCCTTTTCCGTAAGCGATGGCTCACTGTGTTTATAATGGGATGGGCACTGCTAACTTGCTATTCGCGCATTTACCTGGGAGTACATTATCCGGGTGACCTTTTGGCAGGTGCGCTTATCGGGTTGATTGCAGCATACATTGTATATCGCCTCTTTCTGAAAGTCAGTGGATATAAGACCATGAAGAAAGTTCCCCATATTTATGCTCCGATATTGGTTGGAGGATTAACAATATTGGGGATACTTATCTATTCCACAGTAATGGTATTATAGATTAGAACTGATAATTTACCGTTACCATGGCTTCCCTCGGGCGTATATTCAGTCGCGAAGTATAACTCTGTGTGGCTGAATACGTCGTGTAAGCATACTCCTTCTTGTTGAAGAGATTGTTGAGACTTGCTTCCAATCTCCATTTTTTTCTTTTATAGATAAGGGATGCATCTGCAAACACTGTGTTGAGATGCGTATGCTCTCCTAAATCATTCCGGTAATGTTCGCCGGAAAGGCGCAGGTCTACTTGTCCGATGCTGAATGTGAGGTGTAGCCGTTGTACAAAGTCCAGCAGTGGGCTGAGGCGGGTATCGCTTCCTATCTTGCTACCACCATACCCCAATGTCGCATGATATTCTGCTTCAAAGAGATCTGCGGGCGACCATATAATCTTAGGTTCTGCTTTCAGATAATCATAACGGTAAGTTTGCAAAAGACTTTGTTGGTCGCTATCAGTCAGGCGCGTAAGTTGCTCCCCGTTGCTACGACTGAGCAGCAGGGTAAGAGAGGTTTTCAGATGCCAGTCGTATATGCCTTTGGACAAGGTACTGCTGAGGTTCCAGCTATCGCTGTGATTCGGCAGCTCACGTCGGGTATATACAATTGCATTTTCAGAAACACTTTGCTCAAAGAGAGTATTCCGGTTACTGCGACTGTAGGTCAGCGAGGCAGTGACAAAGAATTCCTGCACGGTATTTTTATATTCACCATAAAGATTATAAGTCTGCGTAGTGCTCGTTAGAAAAAGACCGTTACCGCTTCGCCAGGTGCGGTAGTCGGTTTGGTAAAGTCCCGGATATAGGTCGGAGAAATCTCCTGCCGAACGTTTCAGGCTGCCATAGAGAGAGAACGTCCAATGATAATCCAGTTTGTAACGCAAGTACGTGGACGGATTGAAGAACAGGAATGAACGTTGTTGTGAGAAGTATCGCTGGGCTTTTAGGGGTAGCGAAAGTGTAGCCAGCCATTTACCCCGTTGCAACTGGAAATAGGGGTTGAAATACAACGACAGGTTAGAGGCGTTGAAGTCATTAGGTTGTGTAGGTGGAGTATACCTCATTGTTGCCCGTTCTCCTTGTATTCCTGCTTTGTATTGCCGGGTAAAGCCGTTGTACTTGCGCAGATATGCCGCACTATTATCAGTATAGAAGCTGTGCTGATTGAATTTGCTTTTTCCTTCTTCAAGCAATAAAGATGCGGGCTGGTAAGCATACTGTGTTGCCGAGCGGAATTCCCAGGTACTGCTTTCCCGGTTCCGGATGAGATTGAAATAATTTCCCGCACTCAGCCGGGAAGTTCGTAGAGTTTGTCCGAGCTCTTCCGAACGTCCATGGTTTAATTCTCCATCCATTGTGAAGCGGTTGGATATATAGTTGCGATTGCTGTTATCTTCATAACGAAGTTCCAGATTGGCGGCATCGCTTCTCAGGTGATAATGATAAGTTTCATCTATTTGTATGGTATCCGTTGGCTGATAATAGATTTGCGTATTTCCCCGTTGTTGCCGGATCACGTCATGGGTGTATCCGGCTTGCATACGTAAACTGCGATCTTCATTCCATTTGTACATCCGGTTGCCATTCAGGGTGTGCGTCTCATTAAACAATAAGCGTTTTTTATCCAACGGTGCACTGATGCCCGGCTGTGATAGAAAACCGGAAAGTGGCACTTCCTGCCAACCGCTTCCTGTCAATATTGTCTGTTCGTCGCTGAGGTCCTTGCCATTGTTATTTGTCTTGTAATTATAGACACTCTGCTTACCTTTGCCCAGTTGAAGGGCATTCAGTCCGCCTTCCCATAAGAGTTTATCATTGTCATCGCTCCATCCGGCGCCCAGTGTGGTGTTAGCTATCCATTGATCCCGCGCTTTCGGATCGAGTTTCAGGTTCAGTGCCACTTCTTCAGAGTTGATCTTTCCTTTCAGAGCCTTTACGGACTGATAGTTTTCCATGATTTCGGCCGTTTTCACAGCTTTGGCATTCAGGTTATTGTTGATCTGGTTGTAGCGTCCGCCTGTGACGTCCATTCCCTCTACAAAGTAGTGGTCGATGGCTTTCCCTTTGTACTTAACTTGTCCATTTTCATCGACATCCACGCCCGGAAGTTTCTTCAATACATCCTTGATATGCACATCTTTAGAGGAAGCAAACTGTGCCAGATCATATCTTACCGTATCTTTCCGGGTATTGATGCGCCCCGGACGTATCTGTACTTCTTTCAGCACAATAGCTTCCGGTTGTAGGCTGAGATTCAGGGTTCCTGCCGCATTGATATTTCGCATTTCTCTCTTATAACCTAATAAAGAGATATTGAGTTGCAGTGTTCCGCTATGTTTCCACGGCAAAGAAAATTGCCCTTTGGCATCGGTTAGTGCATAGTCTATCGTTGTATTTCCGCGCAATACACTGATCATGACTGCTTCCAGCGGTTGATTGGTTTCTGAATCTGTTATTTTGCCGCTCAATGTCTGGGCGTAGGTAGACGACAAGAAACTAAAGAGAAACAGAAAAAATAGAATAATAAGTTTTTTATTCATACACTGCAATAATTGATTATTTGGAAACCGAGGCTTGTTGTTATTTATGTACGATTACGATGCCTTTGTAATTTATTGATTATCAACGCGTAAAAAAGAGGCCATTTAAGTATACGACTGAATGGTATTCACTATACGACTGAATAGGGTTCAGTATAGGACTGAAATGCATTCAGCATGCGACAGATTTCACGAACGATTACGGGTGTGGAGAAATATTATCGTTCCAACGGGTTATACGGAACATTCTTCGGATTCTTGGTTGCATTACCCTGTTCATCGCTTACTTTAACAGTGACATTAGGCATGCTTCCGGTGATAAATCCTACCGGGTCGGCATAATAACGTTCGTGCACTTTGTTGTATGCTTTGCGGTTCATCGGTTCATGCTTCTTTCCGTCGAAGAGTATCGGCCTGTATGTATGGCACTGTTCCATACCGGCAGCGGTAAATGAATAATGTCCTTCACTGTCTTCCGCTTTCAGTATCAGTCCAGGTAGTCCACAAAGCTTCCAGGGACCTTCGCTGACGGGGATTTCTGCAGTAAACCATGCCGTCCATGTCCGGCCTTTGAATTGACATTCGGCTTTGCTGCAAAGGTAGGAGAGGACACTATCGTTTTCTGCCAGTATCTTCCACTGTGGACGTTCTTCCGCTTCTTCGCAACGCAGGCGCGTCATGCCTGCCACTTCATCGAGGGTCGTTACTTTTCCAGTGGGGTAGCCTTTGAAGGTACGTTCACCCAATTTGCTTTGCCCATATTGCTTCAGGTGTTCATTGATGGTTTCCTGTGAGGCTTTGTTAGCGAAATCCACTGCCAGTACGGAGTCGCATACATACTTGGTGTAACTGTAGAACTTGGAGAGATTTTTGCCTACTTCCAGCATCATGGTTTCTTCCGTAACATTTTCCGGTTTCTCCGGATTGATGATGCAGCGCGTTTCATATTGCACAAGGAGTTGTGCGTCGCCGATGGTATCATTCTGTATTTTCGTTCCATCAGAAACAATAATTTGTGCCTTTGCTTGTGATGCGCATAACATGGCGAGACACAGATTGAGGAAAATAATTCTTGCACTCATAGTTTTTACTTTTTTAGAGGTTTGACATGCTGCTTCCAGCGATTATTGTACTGCAAAACTATGCGGATTTTACTTCAGAAGAGGGCGAAAGTTATTACTGAAATATTACGCAGCATATAATATCTGCCTCGCACGTACTTATATTTGCAAGCTAACTTCTACCTTTGTCGGTACCAAATGAAGGTCCTTTTGAAAAAGGCCTTAAAAAGAGGAATAATTATGGAACGACGGATTAAGATAGTTTGGATATTCTCCATTGTAGCGATGCTGCTCATTACATGCGGACAGGCTTACTGGCTACGTAACCAATACGAGTACATGAATGATGAACAGATCAATGATATCTATGATCGCATCTTGCAGACCACCCAACAGTATGACTCTATCCGTGCTCCCCAGCCCAAGAAGGTGCTTAGTAGCAGCAATATGTTTTTCTATCAACTAAGCAAATCTATTGATTTGGAAGCACGGACCACTATCGACGAATTAATTTTAGGGGTTCTGAAAGGACGGGAGCTGGAGAGCGTGGGACAGGTGAATATAGAAACCCTCAAAATAGAACAGCAGGATTCTGCCAGTACGGATGCTAAAGAGAAAGAGGCAAAGCGCAGGGAATGGGCATTGGCGTTAGACACCCTTTTGCCGGAAGAACGGATCATTGTGAAGGATTCATTCAAGATCAATATGTCCGATAAAGATGCTCCGAACTTGAACTCCATTATTAATCTTTATCGTTTGGAGTTGGATATACCTTTTGCATTGCAGCAATTTGATTCCTTGCTTGCCATACGTTTGGACGAACAAAGGTTTACTACGCATCTGGTAGTTTCTGAAGATTCCACTTACCAGTGGAATGCCGAACTGAAGCGGCAAGGCACTTTGTTCAATCCGTATATCGAAGTAAGCTATCCCTATAATCCCCTGAAACATCAGTTGCTTCTTGTTACTGTGAAGGTTTCGCCTCATGCAGTACTTGTGCGTATGGGGTGGCAGTTATCCGGCAGTATCTGTCTGATTTTCCTATTGGGGCTTTGCCTGCTGTTTCAGATAAAAACCATCCTGAAGCAACGCCGGATTGACGAATTGCGAAAAAGCTTTGTAAACACCATGATACATGAATTGAAACGGCCTGTACAGGCTCTGAAAATGTGTATTGCTTTCCTGAATGACAAGTCTTTGCGAACGGATGAGAAAGCAATGGACGAAGTGATCCATGATTCTATGTCCGAGCTGGATAATCTGTCGGCTTATCTCTCGAAGTTGCGCGATATGACGCGTGCCGATGATGAACATACACAACTTTCCGTTCGTACGTTCGATATAAAAGCGAGCCTGGAAAAGCTTGTCCGCCTTTATCATATTCCGGAGGATAAAGATGTTTCTATTGAGACACATTTCAGTACGGAGACTTTGGTGACGGCAGATCCGGTACACGTTTCCAACATCATCAGTAATCTGATAGAGAATGCTGTGAAGTATTCAGGTACTTCTGTGCACGTCGTTGTAGATTGTCTTTTGCAGGATCATCAGTTGGTAATACGGGTATCCGATGACGGTATCGGTATTCCGGTTTCCGAACAGAATCGTGTATTCGATAAATTCTACCGGGGCAGTAATCTTCCTGATCGCTCATTACCGGGTATCGGTCTGGGTCTGAGTTATGTAAAATTGCTGGTAGAGGCACACCATGGGACTATCTCTTTAAATAGTCAGGCGGGTAAGGGAACGACAATAGAAATTAATATACCTCAATAAGATGAAACCTTTGAAGATACTTTTTGCCGACGATGATTTGAAATACTCAATGCTGCTGAAGCGCTTTCTTGAAAAAGAAGGTTACGAGGTAACTTATGCCGGGAACGGAAGCATTGCTGTCGAGCAATTTCCTCTTGTGAAACCAGATTTGGTGTTACTCGACATTAATATGCCCGGTCACAATGGCTTTGAAGTTGCCGAACGTATCCGTGAGACGGATAAACATGTACTCATATTCTTCCTTTCCGATCGTAGTGATAAGGCCGACCGTCTGCAAGGTTTCCAGCTCCGTGCGAATGATTATCTTGCCAAACCGTTTTATCCGGAAGAGCTTATAGCCCGTATTCGTGAACGTTTCGCTTCACAGCTTTCCGATACGGTGGAGGAGGAGACTTATCATTTCGGCCAATCTGTCTTCAATTACAGTACCAATGAAATACGAACGGGAAATAATAAAGTGCTTATAACTTCCCGTCAGGCAGAGATTCTCCGTTTGTTGGCGAAGAACCTTAATTTGTCTGTAGACCGTGACTTGTTGTTGAATACAGTCTGGAGCAGTGCCTCTTATGCAAACTCTCTGGCGCTGAACGTGCAGATTACTTATTTGCGCAAGGCACTTCGCAACGACTCTTCGGTGAAGATAGAATCGTTGATGAAGAAAGGCTATGTATTGAAAGATAAGTAGTTTATTGTTTACTTTATTTCTTCTAACAATGTTTCTCCCTCATTTTGTATAAAGAATTTGCCTGTCCACTTTCCTGTGATTTGCAACTCTTCACCAGTATTAATTTCTGTGAAGCAGGCGCGGTAAGTAGCGTTTACTTCTCGCAAACTAATGATGTGATTGTAAATCAGTCTGTAATGAGGAGGTATAGTCGATTCATGAGTTATTTCTACCATAAGGGGAATATATTGTTCCTCCAACGAAAAGAGTGTTTTAGGACCACTATTTATATATGAAAAATGGTCTGATGGGAGGAGAGTAGAACCATCTGGGACATAAATATCATAAGGAGTTTGGGCTAAAAGTTGAAACAACTTTGTATCATCTGTGTAGAAGCATGAAGATTGTTTTACTTCTGCTGTTGGCTTGACTGTTACTTTCATTTCTTCATCAGTGTTATTATCAGTAAAGAAACCTGGCATTGTTTGCTTAATGATTTTGACTTCATCATCTTGCATAGTCCATGCTACTTCTTTTAATTTGTAATCCTTTGCGAGTTCATCATCACCATCATCGTTGCTACATGCTGAAGCGCCGCAAAATACTATAATAACAAATAGCCCGATTCTTAGTAGTTCTTTAATTTGTGTCATACCTTTAATTTTTTAGTTAGTCTATAAGTGTAATTTTCAAATATACGCTAATAAATTGAAACAATGACTGTTTGTTGTGTTAAAAGTTCAGCTATACTTTGAAAGCAGACACCTCTCTTCACTGACTGTTGTTTTATCCTTATGCAGAATGTACAGTGGTATCTATACAGACTCTAATGTTTTTAAGTTGATGATGCAAAGATTTGTATAGAGGTGCACAATGTTTTTGCGCAGTGAGAATTATTTTTGAATTTTACTTCTTTTGCAGATTTCTTTGTATACTTTTGTCGGGCTATATAGATGAATGAGAGCAAACTTATATAGAACACTAAATAATATATGAAAATGAGATTGTTTATGAAGAACACATGGCAGTTATTTATCTGTCTGGTATTTCTGGCTGCTTGCAGTGATGATGCTGTAGAAGACCAAACTACTATTTCGTTGCCCCCTGAAACGGAGGCGCTGTTTGAGAAAGGACTGAACTTTACAAAAGATGCAGATACTCAGTCTTTAGAGTTCACAACTACGGAGGACTGGAGCATTACTGCTGCAGAAACTCGTAATGGTGAAAAGTGGTATCGGATTTATCCTACCAGTGGAAAAGCCGGAGAGAAAGCTGATGTTTCCATTAGTGTCGATAAAAATGAGACTTATGACGAGCGTAGTGTTGCCATTACTATCAATGCCGGTAAGGTAAAAAAGACATTAATGATTTCGCAGAAACAGACAGATGCTCTGCTTGTGTCGAGCGAACGCATGGAAGTGAAACAGGAGGGAGGAACTATAGATATAGAGGTCAAAGCGAATGTGGAATACAAAGCAGTAATTGCAGATGATTGCCAAAATTGGATAAAGCTTGCACCTTCTACTACCCGTGGGCTGAATACTTCTATCATCCGTTTCAAGATAGAGACAAATGGGGAGCGGGATAAACGTGACGGAACAATATACATTACTGATGGTAAACTGACAAAGCTGGTAAAAGTATACCAACATGGTGGCGACATCATACTGTTGAATGAAAATGAGTATCCTGTTGGCGACCGGGGAGAAACTATTAAAGTAGAGTTGCGTAGTAATTGCACATATGGCATTCAGATGCCCGATGCAGACTGGATTAAAGAAGCGATCATGAATCGTGGAATGTCCAGTCATACCATTTATTATACAATCAGCCCTAATGAAACGAATGAAAGTCGTCGGGCGAAAATAATCTTCTATAATAAAGAAAATACTGCAATAGCCGATACTTTGACTGTGATACAGGCACAGAAAGATGCTGTTGTGATTGATAATAAGAGTATCGAACTTAAAACTCCCAATGATACCATTATTGCTATAGATGTAAATGCTAATGTAGATGTAGAAGTACGTCCGGCAGATACTTGTCAGTGGATTACGGAAAGTGCCGCAGCGCGTGGTTTGCAACTTCGTAAAGTTTATCTGAAAGCTGCTAAAAATGAGAACTTCTCACCTCGTCGCGGAAGAGTATTGATTAAAAGTAAGAATGGGAAAGACTGTGATACGCTGAAGATATGGCAGGCCGGGAAACCTACTACGGTGAAACTGGAAAAGTCGGAGTTGGACGTGCCTATGGCAGGTGGGACTTATCGCATCAAGATAGAAGCCAATGTGGCTGTAAAAATGAGTAAATGGAAGTTATTATGGCCGGAAGGGGAGCTTGGAGATGAACCAAGCAATGATATGACGGATGATTCTATTTGGAGTAAGGATTTGTTTGAGTATAAAAATAAGCCGGGAATTCCTTATCAGGCAACTCTGTCGGCTGATGGCCAATATCTGGAAGTTAAAGTAGATCCGGCAGTGAGTGCGAAAGCTACTTCTGTAGCAGTAAAGGTTTATGGTGAGTATGAAAATAAAGAGGCGCAACTGATTATTCGGCAGGATCCTGATCCGACCAAAGTGGTTCAGTTACAATTGGCCGAAAATGGTGCGGCAATGTTTACAAGTATCTGTACTTTTTCCTATCAAGCTTTGCAACAGATGTGTACACTCGAAGAACTTTATTCCCGCCAGTCCGAAAAGGAACAAGGCTATAATAGATATTTAGATTTTATCAATCATACTTTAAATCCTTATAATTCGTATGTATCAAATGCATGGGATGCTTGTTATACTACGATAAACAGGAGCTTGATAATAAATATGGGGTTGGAGAATGCTGTAAATGATGACATAACTTCTTCTGATAGCACAGCTGTCGTAGCCTTGATGGAAATGCACCGCTTCTTGTTATATTATGAAATGGTAAATTTATGGGGAAAGGCAGTGTATATAAATAAGCTTCAAACAGATTCATACACAGGCATGCCTGCAACTTTAAAAGCGGAATTATTGAAATTGTTTGTAGAGCCATTATTGCGCTCACGTGACTATTTACCTGGGGAAAAGGTGGCACAGACTACGGTAAATGATTGTTTCTTCCCTTCCCGTGATTTACCTTCTTTACTGCTGGCGCGTATTTATATGGAGCAAGAGGATTGGAGTAAGGCAAAGTCTATGTTGGCAGAAGTGATAAATAGTGGTAGGTATCAATTGGGAGATTTGGTTTATCAACTACCTGCATTCCAGGCATCCTCTGGCAATCAAAATGATATGGTAGCCAATATTTGTTTTAGTTATACAGAAGTCTTGCTGAATTTAGCAGAGTGTGAATTCCGTTTAGGCAATTCTGCGCAGGCTGAGGAATATTTGAACAAGGTAATAGTAGCTAATATCGGTTCTCCGGTATATTCGTCAGAAAAGTTGTCTGCTGCAAAATCAGGTGATGGCTTTATGGAACGTTTAGCAAATACGTGGCAGTCGCAGTTGAAAGGTACAGGTACCTATTTTGCTTTTTTGAAACGTAATGGAATTGCTGAAAAATTCTTGGATGTACCTGCTTGGAGATTGAAATTTCCAATTCCTCAGAGAGAACTGGATATGAATAGGTATATGTCACAGAATGAGGGATATTAGAATTCTGTAATTTGTATATTTAAAGTATTTCGCGCCACTTTCTTCCGGTTATGGGGAAAGTGGCGCGAACTATGAAGAGATTAAAAGTTCAGCCACAGCTTGAAAGAAGATACTTTTTCTTCGCTCACCGTTATCTTATCTTTATGAGGCGGTTTCACATGAAGTATTATTTTTCCGTTAAAATAGGGCGCTGCATGCACTATGGCATCAATACAGACAATAACCTGACGATTGGCACGGAAAAAACGTTGAGGATCCAATTGTTCTTCAAGTCGGGTGAGGGAAAGGTCTATGATATGTTCCTGTCCGCTTTTTGTAACGGCAAAGGTGATTTTATTTTCTGAATAGAAATAGGCAATATCACTGACTTGCAAAGCCCAGAATTTATCTACTCCGGCAATGAGGAAGCGGGTACGGTAGCTCTTTTCCTGCTTTTGCAGACTTTGAATCAAGTCTCCTATGTAATTCTCTTGTTTGTAGTCTTTTCCTTTCAGGGTTTCATATTTCACAATGGCATTCAGTAGGCGTTTCTCATCTACAGGTTTCAATATATAGTCTATGCTGTTCACGGTGAAGGCACGGATGGCATATTGATCATAGGCTGTTGTGAAGATAATCAATGAAGAAGGTTGTACGGCAGTGAGGAAGTCGAATGAATTGCCATCCGATAGCTGAATATCCAGAAACAGGATATCCGGATGAGGATGTGTCTTGAACCAGGCAATGGCATCTTCTACACTTCCGGGTAATACGGTAACCTCCCAGTCGGGACGCAGCCGTGTGATGATGGAAGATAGCAGGCGGGCGGCGGGTACTTCATCTTCTATAATGGCAGCAGTCAGTTTACTCATAGATTAAAGGGACTTTTACAGTGAATATTTGATTCTCGTTATTGATAAGAATGTCGGTACCTATCATTAGTTTGCAACGGTTAGATAGATTCTGCAGACCTACTCCCGAACTTGTGTCGCTCTTCTTGATATGTATCGGATTGCTGACCACCAGAAAGTGATCGGCAATGTATATCGTAATCTCCATCGGTTTATTACTGTTGATGGAATTGTGCTTAATGACGTTTTCCACTAATAGTTGCAGGGTGAGCGGAGGAAGTTGATACTCCATAGCTTCGGTTGGTATTGTGATGTTGCAGGTGATACAATTGCCTAATCTGACTTCGTGCAGGAAAAGATAGGACTGAATAAATTCTAATTCTTCACCTAATGTAATCAAGGTTTTATCCTGCGATTGAAGCACATAGCGATATACATCCGACAGATTTCGTGTGAAGCGTACGGCATTTGCAGGATTATATTCTATCTCGGCTATCAGTGTATTCAGACTATTGAAGAGAAAGTGAGGATTCAGTTGATTTTGCAGGGCGGTATATCGGGCTGCGTTATTCTCTTTCTGTAATTGTGCTGCTTTTTGTTGTAGCCGGAGGGCATTCTTAATGGAACGGTTGGCAAGTAACAATCCCAGGATAACAAGTTCCACCAACCACACCACTAATAAAATACGTATTCCTCCTATCTGGAAAGTGAATGGATTTTCTGCTCTTCCTATTAACTTGGCAGCTACTAACAGACCATAATTCAACAGCAGAAACAATAGCATTACAGATATATATACCGCTATGAACTTCCACTTCCAGCGCAAATTGTTGGAATATAGGCGGTTCATCCATGAACTGATACGAAGAGTACAATAACCCAATATATTGAAAGTGGCAACGACAAAAAAGAATGCACCCGGTGTGTGGATTGTATTCGTAACTTGCGGAGTAAGATTCGTATAATTAGCCAGTAACAGGAATGAGAAAACTCCCAATCCTGAAAAGAGTAGGCTGTATAAAAGAGTGTTCCACTTCATAAGTACAAAGTTACGAATTTCCACTTATCATTTATATTGGTTCAATGCTTTTATTAATGCCGAATACTGTCCTTGTGCAGAAGCTTTGGCCTGTACATGGTTTATTTCAGCGTTTTGCCGGTAAGTCTGCGCTTCAATAACCTCTACAATGGATATTTCGCCTTCATTGTAGCGTTCCATGGCTTGGCGTTCGTTTTCGTGAGCTTTCTCCAGCGATTGCTGGCTTAGCTGTACCTGACTTAATGCCTGTGACAGAGAGAGACGGGCAGTTTGTATTTCCAGATCGACTTTATCCTGAATCTGATTCAGATTGTCTCTTGCCATACCTATCTTTTGGCTGGAAGCCCGTTTCTCATTCCGTCGCTTTCCCCATTCAAACAAAGGTACGCTGACTTTGGCATACACTGCATAGTTAGGGTCCAGATCGGCACGCAAGTCATAACCCGGAGAAGAATAACTGCCATCTACTCCTACATATAGTTGTGGTTTATATTTTGAATCGTTCAGCTTTCGTGAACTCTCCGCCATTTTAATCTGATCATGTGCTATCTTGATTTCGGGACGTGGAATAGCAAGTGCCAACCGCGAATTGTCCGAAGTATCCACTTGTGGAATAATTGTATCTATAGGAGTAGGTTCCTCCAGAGGTAACCCGATCAGGGAATTGAAAGCCATTAATCCGGTATCAAATTCTTTTTGTGCTTGAAGCAATTGAAACTCAGCATCGTTTAGTTTCACCTCAGCCATTAGCAGGTCCTGGGGATTAACCAGTGAGACTTCCACCCGTTCACGGATTGTTTGAGTCAGTGAGGCAATAGAGTTCCGATAGTCTGTAACAATGCCTACGATCTCCTGGCGGGCTACGGTATTCCAGTATTGAATATCCGTTTGAAAACAGACTTCGGATAAGAGTTGTTCCTTCTGGTGTGAGGCCAGAGAGTGTTGATGCTGTGCCATGCGGATGCTTTCAAGTAAGCGCCCACCTGTATATATAGGTTGCAGTAGGGTGAGGGAAGCACCATATTTGCTATCGCGCCCTTGTATATGGAGTGGGTTATTCATACCCGGCAGGTTCAGGTTGAGCTCCAACGGATTTCCGGTATATTGAAAATTGGCATCGCCTGATAGTTTTGGTTTCAGGTCTGCACGGGCAGATTTCTCCAGTTCAATGCTGGCTGCCAGATTTTTCTCCGCCGCTTTCAGGTCGTGGCTGTATTCAAGAGCCATCGACCTGTATTTCTCCAGCATCGCACTTTGCTGGCCAAAAGCGAACGGACCACACAACGATAGAATAAAAAGTATATATAATTTCTTCATAATCTATTTCTTCTTTACTTTATAAAACAATGAATAGAGCGCCGGAGTGACGAACAGAGTCAGCAACGTTGCAAACGTCAATCCGAAGATAATAGTAGCCGCCATACCACCGAAAGCCACGTCGAACAATAGGGGAACCATACCCAGAATCGTAGTAGTGGCCGCCATCAGTACAGGCCGGGTACGCGATACGGTAGACTCGATAATGGCAGTATAGGCAGGCACTTCCGCCCGTCGTTGTACCTGTATCTCATCCAATAGCACAATCACATTTTTGATAATCATTCCCAGCAAACCCAGCCACCCGGCAATGGGGAAGAAGCCAAATTCAAACCCTGTCATCAGCATACCTACAGCAACACCGATCAGGGATAATGGTAGCACACATAGAATGATTAACGGATCGCGGAAGTTACCGAACAAAGCAACAAGAATAACTACCAGTGCAAGGAATGCCAGCGGAAAGAATTTGGCTATGGCTTGCATGGCTTCGCGCTGGTCCTTGTATTGGGCGTCCCAGAAGAAAGTGTAGCCTTCGGGAAGCTGGATCGACTCTATTTCCTGACGAATTTCACCGTGTACTTCTGCCATGGTATGCCCGGCTTTTACCCCACACATAGCTGCCATGGAGAGTTGCCGGTTGTAGGTACGCATCTGCGGCCATTCCCAATCAGTTTCAATCTTTCCGGTGACTTGCGACAAAGGAGCTGAGTTCTGTCCGTTCCATACAGAAAAGTCTCCCAATCCCTGCGCATCGGTAATATCGGTACTTGCCGACTTAAGTTGTACGGGAACTTTCTTCTCATTGTCGCGGTAGATTCCTACAGTCAGCCCGTCATTGATAGATTTAACGGATTCCATCATAGCCGACTTTGTGATACCCAGTGCACCGGCTTTTACCGGATCATAGACAGGACGGATAATTGGTGTCATATTGCCCCACTCATTACGGGCATCCGCCACTTTGGGGTTTCTGCGCATAATCTCGATAGCCATACCTGCCAATGAATCGAGTATAGCAGGATCAGGACCCAGGAAACGGGCTTCGATGACAGCTTCCGTCAATGGACTCAGTTCAAACTTATTCACCTTGATAAGTGGTCCCGGGAAAAGCGTACGAATAGAATCCTGTAACCTGGAACGTAGCGCTTTGGTTTCTTTGGAAGACCGTGCTTTTACCAGCAACTGTGCATAATTGGATTGTGGACCGAAAGATACATTAGACAGATAATATCTGGGCGGTGTCCGTCCTATGTAAGTGGATATCATTTCTGTTTCTTCCTGATTACGGATATAATCAGCCATTTCCGAAGCTAAGCGATCTGTTTCTGCAATATCCGTACCTTCGGGTAGCCATACGTCCAATGTGAAATAGGGTTTTTCCAGTGCAGGTACAAAGACTTTGGGGATGAACTTGAAACTCCAAGCGGAAACAACGAGCAATACAATCATCAGTCCCACTGTGGCATAGCGGTGACGAATAACGAAATGCAGTGCTTTTCGGAAAGAATCGTATGCCCGACCTGAGAATAATTCGCTTTTTAATTCCGATGGTCGCGGACGACGTACAAATTCCTGAATAAAGAATGGCGTTTGTGTCAGCGCAAATACCCAACTGAACATGAGTGATACACCGATGACAATTACCAAAGAGGATAACAATTCACCTGTGATATGCGGTGAATAATAAATAGGCAGGAATGTCAGGATAGCTATGACTGTAGCTGCTAACAAAGGTAAAGCGGTAGCAGAACATGCTTTCATGATAGATGTACGTTTTCGCATCCCCCGTTGCATATTCACCAGTGCAGAATCGGAGACTACAATGGCATTATCTACCAGCATTCCCATAGCAATGATAATGGCTGCCAATGACATACGTTGAAGAGCAATTCCACCTGCCAGCATCACTATTAATGTAGCAAAAATAGAGAATACCAATCCGCTGCCTACTAATAAACCATTCTTGAAACCAATGAAGAAGAGCAGGATGGCTACTACAGTAATTACAGATACTATCAGATTGATAATAAAGCCTTGGTTGGCTATGGCAGACTCATGTCCCTGGTCATAGATGGCGGTGAGTCCGAAGCCTTCCGGCATATCTGTTTTCAATTCCTCGATACGTGCTTCGATGGCTTTTGCCATATCTACCACATTACCGGTAGGTACAGTGGAGATGGCAATGCCTACGGCTGGTTTCCCATCTATGCGCATCAGGTTGCTGGCAGGAGTCTGGTAACTTTCGTTGATGTCGGCAATATCTCCCAGACGGAAATGCTCTCCACTACGTGAAACAATGGTGAGTTGACGTATCTCGTCCAGCGAATAGAAATTACCTGTGGACTCAATACGGATACGTCCTGTACCTGCCGTAATTCCACCTGCATCCACTACCTTGTTCTGGGCATTGAATGCATTGGCTATGTCCGCTGTAGTGATGCCACTGCGGGACATCACTGCCGGACTGACTACTACATCTATCGTAGGTGTTTGTGTTCCGTAGATTTCAATACGGGCAACATCCTTTACTTTTAGTAGCTCATTCTTAATCAGCTTTGCCTGATCTTCCAGTTCACGATAGCTGCGGCCTTCGCTTGTCAGTCCATAGAAAACGCCCAATACATCGCCGAAGTCATCATTCACAACTGATGGACCTGCACCGGCGGGGAGCTTGCTTTGTGCATCGCCTACTTTACGTCGCAGTTTATCCCAAAGCTGTTGCATCTCATCGGCACGTGTCTCTTTCTTTACATATACGGTGATTTTAGAAAGCCCCGCGCGGTTTTCCGTTTTCAGGTAATACAGTTCCCCTAAAGACTGGATGGCTTCTTCCAATACATCCGTCACCTGGCTTTGTACCTCTGAGGGAGAGGCGCCGGCATAAGGAGTCAGTACCAATGCCTGTTTGATGGTGAAAGGAGCATCCTCCAGTTTCCCCATCTTGATGTATGAAAAGAGTCCACCGGCAAGTACCAGTACCAACAGGAGAATGGTAACCGAGCGGCGTTGTAGGAAATATTTAATTAGTTTCATGATGCTTACTGTTTCATTGGATTTTTACTTTCATACCATCCGACAGGAAACGCAGGCTGCTTGTGGCTACTATTTCACCGGGTTGCAGTCCGGCGGTGATACCTGCATTGCCGTGTGGCAGTAAACTGCCGACGGTTACTTTGCGTTGGCTGACTATGCCGCTTTCTGGATGGACTGCCCACACATAACTGCCCGCTGTGGGACGGTTGCATAAGGCTGCTTGTGGAATACAAACCAACTGGGTGGCAGTACTATCTGATAATTCCGGAGAAGCTTTTTCAAAGCGTACCTTGCCTGACATACCGGCCAGTAACCGGGCTTCCTTATTGGGCAACAGTGCCGTCACCAGATAAGAAAGATTGTTCTGTGTCGTTCCTTTGGAAACTTCTGCAATCTGCGCTTCTAACTTCATGTCCGGTTGTACGTCCAGTGTCAGTTGTATGTTTTGCCTGGGTTGAACGCGGTAGGCAATATCTTGCGTCACGTAAGCTTCTATTTTAAGTTGGTCTATATCGATAAATGTTAATATGGGTTGACTGGCTTTAACCTCCTGGAATTTCTCTACATAGACTTCACCTACATATCCGTTGAAGGGGGCTATCAGTCGGGTATCTTCCAGTTCGTTGACCGCTGTATCAAAAGCTGCCTTGGCAGAAGTGTATTCCGCCCGTGCTTTCTCGTAAGCACTGGCAGAAAGATTATTTTTCTGGTAAAGCGCACTGATACGTTCGTACTCTGCCTTTGCCTGGCGGTAGACGGCTTCGGCGCGTTCACACCGGATGCGGTAATCCCGCGGGTCGATTTCTGCAATAATGTCTCCACGTCGGTAATAGTTTCCGGCATAGACATCCAGCCGGTCGATGGGCCCACTGACACGGAAAGAAAGTTCTGTGGTACGGAACGGTTGGGTGATGATGGGGAACTCTTTGACTGTTTCGTTACTGTAGGTGCTGGCAGTAGCAGTTTTCACAATTAAAGTCTCTTCCTGTGAAGAAGAGTTGTTGCTACAAGCACCCAACATGAGTCCGAGGCTAAGAATACTGATAAATGTTACGTTTCGGTTCATACTTTTTTCGTTTAATCCGAGAACGAAAGTAAACTGTTTCTGACAGATGTATCGGGACTTTTTTACCGAAGCCGGAAAACTAAAAGATGAAACCGGAAAAACGTTTCATTAAACAACCTGCCCCCTTTATCTGTTATTATTCTTATAAGCAACTAAAATAGGAGGAATATATGACGACATTAGGAGGGTGGATGAATAAAACCCTTGTAGGTTGGGGAGTAGATCCCAAATTTGCGAATACATTTGATGAAACTATCATCGCCATATTGATTATTGCTGTAGCTGTAGGATTAGACTATCTATTCCAAGCAATATTGGTGGGCGGTATGAAGCATTATACGAATCGTTCGCCCCACCGTTGGAATACCTTATTAATGAAGCGGAAGGTAGTTCCTCACCTGATACATACCTTGCCGGGCATTCTGATTTATTTCCTGTTGCCCCATACTTTTGTGCATGGAGTAGAGCTGTTGGGCTTGGCCCAGAAGGTGTGTGCCGTGTACATTGTAGCTGCATTAGCCTTTGCTCTGAACGGACTATTGCTGGTTTTTCTGGATTTTCATAATCAAAAAGACAATAGTAAGAATCACCCGATGAAAGGTTTTGTCCAGGTATTGCAGGTACTGCTGTTCTTTGTAGCAGCTATCATTGCCATATCTATTCTTATTGATAAATCTCCCGCAACCCTTTTTGCCGGATTGGGTGCTTCGGCAGCAGTATTGATGTTGGTATTTAAAGATAGTATTCTGGGATTTGTGGCCGGAGTGCAACTCTCTGCCAATGAAATGCTGCGTATTGGCGACTGGATTGCTTTACCCAACGGTTCTGCCAATGGTATTGTGAAAGAAATTACCCTCAACACCGTGAAGATACAGAACTGGGATAACACAATTTCTACCATTCCGCCTTATACCTTAGTGAACGGTTCCTTTCAGAATTGGCGCGGCATGCAGGAGAGTGGTGGCCGTCGTGTGGATAAGAATATTTATCTGGACATGACCACATTGAAGTTCTGTACTCCTGAGATGTTGGATACCATCCGCAAGGAAGTTCCTTTGATGGCGGACTATCAGCCGGCGGAAGGAGAGGTGCCTACCAATGCACAACTCTACCGCATTTACATCGAACGCTATCTTTGTAGCCTACCTGTTGTAAATCAGGATCTGGACTTGATTATCAGTCAGAAGGAAATGACAACTTACGGAGTTCCTATTCAGGTCTATTTCTTTTCCCGGAACAAGGTATGGAAAGAATATGAGCGCATTCAGTCCGATATATTCGATCATTTGCTGGTAATGGTACAGAAGTTTGATTTGAAATTGTATCAGTATTCGGATTAATAAATGAGCCGGAAATCTGCCCATGCAGGCAGGTGATCGCTGTAACCGTTCTGGTACTTCATCCCGTAGTAAGTGCGGAATGGCTGCACACCGCCATACTTTTTATCATCCGTCAACAGGAAAGAAGGACGAAAGATATCGGCTTTGCTTTCACTGGTGCAAAAGTCTGCATCCGGCTGGAGAAGCGTGCCGGAGACAATGATATGATCCAGTAATCCCCATTCACCCTGATATTTATAACTGCCGAAATCTTTTTGTGTAGCAGCCTTACGGGCAAGCAAGTGATAGAATCTTTGTGGTTGCAAACTACTTTTGTCTTGAGGAGGCGCTTTTGCTGAAACTATTTTGCTGACCGATGCATTATCGGGATAATCGTTAAAGTCTCCCATGATAAGAATTTGCGGATGATACCGATGAAGGTAGACGCTGTCTGCCGCAGCTTTCAACTGTCGGGCGGCATGTAGGCGGTAAGGCTCGCTTTCTTTGGCACCTCCTGAGCGGGACGGAAGATGAACTACAAAAACATCCAGTGTATCGTGGTTTAATAACATCCCGCAAACGTGTAGTATGTCCCGTGTAGGGCGAAATTTCGTTTTACCGGATATATGAGGTATGGAGATTCCCTGATAGGAAATCAGTTTGAAACGGTCCCGTTGGTAAAGCAATGCCACATCAATTCCCCGCTGGTCGGGTGAGTTGGTCATCACATAGCGGTATCCGGCTTCCCGAAGAACCGAGCGCCGGGTCAGGTCGCGTAATACACTGTCGTTTTCCACTTCACAGAGGGCAACAAGTGCAGGTGGAATCCAACCGCCTACGGCTGTGATGGTGCGGGCTATGTTATCCAGCTTCTTTTTATATTTCGTATAATTCCAGTGGCGTACTGCATCGGGTAGGAATTCATAGTCGTTTTTTAGCGTATCGTGGCGGCAGTCGAATAAGTTTTCAACGTTATAACTGACAACACGAAGAGAGAGGGTGTCCTTTTTCGTTTGTCCGCAAAGGAAGAAAAAAGGAGCGAACAGAAATGAAAAAGTAATATATAGTTTAATGTTCATTGAGAACCATTTTTAGTATGATGGCAAGATCATAGATTCATAACATCCTGCATCCGGTGCGGCATCCTGTAGGCGGGAATGTCCATTTCTGTCAATTGGGTAGGTGTTTGCATCTTCTTTTCTTCCCCAATTAATGGCTTTGGATTTTTCACCAAGATTAAAATTGTATTCCTGTGTATGGTTATCCATCAGCATGAAATTGTCATCCTTCTCCCAGATAACATTGACTATCTTGTCATTCTCTTCTTCTATCGAGTTGATGAGGCAGTGTGAGAAGTAATAATTGAAAGCTATATTCTCATTTTTAGAGCGTCCTCCGTTAATTTCGTCCGTGCCTGAACCCGCAATAATGCAATTACGGAAAATAGCCGATGAAAGTGGATATGCAGTATCATCCAGTTCATTCCGGACTTGCAATGCCGCCCCTTTCCGTACATTCCAACTAAAGTAATTTGCCAGTGTACAGTGGGTAAATGTATAATCTCCCCCTAACAGGCTGACGCAGTTTTCTCCCGCATTACTGATCTCACTGTTTCCTACCACTACCTGACACGACGTCAACTCCAATCCATTGCCCGATACTTGTCGTATGAGAGAGGATTCCAATGTCAACTTCCTGCGGTCCGTCATCGAAGAATCGCAACGAATGCCGAAACTACCACCATGAATATCCGCATAGACCAGATGATTCTCATAGCTGGTTTTGTAAAAACGTAAGCCTCCCCATTGTCCCGGTAACCGGTCATAAGGAAGATAGGGGAACATCCGGTCTGTACGATCCCCCCGGAAAACAACCGGAGCGGAAAGGGTACCTTCTACTGACAGGCGTCCGTGTACCTGCATTCCTGCCTTGCCGTGGAAATACAAACGGGTGCCTGCTGCGAGGGTTAAGTGTGCATCCGGAGCAATACTGATACTGTCATAAATCAGTATCGGACGTTGAGATGTAATCAGTGTATCTTTTTCAATTACTTTTCCCCGGAAAGTAAGAGCATCTTGTGCGTATGCTTGCAGCTTTACTTCTTGCCGGATGCCATTCAGTTGAAAAAGAATGGAGTCTTTTATTAACCTGATGTCGGTATTGTTTTGCTGAGGCAGGGTCGCTTCTACAAAAATATACAGGCTGTCTTCTCCTGCAATTTCTATATCGGAGAATTGATTTCCCTTTATGCCATCCACATTGATACGAAAACCGGATTTACCGGCATCGGCAAGAATTATGGAAGATATTAACAATGCTTTCTTATTCGGGTTGTATACTTTCAGTTGACGGGTGGAAGTAGGAATGCCGGTGAGAACGGTATCCATGCGTAGCGTATCCTGCGAGAAACAAAGTGTATGCTTCGGGTCGGACGAATAATCGTCCATGTCGTCACAAGCGTTGAAGGACAACAGGAAGAATATAGGGAATAGATATATGAGGCGCAGGGCTTTTGATTTCATGCCGTTATCGGGTTTTTACTAAATAACGGGGTTTGAGAGGTTTTATTATATGACTCAAGTTTCGCAAGCTCAACTTTCAAGTTTTTAAATCTTTTCACTACAGAAAGAATGTTATCTTATTTAATGCCATCAGGGAAGTTGCTATATTGATAAAAATCACCACGCTAACATTCTCCGCCTATAGGCTATAGACAACCAATATTGACGCTTTAATACATCGGACAAGAAAGAATGCTCAATCAGTACCTTTACCATCGGATTCTCTTTAGCGAATGTATCCAATTCCCGTTTTACCACTCGTTCCGGAAGTCCAATGCGGTTACCAAATTCTTCAAAATCGGCTCTATTCACTTGATGTGTATCTGAGAGCTTCATGCCTTCTCGGAACAAACCTTTGTCAAGGGCAAAAATACGTGGTTCAACTAAATGTAAGGAAGTGTTTATCAAATCATAAGCTGGAGAAAGACGATACTCTCCGTCTCTATCAATCAGCGAAAAATTCTTCAGATGAGCATCGTCATTAAGAGTGATAAAGTTGAACACCACCAAACGAAAGAAGCGGGCTACATCGATGGAAGCCGCCTTAACGTACTGACGAATCACTTCGGCACACTCTTCATAACTGGCATTGCAATATTTATAATCGCTTCCTCCATTTGCTTTGGTATATCCCATCAACGCGGCAAAATCCTCCTGCTGATACTTTCCGCCAAGATGCACGTCAAAACGACGAGTAATGTAAGCTGCTTCGTCATTCTTGAAAAAGCAGAGGCCATTGGCCGCTGTTTCGATGCCATATACTTGCGAAGCAATCTGCATAGTAAGATGTTCGTTGGCGGCACAATACTCCTTATTTAGAATATGATAACCGTTAGGACGAGGTTTCAATATATATGTTCCCCGTTCGTCTTCACGAGCATAGCGCAAATATGAGCTCTTAATATCTACCACCATAGCAAATTTGGGTTGCACACCCGACAAAGAAATGCGTCCCACATTGCGAATTGCCTCTTTGGCTTCAGCACTATCTTCCGATGGACTTGGTGCATCAACGTAATGTGACACCTCCTTGCCGTCGAACAAGATTTTTCGAGCAGCAGAAGAATAGGTTATGTAGCCTTCAGCTAAAGTAGAGGGACAAATGTGTATCTCTCTCATACGGCAATCGGTTTAATAGTGACAGCTCCTATGGTATCTGTTTGTGCGGTGGCAAGCAAAATGCCGAAATCATCATCCGCATCGATACGGAGCATTTGGGATTGGATTTGACGATTCTCCCCTTCAGAAAGCATGTTGAAGAAGAATGCAAACAAATACGGCGAATGATAAGGTTCACTACGTAAAGGCAGAGTAAGGCTGACAGGAGGATTTCCTTTACCCAACAAGTAAGCAGCATCGTAAATGAAGGTGTACTTCCGATTGTCATCTTCGGTAAGTATCCCGGCACGAATACCATGTATATAAACTTCGCATTGTCTCATAACTTTAATCTTTTAGCTTGATTTCAACCTGCAAGCCTAAGGTATCAAGGATAGCAAGTAATGTTTCCAACTTTGGATTCCCTTGTCCACGTTCAATGGCAACCAATGTATTGATGCCTACACCGGATAAATCAGCAAGCTCCTGTTGTCTCACCTTCAAATGTTGGCGCCGCTTCTTAATGATTATTCCTATTTCTTTTGTATTCACGATACAGTGTGATTTTGAGCAAAAATAAAGAATAAAACTGAAATATACAACTAAAATCACAATTAACTGTGATTTTAAGGAGGATTAGTTATACTATAGCTTTTATATATTCAAAAATCACAGCGTATTGTGATTTACTCAAGTTTCGCAAACTTAACTTTCGCAGTTGACAAGGTTTCAGTTGACAAGGGAATAAGGCAAGAATGTCAGGCTTTTCATGAAAGTTATATTTGAATATTTGCCAATTCTTATTTAAGAATGATATTGACTGAATGGAATGAACTGTTTTATATGTTGTAAGTGGTTGATTAGTAGTAGTTTTTGACTTGAAATGGAGGGTGAATAAAAAACGTTCGTTTAATGTGCACAAAGATAAAGGGTATTTTTGAGATGAACAAGATGTTTAATAAAAATATTTATTTAAGAATATATTCTTGTGCATATTGCATTGATAATCAAAGAAATATCTTCGATAATAAATATATTTAATATCTTCTCCTTTTTATAGTTTCTGGTATCTGTTTTTTGCGTTCAAAATAGTGCACATTAAACGAACGATTAAAAGACATTTTAGTTCCCTTAATCTCTTCGTTAATAGCTTTTTCACATAACTGTTTCACTGCTTTTTGACCGTGATGGCGGAACGCTTTGAAATAATATGAATGCAATATAACTTCTTAAAAATAACTGCATTACATAAATTAATCGGTAAGTATTTCACTACTCCGGTGTCCCCAAAGAATATTCTGACGTGAACATTACTTCACACTCTCCACATCTTCACTGGTTTGCAGTGCGAGTCACTTATAGCCGTGAGTTAGCTTTGAAAGCTTTTCTCGACGAGGAAAAGATTGAGAATTTCATACCCATGCGTCGCGATTATATCGTGAAAAAGGGGCGTCGCATTCGTAGGCTTGTTCCTGCTGTGCACAATCTTGTTTTCATCCGCTCTACCCGTAAACGTATTGATGCTTTAAAAGATAAAGCCGGTATGAATATCCCCATGCGCTATATTATGGATCGTGAGCAACATCTTCCTATTGTTATTCCCGACAGCCAGATGCGTAGTTTTATTCTTGTTGCCGGTACCTATGAGGAGTCGATTGTTTATGTGGAACCGGCCGAACTTCAACTGATAAAAGGTCAGAAAGTACGCGTTATAGGCGGTGTTTTCGAAGGAGCTGTGGGGGAGTTCGTTCGTATTCGTCGTGATCGTCGTGTAGTTGTGAATATTGAAGGGGTCATGGCTGTTGCCACAACCTTTATCCACTCTTCGCTGGTAGAGCCCATAACTGACTAACTTCAGTGTTATAAATCATAAATTATAAATCTTAATTAAATATATGAGTGATCAAGTTTCATCCTTATTTTCCCTGGCTCACAGTCTTCTCACTCTGGGGCAGGATGACCGTCCGATTTATGTCGATGATTTCACCCGTCTGAATCGTGATGTTTATGAATCGGCCCTGAACTCGTATGGAAAGCATGGTTCTACTCCTGAAGCTGAAGCCGAACTTTGTCTGGGGCTTTTAGTGGCTTTCAATGCCACTATGTACGATAATGGCCATAAACAGGAATATATTCAGAAGGTTCTGGACCGTAGTTTTGCAGTGCTTCCCACACTAAAGCCTTCGCTTCTGAAAGTTCGTCTGCTGACTTATTGTTATGGTGAAGTATATGAAGAAAAATTGGCTGAGGAAGCGCATGCTATAATTTCAAGTTGGGAGACTTCCCGATTGACATTGGAGCAAGTTGAGATTATTGAGGAATTGCAATATATTGAGGAGAATCCTTATCCTTTTGAGGAAGTTGATTTGTTGTAAAGAAATATTCTCTGGGGATAAAAGTCTATCTTTGTGTAAAATGAGTATTTAATTGTTATGAATCCGGTAAAGACTGACATCTTACACTCTATAAAATAATACGTTGCAGAACGTTCTTCCTTCAGGTGGACATGCTTTTTTGTATGGTTCACAGGCGCGAGGCGATGCATGTGTTGATTCGGATTGGGATATACTTATTCTTTGGGATAAGCCGAAGATTGAGACTAAAGATTACGATAATGTTTCTTATCCATTAGTTGAGCTGGGATGGTATTAAATGAATGTATAAGTCCGATACTATATACCATGCAAGACTGGTTGAAGTATCATTTTACACCATTTTTTCATAATGTAAAAGAAGAAGGGATACAATTGTTATGAGTTTTGGTTCGGAAGACATGCAAGCGGTTGTTGCCTATAGAAAAGAAAAAGCATAACAGGTGACTATAATGATTTCTTTGATTTTGCACGTGAAGATGTATTTCCTTTGTTAGAGCCGATACGTAAATTGTTGGTCACGCTTGACAGATTGATAACTCAGTTCTAATAATCTTTTTTTATTTTTGGTACTGCATCATTTTATCGCAGTTGATATGTGTGCCGGCTTACCTGAAGAGTGAGTTGGTCAGAATTTTATATTCCCATTCATATGATTGATGTTACAGATAAAACGCTGTAGTGCCTGTGTTGACGTGGGAGGGCATGATGCGATTATTTTCAAAATGATATTGAAAGTTTTGGTATTTGGAAATAGATAAGGATAGGTCTGTTATAATGGCAAAAAGTATATATAAGCAAGGCGCTATGTTGGATGACGCCAAAATAGAGCGCTAGCTAATCATTAAAAATTAATGCTGAATGTCCGTATCCGATAACGACAAGCGTATAGCAAAGAATACCTTTTTCCTTTACATCCGGCAATTGTTGGTAATGGCGGTAGGTTTGTATACGGTTCGTGTAATACTTGCTGCATTGGGCGAAGAGGATTATGGTATTTACAATGTGGTAGGTGGATTCGTGGCCATGTTTAGTATCTTATCCGGTGCCTTATCTGTAGCCATCAGTCGTTTTATAACTTATGAGATGGGGCAGCCGGATGTCACTACTTTCCGTTTGCAACGGATTTTCTCCTCTTCGCTTGTCATACAGGTTGTTATAGGGCTAATTATTTCTTTGTTGATAGCCACGTTTGGAGTATGGTTTGTTGAGAATAAGATGGTGATACCTTCCGAGCGCTTGGACGTTGCACTCTACGTGCTATTATTCTCCACGTTGAGTTTCTTTATCAATTTACTCAGTGTCCCTTACAATGCATTGATTATTGCCCGTGAGCAGATGAAGGCATTTGCCTATATCAGTATTCTGGAGATCGTTTTAAAGTTGTTAGTGGCTTATTTGCTCATGGTTACATCATCAGACAAATTAATGCTTTATGCTTTTTGTATGGTAGTGGTTTCTTTGATTGTTCGTAGCGTTTATACTATTTATTGCAAACGCAATTTTGAAGAGTGCCGTTTTGTCCGAGGATTCGATAAGAAACTGCTTTCCAAAATGTTTGCATTTTCCGGTTGGGCATTTCTAGGCAATGGTGTTGTCGTTTTGAAGGAACAAGGAAGTAGCGTGCTCTTGAATCTGTTCGGTGGTCCGATGGTGAATGCTGCGCAGGGAATTGCGATGCAAGTAAATGCCGCCGTGTATAGTTTCGTTTCCAATTTCATGATTGCATCTAACCCACAAATCACCAAGAACTGCGCTGCCGGAGATTTGAATTCTATGCACTCTCTTATAATCCGAAGTGAGAAGTTCGGTTTTTTCATCCTGTTGATAATCCTTCTTCCACTTTGTGCCGGCATTGATTATGTACTTGGGGTATGGCTCGTTGATGTCCCTGCTCACACGACGAACTTCATCGTGCTTATTCTTTTGTACTCGCTCATTGAATGTTTCGTAAGTCCACTTACTACGGGCGTTTTGGCACAGGGGAAAATAAAGTCTTTCGAAATAGTGCTGACCTTTATCTATTTGGGAAATTTCATCGCTTCGTATGTGTGCCTGAAGATTGGTATGGCTGTCGAATCAGTTTTCGTACTCAATATTATATTTAAGTTTTTCGTACTTGTGGCGCTGCTTTTGCACTCGCGTTCGAAATATTCCTTTCCCATCGCCCGCTTTTTTAGGGAGTGCTTATTGCCGTCATTGTTAGTATTCCTTGTTTCTGCACTTTTCGTTTATGTCTTGCCCGGGAAGGATACTCCGTTTATAGGTATTTTTGTCGTGAGAACTCTGGCGATAGCGACTTTTACTTGCGTGGCTGTATTCGTGATCGGTATGGCGAAGAGGGAGCGGCTTTATGTGAAAAAACTCCTGAAGGAAAAAGTTTGTAGTAAGATTTGATATCGTCATTTACGATAAAAAATAAAATATATTAGGAGAAACAGATTATGACTAAAACAATTGAAATTACGAAAATTGTCGCAGTGGATGACACTATCAAGTACGAGATACACGACCATACGGGATTACATCTCCTTAAAAATGAGAAGGTTGAGGCGTGGGTGAAATATTATAATGCGGAAAGCTTCGGTTTCTCTCCGGAAGGTCTTCCTGAATCAATACTGGCACTGCCCGTTACACTTTACCTGATACCTGTGACATGGTTTTATGGTGTGAAACTTGTCGTACCTTCAATAGACAAGACGCTTTACGATGACCTCTCTACAATTTATGCCGCTTATTCTAAAATTTATGGTCCTTTCAAAGAGGAATGGCGTGGCAAAGTGACGGCTAAAACCGTCGTAGAGAATAAAATGCCCGAAAGCCGTTTCGACAATATTGTCTTTTTTTCGGGAGGTGTTGATGCACTACATGCGGGGATAGACAATCTTGGAAAGAGAAGTGTTCTTGTGAGTGTGCCAAGTATAGAGAGCGTGGAAAAGACTAAAAAAGAAAACTCAGGGTGGGATTTTCTTAATGCCAAGTCACAGCTTATACGTGAGTTCTCCGCCATTTCAGAAAGTGATTGGCTTTTGATCACAAACAATTTTCTTGTGAATATTTTCGATGATGCGAGGATACAGTACGACTTGAAGAATTCCTTTATTCTTAACAGCGAGGCATTTCTTTTTGATGGATGGTTTGGCATAAAATACTTGAATAATATTCTTTCTGCTGCACCTTTCGCTTATGCCATGGGCATAAGTAACCTGATATTGGGTTCTGCATTTGAGCAGTTGGAGGATAATCTCGCTAGTAATTTGGATGGCGCGAATCCGGAATTGTCGGATTCCATTAGGTTCGCTGGTGTCTTTTTCGGGGAGCAGGATGGGCTTTATACGCGTCGTTCCCGAAAGGTGAAGAATATCTTGGAGTGGTGCATTGCACGTGGTGAAAAGACAAGGCTATGGACCTGCTTCGCTGACAGTACTGAGCAGTGCTGTGTATGTACCAAGTGCGTGAGGACGCAGCTTAATATACTGTGTGCGGGCGAAAACCCTGTGGATTGGGGGTTTGCAAACTTCAATGAAAAGAACTTTTCGCGCCTTGTACGTTCCTATCGCTATCATGATCGGAATTTGTGTTGGCTTTGGGACATTGTGGATTCAATCGATGATTCTACAATTTATCCGTGCTGTGATAAGTTACTGCACTGGCTCAAGAAGGTAGGGTATAAGAGATATTCCAAGAGGGCTCGGTTCGTTAGCAATGTGCCGAGAATTCTCAAACTTCACAGATATCCGCATTATGTGAAGATTGTGTTCCTGAAAATTACAGGGAAAGGGTACATGTGAAACTGTTCAATGAGTTTTGGGGGTACAGTTGTACAATAAATATTCTATATCCATAGACAATAAATATGGCAGTGAAGACTTTTCTGAAGAGAAACATTAGGCGAATGATGAACTTATTTGCTCCAATGACTGTGGCTAATATTACGGAATTAGCTCCGAACGAATTGTTGAGAGGACGCTTTGCATTGGTGACAGGGGGGACAAGCGGCATTGGTTTTGCCATTGCTGAAGCTTTCCTGAAGGCTGGTGCTTCAGTGGCCATAACGAGCCGTCGTGCTATGAGTGCCACTGAAGCCGTTACGAAGTTACGGCAGGTATGTGGTGTGGACGAGTGTCGAATCTTAGGCTTTGAGATGGACAATTCCAAGGTTACACAGTTGCATGAGAATTTGCGACGAATAACGCAGGCATTGGGTAAAATCGATATACTCGTGAATAATGCCGGAATACTCGGTGCCGACTCAGAGGAACAGTGCTATGACATTGTACTCGATACCAATCTTAAAGGTGTTTTCTACCTCAGTCGAGAAGTGGCACGCTACATGAAGGACAACAACATACGTGGCAATATATTGAACATAGCATCATCATCAAGTTTGCGACCAGCTACTTCGGCTTACGCCTTAAGCAAGTGGGGAGTACGAGGATTGACTCTTGGTTTAGCGAAGTCCCTCGCTCCATACGGGATAGTGGTCAATGGTATAGCTCCGGGGCCGACTGCTACGCCGATGCTGCTGGGCGATGATACGGATAATATCGCTCGTTCCCGAATTCCTTCCGGACGTTTCGTTATGCCGTGCGAAATAGCCAATATGGCAGTCGTGTTGGTGAGCGATATGGGACGTACTATTGTTGGTGACATCGTTTATATGACTGGTGGAGCAGGAGTCGTGACGTTCGATGACGTAGATTATTCATTTTAAAATCCAATGTAGTATATGGACGGAAAATATTATAGCAATGAACGCAGCATACAAATACTTATTTCTTTGCTGAAACAGCACGGTATAAAAAAATGTGTGCTTTCTCCGGGAGCAACAAACATAACGTTTGTTGCAAGTCTTCAGCAGGATAGTTATTTTGAACTTTATTCATCCGTAGATGAACGTAGTGCTGCATATATTGCCTGCGGCTTGGCAGCAGAATCGGGCGAACCAGTTGTGTTAAGTTGTACGGGTGCAACAGCTTCTCGTAACTATTTGCCGGGACTCACAGAGGCTTATTACCGCAAATTGCCTGTGTTAGCTGTGACCAGTACGCAAGATATCACCCGGATAGGTCATCACATCGCCCAAGTTATTGATCGCCGCCAAATGCAAAATGATGTAGCATTACTAAGTGAATATATTCCTGCTACTTGTAACGATAGGGATGAATGGAGTAATACGGTGAAAATAAATCGTGCTTTACTGGAACTTCACCACCGTGGAGGAGGACCTGTTCATTTAAATTTGGAAACAACTTATAGCTGTGATTATTCGGTGAGAGAATTACCAAAGGCACACATGATTAAGCGCATCTGTGCAAATGATGAATACCCTGAATTGTTCGAAGGTCGGATTGCCGTTTTCATTGGTTCTCACCAAAAGTTTACAGAGGCTGAAACAGTTGCACTTGATGCATTTTGCGGAACATACGATGCGGTGGTGTTCTGTGATCATACAAGTGGATATAAGGGCAAATATCGTGTACCTATTTCTATTCTTTCTTCTCAGGAAAAAGCTTATTGCAGTTTGATTGATATTGATTTGTTGGTACATATAGGTGAAATCTCCGGAGGATATATCGCTATGCGTCCCAAGGTTGTTTGGCGTGTCAATCCGGATGGAGAGTTACGGGATACTTATCATAAACTGACCTGTGTGTTCGAAATGAAAGAACAGACATTTTTCGAACATTATGTCAATAATCCGTCCACTTTACATCACACATATCTAGATACTTGCATGAATGAGTTGAAGGCTACATGGGCAAAAGTTCCTGATACACTTCCTTTTTCTAATGTTTGGATTGCTCAGCAGACAGCGTGTCGGATTCCGGAAAACAGTGTACTTTTTCTCGGCATTCTTAATACATTGCGTACATGGAATTATTTTGATATTCCTGATACGGTGTATGGCTATGCCAATACAGGAGGATTCGGCATTGACGGTTATATATCTTCGTTCATAGGGGCTTCATTGGCGCATCTCGATAAGTTGTATTTCTGTGTAGCAGGTGATCTTGCTTTCTTCTATGACATGAATGTGGTTGGTAACCGGCATGTAGGTCGAAATATTCGTATACTATTGGTGAATAATGGTAAAGGCACAGAATTTCGTAATTACATACATTCTGGCTCGGCTTTTGGAGAAGAAGCAGACAGATTTATAGCGGCAGGGGGGCACTATGGTAATAAGTCTCACTGTTTGGTAAAGCATTATGCCGAGGATTTGGGATATGAATATTTATCGGCTGATAGCAAGGAAGAGTATTTGAAGAATCTTGAGCGTTTCCTTACCCCTGATGTGACGGAACATCCGATGTTGTTTGAGGTGTTCACTGATAATGAGGATGAGAGTGAGGCTATAAGAATAATAAATAACCTGAATGTATCGGCCACAGGAGTGTTGAAGAATACGGTGAAAAGAATAGTGGGCGAAAGAGGAAAAGAAGTTATCAAGAAAATGCTAGGAAAGTGAAAGAACGGGTAGCATGGTTTGAGGTTTTACGTGGTGTAGTTATTCTTAATGTTTGCTCGTAAAATGTGCCTTTTGCTACTTATAAGTGATTTATGCATGATTATAACTAATAGTTCAATCTAAAAAAAGATGTTATTTAATTCTTTTGAATTCTTGTTCTTTTTACCGATAGTCTTCTTGTTCTATTGGTTTGTATTTAAACGATTGAAGTGGCAGAACCTTTTTCTGGTAATTGCCAGTTACGTGTTCTATGGTTGGTGGGATTGGCGTTTTTTGATACTTATCGCCCTTACCACGTTTTTTAGTTATATCAGTGGGCGGCTCATTGTTCAGTATGAAGGACGACGAAAGATTCAGAAAGCTGTCAGTGGTACTAACATCATACTAAATCTTTCTATTCTTGGTGTATTCAAATACTACAACTTTTTTGCGGAAAATTTTGCAGTTCTGTTCCGTAATATAGGTTGGCAAGTGGATTGGGTGACGTTAGATATTCTTTTACCCGTGGGTATCAGTTTCTATACTTTTCAGGCATTGAGCTACAGCATTGATGTTTATCAAAAGAAACTACCGGTTTGTAAAGATATTATTGCCTTTTTTGCTTATATCAGCTTCTTTCCGCAGTTGGTGGCTGGACCGATTGAACGTGCCACAAACCTGTTGCCACAGTTCTACAAGTCGCGCACATTCGACTATGCACAAGCCGTGGATGGCTGTCGGCAAATGCTTTGGGGATTCTTCAAGAAAATAGTAGTGGCGGACAACTGTGCCGAAGCCGCCAATGTGATTTGGGGAGACTATTCCAATCAATCCGGATTCACACTACTGTTGGGGGGATTCTTTTTTACATTTCAGATTTATGGTGACTTCTCCGGTTATTCGGATATTGCTATTGGTACGGCGCGTCTGTTTGGTATCAATCTGATGCGTAATTTCAATTTTCCTTATTTCTCACGTGACATTGCAGAGTTTTGGCGTCGTTGGCATATCTCACTGACTACCTGGTTTCGTGATTACATTTACATACCTCTTGGTGGTAGTCGTTGTGTACGTTGGAAAGTAATGAGAAATACACTAATTATTTTCCTTGTCAGTGGGTTTTGGCATGGTGCAAACTGGACGTTTATTACTTGGGGAGCTTATCATGCACTGCTTTTCTTCCCACTGATGCTTTGGGGAAAGAATCGGAAATATACAAACAGTGTAGCTGCCGGACGATTCTTACCTTCTGTGAAAGAGTTTGGTCAGATGCTTTTCACTTTCCTGCTTGCATTGATTGGTTGGATTATTTTTCGGGCAGAGAATATAGGTCAGGCATGGGATTATCTTGGTAGAATGTGTTCATCATCACTACTGGATATTTCCATACGATGGGGAAAGTCAGCCTTGCTTTATATAGTACTTCTTGTCATCGTAGAGTGGTTTCAACGTGACAAGCAACACGCATTGCAGATTACTGGGAAGGGAATATTACTTTATACTCCAGTGAGATGGATAATCTATTTTACGATTATACTATTTGTTCTCCTTTTTGCAGGTGGCCAAACTGATTTTATTTATTTTCAATTCTAACTAAATAATGAAGCAATTTATGAAGCGAGGGGCGCTGTTTGCGTTACTCCTCTTGTTAGTCTGTGCGGGGATAGAACTGTATTTATTGACTGTTCTGAATGAATACTCCTACAAAAAACAATATGTAGAACAACATAGCGAAGATATACAATTACTTATTTTAGGCCATTCTCATGTCGCAAACGGTATAAATCCTAAACTTTTAGATATTGGAGCCTTCAATATGTCAAATCAAGGCAGGACTACTTACTATGATGCGGTTTTGGCAGAACGTTACATTCCTCAACTAAAGAATCTTCAATACGTAATATGGCCTTTAGGATATAATTTTCAATATTCAAGCTATCGTTATCTATGCATTCATCGTAAAGATGTAGACTATGCATCTTCTTATAAATGTATGTATGAGAAGTATATGAATATCCCTTACGACATTTCGGGCATTTATTGGTCGGAACTGCTTCATTCAAAATTGAATTATGGGCGAAGGATTTTCTCTTCATCGAAAAACTTTTTTGCAAGTGGAATTTGCGATACATTAGGTTTTGAAGGTTTGGATATAGCAAAGCGCAATTTGACTTGGCAAACAGAAAAATTACCTTTTGAAGTTGATTATAAGAATTCGAATGCTGACCTTGCCTTAGCTGAGAATATATCGTGTATGAAAAGAATAGCTAAGGTTTGCAAAGATACTCATGTGACACTAATAGTGGTTTCTACTCCTTGTTATAAAACATATCTGGAGTTAACAACTCCCAAAGGATTAAAAGAAATGTCAGATTGCATAGATTCCATGAAATCAGTGAATCCAATGTTGGAATACTATAATTACATCAATGATGATCGTTTTGTGGAAGAGGATTTTTTTAATTCCTGCCACCTTTCTATTGTTGGAGCTAATAAATTCACGCGTATCATTGCTACAGAGTGTTTGCAGCGTTGATTACTATGTTAATAAGATTGGAAAATGATAGCTTAACTTAGTAAATAAATATAGGTAGGATTGCACTAAGACAGCCCTACCTATATAATGAAATATGCGGTTTTACGTTTTATAAATCACTGTATGTTGTTTTTGCATCAAAGCACGGACACGCTTTATGCACAGATTTACTGAGTTGATAATGTCCCAGTATTTTCGCCTGCGGATAATCCGTTTTTAACTGTCGTAGTAAATCAAGTAGCGAGCATTTCTGAGCATACGTCCTTGTATCAGCCGGTTGCCCACTTTCATTCAGTCCGCCCTCGTAGCAGATACCTATACTTTTATCATTCCACCCCGTTGCGTGGGCCCCGATTTGATGAACCGGACGGCAGATGTGTACTTCACCGTCACGTGTGATATAGAAATGATAACCGATGCTTGCAAAACCTCTTGCCAGATGACAACGGCGAAGAGCCTCTACGGAGAAATTCCTGTCACAGCGTGTTGCCGAACAATGAACTACCAGGAGGCGTACCTCCCGATAGTTCTGATAAAAACTGCCTGCTTTCATGCCTTTATGCCATGCAGGCATTAAGGCCGAGTACTCCTGCCAGAGCAGAAGCCACGGCAATTACAACTTTGATGATAACACTCCAGGTTGATTTTGATTTTTTTTCCATGTGAATTGTAATTTAGTTATTAGTTATAAGTAATTAGTGATAAGTGATTGGCAGCGCAGCCTTTCATTATTAATTCTTTCATTTTTAATTTCTGAAGGCTGCGTCTTTAGATCCTATCCCAACGGATCATCTTCAATACCTCCGTCACCGCCGGTGTCGCCACCGCCATCAGGTTTTCCGCCTGAGTTTGAGGAACCGGAAATATCTACGGTGGTTTGCCCTGCCTTCTGGGCTTTGAGCAATGCACGCGTTGCAGCACGTGTAGGTACGGGTGAGAAACTCATTCCGGCAAAGATGTCCTTCAGGTCCTCTCCGGGAACGAATTGGATGTTTACTCCGGTAATATTGGCAGCCGTGAATTTTTCGGCCGTGTCTGCCGCACGACTGTTGATTTGTAACCGGAATTTTCCCAAGTCTCCGAAGTCCACCTGTTTGCCGGCTCTCAGGCCTCCAATCATATTCTCCACAGTGGAGATGATTACGGCGGCTACGTCCGCTCTACTAACGGTGGTCTGGCTTGCTACCTGCTGTCCCAACTCTTTCAGAGTCAGTTCTCCGGTGATTTGTGACTTGGCATAAGCCTTGGGCTCTTCGTCCTGCTTTTGAGGATTTTTGAGCATTGCAATACTGTAATTCAGTGGCATAATTGATGAATTAAAAATTAATAATTAAAAATTAGACTTTTGTCGGAGAAGGACTTTTCTTCTTTCCGACAAGTCAAAGATACAACCTCTGAGAGGTGTGAAAATGAGTGACATTGAGCGGTGATAAACCTGCTTCAGGATGAGTGTTATCTGATGACTTTTTAGTACTTTTATAGCATATAAAGAATCTAAAAAGTTATCGGAAAATGAAGAAAAATGTGAGTGAACAGGAATCGGATGCTGCCATTGAAGAATGGCCGGTGCGCCCTTACTCCAAGAGTGAATTGGCGCGTGCTTATGCACCCGAAATCGGAGAGCGTTCCGCGCTTAACCGTTTGTCTCGCTGGATACGTTTTAATGAAGCGTTGTATTCCGCTTTGCAGGCAACCGGCTATAGACCGACCCAGCAGATTTTTACATCTAAGCAAGTCGGCCTGATTTTTGAATATTTGGGAAGACCTTGAAGAAGTGGAGAGTTGAGAATTGAGAGTTTTATACTTGCGGCTTCGTTGCCGTTCACTTGTGCAAGTGTTGGCTGACAGAGCCGCAAGCGTCTGCCTTTGCAGCCGCAAGTACAAATACCTTCACTCTCAATTCTCAACTTCTCCAACTTCTTCAAGCCAAGGATTCCGGTCTTTGGTCATGATTTTGCCTTGTGCTTCAGTCACGATCTGTTCTTCTGATTCACGTTCATCGTAGCGTCCGCAAGTCTGACGAACATACAGTACGCTTCCTGTCTGGCACTGGTCTTGGTCGCGAACTTTCAGCATATCGAGTCGGGTGTAACTCCGGTCCTGTTCCTTGATTCGGGAGATGGAAAAGATGAAATCGGCGAGATTGGCCCAGTTGGCACTTCCCGAAATGGTGTACATATCTATGTCTTCCAGTTCGTTTTTTCCGTTCTGCTTTTTCAGACTGCGTGGATGTGCCACGATGATTACCCAGATGTTGTTGTTGCGTCCCCATGCCTGCATTTGCGTTAGCATGGCCTTTATGGCTTGCGTTTCGGTGCTGTAGCGTCCCGTTTCCATTTCCATGAAGAGGTACGGGTCGATAATCAGATATTTCAGTGGAGCTGTTCGTCGTACCCTGTCTGCCCGTGCAATGATGTTGGTCGGGGTGGGAGAGACTTCATGCAGGTCGAGGTGCACCATGTGTGTGTTCAGGAAACTAACTATGGGTTGTAGCTGCTCGCGGGTGTAATTGGCTGTGTTTACTTTGCCCAACATCAACTGGATGAGGTGGGCGATATGCTTGTTCTTATCCGGCACTTCAAAAGATAGATAGCAGACGTAACGTCCGGTTTTTGCCATCAACCGGCAGGTGAGGTCATTCAGGAAATCGGTCTTTCCGCTGTTGGGCTTCCCGGTGGTGATTATCAGTCCGCCCTGATCGGTGGGATGAAAGATGTGATCCGTCAATGGGCCGTATCCCACGTCGTAGCCGTGGTCATATTCTCCATGCAGAGCATCCAGAATTTCATTAGTCCGTTCGCTTACAGTGATGATGTCTGAGGTGTGTTGCGGCTCTGCCGATTCGATGATTTCGCGCACCACATTGATGCCATAGGTAGCAAGTACATCGGATATGTCCTTGCAGTCGCCGGGCAGGATGGTGAGCAGACAACGGGCTCCGAAATAGTCGGTAAGATGTTTGATGAGTGTACGTCCGGGCAAGTCCCGGTCTCCACATATCACGATGTCTCGTACCTGATCTAACCAGGGCTCAAAAGCTTCAAAGGTCTTGGCCAAATCGCTGGCAGCACCGTTGGGTACGCTGATAACGCAGGGATAACCGGCTTCTTGCAGAGTAAGTACATCTTTTTCGCCCTCGGTGACAATCAGTCGAGGAATATGATCTTCGGATACTCGCAGCGGATTGATGCAGTCGATATTGTAAGGTGCGCAAGGAGTGGTTGGTGAGTCCTGACTCCAGAACTTGGTATAGCAGACGGGATTTTCTGTGCCGGTTACGTTTTCGTTGCTTGCAATTTTAATATTCGACGGATCGCACGAACGGTATTTTACATTTACTGGTTGTCCGTTCACATAGTTTACGTAAGCGATGCAGTGATACAGGGTTCCGGTGGACTTTTTCTCATCGTCCTTGCCATAGCAGCGGTGTGTGAGACATCCGATACGAGCCTCGATAGCTTTCTCTAACGAAATACCTTGGTCTGCAAGATATCGTCTGGCTGCCAACTGATCCTGATCATTCGTTTCCGGATCATTGGTCAAGAGTTTGATTTTGGAAAATACTTCGGGTGAGAGTCTTTTATAATCTTCGGGAAGCATGGGTACTTCCGATGTGCTTTTTCCGCTACTTGTTGAATTATTGCCGCTGGCAGCGTCATTCCCTTTGCAGGAATAACGGGCAGTCTTGTTAGTTCCTGCATAGTTTCCGCCGGTATTGCCGGTAAACGATGAATCGCTGTACGGCCGTTCTTCCCAGAAGTCCTTCAGCTTTCCGTTGAAGTCACATCCGGCGTAGAAGCAATGAAAGGCTCCGGTCTTTTTAGAAATTGAAAGATGTTTTTTCCCGCATTTGGGACATTCGGCAACGAAATTCTGTCCCGCGTTCTTACGTTCGGGAAAGTCAGAAAGATAATAAAATGGCTTCATTATGATTTTTGATTTATAAATTATGATTTATGTAGATTTTATAAGCAGAACTATCTCAATTCTCCTCCTTCCGGAAGGAGGAGTCCCCGCAGGGGGAGGTGGTAGGTAAAACCCATTCCTTGCTCAGCACATTCCAAACCGCATTTTCGAAAGGTCTTGCCTCCGCATCAGCAGGAATATTCACCGTCCCTTCATCCTTGTCGTCGTAGAATCTCATTCCCGTCTCCGGGTCTGTCCATTCAAACTCATTGACCGGATGATTGTCGCGTTGGTTCTTCTTCGTTTCCAGGGCAACCTGTTCCCGTTTCTGCCTGCTGCCCCGTGCCGCATCATTCAGCAAATGCTGTCCGTGTGCCGACTTCAGCAGATTATTCAACCAGCAGAGCCGTCCGGTATGATTCGACTTCATAAACCGTGCTTGTCCTGCGAAATAGGGAATCAGCGATTCATTGACCAGATAGACCAGATTTTGGCACGCGTGTTTTCGGGTAAGTCCTTCATGCATCTGGAACCAGTTAATGAGTGGTGTTAGTATCTGCGCTTTCTGAGCCGAATTTCCGTTGATGAGATGAAAAAACTCTTTGGCGGCAGCCAAAGAGGCTTCTGTAATAATATCTTTCTTCGAAGATTTATCTTCTAAAGTTGCTTCGCCTTCAGGCGAAACCTCTTCGCCAGAAGAGTTCCCTTTAGTATATATATTATATATATTATCCACCGCAAGAGTTTGCGCAAAAGCTTGTGGTAAATTTAGTGATGACTGGGATGTTTTGTTATCCTCTTTTGTCTCTAATTTAGAATTTTCGTCGTGGCATAGCGGAGAATAAAAGGCTTTAATCTGTTTTTGATTCTCGTCCACAATGAATTTGAAAGACTGACTTGTCTTTACAGCTTCGATGAGTGATTGGGTGGTGGAAAATCTCAGTGACATCTTGATGTCGTAGAAGTTCTCTACCGGATAGATGTGCTTGTCATTCATATAGGCAGTCAGTCCGAGGTACAGATCGAGTAGCTTGGGTATAGTGGAGTCTGTTATTTTTCGACTTCTCCATATCTTGATTGTTTTTTGCAGTTCTGTAATGGAAATGGTTGTTTTTAGTGATTTCATTGCTTGTTGTTTTAAAATCTGCGGTGAAGGTATTGAGAAAGAAATTAGCGGTGTTACCACCATGTTGGTACTCTGTGTTAAATATTAACATTAATTTAAAGAAGAATATGAAAAAAGTAGTTTACACCTACAAAACTTTGGGCGATGGCATTGCCCTTCTTTGCAATGTTTCTGATATTACGATTCAAGAACTCTGTGCGAATTGTGAAATCAGTAAACGTACTTATTACCAGGTGATAGCTGGCGAGACGTTAGTATAAGTTATTATGTACGCATCTTCCGTTATCTGCGGGAGAATACGGATGAAGAGCAGTATCGTGAATGCCGCTATGCAATGGAAAAATACCTGATGGATACATGGTTTAGATGAAAGAGAATAAGAAAAATATGTCTTTAACTGAATTAAAGAATATAGCTTGGCAATCAGCGCAAGTAGTAGAAGGTTATAATCCGGATCGGATTCGCAAAGATGCATGTGGAGCTTGGATTGCTTATGTTGATTTTAATAATCATGATAGTCTTTTTGGTTGGGAGATAGATCATATTTATCCTGTGTTTCGTTTGAAAGTATTAGGTATTCCAGAGAAGAAATGGGATCATCCTTTGAATATTCGTGCTTTACATTGGCAGAACAATCTGAGTAAAGGTGATTCTTATCCTATGTATACGGCTGTTCTATCAGATGAAGGTGCAACCAATATAAAATGTGAAGCTATTTATTGGGTAAATGAAGTTTTGCAGTATAGTCTTCGCAAACTTTTTAAAATAACTGAATAATCAATCATTTATTATAGCGTATGAATATTGCAATAGTGGGTACGGGTTATGTAGGACTTGTATCAGGTGCTTGTTTCTCCGAAATGGGCATAAATGTAACTTGTGTAGATATAGATGAAAAGAAAATCCGGAAACTTCTGGATGGTGTAATGCCTATCTATGAGCCGGGTTTAGATGAGTTGGTGGAACGTAACGTAAAGGCTGGTCGTCTCCGTTTTACAACGGATTTAACGACTTGTCTGGATGAGATGGAAATTGTTTTTAGTGCAGTGGGCACTCCTCCCGATGAAGATGGCAGTGCTGATTTAAAATATGTGCTGGAAGTAGCTCGTACCGTTGGTCGGAATATAAACAAACACATTGTTTTGGTTACTAAGAGTACAGTTCCTGTGGGTACGGCAAAGAAAGTCCGTGCAGCCATTCAGAATGAGTTGGATAGTCGAGGAGTAAATATAGAATTTGATGTGGCATCTAACCCTGAGTTTCTGAAAGAGGGGGCCGCTATAAAAGACTTTATGGCTCCTGACCGTGTAGTTGTTGGTGTGGAAAGTGAAAGAGCTAAGAAGTTGATGGAGAAACTTTATCGTCCTTTTACTCTGAATGGTTATCCAATTTTGATAATGGATGTTGCTTCGGCCGAAATGACAAAGTATGCTGCTAACGCCATGCTTGCTACTCGCATTAGTTTCATGAACGATATAGCTAATCTTTGCGAGCGCGTTGGCGCTAATGTGGATAATGTTCGTAAAGGTATGGGATCTGACTCTCGTATTGGTAGCCGTTTTCTCTATGCAGGTTGTGGCTATGGTGGTTCTTGTTTTCCTAAAGATGTAAAGGCGTTAGTCCATACAGGTATTGAAAACGGTTATCATATGCAAGTGATTGAGGCGGTTGAAGCGGTGAACGAGAAACAAAAAAATATTGTTTTTGATAAACTTTTAAAAGCTTTTAGTGGTGATTTGAAGGGTAAAACAATTGCTATATGGGGACTTTCGTTTAAGCCGGAAACGGATGATATGCGTGAAGCTCCAGCATTGGTAGTCATTGAAAAGCTGTTGCAGGCAGGTGCTGTAGTGAATGCTTTTGATCCTGTAGCAATGGAAGAAACGAAACGTCGTATCGGTGACTCGATTACCTATTGCAAGGATATGTATGAGGCTGTGATTGATGCAGACGCTATTGCCTTAATGACTGAATGGAAACAATTCCGTATGCCGAGTTGGGCCATCATTTATAAAGCGATGAGAAACCACGTTGTAGTAGATGGACGTAATATTTACGATGGTGAAGAATTGAATGAGTTAGGTTTTACTTATTCCAAAATAGGACAAAAATAGGACATATTGATGAAACGAATTTTAGTAACCGGTGGTGCCGGATTTATCGGCTCCCATCTTTGTGAACGTTTGCTCAATGAGGGCAACGATGTAATCTGTTTAGATAATTATTTTACCGGGAGTAAAGATAATGTTCGCCATTTGCTGGATAATCATAATTTTGAGTTAGTTCGTCATGATGTGACTACTCCTTATTATGCAGAAGTAGATGAAATCTATAATTTAGCTTGTCCGGCTTCACCTCCCCATTACCAATACAATCCCATTAAGACAATGAAGACCTCTATTTATGGGGCTATGAATATGTTGGGATTGGCTAAACGTACAAAAGCAAAGATTCTTCAAGCTTCTACGAGTGAAGTTTATGGTGATCCTGCTATTCATCCTCAAGTTGAATCATATTGGGGCAATGTGAATCCTATCGGCATTCGTTCTTGTTATGATGAGGGCAAGCGTGCAGCAGAAACCTTGTTCATGGACTATCACCGTCAGAATGATGTGAGAATAAAGATTATCCGTATTTTTAATACGTATGGTCCGCGAATGAATCCGAATGATGGTCGTGTTGTATCTAACTTCATAGTTCAGGCTCTAAGAAATCAGGATATTACTATTTACGGAGATGGTAATCAGACCCGTAGCTTTCAGTATGTGGATGATTTGATAGAGGCTATGATCCGGATGATGGCTACGGATGATAGTTTTATTGGTCCGGTCAATACGGGTAATCCCGGTGAGTTTACGATGTTGGAGCTTGCCCGGAAAGTGATTGAACTGACAAATTCTAAATCAAAGATTGTTTTCTGTTCGTTGCCAAGTGATGATCCTAAGCAGCGCAAACCGAATATTAGTTTGGCAAAAGAGAAGTTGAATGGATGGGAACCACAAGTGAAACTTGAAGAAGGGCTGAAGAAAACGATAGAGTACTTTAAAGATTTTGTTTAAGAAGAGAATAAATGAGGGCAAGACAGTCTAATTTCGAGATATTGCGTGTGCTCGCCATGTCTTTTATTGTTACGTGGCATTTCATTGTACACGGAATAATGCATGTGTTAACTTCTGTTAATGGGGGGGGGTAGACACCTCGCTATCTATTGTTAATTGGGTAATAGTCAATTATGTAATTTTTCTTACGGCTGTAGGTGTTAATTGTTACGTTCTTATAAGTGGTTATTTTTTAGTAAAGTCGGACTTTAAATTAAATAAGATAGTGAAGATATGGTTCCAAACACTTTTTTATTCAGTTGGAATTTATGTCATTCTAAGTTGTGCAGGCATTATTTCTTTTGATATAAAAGGTTTGGTAGTATCTGGTCTGGTAATAAGAGGTAACCCTTATTGGTTTGTAACACAATATATAGCCCTGTTATTTTTAAGTCCGTTTCTATCAAAATTAGCATTATCTCTTGCTAAATCCCAATTTCAATTGTTGCTATCGGTTCTCTTCTTTATAAATGTAAGTTTGAGTTTTGGATTTCCTTATGGAGAAATTTATTCTTCTCCTGTTAGTATATCGTGGTTTCTATTTCTATTTTGTGTTGCTGCCTATATACGATTGTTCAATCCATTTGCGCAACGGAAATTAGAATACGGAAAATATTATTTAATATTCTGCTTAATTTTGTTGATATGTTATTTGTTGTATGAATATTCATTATGCCATTGGAGAGGTATGAATATATCTTATCGAAATTCTCCTGCTTATAATGGCTACACACTTTTCTCTTCAATATTGTTATTTCTATGGGCAAAACATTATTCTTTTAAAAAGAATATTTTGTATCGGTTTATTGTTCGGTTAGCTCCTTATACATTTGGAGTATATTTAATTCACGATAACCCTTATATTCGAACCCTATTGTGGGAAGACTGGATTGTTCCCTCTGAATATGTTGGTTCGTGGATGCTCCTTCCCAAGATGGTAATATATGTAGTTCTGATTTATCTGACATGTACTTTACTTGATTATCTACGTGCTAAGTTTTTTTTATTGTTGAAAATAAATGAGAGTATTAATATGATGTGTGAAAGAATACTGCTTGTCTTAAAAAAATATAGTAAGTAAAATTATTCGTATCATACAGTTCCTTTTAATAATTAAAAAAACATTTTGTGAATCAGAAGAAAATTATTCGAAATACTTCTTTTTTGTATATGCGTATGTTGTTGTCGATGTTTATTGGCTTATATACGTCAAGAGTAGTATTGAAAAATTTAGGAATAGAAGATTATGGAATTTATAATGTGATTGCAGGATTTGTAACAATGTTTAGTATGTTGAATTTTAATTTAGCATCTCAGCGCTTTATTGCTTTCGCTTTGGGTCAAGATGATAAAGAGAGAGTCCAGCAAATTACTTCTTCTTTTAATTTTATAAATATTGTTATTGTTATTCTGTTCTTGTTGGTAGCAGAAAGTTTGGGACTTTGGTTTTTTGAAAATAAATTGGTAATTCCTACTTCCAGAATGAATGCAGCGTTTTGGACTTATCAATTAGCGATAATTTCATTTATTGTATTATTATATTCATCAACATACGTCTCTATAATTATTGCTTATGAGAAAATGCAGGCTTTTGCATATATATCAATCGTTGAATGTATATTGAAGTTGATGGTTGCTTTACTCCTTACATTTTATACCAATGATAAATTAATAATTTATGCTATATTTTTATTTATTGCGCAGTTGATATGTCAATCGTTTTATCTTATTTATTGCAAGTATAATATAGGAATAAAAGTATTATCATTCGTACGTGATATAAGTTTGCTAAAAGAAATCTTATCTTTTTCTTCATGGCTCTCACTCACAGGGGTGGTAGTTATGCTATCAACACAAGGATTAAATATATTGCTAAATATATTTTTTGGTCCAGTTATAAATGCTGCAAGGGGAATAGCTGTTCAGGTTCAAAGCAGCGTTCAAAGTTTTGGATATAATTTTATGCAAGCGGTAAATCCTCAGATTGTAAAATCGTATGCAAAAAGAGATATTAAGACAGTTCATAAGTTATTTCTTTTAAGTTCAAAATTTGGATTTTTATTACTTCTGCTGATCTCTCTTCCTATCTTTTTAGAAGCGAATTTTTTATTGAATCTATGGCTTGGTGAAGTCCCTTGTTTTACAATAATTTTCTTAAGGATTGTTTTGATATGGGTGTTGGTTTCAATTCTGTCGACCCCTTGTACAATAGCTATACAAGCAACTGGTAAAATTAAAAAGTATCAATTAGCTGAGACTCTGTTTTTAACTTTGATATTTCTCTTTTCTTGGATTCTCTTGAAATATGGAGCACCACCGGAAAGTGTGTTTATTGTTTCATTAATTGTTGAATGTATATTATTGTGTGTTAGACTAATTATTGTTTTACCATTACTCTCTCTTCAATTTTCATTGTACTTTAAAAATGTGTTATTGAAACTATTAGGAGTTTCTCTACCTTTAATTTCTTTGGCTATTATTTTTCATTTATATCACAATGGTACATTTTTATCTTTTGCTGCGCTTGTTCTCTATATACTTATATTGATGCCTATATTAACTTATTGGGTTGGTTGCTCAAAAAGTGAAAGAAAAATAGTAAATGAATATACATCTAATCTTATAAATAAATGGAAAAAATAAAAGTTGCTTTTTATCATCATAATGCGTCCTTTCCTAATGTCGATTGTAGAAATTTAGACGAGGGAAATCCAGGGATTGGTGGAAGTGAATACGCATTGTTGACTGTATCGCAAGGATTGTTTTTTAGACAAAACAACTTAGATGTCACTATTTATGCTCAAGTTGTTAATGAGTTATTGCCTAAAATGAGCTATACTCAAGTGGATAATTTATTAGAGGCCATTTATTTGGCTGAAAAAGAAGGAATTCAAATCTTAATTTTCAGACACGGAGTTTATCCTGATTTGCTGAAAATTATAAATGCGGTTCAGTCCCAATTGCAACTAATTGTGTGGTGTCAAAACTTTGTTTCAATAAGGGACTTGAGACTCTATACGAATAGTGAATGTGTAAAACGTTTGATATGCGTGGGACGAGAACAATTGGATTTATATCGCGATCATAAAGCTTTTTTGAAATCTGATTATATTTATAATGCCGTACCAGCAAATTTGATTAATAGTGTAAAGGCTTTAATTATTCCTTTTAATGAACGGAAACCAATAGTTACTTATGTTGGTAGCCTTGTCCCTGCAAAAAGCTTTGATGTATTGGCAAAAGCTTGGCCACGTGTTTTGAAAGAAATACCTGACGCAGAATTGCATGTCATTGGTTCGGGGAAACTTTATAATAGAAACGCACGTCTCGGGAAATTTGGTATTGCGGAAGAATCGTATGAAAATAGTTTCATTAAATATATCACCAAGAATGGCTCTTTAATTCCGTCTGTAAAATTTCATGGAATATTGGGGGCGGATAAAATCAATATTCTTTGTAGGACAAAAGTTGGGGTTCCCAACCCTACTGGATATAGTGAAACTTATGGATTTACGGCTGTGGAGATGCAAATGTCGGGAGCGCTGATTACAACCCAAAGATGCCCTGGATATTTAGATACAGCTTTTACAAATTCTATTTTATATAAAAATGATAGTAAATTGGCTGAATCTATTATTAAGTTGTTAAAACGCAAGGATAATAATTATCCTGAAATGCTGAATTTCGTTGAGCAAACATTTTCATTGGAGCATATAATATTAGAATGGGAAGAGTTACTTCAAATAAGAATATGGTCAGGGGAACGGCTTCACCCTACGAATATAAAAAATCCATTCTTTGAGATGAAATGGTTGAAAGAAATATTACGTAAAACAAAAAAAAGATTTCCACTTGGATATAAATTGATACCTTCTTGCTTATACGTAAGACGAATATTAGTGAAGTTTCGACTCAAAGCAGATTTATAATAATGGCAAATATTTTATTTATCTCTGATGGTAAAGGCATTGACTATCAGTGTGATTGTGTCTTTCATGGCTTAAATTCAATAGAAGGAATAAATGTCTATATCCTTAATGATTATCAATATATGTTTGATGGTAACTCTATTGAATTTTTATCTCGTCAATATGGAATGGGTTTTACGATTACTAATAGGGTTTCTATAAATAAACGTAGAATACACACATTGGACGAAGCGACAGAAAATATTAGGATGAAATTCTATGATGTGATTATATTTGGCTCAATAGGACGTTGCAATCTTTTATTGGATGTCGTTTTACTTTATTATTCTAAGAATAGAATTGTTTTTATTGATGGAGAAGATGAGGATTTCAGTGTTAGGATGGTTTATCGAATGAAAGGACGAATAAAAGCACCTATGTTTTATGGGAAGTATAAAAAACGGGCTGTTGATTTATCTAAAAACGGGATCTATTTTAAACGTGAACTGCGCGTGAAAGAGAGAAAAAACTTTTATCCTATATCATTTGCGATTCCATCACAAAATGTGTTAGAGGCTGTTCCGGAGAAAAGCATTCTTTTAGCAAAGATTATTCCGGGTAAGTTAGATACATATATTTATAATAAAGAAGAAGACTACTATAATGGATATAAAAGAGCATGGTTTGGGATGACAATAAAAAAAGCTGGCTGGGATTGTATGCGGCATTATGAAATCTTAGCTAATGGTTGTATACCCTACTTCCCAGATTTGGATGATTGTCCTTTTACAACTATGCACACTTTTCCTAAAAATATAATTCTTGAAACTAATCGATTGTATGAAGAAAATAGGATTTCAGAGAGTTTAGCTGGTTTTTATGCGGAATTATTATTGGGGTATACAAGGGAATATTTAACAACAGATAGATTGGCTCGATATATATTGTCGTTTGTATAAATCAGCCTTTACGTAACTTATTATAAATATGGATGTTTCCATCATTATTGTTAATTACAATACTTGCCAGTTGACTCTTCAATGTTTACAATCTATTTTTGAAAAGATTATAGGTGTAAAATTTGAGGTTATTATTGTTGATAATGCATCTTCAGATGATTCAGTGATACGTATTAAACAGAATTTTCCACAAGTAATTTTAATAGAGAGTAGAACGAATTTGGGATTTGGCAAAGCTAATAATTTGGGAGCAGAGTATGCGTGTGGCAAATACTTGTTCTTACTTAATAGTGATACTATAATTTGTAATAATGCTATATTGGATATGTTTCATTTTATGGAATCTAATTGCGAAAAATTACATATTGGAGCTGTCGGAACTTTATTAATTGGGCAAAATAATCTTATAATTCATTCATTTAGCCGTTTCCCTCGTCCTGTAACATTGATTTTAGATGCATTGAAAGGCTATTTTTTTAGATCTTATAAGCATGAATATATTAAAGAAAATCAATTATTCTTTGAGGTTGATTATATAATTGGAGCTGACCTATTTCTTTTAAATGAAACTTTTAAGAAATTGAAAGGCTTTGATCCTAATTTTTTTATGTATTTTGAAGAAACTGATTTGCAAAAAAGGATGGCGAAAATAGGTTTAACCCGTTATATAATTAGAGGACCTCAAATAATTCATTTAGAAGGTGTCAGTTTTCGAAAAAATCTAAATGGTTCTAAAACTTCTAACATGAGACGTTTAATGTATCAAGAGAGTATGTTTAAATACATATATAAGCATTTTGATATGTTTTCATATGTTTCATTTCGCATATTTTATTGTTTTATTCGCTCAATATCTCTGATAGATCCCAAGTATCCGTTTCATGAACGTTGGCATTATTTTAAGGCACTATTTTCTTGAGTTGGAATCTGTAATTTAGATTGAATATTATAGATGTATTTATATGTAATATTTATATTGTTTCTTGGGCTGACAGGATTGAATGTTTTTAATTTAATAAGCATGTCTCGATTACGCTATGTATACGTGATATGTATAATAATTTTGATTTTGTTTTCTTGTTTGCGATGGGAGCGTGGGACTGATTGGGAGACTTATTTTGCCTTCTATCGTGAATTTCACTCTATTACTATAAATGGTTATATGGAGCCGGGATTTAATTTGTTTACTTCTATTAATAAGTCCCTTGTTCCATTTTATACATTTCATTTAACTGTAATGGCTATAATTGCTATTGGTTGTGTAGCAATTACTATTCGTAAATACAGTGTGTTTCCTTTTTTGTCCTTGTTGGTGTGGTTTTCAATGTCATTATGCAACCTTTTTCCTGTTAGACAAACGATTGCTGTTGCAATGTTAGTATATGCAAGCAAATTCATCATAAATAGAGAAAATAAGAAGTTTATTATAGCTCTTTCTATCGCCGTTAGTTTTCACTACTCTGCTATAGTTTTTGGTATAGCTTATTATCTTTTTCACAGATGTTATTCGAGACGTTTCTTTATTGTAACATTATTGATTGCGATTGTGATTGCAATTATCTCAGAAAATCTTATATCTAGTGTGGTATATTCTATTGGAGGAGAGTTTTTTCAAGAGAAATTATCTTATTATATGGAAGCAAATGCAGATAATAGCTTTGGATCTGCCTATACTGCACGAGAAGTTTTATTTCGAGGTATTGCAAATCGTTCTCTGCTTTTTATTATTCCGTTATTTTTTTTAGAAAGAAGAAGGCAGAGTGATACTATTTTTAATGGCTTTTTTAATTTATATTATTTTGCATTTATCTTGTTTGTGCTGTTAGTTCCTCTATCTCCGGTTTTGGGGCGTTTGGCTACTTATTATGATTATTCTCAATTCTTTATCATTCCATATTTCTTCAAGATACCTTTTACACGTAAAAGTCTTTATGTTATTTATTTTATTGTGATAGCTTATTGTGCTATAAGATTTAATGGAGTAGTTCAAAATTATAAAGAGGAATATATTCCTTATAAAAGTATATTTTCTATCTAACCTATGTGCAAAGCAAAAATAGTAGACTTTTATTCCATAAAGTCTTTTCATGAGATGTTTAATTTTTCATTGATTTTAATGTGTAGTAAAATATTTTCTCATGTAAAAGTCGTTTTAGGAAAAACAGCGTATGAGAATATGTTACTTCTTGCTCGAAACAATGTGATTGATATACCTCCTAATATATCGATATGCGTGAGGTCTGTTTGTGAAAAGGATACCCAATGGGGGGCTCTTATCAGGACTTTTATGGGTGGCTTTCGAGTCTTAAAGGAGTATCTATTTTTATCATATAACACTACTTTTGTGTTAAATTATAGTAATGTTTTTTCTTTCCCATTTCTTCTTGTTGTTAATCGGTTCTTAAAGAGGAAAGTTCTGATTACATTTCATGGAGATTTAGAACTATTGGCTACTTCGGGTATAAGTAAAAGTAAACCCTCTTTCTGGTATGCGAGTATTTATAAATGGAGTTTCTTGCATCTTCTGCCTGCAAGTAATTCTAAAATATTAGTATTAGGGGAGGCAATAAAAGAAAATCTTCTTAAATTATATCCATGTATAGAGCATGCTATTATTAGCATAAATCATCCATATATATTCACGAACGGAAGTGAATGTTCAAACAAAACAAATGCTCTAACCATTGGTATCTTAGGCCGTTTGGACGAAAAGAGAGGATTATCTCAGCTTTTATACTTAGCAAAGCATTTTGAACGACAAATATTTTCTGGTCAATTAATCTTTAAATCTATAGGCGGAAAACCACATGATATAAATATTGATGATTGGAAATGTATAGAATGGGGAACAGAACAAACTATGGCTCGGAACGATTTTGAAAAGCAAGTTGCTACAGTTGATTATATTTTGTGTTTATATCCAGTCAGTTCGTATAAATTTACAGCAAGTGGAGTTACTATGGACGCATTGAGGTTCTTGAAGCCAATCATAGCTTTACGAAATAATTATATTAAATCACTTATAGAAGAATATAAGATTGGTTTTGTTGTTGATACTTTGGAGGAGATTGTCGATGTGATTAATGAAGAGCTATGTCATAAAACTTCTCTTGCTATGTTTAATCAAGAACTCTTAAGAATGAGAAATGTTTTTTCAGTTTCTTATAATACGCAACTGTTAAAAGTTGGTTTGAACGAAAGAAATTGATTTTATACAATTATCTGAATGAATCCTTTAATTAGTGTTATTATCCCTTGCTATAATGCAGACCGGACAATTTATAATTGTTTAGCATCCTTGAAAAGTCAGACATATACAAACTGGGAAGCCATATGTGTTGATGATGGAAGTGTTGATATGACGAGAGAAGTTGTTGAGCACGAAATGCAAGATGCAAGGATAAAACTGTGTTTACAGCCCAATAGAGGTGCTGCAAAAGCTCGTGAAACAGGTGTAAAATACGCACAAGGAGATTATGTCTTATTTTTGGATGCGGATGATACCCTAATTTCTCATGCTTTTGAGTTAATGTTGGATGTTTTTCGTGTTGATTCCCTTATTGACATAGTTGTCTCGGGTTTCAATATTATTGAAAATGGGCGAGTAACTAAGCGAAAGAGACCTCAGTGGAAGGAACTTGATCGTATTTCTTATCTTAAAAGAGTATTATGTGGCAAGGATGGGTGGGAGCTATGTGCCAAGATGTATAAGAAAACGTTGTTTGCTACTCCATTATATATACCCGAGGGCTTGAAAGCGGGTGAAGATGCTGTTGTTTTTATACAATTAGTTTGCAATTCTCAAAAAGTAGGAGGATGTAATGTTCCTATTTATAATTATATACAATATGAGGAATCTGTAACTCATATTCGGTCTTTAGAAAATGCAGAAGATACTATAAAAGCAGCTCAAATAATAGAGGCAATGCTTAGAGAAAAAGAATTGCTGAGCTTTTTATTGGTAGAAATGGATGTTATGTTTCTATTATCGTATTCGAATTCAACAAGAAAATTTAGATTAAGAAAAGATCATTCACTGGTTTTGGATGTAAGAAAACGTATGAGAATTAGTTCATTTCTTAAACTTCCATTTTATAGAGTTGTATATATTATTATGTCCTACTATTTTGGGAAATATATGGCTATGTTACTAAAAATGTAATTATATCAAATGCTTTGATGGAACTCGTTTCTATTATTACCCCCTGTTATAATTCTGCAAGTACTATACGAGAAACAATTCAATCTGTTATAGGACAGAGCTATGATTGCTGGGAACTGCTAATTATAGATGACTGTTCACAGGATGATTCGGCTAAAATTATAATGGAATTTGCAGCAGTGGATGCCCGAATTCGGTATTTAAAAACAAATACTTCTTCTGGAAGTCCTACGCTTCCTCGTAATATTGGAATTAAAGCTGCTAAAGGACGTTTTATTGCATTTCTGGATAGCGATGATGTTTGGTTATCTAATAAATTGTCTAGTCAGCTTCCTTTATTTGTAAATAATGATGTTGCTATTGTTTTTTCTTATTATGAGAAAATGGCTGAAGATGGAAGCCGTATGGGAAGAGTAGTCAAATCTGCTTTTTATCACCACTATAAATCTTTATTATGTGGAAATGAATTAGGATGTTTGACTGTAGTCTATGATACACAAAAAATAGGGAAACGTTATTTTAAGTTTATTGGACATGAAGACTATAATCTTTGGTTGGATATTCTCAAAGAAGGATTTATAGCTGTAAATGCAAATGCTAGTTTGGCATTATATAGAGTTCGTCGCAATTCAGTTTCTTCTAATAAATTGAGAGTAATAAAATGGGTATGGCACATTTATAGAGTAGAACAAAAAATAAGTATTTTTCCGAGCCTGTGTTATCTGTTTTTTGATTTAACTAAATCTTATTTTAAATATTTGAAATGAACCTTCTATTTACCGGTGCCTCCGGTTTCTTAGGGCACAATATACTTCCATTATTGAGAGAGAAGTATGAGGTGGAAACAGTTGGATTAACCTCACAAGATAGTTATCAGATAAATATAGCGCAAAACATCCCTAAATTACATAAGCGTTACGATATTGTGTTGCATGCCGCAGGTAAAGCACATTCTGTACCCAAAACGGAAGAGGAGAAGAATTTTTTTTTTGATGTAAACTTACAAGGTACAAAAAATTTATGTGTGGCATTAGAAGACGATAGTATTCCGAAAGCTTTCATCTTTATAAGTACTGTAGCTGTATATGGTTGTGATTTTGGAGAGAATATAACGGAAGAACATCCTTTGAATGGCATAACCCCTTATGCTCTGAGTAAAATACAGGCGGAAAAATATTTGCAGGAATGGTGTATGATACACAATGTAAAATTGAGTGTTATTCGCCCTTCATTAATAGCAGGTTCTAATCCTCCCGGGAATTTAGGAGCAATGATTGAAGGAATAAAGACTGGAAAATACCTTAGCATTAGAAGAGGAAAAGCACGTAAAAGTGTATTGATGGTACAAGATATAGCGAATTTGGTTCCTTTGTTGGTCGAGAAGGAAGGTATATATAATGTTTGTGATACTCACCAACCGACATTTAGGGAATTGGAAACTGTTATATGTACCCAACTAAATAGAAAAATACCTTTATCTATTCCTTATTGGTTAGCAAACATAATGGCTAAAGTTGGAGATGTTTTGGGAGAAAAGGCACCAATAAATACACTTAAACTAACTAAGATAGCAAAGTCATTGACTTTTAGTAATGAAAAAGCTGTAAGAGAGTTAGGATGGCAGCCGATGAGTGTATTAGAAAACTTTAAAATAGAGGAATGAGTCTATTGTTGCCTATATTGGGTGTTGTTTTTGGATTAATTCTTTTAGCTTTTTTTGCTTTTCAATATTGGTTTTATCTGATTAATAAAAATGACTAATTTATTGCACAATCGATAATATGAAGAAAATAGCTTTAATAACTGGTATAACAAGTCAGGATGGTTCATTTCAATAGAGAAAGGATAAGCTATGTAAAGGTTTTAAAGCTAAGACTTTACTCGGCTGGAACCCTACGAAAACAAGCTTTTCTGAGCTTGTGAAGATAATGGTAGAACATGATATGCGATTTGTGAAGAAACTGTATTTGAAAGCGAAAATATCAGAGTAACTATTGGCTTTTCTCAATATCATAATGTATCTTTGTAAAAAGATTAGTGACAATGAGTAAAATTAAGCCGTATAAAGAACAAGAAATTAGTAAGATGTCTGTCAGTGAACCTATTGTAGACTCTACTACTAATGTGCAGAACCGACAGATACCGGATTATGTGCAGGAGGATGTTCGAATTGGTTTGGAACAGTACGAGCGTGGAGAATGTGAAGACGCTTGGGCTTTTTTGAAAACATTGAAACGTTGATGTTTTCGCTTGTTGTCTCTCAACGCGCCAAAGCGCGTATTGCGGAAGTTTCAGATTATATATACGAAGAGTGGGGGCAAAAGGCTCACCGAAGTTTTTTATCTGAATTAGAGCATTGTTTTAAGATTATCGAAATAAATCCTAAAGCTTTCCGGTGTAATACAGAAATGCAGGAAGTGCATGAGTGTGTTGTAACATATTATAATATATTGTATTACACTGTAAAAGGAGATGAGATTCTAATCTTATCTTTAGAAGACACGCGAATGCAACCTGTAAATATTTCTTTTTTGCTAAAGTAATTCTTTCCTCTTTTTCCTTATGGAACTTTTATCCTCAGGGGCTTCCGGGTTCTTGGGTAATAATGTGCGTCCTTTTTTAAAGAAAATGCATGATGTATTATGTAATTATTCTAGTTCTGCTATTTCTGGCGGAACTTTTTTATTTTAAGGTAGCTGATAAGTGTAATATCATTGATAAGCCTAATGAGAGAAGTTCTCATACCCGGATTACTTTGCGTGGTGGTGGAATCATCTTCTATTTTGGAGCATTAGCTTATTTCTTGACTAACCATTGGGAATATCCTTGGTTCATATTAGCTTTAACCTTGATAACGTTTATCAGTTTTGTGGATGATATTCGTTCTATTTCCCAAGGCTTAAGATTGATGTTGCATTTTACTGCTATGGCTTTGATGTTTTATCAATGGGGATTGTTTACTCTTCCCTGGTGGTGGATTATCGTAGCGTTAATTGTTTGTACGGGCATCATTAACGCTTATAATTTCATGGATGGTATCAATGGCATTACAGGTGGTTATTCGCTGGTTATCCTTGGTGCACTGGCTTATATCAATGCTGAAATAGCGCAGTTTGTAGAACCTGCTCTAATCTATACGGTTCTCTGTTCTGTATTGGTCTTTTGTTTCTTCAACTTTCGTAAGAAGGCGAAATGTTTTGCCGGTGATGTAGGCTCTGTAAGTATTGCTTTTATACTTCTTTTCCTGATAGGAAAGTTAATTCTCAAGACTGAGGATTTTAGCTGGATTATCCTTCTGGCTGTTTATGGCGTTGATAGTGTTTTGACTATCGTTCACCGATTGATACTTCATGAAAACATAGGTTTACCACATCGGAAACACATGTATCAGCTTATGGCGAATGAATTGAAAATACCTCATGTGGCGGTGTCACTGGTTTATATGTTTACGCAAGCTGTAATAGTAATAGGATATATATACTGTCGGAATTGGGGCTATTTGTATCTTTTATGCGCTATTTGGGTGCTTAGTCTCATCTATGTGTGGTTCATGAAGAAATACTTTAGACTTCATCTCTAAAATAAGTATAGAAAATAAGATTAGTATGCCTTTTCAGCTTGGGTTATTTGCAGTATCATTGTAGAATGAAAGGAGAGCTTTTAAATCGACTTCGTCCTCGTATAGAATACTTACTTTATAAAATATATCACTAATAATTATATCTCTGGTCAATATATATTATAGTCATAGAATTTTATAACTGATGAGTTCTTAAAAAACTCCCGGCAGATAACTAACATTCTGCCGGGAGTTTTTTTGTTACTTCTTTACGGGAACATTAGCCAGAATATCCAGCAAGTGTTTCCAGAATTTATCTACTGTAGGAATCAGCATCCGTTCATCGGGAGAATGTACGCCTTGCAAAGTCGGACCAAAGGATATCATATCCAGTGAAGGATACTTATCAAGGAACAGACCGCATTCCAATCCGGCATGGATTGCTTTTACCTTAGCATCTACACCGAATAAACGTTTGTAAGATTCGACTGCAATTTCCAGTATTTCGGAGTGGGGATTGGGCTTCCAACCCGGATAGCCGTCACCGAAACTAACTTTGGCTCCACCCATATCAAATACGGTACGTACCATATTGGCAATGTCTTGTTTGGAAGAGGCAGTAGAACTGCGCTGGCTGGTTTCGATACGAATCACATTGCCCGGCTTCATCTTGATAGATGCAAGATTGGTGGAAGTTTCCACCAGTCCGGGGATGTCCTGACTCATGGCATAAACTCCGTGGGGACAAGCATAGAGGCTTTGCAGCAAACGTTTGGTGGTATCTTTATCAATAGCTTTCGCACAAGCATTTTCCGATTCTAAAACGAGTTGTAACGTCGGATCGATTACGGCATACTCTGCCTGTACTTCGGCTGCAAATATATTCAGATCGGCACGCAGATCGTGTTTATTGTCTTCCGGTATAGCGATAATGGCGTGTGCTTCGCGAGCGATGGCATTGCGCAGATTACCACCATCGATTTCGCACAGGTACATATCATACTTCTGGAAAGTCTGGCTAAGGAAGCGGTTCAGTATCTTATTGGCATTGCCAAGTCCCATGTGGATATCTCCACCGGAATGCCCGCCTTTTAAACCTTTCACTTGTACCTTGCAACAGAAATATCCGGCAGGTACATCCACTTCTTTATATGTAAACTCTGCAACGGAGTCTACTCCTCCTGCACAGCCGATAAAGAGTTCACCTTCATCTTCCGAGTCGAGGTTCAGCAAAATATCCCCGTTCATGAAACCTTCTTTCAGGGCAAAAGCACCGGTCAATCCGGTTTCTTCGTCCACTGTAAACAGGCATTCCAGAGGTCCGTGCTGAATACTGCCATCGGCGAGGATAGCCAGTTCAGTGGCTACGCCGATACCATTGTCGGCTCCCAGCGTTGTACCTTTGGCTTTCATCCATTCACCTTCAATCACGGTCTCTATCGGGTCGGTGAGGAAATCATGCTGCACATCGTTGTTCTTTTCGCACACCATGTCGATGTGAGATTGCAGTACAACGGTTTTCCGATTCTCCATGCCCGCTGTAGCGGGCTTTTTGATGAGGACGTTGCCGGCTTCGTCCACCAGCGTTTCCAACTTATGTTTCTCACCGAATGCTTTCAGATAAGCAATCATTTTCTCTTCCTTCTTTGAAGGACGCGGCACTTGGCAGATTTCATCGAAATAATGAAAAACGCCTGCCGGTTTCAGTTCATTCTTTTCCATATTAATTCCTTTATGAATGTTCGTATTTAACCTCTTATTGCTAAATATAGTTAAATCAATTGGCTATTTTATAACCGCTTCTCTTTTTTTATGGTAAAAAAAGCGGGTTAGTCCATACAAAGCCCTATATTTGCACCCACAAAAATAGAGCAAATTGAATGCAAAAGAAAATTTTATTTTCATTTTGCTGAAATGCAGTCTGTTTTCGTATTACAAAAATAGTAGAAATGCTCGATACAGTATTGATAAGTTTGTTAATAGTTGCTATTTGCATTGCATTATTAGGTGTAAAAGTCTTTTTTGTGAAAGGCGGAAAGTTCCCTAACGGGCACGTCAGCGGTAATAAAGCAATGCGGGAGAGAGGTATTGGGTGTGCCCAATCGCAAGACAGGGAAGCACAGAAGAAGCCGCGTTTTTCTATTGATGAACTGGAAAAAGCCTTAAATGATAGTATGAATTAATAATTTTAAAACTATATTTTTTACAAGTTATGAAGAGATTGAACTACCTCGTAAACGGTTTGGCTGCCCTTGCACTTATCGTTTTATTTTCTCAGTGTACAGGTAAAGCTGAAAATCAAACGGCAACTACGTCAGGCCAAGCTTCAGGTGAACTTACTGGGATGAAGATTGCTTATGTTGAAATAGACACGCTTCTGGCACAATATAATTTCTGCATCGACCTGAATGAAGGTATGGTAAAGAAGAGTGAGAATGTTCGTTTGACGTTGAACCAGAAAGCTCGTGAATTGGATAAGCAGAAACAGGATTTCCAGACGAAGTATCAGAATAATGCATATCTTTCTCCGGAAAGAGCACAGCAGGAATATAACCGTATTGCTAAACTGGAACAGGATTTGCAGACTTTGAGTAACAAACTGCAATCAGAGTTGATGAGCGAAAATGAAAAGAATAGCCTGCAATTGCGCGATTCTATCAATGCTTTCCTGAAAGAGTATAATAAGACAAAAGGATACAGTATGATTATCAGCAATACAGGTTTCGACAATCTGTTGTACGCTGACAGCATCTATAACATTACGAAAGAAATCGTAGAAGGATTGAACGCAAGATATTCTTCTCCGGCTCCTAAGAAATAAATAATTTTGATTTAGAAAAGGGTCGTCCCCTTACGTTGTAATCACAATGTAAGGGGACGATTTTTTTATATCTGCACTCCAGGTTTATAAAAACGTACCATTCTTTTGAAGTATCTTCTCAAACTACTTCCAGAGGGAGGTTATCTATTTTCGTTCATGTTTTAATCACCTATATTTGCTCTGTGATTTTTTAATTCTAATTGGAAAAACATGATGAAAAAACTTTGTGTTCTTTTGCTCCTAACGGTGTCGCTCTTTGCCAGTGCCAAAGAGTATACATTCTCACCGGGAGATGTGGAGGCAATGAAGCAGTTGCTGGGGAGTGGAAACTTGCAGCCGGGAGATGCCGTCGTACTGAAAGACGGAACGTATCATAATCTGGAAGAAATACATTTCACCGGTAAGGGTGTTTCCGGTAAACCGATTGTCTGGCGGGCCGAGAATCCCGGGAAGGCTGTTATTGCCGGTAAGTTAAGGCTGAAGATATATGGAGAATATCTGCAACTGGAGGATTTGCTCTTTTATAAGGCATGGGCTATAGGGCATGATATGATTGATTTTCAAGGAGAAAAAGGTGTGTATGCTTCTTATTGCCGGATGACTCGTTGTGTGATTGATGAGTGCAATGATCCTCAGAAAGGTGAACGACCGAATGAAGGAGATGAATATTGGGTCGGATTACGGGGAACCAATAATCGGATAGACCATTGCTACTTTGCTAATAAAAGAGTAGGCGGACTGGTGTTACAGGTGTGGCTGAGTGCTGATAATCACTTGAATAATCATTTGATAGATCATAATTTCTTTGGTGAACGTCAGCCTTACGGTGGCAACGGGGCAGAAATTATTCGTATCGGACATTCCTGGTCTTCCCAATTGGAATCGCGTACGATTGTCGAGGATAATGTCTTTTTCAGATGTAGTGGAGAAAATGAGATTATTTCTGTGAAGTCTTGTCATAATGTGTTGCGCAGAAACTTGTTTTATGAATCTGCCGGTGGATTGGTTTGTCGTCATGGACATTACAATGTGATAGAGTCGAATACATTTATTGGGCATAATCTGCGTGGAACTGCCGGCATCCGTATCATTAACCAAGGACATACGGTTTACGATAATTATATTAAAGATGTAAGGTCATTCGGATTGTTGGTACGTGTGGGAGTCTACGAACGTCCTGCGGCGGAAACGGATGTGAAGCAAGAACCCTTAACTTCATACCATCGGGTAGAGAATGTGGATATCGCTTATAATACTTTTCTGAATAGTTCCTTGGAATTAGGTTCCGGTCGTGGAGAAAAGATGCCGCGCAATGTTCGTTTTGCCCATAACCTGTTTGCAGGGCAAACTCCTGAATTGAAAATAGTAAGGGCGGATGAAGTACTTCCCGGTTTCTTATTTCTGGATAATCAGTGGGCATTTTCAGATAAGAATTCCTTTTCGACTGTCTCTTATGAACAGGTGAGAGAAGGATTTGAGCCGATTGATATGCCTTCCGGTTTGGCACAAAAGGAAAAAGAACGGATAGATGCCTGTATCTTTACTGCCGGTCCGACATGGTATAAGGCGGTGAAAGAGAATGTTAACCATATCAATACGAATCGCTAATTTATGAGAAATACATTATTGGATATGAAGTCTATATTATCAAAATCTTTTCTTTTGTTCCTGTTGCTGGGAGTGGCGGGAGTAAGCATACAGGCAGGTGAATTGTATCCCTGGCAATTAACGAGTGACTCTTTATTGTTGTTTGAAGGTACTACTTATCGTTATACAGTGGATACTCCCGAGAATGAAGGGTTAAGTTCCACTTTGCCGTCAGTTGAAACTCTGAAGGAACAATTGATTCATTCCGGTTACGGTGTTTATCGTCTTTTCACTTCTGCCGGACAGGAGAAAACAGAAGGTTTTCCGGTTCATGGCGATTATTTGCAATCAACTTCTAAAAAGCGTTTGCCTGTAGGGGTACGTAAAGGGGCATTGCCGCCTGTAATAAAGTTGAACCGTACTGCATTCACGATAAAGACTGCGGGAAATCTGACACTTGATTTTTATGCCGGACAACGTAGCCCGATGACCACAGTTTCTATCCGTGTACCGGAAGGAATTGATGTAACATTGGACAATACAACGGTAAATGTAATAGGTCGTGGAGAAGTAATTCTACGTGATTTGCCCAAACAATCTATCGGAAGAACCGGAACCAACTATTCTTATAAAAAGGTTGGAGATGTGGAAATTCGTAAAGATGGGAAGAAAGGCACTCTGTTGATCTTTAAAAATTTGGATTTCCGTCCCTCTAACGGACCTGATATCCGTCTTTGTTTCCGTGGAGTGGCAATACCAAAGAAAGGTAATTATACATTCGAGGCTGATTATATAACCTCTCAACCTGAAGTTTTGCATAGTCCGGTTGCTGCTGCAACTTTCGAGGGTGTTACGACCGTCTCCGATTTTACCCGTACTCCCTTACATGCATTTACGTATAAAAAGGATTGGGATTTATCATTCACTTCTTTCTACTGGACAGCGCCCCGTAATGCGGAGTCTGTGACTTTATTATTGTCTGAGGATCGGGGTAAGACTTGGAAACCTGCAAGAACAGAGATATTGCCGGACGATGATTTTGCTGCTGCCGGTCGGTTGACCCCTAATCAATTATACGCTTTTAAACTATTAGTGAAAGGAGGAGATAATCAGGGAGAATCAAATATAGCCTGGTTCTATTCCGGTCTGCAGGATATCAAAACTACAGGAGTAAAAGGAGATGGAATAGCAGACGATACGGAAAACATTAACAAAGCTATTAGTGAAATGAATAAGTTGGGTGGGGGTATTCTGAGATTCACGGCAGGTACCTATAATGTGCGGACGGTTCATCTATTGAGCAATGTCTGGCTACATCTGGATGCAGATGCCATAATTCAGGGACTTCCGGGTGGCGATGCGCCGGAAACGACTTGGTTTAGTGACCGGGCTTACCGTTCGGGACTTTCGCCTACCGATCCGCGCCCTTATGCCGATCCGGAAAACTATCTGACGAAGCAGGATGTGGGACATACATTTTTCCGTAATGCAATGTTCTTTGGAGAACGTATTGATAATGTGAAAATTGTGGGTACAGGCCGTATCACGGGTAATGGTAATTTGGTTACTTCTGATAAAGTAATGAATAACGCTCCCGAGAAACGCTGCGACAAAATGTTCTCTTTGAAACTTTGTACCAATATTGAAATTGGAGGCTGGAATATAAATAAGGATATGTGGTATGATCCGCAAAAAGATGAGCCTTACTATATAGATGCGGATAACCGGAAGAATTATGACGTCAGCAATATGCTGCATATAGACCAGGGAGGGCATTTTGTTTTGCTGGCTACAGGTACCGATGGTATCCATGTGCACGATACTTACTTTGCCAAACATAATACCCGGAATGCCCGTGATATCTACGACTTTATGGCGTGCAATGACGTAACGGTGACGAACATTTACTCGCGCGTCAGTTCGGATGACATCGTGAAACCGGGGTCGGATTGTTCATTAGGCTTTACCCGTCCGGTATGTAACTATATGGTACGTAATATAGTTGGAGATACCAATTGTAACCTGTTCCAGATAGGTTCGGAAACAGCGGATGATATTCAGGATTTATACGTGGATAATATCTATGTGCTGGGAGCCAATAAAGCAGGTTTTTCTATATCTACTAATGATGGTGGTCATATAAAGAATGTCTATCTGAATAGCGGGAAAACCGGACCGATACATTCTCGCTCGATAATGCATCGCACCCGTGCTCCGTTCTTCATATCCATATCCAATAGAGGTCGTGTGTTGGGTGCCGATGTTGCTCCGTTTACTTTCACGGAAAATGGAAGCGTACGTAAGGAATTGCTGGTGACCAACTCTGATATCGGACAAGTGGAGAATATTGTGATTTGTGGAGTAGACATTGATGAGGTTTATGGTGGAAGTTCTTTCCGGGGAGATCGCTGGAAAGCATACGATGGTTCTCAAAATACGGCAACTCCTATCATCGCTGGTTTCAAACTGCCGGATACGGAAGTTGTAGAAGGAGGACTGACATTCCGTTTGCCGAATGGTCAGCATACGGGGTATATTAAGAATGTACAGTTCCATGATGTGAATTTGCTTGTGAAAGGTGGACATCCGGTAGAAGATGCAGAGGCGTATCCGCCTGAAATCGGGGTGGGACGTTATAATGTAGGTGATTTGAAAATACAACCTTCTTTTGGTTTCTGGGCGCGTCATGTGAAAGATTTCATATTGGATAATTGTAGGATTAATGCTGAGCAGAAAGATGGACGTTATGCAGTAGTATTGGATGATGTAATTGGTGCTGAGATTAAGAATCTACAGGTAAAAGCAAGCGTTACGGATAAAGAAAATGTGAAATCAATGCGTAGTAAAGAGATTATTATCAAGTAGTATGAAGCGTATCTATTTATATTTTAAAGAAAAGGTTGAGAAGAAGGAGTTTTCCTCCAGAGGGATGCGAGTTTTCCTCTTTTGGGGACTCGGTCTTTTTTCCACTATCTGGTTTCTGGTACGGGTTATTCCGAAACCTTCCCGTGCCAGTTATCCATGTATGCAGACAGCAGCACCATTAATGTCCGCTTTTGTCATGTATTTACTCTCGTTCACGGGAGTCTGGGTGAGCCTGCGTAAGTTGTGCGAGGCATTCCGTAATAGAAAAGCAGTGATAGGTTTTTGGGCTTTTGCAGGTCTTTGTTTTTTCGGGACTTTGATGTTGGTAGAAAACAGTACTGACCTGTTGGCACAAGCTTTTCTTCCGGCGAGAGAACCGCGTATGGCATGGGGAAAGAATAATCCGGTGGGGGAGGCGAAAGGTATTTATCCGGGTCGGGTGGTATGGGCCCATGCGCCGGGTGCCGCCACATGGGAGAAAGGAGACGGCTTTTGGTTTGAAGATCGCTGGAATAATCAGGCAGATGCCGACTGGCTTCTAAACCAGTCTCTCTTGTCTTTGACCGGAGAAAAGAAAGAAAAGGCGGCTTGGAAATCTCTTTTTCTTTATTTCAATCAGCAGCATGGCAAAGGGAAGCGTGGATATAAGAAAGGAGAAAGGATTGCTATCAAGATTAATCAGAATAATACTTTCTCCCATGAAGATTGTGAGCAGTTGAATGCTTCTCCGCATCTGACGCTTGCTTTGCTTCGTAGTTTGGTGAATGACGGCGGAGTGCCTCAAGAGCAAATCACAGTATTTGATGCCAGCCGTTTTATTACGAAAGCTCTTTATGATAAATGTCATGCCGAATTTCCCGGTGTTGTATATCTGGATAATGAAGGTGGAAATGGGCGTACCCGATCGACTTATACGGCAGATGCCATTCCATATTCAGCTGATAATGGCCGTTTAGCGAGAGGATTGGCAAACTGTGCACTTGAGGCTGATTATCTGATAAATATGGCATTACTGAAGGGACATGGCGGACAGGGGGTAACACTCTGTGCGAAAAACTGGTATGGAGTAACGGACATCAACCGGGACTTCCGTAAAAATCAGCATAATAATTTCAATCAGGACCGTGGTGGAAAACCGCGCTATATGACCTTTACCGATTATATGGCACATAAGGATCTGGGACAAAAGACAATGCTCTTTCTGATAGATGGCCTGTACGGTTCGGAAAAGGTGAATGGAGCGCCTTCCGGTAAATGGAAGATGTCACCGTTTAATGGAGACTGGCCTTGCTCACTGCTGGCTTCCCAGGATCCGGTAGCCATTGACGCGGTGGGTATTGATTTCCTGAGTGCAGAGTTTCCGCGTATGGCCGATGTGGATTATTGCGATATGTATCTGGTAGAAGCTGCTCTGGCAGACCGCCCGTTGTCCACTACTTTTTATGATCCGGAAAGAGATGGCACAGGAGTTGGCAGTCTCGGAGTCTTGGAACATTGGAATAATCCGGAAGAAAAGAAATATAGCCGCAATATGGGGAAAGACATTGGAATAGAGTTAGTCTATTTACATAAATAAGATACTGTCTGCTTGGTTGAGACGATTTTTCAAGTATTTGATGGAATACTGATAATCGTCTCTTTTTTATCTGCCTATTTTTGTAACCATGAAAGATAATCCTTATATATCTAATGAAATGAATACAAAAATAAAAAAATGGTTCTTTAAGACTTGTCCGAAGAGTGGACGGATTGTTGGAATCAACAAGAAAAATGTTGTTTTGAAGATTTGTTTTCCTCTGTTCGGATTAGCTGCTTTGATTTGGTTTCTGATACGTGTTGTGCCGAAACCTTCGAGGATAGAATATCCCTGTCAGCAAATCGCTGCTCCTATCGCTTTTTCTTTTGTAGCTTTTATCAGTAGCACATTGGTTGGATTTAGTACGTGGAAACGTTTCAAACTTTTGTGGCATTCCCGTAGGTTCTATATGGGCTTATCCGTATTGGCAGTTGGTATATTACTGTCGGGTACCTTATATATAATGTCTGTGGATAATTCTCTGATGGGGCAGGTTATTCGTAAGCAGATAGATAATGGTACTGATATGGGACGTTTTGTGCCTATTGACGCTCCCAACACTCCGATGGGAGTAGCCAGAGGAATTCATCCGGGGCGGGTGGCATGGGCACATGATCCGAAAGCTGCTGTCTGGGATGGAAAAAGAGGACTTTATTCGGATCCGGATAATAACAGTCAGACACGGGTCGATGATATGATGGAGGGAGTGATAATTGCACTGACCCGCCAGAATACGATTGATAAAGCATGGGATGAATTGTTCAGAACCTTTAATTATAAGAAGGGTAAAGGTGCAGTAAAGTATAAGAAAGGTGAGAAGATTGTTGTCAAAATCAATCTGAATGACAATGGTGGAACTAATATCATTGATGCTACTCCGCAGTCTGTGTATTCTTTGTTGCATCAATTGGTAGATATCATGAAGGTTCCTCAGAACTGTATTACGGTATATGATGCACAGCGTCGGGGCATTTCGGCTGTTTACGATTATGTACATCCGGTTTATCCAAATGTCAATTATCAGAATTGGGGGGGATTTGTTCCCGATGTAATTCGTTATTCCAGTGAGATTACCGATGCCGGTGCCCGAAGTTTGGCACGTGCGGCTTATGAAGCCGACTATATGATTAACATGGCATTGATGAAAAGGCACTCTGAACCGACCGATAAATGGCGGGACAGTGCCGGACAGACAGCTATAACTGCTACCGGTAAGAATCAGTTCGGTTCAATAGGCAATGTACCGCCCTTGCATCTTTCTATTCGTGATTGGTCTTCTTTCCGTGGTATGGGTACTTATAATAGCATTGTCGATCTGATGGCTCACGAACGTATAGGTGGAAATACCTTAGTATATCTGGTGGATGCTATGTACGTAAATCCCAAACATAACGGAAAAGCGGTACGTTTCCAACTTCCCCCGTTCAATAACGGTTGGACTTCCAGTTTCCTGGCTTCCAATGATCAGGTTGCTATTGAATCAGTGGTACTTGATTTTATTTATTCGGAACTTCCTTTGTGTGCCAATGCCGACAACTTTCTTCATGAAGCGGCGAATATAGGCAATCCTCCTTCGGGGATAGCTTATATCGGAAAAGAACAAGGTAGCCTGGGCGTACATGAACATTGGAATAACCCAACGCACCGGATGTACAGCCGTAATCTGGGCACAGGTAAAGGAATCGAATTATACAGAGTTCCATTGAATGAAAAGCGTCCGGCAATAGAATACTTCTACGCAGATGAAAATGCCTTGCATTATAAAACATCCCATGCAGAAGAAGTACGATTGAATGGAAAACGTTTGGAAGATGCAGAAGGTATCATCCCTTTATCTATCTCTAAAACGACTGCTTTTAATCTGGAGGTTTTGGTAAATAAAAAAGTAACATCTTCGCAACGTGTAGTGGTACGTCGTTTGGAGGATATAGGGATATGCCAGGCTAAAGATATGGAAAGGCAGGGTTCTGCATTCTTGAATGAGGATGGTTCGGTAGAATTCAAAGGTGAAAAAGGTAGCTCTGAAGGAAGTGTGAGTTGGAAAGTAAATATTCCACATAAAGGTGAATATTACTTAGTAGTATCTTATACGGGTGGCAATCCGGTTCCTTCTTACTTATATATTAATGGAGAGAAAATCAGTGAGAATATCGGCTATTTGGCTACATTGGGTGAGAAGCGCGGAGAGTTTGTTTTTCCTATAGTGTTGGCAAAAGGTACCAATGAACTGCGTTTGGAACATCCGGGACGGCGCAGTAATAAGATATATGCAGTGAATATAGCAAAGGAAATTAAATAGTTAATTTATAAATACTAACCATGAAAACGAAAAAGAATTTATTACTGTTGTTGATGTTATTTGTTCTGCCATTCACTTTGCAGGCTGAAACATTCAATGTGAAGAAGTACGGTGCACGGGGAAATGGTAGAAAGATGGATTCACCGGCCATTCAGAAGGCAATTGATGCTTGTTATAAAGCAGGTGGTGGAACGGTGCTTGTACCTGCCGGAACCTATTTGTCTGCTACCATCGTGCTAAAAGATAATGTAACTTTGCATTTGGAGAAAGATGCCCTTATTCTGGGCACTACCGATTATAAAGCTTACGATAACCTTGATCCTTTTACGGAAGGCCTGGGTATTGATGTCGGTTGGGCATTGCTGGTAGCGGTGGATGCTAAAAATGTGGCATTGGAGGGTGAAGGTGCTATCGATGGTCAAGGTTCGGCTTTGAAAGAGCGGCATATAAAAGTAGATACCCGCCCGGAAGGACAGCGTTGGGGATTGCGCCCTTTCCTGTTGCGCTGGGTTCGCTGTGAAGGGGTACGTGTGGAAGGGGTTACTTTAAAATATGCAGGTGCCTGGACTTCCCACTATTTTCAATGCCGTAATGTGAATATCCATAATGTGACGATCCGCAGCTTTGGAGTAGCCCATAATGACGGTATTAATATTGATGGTTGCCAGCATGTACGCATTAGTAATTGTGATATTGTCAGTGGTGACGATGCTCTTTGTTTTAAGACTACTGCCAGTAAAATGGGATGTGATGACATTATTGTTACAGATATGAAGTTGAAAAGTAATCAGGCAGGCATCAAGATGGGAACAGAATCTATGGCAGGATTTGAGAATATCAAGATTAGTAATTGCCATATTTATGATACCAAGAATGGAGGTATTAAGCTGTTCTCTGTAGATGGAGCCCATTTGCGCAATGTGGAAATCTCTGATATCACGATGGATGAAGTACGTACGCCGATGCTATTTCGTTTGGGTGCCCGCCTGAGTGTATTCCGTAAACAGGAAGATACCCAGCAGCCTATCGGCGTCTTTGAAAATGTAACAATACGTAATGTGAAAGCGGTGGCTGCCGATAAGGCTCAACTGACGCCTCCTTCCGGCATTCTGATTACAGGTATTCCAGGACATTACATCACAAACCTGACTTTGGAAAACATTCATATTCGTTTATTGGGTACAGGAACTCCTGAGGATGCCTTGTCTCAGGTACCTGAAGCTATCGATAAATACCCGGAGGTGAAGACTTTCGGTCCTAAGATTCCGGCATACGGAGTATGGGCACGCCATGTGAAAGGGTTGAAGCTGAAGAATGTTACGTTTGAGTTGAAGAACCCCGATGCTCGTCCTGAGATTATTTGTGAAGATGGGGATATGCAAATATATAAATGATGAATATGCGAAGAACTATTAGTGTAATGTTAGTTGGAATTTGTGTATTGGTTTCTGCCAATGCTCAGACACAGACACTGTTTCCTGTTACCAGTCCGAATGGTTCTGTTTCTTTATCATTGAAACTGAAGGAAAAGTCGCTTTATTATGAAGTAGAAAAGAATGGAGTAAATGTATTGGATGAGGCACCCATACGTTTTACTATCGATGGTTCAGAACTCTGTAATTCTGTGGATATATTATCTTCGGATAGTTATAAGACAGATAATACATATCCTATTCGGGGAAGCCATTCTCTCGCTGTGGACAAGAGTAATGGACGGACTTTCAAATTGCAGAATACGATTTTAAAGATAAATTTTACTATAGAGGCGAGAGTTTATAATGATGGTGTTGCTTTTCGGATAATACTTCCCGGGAAGCAAGGGGAGATGAGAGTTCCCGATGAGCACACTATATTTACATTGCCAAAGGGAAGTATCGTGTGGTATCATGATATGTACTGTCATTATGAAGGTATTCACCAGAAGAAAGAAATCTCTGAGATTATGCAGGGAGAATGGGCGGCTCCTCCCGTAACGGTCCAATTACCTGGAAAGACCGGATATCTTTGCATTACGGAATCCGCTTTAATGAATTATGCAGGGATGTCTTTGCAGGCAAATGGCAAGAATGGTTTTGAAACAAAATTAGGGCATGCACAACCAGCCGGATATCCTTTTGCTCATGATTATAGTTTGGCGGAGGCACGGCGATTGTCACAACCGGCTATTCTTGCTGGTACGATTACCACTCCTTGGCGTACCATTATAATAGCCGATGATTTGAATGAGTTGGTAAATTCGGATTTGATTACCAATTTAGCTCCTGCACCTGATGAACGATTATTTCCTAAAGGAGTACAGACAGACTGGATAAAACCGGGACGTTCCGTGTGGTGCTGGTTGGATGGTGGAGCGCGAACTGTGGAGGGAATGAAAGAATTTTCTAAATTTGCAGGAGAACTGGGATTTGAGTATAATACGGTAGATGCTTTCTGGTATCGTTGGACGGATGAGCAGCTAAAAGATTTAGTAGACTATTCATCTCAGTTCGGAGTGAAGATCTGGTTGTGGCGTCACGGACGTGATATGCGTGATCCGCAGAAGCGGAAAGAGTTGTTTGAGCGTTGTCATCGTCTGGGAGTTGTTGGCTTGAAGCTGGATGCTTTTTCACATGAATCCAAAGAGTTCATAGACCTATATCAGGCATGTTTGAAAGAAGCGGCAGAATATAAACTGATGCTTAATATTCATGGAAGCAATAAGCCGGCAGGAGAGGTGCGTACGTGGCCGAATGAAATGAGTCGTGAAGGTATCCGTGGTCTGGAATATGGTAAAAACCAGTATGAATGGAGTACACATAATACTACGTTGCCTTTTACGCGTTTGATAGCAGGAGCTGGAGATTATACGCCTGTTGTTTTTGGAGAACGCCGTTTGGAAACCTCGTGGGTACATCAAATTGCTACTGCCCTTGTTTTTAATTCTTCTGTCATATTCTTCGGTTCGCATCCGAAAACAATGCTGGATAATCCGGCAGTAAAATTACTGAAGCAGATACCCGCAACCTGGGACGAAACAGTAGTGTTACCGTCCAGCCGGATTGGTGAAACTGCTGCATTTGCGCGTAGAAGTGGTAAGACATGGTTTTTGGCAGTTCTGAATGGGCAAAATGAGCGTTCCTTACAATTCCCTTTGTCATTTTTGGGTGATGGTTGGTATGAAGGGATGGTGTTGAATGATCGTCCTGCTGATGCGGCTTCTATCAAGACGGAACGTGTGTTTTGTCGGAATACGGATGCTCTTACAGGGCATATGCGTGTGGGTGGAGGATATATTGTGATGTTTACCCCTCAGGAATAATTAGTGACTATACAAAAAATGAATACCATGAAAAAACTATTGAATACAGCATTATTGCTGTTTGCAGTATTAATGACGTCTTGTACAGCTCCTGATGCATGGGAGTTAGTATCTAAAGACAGCAACATCCGTTTTGTCTTGGAAAATAAACAAGAAAATCTTAGTTACTCTGTCTTTTATAAAGATGGAGTGGCGATGGAGAAATCTCTTTTAGGGCTGGTTATGGATAATTGTGAGTATGGAAAAAACGCACAATTTGTTTCCGCTTCTGCTGTGAAAGATATCTCTAATGCTTATCAGCTAAAATCCGGTAAGAAAATGAATACTACGGAAGAGTGTCGCGAACAGACTTTTACTTTCCGTACCAAAGAGGATAAACAGTTTAATTTGATTGTGAGAATATATAATGATGGAGTGGCTTTCCGTTATGAACTACCCGGAGAGGATGGACAAATGCACACTATCCAGGCCGAGCATACGGAATTTGCCGTACCCGTAAATGGAAAAGCTTGGATACATCCGTATGACTGGAACGATCGTCACAAACCGAGTTATGAACAATATTGCCAAAGTGAAATAGATATCCGTTCGGAATGTGGACATGGACGTGGTTGGGCATTCCCTATGTTATTCAACACCAACGGAGTCTGGATGATGATAACGGAAGCTCACCTGGATGGCTCATATCCTGCTACTCATATTGATAATGCCGGAACAGGTAAAGCCTATAAAATCCGCTTTCCGGAACCGGATGAACCAATTGTACCGGATGCAGTAGAACCGGTATCGGAATTACCGTGGTTCACTCCCTGGCGTGCCATTATCATAGGAGACAATCTGAATACCATATTCCAGACACAAATGATTTCACACCTGAATCCTGCATCTGTAGTGAATGATGAATCCTGGATAAAGGCAGGACGCGCTTCCTGGAGTTGGTGGTCTAATGGCGGTACTCCACGTGATTATAAAGCACAGCTGAAATATGTGGATCTTAGCGCTGAAATGGGTTGGGAATATATGCTGATTGATGCAGGCTGGCAACGCATGGGCAATGGTGGTACTATGGAAGATGTTGTGAAATACGCACAGCAAAAGGGAGTAGGTGTCTGGTTATGGTACCATTCCGGTGCAGGGCGTGACAGCGATTCTATACCGACGCACCGTCTGATGAGCGATCCGGAATTACGTCGTGCGGAAATGCAACGCATCAGTGAAATTGGCGTGAAAGGAATTAAGGTCGATTTCTTTGATACAGATAAACAACGCATCATCCAACTTTATCCGGCTTTATTGAAAGATGCGGCAGATAATCATTTGCTGGTAGATCTTCATGGTGCCACTTTACCCCGTGGTTTTGAACGTACGTATCCGAATATGCTGACCACGGAAGCTATCCGGGGTGCGGAAACTTTGGGGCGTCAGGAACGTTGCGACCAGGCAGCAAAACACAATGCTACTGTACCTTTCACACGCAATGTGGTCGGTTCTATGGACTATACCCCGGTGACTTTCTCTGATAAAGTACGCCAGGGGGTACCTGCTATACGTAAGACAACTATGGGGCATCAGTTAGCTCTTGCAGTAGTCTTTGAATCCGGTTTCCAATGTTTTGCTGATAAAGCGGAGTCTTATCTTTCCTTGCCGGAACAACCCAAACAATTCCTGAAAGATGTTCCTGCTGCCTGGGACGAAAGCATCTTGTTGGCTGGCTATCCGGCTGATTATGCTGTTGTGGCACGTCGTTCCGGTGATATTTGGTATATTGGCGGTATCAGTGGTAAGGAAGAAGAACGTGAAATAGAATTTACCTTGCCTGCCGGATGTGAAGGTAAATCATTCACTATGATTATAGATGGAAAAGATAAGGATAGTTTTGACTACATGCCTGTAGAAAATACAAATGGGACGGTAAAAGTGAAAGTTCTTCCGAACGGTGGCTTTGCCGGTATGATTCGATGATAATAACGCTATTGTAACAAAATGGAAAGAATGAAGAAAATTTTGATTGTAGGGGCGATGGCCCTGTTGATGCTATGTCCTGCCAAAGCACAGATTGCATGGCAGCAAGTGGAGCCTGGCGTCTGGAAAGGCGTGGTAGGCACTCCTGAAGAATATTCATTATTGGGTGTGGCCGGTGTCACGCCACAAAAGGAAGGTTTTGCCCGCTTGCCGGAGGTGACATTGCCTGAATTGGCGAACGAAATTGTAGGTTCCATACAAGATGGTAAAACAAGTCTCCGCATTCCTTTGCAACGCAAAGAACAGTTGTACGGCTTTGGACTGAACTTTCAGACGGTACACCAGCGTGGCAAGATCCTGAACTTGCATGTAGATCATTATGGTGGACGTGATAATGGGCGTACACATGCTCCTGTCCCTTTTTATATTTCCAGTTCCGGTTATGGAGTACTGATTAATTCGGCACGTTATCTGACAGTATATGCAGGTAGCGGCGCACGTAAGGACAGTCCGAATGCTCCGGTGGCTAAAGACCGTAATCTGGATAAGACCTGGACATCGGCTCCTTATTCGGATGCCGTTTCGATCTTGGTTCCTGCTCCGGGTGCTGAAATTTATCTGTTCGCCGGGCCTACTCCTATGGATGTTGTCCGTCGTTATAACCTGCTCTGTGGAGGAGGTACATTGCCTCCGCGTTGGGGGCTGGGTTTTACGCAACGTACAAAGAAGCTCTATACAGCCGAAGACGTGAAGAACGAAGCGGATGAATTTGAACAACGTGGTTTCCCGTTGGACTTCATCGGACTGGAACCGGGTTGGCAAAGCAAAGCGTATCCTTGTACCTTTGAGTGGGATGCTACCCGCTATCCGGATCCCGCCGGCTTTGTGAAAGATATGTTGGCTAAAGGAGTACGCATCAACTTATGGACAAACCCATACGTATCTCCCGATTCAAAGATATATAAGGATATGTATCCGGTAAGCGGCTCACACACTGTATGGTGTGGCATCGTGCCCGACTTGGCAGGTGAGAAAGCCCGTAAAATTTGGATGGATAAGCTGGAGCAAGAACACGTGAATATCGGTGTCAGCGGTTATAAAGTGGATGAAGTGGATGGATACGACCGTTATGTCTGGCCGGATGTGGCTACTTTCCCCAGTGGAATTGCTGCCGAACAGATGCGTCAGACTTATGGCTTGTGGGTGCAACGCACTACTGCGGAATTATACAAGAAGCGTAATCAACGTACCTTCGGATTGGTTCGTGCATCAAATGCCGGTGCTGCTTCCTTCCCTTATGTGATTTATAATGATTATTACAGTCATCAGGACTTCATTACCGCTCTGATTAACTCTGGATTTAGTGGTGTATTGTGGACTCCGGAAGTACGTAGTTCCAGTTCATCGGAAGACTGGTTACGCCGTTTCCAGTCTGTAGTATTTTCACCGATGGCAATGATTAATGCTTGGGCAAGCGGTACGAAGCCCTGGACATTCCCCGAAGTAGAGAATCAGATAAAAGAGTATGCAATGCTGCGTATGCAGATGATGCCATACTGGTATAGTGAATTTGCACGTTATCATTTCGATGGTATTCCTCCATTCCGTGCCATGAATCTGGAAGCGGGTTTCAATCCTGAACAAGGAACTACAGCGAAACTGTCGGATGCAAATCTGGAAGAGAATCCTTATCTGGAAGCGGTTTCCAAGGAAATTAAGGATCAGTATATGGCTGGTGAATATCTGTTGGTAGCTCCTATGTTCAAGGGCCAGAAAGAGCGTACAGTGGTATTGCCTAAGGGAGACTGGTACGATTTCTATACGGGGAAATATGTGGGTAATGGCGAGAAGATTACTGTTACACCGGGCTTGGACCGTATTCCGGTATATGTAAAGGATGGGGCTATCCTGCCATTTATGGAGGCTCGTCTGCATGCACCGAAAGCAGGCGAGAAGGTGAATCTGGAAATTCGTCATTATGGAAAAGCGGATGGTGCTTACCGGCTGTATGATGATGACGGTGAAACATTCGATTATGAGAATGGCGCCTATTCCTGGCGTGATATCATTGTGACACGAGATAAGAAAGGCAAGCTGAAAGGTGTTATATCAAAAGCTGAAAAAGGGAAACCGAACAGCATTGCCAATGTAACCTGGAAGTTTATGACAGAAGAATGATAAGATTATGAAGAATATATTGACGACCTGTTTATTTCTCTGCCTTCTCCTCACGGTGCATGCAGCAGATAATCCAAATGTGAAGAAACTCTTCACCGTTACATCCGGCGAACTGAAACTGACCTTTATGGTGGGTACGGACGATCGCCTTTATCAATTGGGCTTTGGAGATGCTGCCCGTGAAGTAGAGCCTCCTGCAAAGATACCCTCACGTGAGTGGGAATTTCTTCCTTCTTATGGAAACGGTGTCCTGACAGAACCGGCTATCCAGGCAACTCATGTAGATGGGAATACATCTACGGAACTTCACTACGCCGGACATCGTACTGAAGCGCTGGCCCCGGGTATCGAACAAACCGTTATTTCACTGAAAGACCCTGCCTATCCTTTCAGCGTGGATATCTATATCAAGTGCTATGCAGATAATAGTATGATGGAAATCTGGAATACCGTTACTCATAATGAGAAAGGCAAAGTCATCTTGCATCGTTTTGCTTCTGCTGCCCCGGTGGTAAAAGCAAAGGAATACTGGCTTACTCAATTCTCGGGTAACTATAAGCGCGAAGCGACCCTCAATGAAGAACGCCTTTCGGAAGGAGTCAAGATTCTGGATTCCAAGTTAGGCATCCGTGCGCATCAGATGCGTATTCCTTCTTTTATCCTCTCCCTGAACGGACCGGCTAAAGAGAATGAAGGTGAGGTACTGGCTGCTTCTTTGCGTTGGAGTGGCAGTTTCCAGTTTGCTTTCGATGTAGACTGGAACAAGAACCTGCGTTTGCTGACCGGTATGAATCCTTTGGGCTCGCAGTACAATCTGGAGCGTGGCGGTACATTTACTACACCCGCCATTCTCTACACGTACAGTAAGCAGGGTAAGGGAGAAGCCAGCCGTCGTTTCCATCGTTGGGCTATGGCAAATGCCATCCGCGATGCAGAAAAAGACCGCCCTGTATTGCTGAACAACTGGGAGGCTACGCACTGCGATTTTGATGAAGACCGCCTGAAGCAACTCTTTGACGGTGCCCGCCAGGTGGGTGCTGAACTTTTCTTATTAGATGATGGCTGGTTCGGAAACGGACCTTACTCCCGTGATGATGATAAGCATGGTTTGGGAGATTGGGACCCTTCTACCAAGAAGTTACCAAAGGGGCTGTCATATATTGCCAAAGAAGCATTGAAGCGTAAAGTTGGCTTCGGTATCTGGCTGGAACCCGAGATGGTGAATCCTCAAAGTGAACTTTATCAGAAACATCCCGATTGGATCATTACTCAATCCAAGCGTGAACCGATACTGGGTCGCCATCAGGAAATACTGGACCTTACCCGTCCCGAAGTACAGGCTTTTGAATGGGACATTATCGACAAAACCTTGCGGCCTAACCCGGATATCACTTATGTGAAGTGGGATTGTAACCGCTATATCACCCAGCCCGGCTCTTCTTATTTGCAGCCTGCCGATCAGAGTCATCTCTGGATAGACTATAACTGGGCGCTTTACCGTCTGATGGATCGTTTTGCCAAAGGCTTCCCCAATGTGATGGCCATGCTTTGTGCAGGCGGATCGGGACGTGTGGACTATGGCGCAATGCCCTATTTCCATTCCTTCTGGCCCAGTGACAACACAGATCCGTTGGGACGTATCAAGATACAATGGGGCTTCTCACATTTCTTCCCTGCAAATACGATCTCCGCTCATGTCACCCGTATGGGTAAACGTCATTTGAAGATGGCAATAGATGTGGCATTGAGCGGTGCATTCGGAATAGACTTGGCATTGGATAAGGCTACGGCTGAAGAACGCGCGCAGATTGCTGATGCTGTGAAATTGTATAAAGAGCGTATCCGTCCGTTGGTGATGCATGGTGAACTTTATCGCCTGGTTTCTCCCTATGAGTCGCCACTGGCTTCTTTGAGTTATGTTTCAACAGATAAGGAAAAGGCGGTTGTTTACTTCTACCAGACTAAAGATGGCAATGAACTCCGGGTAATGCTTGGTGGACTTGATGCCCATAAGAAATATCGTGTGGAGGAAGTAAGTCTGGCAAAGGGAGTGACTTCCCGTTTCCCTGCCAATGGCAAGGTATTTACGGGAGCGGAACTGATGGAAAAAGGTCTGGAGAATCCCTTGAATACCCAGTTTGAGAGTGCAGTATTGATATTAATAGCAAATAATTAAACACAATAACCTTATGAACTTGAGAAGAACCTTATTACTTTTCTCTTTCATCTTTGCCGGTTCGCTGGCCATTGCGCAGCCGAAAGATCGTTGGACTATTCAGGATGATGGAGCTATTCGCTGGGATATCAATGACAAAATCCCGCACAGTGATCATCTGGAGATGAGTGGGCAACAACTTTCCGTTGTCCTTCGTTACGGTGTGGATGCGCAGAAGCGTTTCCATCTGAACCGCAGTCTTGTTTTTCCTATGCTTCGTATGCATCCCAATAAGACACAGAACAATCTGAAGCAACGTTTCGATGTGAATATTCCCGCTTTAGTTACAGTGGATGATCAAACCCTGCTGAATGAAGAAGTACGCGACGTGACCTTCGATGGTATCATGCGCGTGGAAAGCAGTTTCGGCTATGTTCACCGGCGCAAAGAACTGAAAGATGCCGTGCAATTGACGCGTGTACTTTATCCTTCTACCAATGCTGCGCGCTATTGTGAGGAATATACTTTCAAGAATAGTAGTCCTAATCAGATCACATTGCGGGTGCCTGAGTGGCGAGTTGCCTATACTACTCCTAAAGAAGCCGGTGTATATGGTGCCTACCGCATTGAAGCGGGGCTTTCCAAAAGTGGTACATTTGTTTTGAAACCGGGCGAAACGCTTGAATTCTATGCCATCTTCTCGGGACGGAAGTTGGCGGACGCTTCGTCTGCCCAGGAGGATACGGCTTTTTCCCGCATCAATATCCTTAGCGAACGTGCCGGACGTGAAGCACTTATCAGTCAATGGTGGAGCAATCTGGTTTTGGACACACCCGATCCCGTGCTTAATCGCATGTTTGCCTTCGCCAAACTACGTGGTGCCGAAAGCATCTATCGCACGAAAGGCGGATTGATGCATGGTCCCGGTGGTGAAGCCTATTATGCGGCTGTCTGGGCTAACGACCAGGCAGAGTATATCAATCCTTTCTTCCCCTTTCTGGGTTATGAGATTGGTGATGAGTCTGCATTGAACTCTTTCCGCCACTTTGCCCGCTATATGAATCCGGAGTATAAACCTATTCCGAGTTCCATCATCTCCGAAGGTGTCAGCTTCTGGCATGGTGCCAAGGATAGGGGAGACGGTGCGATGATTGCTTACGGTGCCGCACGCTATGCGTTGGCTCGTGGAGACAAGGCGGAAGCGCGTGAACTGTGGCCTCTGATCGAATGGTGTCTGGAGTATTGCAACCGTAAACTAACTCCCGCCGGCGTGGTTGCATCGAATTCGGATGAATTGGAGAATCGCTTCCCGGCTGGTGATGCAAACCTATGCACTTCTACGCTTTACTACGATGCCTTGCGTTCAGCTGTTATGCTGGGACGTGAATTGGGAGTATCGGCAAAGCAGTTGAATACGTATCGTGATCAAGCGAATGCTTTAGAGAAAGCCATAGAAAAACATTTTGGTTATGAGATAGAAGGTTTCCACAGTTACCGCTATTATGAAGGTAATGATATCCTGCGTTCCTGGATTTGTATGCCTCTTGTTATGGGTATCTACACCCGTGCGCAAGGCACTATCGATGCGCTCTTTTCATCCCGCCTCTGGACGGACGACGGATTATTGACGCAAGCCGGTACCGAAACCTTCTGGGACCGTAGTACCCTCTATGCTTTGCGTGGCACCATTGCTGCCGGAGAAGTGGAGAAAGGTATGAACTTCCTCAAGAAGTATTCACATCGCCGTTTGTTGGGCGATCATGTGCCTTATGCCATTGAAGCGTGGCCCGAAGGAGATCAGCGTCATCTTTCTGCTGAAAGTGGATTATATTGCCGTATCTATACCGAAGGTTTGTTTGGCATCCGACCCACAGGATTGCGCAGTTTCGAGATGACTCCCCGTTTGCCACAGGAGTGGGAATATATGAATCTGAATCGTGTACGTGCTTTCAATTCGGAGTTTGATATTCGTGTATCCCGTGCAGGAAAGAAGTTACATGTAGAAGTATTGAAAGGCGGCAAATCAGTGCTGAAGAAGAGTGTGACGGAAGGGGCAACGATAAAGGTGAATTTATAATCTATTTGTATAAATTTATAGTCAATTTCGCTTTTCGAAAACGTGGTTTTTAACTACTTGTTTATCAAGAGCGTTAAGGTGACGCATAATGAGTATACGAGTGAATAGGGTTCAGTATACGACTGAACCCTATTCAGTATACGACTGAAATAGGATAAGATTTCGACTGATTTGCACTATAAAATTATTCTGTAACTATTTAGTGACGCCGGACTAACTTTTCTTTTCTCCTTATATTGTTTATTTCACCTTAATATTCTATGTTATTTCCGGGCTTTTCTTATTTTTGTGTGCAAAACATATCTATACTGATGAAAACGAAAATATTGATGATCTTTCTAATTTGCTCATTTCCAGTTTTGTGCTTATGGGCAGAACATTCCAAATATTCATTTTACTATAGCCAGAAACTGAATGAAGGGATTTCCCAACTTTCCGTGATGACCATTTGCCAAGATACCCGGGGATACCTTTGGCTGGGAACACGTAATGGGCTGAATCGTTATAATGGCAGTGAATATACCGTCTTTCGTCACCATCCGGGAGATTCTCTGAGTTTGGCAGACAATGAAGTCAATGAGATATGCGAAGATCATAGCAAAAATTTATGGATAGGTACCAGTCGGGGGTTAAGCCGGATGTGTCTTCGCACCGAACATATCCGCAATTATTATAATATAGATGGACTTTCCAGTGCAAGTATCCTTTCTCTTTTAGTTGATAGTTCCGGCAGAGTATGGGTGGGTACTCGTAACGGACTTTGTTGTTACATTCCCAAACAAGACAACTTTAAAAGGGTGGAGTTTGTGGAAAACTTCAATAGTTCTGTCACTGCCCTGATGGAAGATAAGGCAGGTAATTTCTGGATAGGCACGGCGGCAAACGGAGTTTACCAGTGTAACAAACAGATGCAGGTGATTAATCACTATGACCGTCGTGCCGGTTTACCGGACAATAGTATTTCCACTCTTTATGAAGATTCTTATCATCGTATCTGGGTAGGTTGTCAATTTGGAGGACTTAACTGCATTGATGTCCGTAACCGTAAAATAACTTCTTATACATCTGCCAACAGTGGTCTGAAGAATAATTATGTCCGTTGTCTTGCCGAATGGGATGGAGAAATGCTGATTGGTACTTTTGATGGTATTTATGCTTATGCACCGTTGAAGGACCAGATTCGTAAAGTCAGCAGCTATGACGAACCTGGGCGTGGCTTGGGGCATTTTTCCATTTATGCTTTTTGTCGTGATCATACCGGTACGTTGTGGATTGGTACTTTTGCCGGTGGTGTCACTTGGCTGAGTTCTCTTACCGACCGCTTCATTCATCATGCTCCGGGAAAGGCGGTGAATCAGCAAACGGGAATCTATGGAACGGCTTGTGTCGATAAACAGAAAAAATTATGGATAGCTACTGAGGGGTATGGATTGCTTCAATATGAAATTTCGACAGGAGAAGGGCAGTTTTATCTGATTGATAAGGACAGCTATTCCGTACATAATTCGAATGTTATCAAAACGGTATATGCTGAGGAAGACTGTATCTGGTGCGGTACGGTATTGGGTGAGGTCTATCGTTTTGATCTTGCTACCCGGCGTTTCTCTTTATTTTATAAATATCCCATAGAACTTGCTATTTATGGTATTGTGCGTGATGCAGACGGCAATTTATGGGTAGGAACTTCAAAAGGCGGATATGCACTGACTTGCTTTACTCCTGCCGGTGAGCGGAAGACAGAGTTTACCGGACCGAAAGGAGAGAAATTGCATTTCTCTTCCGTTCGTTGCATGGCGGAAGAGAGTTCCGGTGTGTTATTGATAGGTATGCGTTCTGCCGGACTTTACCGTTTTAATACCCGTACAGGGGAAATGACTGTATTCCGCACATCTCGTCCGGAACAAGAAATGCAAATTCCAAGTAACTATATATCTTCTATATTATCAACCAGATCCGGTGATGTATGGGTGTCTACCTATGGAGGCGGTATTTTTCAACTGGATAAACGCGGTGGTGTACTTCGCCGGATAACAGAGAAAGAAGGATTGATGGGAGGGGATATTTGTAAATTGCTGGAGGGAGCGGACGGAAATCTATGGATGAGTTCGTTGCAGGGAATTTCCTCTTATTCTCCATCCACTGGGGAGATTAAAAACTTTCCATTCAATAATGGTATTCATTTGCGTGAATTTACATACCGGGGTGGGGTAGCCATGCCGGACGGTACATTGTGCTTTACCGGTAATGATGGCTTTATTACTTTTTATACACCGGAGATGCCGATGAATCGTTTTGTACCGCCAATTGTATTGGAAAACCTGTTAGTGAATAATCGTGTGGTGCGTGCAGACGATGGAACAGGAATCTTAAGTGGGTTGCTTAATGAAGCGGAGGGTATCAGATTGCGGTATAATCAGAATAATCTGGCAATAGACTATAAAGCGTTGAATTTCATTAATCCGGATATGAACCGGTATGCCTATAAATTGGAAGGATATGATGAGGACTGGAACAATGTAGGAGAACGCAGTACAGCTTACTATACCAATCTGCGTCCCGGTACCTATCTTTTTCATGTCAAAGCCTGTAACAATGACGGGGTGTGGAATGAGGAAGGAAAAACTTTGAAGATTGTCATTACACCGCCTTTATGGGCTACCTGGTATGCTTACCTGCTTTATGGATTATTGGTGGTAGGAGTGCTTTACGCGATCTTCCATTATTTTAATGCCCGCCGCCGCTTGAGGGAAAGGCTGCAAATGGAGCAGAAAGAGAAACTTCAACAGGAAGAGTTTCATCAGGCGAAGATGCATCTGTTCACGAATTTCGCCCATGAGTTACGTACTCCCCTGACACTGATTATCACTCCCTTTGAAGAACTGGTGAAGCGGATGGATATGACTATGGAATTGCGGGATAAACTGATGGTCATTTATAAAAATGCCCAACGGCTTCTTTTATTGGTCAATCAACTGATGGACTTGCAGAAAAACCAAAGTGGTACGATGGAATTGCAAGTCACGGAGAATAATGTATATGAGTTTGTCACGGAGATTTACTGTGCGTTCAATCAGATAGCGCAAACTAATGAAATCACTTTCACACTGGATTGCCAGGACCGGGAGTTCCAGGCCTGGTATGATAAAGTGCTGCTTGAGAAGGTCGTATTCAATTTACTGTCCAATGCATTCAAGTATACTCCTTCCGGCAAAGATATATGTATGTCGGTAGAATGTATTCCGGCGGGAGAGTTGGAAGAATCGTATAGAAAAGAAGTAGCCCCTTCTGCCCTGTATATGATGTTGCAGGTAGTGGATGCAGGTTGTGGAATCCCACTTCAGGAACGGGATAAGGTTTTCACACCTTTCTACCGGATACCTGAAACCTCAGGGGTAAATGTACCGGGTACAGGCATCGGGCTTAGTCTGGTATATTCCATTGTGAAGCTGCATAAGGGAGTAATCCGTATTGAAGACCGGGAGGATGGAACGGATGGTGCGCGGTTTATTGTTCTGCTGCCTGTTTCCCGTGAAGCTTTTACAGCAGAAGAGACGGATTCTATGCCTGTGGAAACGATTGGCGATACGGCATTTGCACAGCCGGTGGAGAAACCGCAAGCATCTCCCATTGGAGAAATAGCGCCTAAAAAGCCGGTGCTTCTCTTGGTGGAAGATGACAAGGACGTACGGGATTACCTGCATAAATCTTTGGAAAATGATTATGAAATCATCGAAGCGGCAAACGGTATAAAAGGATATGATAAAGCTATACAGTTCTTTCCGGATTTAGTGCTGAGTGATATCATGATGCCGAAGCGGAACGGGCTTGAACTTTGCTCTATGATTAAGAATGATGTCCGTATCGGGCATATTCCGGTGATACTGATGACTGCACGCTCCATGGTGATGCACATCAAGGAAGGTTTTCAGGCAGGAGCCGATGACTATGTTATTAAGCCTTTCAGTATGGATGTGCTTCGGATACGTATTCAGAGCCTGTTGCAGTCGAGAGAGCAATTAAAGAAACTGTATGGCAAACGCTTCTCGCCCGAAGTGGTAGGTGTAAGTACTACCTCGGCGGATGAACGCTTCTCACAGAAACTATATGAGATTATTGAGAAGAATATATCTGATCAGAATCTGGGTATAGAGATGCTTTGTGACCAGATCGGTATCAGCCGCGCCAATCTCTACCGCAAAATCAAAGCTATATCCGAGCTTTCTCCCACGGAACTGATACGTAATAAGCGTCTGGAGGTGGCATTGCGTTATCTGAAGGAGACTAATATGAGTGTTTCGGAAGTGGCAACTTTGTTGGGATTCAACAGTCATTCCTACTTCTCCAATTCGTTTAAAGCATTCTATGGGTTCACACCTACCGAGTTCGTACAGATGAACAGTGCGAAGAAAGAGAAGATATAAGACGAAAAATAAGATTTAAGGCGGAAAGGAGTTTCCGCCTTTTTTGTCTCAAACGATTCCCACTACCGTCTCAAAATGCTTACTACATTTGTTTTGAGACATTATTACAAGTCAATGATACACGATTTATAACCCTCAGACCAGTGATGCCCTATCTTTGTGATGTGAAAAACAAGCTTAATTCAATCACTATGAAGTATAAAAGTCGTAGCATCGCAAAGGTTATAATACCTGTGTTTTTAGTGGTATCTCTATTTGCATTTACTACTCATACCACAGAACAACCGGAGGGAACTCCATTGTTTATAACGGGTATCACTCCTTATAAATCCGGAATGATCGTATCTCAAAAAGGTGTTCAGAAGGTTTCTATTTATTCATCAGATTATAAAGAACGCTTGCAAGAGTGGGAACTGGATGAAATACCTACCGGAGTTGCTACAGATGGAGACCAGATTTATGCAACAGTGGCAGGTGAACATAAGAATGGTGTTTATTTCCTGTCTGCTTCCAATCCTTCGGAGAAAGTCTTTGTAGAAACGGCATCCGGTGCTTGTGCTCCTTTGGTAAATACGGGTAATGGTAGGCTGTATATTTGTAACCAGTTTGCCGGCACAGTGTCAGAGTTGGATAAGAATGGAAAGAATATAGTAAGAACGGTGAAAGTATTGCGTGAACCGAAATCTGCTGTCTTCGATAAAGAAGGCAAACACTTGTTTGTTACCAATTTCTTACCTATGCAACGGGCGGATGTAGATACTGTAGCTGCTTGCGTATCGGTGATTGATATGAACAGTTTCCGGAAGATAAAGGATATTCAACTGGCCAACGGAAGCAATGCCTTGCGTGGAATGTCGCTTTCTCCGGACGGACGTTATTTGCTGGTTACTCATAACTTGGGCCGTTTCCAGGTTCCGACCTCCCAGTTGCAACAAGGTTGGATGAATACCAGTGCTATCAGTATCGTTAATCTGGCTACTCTGAACTTTGAGGGTGCCGTGTTGCTGGATGAACCGGAACGGGGTGCAGCAGGTATCTGGGATGTGAAGTGCACGGATGATAAGATTGTGGTCAGTCACTCCGGTACCCATGAGGTCAGTGTGATAGATTATCCTGCGTTTATTCAGAAGTTTGAGCAATATCCTCAAAAGGATGCTTTGGCGTATGATTTACGCTTTTTATATGGTATGCGTAGACGTGTAGCGTTGGTAGGTAATGGACCGCGTTGTATAATGCTGAAGGATGGAACAGCTGTTGTTCCTACTTATTTCTCTGATACATTGAATATCGTGGACTTGAATACGGCAAATGTTCAGTCGGTTGCCATGGTGAAGAATCGTACGGAAAACAGAATACAGCGTGGTGAGAAATACTTTAATGATGCGGAACATTGTTTCCAGAACTGGCAGTCGTGTAACGGATGCCATCCGGGAGATGCGCGTATGGATGCCATGAACTGGGATTTGATGAATGATGGCATTGGCAATTCTAAAAATTGCAAGAGCTTGTTATTTTCCCATGTAACTCCGCCTTGCATGATTTCTGGTATTCGTGCTCATGCCGAGATAGCTGTTCGTGCCGGATATAAGCTCATTCAGTTCAGTGATCTGCCGGAAGAGTTCGCAGAATGTGTGGATGAGTATCTAATGTCATTGAAACCGGTTCCCAGCCCTTATCTGGTAAATGGTGAACTTTCAGAGAAAGCTAAACGGGGGCGTAAGGTTTATGAGAAGTTTAATTGCGACGAATGTCATTCCGGTCCCTATTATACGGATATGAAGATGCACCGTATCGGCGAAGATATTGAATTTGAGAATGGGTGGGATACCCCGACACTGCGTGAAGTCTGGCGCACGGCTCCTTATCTGTTTGACGGACGTGCTGCCACTATGGAAGAAGTGTTCACGGTGCATAAGCATGGCATTGAAAAGAAAATATCAGCTAAGGAAGCGGAAGAACTTGCCGAATACGTGAATTCACTTTAATAAAACAAGAAAGAAAGCCATGATTATACACGAAAATATAGAGATCATTCATTATTTCCTGCAGGTTGATAAAGCTCCATTTGAGAAAATGCTGACTCAGTTGCTGGTGGAATATAAGGCTATCCATACTCCCGTACGTATGGTAATATTCGATGCACCGATGGATAATGAAGAATATATAGCCCGTTTTGCTTGCATCAGGGAAGCTGTGAAAGGAATTTTCAAAGAAAATCAACCTACTGTAAGTTATGTGGCACAACCCCCTCAGACAATGGGGTTGCTGATGGAAGTGCATGAAGTGAAGTTGACGGAACAAGATCACATTAAATACCGGATGCAAGGAGATTTGCCTTATATCACTATCGAAAGAGAAGGTTGTAAGCGCTTGTTCCTGAGTGGTGTGACGGGAGACGTGCTGCATCAAAGCATCCGCGAGCAATCTCATGAAGTTTTCTTCAGAATAGCCGGGGTCTTGGAAGCGGAAGATATGTCGGTTTCCTCAATTATACGTCAATGGAACTATATTGAAAAGATAACGGCTTGTGATACAACCGGACATCAGCATTATCAGGATTTCAATGATGCACGTTCGCTATTTTATAATGGCGTGGAGTGGACTACTGGTTATCCGGCGGCTACCGGTATCGGAACTCAGTGGGGGGGCATTATGATTGATGTGGATACTTTACTCTGTAAAGATAGAAGTGTCCGGGTTCTTGGGGTGGATAATCCTTTGCAGATTGCCGCTCATGCTTACTCACAGAATGTATTATTGGGAAAAAAAGATGCGGCTCTTCCTCAAAAGACCACTCCGAAATTCGAACGTGCCAAGGCTGTATGGAAAGAGGATCATGGTTTCGTATACGTATCGGGCACAGCCGCTATTCGTGGTGAACAGAGTCTGGAAGGCGTTGGTATTGAACAGCAAACCCTGACTACCTTGGAGAATATAGAATATCTGGTATCCCGTGATAACCTCAATCGTTCCGGTATCCCTGTTACGGAGAATGCTACCCTTATCACCTTCCGCGTGTATGTGAAACGTTGGGAAGATATGGAAAAAGCGAAACAGGTAGTGACAGAACGATATCCCGATTTACCTGCCATCTATACTTTAACAGATGTGTGCCGTTCGGAACTATTGATAGAGATAGAAGGAATGGGAGTGCTTTGCTGAGGCTGATTATTAACCATTAAAATAGATAAGTACATGAGATTAAAGCAAGTATTAACCTTGGCATTAATTGCCGCCTGCGGTATGGGATTCGTTTCTTGTACGGCAGAATCTAAAAAAACAGAACAAGTTATGACACAGGAAAAGGCAACGTATCAGAAGAAGTACACGAATGCTGACTTCTACAAGGACGGAAAGTTTGATCAGGAAGCTGCTAAAGAAGCATTCCTTGACATGTTTAAATTTTATGGCGTGCCTTACACTCCGCTGATGGAGAAAGATATCTGGTTCACAGATTTCGGTTTGGGCGACTTTGAGAATGTAGGTATGGGAGGCATCTTCTGGGTAAACGATCCTGAATATGGCTATTTTGCACATGCTATTTATTTGTTGCCGGGACAGATGATTCCGGAACATGCCCATGTCAAAACGGCATTCCCTGCGAAACACGAGTCGTGGATGGTAAATCACGGTTGGGTTTATAACTTCTCCGAAGTAGGAGATGAAACACCGAATGCTCCTGCGGTTCCGGCATCTCACGGTCCTATCAAGAGCAAGAATTTTGTGAAGCAGAATGTGGGTGATGTCCTCCGTCTGAAAGAGCTGGGTACTTTCCACTTTATGATGGCCGGTCCTGAGGGAGCCATTGTAGATGAGTGGGCATGTTACCATGATAACGATGGTTTGCGTTTTACTAATGGACAGGCTGCTTTGTAAATCATTCAATAATTAAGAATACCATGAGAAAGATTAATCATTTTGGAGTACCGACCACCACACCGCAACCGGGTGAGGTATATGCGGAAGGATTGAAGGTATGGCTGACTAACTTTAATGAAAGCCCCAATAAGATAGAATACTTGCGTTTTGAAGAAGGCAGTTGGATGCCTGAGCTGATTCAGAAAGTAGCACATATCGCTTACGAAGTAGATGATCTGGCGGCTGAACTGGAAGGTGCAAAAGTATTGGTTGAACCGATGCCGGGCGGAGAGAATCTGACAATTGCTTTCATTGAAGAAGAAGGTATTGCTTTGGAGTTAATGCAGTTTGATAAATAATCAATTAGTAGAAAGAAACTATGATGAATAAATTCATAAATGATCCGGATAATCTGACAGCTGAATTGCTGGAAGGATATGTAATGGCTTATAGTAATCAGGTAGCCATCGGCGGAGAAAATATTATTGTGCGTGCACATGCGAAAGCTGAAGATAAAGTAGCTGTGATCACTTTGGGTGGTTCCGGTCATGAACCCGCATTAAGCGGTTTCGTGGGCGACGGAATGTTGGACTGCTCCGTAGTCGGTGATATTTTTGCAGCTCCGGGTGCACAACGCTTGTTCCAGGCTTTGCAGATGTTCAAACGTGAGGCCGGTATCTTGCTTGTGGTGTTGAACCACTCCGGCGATATCATGAGTGCAAACATGGCATGCCAGTTGGCTGAACGTACAGGCATTAAGGTAAAGACTATCCTGACACACGATGATATCAGTGCCGGGCTGGATGCACCGGACGAAGATCGTCGCGGTCTGGCAGGTTGTGTTCCTTTGATTAAAATCGTTGGAGCTGCTGCTGAAGAAGGTAAGTCACTGGACGAGATTATTGAAATAGGTGAACGCTTCAATGCACGTTTGGCTACGTTAGCAGTGGCTATGAAGTCCTGTACCCATCCGCAAAACGGTATGACCATCTCCGATCTTCCGGACGGTGAAATCGAAATCGGCATGGGACAGCATGGAGAAGGTGGCGGCGGTCGCAAGCAACTGGTTTCTGCCAATGAAACAGCCGAAGAAATGATCGGTTTACTGATGAAGAAGCTACAGCCGAAAGCTGGTAACAAGGCTTTATTAATCATTAATGGTGTAGGGGCAACTACGCACATGGAGATGAATATCGTTTATCGCAAAGCTCATCAAGTGTTGGAAAATGCCGGAATCGAAGTGGCTGCTGCCCGTATCGGTGAGTTGCTGACTGTTCAGGAGCAGGCAGGTTTCCAGATGATTCTTGGTTTACTGGATGACGATCATATCGATTATCTGAACAATAAAATGTCTAATGCTCCTTATTGGACGACTATCGGTAAATAAAAGATGGATAAACTGACTATAGATGATTTCAAGGAGATGCTTCGTAATGCGCTGGTGTGCATTACGGAGCGCTCCGATGAATTCTCAAAACTGGATGCGGTATTGGGAGATGGCGATCATGGAACAGCTATCGTTCAATCCATGTCTGCTCTTGTTGCTACGGCTGATAAGGGCACTGAATTTAAGTCGATGCTGAATGACATGAGTTTTAACCTGATGCTTGAGATTAGTGGTTCGACCAGTACATTACTGGGTGGATTCTTCCTGGGAATGAGCGACCATGCGGAGGGCACCGAACTGGATGTGGCGGGTGTAAAGGCTATGTTTGCAGGTGGACTTGAAGGTGTGAGAAAACAAACAAAAGCAAAACAGGGAGATAAGACAATGATGGATGCCCTGATACCGGCGGTAGAAGCCATTCAGACTTGTGATTCTGCTGATGTGAAGGCTATCCTGACAGCGGGTGCCGAAGCAGCCGTGAAAGGTGCTGAAGCTACCAAAGATATGAAGGCAAACTTCGGACGTGCCCGTAATTACGGCGAACGCTCTATCGGTTATGCGGATTCAGGGGCTTCATCCTGGTCGTGCATGTTTGATGCGTTTGCAAAAGCTTTATAGTAAATAACTAATGAAAAGATAAGAAATGGCTGATTTAGATGATTTAAGAGAAGGCTGCAATTTCGGTTTGGGGGTAGCTTCTACTAATAATAGTTTTCATGTGAAGGGAGCGGAACATCTTCCGTGGGGTATGAAAGATCGTTTATCACGTATCTTCAATCCGAAGACAGGCAGAACTGTAATGCTGGCATTTGACCATGGCTTCATTATGGGACCGACATCCGGTTTGGAGCGTATCGATTTGAATATTGTGCCGTTGATAGAATATGCAGACTGTCTGATGTGTACACGCGGCATTCTTCGTACAGTGATACCGCCCAGTACCAATAAACCTGTTTGCCTTCGTTCGGATGCCGGCACTTCTATTCTTACAGAATTGAATGACAATGTCTTGATTGACATTGAAGATGCGATACGTATGAATGTATCTGCCATGGCAGTCATGCTCTCTATCGGTGATGCAGCTCACGAAGCAAAAACAGTTGCCAACCTGTACAAGGCGGTGGATAAAGGCACCCGTTATGGCATACCGGTGATGGGAGTGACGGCTGTAGGTAAGGATATGGCGCGTGATGCCCGTTATTTCGGTTTAGCTTCCCGTATAGCTGCCGAGAATGGGGCGAATATAGTGAAGACCTATTATTGTGATGGTTTTGAAAAGGTGGTGGCAGCATGTCCTGTTCCTGTGGTGATTGCAGGCGGAAAGAAACTTCCCGAATTGGAAGCGTTGGAATTGTGCTATAAGGCAATCAGCGAAGGTGCTTCCGGTGTGGATATGGGACGTAACGTGTTCCAGTCGGAAGCTCCTGCTGCCATGATACAGGCTGTTCATGCAGTAGTACATGAAAACCTGAAACCGGAACAGGCACTCGAACTGTTCAATGAACTGAAGAATAAGTAACACTGATGTACAAGAAGAATGATGAGGGTTTATATAATTATTTGGATCATTCTTTCCATGGGATTTCGGGCGGCAGCACAAGATAAACTCTTGGTTGCCGGTTCCGGAAATTCGAATATCCTGCTGTTGGATAAACAAACAGGGAAAGTGGAATGGCAGCATACTCTGGAGAAAGGGGAAGAATGTAATGCGGTTGCTTTGACTCAGAAGGGGGAAATCTTGTATTCGTATAAGCGGGGAGCAAAACTCGTGACGTGGGACCATCAAGTGGTCTGGGATTATAAAACACCGGACAAGACGGAATTACAATCAGCCACCTTGTTGCAGAATGGTGGCGTACTATTGGGAATATGTGGCATTCCTGCCCAATTCATAGAATTGGATAAGAAGGGTAAAGAAGTAAACAAAGTAACATTGAATCTGGAAGTGGAAAGACCCCACAGCCAGTTCAGACAAGTATTCCAGCTCCGGAACAGGAATTATCTGATACCGGTAATGGCGAAACAGAAAGTGCTGGAAATAAGCCGTAAAGGGAAGATCATCGCTGAACATCAGATTGACGGTAAAGCATTCTCGTCTCTTGAACTTCCTGACGGAAATCTGCTGCTGCCTTGTGGCGACAACCATTATTACATGGTGATAGACCGTAAGACGGGCGAAGAGTTGAAACGGGTGAATGCACAGGATATTGAAGGGGTTGCTCTATTGTTTGTAGGGCAAATCCTGCAACTGCAGAATGGGAACCTGTTGATTTGTAACTGGTACGGACATACCAAAGATACCACGGTAGACGAACCGCAATTGATAGAGATAGATAAAAACGGTAAAGTGGTGTGGAGCTTACATGATAAGAAGAATGTCGGTAAGATATCTGCTGCCTGCTATATAGACAATTTCCGCTTGCCGGACTTAAAATAGGAGATTAACTTTAGAACAAAGTATTATGAATAAGAAATTATTAGTAATGTCTGTATGTATTGCCCTGTCGCTTCCCACTATGGCACAGCGAAGGGCAAGTGCGAAGGTGAAAGTGCCTGCTACGTGGGCGGAAAGCATTGCTGCGGCTAAAAATCAGGCCCATACGGAAATGCAAAAGACCTGCTTGCCGGTTGCATCGAAGGTGATTAAGGCAAAAGAGGCGGCAGTACCTTTTTCGGCGGATATAACCGGACTGGATGAAATGGTGCTTTATACCTGGGGTACTGTAGATGGTACAGGCGATGACCAGGCTGTATGGGCAAATGCTAAATTAGTGGCGGCAGATGGCTCTTCCGTTTGGTTGAACGACTTGAAAAGTACTTTCAAGAAAACAGGTAGTGGCAGTCTGCGTTTTAATGAGAATGCCAAAGGACAGGATGTGATCATGAAAGGCAAAACCTACAAACGTACGATCATGGCGAATGCCAATGCACAAATTGTGGTTCCTCTGGATAAGAAATATATCCGCTTTGAGGCGGAGATCGGATTGGAGAACCGCTCTTCTGCGGGTACGGTGATTTTTCGTCTCCAAGGGATTACCGGTGCGGAAGCTGCTTCGGATATTGTTGCTAAATACCCGACTGAGGCTACTTTGTTCCTGCCATTCGGTGGAAGCGATATGAAAGCATTGGTTACAACCTATGATGCCGACATCGAAAAGCATATAGCAACGGAAGTCATTAATCGGCTGAATGATAAAGCCTATTTCACTGCCCAGATTGCCCAGATTGCTTCTAAACCGATCTTGGACGATCAAGTTATCGGCTATTTGAATCTGGCACAGGAGGCCATGAAAGTATATCAGTTGCAGGAGTCCCTGAGTTGGCTGAATATGCGTGCCATTGAAGAAGCTTATAACGATATGGCAAAAGATGCCGGTTATGATAAGAATGCGAACCAGGCCAAGCTTGCTGAACTGAAGCTACTGATTGGAAAAGGATTCTCCGGCATTTATAAGAATGAGGCTTCTGCCCTGGAAGCTGCCAACAAAGCTTTGCAACTGAAGCGTGATATCTTGCTGGCAAATACAGCGTTGGATATGGATAAGATAATTGTCGGTCGTTACAAGATAGGTACTTCTGCCCGTCAGGTGAATCCGCGTGCCCTGGGTACTCAGAATAACAACTGGTCCAATCAGACTTCAGCTTCACGCGGTGGTTTTAATGCTGAGATTGCAGAGTTATCCAACCTGCGTGGAGATGTTAAGACTCGTACTATCTTTAAGCCTACCAACGGTTCTTCTGTTCCTGATTTGAAACTACATTGGGATGCTGAACGTCTGATGTTCTCTATGATAGATACCGACCGCCGCTGGCAAGTATTTGAAGTGAAGCTGGATGGTACTGGTTTGAAGAAGCTCATAGAAACTCCGGAAAAGGATTTGGAATTTTTTGATGCTACTTATTTGCCTTCCGGTAAGCTTATCGCCGTATCTAATATCGGTTATAACGGTGTACCTTGTGTGAATGGTAATGACGAAGTAGGCAATATGTGCTTGTATGATCCGAAAGATGGTTCTTTGCGTCGTCTGACTTTTGACCAGGATGCTAACTGGGCGCCAACGGTTATGAATAATGGCCGTATCATGTATACACGTTGGGAATATACGGATTTGACTCACTATTTCTCTCGCTTTGTAATGCACATGAATCCGGACGGAACGGAACAGAAGTCTTTGTATGGTAGTGGTTCTTACTTCCCGAACAGTACGTTTGATGCCAAACCGCTGCCCGGTGGTTCATCACAGTTTATCGGTGTGATTTCCGGTCACCATGGTGTGACACGCTCCGGACGTTTAATGTTGTTTGATCCTTCAAAGAGCCGTAAGTCAGAGAAAGGTATGTTACAGGAATTGCCTTTCCGCGACCGTAAGATAGAACCGATTGTAAAAGACCGTTTGGTGGATGGCGTATGGCCTCAGTTTATCAAGCCTTATCCATTGACGGATAAATATTTCCTGGTTACTGCCAAGCTGAATGAAAGTGCCCTGTGGGGAGTCTATCTGATCGATATATACGATAACCTCACGTTGATTGCCGAATTTGAAGGTGAAGGTCTTATTTGCCCGACTCCGGTTGTGCAGCGTCCGGTACCTCCTGTGATTCCTGAAAAGATTAATCTGGCCAGTAAAGAGGCTACCGTATTTATTCAGGATATATACGAGGGTGAAGGTCTGGAAGGTGTGCCCCGTGGTACAGTAAAAGCATTCCGTGTGCTTGCTTATGAGTATGCTTATAACAGAACTCCGTCGGACCATTGGGCGCAGGGTGTTCAGAGCGGCTGGGATATCAAGCGCTTGTTGGGTACCGTTCCTGTAGAAGAAGACGGCTCTGCGATATTTAAGATTCCTGCCAATACACCGATCTCATTGCAGCCGTTGGATTCGGAAGGACGTGCCATTCAGTGGATGCGCAGCTGGCTGACCGGTATGCCGGGAGAAACAGTTTCTTGTGTAGGCTGCCACGAAGACCAGAACCAATTGCCTATACCGAAACGTGTGAAAGCTTCGGCTATGGCTCCCCATGAAATTACGAAGCCCGAAGGTGGCGTGCGTTCTTTCACTTTTGATCTGGAAGTACAGCCTGTGCTGGATCGTGCTTGTATTGCCTGCCACGATGGTTCCAATAAACTGGCTGACTTTACAGGTGGGAAGATAGATAAGTTCTCCGGTTTCGGAGTCAGTTACTTGAATCTGCATCCTTATGTGTACCGTCAAGGTCCGGAAGCAGAGATTGAAGTGCTCGATCCGTATGAATATCATGCTTCCGTGAGTCCGTTGATCAAGATATTAAAGACGGGACATCATGGAGTGGAACTGACTGACAAAGAATGGCAAGCTCTGTATAACTGGATTGACTTCAATGCTCCTTATCATGGCAAGTTCAAAGCCAATGAGTTTAAAGGAGTGGAACAAATCAGCCGCCGTACGGAATTGACGGAGAAATATGCCCGCTCCGGTGTAGACTGGCAGGCTGAGATCCGTTCGTATGCCAAATACCTGGAAGGACAAGAGAAACCGGTTCCAGTGAAACCGGAAAAGAAGGAGTATAAAGACAAGGATGTAAAAGTCAAAGGCTGGCCGTTTGATAAAGCCGCTGCCCAGACTATGCTTGCCAAAGAAGGAGAAACGAAAATGAGCATTGAATTAGCTCCGGGTATAAAAATGAATTTTGTCCGTGTTCCTGCCGGTTCATTTGTGATGGGTAGTAACAGAGGTCATTCCGATTACTCTCCTGCTCATAAGCAAGTTGTGAAGAAAGGATTCTGGATGGGTGAGATTGAAGTCAGCAATGAACAGTTCCGCACGATCTTCCCGGAACATGACAGCCGCTTTATCCGCCAGTTGTGGAAAGACCATGTACACCAGGGCTATCCTGCCAACAACCCTGAACAGCCTGCCATCCGTGTGAGTTGGGAAGAGGCAATGGCATTCTGCAAGAAGCTGAGTGAAAAGACCGGTAAGACTGTTACTCTTCCTACCGAGGTTCAGTGGGAGTGGGCTTGCCGTGCAGGTAGCGACGGTGAGTTCTGGTATGGTTCTTTAAACACAGACTTTGGTAAGTTTGAGAATCTGGCTGACAAGCACCTGAATCAAATGGCGGTGAAGGGAGTAAATCCGATGCCGATGAAGGAGAATGATCCCTGGTATAAGTACTATACTTATCAACCTAAAGAGAATGGTGTGGATGACGGCAATATGCTGATGGTGAAAGGCGGTGAGTACCAAGCTAATGCGTGGGGACTCTATGATATGCAGGGTAATGTTGCCGAATGGACGTCCTCTGATTATCTGCCTTATCCTTACAATGAAAAGGTGCAAGGTACGGGTACGGAGAAAGTGGTTAGAGGCGGATCATGGAATGATCATCCGAAAGCGTCCACCACATACTACCGCAGATCGTATTTGCCTTGGCAGAAAGTATATAATGTAGGCTTCCGTGTGATTATCGAAGATTAATTTAGTGGTTAGGGTTTAGTGATTAGTGATTAATAGGCTGCGCTATCATACCGCATAGTGTTAATCACTAATCACTAAACCCTAACCACTAAATATTAAGTGGAGAATGGAAATATGAAAACTATAGGTTTAGTGGCCGGTCCGTGTAGTGCGGAAAGTCGTACACAGATGTTGGAAACAGCAAGAGGGCTGAAAGAGATGGGGGTTGGCATTCTGCGTGCCGGTTTGTGGAAGCCCCGTTCGCGCTGTGGAACATTTGAGGGAGTTGGCGAAGAAGGACTGGACTGGATGCGAGAGATACAACAGGAACTGGGATTCCGGGTTATGACTGAGGTGGCACTTCCCTGCCACGTGGAAGCTGTACAGAAAGCTGGTCTGGATATGATCTGGATTGGTGCGCGTACTACGGTCAACCCTTTTATGATGCACGAACTGGCAGAAGCCCTGCGCGGGTGCGATATGCCGGTATGGGTGAAGAATCCTGTATGTCCCGACGTAGACTTATGGATTGGTGCGGTAGAACGCCTTCAACAGGCCGGACTGAAAGACATCCGCATCATTCATCGTGGTTTCTGCACGGTAGATAGTTCTCCTTACCGCAATGCCCCTCTTTGGGAGTTGGCGGAACGTTTTCATACTCATTTTCCTGAATTGCCTTTCTACTGTGATCCGAGCCATATCGGAGGAAAACGTGAATTATTGACGGCTATTTGCGAGAAAGCCATATCTTTGCACGCTGACGGTCTGTTTATCGAGTCGCATTGCTGTCCGCAGAAAGCTCTTTCTGATGCTGCCCAGCAGCTGACGCCACCGGCACTGGCAGAACTGTTGGATACGTTGAATGTTTCAATAGAATGATATACACATGAAAAAAGTAAGCTCCTCCCTGAAAGCGCTGTTCACCTCGTGGAAGATAACATTGGTATTGCTCGTGCATTATGTGATCCTGCTGGCTGCCGCAACTTTTGTCGAGAAGGCGCAAGGGACGGCAATGGCAAGGGAAATAATCTATAACAATCCGCTTTTCTATCTTCTGCAATTTCTTTTGATTCTCAATTTCTGTGCTACTGCCTGGCAAGCCCGTCTGTGGAGCCAGCGCAAATATGGAGTCTTACTGTTGCATATCTCCTTTATTGTAATCCTGCTGGGGGCATTGGTGACCAATATGTTCGGTTTTGAGGGCATTGTGCATATTAGGGAAGGAGAAACCGTGTCCCATATGCGTACGACGGAAGATCAATGTCCGTTGCCTTTTTCCATCCGCCTGGATGATTTTAAGTTAGTTCGCTATCCCGGCTCTCACAGCCCTTCTTCTTTTGAGAGTTTCCTTACCATTCATACGGAAGAGGGAGAACGGAGCGAACACATCTACATGAATAAGGTGATTTACGAGCAGGGATACCGGCTCTACCAGTCCTCCTATGATGCCGATGAACAGGGCACCATCTTGACCGTCAACAATGATACGGCAGGAACAAGTATTACGTATGCCGGATATCTGCTGCTGCTTGCCGGTATGTTACTGACCCTGGCAGATAAAAAGTCCCGTTTCCGCCAACTGGCAAAGCAATTGAAACGGGTGACTCCTCTTTTGCTACTGGCTTTTCTTCCCACCCTTTCTTTTGCGCAAAAGACTGAAACGGAACATCTGCTGAAGAACACCATCCCTGCGGAACAGGCTGAACAATGGGGACGAATGCAGATACAATGTCCTACAGGCCGTATTGAACCTGTAGATACTTATACGGACAAACTCTTGCGCAAGATCTACCGTAGCGATACTTTCGAAGGACTTAGTTCCGAACAGGTCATTATCGGCTTTCTTATGAATCCGTCTTACTGGGGAAATATTCCTTTTATCCGCCAGACTAATAAAGAATTGCCGCAAGCCTATTCTCTACCCGAAGGTAAATATATCCGTTTCTTTGATGTATTCAGTGAAGATGGCAGCTATCTGATTTCCGATGCCGTAGACAAGGCGTATTCCCGTCCGGCAGCCGAACGTTCGCGGCTTGAAAAGGACCTGTTGAAGCTGGACGAAAAGATTAATATCTTGTATTCCCTGCAACAAGGAAAGATGTTTGCACTGTTCCCGTTGCCGGGAGATACGAGTGGCAAATGGTATTCTCCGGGAGATGATTTAAGTGTGTATTCCGGGAAAGACTCTCTGTTCGTATCGAAAATCATGCCGTGGTATTTGGGAGAAGCTTTTGATGCCTTGCGTACCGGTACATGGGAGAGCGCAGGAGAGGTGCTTTCCATGATGAACGTGTATCAACAGAAGCAGAGCGCTACACCTTTGCTGACGGAGAAGCAAGTGTCGTGGGAATTGTTTTATAATAAAGCACGTTTGTTTTTCTGGTCGGCTATGGGGTATATGGCGGTCGGACTGTTATTGTTGATATTCGTGGTAGGGCAGTTGCTGAAACCCAGACGCTGGGTTAAAACCGTTATCATTCCCTTGGTGGCGTTGGTTGTGCTGATCTTCTTGTTGCATACTTCCGGAATCGGCATCCGTTGGTACATATCCGGGCGTGCTCCCTGGGCCAATGCTTATGAGTCCATGATATATGTAGCCTGGGCTACAGCGTTGGCGGGACTTTTGTTTATCAAGCGTTCCTCCATGACGTTGGCTTTGGCGGCTTTCTTCGCAGGTATCATCCTGTTTGTTGCCAACCTGAACTTCATGGACCCCGAAATCACTCCCCTGGTTCCGGTGTTGAAGTCTTATTGGCTGATGATACATGTGGCTGTAATTACGGCAAGTTATGGCTTCTTCGGTATCAGTTTCCTGCTCGGCCTGCTTACACTTGCATTCATGAGTGCCGGTAATCCGTCGAAAGTAGCCTTGTTGCAGCCCCATATCCGTGAACTCCGCATCATCAATGAAATATCCCTGCATATAGGGCTTTATCTGCTGACGGCAGGCATCTTCCTCGGTGCTGTTTGGGCAAATGAGTCGTGGGGACGTTATTGGGGCTGGGACCCTAAAGAGACTTGGGCATTGATTACGATGGTGGTTTATGCTTTTATTCTGCATGCACGCTTTCTTCCCGTTCTCCGTTCGGATTATGTATTCAGCGTCATGTCCGTACTGGGCCTTGCTTCGGTACTGATGACTTACTTTGGTGTGAACTACTACTTGTCCGGTCTTCATTCGTATGGCGGAGGTGATACACCGCCGGGACTGACTGCTGTATTCATTACATACGCCTGCGCTTTTGCGCTGATGATTTACGCAGGGTATAGTCAGCGTAAACAGTAAATTTCTTATTTATTCTCATCGCTTTGAGAATATTTACTCAATGCGATGAGAAAGGATTCTCAAAGTGATGAGAAAGGATTCTCACCATGGTGAGTATTTGATCCCAATAAAGCGAGAATTTGATGATTACGGTATATCTATTTGCTGATCTCTTATTCTATCACTAAACTATCCTCGTCTGTTGGCCTATATACGCTATTTTGAGCTAATAGTTCAAGCATTTGGAACGATCTTTCAAACCTTTCAGCCTCAAATTCCCTAATTTTGCCATAGTTATTAATCTGTTAACAATACTATGGAATGAAGATGCACAAGATTTTATTTATTCTATTTGCCGCCTTTTCAGGCTGGTGTGGGACTATGAACGCTCAAAATGCTGATTTGAAGAAATGCATGAAAGATGCCGATCCGAAAGTTATAGGTACGCGCATTGTCAATAAGTTCCTGGTCACCCCTCATACCCGCTTTGGAAATCCGCGGGCGGAAAAAGCTCCCAATTATGTGACTTATCCTGATGCCTGTACTTGGTTGGGCGCCTTATGGTTCAGCAAAGCCGTGAAGAATAAAGATATGCAGCAACGGCTGAAGGAGCGCTTTGAACCCTTGTTTACTACAGAAAAGAATATGCTTCCCCGCATGGTGCACGTAGACTATAACGTGGTGGGTGCTGTCCCCCTCGAAATCTATATGCAGAAGTTGGGCGACCGGAAATACTTCGATCTCGGAATGAAATATGCCGATGCCCAATGGGAAGTTCCTGCCGATGCCAAGCCGGAGGAGAAAGCTTATGCCGAGCAGGGCTATTCTTGGCAAACGCGCGTATGGATTGATGACATGTTTATGATAACCACCATACAGTCGCAAGCCTATCTGGTTACGGGTGAGCGGAAGTATATAGACCGTGCCGCTGCTGAAATGGCGATGTATCTGGAGAAGATACAACGCCCGAACGGTCTTTTCTATCACGCCCCTGCAGCTCCTTTCTTCTGGGCGCGTGGCAATGGTTGGATGGCTGCCGGAATGTCCCGTCTGCTTTCCGTACTTCCGAAGGATAATCCGAACCGTCCGGTTATTATGGAAGCCTATAAAAAGATGATGGCTACCTTACTCGAAAATCAGGACCCCGACGGAATGTGGCACCAGTTGATCGATGAACCCGCTTCGTACAAAGAGACTTCCGGTACGGCAATGTTTACCTATGCCATGCTGGTGGGGGTGAAACACGGTTGGCTCGATAAGAAAACCTATGCTCCCGCCGCCACAAAAGGATGGTTGGCGTTGGTTTCTTATATCAATGATGAAGACGAGATAACAAACGTATGTGAGGGAACCAATATCAAGAATGACAAGAACCATTACATGAACCGCAAGCAAATCACCGGTGACCTGCACGCTCATGCTCCATTGCTATGGTGCGCTACGGAGTTGTTGACGAAATAAGCCTATTACATCTTTTTTTTGACCTATGAGAAAACATATTCTTTTGCTGATAACCTTGTTGGCAACCTTGGAAGTAACCGCGCAGAATAATGAGAACTTCTATTTTTCAAACCTGAACCTGAAAGATGGTTTATCTCAGATATCTGTGCTTAAAATATTCCAGGATACCAAAGGTTTCATCTGGTTTGGTACGCGCAACGGATTGAATCGTTATGATGGAAGCGAATTCGTGATCTATAAACATGATCCGAAAGACTCTCTGACCTTGAGTGATAATCATGTATGGAGTTTGGCCGAAGATAACGACCGCAATTTGTGGATTGGTACGGCACGCGGATTAAACAGGCTCGACCTGAAAACCAACCGTATCAAGCCGTTTGTTGACGAACGATACGGCGCTTTTGCCAAAAGTGAAGTACGCTGCCTGACGGTAGACTCCCGTAATCGCCTTTGGATAGGAACTACCAAGGGGCTATACCTGTATGTACCTGCAATGGATGTATTTCAGCGTATAGACCTGAACGGGAAGATCAAAGATGAATTTATCTCTGTAGTCTACGAAACGAAGCAGCATCAGATTTTGATAGGCACTTCTACGAAAGGCCTGTTTGTCTGCGATATGAACATGAAAGTGCAACGGCAACTTACTACCCGAACGCCGGGGCTACATCTGCTTGGCAATAGCATCTCTACTATCTATGAAGATTCAAACGGGACGTTATGGGTGGGAAGCGGACTGAGCGGATTGTATCGCATAAACTTTGAGAAAGAGGAAATGGTGACCTACCATAAAGGCAATAGTATTCTAACGAGCAATAGTGTCAGAGCTATATCGGAGTTACGTGGGATGTTGCTTATCGGCACCTTCGACGGGCTGTATACCATCGATCTTTCTACTAATTCTTTCTGGAAACATACGGATGCTTCCCTTGAAAAGGGGAATCTGAGTCACTTTTCCATTTATTCGTTGTTTGTAGACAGGAGTCAGACGGTATGGGTGGGGACGTATGCCGGCGGAGTGAGTTTCTCCAGCCGCTTTAACAACCGCTTTGATTTCCATGATCCTGCTACGGTGTTTGATGCATTGTTTGGTATATACGGTTGTATGGTTTCTACTCCCGGCGGTTGTTTATATATGGCAACGGAGGGTAGAGGATTACTCGATTATAATCTGGAAAACAGGCAGTATGCGTATTATCCGATAGACAAAGCTTCAAAGTTGCAGTACAGCCAGAATATTATAAAAGGGCTTCTGTTGGAAGATGATATACTTTGGTGCGGAACGAATAAGGGATCAATCTATCAATTTAATACCCGTACTAAGAAATATACGTTCTATTATCAGTTGCCGGGGGAAATGTCTATTTACTCCATGTTTCGTGATAAGGATAATAGTCTGTGGATTATAACTTCCGATTCGCGTATGGGAGTGATGCGTTTGTCGGATAAAAAGGAACTTCAGAAACGCTTCCCTGTAAATGGTGGAAAGGACAGTTGCCTGTTTGCCAGTTCGCGCTGTATACTGAAGTTGCGTGATGGGGTAATGCTGATTGGTAGTCGTAATGATGGTCTGATAAAGTACGATGTAAATAGGGAAGAGGTGGTTTACTATGATACGGATGAGAAAGAGCCTCATCGATTGCTTAATAATTACGTGACGGGTATTGTGCGTGATAGTTCCGGTCGTATCTGGATTGGTACGTTCGGTGGCGGTATCGCTTTGTACGAAGAAGAAAAAGGAATCGTAAAGACCGTAACGAAGGAACAGGGATTGATAGAGAATGATATTTGCTCCATTGTGGAGGATAGCGACAATAATTTATGGATCAGTGCGAGCAATGGCATCTCGAAATACAATCTGAAAACAGAGGAGTTTACCAATTACAATTCTCTGAATGGAATCGGAGTCTATGAGTTTACTCCCCATAGCGGTTTATTACTGCCCAATGGAGAAATCTGCTTTAGCGGTAACAACGGCTTTGTGACCTTTAGCCCGCAGGAGTTGCAATTAAACTCTTTTGTACCGCCATTGGTATTCACGAAATTGGTAGTGAATAACCAGGTGATTGAGCCGGAAGACGAAACCGGAATATTGGATACCGTGCTGGACGGTATGGAAGAAATAGAGCTGAGTTATAATCAGAATAATATCTCTATCGGTTACTGCGCACTGAACTTTGTTTTTGCCCGGCAGAATCAGTATGCCACTTTCCTGAAAGGCTACGATAAAGACTGGAATTATATTGGCAATCGCCGGGAAGCCTACTATACGAACTTAAGCCCGGGAACCTATGTGTTTGAAGTGAAAGCCTCTAATAATGATGGAGTCTGGAGCCAACAGACGCGTAAGATACGTATTATTGTGCATCCGCCCCTGTGGAAAACCTGGTATGCTTATCTGTTTTATGCCATTGCTTTTGTCTTTATAATGACACTCATCATGTATTATATATCGAAGAAACAAAAGCTGGAGCGTGAATTGCAATTCAAGCAGAAGGAGAAACTGCAACTGGAAGAGTTCCATCAGGCGAAGATACGTATGTTTACCAATTTTTCCCATGAACTCCGCACTCCGCTTACACTGATTATTGCGCCTTTACAGGATCTGGTGTCTATGCCGGAATTCTCTTCCAGCGTGAAGAATAAGTTGAGTCTGATATTCAGTAATGCCCAGCGCCTGTTGCTGCTTGTAAATCAGTTGATGGATCTGCGCAAGAACCAGGAGGGTAAATTGAAGTTGCATATTGCCAAAACGGACATGAATCTGTTCCTGCAAGAAATCTACTATGCCTTCAACCATCTTGCAGCAAAGAAATTCATCGAATTTACTTTTGAGAAGAGTGAGGAGAGAATGTCGGCATGGTTTGATAAGTCTATCGTGGAAAAGGTGGTCTTTAACCTCTTGTCCAATGCGATGAAGTTTACTCCGAATAATGGTAAAGTTGTGTTTTCATTGTCCCGGTGTACCTTTGCCGAACTTCCATCGGAGCAGCAGGCGGAATTGAATAAGATGCCTGCCGATACTAAGTTTGCCTGTCTCTCGGTTACCGATTCCGGGAAGGGTATTACGGAGGAAGATATGAAGAATATATTTGCACCTTTTTATCAGGGTGAAGATGACAATAAAGAGAATGTGGGTACGGGTATCGGTCTGAGTCTGACACGCTCAATCGTGCTTCTGCATAAAGGCACTATTTCCGTCTCCCATAATCAGCCTACGGGCACGATCTTCAAGGTTTATATTCCAATCAGTAACTCTGCCTACAGCAAGGATCAGTTGGTGGAAGATGATGAAAAGCAGGTAGTGGAGGACGTTATCCCATCGGCCAAGGAAATGCATTTTGAGATAGAGAAGAAGTGGACTGTACTTTTGGCGGAAGATAATGATGAAGTAAGAGCTTACGTCAAAGAATGTCTGGATCCTTATTTCTATGTGCTGGATGTAAACAATGGTAAGGATGCGTTGGAACTGAGTCTGGAGAAATATCCGGATTTGATACTGAGTGATATCATGATGCCGCAGATGGACGGATTGGAACTGTGCTCGCGTGTGAAGCAGGATTTACAGCTTGGGCATATTCCGGTAGTACTGATGACGGCCAAGTCCATGGTGGTTCATATCAAGGAAGGCTTTTCGGTTGGTGCCGATGACTATATCGTGAAACCTTTCAGTATGGATGTGCTGATTTGCCGTATCAACAGTTTGCTGGAATCCCGTGAGAAACTGAAGAAACTATATGGAAAGAAGTTCTCTCCGGAAGCGATGGGAATCGAGATTGTTTCGGGGGATGATCGGTTCACGCAGAGTTTCTTTGAGATTATAGAAAAAAATATCTCTAATCCGGAGCTTGGAGTGGACTTGTTGAGCCAGGAGTTAGGTCTAAGCCGTGCCAATCTGTACCGGAAACTGAAAGCGGTAACGGAGCTTTCTCCAACAGAGCTGATACGCAATAAACGTTTGGAGATAGCTGCCAAACTCTTGTTGGAATCCAGTTATACGGTTTCTGAAATATCGGTTTACACAGGCTTCAATAGTCATGCTTATTTCACCAACTGCTTCAAGTCATTTTATGGATATTCACCTTCAGAGTGGGTACAAAGGCATAATGATAAGGGAGAAATTCCCAAATAGCTCCTGTTTTACATATTGTTTGGAATAGAATTTCAAATGAATAAGACAATATTGAAAGTTGCGCTAAGATAAATCGCTTATCTTAGCGCAATCTTTTTATAGACTGATTAAGTTATGAAAAACATTCTAATTGCATTTGTCTTATTCTTCTCTTTATCTATGAAAGCGCAACTGCCGGGTGATGATCCGAAGTTGTGGTCGGAGGGCATTGCGCAAACTGTGATGACTCGTTATCCATCGGCTTTGATGATTCCCTTCAAACCCTGGTGTTATCCGCAGGGGTACTTTCTGATAGGGCTCGATAAGCTATGGCAAGCTACGAGAAAAAGGAAATACTATGATTATATCATGAATTGGGCAAATGAAGTGGTTCGTCCGGATGGTAGCTTGGTGTATTTTCGGGGGCGTAGCATGGATGATATGATGGCAGGTTCAGTTATTGTCTGGGCATACCGCCAGACTGGTGATGAGAAGTTTAAGAAAGCGGCTGATTATATAAGGAAAAGCTATGATGATTATTCGCGCACGTCCGACGGAGTGTTTTGGCATGGACGCGGCACAGTAGGGCAGATATGGGTGGACGGCGTATTTATGGGGCAAATGTTCCTGACAAAATATGGCCGCTACATAGGTGATTCTAAATATTGCTTTGATGAAGCGGCTAAGCAGTTGATCGGCATGCACCGCCATCTTAAAAAAGGGAATACAGGCCTGCTGTATCATGGCTGGGATGAAGATAAAGATGCCCGTTGGGCTGATCCGCAGACTGGTATGGCGCCAGAAGTATGGAGCGAAGGCTTGGGCTGGTATGCATTGATATTAGTGGAAACTCTGGAGTTGTTTCCAAAGAATCATCCTCAATATGGAGAATTACTTTCCATAACCCGTGAACTCATGGCCGGTCTGAAACAAACGCAGGATTCGGAAAATGGTTTGTGGTATCAGGTTGTGGATAAAGGGGGAGAACCGGGAAACTGGCATGAAACATCCGGTAGCGGTATGTTTGTTTATGCCATTCAGCGTGCCGTCGAATTGGGAGTTATTCCGGCTAAAGACTATGCCGGCTGTGTACAAAGAGGATATCGGGGATTGCTATCCAAAGCACGTGTCAGTTCTGATGACGGTCTGATAGACCTGTGGGATGCCAACAACGGATTGGGTATTCAGAAAGATTATAAAACTTATGTAACCCGTCCGAGAAAGAAAAACGGACAGGAGGTAATTTCTTCCTTTCTTTGGGCTACGGGGATTGTGGAAAAGGGTATGAAAGAAGCTCCCTATGTGAAACCGGACCCCTGCAAAAACTTTGTGTGTACAGACTATTCACAAGGAAAAGTCTTCATCTTTGAAGACGGAAAGAAGGTATGGGAGCATGATGCACCGCTTTCTAATGATATATGGGTGTTAGATAATGGCAATCTGCTGTTTACTACCGGACACGGAGTACTTGAAGTAAACCGTGCGAAAGATACGGTTTTTCATTATACATCTCCAAGCCATATTTTTGCTTGCCAACGGCTTGCTAATGGCAATACGTTTATAGGCGAATGTAACTCCGGACGTTTGCTTGAGGTTACTTCTGACGGGAAGGTTGTTAAGGAACTGTGCATTCTGCCTACGGGGGTGACGGATGGGAAGAAATCGTTCATCAGGAATGCACGCAGACTGGATAATGGTCATTATTTGGTGGCTCATTATGGTGGGAAGAAGGTGGTGGAATATGATGAGAATGGAACAATTTGTTGGGAAGTGCCCGTCTCGGGAGGTGCACACTCTGTAATTCGTCTGCCGAATGGTAATACATTGGTAGCGGTGGCTGATGCTGACAAGAATCCCCGTATCGTAGAGTTTAATCCTGAAAAGCAAATTGTTTGGGAACTATCCAATAAAGATATTCCGGGTGCTCCCCTTAGGTTTATGAGCGGAATGCAATATATTCCTGAGATAGGATTGATACTGACTAACTGGACAGGGCACGGAGATAGGGAATCATTGCCGCACATGCTTTGGGTAGACAGGAACAAGAATATCGTGGATGTCTTTGCCCCATGTGAGGGAATTGAAACCTTTTCCTCAGTTTTTATTCCGTTGGCAGGAGAGAATATTTATCATTAAATCAATATCAACATTAGTAAGAATAACTATTATGAAATTTAAAACAGGATTAGTATCATTATTGGTCGTATGTGGAGCATGCAGCCAAGCGACAAAAGAAACGGATGTCGTAAAAGATAGTTTTGATTTTGCCGGACAGCAGTTGAAGTATGCATTTACGCAAATAGATTCTGTTAAAGCAAGTATGCCGGAGGAACAACTGAAGAGGAAGCCGGTTTCTCCGCGCACGATAGAAGATAACGGTGCCTTGCGCCTGGTAGCATCAAGAGACTGGACCAGTGGTTTCTTTCCCGGTGAATTGTGGTATATGTATGAGTATACACAAGATGATTTCTGGAAGCAGCAGGCACAGGCATTTACTGCTAATATAGAGGACCAGAAAACGAATGGCGGAACGCATGACATGGGATTCAAAATGTACTGTAGTTTTGGTAATGGTTATCGTCTGACCAATGACGCAAACTACAAAGATATCCTGTTGGAATCTGCAGCCACATTGATTACCCGCTATAAGCCGACGATTGGTTGTATCCGTTCCTGGGATCACAGTCGCGACAAGTGGCAATGTCCGGTTATTATCGATAATATGATGAACCTTGAATTGCTGTACTGGGCATTTAAGGAAACCGGCGACTCTGTGTATTATAACATTGCAAATACACATGCACGCACTACAATGAAGAATCATTTCCGCGATAATTATAGCTCTTATCATGTGATAGATTATGATACAATTACCGGAGACGTGCTTCATAAGCATACGCACCAGGGATATAATCACGAATCTGCTTGGTCAAGAGGCCAGGCATGGGGTTTGTATGGCTATACCATGTGTTATCGTGAAACGAAACTTCCGGAATTCTTGTCGCAAGCTGAGAACATAGCCAATTACATCTTTACCAATCCTACCATGCCGGAAGATATGGTTGCATATTGGGACTTTGATGCTCCGGGTATTCCGAACGAACCGAGGGATGCTTCTGCTGCCGCAGTGATGGCTTGTGCCATGTACGAATTGTCTATGTACAATCCGGAGAAAGCAACATTATACAAGAAATGGGCGGATACGATTGTTGAGAGTTTAAGCAAGAACTATCGTGCGCAATTGGATGGTGACCGTGGTTTCTTACTCCTGCACAGCACGGGTGCACATAATTTTGAAAGAGACGTTCCTTTGGTTTATGCAGACTATTACTTCCTGGAAGCTTTGCTCAAGAAAGCTAAATTAGAGAAAGAAGGTACGGCTATTCTGTAAATATGGAGAATCAATAGGTATGAGACGTATAATTGCATTGTTAGTGATGATTTGCTTTGTTGCAGGTACCTTTGCGAAGATACCTGTGATGGGCAATAAGATCCGGTTAACGGATAACTGGGAGTTTCTCCGTCAGGATGTGGGCAATATCTGGGAACTGGTACGCCCTGTAAAGAAAGGTCAGCCGGAAGAGCAACCTATATGGACAAAAGTTACGTTGCCCCACTGCTTTAATGCGGAGGATGCTGTTGATCCGGATTTGAATTACTATCAGGGGCCGGGGTGGTATAAAACACGCCTGAAGTTGAATAATCCGTATCCTGATGGACGGATTGTATTGGAATTCGAAGGAGCGGGACAGAAGACGGATGTATATGTTTATATGACCAAAGTGGGTAGTCATGTCGGTGGATATGATAGTTGGAATGTAGATATAACAGATGCCGTGCGAGCTTTTCTGGCAAGCAAAGATGCTGAACGTTTTGGAGGTGAAATTCCATTGAGTATTCGTTGTGATAATACCCGGGATGCTGAAATGATTCCTTCGGATTTATCGGACTTCAATTTGTATGGCGGTATTTACCGTTATCTGAATCTGGTGTATCTTCCGGAAGTTTCCGTGGCTTCTCTTCGGATAGAACCGGCATTGGATGCTAAATTGAAAAAGGGGACGTTAAAGGTATCCGGTACATTTTATAATCCCGCAGATGTGCGTGAAGCACTGGTGGAAGTTATAGTGAAGAATGCTAAAGGTGAAGTGGTATCTACCCGTACGCTGGATAAAATAACTCCGTTGGGAGATTTGGATATGCTGAATATTCAGATTGATAAGCCACAACTTTGGGATGTAGATCGTCCGGTATTATATACTTGTGAGGTTACTGTAACTGCCAATGGACAGAAAATGACAGCGAGTGAACGTTTCGGTTTCCGTTCTTTTGAGTTTATAGATAAGGGCCCTTTCATGCTGAATGGAAAGCGTCTCTTGTTGCGGGGAACACACCGGCACGAGGATCATGCAGGAGTAGCTGCTGCCATGACCGAGGAACAGATGATACAGGAAATGAAAATGATGAAGGAAATGGGTGTGAACTTCATCCGTCTGGGACATTATCAGCAATCTGAAATCATTTTGAATCTTTGTGATGAACAGGGTATTCTGGTTTGGGAAGAAATTCCCTGGTGCCGTGGTGGTGTGGGTAATGAAACTTATCGTGGACAAGCGAAACGTATGTTGACGAATATGATAACCCAGCACTATAACCACCCTTCTGTGATAATCTGGGGATTAGGTAATGAGAATGACTGGCCGAATGACTTTCCTGAATTTGAACAACGCGAGATACGGAGCCTGATGAGTGAGTTGAATACATTGGCACATCATCTTGATGCCGAACGCAAGACAGCAATTCGCCGTTGTGCATTCTGTAGCGATATTGTAGATGTATATTCTCCTTCTATCTGGGCCGGTTGGTATCGTGGGGTTTATACAGATTATCAGCAGATGTCCAAAGAAGAAATGGAGAAGGTGAAACACTTTCTGCATGTAGAGTGGGGGGGGGATAGCCATGCCGGACGTCATGCGGAGGCTACTGCTCCTATACGAAAAGAAGGTGAAAGTGATGGCGATGCAGCTCTGAATGGTTCGGCTCTGGTATTGAAGAAAGGAGACTGGTCGGAAAGTTATATCGTTAAGCTGATAGATTGGCATTTGAAGGAACAGGAGAATATGCCTTGGCTGACCGGTGCTGCTTATTGGCCGTTTAAGGACTTTTCTACACCGGTGCGTCCGGATAATCCGGTGCCATATATGAATCAGAAAGGAGTGGTGGAACGTGACTTTACGAAAAAGGAAAGTTATTATGTATTCCAATCCTATTGGACAGAAAAGCCTATGGTTCATATCTATGGGCATGGATGGCCTGTGAGATGGGGAGATGTCGATGAAGAAAAAGAAGTCTTGGTTTACTCTAACTGTCCATCGGTGGAACTGTTTGTGAACGGACAAAGCCAGGGGATACGCAAGCGTAATAGTCAGGATTTTCCCGCAGCGGGTTTGCGCTGGAATGTGAAGCTTGCTAAGGGGCAGAACACATTGCGTGCTGTGGCTGCTGGAAAAGAAGCTCTTGCTGATGAATTGAGCTTTGAATATCAGACCGAGAAATGGGGGAAAGAACATGCATTCCGGGTAACTTCTACTCCTAAAGAAGATGGAATTGTTGAAGTTGAAGCCCAGTTGGTAGATAGTAATGGCATCAGGTGTCTTGATTCCAGAGTTTTTGTTTCTTTCGATATTGCCGGTGACGGAGAACTGATACAGAATCAGGGTACGGCAACCGGTTCCCGCAAAGTACAGGCACGTAACGGGCGGGCACAAATACGGGTTCGTACGCAAGGCGGTACTTCCTGTATAGCTGTAAAAGCTGATAAAGTCCAAACATCATTTATAACGGTGCAGTAAGATTATGAAAAAGGTAGGTATGTTATTTTTAGGGATCTGTTCTTTTCTGGCTATTTCGTGTACATCGGATAAAGACGGTAAAGATTTTGTAAAGTGCGTTTTAAAGCAGGGTATACTGGAACGTGCCGCAATGAATATAAAGGAGGAGCCGGTAACGGTTACCGCCTTTATAGCGGAACGCAGTGCAGGGGATATACATGATTTTTATTCGGAGGGTGATTATTGGTGGCCGGATACTTTGAACCCTGACGGACCTTATGTGCGTCGGGATGGCGAGACCAATCCGGATAATTTTGTAGCTCATCGTCATGCTATGATACGTTTTAGTTCAATTGTAGGCAATTTGACATCTGCTTATTTATTGACTCAGGATAAGGAATATGTAGATGCGATATTGGCACATGTGCGTGCTTGGTTTGTGAATGAGTCTACGAAAATGAATCCTAACTTGCAGTATGCACAGGCTATTAAAGGAATTGCTACAGGACGTGGTATTGGTATTATTGATACGGTACATCTTATGGAAGTAGCTCAATCTTTATGGCAGTTAGAAAAGCTTGGAGTATTGTCTAAGGATGATATAAAGTCTACTAAACAGTGGTTTGCTGATTATTTGAAATGGATGTTCACACATCAGTATGGCATAGACGAGATGAATGCTAAGAATAATCATGGAACTTGCTGGGTGATGCAGGCTGCTGTATTTGCCCGTTATGCCGGTGATAAGGATATGATGGATTTTTGTAAGCAGCGTTATAAAGAAGTACTTTTACCTAAGCAGATGGCAGAAGACGGCAGTTTTCCGTTGGAGACAGCACGTACGAAACCTTATGGTTATTCTTTATTTAATCTGGATGCCATGGCAACAATATGCCAAACGCTTTCGGATAAGAATGATAATTTATGGACTTATACGGCAGAGGGAGGTAAGAATATGGAAAAAGGCATTAATTTTATCTATCCTTATGTTGTTGATAAAGAAAGTTGGATTTATGCGAAGGATGTAATGTATTGGGATGAATGGCCGGTAGCACATCCTTTCTTGATATTCGGTGCTTTACAGACTCATAATAAAAACTGGCAGTCAACGTGGGAGAAGTTAGAACATTTTCCTGTAACCGACGAAGTGGTACGTAATCTGCCTGTACGTAATCCGTTGATTTGGATTTAATTATTAATAATGGTGCTATGATAATAACGCGGAAAATAATAATAGGAGCTTGTGTCGTATGTGCAGTAGGTACAAATATTCCTTCTATGGCTCAAAACAGAGTAGTTACTCAACATGCAACCGGTACGGTAGTAGAGGGAGGGGTAACTATGCTGGTTACTCAGGAGACTACCACCCGCTATCGGCGAACACTTCTCAGGGAGTGCCGGAAGCTAAATTGGGATATACACCCGGAGTAACTCCTGAATATTTAGCTATACCTCTGTCGGAAACAGTGATGACGAGATATCCAGATTATCGGATGGCTTACTGGAAAGACTATACCTATGTGCAGGGATACATGTTTGAGGCTATGGACCGTTTGGGACAATTGACAGGCGATAGCAGGTATCTGGAATATATAAAGAAATATATAGATCATTTCGTTGATGAAGCGGGTAATTACAAAGGAGGCGGATTAACGAATCTCGATAATTTCATGACAGGTTCGGCCTTTTGTACATTATATGGGCGTACGGGTGATGAGAAATACAAGAAAGCTGCCTTGCAAATATTGAAAGCTGTGGATCAGTATCCCAGTTCCGATGGACAGTTTTGGCACGGAAACCGGAGTCCTAATATGTGGATAGATGGTGTTTTTATGATGCAGATGTTCCTTATACGTTGTGCACAGTATGTGGGGGAAGCCGATTATTGCTATGATGTGGCATGTAGGAATATTATTGCTGCTGCCCGTCATTTGCAACGCCCGGATGGACTTATCCTTCATGCATGGACTACAGAGCCTGAAAAGGCTGTGTGGGCGGATAAAACTACCGGACTGTCACCGGAGGTATGGAGTGAAGGCATGGGGTGGTACACTTTGGTGGTACCTGAACTATTGGCTTTACTACCAACAACACATCCGAATTATCAGCAGGTCCTTGGTATTTATCTGAAAATGTGTAAGGGGCTGAAAGAAGTGCAGGATAAGAAGACTGGCGGTTGGTTTATGGTTGTAGATAAAGGAGATAATCCTTTAAATTTTGTAGATCCATCCGGAACTGCTATGTTTGTGTACTCTATTCAGCGTGGTGTAGAGTTAGGGCTCTTAAAAGCAAAGGAATATACTCCGGTTGCATATAGGGGATATCAAAGTCTCTTTCCTTTTATACAGGTGAATGACAGAGGCTTACTGGATGTGATAGGAGCATGTGATGGAGTTGTGATTAAGAAGAATTTTGTAGAATATGTTACTGTTCCCAAAATATTGAATGCCAAAGAGGCTGTTGCCGGTATATTGTGGGCGGCTGTTATAATGGAAACAGAACAACTGAAAAAATAAACAGGAATGAGAATTTTGCGTAATCTGATTATAATTAGTGTATTACTTGTATCTGTTACTGTACAGGCAAGTGGTGTGGATGAGTTGGTGCGTATCAAGCAAAATTATGCCCGAATGTTGGTTCCTTCCGGTAAAGATCCGTTTGGCTTATTGTCCATCCTTTCGTCTATTCAACCGGAAACAGAGATTTCGGATCAGGTTGTGGTAGAGTTGCATCAGCGATATCCTTTTGATTTAAAGAAAGTAGAAACTTATCTGTCTTCTTTCACGGAAGCCGGAACATGGCCGGATATTAATTACGATGACAAAAAGCGTTCCGGCTGGGAGCCTAAAATTCATGCGGAACGTATTCTGGAACTGGTAAAGCTCTATAGCTCCGATCAGACTTCCTACTATCATTCTTCGGAGGTGGAAGCGGTTATTCATAAAGCTTTGAATTATTGGTTTACTGCTAAACCGGTATGTTTGAATTGGTGGTATAATCAAATAGGTGTTCCTAAAACACTGGGTACGGCTTTTATCTTGTTTGAGAAGCAGTTGACCCCTGTGGAGAAACAGAGTGCTATAACTGTAATGGAGAATGCTAAGTTTGGGATGACCGGACAGAATAAGGTATGGCTTGCTGGAAATGTGATGATGCGTGCATTATTACAGAATGATTATGAGTTGGTAAAGATGGCGCGTGATACCATTGCATCTGAAATAGTCACGGGTGGGGCAGAAGGTATAAAAGACGATTGGTGCTTTCATCAGCATGGTGCTCAGCAGCAGTTTGGTAATTATGGGCTTTCGTTCGTATCCGGAATGAGTTTCTTTTCTGGGTTATTTTCAGGGACGTCGTTAGCATTTGATGATAAACAGTTGAGTATTCTGAGTACGCTGATTGATAAGGGATATCGTTGGGTTATCTGGAAAGGAATGATGGATGTGAATGCTTTGGGACGTCAACTGTTTCATCATGCTCCCGTACATAAAGCACTGAGTCTTGCATTTGCAGCCTCGGAGTTAGGTGGAGGTGAATCAGATGAGTGCATGGCTGTGGCAACAGCTCTGCTTCGTGATAATTATCCTGCACCTGCGGTGAATGTGTTTACAGGACATAGGCATTTCTGGCAGTCGGATTATACAATTCATCGCCGTCCTTCCTGGATGGCGTCTATAAAAATGGCTTCTGACCGTATTATCGGTACGGAAATGATGAATGGTGATAATATGAAGGGGTATTATATGGCAGATGGGGCTACTTATATTTATAAAGATGGTAAGGAGTATATGGATATTTTTCCTCTTTGGGACTGGCGGAAGTTACCGGGAGTAACAGCTTTTGAAGATAATGCACCTATGCCCTTGATTAAAAGTTATCAGCCTCGTAATAAAGGAACTTTTGTAGGAGCTGTTTCGGATGAAAAACAAGGTATGACTGTTATGGAGTTAGATCGTGCCGGAGTGAAGGCTCATAAGGCATGGGTCTGTACGGATGACTTTATTCTTTGTTTGGGAGCTGGTATACAAGCAGATAGTAATCTTGTTGTTACCACTTCTATAGAGCAATGCCATAAAAATGGGGAACTGCTTTCTTGGGAAAATGCACGATGGAATGTTGTGAATACAAAGCAATCTGCTAAGGGAAAGGAACAACGCTATTTTCATAATAATACAGGATATATTGTATGGGGCAATACCCATGAAGTTGTAGCTGAAACAGCAGAACGTACGGGGTCATGGTATGATGTGATGCAAATGTATCACCCGGAAGAAACGCATGGAGAGGTGACTGCCATCTATTTGACGCATGGTGTTGCACCTAAACAAGGCACATATCAATATTTGATATTACCCGGAATGGACAAGGAAAATGTGGCTGTTTTTAATTTATCAGATATACGGATACTCCGTAATGATGCTACTGTTCAGGCTGTCTATAGTGAAGGAAATACTACTTGTTGGGTGGCCGCTTACCAGCCGGTACAATTAACTGTAAGTACGGATTTGATACTGAATATTCAAACTCCCGGAATCTATATGATACAGAAAAATGAATCCGGTCGGTACATAATAAACTATGCTGATCCGACTCAACAGAGAAATGTTGCAGAACTTGAGTTGAATCATAAAAAGGTGCGTTTTTCTCTTCCCGAAGGAAAAGAGAAGGGGAAAACAACTTTCATAGTGGGTTAATTCGTTAAAAAACGCATTTTGAACCATTTCTCCAAACGATTGAAATAATATTGCAAGCCTTGTTGGTAAGATACGTCTATTTTTGTTTTTATATAAATGATTATAGACTATGAATACACACAAGGCTTTTATTTTGGGCGTAGCATTGCTGAGCACTATTGGGGTGAAAGCTCAGTTTGCCATTGATAACTATAAAGCTGTCTTTACTTCATCCCCACAGCATGTTCCCACTACCAAAACTCCGGATGCTCCTTTAGCCGGTAATGGAGATATCGGTATCACAATGGGAGGTACTCCTGATAAACTTTGTTTTTATATTGGTAAAAATGATTTTTGGAGGGCTTATCCTGTTTATCCGGGAGGAATTGCGCTTCCGGGTGGACTGGATATTGAGATAAAAGAACTGCAAGGAGCTACTTACTATGCGGAACAATTGCCCGGATCTGCTGAAATCAGAACAAGATTCACAACTCCTCATTGTCAGTTGGATTTGTCTGCATGGGTTGCTGCAACGGATAATAAGATTATTATAGAGTTGCAATCGGACAAAGCCGTTATTGCCCATTTGCGTTTATGGGCTGCGGAAGGTAATACTTCGACTACTGCGGGAGGTAAAGATAAAGTAATGTGGGTAAGTCGTTCATTTGAAAATACGGAATTGCTGCGTTGGCCTACTCATGTGGCATTGGCTTTAAACTCAGATTCTGATGAGTTCTCCTTGATTCCCGGTAAGAAAGTACAATTGGTTATATCTGTTTATACGAATCATGATACACCGGATTGGAAAAACAAAGCTATTACAGAAGCAGAGAAAATAACGGAAGTGGGTGTTGAGCAATTACGGAAAGAACATCATTCCTGGTGGAATCATTTTTGGAAACAGTCTCATATTAATATAGGTGATAGTTATTTTGAAAAGTATTACTATCAGTCGCAATATTTGTTTGCTTGTTCTTCCCGTGAGGGTAAGTTTGCGCCAGGTATCTGGGGACCATTTGTTACGCGTGACGAAGCGGCATGGGGAGGTGATTATCATCTGAATTATAATTATCAGGCACCTTACTGGGCGTCATTTTCTTCCAATCATATTAGTCTGACGGATAATTTTGATCAGCCTCTATTAGATTATATGGAGGCTGGACGGAAGCATGCGCAGGAATTGCTGAATTGCAAAGGTATCTATTATCCGGTAGGTATTGGTCCTAAAGGCTTGTGTACGGCAATGTGGCCGTTAACTCCTGAAGAAATGCAGGAAAAGTATTCGACCCGTGAAAATACAATTGACGGTGGTTATAAGTTTCTGGGACAGAAAATCAATGCAGTGTTTAGTGTTGGAAATATGTTGATGCGATATTACAGTACGTATGATGAGGCGTATGCCCGTAAAGTATATCCGTATCTTCTGGCCTGTGCGGATTTTTGGGAAGATTATCTCTCTTTAGAGAACGGACGTTATGTAATCCGTATGGATCATTTTAATGAAATAATGCCCAATAAACGCAATGGGGGGATCTGGCGCAATCGATTGGGTGATTTTAATTCTACTCTTTCGTTGGGGTTGGTTCGTATGCTGTTCCAAGGGATGATGGATATGAGTGATTTCTTAGGCACTGATCAGATACGGCACCCCCGCTGGCAGGATATCTTGGAGAAATTGAGTGAATATCCATTGGGTATTACAGAAGATGGGCGTCAAAGTTTGAAGAATATGGAAAAAGGCCCTCAAGATAGAGAGATACAACCCTCAGGATTGAATAGAGTTTCTATTCATGGCTTGATTCTTCCTGCTGGTGTTGCGGGCCCCATGACAGATGCTACATTCAATGCTATTTTGTTGGAAGATGTGGCGCATTGGTCGGAGAAGCAGCGTGACCCGAATGATTGGGGAAATACATCTAATAATGGAATTGAAACCTGTTATCCCGGAGCAGTACGTGTTGGGTATTCTTCAGATCAGGTTTTATCTTATCTGAAGAAGCGGATTGAAATGGACGTGTATCCCAACTCTTGGATTGTGCAGGGTGGGGGAGGCATTGAAACTTTTGCCGCTGTTCCTCTGACTATTAATGAGATGCTGTTGCAAAGTTATGAAGGCATTATCCGTGTCTTTCCCAATTGGAATTATAAAAAAGATGCCTCATTTGAAAATCTGAGGGCTTATGGTGCTTTTTGGGTTACTTCTACTTTGAAGGAAGGACAAATTCAGAGAGTAACTCTGGTTAGTGAGAAAGGGCGTATGTGTAAGATAGAGAACCCATGGAAAGGATATCCTGTGCAAGTTATCCGGGAAAATGGAAAATCAGACATACTTTATGGAGAATATTTGCAAATACCGACTGTGGCAGGTGAGAAGATTGAACTGAATTTATATACAAACTAATAATTGAGAATAGAATGGATCATGTGAAGAAACTTGTAGGAGGTGTACTGGCTATAGCACTTTGTGTAAGTGTGTCCGCTCAGACAAAATTACCTCCGGGCTGGCAATCCAGTTATGTGAAGATTACTCCGAAGGGGGAGTTAACTTATTATCCCGATAAACAAGGAAATACGATACCGGATTTTAGCCGGGTCGGTTATCATCATGGTGATAAATCAATCCCTGATTATCCGGTAACAAAAACTGTATATCCTGTGGAAAAAGGAGATAGTCGCCAGAGAATTCAGGATGCAATAGATGAAGTGTCTCGTATGCAACCGGATAAAGACGGACATCGTGGAACAGTTCTGCTGAAGCGGGGAGTATATCATGTTTATGGAACTATTCATATAAATGCAGGTGGAGTTATTTTGACCGGAGAAGGAGATAATGTGAATGAAACCCGTTTACTGGCTATCGGTAAGCAGCGTTTTTCATTGATAGAAGTATCTGGTAATGGAAGAATAGAGGAAGTACCCGGAACAAGAGTGAAGATTATGGATGCTTTTGTACCGGTAGGAACACACTCTTTTCAGGTATCTTCTGCTGCTAGTTTTAAAGTTGGTGATCGTATCATTGTTTATCGTCCGGGAACGGATAACTGGATACATGATATTAAGATGGATCAAATCGTTGAGCGTCAGGGAACCCGCCAATGGACTGCACAGGAGTATAATCTTTCTTTTGAACGTGAAATTGTAAAAATAGAAGGTAATCGTATTTATATTGATAACCCGGTAGTAATGCAGATGGAAGAGAAATATGGCGGTGGTGAAGTCTTTAAATATACTTTTGACGGTCGTATCAGTGAGGTAGGAGTGACTAATATGTGTTTGGAGTCGGAGTTTGAACATTATGAAGATAATCAGCATGGTTGGGTTGGAGTTCAGTTTGATAAAGTGGAAAACTGTTGGGCACGTAATCTGACTTGTCGCTATTTTGGCTATTCAGCAGTAAGTTGTGAACGTAATGCGAAGAATGTAACAGTAACGGATTGCCGTTGTTTGGAAACAAAATCTCTGATAACCGGTGGATTACGATATTCTTTTAATAATTGGGGACAGCAAAATCTGTTTATGAACTGTCAAAGCACAGAGGGGCGTCACGACTATGTGACGGGTGCCCGCGTATGTGGCCCCAATGTATTTTATAATTGTACGGCTTCGCAAACTTATGCAGATATAGGTCCTCATCATCGTTGGGCAGTCGGGACTCTTTATGATAATGTGATAACCGATGGAGAAATCAATGTGCAGGATCGTGGTAAGATGGGAAGTGGACATGGCTGGGCCGGAGTAACTCAGGTGCTTTGGAACTGTCGTGTGAAACGTGCTGCTGTACAGAGCCCTTGGACATCAGGATATAATTATAGTTTTGGTATGAAGGGTGAAAAATATCCGGGAGTTTTTATCGATCGTCCGGATGGTGTTTGGGAAGGACAGAATGAAAAGAATGTCTTTCCCCGTTCACTTTATATAGCACAACTGATGGCTCGTCATAAGAATATGGACTTGCGAATACTGACTAAATAAGCTGGAATTAGCTTGTAATTTGGTATTGTAAAATTGTGATTCTTTGTAATGTATTGATTTGTAGATTGTTATTCTATATTCTGTTTACAGACTATAACACTTTGAGATATAATTGATAGTATTTGATACAATCTTTAAATCTTGTTTGAGGAAATTGTTGTTTGTTTGCGGTATGGAAAACAATGATGTTTAACTTTAAAATGATGTATTGATATTATGTAAAAACAA
>ERZ791903.17-NODE-17-length-270536-cov-13.049342_pt1 | contig 270536 bp, 161 predicted proteins | sample MGYA00510148_ERZ791903 | MGnify/ENA primary metagenome ERZ791903 (study PRJEB30046, sample SAMN00792080) | human gut metagenome | study: EMG produced TPA metagenomics assembly of the A metagenome-wide association study of gut microbiota in type 2... | reverse complement strand
ATGATCTGCAACTCATCTTCTCGACTTTTACTTCCCACACTTTTACGTTGCGCACAGCAGGTTCGCTGTATTTGAATTCATCGCTCGTATATTGTTGCATGATGATGTCGAGTATACGTCGCTTTTCGTCCATATCTTCGATGAAACGGACGTTTCCGTGGCACATCACGCTACGCGACTTCATGCTGTAGCTACATGCCACATGGCGGTGCATGTATACCAGCTCGTGTCCTTCGCAGAAGGTGATGCAAACGCGCGGGTGGCGTTCTGCCATTGCTACTTTGCCGCCTTCGGGACCGGAATGCAGATAGATGATGCCGTCCCGGTAAGCAAAGTTCATGGGGACTACGTAGGGATTACCTTCCGGATCGGTGATACCTACCGTACAGTAAGGGCATTTGCGGATGATTGCTTCAATCTCCGCTGTGTCGGTGATTGCGATTGTCTTCATAGGGCTGAATAGGAGTTTTATTCGGCGCAAAGGTAATCATTTTATTCACAAACGCCAGCCGGCGGTTGAAGAAGCGTGCGAAAAGCCCGACAATCAATGCGGCGATGATTGTGCCTTCGCGTACGCCCTCTATGGTTCCGGCTAATAGCAGGGAAGCTGCACAGGCCAGAAGTGCCAGTGTGGTGTCGAAGCCGATTTTGGTAATTCCGAATTCTTTTCCGGTGCGCAGGGTGATGGCTTTTACAAAGGCTTCACCGGACAGCATCACTACATTGGCTATCACTTCCATACTCACTCCCAGTCCGAGTATGGCGCAGCCGGTCACCAGTGATAGAATCTGTGAAGCGTATCCCGCAGGGGTGAAACCCGACAGCAGTGCCATCGAACAGTCTATGAAGAAACTGAAAAGTATCGCTACGGGGATTTGCAGAAATTGTTCTTTCCTGAAATCCTTTTTCAGCAGTGCTATTTGTCCGGCTATCAGCACGGCATTCAGCAACAGCGTGAATTGCCCCAGTGTAATGGGGAATTTCAGACTGAGCGTATAGGGAAGGCTCGATATAGGTGAGGAACCCAGATTTGCTTTAATAATCAAACTAATACCGAATGCATTTACAAATAAACCCGCGATGAAAAACAGATAACGGGCTGTTAATTCTCTTTTTGCCATTTTTAATAAATTCCTTCAACAAGTAAAAATTCTCTTTTTAAACTGCTGCAAAGTTACGGCAACTATCTGCCGTTTCACGGTTCAAAAATCGAAGCAGGTTGTTCAAAATGTGGGATTTTCTTGTGTCAGAGCTTTTCATATGCTATCTTTGTACTTCAAAAACGGAACTTTATGAGTGAAGAATACCTGTTCCATACCCGTCGCCGGACGGATCTTCTTTCCTATCCCTGCAGGGCGGAGAAGGGAGAATTTCTGTTTTGTCTGCAGGGAGAGGTGCAGATTTATATAAACCAACAGAAGTATGCGTTGTCTGCCGGAAGTGTGATACTGGTATTTCCCGGACAGATTACGCTTTATAAAGATGCTACAGAAGATTTGGAACTGACGGTCTTTGCCTTTTCCAGTCAGTTCAGGCATGAGATTTTCTATTCGTTGCCTTCGGATAAAGTGTCTTTTATGCGCGAGCATAATTACAGTTCATTCCAGGGTGAGGAGTGGGACGGAGTGCGAAATCACTATCTGGAACTGTTACGCCGGAAGTCTGCGGATGATGGGAATGTGTACCAGCGCGAACTGATTGTTTATTGTTGCCGGATGCTGTTTTATGAGATTTGTAATCAGTCCGAAAGACTTTACCGGGAGACGAAGCCGAATCATCTGCGCTGGCGGTTGAAGGACCGGTTTATTGCGTTGGTAATAGAATCTTTCAGGGAACAGCGGTCGGTAGATTATTATGCAGATAAGCTTTGCGTCACGGGCAGGCATCTGAGTAAGACGATACAACAGACAGTGGGGTGCACAGCGAAGGAATGGATAGACGATTACGTGATACTTGAGCTGAAAGTGACGCTTCACTCTACAGCGCTTTCCATACAGGAGATAGCGAATCAGTTTAATTTTCCGGATCAATCATATTTAGGAAGATACTTCAAGCACCATACGGGGATGTCGCCAACGGCTTACAGGGAGAAGAGGGAAGACTTTCCGTCCGCAGATGAATAAAAAAGAAGGTGTGCTTCACGATAACGAAGCACACCTTTCTGCTATTTATATGAACCTGATAACATTACCAGCCCTCATTCTGCTCTATTACCGCACCTGTATTCGTATCGATTACTGTCTGTGGTATCGGGAATAGGTTCCATTTCGTAACCTTGGCCTTGTCCGACTTGAAGTACCCGCCCCAGAAAGGCTGGTCTGCTATGTACATGGCATGACTGTTGAGGCTTTCGATGCCGTCATTGCCCATGCGGAGCAGAGTTACCCATCTTCTTTCTTCACCGAATAACTCACGCACCCGTTCATCGAGGATGTATTGCAGCGTCATATCGTCTGCCGTAGCCAGTTTTGTACATTGTGCACGGTTTCTCAGCTTGTTGATGTCGGTGGCAGCAGCACCTTTGTCGCCTGCACGCAGGTTGGCTTCGGCACGGAGCAACAAGGTTTCTGCCGAACGGTGTGCATACTGGTCGCAATACATGTTAGAGCGGTTACCGCCGTCGGCCAGGTCGTCATATCCCCAGTCGTCAATCGGGGCCAGCTTGGTCCAGACGGGGAAGAGCTCTGTGATCTTTTGGGTATTGTAATCCAGCATTTCGTAAGGAACCGATTTGCCATACATGCTATGCTTCGTATCCATGCACACAAACTGGCGGCGGATGTTGCAGGGCGCATTGCGTATATCATCTTCGTAATCGCCTTCCCAAACATCACTGATCACATAAGTGGTAGGAGCCATATTAGCCACACCGCGTCCGCCTACGTAGGCCGATACGTTTCCGCCCGGATATATGCTTTCGTCGATATTGCCTGCCCATGGTCCGGCTGCTGCTCCGGCTTCGGCATATTCAGCTTTCCATACCACATCGCGGAGAACGGGAGACATTTCACGCGGATAACCTACGAAGTTGTTTCCGCCATATTCATGATAAACTGTATAATCGTTCTGCAAGGTCCACAATGCTTCCGTATTTCCTTCGGCGTAGTCATAGTTGCCTTCCTGGAAGAGGTCGAAAAATACATTGCCGTCTTCATAGTAAGCAGCCACACCATTCTTTGTTGTTCCCCCTCCCGGGATGCTGCGTGTACCGAAGCGCTCCGTCATCAACGGATGCAATGCCATCACTTTGTCGGCATATTCGATGGATTTCCGTAGGCATTCGGCGTCATTGCTCTTGATGGTGGCCAGTGCCAGATAGGCTTCGGCCAGGAAATGGTAAGCGACTCCCTTTGACACGCGCCCGGCTTCCGATGGATAATCGGGCAGTGCCGCAGCGGCAGCTTCCAGGTCGGTAATAGCGAAGTTATACGTTTCTTCGCGGCTGGAACGTACAAAGTCCAGTTTCAATGTCTGATAGAATTGATCTACCAAGGGCACTCCGCCAAACAATTCACCCATTGTCAGGTATCCATAACCGCGGAAAAACATGATTTCACCGTAAGCTTCATTGCGCTGTGCCTCGCTTTCCCAGGGCAGACCTTCCTTATTATAACCTTCTAGTGACTGGTTGGCATAATTCACCATCTGGAACATGGCGTCATAAATCTTGTTGGAATTGCTGTTGGTGCTCGACCAGTTGGCAAAGTTACAGTAGCCATTGCCCGTGCTGCGGAAGTAAGGAGTATCCAGCACATCAGTGCCCAGTCCTTTCAGAAAGTAATCTTGTTGATACCAGTAGCGGATGTGGATGTACAAGTTGGTGATACAAGCCTTCACCTGATCAATCGTTTCGTACGAGTTGTCGGTGGTGTAGATTGTTTTGGGCTTTTCCGTCAGGAATCCCTCATCGTCACAAGACGTCATCAGGCCGAGCATGGAAGCCGCGGCAGCTATGAATATGTATTTTTTTGTTTTCATCTTTAGTGTTTTTAGTAGAGTTAGAATGTTAAATTCAGACCAAACGAAACGGTACGCGACAACGGGTATCCGTAAGTGTAACCGCTACCCAGCGTTTGTTGAACTTCAGGGTCGCCGCCTTCCCATCCGGAGATGGTGAAAAGGTTCTTGCAAGCCATGTAAACCTTCAGATTCCCGATACCTGCTTTCTGTACCCAAGGCTGGCGGAAAGTATAGGACAGGCTGAGGTCTTGCAGACGCACGAAGCCATATCCTTGTAGCGGAGTGTAGCGTCCGTCGGTGTAGTTGATACGCGGATATTTGTTACTCTTGTTTTCGGGAGTCCACCAGCCGTGGTTGAAGTTATTGTCGCCCTGCACGTCGGAAGAAGTACGGAAAGCGTAGTAGTTTACAGCCTGTCCGTAGCCGTTTCCACCGAAGATGCCGGTGAACAACATATACAGTTCAAAGTCCTTGTAGCGGAATGTATTGCCGAAGCTCATGCGGAAGTTTTCTTTCTTGTATCCCAGGATGGTACGGTCGTCGGCTGTAATTTTACCGTCTTCGCTACCGTCCAGGTTGGCAAACTTCACGTCACCCGGTTCTGCACCGTTGGCTGCGATGTATTCGGTATCATCTTCTTGTACGATGCCGATATTTTTGTAGCCATAGATGGCACCCAGCGATTTGCCCAGGAAGAGGGAGTTCACAATATCGTCCTGTCCGTCACCGTAGAGTTCTTTCAGCTTGTTGCGGTTCATATAGAAAGTCAGTGTGGAACCCCAGTTGAAGTCCTTTGTCTGGATGTTGGTGGTATTCAGGTTGACTTCGATACCCCAGTTGTCTACGCGTCCCATGGTAGCTTTCATACTGGTCAGACCGTTAATCATTACCGGGATGTTACGGTTAAATATCTGATTGGTAGTCTTGGAGAAGTATCCATCGAATTCCAGGCGGATACGGTTGTCGAGTACACCCAGGTCGAAGCCATAGTTGAATGATTCGGTTTCTTCCCATCCCAGGTCGGTGTTACCCATGGAGGTGATGCGTTGTCCCCAGCTCACTAATGAAGTGTTACCGAACGGATAGCTGTAACCGCCCGATTGCCCCAGGGTAATTTTTGAAAGGGTTTCGTAAGGAGAAAGGCTTTGGTTGCCGTTCTTACCCCAGGATGCTTTCAGTTTCAGGTAGCTGATGGCTTTGATGTTCTTCATGAATTCCTCGTTGGAGGCAGTCCATGCCACACCTACTGCGGGGAATGTACCCCATTTGTTGTTGGCACCGAATACGCTGGAACCGTCACGGCGTACGGATACGCTCAGGTGGTACGTGTCGTTGTAGTTATAGTTGGCACGGCCCAGATAACCCACGTTGGTGTGGCGTGTATAGCTCAGACCGTTGATTTTCTGTGTGGTTGCCAGGTTCAGTCCGTCGTAGCTTAGATTGGTGTTACCCAGTGCGGCAAAGTCGGAACCGTCGAAGCGGCGGTAGCTGTATTCGTAAGAGTCACGCGTATATACGTAAGTAAGGTCTACATAGTGCTTGCCGAACTGGCGTTGCCAGTTGATAATATTATCTAATACCCATGATGTATTCTTTGTACGTGCACTGTAGCCGTTGGCTGAGGCCAGATAATCGGATACCGCAGATTCGGAATAGCGGTCATCGCCCGTACCTTCTTTCACATAATATCCTTCGTGCGTGAAGTAGTCTCGTTCGATGTTTTCTACGGAGTAGCTGCCGTTCAGGCGGTAAGTCAAACCTTCTACCCAGGGACATTTCACCAATACGTGTCCTTTCATAGAGGTAGTGGCATACGTGTCATGGTCGTCGATAGTACCGCTCTCTACATTCCACATCGGATTGATACGGTAAATACCTTCATTACAGGGGAATTTCTCCAATCCACCGCCATCGGCACGTTCGGCACGACCGTATGGGCTTAAACGGATGGCCTGGTAGAGGTCGTATACGCTGGCTCCCGAATAGTCGTTGTAGGCATAGTTCACTTGTCCGCCCACTTGCAACCAGTTGGTGATGTCCGTTTGGATACGTGCGGTCAATACGGTACGGTCATAGTCGTCACCTTTTACCACGCCTTCCTGGTCGGTATAAGTACCTGAGAGGTAGTAATTCATCTTTTCCGTGGCTCCCGAAACGGATGCTGAATAGTTTTGCATGATTCCGGTACGCGTGGAGTAGTCAAACCAGTCGATGGTATTTCCATTTTTGTAGTTCTCGTATTCGTACTCGCGCATCCATGTAGGATCGGCATCCTCTGCCAGACCACTCAACAGGTTTACTTTCTTTACATAATCTTCGGGACTTAACAAGTCTGGTTTTGCTGCTGCTGTAGAGAAGGCCCAGGAAGTGTTGACGTTGATGACGGGCTTACCCAACTTACCTTTCTTGGTAGTGATCATAATTACACCATTGGCAGCTTGCGAACCGTAGGCGGCGAGTGAAGTAGCATCTTTCAGGATACTCATGCTTTCGATAGTTGTCGGATCAATGTCGCGGAAGCTTCCCATATAGATCACACCGTCCATTACGATCAGTGGATCGGAACCACCATTTACCGATTTCTGACCACGAACCTGCAATGAAGGTGCCTGTCCTGCTCCTTGTTGCTGCGATACCGTGATACCGGTAGCCGTACCACGCAGAATGTCCATTGCGTTGGAGGTGGGCATCAGTGCCAACGGAGTTTCCGAGGCTTTTACGGTAGAAACCGAACCTGTAAAGTTCTTGCGCTTGGTAGTACCATAACCTACCACTACTACTTCATCCAGCATTTCGGCATCTTCTTTCATCTGTATGTCCATTACCTTTCCGGCAACAACAGGTAATTCCTGTGTCTGATAACCGATGTACGAAATAACTAATGTTGCGTTGGGAGTGACACTTAGGGTGAATTTGCCATCCAAATCAGTGATTGTGCCGTTCGATGTACCTTTTTCCAATACGCTGGCACCGATAATGGCTTCTCCTGTTGCATCCTTGATAATACCTGTGACGGTTTGTTTCTGTTGCTGAACTGCATGTACGGAAGTTACACTGTCTTCAGCCATTACTGCGAGGGGCTGAGCTGCGATGAAACCAGTGCAAAGCAATAAGGCTGTGAGGGCCTTCCGGTTTCTTTTGAACGAGTTTTCTTTCATCGTTTTTCTTTTTTTATTAGACTAAATAAGGTGATTGAATTAGTAATCCGGATAAATCGGCTCCCTCAATGAGAGGCCGGTTACCTAAAAAACTTGGAGAATTTCTTCTTTTCATTAATATTAGATTTTTTAGTTTTTATACTTTTGTCATTGCAAAATTAGATGCTAAAAGGAAAGCCATAGATAGAAAAATAGGCAAGTAGAATACAAAAATCGTTCAAGACGAATTATTGGTTGGTTTATGTTGAATTTTTAGTGCATCTTTGGGACTACTTCGTAAGGAACTATATACAGGTTTCAGGTTATTACTTTTAAAATAAAACAGATTCAAATGAAGAACACTCTGCTATTTCTGGGGCTGGTTATTCTTTTGGTTGCAAAATCGGAAGCACAACCCTATACGATTAAAAGACTGGGGGTAGAAGACGGGCTATCCAGCAATTACGTGGTGGGGATTACCCAGGATAAACAAGGATGTATGTGGTTTGCCACCGAGGGTGGGTTGAATAAATTTGATGGCAGGCAGTTTACGGTTTATAAAAAATATACCTCGAAGTTGAGTGCCAATGAACTGAACTGTGTGTGTGCCGATCCGCGCGACAATAAAGTGTGGATAGCTACCCAACGTGAAGGCCTGTGCGTGTTCGATTGTGATGCGGATACGTTCACTGTATACAGGGCGGGGGATGGCACTATTGCAACCAATGATATTACCAATATCATTCCTTCCTTCGATAAAAAAGGGTTATGGATTACCACTTATCATGTAGGTATCCATTATTATGATATCGAAACCGGGAAATTCACTCATTACTATGAACACAATGTGAAAGGACTGGGTGGATTGAAAAACTATATAGCCTGTGATGACGGTCGGGGAAATCTGTATGTCGGGCATGATGGCAAGGGGATGAGTGTCATTTCATTAAAAGATCATACAATAAAAAGGTATCAGCACGTTTCCGATGATCCGGATAGCCTTCCGGGAGGACTTGTCGTTGCCTTGTGTGTAGATGAACAAAGGAATATATGGGTAGGTACTAACAAAGGACTATCCATCTTTAATCCTGTAACCGAGAAGTTCACCACTTTCAGGCATATTCCGGGCGATGAGAACTCGTTGCTTTCCAATCAGGTGCTGGATATAAAACAGATGAGGGACGGGCGGTTGTGGATCTGCACCAATATGGGTGGTGTCAGTATACTTGATATGCAACAGAATGCATTTACTTCACCAACCCATATACATTTTCAGAATATACCTGCTACCAATGATGTACACGGTCTGTCGGGGCCTAATGCCAAATGTGCTTTTCAAGATAGCTTCGGGAACATCTGGCTGGGAAATTACCGGGGAGGAGTCGATTTTATAAGTTATGCACAGCCCATTTTTAATATGTTGCCCTACACGGTGGAAAGAGACGGTAAACAGAGTAGTAAGCAAGTTTGGGGATTGTTTGCAAAAGATGATAAAGTGTTGGTTGGTGGCGAAGGTGAGTTTGCTGTTTTTCAGAAGAATAAGCTGATAGATACTTTTTTATTGCGTTCTTATCAGACTCAATCCAATACTCATATTAATGTTGTGTACAAAGATTCTCAGGACCGGCTGTGGATGGGGACTTATCTGAACGGCATTCTTTTGTATGACCCGCAAAACAGGAAAATGACCCGTATCGGTAAAACGTCTCACGAGGAAACCCTGAATGTTCATTGTTTCTATGAAGATAAAAACGGGAGTATCTGGGTTGGGACGGAGAGCGGACTTTATATCTATGAAAACGGAAAGCTGGAAGTGGCAGGTTTCATTCAAAGTCAGCTGCCGGATACAAAGATACATGGTATCTTGCGGGATAAAGAAGATAAACTGTGGATAGGAACATTCGGCAAAGGTATTTCGGTATTCGATCCGAACAATAAGCTTATATATAATTTCGTGGTTGAAAATGGTTTCTGTTCGAATGCCGTCAACCATATGATGCAGGATTCCCGACAAAGGATATTAGTTGCTACGCGTGAGGGAGTGGTACTTTTCCATGATACGGCCAACCCGGAGGAGTATGAAATCTTTAAAGAACGGAATGGCCTGGAAAACAGTCAGGTGCGTGCTATTACTGAGGATAAGCTTCATCAAATATGGATCAGTACGAATGGTGGAGTCTCCCGGCTGGATGAGGCGAAGAAGGTGTTTTATAATTATAGCCATCACGACGGAGTGCCTATGGGTGATTTTATGAATGGGTCTACCTGCATGACTTCTGATGGCACCATGTATTTTGGTTCACAGAATGGTGCGTGTTATTTTAATCCCAAGGATATTCCTACTAATCGTGAGGTATCTTCTATTGCCATTACCCGTTTTTGTACGTATCACCGTATGAAAGAGAGTCATGACGAGGAATTGCCGATGCCTATTGCCGATGGGGAGATAAATTTGCCGTATAATCAGAATACATTCAAGATATCTTTCAATGTACTGGACTATACTCAAAGCCCGCAAGTAGAATTTACTTATATGCTGGAGGGGTTAGAAAAAGCCTGGTATAATACGCAAGGAGAGAATCAGGTAACTTTCCGTAATATTTCTCCCGGTACGTATGTCTTTAAAGTAAAGACACGTATTCGCAACCAGGAATGGGATGAGAAAGAGGCTTCGCTGGTGATTCATATACGGCCACCGTTCTGGCTCACATGGTATGCCAAACTGGTTTATGTATTGCTCTTTGTCCTGGCCCTCTATGGATTACTTAATTTCTATAAGCATAAGATAGATTTGGAAAGCTCATTGAATCTGGAACGCAGAAAAAGTCAGAATGACTTGGAACTGAACAATGAAAGGCTGCGTTTCTATACCAATATCACGCACGAGTTGCGTACACCGCTGACACTGATTCTGGGGCCATTGGAAGATCTGCTGAGTGACGGTACTCTGTCTCCCAAGCATGCCAATAAGATCAGTATCATTCACGATAGTGCTACCCGCCTGCTGAATCTAATCAATCGTATTCTGGAGTTCCGTAAAACAGAGACTCAAAACCGGAAACTGACAGTGGCAAGGGGAAATCTGGCGCAACTGGTACAGGAAATCGGGTTACGTTATAAAGAACTGAACCCCAACAATAAGGTGACTTACCACATCCATATTGAAACCGAAGATGCCGAGCTGTTCTATGATGTGGATATGATCACCATCATATTGGATAATTTATTGAGTAATGCCGTCAAATATACTTCGGAAGGAGAGATAACACTGACCTTGCGTTCGGTAGAGGAAATGCAGATAAAATATACGGAAATCAGTGTGAAAGACACCGGGCATGGCATTGAGCCGGAAGCATTGCCGCATATCTTCGACCGCTATTATCAGGCTAAAAGTAAGTTTCAGGCATCAGGTTCAGGTATTGGTCTGGCACTGGTGAAAGGGCTTACTGATTTGCACGAAGGTACGCTGAAAGTGGAGAGTACACCGGAAGTGGGAACCACCTTTACTTTGCGCCTGCTGACGGAAAACACTTATCCCAATGCCATTCATGTGGAGAGCAAGGTGAAAAAACTGCCCATTCCAACGGAGGATATAGCCGGAATGGAACCTGCTTTGGACGGATGTCCCATTGTGCTCGTGGTGGAGGATAACTCTGATATCCGTGAGTATATAAAAAGTTCGTTTGCTGATATTTATGAAGTGATTACTGCCAAAGACGGACAAGAGGGTTGGGAATTGGCACAAGCGCGGATTCCGAATGTTATAGTATCGGACATCATGATGCCGATTATGGATGGAGTGGAGCTTTGTAAGAAAGTAAAAGAGGATATGCGTACCAGTCATATTCCGGTAATCCTGCTGACGGCCAAGGATTCTTTGCATGACAAGGAGGAAGGCTATGCCTCGGGTGCGGATGCTTATCTGACAAAACCATTCAGTGCAAGACTGCTACATAGCTGCATTAATAACTTGCTGGAAACACGCAAGAAGATTGCTTCGCAATTATTGCTGGCCGATGTGAAACCAGCTCAGGAACAAGCTGTAAATTCATTGAACAGGCTGGATAATGAGTTTATGCAGAAAATTACGCAGATCATCGAGGAGAACATAGAGATGGAAAAGATGGATGTGGCTTTCATTGCAGACAAAATGTGTATGAGCCATTCTACCCTATATCGAAAAATTAAAGGCTTGGCAGATATGTCGGCCAATGAGTTTATTCGTAAGGTAAAGATGCGTAAAAGTGTGGAGATGTTGATATCCGGTGAATATACAATTTCAGAGATTTCCTATATGACGGGATTTAGTAGCGTGGCTTATTTCCGGCAATGTTTCAAGAATGAGTATGGGGTGTCACCTTCCGGATATGTAAAGCAGAAACAATAATAATGTATGAAGGCGCGGATTCCGCGCCTTCATACATTATTTAGTCTACCAAAGCAAAGTCCAGTTGTTTCTTCTCCAGGTTGGCACGTGCTACCTTGATGGTAATTGCATCGCCCAAGCTGTATGTGCGGTGTTTACGGCGTCCGCGCAGGCAGTAATTCTTTTCATCAAACTCGTAATAGTCATCATCGAGGTCGCGGATAGGTATCATACCTTCACACTTGTTTTCGTTCAGCTCTACGTACAGACCCCACTCCGTTACGCCGGAGATTACACCGTCGAATATCTGTCCCAGACGTTCCGTCATAAACTCTACCTGTTTGTACTTCACAGAAGCCCGTTCGGCATTGGCGGCTATCTGCTCCATGTTGCTGGAATGGTCGCAAAGATCTTCGTACTTAGTTTCGGAAACACTGCGTCCGCCATCCAGGTATTTGGTGAGCAGGCGGTGTACCATCATATCCGGGAACCGGCGGATGGGGGAGGTGAAATGTGTATAGTAATCGAATGCCAATCCGTAGTGCCCGATGTTATGCGTGGAATAACGCGCTTTCTGCATGGCACGGATGGATACGGTTTCGATAAGGTTCTCTTCTTTCTTCCCTTGAATATCATCCAGTAAGTGGTTGATGGACTTGGATACATCCGTCTTCGTACCGCTGGTGCGCAGTTTGTAGCCGAATCGGGCAATGAATTGCGCCAGGTTATCCAGCTTTTCCGGGTCCGGAAGATCGTGGATACGATAAGGGAATACCTTTGCTTTCTTGTTTTTCGGTACGCGACCGATCTTCTCGGCTACGGTACGGTTGGCAAGCAGCATGAACTCTTCTACCAGCTTATTGGCATCCTGGGACACTTTGAAGTAAACGCTGATGGGTTTGCCTTTTGCGTCTATCTCGAACTTCACTTCGTAGCGGTCGAAGTTGATGGCTCCGGATACGAAACGCTTTTGGCGTAATGCCTTGGCTATGGTATCCAGCATCAGGATTTCTTCCTTGAAGTCACCTTCTTTAGTTTCAATCACCTGTTGTGCTTCCTCGTAAGTGAAGCGGCGGTCGGACTTGATTACCGTATGTACTACGCGTGAATCCTTCACATCTCCTTTTTCATTGATCTCAAAGATGACCGAGTATGCCAGTTTCTCTTCATCGGGACGCAGGGAGCAGATGAAGTTACAGAGGCGTTCGGGAAGCATCGGGATGGTACGGTCTACCAGATAAACAGATGTGGCACGCTTTTCAGCTTCTTTATCGATGATGCTGCCCTCGGTGACGTAGTGGGTGACATCGGCAATGTGTACACCTACTTCCCACAAGCCATCCTTTATTTTACGGATAGAGAGAGCATCGTCGAAGTCCTTGGCATCTTTCGGGTCGATGGTGAAAGTAGTCACATTCCGGAAGTCCTCGCGCTTGGCAATCTCTTCGGCAGAAATCTCGGCAGGGATTCTGTCCGCAGCTTTTTCTACGGATGAAGGGTAAACGTAAGGTAAACCGAATTCGGCGAGGATAGCGTGCATCTCGGTGGTATTGTCGCCTGCTTTACCCAGAATGTCGATGACTTGCCCGATGGGGTTTTTGGCTTTGTCGGGCCATTCCACCACTTTCACGATGGCCTTATCACCTGTCTTTCCGCCTTTCAGCTTCTCTTTCGGGATAAAGATATCGTTGGCAAGCGTACGGTTTTCCGTTACGAGGAAAGCATATGAACTGCCTACTTCCAATGTACCGACAAAGGTATCGTTGGCGCGTTCCAGTATTTCGATGACTTCCCCTTCGGCTTCACGTCCACGACGCTTGGCATAGAAGGAGATGCGTACTTTGTCATTGTTCATTGCGTGTGCCGAGTTACGTTCGGCAACGAATATCGGATCGCCGCCACCTTCGGGAATGAAAGAGTTCTTTCCGTTACTTTTGCGCTGGAAGGTACCCACCATTTCTACACCGTGGTTGTTCAGTTTATACTTGCTTTTATCCACTTCGGTGATGTAGTCGTCCAGCAACAGGTCACTCAGGATATCCCTGCACAACATCTTCAGTGGATGCGTGGTGAGGTGAAGTTGTTCAAATATGTATTTTAGAGACAGTACTTCGTCGGGTTTTGAATGGAAAAAATCCATTAGCGCGGCGATGAGTTCTTTTTTCTTCATCCGTTTGCCGGCTTTCTTTTCTTTGTTCTTGGTCATATATTTAAAAGTTTTTAGTTACGAGTTGTAGGTTACAAGTATAAAAACTGCTACAATAAGTATTGGACTGCATAGTACTTGTAGCTTGTAGCTCGTAACCTGTAGCTAACTCACGCCTACAAAGTAAACAAATAATTGCTATCAGTCGTTCAATCTACCCCCAAAATATTCTTTGTTGGTAGAAAATAACCGGTAAATTGCAGCAGCAAACGGATTTATGTACTATATTTGCAACGATTTATAAAAACGGCTGGATGATGGAACAAGCGTTGGATAAGCAAAACACCGAACGGGAAAAAGGTATTTACCGGGTGACCGTGGTGGGTAGCATTGTAAACTTCCTCTTGCTTGTGTTCAAGTTCTTTGCCGCTTTTTTCGGTCATAGTGCTGCTATGCTGGCAGATGCGGTTCATTCATTGTCGGACTTTGTCACTGACATTATAGTGATTGTATTTGTACGCATATCTGCCAAGCCCGAGGATGAAAGCCACGATTACGGGCACGGAAAGTACGAGACATTGGCTACGGCTATTATCGGTATTCTGTTGCTGTTTGTGGGATTTGGCATTCTCTGGAGCGGTGCATCGTCCATTTATCGTTTCTTGCAGGGAGATTCTTTGCAGGAACCGGGTATCCTGGCGCTGGCAGCGGCGTTGATATCCATTGTTTCAAAGGAAGTTCTTTATCACTATACAGTATTCAAGGGGAAGAAATTGAACTCACAGGCGGTGATTGCCAATGCGTGGCACCACCGGAGTGATGCACTTTCTTCCATCGGTACAGCTATCGGTATTGGTGGTGCTATTTTGCTGGGACCCCATTGGCGGGTACTCGACCCGATAGCGGCAGTGGTGGTGAGCTTCTTTATAATGAAAGTCTCTATCCGGTTGCTTATACCTTGTGTAGATGAACTACTGGAGAAATCGTTGCCTGCCGAGGTGGAAGACCGGATACAGGAGATCATTCTGTCGTTTCCCGGTGTCAGTTCACCGCATCATTTGCGCACACGCCGTATTGGGAGCTATTGTGCCATCGAAGTACATGTGCGTATGGATGGCAAGATTCCTTTGGAAGAGGCACACCGGACAGCGACGGAAATAGAGAACAAGCTGAAAGAGATGTTCGGTAGGGGTACACATGTGGGTATTCATGTCGAACCGTTGAAATAGTGACAAGCGGTTAGTGATAAATGATTAGCAGGTTTCCTGTGCTAATCACTTGTCACTAAACACTAATCACTCTATACATTTGTTTAACGTAAAGAGTAACGGGTGGAAAGTATATTAATTACAGGAGCCAGCGGATTTATTGGAAGTTTCATCGTGGAAGAAGCGTTGAAGCGGAAGTTCGGCGTGTGGGCGGGTATCCGTTCTAGCAGTAGCCGGGAGTATTTGCGCAACCGTAAGATACATATCCTTGAACTGGACTTTGCACATCCCAATGAACTGCGTGCCCAACTTTCCGGACACAAAGGAACGTATAACAAGTTTGATTATATCATCCATTGTGCCGGTGTAACCAAGTGTACCGATAAACGGGAATTCGACCGGGTGAATTATTTGCAGACGAAATATTTCGTCGATACTCTTCGCGAGCTGAACATGATACCGAAACAGTTTATTTATATTAGTACGCTGAGCGTATTCGGTCCTATTCATGAGAAAACTTACCAACCGATTACAGAGGAAGATTCGCCCCTGCCCAATACCGCTTACGGATTGAGCAAACTCAAAGCCGAGCTTTATTTGCAAAGTATTCCCGGCTTCCCCTATGTTATTTATCGTCCTACGGGAGTATATGGCCCGCGTGAAAAAGATTACTACCTGATGGCTAAGTCCATCAAGCAACATACGGATTTTGCAGTCGGTTTCCGCCGTCAGGATCTGACATTTATTTATGTGAAAGATATTGTGCAGGCTGTGTTCCTCGGCATCGAGAAACAGGTATGCCGCCGTGCCTATTTCCTGGCAGACGGTCAGGTGTATCGTAGCCGTGCTTTTTCCGATTTGATACGGAAAGAATTGGGTAATCCGTTTGTAATTCGGGTGATATGTCCGTTAATTGTGCTGAAAGTTGTATCTTTGCTCGCTGAATCCTGGGCAAGGTGGAACAAGATACCAAGTACGCTCAATTCTGATAAGTATAACATAATGAAACAACGCAATTGGCAATGTGACATTACCCCGGCTGTAAAAGAGTTGGGATTTGCGCCCCGGTATAATCTGGAGCAAGGCGTGAAGGAAACCGTTGCCTGGTATAAGAACGAGGGATGGCTTTAGATTTATTTAAAAAGGTAGAAACCCGGAAAGGGTTGTTTGCAGTCGAGAAGATAACACTTATATATAATCTGTTGACTTCTATTTTGATCTTGTTTCTTTTCCAGGAAATGGATCATCCTGTACAGATGCTGATTGATCGTGCCATGATTGCCGGCATGACATTCCTGTTGATGTATCTTTACCGGCTGGCACCCTGTAAGTTCTCTGCTTTTGTGCGTATTGCCATCCAGATGTCCCTGCTCTCTTATTGGTACCCCGATACATTTGAGTTTAACCGGATATTCCCGAACCTTGACCATGTTTTTGCTTCGGCCGAACAGTGGCTGTTCAACGGACAACCGGCAGTATGGTTCTGTCTTCGTTTTCCGCAGATGTGGGTGAGTGAGCCGTTTAATATGGGGTATTTCTTCTACTATCCGATGATTCTGATTGTGGTGCTCTGGTACTTTATCTACCGTTTTCAGTACTTCGAAAAGTTATCATTCGTGTTGGTCACTTCGTTCTTTATCTATTATCTGGTTTATATCTTTGTTCCGGTGGCAGGCCCGCAATTCTATTTTCCGGCTATCGGAGATGATAATGTGGCGCAAGGGGTGTTCCCTTCCATCGGAGATTACTTCAACCATAATCAGGAGTTGCTGCCCGGACCGGGATACGACCATGGGTTCTTCTACAACCTGGTAGAGGGGTCACAGCAAATTGGTGAGCGTCCTACGGCGGCTTTTCCCAGTTCACATGTGGGTATCTCCACGCTCCTGATGATTATGGCATGGCGTGGCAGTCGCTGGCTGTTTGCATGTCTGTTTCCATTTTATATACTGCTTTGCTGTGCCACAGTGTATATCCAGGCACATTATCTCATCGACTCGATTGTAGGGTTCATCTCAGCTTTCGGCCTGTATGTGGTGGTGACGTGGATGTTTAAGAGATGGTTCGCACAGCCAATGTTTAAGTAACTGTGTGATAGAATCCCCCTTTGAATATATTTAAGACAGTAACGGACTGATTGTATCGAATATACGAAACAACTCTTCTTTCGTTTCTGCCCGTAGCATAGCGATGCGTGTATCCCGGAAATTGGGTATTCCCTTAAACAACGGACTTGCTGCCAGATGGCGGCGTACATGCAGAATCCCTCTTCGTTCATCCAACAGATTGACGCTGTCTACTACTTCCTGACGTAATACACTCAATTTCCACTCCGCACTCAGCGGAGGCAATTCCTCGCCTGTTTCCAGATAATGCCTTACTTCCTTGAATATCCACGGACGGCCGAAGCTGGCGCGGCCTATCATGATTGCGTCTACTCCGTAAAGCTCAAAACATTCTTTTGCCCTTTGAGGGGTAGTGACATCTCCGTTACCGATAATGGGAATGTGTATCCGCGGGTTCTTCTTCACCTCACCGATAAGTGTCCAGTCTGCTTCACCGGTGTACATTTGTGCACGGGTACGCCCATGAATGGTGAGGGCGGCAATACCGCAATCCTGTAACTGCTCGGCAAGATCTACGATGATTTTATTGTTGGCATCCCAGCCCAAACGGGTTTTTACGGTGACGGGTATCTTTACGGCATCTACTACGGCACGGGTAATTTCAAGCATCTTGGGAATATTCTGTAACATACCTGCACCTGCACCCTTGCCTGCTACGCGCTTTACGGGACAGCCAAAGTTAATATCAAGAATATCCGGTCGTGCTTCTTCCACAATACGTGCGGCTTCCACCATGGTCTCTGTGTCTTTACCATATATCTGTATGGCTACGGGGCGTTCTTCGTCACTGATATTCAGTTTCTGCTCGGTTTTGCTGACGGAACGTATCAGGGCATCTGCCGATACAAATTCAGTGTACACCATATTGGCGCCAAACTTCTTGCACATCAGTCGGAATGCGGGGTCGGTGACGTCCTCCATCGGAGCTAAAAATATGGGGCGTTCGCCCAGATCTATGTGGCCTATCTTCATGGATGAATTGAACTAAATGATTATTTCGCTGCAAAAATACGGAAAAAAGCCTACCTTTGTATCATTCATTTATTTAACTATTATAGAATTATGAGAAAAGGTTTGGTTTTAGTAGTGATGTGTGTAGCCATGCTGTTTGCTGCTGCACCTTCTGTTTCTGCACAGGCTCCAAATGACGAGTACAAGGCTACATTGGAAAAAATGCTTGAATTATCCGGTTCTATGGCATCTGCAAAGGCTATGGTACCACAGATGATAGCTATGTTGAAACAACAGTCGCCTTCGGCTTCAACCGCTTTCTGGGATGGTTTCCAGAAGAAGTGGGAAACTAAATTCGGAAGTAAGCTGGCGGAACTTTATGCTCCTGTCTATCAGAAGTATCTCACATTGGATGATTTGAAGAAAATCGTTGCTTTTTATGAAACACCTGTCGGAAAGAAGCTGGGTGCATCTACGCCTGCTATGATGACCGAAGGTATGCAGATCGGACAACAGCTGGGCATGGAGATTGCCACAGAACTCCAGAAAGACCTGGATGCACAGGGAAACAAATGATAATTAGTGATTTTTTTGATTTAAGTATAAATGAACCTTACTATAAAAGATTTTGAAATCATGGCACCCGTCGGCTCGCGCGAATCACTCGCAGCGGCTATCCAGGCGGGTGCCGATTCCATCTATTTCGGCATTGAGAACCTGAATATGCGTGCCCGTTCGGCGAATACTTTCACCGTCGACGACCTGAAGGAAATAGCGCATACGTGCGATGAGCACGGGATGAAAAGTTATCTCACCGTTAATACCATTATTTACGACCAAGACCTGGCGCTGATGCGTACCATTGTAGATGCGGCAAAAGCAGCCGGTATCTCTGCAGTGATTGCTGCGGATGTGGCTGTGATGAGTTATGCACGGCAGATAGATCAGGAAGTGCATCTCTCCACACAATTGAATATTTCGAATGTGGAAGCACTGCGCTTTTATGCACAGTTTGCTGACGTAGTGGTGTTGGCACGCGAATTGAATCTGGAACAGGTAGCCGAGATTTACCGTCATATCTGCGAAGAGAATATCTGCGGACCAAACGGAAAACCTATCCGTATCGAGATGTTTTGCCACGGTGCACTTTGCATGGCAGTGTCCGGAAAATGTTATCTTTCACTTCACGAGATGAACCACTCGGCTAACCGTGGTGCCTGTATGCAAGTGTGCCGCCGCTCTTACACGGTACGTGATAAAGAGACGGATGTGGAACTGGAAGTGGACAATCAGTATATCATGTCTCCCAAAGACCTGAAAACCATCCATTTTATGAATAAGATGCTGGATGCAGGCGTGCGGGTATTCAAAATAGAAGGGCGTGCCCGTGGACCGGAGTATGTCCGTACGGTAGTGGAGTGCTATAAAGAGGCAATCCGCTCTTATCTGGACGGTACGTTTACCGATGAAAAGATTGCTGCATGGGATGAACGATTGAAAACAGTATTCAACCGTGGCTTCTGGGATGGCTATTATCTGGGACAACGCCTTGGCGAGTGGACAAAGAACTACGGTTCTGCGGCTACGGAACGGAAAATATATGTAGGCAAAGGCATTAGATATTTCTCCAATATCGGTGTGGCAGAATTTTTGGTAGAAGCTGCGGAGTTGAATGTGGGGGATAAGTTACTGATTACCGGTCCCACTACAGGTGCAGTGTTTACTACGCTCGATGAGGCCCGTGTTGATCTGAAACCTGTGCAAACGGTGAAGAAAGGGCAGCATTTCTCGATGAAAGCGGACAAAATACGTCCCAGTGACAAACTTTACAAGTTGGTTTCTACGGAAGAATTAAAGAAATTCAAAGGACTGGATATTGAAAAAACTCGCGGATGATACACTTATGATACACTATTGGTGTTTATGCCGTTTTTAGGGATAAAGTGTATCATAAGTGTATCACAGTGTATCATAAGTGTATCACAAGTGTTTCATAAATGTATCACAAGTGTCTCATAAGTGTCTCACAAGTGTCTCGTAAATGTATCACATGTGTCTCATAAGTGTCTCATCTTGGGATTAAAGAGTATAGTATGGAAAAATATATCTATGAGTTGGAAATGAAGGTGCGGGATTACGAATGTGACCTGCAAGGTATTGTGAATAATGCGAATTACCAGCATTATCTGGAACATACGCGCCATGAATTTCTGTTGTCAACAGGCGTGAGTTTCGCCAAGTTGCATGAACAGGGAGTAGACCCGGTAGTGGCACGCATCAATATGGCATTTAAAACTCCACTAAAGAGTGGCGATGAGTTCATTTCCAAACTTTACATGAAAAAGGAAAGTATTAAGTATGTTTTCTATCAGGATATCTTCCGGAAAAGTGATGATAAAATAGCGATTAAAGCGGTGGTTGAAACGGTCTGTGTGGTGAACGGACGTTTGAGCGACAGTGAACTGTTTGATAAAATCTTTGAACCCTATCTTACCGCTAATCACTAAGCACTCTCCCACTAATCACTCACTTACATGAACAACGATGAACGTATTTGCAGTATAGCACTTACACTTTGCCCCGGTATAGGACATATCGGGGCAAAGCGTTTAATAGACGGTATGGGTAGTGCTGCCGAAGTCTTCCGTCAGCGTAAAGAATTGCCCGAGCTCCTTCCCGGTGTAAGTCCCGCTGTGGCTGCTGCACTTGATAACCCCGCAGCTTTTCTACGTGCCGAACATGAGATGGAATTTGTGGAGAAGAATCGCCTGACCTGCCTTACGTTAAAAGACGAATCTTATCCTTCTCGCTTGCGTGAGTGTGAAGATGCTCCGGTAGTTCTATTCTTCAAGGGTAATACTGATTTCAACCGTCTTCGCGTTATTGATATGGTAGGCACCCGCAATGCTACGGAATATGGCAAACAGTTTTGTGAAGACTTTCTTCGTGATTTGTCTGCTTCCTGTCCCGATGTCCTGGTTGTGAGTGGCCTGGCTTATGGCATTGATATTCATTCACATCGTGCGGCGCTGGCTAACCATCTTTCCACAGTGGCGGTTCTGGCCCATGGACTGGACCGTATATATCCTTATGTCCATCGTAAAACAGCTATTGATATGTTAGAGAATGGTGGCCTTCTTACCGAGTTTCTAACAGAGACCAATCCTGACCGCCACAATTTTGTAAGTCGTAATCGTATTGTAGCAGGTATGAGCGATGCTACCATTGTGGTAGAATCAGCCGATAAAGGCGGTTCTCTTATTACGGCGGACCTTGCCGTAGGCTATCACCGTGATTGTTTTGCTGTCCCGGGACGCATTTCTGATGCTTCTTCGAGGGGATGTAATTTGCTGATACGTGATAATAAAGCTGCTCTCATCCAGTCTGCCGCAGATTTTATAGAAGCTATGGGCTGGAAGTCTGCCGGAGAATCGGCTAAGCCGGAAGGTATCCAACGGGATCTTTTCCCCGAACTGAGTGAAGAAGAGGAGCGTATTGTCGGCATTCTTACCCGCCAAGGAGATCTGCATGTCAATGCACTGGTAGTAGAAGCCGATATTCCCGTAAACCGTATGACTGGTTTGCTTTTTGAATTAGAGATGAAAGGGGTGGTAAAGGCATTAGTGGGAGGAATGTATCATTTGTTGGCATAGGTAATACTATGAATTATTTTTTTTCTATTTTTGTTCCCATAATCAGATCACAGTGCTATGAAATACTTATTCTTTTATTTGTTTCTATTCCTGGGCGAACTGACAGTTACTGCACAGCATATGTTTTTTAGGCAATTCCCTTTCTTGAACCAGTTATCTTCTAATGAAATACAAGACATTCATCAAGATAGAGAAGGGTTTCTTTGGATTGCTACAACGAATGGTTTGGCAAGATATGACGGCTATAGGCTATTGAATTTCCGTTCCGACTATAGAAATCAGAATCTGTTGGCAGATAATGCGATTATAAATATAGATGATAATAGTTTATATGTGTGGATTGCTAGCTGGGGAGGAATAAATTTGTATGATAAACAAACGTGCCGTATTCTTCCTTTTCCAGATAAAAGATTTCAAAATCATCCTGTTAATTATGTGGCAGTCGATCAAGCAGAAAATGTTTGGGTTGCTTCTGATGGGAGAATATACAGATGTGATTCGACTGCACATATTGTGAAAGAATATGACCTTGTAACTTCAGCAGGAAAAAATCAAGGTGGCATACAATCCATCTATATAGATAAGAAGAACCGGATTTGGATAATAGCTACAACAGGGGTATTTGGATATGATTCAACAATGGATGTTTTTATACATTATCCATGTCCTAAAATAGAGGCAGCAGCCTATGTTATGTATCAAGATAGTTCTGATAACTATTGGCTTGGAACATGGGGAGGTGGATTATGGCAATTTTTCCCGGATAAGGAAGGGGAAGAGTGTTATAAGCAATATAAGATGATTGATTCAAATATAAATTGGGCAGAATCGACAATTTATAGTATAGAGCAAGATGATACATTCGGCTATTTATGGATGCTTTCTTATGCAGGACTTTATGTATTTAAGTATACAGATGCGGGGGTATTAGAAATGGTGGATATTCACAATTTAATTGATACACATATGATGTACACTCGCATATGTAAAGATAGAGAGGGGAATTTATGGTTAGGGTCTTATGATACAGGTTATACAATTCTTTTTAATAATCCTAATGTGGGTAATTTCCCTTTACTCCAGCTAAAGAAAAAACTTGGTTGGGATACTAATATCCTAAATCTTTCTTTAGATAATGATAGTATCATGTGGTTTGAGCAGGATAGACATGGATTGTGTTTGTATAATTTGTCACATGATTTATTTGTTGATAGTGGTATTGGAGAGGTTAATATAATAAAGAAGTCTCTTCATAAACCAGGAGTATGGGTTAATTCAAGAAATGAGCCGCATGTGATGAGGTTGACTCAAAAAGATATGAAAGTACAAGTAGAAGAAGATATTTTTGTTGCTGAGGGGGGAGTTGGCGATTTAATTGAGGATAATGAAGGGAATCTTTGGATATCTGTGTGGTACGGTAACTTGAATGTAAAGTGTCCTGATCGTGAATCATTAGTAGTTTCAGAGGAGAATATTCCCAGAATATCTTCTCTGGCAAGTGATATGGAGGGAAAAATTTGGGGAATATCGTATGATAGGCAGATTTATCGTTTAACTTGTACTAATAATCGTATTTTTTGCGAATTAAAAGGGGGGATTTCTATACTTTCAGAAAAGGAAATAGTAGATGGAATTTGTTTTGATAGAGAAGGGTGCTTGTGGTTGAACACTTCTTTAGGGAGAGTTCTCAGGTCCGATAGGACAATGCAAACATTTGAAAATGTACCATTGGATAATGTGATAGATGATTGTACAGTATTGGGGATACTATCAGACAAGGATAATGTGTGGATTATTACTAATAAAAAAGTTCTCCAGTATAATATTAATTCGCAAACTTATCTGAACTATTCTACTGCGGATGAAAATGTAATGGTAGAAGTCTTCCGATATAAGGCGGTTAGCTTAGATGGACAAGGAGGTTTGTATGTAGGTGGGCATAAGGGATTTATAAATATTCGGACTGATAGTGCTTTATCTGTGAATGAAGTAATCTCACACTTACATGTTACAGATATTAAAGTGGAAGATAAAAGTATCTTTTTTGATAATGTTTCAGAGGAAAACACTATAAACCAAATTACTTTGTCTCCGAACGACCGGAATGTTGAAATATTCTTTTCTCCACTTCTGTATTCGACGAAAACTAAATACCGGATGGCATATCGTTTGGAAGGTATGGATAATGATTGGATCTGGTTAGATTATGGTAAATTTTCAATTTTTTATAATCACTTGCCAAAAGGGACATATAAACTTCATTTGAAGCTGGAGTCTGAACGGGGGGAGTGGATAAAGGATGAAGTGATATTGACCATAATTAAAGAACCTGCATATTATGAAACTTGGTTTGCTTATCTTTTGTATATTGTTCTTGTCGCGCTATGTTTCTACCTTGTTGTTTACCTTTATATCCGTCGTATGAAGTTAAAGAGTGAGATTAAATTGAAGGAAGAGCTGACACGAATGAAATTGACTTATTTTACTAATGTTTCTCATGAATTGCTAACTCCTCTTACAGTAATTTCTTGTATTACGGACTATTTTGAGCAAAAAATTCCGACTGCCCGTCAGCAATCTGTGATGCTGAGGGCAAATGTGGATAAATTGAAACGGCTGATACAACAGGTACTTGACTTTCGTAAGATGGATATGGGGAAGCTGAAATTGAATGTTTCAGAGGGAAATATACGAGAGTTTATAGTGAATATCTGCAAGGTTAATTTTATGCCACTTGCTCAAAAGAAAAATATCACGTTAGAGGTTAATGCGGATATGGAGGAATTATGTGGTTATGTAGACTTTGATAAGTTGGATAAAATATTACATAATTTGTTGTCGAATGCTATTAAGTACACACCTGACAATAAATTCATACGTGTTAGAGTGGAAGTTGTTAATGAGGAAAAGCATCGAATGTTAGTCGTAAAAGTGAAGGATGAAGGTATAGGAATCTCCGCTAATGAGATAGAACATATTTTTACCCGTTTTTATAGTAACAAGAAAAATAGAAGAATTGAATCGAATGGCATAGGGCTCTCGTTAACGAAAGACTTGGTCAATATGCATCATGGCACTATAGTGGTAGAGAGTGTTTTAGGACAAGGTTCATGTTTCACGGTAAAACTTCCGATTGATAAAGAAGAATATACTTCAGATGAGTTGCTCAATGAAACAATGGTACTACAAGCTGATATGGATGAAATAGTTGTAGATGATTATGTTTCGATTGGTGATATGGACCAGTTTACCATTTTACTGATTGATGACAATATAGAATTATTGTCTGTTATGAAAGAAATGTTTAAGGAGCGATATAGAGTGCTGACTGCTGTAGACGGGCGGACGGCCTATGATAAGTTGAATAACAATGAAGTGAATGTGATTATCTGTGATGTTATGTTACCGGATATTAACGGTTGGGAACTTTGTACCCGCATAAAAGGTGATTTACGTTTTAATCATATTCCTGTGATTATACTTACAGCGAGGAATGGAGTTGATGATCGAATAGCAAGCTATGAAGCAGGTGCAGATGGATATATAGCCAAGCCATTTGAATTGAAGATACTCTTTGCACGAGTGGATAATTTGGTTAGGGCCTCAAAAATGCGACAAATAACCTTTCGTAAAGAAGAAAAATTGAATTTGGAAAGCCTCGCTTATCCTTCGGCAGATAAGCAATTCTTGCAGTCTATTATTGATAGTATTGAGCGACATTTGGAAGATGTAGAATACGATTTGGAACAGCTATCAGTGGAAGTTCATATGTCCAAATCTACCCTGTACCGTAAAATTAAGTCTATGACTGGAATGACACCTCTGGACTTTGTGCGGAATATAAAAATGAAACATGCTTGTATGATGTTACTCAATCGGACGCAAAATATATCTGAAATAGCTTATGCTATAGGTTTCACCTCACCCAAATATTTCAGTAAATGTTTTAAGGAAGAATTTGGAGTTACTCCAAGTGAATATTTACAGAAACATGATGGTGTTCATGGGTAGAAAACTGCAATTGAACTATTTTGGTCCATCTTCTGACATATAATTATCCCCTTGATTCATATTCCGAAATTTATCTTTGTTCCCAAAATTTTAGGAATAATAAAAAGGGAATATTATGGTAAGAAGTATTAGGAAAAGTACGGTAAGTATTTTATGTTTTTGTTTATTTGTTAATTTATCCTTGGCTTTTTCTCAGGAAAGTGCAAATGGATTGAGATTACATTATGACTATCCCGCAGAATATTTTGAAGAAGCTCTTGTTATTGGGAATGGGACAATGGGAGCTACTGTATATAGTGGAATAAAAAGGGATAAAATCTCACTCAATGATATAACACTCTGGACAGGGGAGCCTGATAGTAAGATTACTGCTCCGAATGCTCACAAAGCTATTCCTGAGATTCGAGCATTACTTGATAAGGATGATTTTCGTGGTGCAGATAAGGCAATGACTAAAGTGCAGGGACATTTTAGTGAGAACTATCAGCCCTTAGGTACTTTAACTATTGAATATTTGGATAATGTGGAAGATATTTCTGCTTACCAAAGATGTCTTAATCTTAGTGATGCTACGGTTCACGCAGAATATCTGAAACAGGGGAAACTGTTTAAAACTGACTATTTCGCTTCTGCACCTGATTCAGTAATTGTGGTTAGACTTCAGTCTGATGATGATAGTGGGATTCATGCAGTCCTTTCTTTCGACTCACCTTTGCCGCATGCGCCAATGGCATTAAATAATGAAATATCTGTTGACGGTTATGCTGCATATCACTCTTATCCTAATTATTATGATGGGACTAAGGATAAGCATTTGTATGATCCGGATCGGGGAATTCATTTCAGAACGCTTATTCGTGTATTGGCACCAGACGGGTTGATAAAAAGTTTCTCTTCAGGTAATATAAAGATAAATGGTAGTAAAGAAGTTCTTATTCTCATAGCAAATGCCACAAGCTTTAATGGTTTTGATAAAGATCCGGTAAAGGAGGGTAGTGACTATCGTAATATTGTGACTAGGCGTATGAACTTTGCTGCTGATAAAACTTATGATGCATTGCGCAAGTCTCATATTGCTGATTATAAATATTATTTTGATCGTGTTAAACTTAATTTGGGAAAGACAGATATGGATATTGCTGCAATGTCTACTGATAAACAGCTACGTCTGTATGCTGATGAACAACAGAATAATCCTGAATTAGAGGCTCTTTACTTTCAGTTTGGACGCTACTTACTTATTTCCAGCTCGCGCACTCCGGGAGTACCCGCTAATTTACAAGGCTTATGGAATGAGAGTATACTTCCTCCCTGGAGTTCTAATTATACGACTAATATTAATCTTGAGGAGAATTACTGGGCTGCTGAAACTGCTAATCTAAGCGAAATGCATCGCCCCTTGATGGATTTTATGGTTAATCTTAGTAAAACTGGTACAAAGACAGCAAAAGCATATTACGGCGTAACTGATGGTTGGTGCTTAGGACATAACTCAGATATTTGGGCTATGACTTGCCCCGTAGGGTTGAGTACTGGTGATCCTTCGTGGGCCTGCTGGACGATGGGTGGAGCATGGTTGTCAACTCATATTTGGGAGCATTATCTTTTTACCCAAAATAAAGATTTCTTAAGAAAAAATTATCCGGTACTAAAGGGAGCCGCTACCTTTTGTCTAAATTGGCTTACCGAAAAAGATGGATATCTCCTGACTTCACCTGGGACTTCTCCTGAGAATAAATATTTGACTCCTGATGGTTATGCAGGAGCTACTTCTTATGGAAATACCTCTGACCTTGCTATGATACGTGAGTGTCTTCTTAATGTTCGGAAGGCTGCTGAAGTTCTTAAATTTGAGAAAAGTTTCAGGAAACAAATAGATAAAGTTCTTGAACGGTTATTTCCTTATCAGATTGGTGAGAATGGTAATTTACAAGAATGGTTTCATGATTGGCGGGATGAAGACCCACAGCATCGTCATCAATCACATCTTTTGGGGCTTTATCCGGGGCATCATATTTCAGTTTCTAAGACTCCGGATTTGGCAAAAGCCTGCGCTCGTACACTTGAAATTAAGGGAGATGAGACTACAGGATGGAGTACTGGTTGGCGTGTGAATCTTTTTGCACGTTTGTGTGATAGTAAGAATGCCTATCATACCTATCGTAAACTTCTTAAATATATTAGTCCTGATAATTATAGAGGTAAAGATGCACATCGTGGAGGGGGGACTTATCCGAATCTGCTTGATGCCCATTCACCATTCCAGATTGATGGTAATTTCGGAGGATGTGCAGGAGTTATTGAAATGCTTATGCAATCATCTTTGAATTCTATAACCCTTCTTCCAGCACTTCCTGAACAATGGAAAGATGGTAGTGTGCAAGGGATTTGTGCCCGTGGCGGTTTTGTTGTTGATATGGAATGGAAAGATAGAAAAGTAATCTCTTTAGTTGTATCTTCAAGAAATGGAGGAAAAACGAAGGTTTGTTTTAACGGCATATCGAAGAATATAAGTCTTAAAGCGAATGAAAAACGAAAGTTGTTGTGATATTCAAAAGAAATTAGTTCTCGGAGAAAAATCCTTTATCATAGTTATCTTGCTTTTAATTGATAGGATAAAATCTATTCATTAGGGTATCAAATAGTGTCATGAATGGATTTTGTCCTATGTGTGACATGTTTTTAAGACCATTCCCTAGCCAAATGTGATTTACTTTGTTTTCAAATCATTAAAATTAATATTATGAAAGTAGTTACTGGATTGATTCTTTTTGTTCAGCTCGATGAAGAAAAATGCGAAATTGAAGTGAAGGTTTCTGCCGAAGGATTACAGAAGGCTTTTATTGTGATAAATGCGTATTAGTTTTATGTATAGAAGACGAATAAAGTAATAACCAGAATATATATATATTTAAAGACTCTAATTTAATATTTAAACTTTAATCTAGTAAGATGATGAAATCAGTATTATTAAAAAACAATCGGCGATTCATTACTGGTCTGCTCTTTTGCACTGGTTTTGTTTGCAGTTATCCGTCTGCTGTCATAGCGAATTCGGATAATTCTTCAGTGCAAACAATCACTCAAAGCAAAATATCCCAGAAACGTACTTTAGTGGGGACAGTAGTTGATGCCTCTACCGGAGAAACTTTGATTGGGGTAAATGTAAAAGTAAACGGAGCAGAAGGCGGTACTATTACAGATGTTGATGGTAAATTCCAGATTGATGTAACTAGTAAGACAGAGTTAGTATTCTCTTATATTGGATATAAGACACAGACTTTAGTGGTAGGTGACCTTGGTGTGATAACCGTAAAAATGGATTCGGACAATGAAATGCTAGATGAAGTTGTAATTGTAGGACAAGGTACACAGAAAAAGGTTTCAGTAACGGGTTCTATTGCTACGGTGAAGGGGGCCACGTTGAAGGCACCTTCTTCTTCTCTGACCAGTTCTTTTGCAGGAAAACTCTCCGGAGTTGTATCTATGGTAAACAGTGGCGAACCGGGATCTACCTCTGAATTCTATATTCGTGGTATTAATACTTTTGGCGGAGTTGCCACCCCGTTAATTCTGTTGGACGGAATCGAAATCTCATCTTCTGATTTAAATCGTATTCCAGCAGAATCTATTGAAAGTTTTTCTTTGTTGAAAGATGCCTCGGCAACAGCCATTTATGGTAATCGTGGTGCAAACGGTGTTATGCTGGTAACAACAAAGAACGGGCAGGAGAATACGAAAGCTACTGTGAATGCTTCATTGGAGGTATCTTATTTTAAGCCCACGAAAGTGACACAGTTTGCAGATGGTGCTACTTTTATGAGAAGTTATAATGAAGCAGCACAAGCAAGAAGTCTGGTTCCGATTTCATCTCCCAAGTATACCGAGGAGCAAATTCTGAATACTGAATCAGGTATTAATCCTTATGTGTATCCCGATGTAGACTGGTTCGATTTAATTTTTAAAAAAGGTAACTTTAACCAACGTGCCAATGTAAATGTACAGGGTGGCGGTTCTCGTGTAACTTATTATATGAGTTTACAAGCTAACCATGATGCCGGGTTGCTTGATGCACCAAAGTACTATTACAACAATAATATCAATAACTGGCAATATAATTTTCAGAATAATATTTCCTATAAATTGACTAGTACTACAACTGTAGATTTACGAATGATGGCTCAGATAGGTAATCTGAAAGGTCCCAACTACTCAACTTCGGATCTGTACAAGTCCGTCATGCGTGCTAACCCTGTTGCTTTTCCTGCTTATTTCCCGCAACAGGAAGGGGATGATGGATTTATCCGTTTTGGTAACATTGAAGTAAAGCCTGGCAAATTTGGACAAAACCCGTATGAATATATGATGAGCTCATACAAAGAAGTTAACTTCAATACTTTGAATACTTCGTTGAGTTTGAATCAAGATTTAAGTTTTATTACTAAGGGATTAACAGCAAAAGCCTTGGTAAATTTTAAAAACTGGTCAGAATCCTCCTATAACCGTTCTATTACATCTTACTTTTATAAAGTAAAAGAAGGTTCTTGGAATCCGGATACAAATGATTATGAAATGCAATTATTACGTACTGGTGATCAGTATTTGAGCCAGTCCGATATAACTCGTAACTCTGATCAAACATTTTATTTTGATGCACGTTTGGACTGGAAACGCAGCTTTTCTGAGCATAATCTGACGGCTATGGTGATGTATATGATGCGTGAATATCGTAATGGTGTATTGCCGAATCGTAATCAGGGGTATTCCGGACGTCTTACGTATGACTATGCTAATCGTTATTTATTTGAGTTTAATTTCGGTTACAATGGTTCTGAACGTTTGGCATCCGGTACTCGTTTTGAATTCTTTCCGGCAGCTTCTGTCGGTTGGGTTGTAAGCTCTGAGAAGTTTTGGGAACCCATATCTAAGTATATTAATCATTTTAAGTTGAGAGCATCCTACGGTTTGGTTGGTAGTGACTCATTTGACGGAAGAGCTCCCCATTTCTTGTATCAAAATGAAGTCACCATGGGCTGGGGGCCTAATTTCTGGACAGGGCTTCCTACGAATGAGACCTCAAAAAGCGGACCGGCATTCGATATCTTGGCTATACAGGATGCAGGATGGGAACATGTGAAGAAATTTAATTTGGGAGTTGATTTATCTTTGTTCAATCAGTTGAATGTTACATTCGAATATTTCCATGATATTCGTGACCGGATTTTGATGGCACGTGCTTCCTGGCCGAATATGTTAGGATATTGGGGATCATTACCTTGGAGTAATATTGGAAAGGTAGAAAATCATGGTGTTGAATTAAGTGTGAACTGGTCGAAGCAGATTGCAAAAGACTTAATGGTAGATTTCCGGGGTAATTTTACATATAATCAGAATGAATATAAATATGTAGATGAACCGAACTATCCGTATGTGTGGCAGACTAAAACGGGTAAGCCTCTGAATACCTTTACCGGCTACATAGCCGAAGGTTTATTCACTAGTGAAGAGGAAGTCGCTAATTGGGCAGACCAATCGCAGTTGGGTACCAATATCATGCCAGGTGATATCAAGTATCGTGACATAAATGGCGATGGTAAGATAACTACTGAAGATCAGGTGTTACTGTCCCCTTATAATCATATACCCCGTATACAATATGGTTTTGGTTTAAATATAATTTATAAGAACTTTGATTTTGGCGTTTTCTTTAATGGATCTGCTAAGCGTAAAATCACCATTAATAGTGGAATTGCTCCATTTCTTGCCAACGGTGGTGATGGAACAGAAGATGAAACCGTGGAAAGGAATTTGATGCAATGGATTGCTGATGATCACTGGTCGGTAGACAATCCTAATCCTAATGCTGGGTTTCCTCGTTTAGGTATTAATAAATCAGATGTTACCAACAATCTTCAGAATAGTTCATATTGGTTGCGTAACGGAAACTTCCTTCGTTTTAAGACATTGGAAATCGGTTACCGTTTGCCATACTGTCGTATTTATTTTAGTGGAGATAACCTGGCAGTATTCAGCCCATTCAAGTTATGGGATCCTGAGCTTGCTTGGAACGCTTATCCTTTACAACGCACTTTTAATTTGGGTGTTCAATTCACATTTTAAATAGAAATCTTTTAATACATTATTGAAATATGAAACTTATATATAAAATAACCAGAATGACACAGGTTCTAATAGCTTCCTGTTGTCTGGTATCATGTGACTATCTGGATGTAATTCCACCGGCTCAGCCTGATTTTAAAGATACGATGAAGGACCAAGAGGCTACGTTGAAGTTCTTATATAGTTGCTATGGTGCAGTTCCACGCTCTACGGTCTATGGTTATAATGCTTTTGAGAGATCTGTGGATGAGACAGCTGCTCCACCTCAATTCTCAAATTATCAGCAGCAAGTGGCTTGGGGAGTTATTTCACCTTCTTATTACAATGGTTGGGGAGGTGATGATGCAAATATTTGGACCCCCAGCTATAATTATATTGGATACATCCATCATTTTCTAAGCCTGATTGATGAACTTCAACCTACGGGAGTAACACAAGAGGATAAGGAAGAATATAAAGCTGAATGTTATTTTTTGGAAGCTTATTATCACTTCCGGGTTTTGCAAGCTTTTGGGCCCTGTCCTATTATTCCCGCTAAAGTAGACCCTAACATTGCAAATACAGAAATTCCCGGACGTTCACACTTTGATTATTGCGTTGATTATATAGTGGGCAAGTTGGAACAGTCAGCTAATGTGCTACCTGCTACACGATCTACTAATTATTTGGGACGTGCCACTTCTACAATGGCTAAGGCTTTGAAAGCCCGTGTGTTGTTATATGCAGCTTCTCCCCTGTGGAACGGTTCATTCCCTCATCCGGAATGGAAGAATGAAGAATATGAGACCCCAGGATATGGAAATGAATTGGTGAGCATGAGTTATAACCGTGAGAAATGGACACGTGCCCTGACTGCTTGTCAAGAAGCATTGACTGCTGCTAAAGAGGCAGGACATCAGCTGTTTGATATAGAGACAGCAAATAAAAAGGCTGAACGCGATGATTTGGGGTTACCATTTATTCCAGGAAAAGAGGAGGATACGGAAGAAAACCGTTTATTTAAAGAACGTGTACGTATGTTCCAATATTTAGTAACTGCTAATGAAGGTGATAGTAATAAAGAACTTATTTGGGCACAACGTATTTCGGAAGACGAAAATAATAAAGGGCAAGGAGTTGAAGAACGTTTACCCAATAAAGTTACGAAAAAGAGTAATGGTATTTATGTAGGAGGTTGGGCGAGTGTCGCGCCTACATTGTATTCTGTACGGCATTTTTATACAGAGAATGGTAAATTGCCAAGCCAAGATGCTGATTTCTGTCCGGAATCAGAGTGGTATACCCGTTTCTATGAAGGGGTGGAAAGTCCTTCATTAACTACAGACAATTTGGACCAGGAAGACGTAAAAAATGATATTATTAAGTTACATGCTAACCGTGAAGCTCGTTTTTATGCCTGGATTGTATTTGACGGCTGCCAATATGCCCAAAAAATAAATAACGGCAGCTCTTTGTGGATGAATTTCAAGAATACCAATACGAATGGATTTAATACAGGAAGTCCGCGTAATTGTGTAGGAACAGGTTATCTTTCTAAGAAGTTCATAGATCCGAATATCTATTTTGGAGCAGATGGTACTCAAACTTATACTGCTTCTAGACGACCAATTATCCGTATGGCAGAGCTTTACTTGAATTTAGCGGAGTGTCATGCAGCATTGGGCAATACAACAGAAGCCCTTGCAAATTTGAATGAAATCCGTCAACGGGCTGGAATCAGTGATTTGACGGAAAATGACCTGACCAGCAGTATGTCCTTGACGGATTGGGTACGTAATGAGCGCTTTGTGGAGCTTTTCGAGGAAGGACACCGTTACTATGACTTGCGTCGTTGGACCACTGCGCCGGAGATGCTTAGAGCCGGCACACGTTATGGCTTGAATGGTTTTAGAGTTAATTCCAGTTTTGAAGATTTCAATAAACCGACATTGATTGACCAACCTTTCAAATGGGATGATAAGTTGTATTTGCTTCCGGTTTGGTCAAGGGAAGGTATGGATGAACTATACAGTAATCCCCAGTTGGTGCAAGCACCAGGTTATTGATTAACTAAAAATAATGCTTTATGAAACTAAAAACAATTTTATTGACAGGTAGCTTGATTGTGTTAGGTGCCTGCGGTGATTCAAAATATGACTTGGATAAATTGGTACCTGAAGTGTATCACAAAATATTGTATGTGAATAATAGTGGTAAACAATCACTGACTCTGTATGATACGGAGGATGATAATAAATATACATTCTCAGTTATCAAATCAGGAAGTGATCCTTATCAGGCAGCCAGTGTTACCGTCAATGTGATGACACAGGCAGAACTTGATAAGGAATATAGTGAACCGGAAGGAATAAACTATCAATTAATAGATGCGAGTTGTTATTCACTGGATGTTACACGTTTGGACTTCTCACCTGCTGACCGTTATAAATTGGTTAATATCTCTCTGAAACCTCAGAATGTGAAAGCCATGATGGAGAATACTCCGGACGCTGTATGGGTACTTCCTCTGCAAGTTAGCAGTGAAACAGATTCCGTCAATGCTGATAGATGTGAGTTGTTCTTGCGACTGGAGGCTGTGGTTTCACCAGCAATTGGATTCACAGATTCGTCTTCAGAATTGGAACAGAAGGAGTATGGTTCTGTATCTACATTTATAGAAAAAATAAAATTCGGTCTTGATGTAGATAATAAGTGGGACTTGGAGTGTCAGTTTGCAGTAGATCAGGACTATGTCGCAGAATATAATCTGAACAACGGTACTTTTTTCAGAACTTTACCTGAAAGGACTTATACAGTGCCGGAAACAATGACACTTATCGAGGGAGTTACTACTGCAGAATTAGAAGTCGCAATAAAAGGAGAGGACTTAGAGCCTGGCGATTATATGTTACCTGTAAGGCTTACAGGGATTTCTCAGTTTGAGGTTTCAGAGGAGAAGGCTCTATGTCTTTTGATCTTCCGCATAATGGGACATAAATTGGAACGTACAGGCTGGACCGCAGAGGCTACCTCTGAAGAATTATCCGGTGAAGGTGCAGTGAACGGAAGGGCTGGGTGTGTATTGGATGATGATCTTTCCACATTCTGGCATTCGAAGTGGCAAAATGGAGAAGATAAACCTCCGTATGAGCTGATTATTGATGCTCAGAAAGAGTATACCTTTACTCAGCTGGCTATGGTACAAAGGGGAAATGGATATACTGATACAGGACTTTGCAAGTATTATGTAAGTTCCGATAAGATAAACTGGATAGAGATCGGAGCTTTCTCCATGGAAGAAATCGCTGATGTTCAGTTTTTTGGAATAAAATCGTCAAAAGGCCGTTACATCAAAATCAGAATAGAAAGTAGTTATAGATACGGCTATTGCTCTTTATCTGAGGTGTATGTTTATGGCTTGGAATAGAAGATAAGTAATAATACTCGAACGGTTAGATCGGAGGTATGTTATAGCACTTTTAACTGCCTCCGATAACAAGACCTGTCTGATATCGCTTTCTTATATACATTTTAATTTACTTGATGAGGGCAGTAACGAACTTACCGGATGGAGAAACTATCGGAATATAATAGTAGGTATAATTAATTGCAATCAAAGAATTATATAATAAAAAGAAAAAATTATGAGTTTATTAAGGAAAGCATGGGTGATACTGATTACTGTTATGATCAGTTCGTGTCATACGGAAACGCTTGATGTCGTTTCTCCTGACGGGAACTTGAAGGTCACAATGGAATTTGCAGAGGAAAGTGCCTATGATGAGATTGTTTTTTCAGTGGATTATAAAGGTGGACGTATTCTTTCCTGTTCAAAACTAGGTTTGGAAACAGACGCACGAAAATTAGCCGGAAACTTGAAATTGAAATCCGTTTCCGATGTAAAGCGTGTAACCGATGACTACAAGATGATAACGGGAAAACGTAGCCATTGTGTGAACGAAGCTTCCGAAAGAGTCTATTCTTTTGAGAATGAATCGGGCCAGATACTGGAAGTTGCATTCAGGGTGTATGATGACGGAGTTGCCTTTAAATACAGAATAAATGCCGTTGCCGATGAGGAACACGTTATTCATGAGTACACCACATATACTGTTCCGGAAGGAGCCAAAAGGTGGATACAGCAGTATGATCCAGGTTACGAAAAGTTTTTTCCGCTATCCACGGATGGAAAGCTTGCCGACCATCCGGAAGTTGACTTTTGGGGCTATCCTGTACTTGTTGAACCGCAGGATTCAGTGTTCATGCTGATAACGGAAGCAAATATCAGGCGTGGGCATTGCGGTTCTTTCCTGTATAATGGCGATCATCGTGATAGTTATCGGGTGCGCCTAGCTGACAAGCAGCCGGTTGGTGATGGTCTGTGGGAATCTCCCTGGCGGCTGCTTATCATAGGAGACTTGTCCGATGTGGTAGAATCTACATTGGTGACCGATGTTTCCGACCCTTCTAAAGTAGAGGATACGGAATGGATAAACCCCGGTATGGTATCGTGGATTTACTGGGCATATAATCATGGTTCCAAAGATTATCAGAGAGTGAAAGAATACATCGACCTGGCTGTCCGCATGAAGTGGCCTTACGATCTGATTGACTGGGAATGGGATGAAATGGGAAATGGAGGTAACCTTCAGGATGCAGTGGAGTATGCTTTGGAGCAGGGCATTAAACCGTTACTATGGTATAATTCGAGCACAAGCTGGCTTGGTCCCGGTCCCTTGTATCGGCTGAATAAGAAAGAGGATCGAGAGAAGGAATATAAATGGTTGAGTGACATAGGGGTTGCCGGTATTAAAGTAGACTTTTTTACGGGTGATAGTGTTACTACCATGAACTATTATATGGATTTACTTGAAGATGCGGTGAAGTATAAACTGATGATTAATCTTCATGGTGCTTCTATCCCTCGCGGCTGGCAACGTACATACCCTCACATGATGTCGGTGGAAGGAGTATATGGTGCAGAGTGGTATAATAACAATCCGATATTAACCGCCCAGGCTGCCGAACATAATGCCACGTTGCCTTTCACAAGAAATGTGGTAGGGTCTATGGACTACACACCGGGAACTTTTTCCGATTCACAATATCCGCATATCACATCGCATGGGCATGAACTTGCATTACCCGTGATTTTTGAGTCGGCTTTGCAGCACATGCCCGATAGACCTTCAACTTATGATAATTTACCGGAAGCGGTAAAACACCTTTTATCGGAACTGCCCACAGCTTGGGATGATACGAAACTTCTAGCTGGTTATCCTGGAATTGAGGTAGTTATGGCACGACGTAAAGGCGATGTATGGTATATTGCAGGTATCAATGGTACCAATGAACCGAGAATGCTTCGTGCGTCTCTGAAAAATATTCCTGTAAGTGGCAAAAAAATCTCTTTGTTCAAAGACGGAACCGATGACAGAAGCTTTGCTATTGAAGAAAATATTTCTTTGTCGGACGGACAAACTGATTTGGAAATAAAATGTTTACCGCGTGGTGGATTTGTGGCTATGATAAAGTGAAGTCTAGGTTATCGTAATGATGGAGAACTTAGAGAGTGAATAAACAGAATATTGTTTGCAGTATACTTGTAATAGAAATCTGTCGCATGTTATAGTGAATATGCATGCGGCAGATTTGCCTTATTAGCGTAGATAGAATTGGTGATGACTCTTAACAGGAAAATATTAAGTTCTGTAAAAGCTTAAAATAGAATGAATTTTGGAGTTTTTTTATACCTTTACCTTTTTATTGTGTATTTTATAATGAATAAGTTGGCTTTTACTTTGCTACTTTAAGAATATGCCTTGGGGATTAACTGGCTTTTGGGATAAGATTAAAAGGTAGCCAATGTATATTGAAGATTGTTATAATTAAACTTAAATCATATTTATATTATGAGAACAGCAAGCAAATTACTTTTTTCTTGTGTGATGCTATTCACATTACTGCCGGACGCTTTTCTTCACGCTTCCGACAGAAAAACTCTTTTCGATAAAGATTGGAAATTCCATTTAGGTATTGTGGCCAATGCCGAACAGCCGGAATATAATGACAGTCGTTGGAGAGTTCTCGATCTTCCTCATGATTGGAGTGTAGAACCTCTGCCTTTTCAAAAAGAAGGTATTACTGCCGGTCCTTTTTCACGTATGAGTGAAGGAGATATCGATACGGGACAGACTGTGGGTGGCGAAGGCTGGTATAGAAAGGAATTAACTCTCTCTGCTGCTGATGCCGGCAAACGTATTGTGCTCTATTTTGAAGGGGTATATAATCAGTCCGAGTTATGGGTAAACGGTAAGAAAGCCAACTTCAATGTTTACGGATATACTTCTTATAAAGTAGACATTACTCCTTACCTGAATGCTCCCGGCACTCCGAACACAATTGCTGTGAGAGCGGTAAATGCCGGACGCAATAGCCGTTGGTATGCCGGTTCAGGTATCTTCCGCCATGTATGGCTGATAAAGACAGATAAGCTTTATCTGGATAAATGGGATACTTTTGTCGATGCTTCCGAACTCCGGAAAAAGGATGCTGTAATTAAATTCTCTACGATTATACATAATGAGGGCCTGCAAAATAAATCAGGTAAAATAGGTATTAAAATATATTCGCCCGACGGAAATGAAGTGTTTTCAACTTCTCAGGGCGTAGAGCTTTCCACGGAAACTCCGGTGGCAACATCTTTCTCCATTAAAAAGCCCGAATTATGGTCAGTAGATACTCCTGTGCTTTACACTGCGGAAGTATCTCTCTCTTCAAACGGAAAGGAATATGATAAGATTTCTGTTCCTTTCGGTATCCGTACCCTCTCTTTCTCAGCAGAGAAAGGCTTTCTGTTGAATGGCAAATCCTTGAAGTTAAAAGGCGGTTGTATACACCATGACAACGGACTCTTGGGAGCCGCTGCCATTGACCGTGCCGAAGAACGGAAAGTGGAACTTATGAAAGCCAACGGTTACAATGCTATCAGATGCTCACACAATCAGGTGTCCGAGCATTTCCTCGATGCCTGCGACAGATTGGGTATGCTGGTAATTCACGAGACCTTCGACCAATGGCAGAAACCAAAACGTGAACAGGACTATCACCAGTTTTTCGATGAATGGAGCGATTATGATTTAGCAGCTTCCGTTCGTCGTGACCGGAACCATCCTTCCATCATTATGTGGAGCATCGGAAATGAGGTGGAACAACGTGCTGATGAACCTGAGGGAGACTTGATCTCTAAAAGACTGGTGAATACTGTCCGTAAGTATGATACTTCTCGCTTCACTACCATCGGCTCCAATGATTTCTGGGACAGACGTCAATACAATTGGGATAAGGATTCTTACCGGGTCTTCAAAAATCTCGATGTGGCCGGCTATAACTATATCTGGCGGAAGTATGAGAGCGATCACGCTGCCTACCCCGATCGTATTATCTACGGTAGTGAGTCTTATCCGAAAGAAGCTGCCCAGAACTGGAATCTGGTGGAGAAACATCCCTATGTAATAGGTGATTTCGTGTGGACTGCCATCGATTACCTGGGTGAGGCCGGATTGGCACATGCCTCGTATTTGGGAGAAGGTGAGCATGACACACAATTCATGGGTTGGCCCTGGTATAATGGTTGGTGTGGTGATATTGACCTTTGCGGTGACAAGAAGCCTCAATCTTATTATCGTGATGTACTGTGGCGCGAACGTCCTATTACTATGGCAGTTCATGCCCCTGTTCCCGAAGGCAAAAAAGAAGTGGTAAACGGATGGGGCTGGCCTAACGAACTGGTAAGTTGGAATTGGAAAGGCTGTGAGGGGCAAACGATGAAAGTGAATGTATACAGTCGCTCCCCGAAAGTGAAGCTTTATCTGAACGATACACTCATTGGAGAGAAAGAGACAGGTAAAGAGGACTATACCGCTACTTTTGAAGTGCCTTATGAACCGGGAACTTTGAAAGCTGTAAATTCAAAGGGTAAGGAAGAGTTTGTGTTAACTACTGCCGGAGAGCCTGTCGCTATTCGTCTGACTGCCGACCGGAATAAGATTAGAGCCTGTAAGAATGACCTTTCTTATGTCAAGATAGAGTTGGTAGACAAAGACGGAAACGTAGTTCCCGATACTTCATTGCCTGTCAAGATTGAGTGTATGGGGAAAGGAACCGTCATTGCAGGTGGAAATGCAGCTTATGATGATATGAAAAGTTTCCGCTCGCTCACCCCCAATACTTTCCGGGGAAGAGCCATCGCTATTGTGCAACCCAATGAAGAGAAGGGTGAAATACAAGTGAAAGTCTCTGCTGAAGGTCTGGAAGATGCTTCAATTGTGATTGTTACTAACTGAAAAAATGATTGTGGATTAGGAACGCGAAAAGTGTTGCAAAATAAGATAAATATTGGAAGATAACTTTTGGCTGTTACACTTTAACTTTGATAAGGAAAACTGCCGTTAGACTATTTGAATTGGGTTGGCTTTTAGATAATGAAAGTCAACCCAATTTATAAATAGCCATGAAAAGAGTGTGATTTTTACCTCTAAATCAGGAATGTTTCTCCGTTTTGGCCTAAAAATTGCTTTTTTTGGCAAGATTGTGACTATTCTGATAGAAAGACATGGCTTATCTTTGTGAACAAACATTATATATCTAATACCGATTAATAAAACAGGCGTATGAAAAAGTTTTTTTTATGCTCTGCCGCGGCTGCTTTACTATTGAGCGCCTGCAATAGCATTGCACCGAAAGAAGAACTTGTAATCAATCTACAAGAGAAAGGAGCCGAAGTAGCTCCATCCATGTACGGAATCTTTTTCGAAGAAATTAATCATGCAGGAGATGGTGGCTTATATGCCGAGCTGGTAAAGAACCGTAGCTTCGAAGAACTGGAAATGCCCGAAGGCTATTATGCTGAAGGAGATGTACTGCATCCGAAGAAAGTCTGCAACCACATGTCAGGTGAAGTGCGGGAAGGAAGTTTCCGCTGGACTACCGAGCCTGTGCCGGGGTGGAACCTGAATACTCAGGAAACTGCTCATGCAGAGATGAAACTGACGAAAGAAAATCCCAAATATCCGACAGCACCCAATAATCTGAAAGTAACCATCAAAGATGCCTCGACTCCTGTCCGCCTGATTAATGGAGGATACTGGGGCATGAATCTGGTAAAGGAAGATTCTTATCTGCTGCGTACTATTCTTCGCACTTCTGCCGACTATAAAGGAAAAATAACTGCCCTGCTGTTGTCCGAAAAGGATGAAGTACTGGCTTCTGCCCCTATTGAGATAAGCGGAAGCGGTACGTGGAACGATGTTCACCAGATGATGAGACCCGCGGCTACCGATGCGAAAGGAAAACTGGCTCTGGAATTTGACGGACCGGGTACGGTTTACGTGGACTATGTATCCCTCTTCCCGGAGAAGACTTTCCGTAATCGTCCGAATGGCTTGCGGAATGATGTAGCAGAAATGCTGGCAGGTCTGCAACCGGCATTTGTACGCTGGCCCGGTGGTTGTGTAGTGGAGGGCATCTCATTGGAGAACCGCTTTGAATGGAAGAAAACCTTGGGTGATCCTGCTGCACGGTCGGGAGAATACAGCACATGGGGATATCGTTGCTCATACGGTTTCGGATACTATGAAATGTTGCAGTTCTGTGAGGATATAGGTGCAAAGGCGATGTTTGTCTGCAATGTCGGGCTGGGTTGCCAGTACCGCATGGGAGATGCTTCGCCTGAGAATAAGATTGCTTACTATCTGGACGACTGTATGGATGCTATAGAATATGCCATCGGCGACGTCACCACCGAGTGGGGTGCTAAGCGTGCCGAGCAGGGACATCCCGCCCCCTTCCCATTGCAGTATGTTGAGATTGGCAATGAAAACTGGGGCGATGAGTACGACAAGCGCTTCGATATCTTCTATACCGCTATCAAAGAGAAATATCCCGAACTGACCTTGATTTCCAATCATGGCTTGGGCGGAACAGGTAAGATTGCCAAGACAGATATGATTGATCCGCACTGGTACGTCAATCCCGAATTCTTCTTCCAGAATACAAAGATTTTTGATAACCATCCGCGTGGAAAATACGATGTGTATGTAGGCGAATATGCTTGCAATGCCAATGTGGGTGGAGGTAACCTGCGTGCAGCCCTTTCGGAAGCAGCTTTCATCTCCGGCATGGAGCGTAATGGTGATCTGGTGAAAATGACTTCCTATGCTCCGTTATTGGAAAACCGGAATGACCGTTCATGGGCTGTCAACCTCATCTGGCTGGATACGGATCAGGTGTTAGGGCGCAGTTCTTACTATGTGCAGAAGATGGCTGCTGAGAATCGTCCGACCTATAATGTAAAGAGCAATCTGACTATGAGCGCTCCTCAGCAGATGGAATATAGTGCAGGACGCTTCGGCTTTGGTTCATGGAATACTCAGGTAGAGTTTAGTGACGTAAAAGTGACTCGTGCAGACGGAACAGCCGTTCCTCTGGATCTTGCTAAACCTGCTGAGCAGAAGGGTACATGGAATTTGAAAGACGGTTTGTTAAGCCAGACTTCTCTGGAAACACCCACGAAGTATATCGTAGATGGTTTCAGCGGCAATGAGTTTACGCTTGAGTGCAGAGTCCGCAAGACGGGTGGTCACGAAGGTTTCTTTATCTATTTCGGCTTGTCGGAAGATAATAAGAAGGGGTTTGTGTACAATGTTGCCGGATGGAACAACCAGACTACAGCTATCGAAGGAGTTGCAGAAGGTCGCACGACCGGTGTGGTTAGCGACAGGGTGGCGCAATCTCTTGAAAACGACCAGTGGTATGATGTAAAGATGGTGGTTACTCCGCTGAAGAGTGAACTCTATATGGATGGTAAGCTGATCGTATCTTATTCACCGGAAACAACGCCGCTTCAGTTCTTCTCTTCGGGCTATGATGAAGCAACCGGTGAGTTGATTGTGAAAGTAGTGAATGCTGAGGCTGAAGCTTATCCGTTAAGAATAAAACTGGAAGGAGTGAGCAAGGTAGAGAAAACTGGTAAAGTGATTTCTTTGTCAGCAGCCAACGATATGGAGGAGAATTCCTTTGAAGAACCCATGAAGATTTCTCCGCAGGAGAGTGAGTACAATGGTTTCGGAGAAAGTTTTGACTATAGTTTTCCACCGTTTTCATATACCATATTGCGTCTGAAAGCAAACTAATTAAATATTTAAATAAAAAAAGATGAAGCGTATTGTTTTTTTAGATTATGTGCGTGTATTTGCGTGCTTTCTTGTCATGGTTGTCCATGCTAGTGAAAACTTTTATGGTGCTGCCGGAGCTACGGATATGGTGGGGCCGCAGTCCTACCTGGGTAGTGAGGCAGACCGGCTATGGGTAGCTGTGTACGACGGTTTCTCACGCATGGCGGTGCCACTGTTTATGATTGTCTCTGCATTTCTTCTTGCACCGATGAAGAAAGAACAGACCATGTGGCAATTCTACCGTCAACGTGCCCTTCGCATCTTGCCGCCATTCTTCATATTCATGATACTGTACAGTACGCTTCCGATGTTGTGGGGACAGATAAACGGAGAAACATCATTTAATGATATGTCGCGGATACTCCTGAACTTTCCGTCATTGGCCGGACACTTGTGGTTCATGTATCCTTTGATCAGCCTTTATCTGTTCATCCCCATCATATCGCCGTGGCTGAGTAAAGCTACGGCTAAAGAAGAACGTTTCTTCATTGGTCTGTTCCTGCTCTCGACCTGTATGCCTTATCTCAACCGCTGGTTTGGTGAAGTGTGGGGACAATGTTTCTGGAACGAATACCATATGTTGTGGTACTTCTCCGGTTACTTGGGATACCTTGTCATGGCGCATTATATACGTGTGCATCTTACGTGGAACCGTTCCAAGCGCCTCACTATAGGAACTATTTTAATGGTGGTCGGTGCTGTATGGACGATTTACTCATTCTATATCCAGGCCATTCCCGGAGAAATTCTTGTTACCCCGGAAATAGAGATCGGATGGGCTTTCTGCACCATCAACTGTGTGCTTCTTACGGCAGGTACATTCCTTCTTTTCACATGCATAAACCGTCAGAATCCGCCACAGGTTATTACAGAAACATCAAAGCTCAGCTATGGTATGTACCTTATGCACATATTCTGGCTTGGGTTATGGGTAACCGTGTTCAAGCATAATCTGGAACTGCCCACTGTTGCTGCTATACCCTGTATTGCAGTAAGTACATTCATTAGCTGTTTCATCGCTACGAAGATTATCTCGTTCATACCGGGCAGTAAGTGGATCATAGGATAAAGACTTATATACAGATTATTGAATTAGATTCTATGTTTACTGATATGGCAATTTTCTAATGAATTATATCAAATTACTCATTCAATATTTATTAGATAAACACTATATTTGTACACTGTAAATCTATGAATTACTGTATATTATGAAAAGCTATAAATCTCTTGTATTGTTGATTCTTTCTATCTGCCTGGCTTGCCCGGCTTTGTTATATGCTGTAGAAAATCCTGTTTCTATCAAAAAACTCAAGGTGGAATATGCCGAAATGCCATTAGGCATCGATGTAGAAAAGCCTCGTTTCAGTTGGCAGATGGTGGTGCCGGATACTGAAAGAGGTTATTCGCAGAAGGCCTATCAGATAATAGTGACTGATGAAATGGGTAGTTTGGTATGGGATAGCGGAAAAGTGTCGAGTGACCTGTCACTGAACATAGAATATGCCGGTACTCCTTTGCAACCTGCTACCTGCTATTTCTGGACGGTCAACGTTTGGAATCAAAGAGGCGAACAATCATCGGAAACGTCCTGGTTTGAGACAGGATTAATGAGTAAAACTTCTCCTTACGAGGGATGGAGTGGTGCCAAGTGGATAGGTGGCGGAGATAAAGACAGGATGCTCTATTCTCACTATCTCCCGGCATTCAGGCTGAATGTTTCACTTCAGCTGGATGAAAAGTCAAAAAGCACGCGTGCGGGCTTTGTCTACGGAGCGAATGATAAGCGTCTGATGGATAAGAATAAGAACCTGTATCACTTGCAGAATGGAAAAGATGAATCTTACATTAAAATAGAATTGAGCATTGATTCACTCGCTTCGGGTAAAAAGGCAATGCTGAATGTGTATCGTGTGGGATACCATCCGGACGATCAGGGAAGCGTTCCTTTCAAAAGTTTCCCTGTTCCGCTGACATGGATTCATGAAAACAACAAGTATGCACAGCATACCATAAGCCTTACTTCCGATTTAGGGTTTACAAGATTCTATGTGGATGGTGGTGAAGAGGTTGGTAGGGTAAATCTGAATCCGCTGGGACGAGGAGGTGATTTTATTGCTTTCCCGGTGGTAGGCGATGTCGGTTTTGATGTTCCCGCAGGCCAATCTGCTATTTTCCCGCAGATGGAGATTGCTAATTTCAGAAGTCCTTCGAATGTGATAACTACTTGTAAAGAAGGGAATAACTGGATAGATGGCGGTGTTTCCGGTGCTTTTCGTACTTTCACTCCCAAAGGTAATTCTGCCCCTATGCTTCGTACGGTTTTCTCTACTCCGGATACTGAAATAGCCAAAGCCCGCTTGTATGTTACTTCACGTGGTATTTATGAGGTTTATCTGAATGGCAAGCGTATAGGAGACGATTATTTTAATCCCGGAATTACCCAGTATAATAAAACCCACCTGTACCAAACGTTTGATGTAACGGAGTACGTTCATTCCGGTAGAAATGCCCTTGGCGCTTTGATGGCAGAAGGCTGGTGGAGTGGGGGTGCTACCTTTGCGGGAGACAATTGGAACTTCTTCGGTGACCGCCAATCTTTATTAGCAAAACTGGTTATCACGTATGCAGATGGCCGGACCGATGTGGTGGTAACCGATCCGTTATCCTGGCAGTATTTCAGTGAAGGTCCTATTACTTACGGTAGTTTCTTTCAGGGCGAAGTGTATGATGCTTTAAGGGAAACGGCAGTGGAAGGATGGAGTATGGCCTCTTATGATGCATCTGCCTGGAAACCGGCTCATGAAGTTGTCTTGGAAGGTAATATCAGTACGGCAGGTAATCCGAATATGCCGTGGGTGAACGATTATTCAGGCTTTGAACTTACCGGGCAGTTCGGTCAGACGGTGAAACAAATAAATGAGTTGACGGCTCTCTCGGTGGAAGAAGTCCGTCCCGGTGTGTTTGTGTATGATATGGGGCAGAATATGGTAGGAGTTCCCCGGATTAGTTTATCGGGCATGAAACCCGGAACGGAAATTACGCTGCGCTTTGCTGAGGTGAAATACCCCGATTTGCCGGAATACGAAGGGAATATCGGTATGATTATGTTGGAGAATATCCGTGCTGCTATGGCTCAGGATGTTTATATAGCCAAAGGCGGGCAGGAAACCATCTCTCCGCGCTTCACCTATCATGGCTACCGCTTTGTAGAGATCACAGGCATTGATAAACCGTTGTCTGTGGGAGCGGTGAAAGGGATAGTACTCAGCTCTATACACGAATTAGCCTCACGCTACGAGACTTCCAATACTCAGGTGAATCAGCTTTGGAAGAATATAACCTGGTCTTCTTATGGAAACTTCCTTTCCATTCCTACGGACTGCCCGCAACGCAATGAACGGCTGGGATGGGCAGGAGACATTTCTGTCTTCTCGCGCACGGCAACTTATCTGGCGGATGTCCCGCAATTCCTGAGACGCTATCTCCGTTCTATGCGCGATGTTCAGCGGACGGATGGGCGTTTTCCGGATATTGCTCCATTAGGTGGTGGCTTTGGCGGTCTGCTGTGGGGAAGTGCCGGAATCACAGTGCCTTGGGAGTGTTACCAGCAATATGGGGATACCATTTTGTTGAGCGAACACTATGACGCTATGAAGCGCTATATTCAATACATCATCGATAATACCATCGAAACAGAAACCAACCTGATTGTTCAAACCCGTTCGTGGGGTGATTTGTGTGACTGGCTGGGGCTGGAGGATGAGAAGAATGATAAATCTCTGGTATGGGAAGCCTACTTCATTTATGATCTGGAGTTGATGGCTAAGATGGCGACTGTCCTTGGTAAGGCTACCGATGCCGAGTGGTTTCGTGAACTGCATGCCGCCCGGAAGGATTTCTTCAATAAAACGTATATAGAGCCTGAGACCGGAAAGACCCGGTTTTCGGCTTTTGTCCCTGAGAAGAAAGGATCACATATAGATATACAGACTTCGTATGTGCTTCCGTTGGCTTTCAATATTATTGATGAAGAGAATCGTAATAAGGTGATTGCCAATCTTGCAGAGACTGTGAGAAGGGAGAATACCACAGACAGAGGTCAGCAATGCCCGCCTTACTCTCTGATGACAGGTTTCATCGGCACATCATGGATCAATAAGGCTTTGTCTGACTACGGGCATTCAGCCTTGGCTTACAGGCTACTTCAGCAGACCAGTTATCCTTCGTGGCTTTATTCCATTGAACAGGGAGCCACTACCATCTGGGAACGTCTGAACTCTTATACTCGCACAGATGGTTTTGGTGGAAACAATCGCATGAATTCTTTCAATCATTATTCTTTCGGTGCCGTGGGTGCCTGGATGTATAATTACTCTTTAGGAATACAGCGTGATGAAACTTCTCCCGGTTTCAAGCAGTTCGTTCTGAAGCCGATACCCGATCCAACAGGGAAGATGACGTATGCACGGGGATATTATGATTCTATGTATGGGCGCATTGAAAGTGGCTGGAAAGTGGAGAGCGGAGTGATTCGTTATACTTTCACTGTACCTGCCAATACTACAGCTACCTTACATCTGCCGGCTGCATCGTTGAGGGATGTTCGCGAGAAAACGAAGCCTGTCCGAAAGTGTAAAGGAATAGAATTTATCAGTGAAGGAAATGGAGAGGTGGTTCTGAAACTTCTTTCCGGCAGCTATTCGTTTGAGGTGAAGAAGGATTATCCGCTTGCGGAAAGGAAGAGGAAGAAATGAAATAAGTCATTCTGACACTTTGCATATTTAATAGCTTTAGAATCTGTTCTTTTGCCCTGTTCTACCGGATGGAAGAAAAGAAAGAATTGTATTTTTGTAGACTGCATATTGTCAGGTGTATAGCGAATAGTTTACAACTCTAAAAAGTCGATATATTGCTCGTTTCTAATGAAAGTAGTGTTTCTTTTTAATGAAACAAGTGTTCTTTCTGAATGAAGTTAACTTCTTGTTTGCAAAACACTAACTTCCTGTCGACAGGAAGTTAGTGTTTTGCAAACAAGGAACAGGCTTTTTACATTAAAAAATTGCATAAATGAAGTATATTATACGAGAATCCTGCATACACATGCCGCTGTATATGCAGGATTTTTCTATTTCCCCTTTTAGAGATAAAAGAGTATGTTGCTGAAATACTTGAAAGTCTGCCTTTATGGAGGTGGAATAAAGAAAATTCTTTCTTTATGTCTACGGAAGACTACATGTCTTCCATAGACAGTCCTAAATATTCTACTTGATAATCCTTTAGTCCGGTGCTTTCAATAAAAAATGCGCCTTTTATCCGTAGACGTTCCATGTCAATCTTCCGTTTCTGGCGTTTTATTTCAATGATCTGGGCAGATTTCTCCAATTCATTCAGTGTGATAAGGTCTATTTCATTTTCTCTTTTTCTATCCCAAAAGCCACCGATACGAGTGCTACATTGTTTTTCCATGAAGCGCGTGGCAAAATACCTCTCCAGTATTTGACCGCTGAATATCTCATAATCGCGTTCAATGATTTCACGCAACATCGTAAAGGAACCAATCTCCACCATATAATAATATTTGAAGATGAAACGGAACCAAAAAGATAGAAAGTTATCGCACAGGCAATAGCGTACATTCTTCGTTTCTACTTTTGCCAATAGTGGTATACGTTTTTCTATCAGATTGAAATCTTTTTCCAAGCGGGAGAGGTATCCGCCTAATTCTTTCTGCACAACCGCTTCTATTTTGGCGCGTGTATTTTCCCCTCTTGCTATGGCTGCAAGAATAGAAAAGTAGACTGCATAATCTTTTCCGAATTCTTCGACAAGCATATTTTTTCCTTCACTGATGAAGAGTGAATCTTCCTGTATCATATAATCCAGCATCTTCTTCTTGGTATATATACCATTATCCATAAAAAGTTGAACATACTTTGCCACACCACCGGTAAATGCATATAAAGCCAATAAATCCTCATCGGTATAGCGTGCATTATGATCAGAAAGTATCTGTTTCAGCACATCTGTACGAAATGGTTTTAGCCGGATGTATGCAGTGGCCCTGCCAAATAGCGGTTCTTTGCTATTTTGAAATATCTTTTGCATTAGCGAATAGACAGATCCGCTAAGTAAGAGGTTCATTCTGCTTTTGTCTTTGTTGATATCCCAATTGTGCTGCATTTCGCTGTAAATGGAGGGATTGATATTGAAGAACTCTTGAAATTCATCGATAATGAGATTGAACGGGTTCATGGCGGAATACTCCATGAGAAAGCGGAATAGTTCGGCAAAGGAAGTTACCTGTCCGAAGAAAGGAATCCCCAGATTGCGGGTTGCGATTGCCTGGAAGTCAACGACAAGATCGGCTTCTGCTTTGCGGGCTACGAAGAAATAGAGTGTAGGTTGACCTGCAGTGACATTTAGCAATAATTGAGTTTTGCCGATACGTCTTCGTCCGGTAATGATGGTCATTTGAGCTTGAAGAAGAGATTTCTGTTGTATCTCTTGCAGCTTGGCTGTTTCTTGTTCCCTATCGTAGAATTTCATAATCAAATGTTTACGTAGATATAATACAGTTCCGTAACCGTCAGTTCCGTAATGGCCATTACGGAACAAAAATACAGAGAATAACGAAACTACCCAAATAGAACTGCTTTTTTCTATAATAGTAGTTCTAACTTTTTGTTTTTTCTAACAGTCTGTTTTTTCTAACAGTCTGTTTTTCTGCTTTTTATTTTCTGAACATAGTCAAAGCCCTGTCTGCTCCGTATTAGCTCCATGTCTATACACTTGGACTTGGTACGGACTTGGTATGGACTTGACACGGAGTTGGTATGGTGAAAGAGTAGTATCGGAAAGTATGGGTATAAAAAAAGGAGTACCGCTGTACTCCAACCTTTGTTAACCTTAAATCTAATACTATGAAAAAAATCACATTGCAAATGTAAGAGCTCACCCCGTTTCTTCCAAATATTTGCTTCCGTTTGATATTCCTTTTATAATTCTTTCACGGATATTCACTGTTCTCGCACACGAACTGTCTTTTTGAGGCAATATAGTGGATGATAGTGGCTAAATGATTATCAAATAACATGAGACCTCTTTTATGTTGCAAAGTTGCAAATCTGTTTCATTCGTTTCACAGAAGCTTCCACCCCCTGAAAAGAGTTGTAATCTTCGTATTTCTTTCAATTTTTTAGATATACATTTGTCATATACAAAGCAAAGTTATGGAGGTTCGCGCAGGTTTATATATATTCTTAATACTCTCTTTTTTGATATTAGGAAAAGGAGATATGCGAGCTGAAAGATTAGCAGCGAAGAAGGATATTTGCAACCCGCCAGACCGAATGTTACAACCGGAAACCTGGAGCAAAATATACCAATGGGTAATGAATGATCCGCAGGTACCGGATAAAGAAGAAGTGCTGGCGTTAATCCGGCGACACTTCGGGAACTTTGAAAAACTGATAAAGCTGTTGCGCTATTTGGATGGTGGAAAACCTTACGCTTATTTGTCGGAACATCAATTCCGGAAGGTAGAACGGATAGGGGAGATGAAAGTCAGTTTGCCGATAGCTGCATTAGCATTGCCTGTAGATGCTTTACCGGAGGGAAAAATAGAAATAATGACTTTTTCTCCGTGTGTTGAGGCAGAAAGTAAGAGAGAATCCCGGCGTAGAACAGTGATTGCGTTGAAGAACAATATACTTTATGATTTAGCTTTGGCTCCGAATGTGGAGGTGGAATTGCCCGTAGGGCAGCGGTGGTCTTTGAATATGGAATATAAATGTCCCTGGTGGTCGAACAACAAGCGCGGCTTCTGTTACCAGTTTCTTTCGGGAGGTGCTGAGGTACGTTACTGGCTTGGAAATCGCAAGAATCGTGAACGGTTGACAGGACATTTTCTGGGAATATATGCTGAAGGGGGAGTGTACGACTTCCAGTTTGATAAGGATAAAGGATACCGGGGAAACTATTATGCAGCTTCTGGACTGACTTATGGTTACAGTCATCGACTGGCCCGGCACCTGGCTCTTGAATTCAGTTTGGGAATTGGCTATCTGGAGACGGAATACCGAAAATATACTACCTATGAAAGTGATTTGATATGGACAAGTAGCGGACGCTATCATTTTATAGGGCCTACGAAAGCCAAGGTTTCTTTGGTATGGCTCATTCAGGGAAGGAGGCGGTAGCTATGCGGCGTACAAAATGTATGTTTCTTTTGCTTCTATTGGGGCTATCGGTACTTTTAGCGGGATGTGAATTTAGAGATATACTGGACGATTATCCTGTCAGCGGAGTACAGATCAAGCTTAATTGGAAGGGGGTGACAGAGCAGTTGCCCGAAGGAATGAGGGTGATCTTCTACCCGAAAAGCGAAGAAGGAAGAAAGGTGGAGAGCTATCTCTCGGTTGAGGGGGGAGTGGTGAAAGTACTACCGGGATATTATGACATGGTGATTTACAATTATAATACGGAGAGTGTGTTGATTCGTGGTGATGGGGCGTTTGAGACGATTGAGGCTTACACCGGACCGTGTACAGGGCTTGGTACCAGTGAAGCGATGGTGTGGTCACCGGACCCTTTGTATGTAGTAAGTGTGAAAGATATGAGAATAGAAAAGAGTGAGAAGATGCTTTTGATGGAGTTTCAGCCGAAACAGGTAGTCAAGAACTATTCTTTTGAAATAAAGGTGAAAGGATTGAAGAATGTGGCAAGCATTATCTGTAATGTAGACGGGATGAATGGTTCTTATTACATCAGCAGTGGTTCATGTACAGCAAGTGTTGCCCCAATTTATGTAGAGGCCCGAAAAGGAGATGATGTGATACGTGGTAGCTTTTCTGCTTTTTTTACGTCGGAATCAACAGGCACACGTTCAGGCAGCGAGGTAACGATGAAATTACTACTTGTAAAAGTCGATAATACGGTTCAGGAAGTAGAGGTTGACATAACAGCTGCTGTAACTGCTCCATCTCCTCCGCCTACTCCTCCTGAAGAGGGGGGAGGAGATCCGGCAACGGATATTGAAATACCGATTGATGAAGAAATAGAAGTGGATGATGTGGAAGTTCCTCCCGGTGGAGGCGGAGGCATGGGTGGTGATGTAGGAGATTGGGATGATGAGACGGATGTGGAATTACCTGTAAATTGAAAGTAAATAAATTAAAATATTAACTTATAAAACAAACGATTATGAAGAAGATTTTATTAACAGCAGTTGCTGCGTTGGCAATCGTAGGTTGCTCACAGAATGAGGAGATTGAGAATGTTGGCCAAAAGGCAAAAATTGATGTTACTACGGCAGTAAAGGGGACAACGAGAGCGGCAGTGACTAATAATGATAATTTTACTGCTTTTACAGTAAATGGTTATACTGTTGAGGTTTCAGCTATTGCAGGTTCGGGAGTTGGCACTGCCTACATGAATAAAGACTACACAGGTGGACGAGGAAGTTGGAAAACAACAGGGGATGTTTATTGGCCTTTGGATGAAAATATGGAATTTTTTGCTTATCCTACAACTCTCAAGGATAAGTTTAGCACTCCTGAAGCTGGTTATCCAACCTTAAGTTATGCAATAGGGGCTGTAGGAGCACAAACGGACTTGGTAGTAGCTCATAAAAGTGTGGCATCTGTGCCTGCAGGTGGTAAATTGGAACTTACTTTTAAGCATATTCTTACACGTATCAACTTCTCTTATGAACCGGTAGATCCTGCATACACATATACTGTGAGTAATATTACAATCAATGGAGTTGAAGGAGGAACTGCTACATATACATTTGGTACTAATGAAGGAGGTTGGAGTGCTGGTTCTGAGGCAGCAGTTGATTATTCATATCCAATTAGTTTAACTCCTGTTAAAGGCAGCGACAACAACGTCTATGCTTTAGATACGTCAGATGGTTCTTTAATGTTGTTACCACAGTCTGTAGCATCAAAGACTATATCTGTGACATATAAGACAGAGAAAGATGGTCATATCTATTTTAATAATACCAAAACCGTTACTTTAGGTACATCAGCAAAATGGGAGATAGGAAAGAATATTCGCTATACATTAACATTACCTGTTGGAGCTGAAAAAGTAACTGTTGATACTAATGTTGAGGACATAAATGAGACTCCTGAATCTGGTTCTGCTGAATAAAGTAGAGAGGAACTCTTCAAAATATTGTATAAATAGAAAACTACGGGATATTTCTCGTAGTTTTTTATTTATATATTCTCTTTGAAACAGGGCAAGTATAAATAATCATCAGACTCCTCCCGTACTAAGAATTGTACCATCCATATTTCTAAATAAAGTGATAAAAGAATTAGCCGGCTAAGAAATCTCAAAAACTACATAAACAGCTTGGAATGCACAGAGAATGTACTACTTTTGTATAAACTTATAATTTATCAAAGTTATAGAATGCATTAACGAAATGAAAAAGAATCTACTATTATTATTACTATACCTGTTTTGTTCAGTTAATCTCTGCAATGCAAAAGCAAAAAGTACATTCACAGTTTTTCAATTAAACCTGTGGCATGGAGGTGCTAAAGTGCCTAATGGAGATCAAGGAATTATTGATGTATTGGATCAGATGGATGCAGATGTAGTTTTCCTATGTGAAGTCAGAGATGGAAAGCGGTTTATACCACACGTGATAGAGGAATTGAAGAAAAGGGGAAAGCATTATTATGGAGAGACTTTCGATCTGGCAATTGGTATTTTAAGTAAGTTCAAACCGGATAGCATGACTAAATGCTGCATTGTACCGGGTGATGAAAGTCGTGCTATGGTGAAAATGACAACCACAATCGAAGGGCAGCCGGTTTCTTTTTATTCCTGCCATTTAGATTATCGGAATTATGAATGTTATATGCCACGTGGATATAGTGGCACGAGCTGGAAAAAGATAGATAATCCTATAACAGATGAGTCCGAGGTCCTGAAAGCCAATCGTTTGTCATTCAGAGATGAGTCTATCCGTGCTTTCGTGGAAGAAGTGCAAACCGATATTAAACAAGGACGTCCGGTTATTATGGGAGGAGATTTCAACGAGCCTTCCCATTTGGACTGGCAGGCGGACACAAAAAATCTATGGGATCACAATGGGGCTGTCATTCATTGGGATTGTTCTATGATGCTTCATAAAGCTGGATTCAAGGATAGTTATCGTGAAAAATATCCTAATCCTGTTCGATATCCCGGCTTCACATTTCCTGCAGGAAATAAGCTTGCAGAAGAAGCTAAACTGGAAAAATTAGCTTGGGCACCCGAAGCCGATGAACGTGACCGGATTGATTTTATTTATTATTATCCGATGAACTCGATTCTTTCATTGAAAAATTGCATATTGGTAGGACCTTCCGAAACAGTTGTGAGAGGCATAATAACAGAAAATGATTCCAAAGATAAGTTCCTGACCCCCTCCTGTGTTTGGCCTACAGATCACAAAGGGAACCTTGCAACTTTCAAGATTCATAAGGCTTCTTCGAAATCGTTATAAAAGACTGCGCTTGCTGTAGCATTATTGAATAAATTGAAGAATTATCCCCAAAGACTTTACATTTTGTAAAGTCTTTGGGGACTTTTTTTGTTTCTTCCCATAATATTCTTATTTTTGCCGCACAATAACAAACAAAAAACATTCAATCTACAATGCAAACTTACTCTGCATGTGGTGCGGTCATATCGTGTCAGCAGTGCCCTAAGGCTGTGGCTAATGCTATCATTTATGCCTCTCATTCAAGAGGTTTCCACCTTCCTGCCCAAAAATGCGAAGAGAATATCATGATTTTTCTGTTAGAAGGAGAAGCTCTTGTCAACAGTCAGGAGTATGCAGGTACTGTGCTGCATGCCGGTGAGTTTATTCTTCAGGCTATCGGTTCAAAGTATGAGATTCTCGCTCTGACCGATGTGGAATGTGTTTGTTATCGCTTCAATCAGCCGGAATTGTTTTGCGAGGAACGCTATAAACATATAATGAATGATATAACTCCTCCTCTTATATTCACGCCTTTGAAAATTACTAATGAATTGAATTTCTTTTTGAGTGCTTCAAAAGCTTATTTGGTAGAAGAGAAGATTTGCCGGGAATTGCTTTCTCTTAAACGGAAAGAACTTGCTTTTATTCTGGGACAATATTATTCTGATTATGACCTTTCTATGCTGGTGCATTCACTTTCCAGATATACGTCCAGCTTTGAGTATTTTGTTTTACAGAATCATATGAAGGTGAAGACTGTGGAAGAATTAGCCCAATTAGGTGGCTACACCACTACCACCTTCCGGCGCATTTTCAACTCTGTATTCCATAAACCTGTTTATGAGTGGATGATGGAGAAACGTAAAGAGAGCATAGCTTATGAACTTCGGTATACGGACGCCACTATCTCCGAAATCTGTTATAAATATGGTTTCGAATCTTTGCCTCATTTTTCTAACTACTGTAAGAAATATTTCGGCTCTTCTCCCCGTGGGCTTCGTTCGGTGCAGTCTGCTTCTACTGAGGAGACACAGACTTTTTGCGGAGAGGCTGGTTAAAACGGTATTTCACAGAGACGATGAAATAACTGCCTATCTGTTGAGTATGGCTCTCGTAAAAGCCATCTGCCATAGTGCTGCGGTAATAACTCTTTTGTTGGCTGAGTATATCCACCCAGTTGGCTGATACCTCGGCTTGCTTCTTTTTCAGGAAACGCCATGTGATACTTGCATTCCATACAAATTGGTCATCTTCGCCCTTCTTTATGTTCGTACCGTTTCGGAAAGAATAATTCGCATCAGTTCTCAGCTGTATACTTTTCGGTAAATCGGCAAAGGCGTTTATTCCGAAAGCATAATTACGGGTGTAAGTATCTGTTTCGAGAAGCGAGTTGGCAGAATGTTGAAAATTCCATCTTCCGTTCAGGTCGAAGTTTCCCCATTTAGGCTGATAGGATAGGCGGAGGTCAGTGTTTATCCCGGTGTTGTGAGTGGTGCTACGCTCCGGTTGTTCGGTCTGGTTTTCGTTGATGAGGCTGACATCTTGCGCAAAAGAGCCTCCGGCATTGGCATTCAGGCTAAAGCTTTTGATGCGCTTCTGATATCGAAGTACACCGTTCATGTTCCAGTTGCCGTTGATATTGACCGGATAGGTTTCACGCCCGCCTGTCTGCTGGTTGTAGGTCACTGCACGGGTCTGGCTGTTGATTCTGTTGTTCCAGTTCAGTGTGGCAAAGATGCCTTGCTTTGTATTCTGTGCTTCCAGTCGGACGGATTGATTGTAAGTAGGTTTCAGATTGGGATTGCTTCGCGTGATGTTGAGCGGATCGCTGTTGTTGGTGGGGGAGATCAGATCGTATAATGACGGTTGTGAGGTATTTCCATAATAGTGCAGAATAATCCTGTTTTTCTTTTTCTGCCATGAGACAAACAACATGGGCTGGAAACCGACAGAGCGAAGGGTGGTATCAGCTTTATGCAAACCAGTTTTTTGGTTCAGGCTACGGCGTTCGGGTTTTACGGACATCCCGGCATTGACATTCCAGATGGTGTCGGAGTAGTTAAGAAACAGATTGATTCCGTGTTGCAGGGTACTGCTATGGCTTCGGTTACTCAGGCTGTCGATGTAACTCGTCTCATATCCCTCGGGCAGATAGCCGGGCTGCACTTCCGCTTCTTCCATAAAACCGGACAGGTCGTATGTATTGCGGTCATTTTTCTGCTTGCTGTAATTGAAATTATATGAGATTTGTGAGCGTAGTTTCTTGGTGAACGGATGGGTGAACATCACCCCGATGCCTTGTGAACGGTTGGGTGACAGGTTTGATGAGTACTGGTTACGGTAGAGTATAGAGTCGTTTCCGGCACTGTTTTTCAGTTGATAATAGGTTGTTGATGATACGGAGAAGTTGTTATTGTCATTTTTGCTATCATTGTATTGAGCTGTCAGCCCAACGGAAGTTCCTTTCTTATTGATCCGACGCATGATATTTGCGTGGAAGGAAGATCGGTGTTGGTTGCCTTTCATCAGCGACCCCATAGAAATATCATTGATTTTTTGATTATCGGGTACATCACTGATGGTACTGAAAGGGTCCAGGATATCCAGATGAGGGTTTTCATTGAATGTACCCTGGCGGTTATTATTGGCACTATTATTCCGGGTGAGATTGAAATTACCGTAAATATTAACAAAGGTCATGCTATCTACCTGCCAATTTAAGCCCAATGTCGCATTCATATTATGGCTGCCGTTCGTATTGTCACCGGCAGAGTATTGGTATTTGTTTCCGCTTGTCAGGTATTGTTCATTGTAAGATGTGGATACGTTGCCCTGGTTATTGTGGTGATAGGACATATTTCCGTTGAGAGTCAGCTTTTTATTGTACTTTTGGGTAAAGTTCAATGCAACGTTTTCCTGTATGTTGTCTTTATAGCTTGTTCTCATGTTGAGGTTACCGGAATTGGCAATGACGGAGAGATTGTTTCCGTTATTCTTGAAGTAGTTTCCTTGCAGGTTGAAGTCTTTTTTGTTGTTATTGCCATATCCGGCTTGTCCCGATAAAAGGAGGGTTCCGTTGAATTCCGCTTTGGTCTGCAAGTCGAGTACATAGTTCTCCTTTCCAGTACTGACGCCTGTCAGCTTTTCCAGTTTGCTCTTTTTATCGTATACTTTTATCTTGCTAATTAACTCTACAGGGAGGTTCTCCAGTGCCATCTTGTTGTCGCCCGCAAAGAAGGCTTCACCGTTTACATTGATTTCATTGATAGGCAGCCCATTATATTTCAGTGTCTTGGTTTCGCTGTCATATTCCATTCCGGGGATACGTTTTACCAAAGCCTCCAGATAGGAGCCTTCCGGTGTTTTATAAGCTGCTGCATTGATGATGGTGGTATCTCCCACCTGATCTATTTCGCGTATTGAAGCTTTCACTGTCACTTCTCCCAATTCGATGCCTTCCTCTAGCAGAATGCTGCCCAGATTAATGGTTGAAGCATTGCCATCCAGTTTCCGGAAAACAGATTGCATGCCCGTATAAGAAGCTTTGAGTAGATATTGCGTTCCTTTCTGAGGAGTAAACTGAAGGCTGAAGTGTCCGTCCGTGTCGCTTGCAGCTCCTTTTATGAAAGTGGAATCTTTTCCTCCCAAAATAACAATGCTTGCGTAAGGTAAGGGTTCTTCTCCTTTTTTTGTATCTGACGCCGTGCACACTTTTCCCTTGACTGTTCTTGTTTTTTGAGCGAATAGAATAGTCGGGGTTAGTAAGAATAGTAATAATATCCAGGTTTTGTGCACGTTCATCTTAAGTCTTTTATAGCAGTCACAAAATTAGGGAGTTTTCGTTTGTATACAATACTTTGATAAAGAAAATTTAAAATATCACTTTTATCTGTGGCAGAAATAAAAAAGACTGAATATTTTTTGAATAAAACCTTCTTTCTTTTATGGATATTATATTACTTTTGCTAGCATATTAGTCTTGCAATGAAAACCGACAAACTAAAATATGCTTTTGCCTTCATTCTCTTGCTATGTGCTTTTTTATGCGGGGTCAATTTTAAACGATGGCATACTGCCAACCATCGGATAGAAAGAATAATTTCTCTTATGTATTCTTCCTCTCCTTATTATGATTGCTATGGAAATTTTGAAGAACTTCTTAGGCAGGAGTTCAGAAAGCAGGGAATAGAGCCGGTATTTAATAAGTTTTATCTGGATTTCAATACTGTCGATCCGAAAGAGGGGATAAAAAACATGGAGGCGTATCTGGAGATTATTAAAGATAAGCCGGTGGCACTGATTCTTACTGTGGGCGACCAAGCTGCATCTGCCTTGTTTACCACCCGTCACCGTCTGCTTTCCTCTGTCCCTGTAGTAGCTTGCAATGTACATTTTCCGGATGAGAAGCTCATAAAGGAATATGAGCGCAGGAAAGTTTATGTGTTGCGTGATGCACCGGACTTTCAGTGTAATATCGATTTTATAAAATCTTTGCAGCCACAGACAGGGATAGATATCATTTATAATATTGACCTGACTCCTCTTGGATATAAATCGTTTGATTTGTTAACTCGGTTTGCCGATAGAAAGGAAATGCGGCTATTGGGTTGTGGGTCTGCTTTCTCTGCAGAACCGGAATACAAGGAATTACAGGAAATGGTCGAGCATTATAATTTGATGCCTGCAAGAGCGGGTAGTCATGTTGGTAAAGATGAGGTAACCATAAGCCTTTGTCCTTTCCGCTATACCAAGGGGACTTCTTTGCTTGTCGACATGGAGAAATCAAAAAGTGGACAGGAAAAAGAGGTTTTTCTGCTGGATAAGTTTGATCAGATGTCGCTTCCGATTACTAAAGCCCTAAATATTCCCTCTTTCAGCTGCATCCGCCAAGGATTTGGGGAGGATGCCAAGATTGTGGGCGGCTACATGACTACTGATGAGATTTCTGCGCATACTGCGGCCGATTTTGCTGTTCGCCTGATGAATAAAGAGAAAATCGGTATGCCGAAAATCAGGGATATGGAAAAGGAATATGTACTGGATTGGACTTACTTTTCAGCCTATGCGGACTTTGCTGTGGAAAATGTACCTGAAGATGTCCGTATTATCAATTACTCATTTTATGATCGGTATCGGAACGAGCTTTATTTTCTGACAGGACTGTTTATTTTTGCTTTTATTCTGGTACTGGTCAGTTGGTTGCGTATCCGTCGACGTTCGCGTGAAGAGAGAAAGAATCTGGAGATGCTTGAGGAAATTCATAAGCGGCTAAGGCTTTCTATGGATGGAGGGCGGGTTGCCCTTTGGGATATTCAGGGAGAGAATATTGAATTTGATGAGAATTATACACGTTTGGTGGGAATGGAACAGAGGACGTTTGTGCGAACCGATTTCTTGAAATATGCATATCCTGATGATGTCCCCCTGCTAAATTCATTATACGAAACATTGCATCAATCTACGGATATGCATGTTCGACGTGTACGCTTCTCTTTCAGTGAAGAGAATTATCGCTGGTATGAACTACGGTGTCGCAGCCTGAAAGATGCAAAAGGGAGGATAATGCTGGCAGGTATTATGCAGGATATTCAGTTGCAGGTGGAGCGCGAAGAGCAACTCATCCAGGCTAAGCAGATGGCCGAAAATGCTGAGCTGAAGCAATCTTTTCTGAACAATATGAGCCATGAAATCCGTACTCCGCTGAATGCTATCGTGGGATTCACTAATTTGTTGGTAGGCGAAGGGGGAGATGAGATTGAGCCGGAAGAGAAGAAAGCCATGCTTGAGATTATCAATCGTAATAATGAACTGCTTTTGAAACTTGTCAATGACGTAGTGGAAATATCGCGTCTGGATTCCGGTAATCTGGATCTCGAAATAAAAGAATGGAATATGACGACGGTTGTGAAAGAGATTTATATGGCTTATCAAGCACTGATCAAGCCTTCATTGCAGTTTCATCTTGTTCTGGATGAAAGTCTTTCCTTACCCGTCAGTATAGATCGTATGCGTTTTATTCAGGTTATTTCCAATTTCCTGAATAATGCGGATAAATTTACCCGGAGTGGTTCGGTGACGTTGGGATGTAGTGTGGATAAGGAACACCAGAAAGTCAGCGTCTATGTGCAGGATACGGGAAAAGGAATCGATGAGAAGGAACTCATGATGATCTTTGACCGCTTTTATAAAACTGATGAGTTTGAACAAGGAAGCGGGCTTGGGCTTTCTATCTGTAAAGTTATTATTGAGCGGTTGTGCGGGTGTATAGAGGTATGGTCTGAAGTAGGAAAGGGAAGCTGTTTTACGGTTATTCTATCTTTGGCGGATGAGGTATAAGACTTCCGACGGGTTCTTTAAAATAATGGTCGAAACATTTGATATCGCTCTCAGGGTATTGTATATTTGTGGCATTAATCTTTAAATATGAGAACATACAAGATCAGAACGCAACGATTCATTCTACTTATTATTCTACTTCTATTTTGCATTACTTCTGTTTCTTCTTCTGATTTTTTCCATCGGATAGCAGAAGATGACGGTTTGAGTAATAGAAGGTGTTTCTCTGTTCAACAAGATAAGCATGGTTTTATGTGGATTTCCACCAAACTGGGGGTAGACCGGTTTGATGGGAAAAACTTCAGGCATTATCCTTTGAATCTATTTCCCGACCAGGGGTATAATAGGATAGGGGTAAATTACCTGCGTTGTTCACCGGATAGTACCCTCTGGGTATTTAGCGAAGCGGGGCTTCTTTTTCAATATGATGAACGGAAGGATGAGTTTGAACTGATATATGCTGTACGTGACTTCTTCAATAATCATTCTATTATTCTGAATGATGTTATGTTCGATTCCCCTGAAACTATTTTACTGTCAACTTCTAAGGGAATTTTGAAGTTGAATTTACCGGACAGAATGGCTTCCCTGCTCTCCGGAACCGAAGAGTTATCTGTAAATCAGGTGAATAAGAATGATGACCGATATTATATTTCTACCCGTGACGGACTTTATATAAGCATTTTCCCCAAGATCGGCCCTATGGAAGTGTGTTTCCGTTGCCTGGAAGGGAAAAATGTATTGTCGACCTATGTGGATATGGAAAATCGCAGAATATTGATTGGTACGCTGGATGCCGGTCTGTATGGCCGTTCCATGGAAATGGAAGACTTACAGAAGTTACCCCTGCCGATTACGAAGCCCATACGTTCCATCATTTCCTATACACCGGATAAAATTGCCGTAGGAGTGGATTTGGAAGGTGTCTTTGTCATAGATAAGGCTAATCTGACAATAGATAAACAGTATGCTTACAATGAAACTTCTTCCACCTCCATTTTTACGAATAATGTGCGGGGACTTTTTGTCGACAATCAGTTCAATCTGTGGGTGGCTACTTATCATGGAGGAATCTCTTTTCAAGACTCTTATAAATTGAACTTTAGGTATTTCCAGCATCGGACGGGGGATTCGCAAAGCATTGGAAATGATGTGGTGAATGCAGTGCTGGAAGATTCTTCAGGCAACTTTTGGTTTGGAACTAATAGCGGTGTCAGCATGTTCTCAGTGCACACGCACACCTGGACGCATTACTTTAATAGGAATATTTACGGCGAAAAAGGAAATGCGATACTTACCATAGCCGAAGATTCGCAAGGACGTATATGGGCAGGAGGGTACTCTTTCGGTGTTGCCTGTATTGACTGGAAAAGGGGGGATGTGAAAAGATATCACGTCGAGGACCGGAATCCTATTATCTCCACCAATTATATTTACTCCATTTATCCGGATGGTGATCTGCTGTGGTTTGGAGGAATTATGGGAGATATCACTTCACTGAATATAAAGACCGGGCTGGTAAGTAAGTATAATATAAGTAAGGTGAATCAGTTTGAAAGACAGTCGGACCGGCTATTGGTGATGGGATTGTATAGCGGACTTTTTATTCTCAACAAAGAAACAAGTGAGATAAAATCAACGGCTATTACCAAGGAAGTAACTACTATCTATCGGATCAGGGATGGAGCCTACTGGGTGGGAACAAGAAACTATGGCCTGTATTATTATGATATGGAAAACGATTCCATACGCCATTATACAGTAGACGATCATCTTTCATCTAACTATATTTATGGGATAGCTTCCGATGCGGAAGGTCATCTGTGGATTGCTACGGAAAATGGTCTGAACAAACTGTCTCCTGCTTCAGGTATTATCGAAGTGTTCGACAAACAGGATGGTTTGCCATCCAATCAGTTCAATAAGTCGGCTTGCTGGGTTTGCCGTAACGGAGATATACTGTTGGGAAGTACCGATGGGGCTATTCTGTTTAAGCCGGATGAGATAAGAAAGACGAAGCTTCCTACAGATAATGAGACGATCGTTTATCAGTTTGATGTGTTCAACGAACCGGTATATTGTACGGATGCATCAAATTTGCTGTGTGAACCGATCTATAAGACAGACCGGATAGAATTGCCTTACAACAGGAATTTTTTCTCTTTTCATTTTGTTACGCCTAATTATCAGACACCGCAAAAGACACAGTATTCTTATTATCTGGAAGGACATGATATCTCGTGGTCGGTCCCGGCTTCGACCCATGTGGCTACGTATTCTAAGGTGGCGCCGGGCAGTTACGTCTTCCATGTGAAATCGGTGATAGACGGAGTGGATCAGAAGGAGCGGATAATTTATGTTATGGTGGCTGAACCGTGGTGGAATACGATTTGGGCGCGGCTGGTCTATCTGGCTTTGTTTTCCCTGCTTCTTTTCTATATTTACAGGATGATTAAACAGAAACAGGAGAAGAGGAATACAGAAGTTAAAATCGATTTCTTCGTCACCACAGCTCATGATCTGTTGACACCGCTCAACCTGATACAGGCTCCATTGAAGGACTTGGAGAATGAGATCCCGCCTTCGGGCCAAGGCTCTCAGCTGCTGCAAATGGCTCTGAATAATTCATCCAAGCTGGCGCATTATGTGGAGAAACTGCTGGACTTTCAGCGTGTATCACTGAATGCAAGCCGGTTGGTAGTTTCCAAACAAATGCTTGAGGCTTTTCTGCGTCACCGACTGGATTCCTTTAAATTAGTAGCTGGAAACAAATATATTCATATAGAAAACAAACTGGAAGACTCTACCCGGCAGGAAGTCTGGTTCGACAAGGAGAAGATAACGCGTATATTGGATAATCTTCTTTCCAATGCAATAAAATACACTCCTTATGGAGGAAAGATTAGTATTGAAGCGTCGGTAGATGAACATAAGTGGTATTTGCGCATCAAGGATACCGGTATCGGAATCTCTACCCGTGAACAGAGGCATATCTTCAAACATATCTTCAGAGCGGATAATGCAATAAATTCCGGTGAAATAGGCAGCGGTATCGGATTGAAGTTGGTAGGAGCACTTGTTAAACTGCATCAGGGTAAAATTTCCTTCCGAAGCAAAGTGGATGAAGGTACGGAATTCTTCTTGTCCTTTCCTTTGACATACGAGAATGCAGTGGATCATTCTGAAAATAGTGAGAATGTTCCACTCGGTCATGACGTCTCTGTTAGCGATCCTCACGTAAATCGCGTTATGGTGGTGGAAGACGATCCCGAAATGTCCCGTTACATTGAGATGTCGCTGAGTGATGTCTATCATGTAAAGACCTTCAATAATGCCGTTGAAGCTTTGGATGGCATAGATGCTTTCTCACCTCAACTTATTATTTCGGATGTGTTGATGCCGGGAATGACGGGGTTTGAGTTCTGCCAGAAGGTGAAAGGTAATATAAAGACTTCTCATATTCCATTCCTGCTGCTTACGGGAGTTACGGATAAGAAAAGCATATTGGAAGGTATGCGTCTGGGAGCTATCGACTATATTGCCAAGCCCTTCGACAAAGAAGTATTGCGAAGCAAAATAGCCAATATCTTTGAATTGCGGCAAGCCGCCCAAAGGCAATGTCTGGAAGAACTGAAAAACAACAATGCTGTGGAATTGTCGAACAAGGCGGACAATGAATTTATGGAAAAGCTTTTGAAGTTGATAGAGACTAATATAGATAATCCGGAATTAAATATTCAGATGATGTGCAGTGAACTCGCTATGAGCCGTACGTTGCTATATAATAAGATTACCCAACTGACCGGTAAATCTCCCACTGAATTTATCCGTATTTTCCGGCTCAAGCAGGCGGCTGCGCTTCTCCTTTCGGGAGAGTACTCGGTGACGGATGTTGCTTTTAAGGTGGGAATTGACAATCCGAAATACTTTAGTCGTATTTTCAAGGAATTTTATGGTGTATCTCCCAAAGAGTATCTGGCAAAAAGAGAATAAGTAACGCTACTGAATAAAAGAAATAAAAATGCGGTGTGATCTTAATCGTTACACCGCATTTTGTGTCATATAAGCCTTGTAGAAGGCAATATATGAACATCTGTGCACCTGGAATGACGTATAATGTACCTCTTTCTTTTCCCTTCCCGCTACATTTGCAACTGTAAATCGAATGGCTTATGTAAGGCTGGATAAATTTAATACCTTTATTATATATGAGAATTTATTTATTAGTTATGATGTTTCCGATTTTCTTTTCAGGGTGCTCTGATAAGAATAAAGATCCGCTTTATCTGGATGCTTCCCAACCTGTGGAGAAAAGGGTGAATGATTTGATGAATCGTATGACATTGCAGGAGAAAGTAGCACAGATGTCACAATACGTTGGTATAGAACACATGAAAGCTGCCGAAAAAGACATGACGGTGGAGGAAATGAAGAAAAGCCATGCCAAAGGATTTTATCCTGATCTGCATTCTACCGAACTGATTGAAATGACCAAACAAGGGCTTATCGGATCTTTTTTGCATGTAATTACCAGTGAAGAAGCCAATCGATTACAATCATATGCCATGCAATCGCGCCTTAAAATCCCTTTACTCATCGGCATTGATGCCATTCATGGTACCGGACTCTATAGAGGAGCTACCATTTATCCTACTCCGATCGGACAGGCTGCAACCTTCGAACCGGAACTGGCTGAAAAAGCTTCTCGCCAGACTGCTCTTGAAATGCGTGCCACCGGTACCCATTGGGCATTTACTCCCAATGTAGAAGTGGCTCGTGATGCCCGTTGGGGACGGGTGGGAGAGACCTTTGGCGAAGACCCTTTTCTTGTAGGACAGATGGGAGCAGCTACCGTCAGAGGACTTCAGACAAGTGACTTTACCGGACAGGATAAAGTATTGGCCTGTACCAAACATTTTATCGGTGGAAGCCAACCTGTCAATGGCATCAATGGTGCTCCTTGCGATATCTCCAACCGTACATTGCACGAGGTTTTCATGCCTCCTTTTAAAGATTGCCTGGATGCGGGCACATATACTTTCATGATGGCACATAATGAACTTAACGGAGTGCCCTGCCATACCAGTAAATACCTGATGAAGGATATCCTGAGAGATACTTGGAAATTTAATGGGTTCATAGTGAGCGACTGGATGGATATTGAGCAGGTGCACGAAAAGCATTGCACCGCCGCTACACTGAAAGACGCATATCTGCAAAGCGTAAAGAATGGAATGGATATGCACATGCATGGTCCCGAGTTTGCGGATGCCATTATAGAACTGGTTAATGAAAAGGAACTCCCCATGAGCCGCGTAGATGATGCCGTCAGCAAGATACTGACTGCCAAATTCAAACTGGGCTTGTTTGAGAATCCTTATATAGATGAAAAGAAAGTCTCCCAAGTTCTGTTCAGTGCCGAACATCGTGAAACAGCACTCGAAATGGCGAGAAAAAGTATTGTGCTTCTGAAGAATGATAATAATCTGCTTCCTTTGGATAGCGACCGTTATAAAAAGGTTTTTGTAACCGGCCCCAATGCTGACAACCAGACTGTTTTGGGTGACTGGGCTTTTGAACAGCCGGACTCCTGCGTGACTACAGTCATTGAGGGATTGCGTATGGTTTCTCCCCAGACTGACTTTGATTTCTTTCCTTTTGCCACCAATTTGCGCACTATGGAAATGTCTCGTGTGTTGCAAGCGAAAGACAAAGCCCGAAAAGCCGATCTGGCTATTGTAGTGGTGGGTGAGAACTCCATGCGCTATATGTGGAAAGATAAAACTTGCGGTGAGAATGTGGACCGTTATGAATTGTCATTGGTAGGTTTGCAACAACAGTTGGTAGAGGAGATTTATGCTACGGGAGTTCCCACTATTGTTGTATTGGTCAACGGTCGTCCGTTGAGCACTGAGTGGATTGCTGAAAATATTCCTGCATTGGTTGAGGCCTGGGAGCCCGGTTCATTTGGCGGACAGGCTGTTGCGGAAATTTTATACGGGAAAGTGAACCCTGAAGCAAAACTTCCCATCACTATTCCCCGTTCTGCCGGTCAGGTTCAGACTTATTATAACCACAAGCAAACGAGCAAATGGTTCCCGTACGGTACGGGAAAAAGTACTAATCTGTTTGAGTTTGGATATGGATTGAATTATGCTTCTTTTGAATTCAGCCTTGTGAAGTTATCTGCCAGGTCGATGAATGAACAGGATACCTTGCGTGCTTCTGTTGAAGTCCGGAATATAGGTGAAAGAGCCGGAACGGAAGTGGTACAGATGTATATACGCGATTGCTACAGTTCGGTAGTACGTCCATTGAAAGAGCTCAAAGGCTTTCATAAAATTACTTTGCAACCTGGAGAAAGCCAGACAGTCACTTTTAATATCACCGCCAAAGAACTTAGTTTTTATGATATCGATATGAACTATGGTGTGGAAAAAGGTGAGTTCGAGGTTATGATCGGGAATTCTTCCCGTGATATTGACCTGCAAAGGGAGTTGTTTACCATAAAATGATGAATAGTGTACCTTTTTAGATGAATTGGGGGAGTAGCAAGTCCCTCTCCCCCATATCTTTGCCGAAAATAAAAACAATAAATAAGTCTATGAGAACACCTACTGAAAAACTGATTATAATAAGTATCGCTTGTTTTCTAAGTGCCTTTGTATCTCAACCGGTACTGGCGCAAAAGTCTAAAACGATCTATCATAAAGACTGGATAGATCTGAATAAAAACGGGAAGAAAGACATCTACGAAACTCCGACGGCTCCTATCGAAGCTCGCATTGCCGATTTGCTTTCGCAGATGACCGTTGAGGAGAAAACCTGTCAATTAGCTACCTTATATGGATATAAGAGGGTCGCTAAAGACGAACTGCCTACCCCTGCTTGGAAACAGGAGTTATGGAAAGATGGCATTGCCAATATCGACGAACATCTCAATGGACTTGTAAAAACTCAATATTCCTACCCTTTCAGTAAGCATGCTGAAGCCATTAATACAGTGCAACGCTGGTTTATTGAAGAAACACGCCTTGGCATTCCTGTTGATTTCAGCAACGAGGGGATTCATGGACTCAATCACGACCGCGCGACTCCGCTTCCTGCTCCTATTGCCATCGGCTCCACCTGGAATGCTGCTCTTGTCAGACAGGCGGGAGAGATTGTAGGCCGTGAAGCTAAAGCTTTGGGTTACACTAATGTATATGCTCCTATTCTGGACTTGGCACGCGATCCGCGCTGGGGGCGCGTACTTGAATGTTACGGTGAAGAACCTTTTCATGTAGCCACATTGGGCAAGGAAATGGTGGCAGGTATCCAGTCGCAGGGAGTTGCTGCAACGTTGAAGCATTTTGCTGTGTACAGTGTCCCCAAAGGTGGACGTGATGGACATGCACGTACCGACCCGCATGTCGCTCCCCGCGAAATGCACCAGTTGCATCTTTATCCTTATAGGAAGATTATACGCGAGGTTCATCCGATGGGAGTGATGAGCAGTTATAACGATTGGGATGGTATTCCCGTATCCGGCAGTTATTATTTCCTGACTGAGTTGCTGAGAGAAAAATATGGTTTCGACGGTTATGTCGTTTCTGACAGTGAAGCGGTTGAGTTTGTCTATAGTAAGCACCGTGTGGCTCAGGACATGAAAGAAGCCGTGAAACAAGTGGTAGAAGCAGGACTCAATGTGAAAACGAACTTTACGCAACCTTCCGATTTTGTATTGCCCTTGCGTGAGCTGGTTGCAGAAGGAAGTGTGTCTATGCAGACACTGGATCGGAATGTAGCAGATGTACTGCGGGTTAAATTCCGTCTGGGGCTTTTTGACAGTCCGTATGTCACGGATACGAAAGCCGCCGACAAGATTGTAGCTTCGCCTGATACCAGAGAATTTGAGAAACAGATGGGAAGAGAATCACTGGTGTTATTGAAAAATGAAGCCAATCTCTTGCCTCTCCAATTGAGTAATCTCCGGAATATTTTGGTTACGGGGCCTTTAGCTACGGATACTACCGCTTATGTCAGCCGATATGGTCCGCAGAATTTGCAGGTAACTCACGTGTTGCAGGGTGTCAGAGATTACGTCGGACAGGCGGTAACCGTACATTATGCCAAAGGATGCGAAGTAGTAGATGCCACTTGGCCGGAAAGTGAAATCATTCCGACTCCTTTGACGGAGGAAGAACGGCAGGAAATTCAGGAAGCTGTGGAGAAGGCTCGTCGGAGTGATGTGGTAATTGCCGTATTGGGTGAGGACGAACACCGGGTAGGTGAAAGTAAATCGCGTACAGGATTGGGCTTACCGGGGCGTCAGCTACAACTCTTGCAGGCTTTGTACGAAACTGGGAAACCTATTGTTCTGGTGCTTATCAACGGACAGCCGCTTACCATTAATTGGGAGAACCGCTACATACCTGCTATTCTTGAAGCTTGGTTCCCAAATTCCACCGGCGGACAGACGATAGCTGAAACTCTTTTCGGAGAATATAATCCCGGAGGAAAGTTGCCGGTAACGTTTCCTAAGACTCTGGGACAGATTGAGCTGAACTTTCCCTTCAAGCCGGGTTCACATGCCGGACAACCGGGTGACGGCCCCAACGGCTATGGCAAAACAGCGGTAGTAGGTTCTCTTTATCCTTTCGGATATGGATTGAGTTATACCACTTTTGAATATGAAAATTTGCATATTACCCCTGACAGGCAGGGAGTGCAGGGGAAGATAGAAATATCTATGGATCTGACAAATACCGGACAGCGGGCGGGTGATGAAGTAGTGCAGCTGTATGTGCGTGATAAGTTAAGTTCCGTGATTACCTATGATTCTCAATTGAGAGGTTTCCAACGGGTTACCTTGCAACCGGGGGAAACCAAGCGTATTCATTTCACTCTTCTTCCCGAGGATCTGGAAATGCTTGACAAAGATATGCACTGGATCGTAGAACCCGGTGAGTTTGAGGTCCTTATTGGTAGCAGTTCCGAAGATATCCGACTGAAAGGAAAGTTTGAAATGATGCAACCCTGAAACTGTATAATGAACGTTCAATACTATAAATTAATCCCATTATTTATCTTAAATTTATAACCATGAGAAACAATGAAACTGATTAAAAAAGCTCGTTTGAGTTTATGAGTAGAGAAACTAATACTGAAAATTTGATTAATACACAATTAATTATGAATACACTTTTTACATTTGTGAAGAGAACTTATGTTTATCTTCTTATGTGTGCCGTGTTGGTCATCGTTGCGATGCCACTCTCTGCACAGAACATTTCATCCGGAACAGCCAACCAGCAGATCACCGGTCTGGTGACCGACGATAAAGGCGAACCACTGATTGGCGCGAATGTAGTACTGAAAGGATCCTCGGCTGTGGGTGTAATTACGGATCTTGACGGTAAATTCTCCCTGAATGCACCTTTGCAAGGAACTTTGCAGATCTCTTACATCGGTTATCATGCACAAGAGGTCTCAATAAATGGAAAGAATCATTTCACTGTACAATTGCAGGAAGATTCAAATACTCTTGATGATGTAATTGTTGTGGGATATGGAGTGATGAAGAAGAGTGATGTGATCAGTTCTGTAACCACGATTAAGACAGATAAAATGACGAAAGCCGCTACCCTGGATATTGGTGAAATGCTTCGCGGACGAGCTGCCGGCCTGAAAATTACAACTTCAGAAAATGCCGGTCCCGGTGGTAGTTCGAATATACAGATACGCGGTACAAACTCTATTTCGGGAGGTACTACTCCTATTGTAGTAGCTGACGGAGTGGTGATCGGTTCCATTAATGATGTGAATCCGAATGATATTGCATCTGTGGAAATTCTGAAGGATGCTGCCGCTCAGGCTATCTATGGTGCACGTGCAGCAAATGGTGTCATATTGCTTACCACCAAAAGAGGAGAAGCGGGAAAGGCGCGTGTAAGTTATCAGGGGTATTATGGTATCCAAAACGTCGACCGTAACTTTGATGTTTACACGCCTGAAGAATTTATACAGTATAAACGTGAGGCTTACCGCACCACCAATAATAACCAGTATGGTGCCGATTCTGATGTATTCAGCCAATTGGAACTCGAATCTATCCAGAATGGACAGTTCATTGACTGGCAGAAAGAGTTGATGCGTACCGGTACTATTCAGAATCATGATCTCACGGTGACCGGAGGTGGTGAGAAAACAAAGGTATTTGTGAGTGGTAACTTTATGAAGCAAACCGGTGTGGTACCTGCAACGGATTTTATAAAGGGGCAGCTTCGCTTTAACCTTGATCAGGAAATTACCCGTTGGCTTAAAGTCGGTTTAAATACCAGCCTGAGCATTTCGACTAAGAATGATCCGGGGGTAGCCGGCCTGTTGCGCGATGCTGTTACCTGTTCACCTTTAGGTTCGGTTTATGATGCTGAAGGTAACCTCAATATGCACCCCACCGGATTGCAGGAGAACTGGAATCCGCTGATTGACTTGCAGGAAAAGACATCGACCACCAAGAGCCGTAATGACCTGGTGAATCTTTTCTTCGACTTCAAGATTTTTAAGGGACTGACCTATCGACTGAATGTGAGCCGTCGTAGCTGGAATGCAAAGGTAGAAACCTATAGTACAGCCAATTCGAAGGCAGGAAGTTACACAGGTATGGGAAGTGGCACTATAAAAAATCAGGATGAGAACGAGTGGACGCTTGATAATATCCTTTCGTATGATAATCAATTTGGCAAACATCACGTATCCGGTACATTGATTCAGAGCTGGAATGAGCGTAACCAACATTCCAATCAGATGGCCGGATCGCTAATTCCGAATGACTTATTGGGTGTCTATGGCATTGAAGCAGCCGGGAAAGTAATACCTACTTTAAGTGCGTCGCAACGCCGTCTTGTTTCTACCGCTCTACGTATGCAGTATGATTTCGCTTCGAAATACTATGTAACCGTAAGTGGGCGTCGTGACGGCTCATCCGTATTCGGTGCTAAAAACAAATGGGCTGTTTTTCCTGCCATGGCATTGGGATGGAATGTGTATCAGGAAGAGTTTATGCAAAACTTTGAGCAACTTACGAACCTGAAATTACGTGGTAGCTATGGTAGCGTAGGAAATGAAGCGATACAGCCTTATGGTAGTATTGCATCTGCCGACCAGTGGGATTATTATACCACGAAGAAACTGACAGGATATACGCCGGGAGCTGTTCTCTCGAATCCTAAGCTGAAGTGGGAAACTTCTACGACTCTGAATCTGGCTGTGGATTTTGGATTTTTTAATAATCGTTTGTCCGGTACTGTGGAATGGTATAATACCCGTACGAAAGATTTGCTAATAGACCGGTCTATCAGTTCGGTTACCGGATATTCTACCATCAAGGACAATATCGGAGAGATTCAGAACAGAGGTCTTGAAATACAGTTAGAAGGTGTTGTGGTAAAGAGTCAGGATTGGGATGTACAATTGGGAATGACTTTTGCACGTAACCGCAATAAGATTATAAAGCTGTTCGGTGACCTGGATGGTGATGGCAAAGAAGATGATTATCCTATTAATAACTGGTATATCGGACAACCTATCAATGTATCCAAAATATACGAAGTAGCCGGTATCTGGCAGGAAGACGAGATTGATGAGATTCCTAAATCAGCACAACCCAATGCTCAACCCGGAGACATTAAAATTGTAGATCGCACGGGCGACGGTAAGTTGGACGACGATGACAAAATACTGGTTTCACAATTCCCTAAGTGGAATGGTTCTTTCAATGCATCGGTAAGATATAAGAATGTTGACTTTTCCATGGATATTTATACTGTACAGGGAATAACCAAATACAATCCGTTCCTGGCAGATTATAATTATGGTGGTAATATGCGTGCAGTGTTCAACGGTGTGAAGGTGAATTACTGGACACCGGAAAATCCTACCGGTAACTTCCCGCGGCCTACAACCAATGGAGCCCTCGAAATGGGAAGTATAGCTCGTCAGGATGCCTCTTATGTGCGTTTGCAGAATATAACGATAGGATATACCCTGCCGAAGACATGGCTTGCAAAAGTGCGCTTGAGCAATGTAAGGTTCTACTTTACCGGACAAAACCTGTTAACATTGACAGATTATGAGTCGTACAGTCCCGAACAGCCCGCTGACAAGTATCCCGAAGCCCGTACGTTGACTTTCGGTTTGCAGCTTGGTTTCTGATCGGAAGGCAGTCAGAGATATAATTTCATACATTCAACATTTTAATGATATAACTATAATGAAAAATTATATATTATTTCTTATCATCGGATTATTGGTAGTCAATACCTCTTGTGATTCCTGGCTGGAAGAAACACAGTTCGACAAGATTAATAGTTCAACGCTCTATGAGAGCGAAGAAGGACTGGAAATCGGTCTGAATGGACTATACGGCCTCTCTCGCCGCTTTTTCCGTTTCAATGATTCGGATGCACGCGGAGCTTACTGGTTTTATTGTGCCACAGACTTGGCTATGGTGCGTACATGGAATGAAGCGGAAATGTATCGTTCCAATATGCGTGCAAATGCCATGCCGGCCGAGATGTGGAACCGCCCCTATCAGATGATTGATCGTGCTTCCGCCATTATTGATGCCGCACCCGGTATTAGTATGCAAACTGAAACCCGTGAGCGAATCGTTTCGGAAGCCCGTGTGATTCGTGCTTGGGCATACCTCAGACTGATTTCTACTTACGACAATATCTTGTTGGATAGCATACCGACAACTCCGGACAATGCGTTTGACGAAGTAGAGTATAAACCGGCTAGCCAGAAGGATGTATATGCCTTTATTGACCGAGACCTCGATTATGCCATCAAGCACTTGCAATATAAAGTGGATCCAGGAATTATCGGATTGGGCCTAGCCCGTCAGTTGCGTGCTGAGTCGGCTATGTGGCAGGAAGATTACACTACGGCAGCAGCACAGGCTGATGCGATAATTACAGACGGACATCACAAACTGGTAGGTATCAGCGAAATATTCGGTAATAATGTAAACCATAGCGAGAGTCTGATGGCGTGGCAGTTCGATGAGTTATCCGGAGGCAGCCATACATTGGCAGGAGGTGATGGTCATGTGTTGGGAGCTTGTTTCCAAGCCCGTTTCTATGAGATCACCATTCCGGGAGATCCTGTAGCGCCTATCATTGAGGAAGCCAACTATGGAGGAAACGCTTACGGGTGGACGTATCCGAATGAGTATCTCCGTTCATTGTATGACAAGGATAAAGACAAGCGCTTACAGTTCTATTTCTATCCGGATACGCTGTACGGAAACAACCCCGCTTCAGTCTATTATGAAAAGAAATTACCGGGTGATCCCCCGTATTCTACTCAGCTGCGCCAGTACACTTGGAGCCTGATGAAATATCGGGACCTGAGCAAACCGGCTAAACGCGCCTTGTCCTACAAACCCTTCATTGCTTATCGTTTGGCGGATACTTATATTTTGGGTGCCGAAGCACATTGGCGGAAAGGAAATACGGAAAAGGCACTGGAATATCTCAATGCTATACGTCTGCGTGCCGGACTTGAAGAGGCTACTACCATTGATCTTCAGACCATCATGGATGAATATGCGCGTGAGTTGTGCTTTGAAGGCAAACGTTGGTTCTTCCTCAAACGTATCGGCAAGTTGGTGGAACAGGTGAATAAGTACCATCGTTTCGGCAGTACAACCAGTAGTATTCAGGGCACGACGATGAAAGATTATATGGTGCGCTGGCCGATCCCGCAGGCGCAAATAGATGCAATGGGAACTTTCCCGCAGAATCCGCAATATTAAATGAGTATGAAAATAGTAACCATACTTTTGTTATCTCTTTTTGCTTCTTCAGTGCTGTTTGCCCAGTCTGGTAAAACAGTCCAGGTACAGACACGTGCCAACAGCACTGTGGAGAACTGGACACCTTACGAGGCACATACTGTGGATAACCTGAAAGGATTCAAAAAGAAAAAGGAACCAGTCCTGTCTGTGTTCGGAGGATATAAGACGAACCGCCAGGAGGCAACCGGCTTTTTCCGTACAGAGAAGATCAATGGGCGATGGTGGATTATTGATCCCGAAGGGTATCCGTTCCATCACCGGGCAGTAGTAGCATTTGCGCCTGGAACCTCGGAGAAGCAACAGTCTGCATTTCAGGAAAAATTTGGTACGCGTGCCCAGTGGGTGAAGGCGGAGACAGAAATGTTACGTTCGTATGGATTTAATGGCGTCGGAGCCTGGTCGGCAGTGGAAGATATCCGTACCAGTCAAACGCCATTGGTCTATACACTGATTGTCAACCCTATGGGGAACTATAAGCATGAGCATGTGAAGAAGTATAGAGGTGCCTATAAGGTAGCCGGCTGGCAGGGGTATCGATTCAATCTGCCTATGGTATTCGATAATGAGTTTGACAAATATGTAGAGCAGGCTCTTGCTCCGTTGGCACGGTATAAAGACGATCCTTGCCTGTTGGGCTATTTTACAGACAATGAATTACCTTGGTATACTGATGCTTTGGACCGTCATCTTAACTTTCTGGCTAAAGATGAACAGGGATACCTGGCAGCACGGAAATGGTTGGATGAACGAAAAGGGAAGGAAGCAACTGTGGCGGATATTACCGAGGAAGACCGTCTTGCATTTTCCGCCTTCTTCTTCGAGACGTATATGCAGAAAGTGACTTCGGTGTTGCGTCGTATAGATCCTAATCACATGTATCTCGGTTGCCGGTTTAATCAGGATAAGAATCAGGAACTTACCAATCCGGCTATCTTTAAGGTAGCAGGTAAGTATATGGATATTATTTCTATAAATCATTACCGCCAGTGGCAGCCGGAACAGGAACGGATGAATAACTGGGGAGAATGGTCGGGTAAACCTTTTCTGATTACCGAATGGTATGTGAAAGGAGAAGATTCCGGTTTGCCCAATGCAACCGGTGCGGGATGGAATGTGCCGACTCAGGATGACCGGGGAATCTTTTACGAAAACTTCTGTTTACAGTTGCTCCGCAATCCATACTCGGTAGGGTGGCACTGGTTTAGGTATCAGGATAATGATCCGGAGGATTTGACAACAGACCCTTCCAACAGGGATTCCAACAAAGGAATTGTAGACAGCGAATATTCTCCTTGGTTACCTTTATTGCGGCGAATGGAGAAAGTAAACAAGCAGGCTTACACACTCACTCGTTACTTTGATTCGCAGAAGTAAATAGTTGGATTTTGATAGGTATTCATATAAGAACCGTTTCGGCTTTAGGACAAATTAAAGTTGAAACGGTTCTATTCAATAAATCATTTTTATCTATGGTGTTTATTACGAATAAAAGAGTTTGCGTATACAGAAATACAGGAGTATTCTTTGTATTAATGATGTGTTGGTTGGCATGTAGTGCCCAGTCGGGAAATAACTTTATGTACGACTATAGTTCGAAGGTCGATTCTGTACTCAGCCTGATGACACTGGATGAGAAAATCGGGCAGTTAAATCAATATACCGGCAACTGGCAGGCAACAGGACCGGTGGTGGAAGATGCTACTAAAATAGAGCAGATCAAGGCGGGTAGAGTCGGAGCCATGCTCAATATTAAGGGGGTAAAATATACGCGCGAGATGCAGAATTATGCCATGCAGTCCCGTCTCCGCATTCCATTACTGTTCGGGCAGGATGTTATTCATGGTCTGCGTACTATCTATCCCATTCCTTTAGGTGAAGCGGCAAGCTTTGATCTGGATTTGATGGAAAGAACAGCAGCCGGTGCTGCGGAGGAAGCTTCTGCACAAGGTATTCACTGGACTTTTGCTCCGATGGTAGATATAACCCGTGATGCACGATGGGGGCGTGTAATGGAAGGAGCGGGCGAAGATACCTGGTATGGTAGCAGAGTGGCCGAAGCGCGGGTAAGGGGCTTTCAGGGAAGTGATCTGGCGGATACTCATACGATAATGGCTTGTGCCAAGCATTTTGCAGCATATGGGGCAGCCATTGCAGGTAAGGACTATAATACGGTAGACATTTCTGACTTGACGCTGCACGATACTTATCTACCTCCTTTCAGAGCAGCTGCAAATGCCGGTGTGGCAACTTTTATGAATAGTTTTAATGACATAAACGGTATTCCGGCTACGGGAAATGCATATATACAACGCGATATCCTTAAAGAAGGATGGGCTTTCAGAGGTTTTATTGTTTCCGATTGGGGATCGGTCAAAGAGATGGTTGCCCATGGATATGCATCCGACTTGAAGACATCGGCGGAGATTGCTATTCATGCCGGATGTGATATGGACATGGAGTCGAGAGCTTATCATAAACATCTGAAAGAGTTGGTGGAAGAAGGTGTTGTGGACATTAAATATGTTGATGAAGCAGTAAAGCGTATTTTGCTGAAGAAGTTTCAACTCGGACTTTTTGATGATCCGTACCGCTATTGTGACGAAGAACGGGAAAAGAAAACCGTATTGAACACCCGCCTCAGGGATTTGTCACGGGAGTCCGGAAGAAAGTCCGTTGTCTTATTGAAGAATGAGAAACAAACTCTTCCTTTGTCTCCGTCTTGCAGAAGAATTGCATTGATAGGAGCTTTGGCTAATTCTCAAAAGGATATGATGGGCTTTTGGGCGAATGAAGGTGTAGAGAAAGAAGTTGTGACCGTGTATGAGGGCCTGAAAAAACGTTTTCCTAATGTAACGGTCGATTATGCCGATGGATATGATTTGGAAACAAATGATTTACGGCTTTCTGAGGCCCGGGCAATTGCCAATTGTGCTGATGTTATAGTAGTGGCCATAGGTGAAAGATTCAATCAGAGTGGAGAAGCAAAGTCGAGGGCTGACATTACCGTCAATGCCAATCAGCAATTGCTGGTGAAGGAGTTGAAGAAAACGGGTAAGACGGTTATTGTTTTACTGATGGGCGGTAGGCCAATGATTTTTAATGATATGGAGCCTCATGCCGATGCAATTCTTCTGACTTGGTGGCTGGGAACCGAAAGCGGGAATGCCATAGCTGATATCATCTCGGGTGATTATAATCCTTCCGGCAAACTGCCCATGACTTTTCCCGCACATGTGGGACAGATTCCGATCTATTATAATTATAAAAGTACCGGAAGGCCGGAAAGTAAAACGGTTGCTTATTCTTGTCGGTATCAGGATATCGATTTTGAACCTGCTTATCCGTTTGGCTACGGATTGAGTTACACTACATTTCAGTTGTCGGAGCCTAAGACTTCTGCCAATGTATATACAATGGAGGATACAATCCGGGTGTCTGCGAAGTTGAAAAACACCGGAGCATATAGAGGAAAGGAGACAGTACAACTTTATATCCGCGATCTGGTGGCCTCCGTAACACGCCCTGTTAAGGAGTTGAAGGGATTTCAGCAAATTGAATTAAATCCGGGTGAAGAAAAAGAGGTGACGTTTATTCTTTCATCGGCAGATCTTTGCTTCATGGACAGGAACTTGAAATATGTTATGGAGCCTGGTAAATTTGAGATAATGATAGGGACTAATTCGAAAGTAGTGAAGAAGACAATTATATCATTGAAATGAATCTGGAACTGATAGTACGATATCAGGAGATTTTCAGCAAGATGAAACCGGCTGAAAATAAGGAGAGGTGAAAGTTACTTCCCGGGCTTACATAAGAAGAACTCCTCTGTCGGTTTCCCGGCAGAGGAGTTCTGGTGATATTAATCAAATGTAGAAAGGGCTGATTAGTCTTTCAGTTTTGCGATGATAAAGTCGCGGTTCAAACGAGCGATGTTGCTGATAGAAATGTTCTTCGGACATTCAGCTTCGCAAGCGCGAGTGTTGGTACAGTTACCGAATCCGAGTTCGTCCATCTTGCTCAACATAGCTTTTGCACGGCGCAATGCTTCCGGTTTACCTTGCGGCAGCAAGTTCAACTGGCTAACTTTTGCGGAAACGAACAACATAGCAGAACCATTCTTACATGCAGCTACACAAGCACCGCAACCGATACAAGCTGCAGCATCCATAGCTTCGTCAGCGATCTGCTTTGGAATCAGGATAGCGTTGGCATCCTGAGGAGAGCCTGTACGCACACTTACATAACCACCTGCTTGCATGATCTTGTCATAAGCTGTGCGGTCTACCATCAAGTCCTTGATTACCGGGAAACCGGCAGAACGCCAAGGTTCAACAGTGATAGTGTCGCCATCGTTGAAACGACGCATATAAATTTGGCAGGTGGTAGCACCTGTTGCAGGACCGTGAGGATGTCCGTTGATGTAGAGCGAACACATACCGCAGATACCTTCGCGGCAGTCATGATCGAATACAACCGGTTCTTTACCTTCAGAAATCAGTTGTTCATTCAAGATATCCAGCATTTCGAGGAATGAAGTGTCACCGGGGATATCTTTCATTTGGTATGTTTCAAAAGAGCCTTTTGCCTTTGGGCCTTTCTGGCGCCATACTTTCAGTGTGAAACTTATATTTTTATCCATTTTCTTTAATTCTTTAAATGTTCAACTTCCCGATTAGCTCTTATAGTTACGAGTTTGTACCTTGATTGCTTCGTAAACCAGCGGTTCTTTCAGCAGTTCAGGAGCTTTTTCGTCGGAGCCTTGATATTCCCAGCAAGCAACGTAGAAGAAGTTCTCATCATCACGTTTTGCTTCGCCTTCCTCAGTCTGGTATTCTTCACGGAAGTGACCACCGCAGCTTTCGTTACGGTTCAGAGCATCGTATGCAACCAATTCACCCATGATAATGAAGTCGTACAAGCGGATAGCCTTATCCAACTCTACATTCATGCCTTCCTTATCTCCCGGGATGAACAGATCTTTTTCGAATTCCTTGCGTATTTCTTTCAGTTTGGCAATACCGGTCTTCAGACCTTCTGCTGTACGGCCCATACCTACATATTCCCACATTACGTGGCCCAGTTCCTTGTGGATAGAGTCTACAGACTTCTTACCCTTGATGTTCATCATCCAGTTGATCTTGTCCTGAATTGCTTTCTCTGCTGCTGCAAATTCAGGCAGGTCGGTAGAGAAGCGGGGAACTGTGATCTGGTCGGCCAGATAGTTCTGAATAGTGTAAGGTAATACGAAGTAACCGTCAGCCAGACCTTGCATCAATGCAGAAGCACCGAGGCGGTTTGCACCGTGGTCAGAGAAGTTACATTCACCGATAGCGAACAGACCTTTGATAGAAGTCATCAGTTCGTAGTCAACCCAGATACCACCCATTGTATAGTGGATAGCCGGATAGATCATCATCGGATTATAATATTTCACACCGGCAATTTCTTTTGCCAGTTCGCCCGGATTCACGTCAGTGATTTCCTCGTACATATCGAAGAGGTTACCATAACGTTGAAGAACGATATCGATACCTAAGCGGCTGATAGCCTCAGAGAAGTCGAGGAATACTGCCAGACCTGTATTATTCACACCGAAACCTGCATCGCAGCGTTCTTTAGCAGCACGGCTGGCAACGTCACGTGGAACCAAGTTTCCGAATGCCGGATAGCGGCGTTCCAAGTAATAGTCGCGGTCTTCTTCAGGAATATCGCTTCCCTTGATTTCACCCTTCTGAAGTCTTACGGCATCTTCTTTCTTCTTCGGAACCCAGATACGGCCGTCATTACGCAGAGACTCTGACATCAAAGTCAATTTAGACTGCTTGTCACCGTGAACAGGAATACAAGTGGGGTGAATCTGTACCATAGCCGGATTAGCCATCCAAGCACCCTTGCGGTAGCAAGAAACAGCAGCTGTACAGTTACAAGTCATTGCATTGGTAGACAGGAAATATGCGTTTCCGTAACCACCGGTAGCGATTACTACTGCGTGTGCAGCGAAACGTTCCAGTTTACCGGTAACGAGGTTCTTTGCAATGATACCGCGGGCACGTCCGTCGATAAGAACAACGTCCTGCATTTCATAGCGGGTATACAGTTTTACGGTACCTACGTTTACTTGGCGGCTCAATGCTGAATAAGCACCCAGCAACAACTGCTGTCCGGTTTGACCGCGGGCATAGAACGTACGTGATACCTGAGCACCACCGAAAGAACGGTTATCCAGCAGACCGCCGTATTCGCGGGCGAAAGGAACACCTTGTGCCACACACTGGTCGATGATGCTATTGGAAACCTCAGCCAAACGGTAAACGTTAGCTTCGCGGGCACGATAGTCACCACCCTTTACTGTATCGTAGAACAAACGGTAAACGGAGTCACCGTCGTTTTGATAATTCTTTGCTGCATTGATACCACCTTGTGCAGCAATAGAGTGCGCACGACGCGGAGAGTCTTGGATGCAGAAATTAAATACTCTGAAACCCATTTCACCGAGAGAAGCGGCAGCGGAAGCACCGGCAAGTCCGGTTCCTACTACGATGATGTCCAAACGGCGTTTGTTGGCAGGGTTCACTAATTTTTGATGAGCTTTATAGTTAGTCCATTTCTCAGCTACCGGTCCTTCCGGTATTTTAGAATCTATCTTAGTCATAATGCTATTACAATTTAATCATTTACAATAATTTATCAGCAAGCGCCGCTACACATCAATGATTTGATGAAGAATACGACAACTACCAGAGCGAAGCATACAACAACGATAGTGGAATAGATGTTGGAGATACATTTCCAACGGTTGATCCATACTTTGTTGTTCCAGCCCAAAGACTGCATGGAGCTCCAGAAACCGTGAGTGAGGTGGAACCACAATGCGCCCAGCCAAACGAGGTAAAGCACTACGAATACCGGATTGCTGAAGGTGTTTTGAATGTGATAGACACCGTTGGCTGCATATGCCAGCGTGAGGGTGTCAGCATGCATGCCCATGTTGTGCATCAACTCGGGAAGCTGCATTTTAGCCCAGAAGTTTACCAGGTGCAGGCCCAAACCCACGATTACGATGATACCCAGTACGAGCATGTTCTGAGAAGCCCATTCCACAGTCTTGGGCTTTTCCGTAACGGCATAACGTTCGCTACCACGTGCCTTACGGTTCTGCATAGTCAGCCAGAAAGCGTAGATGATGTGGATGATGAATAAGGCAGCCAGACCTACCGTAGCCACCAATGCGTACCAGTTTGCTCCCAGGAACTCACAAACCATGTTGTAGCCATTAGCCGAGACTAATGCAACCAGGTTCATCGCCATGTGAAATGTCAGAAACAGGACAAGGGCGATACCGGTAACGCTCATCACCACTTTCCTTCCTACAGATGAATTACTTAACCACATAAATGATTGAATTTAAATTATTTAATAGTTAGAAAATTTACTTTTACTTAGGGTCTTACTTTAATTTCCCGCAAAAATAGAAGAAAAACATTGATTAAACAAGGAATTAAAGAAATAATTCCGTAATTAGGAGAATAGACAGAAGTTGACAAGTCAGTCAGGGAACAAGGTGACGAGAAAAGGGTTACCCTTCCTCGTCACCTTGTTCCCTTGCTGAGTCGTCACTTTTTTCTTTTATAATAGTGATTTTCTCTCCACTGGCAGCGCGTTTCCGTAGTGAACGGGGGGTATCCCCAAAGGAGTCCTTACAGAAATGAGCGAAGTGTGACAGGGAATCAAAACCATAGCGTGCGCTAATTACAGAGATACGTTGCTTGGTGAATTGCAGATCGTTCAGAATACCTTCACGCTTCTTGTCCAGTATCCATTCGTACACCGGAACATTATACATATTTTTAAACAAACGACGGAAAGTGGTGGTGGTATATCCTCCTAAATGGGCAAATTCTTCCACATTCTTCACTTTGTCGTAGTTTTGCATAATGAAATAATGGAAACTTTCCGTATAAGTACTGATAGGATAGAAAAAAGTACTTATCTGGCGTAGTGGATAATAACAGGTTAGAATGTAAACCAGTTCCTGGCGCTTGATATCGAGATATTTCCCGCAAGCGGAAGGTTGTTCTTTAAAATAGTCGGCGATATCATGTAGCAGTCGTTCCAGTTTTGCGTTAGCCAGCAACGGTGTGTAAATCAGTGGAGCTTCGGAACGTTCCAAGATCTCTTTATAGCGGTCTTCGCATAAAAGCGGAAGTTCCGTGAACCAATAGGCGATGTATTCCACTTCAGTCAGTGCCAATAACTCCATTTTTGAGCCGATGGCTTGTAATACACACTGTCTGCTTAGGAGCGTAGTGCCCGGATATTCGTTACTATTTATCAGCAACTCACCCTTTAACATAAAGATCATGCAGTTCTGGGTGCACTTCTCCGCTGAGAAATGCTGCCCCTGGGGATGTTGGCGAAGTACCAACGTCCCATCAGAAATTTTCGGGCATAGAGTACAATCTACTTGCCGTGCGCAAAGAGTGTCTTTTGTCATGAAATATAGGACGAATTACTAAAATTATGGCAACAAAGATAGAATTTTTTTGTGAATACTCTAACAAAATCACCTATCTTTGCTGCAAACTATAAGAAAGACTGCATGAAGAGAACTATTTTTTTTGTATTTTTTGCATCATTAGTTGTACTCAGTATTTCTGCACAAAATTGGGACATCAATACCTTGCATAAAATAAACAGTTGGGATGGTAAGTTTATTCGCAATTATAATAAAATAATTTCTCGTACTGAACCTTATATAGCCGTTGGAGTTCCTGTGGCGATGGCACTGGCTGCCTGGGTGAAAAAAGACCGTGAATTATTGAAGGATGCTGTGTATGTAGGTACCAGTGTTGCCGGTGCTTTTGTGGTGACTTACGGCTTGAAATATCTTATAGACCGTGAACGTCCGTTCGACCGTTATCCCGACCGGGTTCATGCTTATAGTCATGAGACCAGTCCTTCTTTCCCATCCGGACATACGGCAACAGCCTTTGCATTGGCAACTTCGCTTTGCGTGAAGTATCCGAAATGGTATGTGATAGGTCCTTCGGCTTTATGGGCTTGTTCTGTCGGGATGTCCCGTATGAATGAGGGTGTGCACTATCCGTCCGATGTACTGGCAGGTGCAGTCATCGGAGCGGGATGTGCGGTAGTAAATATCTATGTGAACCGCTGGTTGAATAAGTGGTTATTCGGTAATTAAAGCGGTAGTTTCTTCTCGTAAATCTTTTCGTTCAGTACTTTTAGTGCCTGTTGCACACTGTTGTTCGTGGTGTTTATCACCTGGAAGTATTCGTTCATATCCCACAGGTCACGGGCAATCAGGGCTTTCAACTGTGTTTTTATCAGCGGAAGCGATTTGTTGTATTGCTCTTCATTGAACTCGATCTTCTCTTTATCGGCGGCAGCGCGTATGTCTGCAAGCATCTGCTCGTCTATCTCAAACTTATTGTTGAAGGTATCGAACTTCTTGTACTGTTCCTGTAATTCTTTCCGGTGGCTTTCGATGTATTTCGTGGTTGCTTTGATAACAACACCTTTGGCAACCAGATTCCGGTGATAATCGGTGTATTGAGTGGTGTCAATGGGTACGAAATAGTCGGGCATGATACCACCGCCACCATAAACGGTACGTTTCAGTTTTTTTGTAGAATTCTTCAGTGAATCGGGGAAATGGATGCTGTCAGCATGCATCATCTCTCCACGGTTGAAGCGCTCTATCAGATCCATATTGTATTTCTCCTGGGTATCCTCGCCTTGAAGTCTGGGATTGTCCAGATTAGCTGTATGGTCATACGGTTTTTGAATGCAACGTCCGGAAGGGGTATAGTAACGGGCAATAGTCAGGCGTATCATGGAACCGTCGGGCAGGTCGATGGGGCGCTGTACCAAGCCTTTACCGAAAGTACGGCGGCCCACAACAACTCCTCTGTCCCAGTCCTGTATGGCACCGGTAACGATTTCACTGGCAGAAGCAGAGTATTCATCCACCAATACAACGAGGCGACCGTTTTTGAAGTTACCTGTACCTTTGGCGTAGAAGTTGCTGCGCTGGGCGGCTCTTCCTTCGGTATATACAATCAATTCTTTCTGTTGCAAGAACTCATTGGCAAGGTCGATGGCCGCGTTCAGGTATCCGCCTCCATTACCTTGCAGGTCGAGTATCAAGTCCTTCATTCCCTGTTTCTGTAATTCTTTAAGAGCTGTTGTAAACTCTTCGGCGGTAGTGGCGCCGAAGCGGTTGATGCGGATATAGCCTGTCTTGGGTTGTATCATATAAGATGCATCCAGGCTGAGAATAGGAATTTTATCCCGTTTTACGGTGAAATATAAAGGATCATCTACTCCGCGGCGGACGATGGTGAGTTTAACTTCCGAGTCTTTGGGACCGCGTAAGCGCGTCATGATATCTTCTGTGGACATCTTAACACCTGCAATGGCACTGTCGTTTACAGCTACAATACGGTCTCCTGCCAGTATGCCTACTTTTTCGGACGGTCCGTTGCTCACGGGCTGTATAATCAGTAAAGTATCTTCTATCATCTGAAACTGAACACCAATACCTTCGAAATTACCTTGCAGAGGCTCGTTCATTTTCTTCACTTCCTCGGCATTGTTGTATGTGGAGTGCGGGTCGAGCTGTGCCAACATACGGATAATGGCTTCTTCCACCAGTTTGTTTTCGTCTACCGAGTCTACATACAGGTTGGCTATAGCAAATTCTGCCATTTGTAACTTGCGGATTGCTGCCGCATTACCCGTATTTTGTGCCTGCATGGAAGCCATGCCACCACATATACATATTATAAAGATAAGGAGTTTCTTCATTATTCTTTTTACTAATCACTAATCATTAAATTCACTAATCACTAAATCTCCATTCCTTCGGGAATGAACTGGCTGATGTCCTTGCCGAATTGTAACAACTCACGGACGGTCGTCGAACTGATGCACGTCAGCTCGGGCTCGGTAAAGAGCAGGATCGTTTCAATACCTGCCAGTTTGCGGTTGATATCTGCAATGGTTTCTTCGTATTCAAAGTCTTTCACGGTGCGGATGCCGCGGATGATAAACTGTGCATCTACCTGTTGTGCAAAATCAATCGTCAGGCAATCATAAGAGTATACTTTGATGCGGGGTTCGTTCCGGTAGAAGTTCTGTATCATTGCCACGCGCTTCTCGATAGGGAAATAGGTATTCTTATTTTCATTAATTCCAATCCCAATGATGACTTCATCCATAAAAGTCAGCGCGCGGGTCACTACCGAGGAATGCCCGATGGTGAAGGGGTCGAATGTTCCCGGAAAGATTGCTCTTCTCATGATGCCAGATCTTCTTCTATAACCAGATTATTAATAATAAAGTTTTGTCGTTCCATGGTGTTTTTGCCCATATAGAACTCCAACAGTTCCTTTACCAAGTCCGTCTTGCGCAGGCTTACCTGCTCCAGACGCATATCTTTGCCAATGAAGTGCTGGAATTCATCGGGTGAGATTTCTCCTAAACCTTTAAATCGGGTGATTTCAGGATTCGGTCCCAGTTCTACAACTGCTTTCTGCCGTTCTTCTTCCGTATAGCAGTAAAGGGTTTTCTTCTTATTACGTACACGGAACAACGGAGTTTGCAGGATATATACATGCCCTTTCTTTATCAGATCAGGGAAGAATTGCAGGAAGAAGGTTATAAGTAGCAGGCGGATGTGCATGCCATCCACATCGGCATCGGTAGCAGCAATCACCTTGTTGTAGCGTAATCCCTCGATACCGTCTTCTATATTCAAGGCAGCCTGTAGCAGGTTGAACTCTTCGTTTTCATATACCACCTTTTTAGTCAGCCCGTAAGAGTTCAACGGCTTACCACGCAAGCTAAATACTGCTTGTGTGTTTACGTCACGGCTTTTCGTGATAGAACCACTTGCTGAGTCACCCTCGGTAATGAAAATGCAGGATTCGGTCTCCTGGTCTTTCCCCTTGCCGTCGTTGAGGTGATAGCGGCAGTCGCGCAACTTACGGTTGTGCAGGTTGGCCTTCTTGGCACGTTCGCGAGCCAGCTTGGTAACACCGGCAATTGCTTTGCGTTCCTTTTCAGAGTCCTGTATCTTTTGCAGCATGACTTCCGCAACCAATGGGTTTTTGTGGAGATAATTATCCACTTCCGTCTTGATGAAGTCTCCTACATATTTATTTACGCTCACACCACCCGGAGACATGGAAGGCGAACCGAGTTTGGTTTTTGTCTGTCCCTCGAATTGGGGTTCTTCCACGTTAATGGCAATGGCGGCAACGATACCGTTACGGATATCGGCGTACTCCTGGTTTTTGTTATAAAATTCCTTGATGGTGCGGGCAATATGTTCTTTGAGCGCACTTTGGTGTGTACCGCCTTGCGTAGTATGCTGTCCGTTGACGAAGGAGTAATATTCTTCGCCGTATTGGTTGGTATGTGTGAAGGCTATTTCAATATCTTCCCCTTTCAGGTGGATGATGTTGTATAACCCCTGTGCGGTCATGTTGTCGTTCAGCAAATCTTCCAGACCGTGGCGTGAAATGATGCGCTGACCATTGTAAATAATGGAAAGTCCCGTATTCAGATACGTATAATTACGCAATAGCATTTCCACAAAATTAGCCTGGAAGGAATAGTTCAGGAATAATGTACTATCCGGTTCGAAGAAGATATAAGTTCCGCTTTCTTCGTTGCAGGCTTCTGTGACATCGCTTTGCAGAATACCTTTTTCGAAAATGGCGATACGGACTTTGCCTTCACGATAACTGCGTACCTCAAAACGGTTGCTAAGCGCATTTACGGCCTTGATACCTACACCGTTCAGTCCGACGCTCTTTTTAAAAGCCTTGCTGTCGTACTTACCACCGGTATTGAGTTTGCTTACTGCCTCAATCAGCTTTCCTTGCGGAATACCTCGACCGTAGTCGCGTACGCTGACACGCAGATTCTCCTCAATGGTTATTTCGATCCTTTTACCCGCACCCATTTTGAATTCATCGATGCTGTTGTCCATTACCTCTTTTAGCAATACATAAATACCGTCGTCGTTTTGCGTACCGTCGCCCAAACGACCGATATACATACCCGAACGGACACGGATGTGCTCCATATCGTCAAGATGACGAATGTTGTCTTCCGTATATTCTACATTGCCTTCGGGCATCAGTCCGTTGATTTCTTCCATAAACTTAATATAGTGATTAGTGATCAGAGATTAGTGATTAGTGGTATGTGGCGTGAAAGTCAGCCGTTAATCACTAATCACTAACCGTTAATCACTGATGGTTAATTTCCTTAATAAACGCCCTGCGCCGTTTATGCTGCTCTGTTTTAAAGTACTCCCATTGGGCTTGTACCTTGCCGTTCATCTCCAGTTCAGGGTTACTCTCTGCAAATATAAAACCTAATTTTTGATAAACCGGAATTAAATCGGAAAATAACAATGCGTTAACACCCTTGTTCTGGTACTCCGGTTTCACTGCAACGAGTAATAAATCCAACATTTTGGCACGGCGTTTCATGAAGAGGGCCTTCAGCAGATAATACCATCCGAAGGGCAATAACCGTCCGTGTGCTTTTTGCAAAGCTTCGGACAAGGATGGCATGGAAATACCTACACAAATCAGTTGGTCGTCGGCATCCGTGATAAGTGTCACCATACGCAGGTCTACAATAGGAAGGTACATCTTCACGTATTGGTCGATCTGTCGTTGTGACAGGGCGGAATATCCGAACAGGGGTTTATAAGCTTCGTTCATCAGTTCAAAGATGGCCTGACCGTAATCTTGGGCAATCTTTTTCGCAGATGTATATTTTTTGATTTTGAGATTATACTTACGTTGAATGAGGTCGGAGATACGTTTGTGTTTGTCTGGTATGGCATCCGGAATATAAATTTTAAATTCTACCCAGTCGGCATCTTTTTCAAAGCCCATGCGCTCCATGTGTTGCGGGTAGTAAGGGTAGTTATAGATGGTGGCCATTGTGCTGAGTTGATCGAAACCTTCGACAAGCATGCCTTCTGCATCGAAGTCTGTGAAACCCAAGGGACCTTGTATATGAGTCATTCCTCGCTCTTTACCCCATTCTTCTACTGTGCGGATTAGTGCGTCGGAAACTTCGGGGTCATCGATGAAATCGATCCAACCGAAGCGGACATTCTTTTTATCCCAGGTCTGATTGGCTTTATGATTGATAATGGCAGCTACACGTCCTACTATCTGATTGTCTTTGTAAGCTAAAAAATACTCTGCTTCGCAGAATTCAAACGCTGCATTCTTCTTTTTGTTGAAGGTATTGAGCATGTCGTCGTAAAGATCGGGGACGGAGTAAGGATTGCCTTTGTATAGCCGGTAATTGAAGCGGATGAACCGTTTCAATTCTTTCATTGTAGAAGCTTTTTTGATTGTTATTGCCATAATTTTATGTCTAATGAGGGGGCAAAGATACATGATAATCTTTAAAATACCACTTTAAACATTATAAATAAGTACAACAGTATAAGCTATATAACAAAGTATCAATATGCTGCCCTCAATGCGGGTAATGGTTCGTTTGGCGAAGAAAAGTCCGAAAATCCAAAGCAGAATACTTGAACCTACCAGTACCAGGAGGTCCAGATTAGTGATGCCTGCCAGATGTAATGGTGTGATAGAAGCACTACATCCCAATACAAAGAAAATGTTGAAAAGATTGCTTCCGATTACATTACCGATAGCAATTTCAGGATTCTTTTTGAGAGCAGCTACGATAGAGGTAGCCAGTTCGGGTAGGGATGTTCCGCCTGCCACAAGCGTCAGCCCGATGACGGACTCGCTGACTCCCAGGCTGCGGGCAATACCTGTGGCACCGTCCACAAAAAAGTTACCGCCGATGATAAGCCCTGCCAGTCCACCTATTATATATAGGGCAGACCGCCACATGGGAAGTTGCTTGATTTCTTCTTCGGGTGCTTCTCCTTCTTTCTTTCCCTGAAAGGCGATTGCAAAGGTATATCCCAAAAAGATGATAAAGAAACAGAGCAATAGCAAACCATCCGTGGTGCTGAGAATGTTTTCTGCACTATGGTCCAGCAATACATCATTGGCACAAATCAGCAGTACGATGGAAGACAGGATGCAGAGAGGTATTTCTTTGCGTAATGTATTTTGAGAGATGACAATAGGGGCAAAAAGTGCTGTGCAACCCACGATCATCAAAGTATTAAAGATATTACTACCTACCACATTTCCGATGGCAATGTCTGCACTGCCTTTCAGAGCTGAAGATACGCTAACCGTCAGCTCCGGAGCGGATGTTCCGAAAGCCACAATGGTAAGTCCGATAACGATGGACGGTATATGGAAACGTTTGGCTATGGATGCAGCCCCGTCCGTCAGTCCATTAGCGCCTAAAAGGATGAGGAGAAGTCCCCCAATCAGAAAAAGAATATCCATAAGAATACTGATTTTTGTGCAAATATAATTAATTCCTTTTATGATAAGTGAAAAACATTCCGTATGTTTGGTGCGTTAAACAATTTATAATTTTAAGTAACCTGATTAAGGACTTTTAATATGAAGGGAATTCGTGCGTTGTGTCTTTGGCTGTTGTTGCTGCCTGTAGGTGGAACATCTGCCCAGTTGGTGGAAAAAGTTCGGGATATTCTGGGTGAAGATAGTTCAGCAGTAACTACTACCTCATTGAAGACGGATAGCGACTCGATATATCTGTTGAAGGCACGGCAGGACTTGGAAGTGGCAAGACTGAATGAAGCCAATCTCAGGATGGAGATAGAGCAGATGAAGCTGAAATATGATGCAGCAGACTCTTTGAAGCTGGCTAAACAGCGGTTACGTATTGATTCGCTCAGAAGAATGACTCCGGGTGTTCCTGTGGTTGTGGAAGGTGACACCTTATACTACCTGTTTGCCAAGCGCGGCGGTCACACTCCCCAACAGCGTGCCGAAATGAATGCGGCGGCAATTACGGAACTGGGCAAGCAATTCAATTTGCAGCCGGACTCGGTTTATACGGAAAGCAGTGATATTGTTACCGACCTGATGTACGGGAATAAAGTCCTTGCTTCATTTATTGATCAGGATGGTCTGTGGGAAGGCTGTTCACGAGACCAGTTGGCGGCTGCCAAGCGGAAAGTGATAGTGGACAAGCTGAAGGTCATGAAGGATGAGCATAGTCTTTGGCAGCTTGGTAAGCGTATTCTTTATTTTATTCTTGTAATTGTAGGTCAGTTCCTGTTGTTTAAGCTCACTATCTGGCTGTTCAATAAGCTGAAAGCCCGTATTCAACGTCTGAAAGATACTAAACTAAAACCTATTTCTATTCAGGATTATGAGTTGCTGGACACGCAGAAGCAGGTAAACCTGCTTGTCTTCCTGGCAAGTCTGCTGCGCTATGCCGTCATGCTGCTTCAGTTGATTCTGACGGTGCCATTGCTCTTTGCTATATTCCCTCAAACCAAAGATCTCGCTTATAAGTTGTTCTCGTATATCTGGGATCCGATAAAGAGTATCTTCCTGGGTATAGTGGAGTATATTCCCAACTTGTTTACCATCTTTGTGATATGGCTTGCCGTGAAGTATCTGGTGCGGTTGGTTCGTTATCTTGCCAGTGAAATACAGTCGGAACGGCTGAAGATAGGCGGTTTCTATGCCGACTGGGCTATGCCGACGTTCCACATAGTACGCTTTCTGCTTTATGCATTTATGATTGCCATGATCTATCCCTACCTGCCGGGCTCCAAATCGGGTGTCTTCCAGGGAATATCAGTCTTTGTCGGATTGATTGTTTCGCTGGGATCGAGTACAGTGATCGGGAATATCATTGCAGGACTGGTTATCACGTATATGCGTCCGTTTAAGTTGGGTGACCGTATTAAGCTGAATGATACAACGGGAAATGTGATTGAGAAAACACCGTTGGTAACGCGTATCCGTACGCCGAAGAATGAGGTGGTTACGATTCCGAATTCTTTTATCATGTCTTCGCATACGGTGAACTTCAGCCAGTCGGCACGTGATTACGGATTGATTATCCATTCGGAAGTGAGCATCGGTTATGATGTTCCCTGGCGGAAGACACATCAGCTTCTGATTGAAGCGGCGCTGAATACTCCCGGAGTAGTGGATGATCCGCGTCCGTTTGTGTTGGAAACATCACTTCAGGATTATTATCCGGTCTATCAGGTGAATGCATACATTAAAGATGCCAATCAGTTGGCACAGGTTTATTCTGATTTGCATCAGAATATTCAGGATCGGTTTAATGAAGAAGGTATAGAAATCATGTCGCCCCACTACATTGCTACGCGAGATGGTAGTGAGACGACGATACCTAAGGATGATCTTCGGGGGAAGAAATAACTTTCTCGGCACAAGGCAGTACTACTGTAAGCGGCTTCCGGTGTCTTCTACGTAGATGTGTGCCTCTTCGCTGCGAAATGCTCAAAAAGACATTATACAATAAAACACTTTTGCAAAGGTGAATATCTTAGAAGAATTCGCTTTTTCAAAAGTGTTTTGTTGTATTTGCAATCAAAACTTATTAATTGATTTCATTATGGATTATGTAGATATTCAGCCTTTGGTAAATTCCTATCATAAAAAACTTGCTGCAACCGACTTACACCACCGCGTAGAAGATCAAGAAACTCTTGATGGTTATTGCCGGGAATGTTCCCTTCAAACCGAACATCAATAAACTCTCTGCGCAGTTCGATCAGATAGCAGACCTACCGAATAGTTATCTTGCTATTGATGACATCGAGACTGGCAATGGCAACAGAATACCTCTTTGGATGTTCGGGTGCTTGTATTAGGTTAATCATTTCAGATCATAACGGAATAATAATGAGCTAAATGATAATTTATCGGGCTGAATTTTAAGCCTGAAAGGCTTGCATTATATAGCGTAGGGCATCGCCCTACGTAATGTGCATCCCCATTTCTAAGCCCTGAAAGGGCGATATAAAGGTTGATGCTTAATTGCGCCCTTTCAGGGCTTAAATAGAGATATACATAATCACGTAGGGCGTTGCCCTACGCTATGTAATCTCAGGCTTTCAGCCTTATAAAATCCGCGTTCGTCCGCCTTGTCCGCGTATCAATTTAGCTCATAACCCGACAGTAGATGAAGTAATTTATCATCTTTAATAGCTCTTTTGTCTTAATTTATTAAAGCTGAGAGTGCGTTCTGTAAACGGTTGATTATCAGATGAGTTGTAATGATGGTATCTCAGTCCTATACTTAGGCTATCTAAGTATGGAACTGAGGTACCCTAAGTATAGGACTGAGATACCCTAAATATACGACTGAACTCACAAACGTTTGTTTTTGTAAATATTTACCATCTGCATATAGGAGCATTTACTTTAGTTTTTTATCGTGCCATTACTATTTCCGAATAAGGATAGTTGTCAGGAACCCGTTGCCAATCCTTCTTTACTAAGTCGTAAGCGTAAATCAGTCTGCCGCTCCGGTTGGTGTCAAACAATACATAGATTTTCATCGTCTCTGTATCTTGGGCAAGCATGGTTACTGAACGTGCCGAATTGGGGAATGTGGCGAAAGGCTCTTCCAGCTTCATCTCCGTTGAATCCCAAATACGTAGTTCGGTCTGACCATTATCAGCTCGAACTACGGCGTATCCACCAGTACGTACATACTTGGTGGTTCCGGTATCTTTTCCGTGGATCACTGTCCAGAAAGGAATGAGTGCTGTAGCCTGTATCGATTCATCGGGATATACTTTCTCGCTACCTTGTCTTAAATCCAGTACGATGGGGGTAAAGCTGTTGTTTCCGTTATCGGCTGCGAGTAGCAATTGGCTGGTACTGCCCTGTACGCCGGGATAGCGTGTCAGGGATTCGGGATTTATATTTGCAGGCAGCTTGTATTTGCGGGTTGGAGCCAGATCTGTGTTGCGGGTATAGGGCCAGGATCCGATAGATGCCAACACTACTTCATTGGGGGATATTTGTCTTACGGCTATTATGGAGCTGTTGCCATTGCACAGGGTCAATATATTTTCGAGTCCCATATCTTGCCAGAAACGCATGGAGAGGTCGTAGCTGAATACGCGGCGCACTCCGTCTTTAGTCTGTATTCCGCAGAGGTTCTGACTCTCAGGAACATTTGCTACGCAGGAGAAATCTTTCTGGTCTTCTGTTAGATCCAAGATGCCCTTAGTGTTGCCATCCGTGAGGCTTATGTGTTCGATGCAATTATCATAACTCGTGCTGGAGTGGGAGTTGGCGATGCCATAGAGCTGGAACTCTTTGGGTGCTTCACCACTGGTGACAGCGATCTCACCAAGTGTCATGATGTCTCTGGAGCGGCGCAGACGTACCTTGGTGGTTGAAGCTGGATAGTGGCCGGGCGCCAGGAAGGTGATGCTTGTAGCGGTTTGCTCTATCATAACGGGTGATACTCCGAGGGCATATCCTTGATAGTTCAAGGCAGGTTCATCGGGGAGCGGCCAATAGATTTCGAACATAATGTCATCATCGGGTTGGAAACCTTGTGCTTTGATTGTGACCGGATCACCAGGCTTGAAGCTGGCTTGTGTGGGCATTACGATGTCGGTAACCAGAATCGGTTCTTTGTCTTCATCTTTGGCACATGCGACAAACAATAGGCAAAGTAGCAGAAAGAGAGATAAGTTCTTCATAGCGTTTGTATTTTTAATGCGACAAATGTAGTGCTTTCTACTGATATTCTTTCTTCTTTTGTCTGATATTATACTTTATCCGGCTTAAACTTACAGAAGGGAAATAGGTCCAAATAATGACTTTTTTATGCTACTTTTCCTAAAAATAAATATTATGAATAATAAATGCAACTTTGTCCTTGATTATTTGGATACATTTATTGTATTTTTTATCTTTGCAGGATAAACGAGAACCTACTATTTTTTTACAAACATAAACCAAATGATGAGAGTTAATCAATTACTTGGAATGGGTGCGTGTTTCGCTATGCTCGCACTGGCAGGATGCATGGATAAAGATGTTTATGATCCTGGTAAGGATCCGACCGTATTAAAGCCGGAAAGTGAATACTTCGATTTTACCACAACTACTAATGTGGCGTTCGAGGTCAACTATGGGGAGATTGGCAGTAATGCCTTAATAGAAATCTTTACAGAAGATCCAGTCTCTTATAATGAAACAGGCTCGTTCGTTATTCAGGGTGAACCAGTTTATAAAATATTTGCGGATGCAAAAGGACGTTTCGTTGGCGATGTGGAATTGCCTACGGCTGCTAAAGTTGTGTATGTTTTCTCGCCTACCTGGGGTGTTCCCATGTGTGTGGAAGCGGATGTGGAGAATGGAAAGGTGACGGTGAACGAGACGGACGCTGTTTCGCGGGCGGCAGCTGCTACACGGGCGAAGTCAAAACTGGAGTTAGTTACAGTCAATAATGCACAGAAAGTGTATTCCTTGGTGGAGATTGATGACAGGTATGGGAAAGCTAAGGATATTAATGGCCTGATTGAGAAAGGTAAACTTAGCAATAAGTTTATCAGTAACGTACAGAAGGCTTTGTGGAAAGGTAAAAGTACTAAGCCCGGTAATCTGGATAATAGAAATTATGTGAGAGATACTGAGCGTGTCAATACTACTATTGCAGAGACTTATCAGGATGAACACGGTCAAACCGTAACCGTGACAGATGCCGAACTGTTCTTCACTTTTTTAACTGAATCCGGCTGGAATCAGAACGTAGTGGGATACTATTATTATAAGACCAATGAATGTCCTGATACTCCCAGTGGAGTGACGAAAATCGTTATCTTCCCGAATGCTTCGATTACAGGTAATGTACCTTATTCAAAAAAATACGCAGGACAACAATCAGGTGGTTATTATGATTATGGTAAAAAGAATGCTCCTTTGGAAACGAACCAGAGGGTACAGCTTCTTTTCCAAGATAATGAAGGTCACCTTTCCACCAAGTTTCCTGCAGGGTATACCATCGGTTACTTTATTATTGCCGACGGCTTTAAATGTGGTGAAGATGATCTTGACGATGCCATAAATACAAAAAAGAGTTTTGTTTACTCCAATAAAGAATGGAATAAGAATTATGAAGGTCAGCAAGCCCGCTTTATCTCTCTTACAGCAGAGGGTGGTACTGTGGTTTATGGCGTAGAAGACGGTGGAGACACCAGCTATGAAGATGTCCTCTTCTGCATTGACGCTAATCCGAATGAAGCTATTTTTGATCCTGACCGTCCTGTCATAGATCCGGATGAACCGGAAGTCTCTGAAACCGAGAACACTTATTTGTCTTTTGCCTATGAGGATATCTGGCCTTCGGGAGGTGACTATGACCTGAATGATGTTATCATAGAATACCATCGTTCTATTACCTTCAATAAAGACAATTACGTGAGTGAGGTGAAAGAAACCTACGAACCGGTACAAAGGGATGATGCTGCTACCAACAGGAATGCGTTTGCCGTACAGTATGCTACAGATCAACGTGGCGAAATCGTTTTGCCGTCTGGTGCTGTGGATGAAACACAAACTAATTCTATTATTCTCTTTCCCAATGCTATGGATGTAAGAAATCAGAAGTTCGTGATTACCCGTACATTTGCTGCTGGTGTCATGAAGAAGGATGCCCTAAAAGTTGGAAACTCAGTATTGAATCCTTATATCATTGTGGACTATGAGGGATCTGGAAAAGACAATCGTACTGAAGTGCATTTGCCAAAGGCTAAAGCTACTAACTTGGCAAATTCTGATCAGATAGGTAAAGAGGCGGATGCTTACTATGTAAATAAGGATGGGAAACACCCGTTTGCCATTTCGATACCCGGTACTTTCACTCCTGTCACGGAGACAGTGATGATAGATAAAGAATATCCTGATTTCGAGAAATGGGTAGAATCGAGTGGCAAGGACTACACAGACTGGTATAAGAATTATCAGGAGTCTTCCAATTAATGCTTTTCTTTTAGAGAAGTAAAAAGAAAAGATGCAAGGGTGTCTACTCCCTGCCCATTAACTTTGCAGTTAGAGTAAACACCCTTGCATCTTTGTGAAAAGCTTACTGTGAGTTGCGTGTTACGGCATGCAGTATGTTTCCTTTTTTGTCGATCATTCGTAGCGTCAGCGTTTTCTTGTTCGCAGATATTACAGAGAAACCCGGTTCAGGACTGCAGAATATGGTTCCTTCTGTCGGTTTCACTTTACGGGCAAGGGAACCGGCTGAGTTGACAATGTAATCGATATTGCTTCCCGGTATGCGGATATGCTGAAAGTTATGAATGTGCCCGCAGATATACATATCTACTTTGTGCTTACGGAGTATCGGATCGAGTCGCTTCTGCATATCCAGGCGTTCGCTGTCGTCTTTTGAAGTCTCTGCATAGATGGGGTGGTGTCCGGCTACGATAATCCAGTCTTCTTTGGCATTGGTCAGCACCGAATCAATCCAGGAGAGTTGTTTTTGCAAGTCTTGTTTGCACGCGTCGGGATAAGTGGCGGAGTCATTGCGGTATTTGTCCATCATGGGGGCTGTGTCTATCCAGACGATGCGGATAGTGATTCCTTTGTCCTCAAATGCTTTTGTGTAGTAACGGGCGGGCATGGTCCAGCGGCGACTGATGTTGGTGTAATCTAATACTGCTTGTGTGTTACCACGATACTCGTGATTGCCAAGTACGGGAAACCAGTCAATCATCAGTTCCGGATGGGAGTAGATGAGCTCATAGTTTGTCATCCACAGCGGATCATTTACGCTGCGTACGCCCTCAAAATGATGTATATCTCCGGTGGCGATTACAAATTCGGGACCTATTTCTTCAGCCATAGTTCCCATCAACTCGGCTATGTTTTTTTGGTCGTAGTAGCCATTACGACCGAGGTCATTGGCTACATAGAAATTGAATTTCTTATCAAATATGGAATAATCCGCTATCTGTGCGGTTGCCCAATTGCTGAAAAGGATAACTAAAAGGAGAAATAATACTTTTTTCATTATGGTGTTTTTTTTGATTGTTACTTAAGTGGTTTACCGGTTTTCGTGCCGAAGGGAAACTTTGCTCCGGCGCTATGCCGGTTAGAAATTGATTTTCACGCCTGCATTTACCTTTATGCCGTAATGTTCGCTTTGCATCGTACGGTCTTTGGTGCCTTGGTAGTAACGTAAAGGTTGGTTCAGCAGGTTGTTTGCTTCGGCATAAAAGGTTGTTTTCAGTTTCTTGCCGAAAGTATAGCTGGCATTGGCATCCATATAATTCACAGCATCGTAGTAACGGTCATAGAACTTTTCCGAACCCATTTCGTCGATGAATGCGGATGCATAGTTGTAAGAAAGGCGGATACTCAACCCTGACTTCTCAAAGAAGAGTGAAGCATTGGCTGTGTGCTCCGGAGATCCCGGCAGGCGCAGATCGCTTTCATTCTCGCGTCCTTCAAAGTTGAAGTTATCTACCCGGGAATAAGAATAGGTGTATGTTCCGTAGAAACCAATGCATTTCAATGACGGGGCGATGAAACTGAAATCGCGTTGGTAGGCTACTTCCACACCCAGCAGATCGGCATTGCCGGAGTTGCGCGGCTGACTGAATTTGGTATAAGTAGTTCCATTATAATTATAATTGCGCAAAGTCTGGTCTACAATGAAGTCGTTGATCTTCTTGTAGAAGACACCGGCACTGACGAGGCCGATACTTTTGAAATAGTATTCACCACTCAGGTCGAAGTTGTAGGAAAGTGTCGGCTTTAATCCCGGATTACCGAGAGAAATTTCGTTGTCACTGCGTTTAATTGTGATGTTAGGTGCCAGGGCGGAATACTTGGGACGTGCAATGGTGTTAGTGAATGAAGCACGTACCTTGAAGTCATCGTTTACATCATACTTTACCAGAACGGAGGGAAGTACATTCAGGTAACTGTCAGATTCGTAGGGTGTACGGGTTGTCTTTTCTTCGTCTGCATCAAACTGGCTGCCGGAATATTTCACATGTGTATTTTCCAGACGTAATCCGAGCATCAGATCCCATTTCTTGCCAAGTTTCTGGTCGAAACGGAGATAGCCTGCTGCAACGGTTTCTTTAGCGTTAAAATTGGTGGCGAGTTCCTCTTGCACTTGATCCTTTTCGAACAGACTTGCATTATTCAGGTCAAGTTCTCCCAAATACTCTTTGCTAACGAAGCTACCTACTTTATATTGATCTCCCGGAATGTAACCATCACGGTTCTGGTCAACTGCAGCAGCCAGGCTGGCTTTGTCGAAACCTTTTTCATCCAGTGGGGTATATTCGTAGAAGTCAATCTCCTTGTTCTTAGTCTTATGCACTACTTTGGTACCAAAGCGCAGGTGATTTCCAAATTCTCCTTTTGTTAGTGGTAGGCTGAAGTCGAGTTTGAACTTAAAGTCTTTCTCCTGAATGTCTTCTTGTTGTTCGGTCACTTCTTTTAGACTGAAATCATCATTCAGATACATCGTTGAACCTTCTTGTGGAGTAAGCAGTGGTTTGCGTTCATCGCTCAGGTCCATATTGAACTTCTGTTTCTTCAACTGATAGTCGATGTAACGTTCGTTGGGACGTTCTTCGCTGGCTTTGGCATAGTTGACACTCCATCTTGTATCAAGCTTGCCGAAGAGGTGCTCACCGCCGAGGGTAAAGTCCATGGTGCGTTGGCGTTCCAGGCGAGCGTTGCGATTATCAGGCGTACCACCTTTGGTCTGTACACGCATGGTACCTTTGTTATTGATAGAACAATATTCGTTACCGTTGTCATCCTCTTCCAGATTGATACCTTTCACGGTGAGACGATAACGGTTTTCCCAGTCATTGCGGTTATTGAAGATGCCTTTGAAGGTGAGTTTGTGGTTTTCGTTAATGTCCCAGTCGAGGGCAGCGGAGTAACTTTGACGCTCGCGCGTAACGTAGTATTGACGAACCTGGTAGTCGGTGATGCAGAGTTCTCCGGTTTCTACATCCTTGTCCCATACGAACTCAACATCATCCGAACCGGAAGGCGAGTTCTGGTAAGAAGCGGAAAGCATGACTCCCAGTTTGTCGTTGAAGAAACGGTCGCCGTAAGTAAATCCTAAATTCAACTGTGCTTTATCGCTAATCCAGTTGTAACCCGTTCCGGCAGTGGCACTGATGAAACGTTTATAAGGAGAATTCTTGGTTACTAAATTGATGGAACCGCCGATAGCATCGGCATCCATATCCGGGGTAACGACTTTATTTACTTCAATGGTCTGTATCATATCCGCAGGAATCAGGTCGAGCTGTACATTACGTGTGTCGCCTTCAGCAGAAGGAACCCGGTTGCCGTTGATGGTGACGGAACTCATATCTGCACTTGTTCCACGTACTTGTCCGAAGCGGGCTTCGCCCTGGTCATACTGTACGTTGATGCCTGAAATACGTTTCAATGCATCTCCAATGTTAGAGTCCGGAAACTTTCCTACCTGGTCGGCAGAAACCACATTCTTGATACCGAGACTGTTTTTCTGTGAATTAATAGCGCGGCGTTGTCCTTGGAAGGCTCCACCTACTACTACTTCCTGAAGTTCAACTCCTTCGTTCAGCATAACGTCTTTCTCTAAAGTACGTCCTTCGGGAATCGTTATTTTCAATTCCACAGGTGAGTAGCCTACATAACTTACTTTTACGGTGTAAGTTCCCGGTTCCAGATTTGGGAAAGTGTAGAAGCCGTTGACGTCACTCGTCACACCGGCATGTAGCTTTTCAATATAAACGGAGGCACCCGGAAGGGTTTGCTTTGAAGTGTCGATGATACGACCGCGTACAGTGCCTTGTCTTACTACGTTTGTTTTCTCGTCAGCTTTTATCAGATTACTGACCGCTGTAAATAAGAATAAGAGTATAAATACTCTAAAAAAGTGTTTCATACTTGTTATGATACGTTAATGAATTTGCCGCAAAAGTAAAGACATTGCGTTTCATACTTTTTGCGGCAAATTGAAGAAATGGTAACAAATATGATACATTTCAGTTACGAGAATTTTAGATAGTCATCTCGTATTTATTCTTTTAAAGTATTTTATTCGTATAGATAAAACATTCGTTCCATTAATTTCCATTTTTCAGTCGAAGTACTTTCTGCGACACACTCTTGGAATCTGGATACATAATTTTCCCACTCTGCTTGCCTGGGTAAGTGAGATAATTTATCCATGGCAGTTTTCCAATCAAAATCGAGTGGTGTTTCTACAATCATGAATAGCCTTGGTCCTGCTATATATATTTCCATTTCTAAAATACCTACTGAACGAATACCTTCTCTGATTTCCGGCCAAGCTTCTGTTTGGCTGTGACATTTCTTGTACATTGCAATTAAATCAGGATTGTTTTTTAAATCCATGGTCTGGCAATATCTCTTCACGGGACAATGATATTCTTTTATTTTGTATCCTTTATCTTTCATAATCTTGTTACATTAAGAAAACCCTTATACTAAATTAAGTATCCGGAAAAAATCCGGATACTTAACCATACCTATTAATAACTTAGTTATCTGTAGATTTGAAAACTAATTGTATCCTGTGTTCTGTTTGAGGTTTTTGTTGACATTCAAATCATTCTGTGGTATTGGGAAATAGCGATTGTGAGATGACCATGTACGCTTCTCAAACTGATAATACATATTCTCATCAACAGGAGAAGCAGCTGTTCCGCTCCCTCGATAATTACGGGCATTGGGATCATCTGATAGTTTAACTCCTGTAAATGTATGATTTAATTCTTTTTCTGCAATTTCCCAACGTAATACATCATAATAACGTAAACCTTCAAAAGCTAATTCAACACGTCTTTCTTTGCGGATAGCTTCGCGCACGAGTTCTTGTGTCGGTACATCTGCTTTTTTTATGTCTGTCAGTTTTACGCGATTGCGAATATCATTAATGGTAAGGTCCAGAATATCCTGATCTATGGCACTTGGTTGAGATTCATTCAATGCTTCCAGATAACTTAAAAGTACCTCAGCATAGCGCATAATCGGAGTATAGGTAGGCGTAGAACCTAAATTATTAATAATAGAAGGATCGCATCCTTTCTTAGGACAATATCCGTTGAATAAGGTGAATTTATTATAACTATCCGCTGTATTGGCACCTTTAAAACAGTCATATATGATATCATTATATTTAGTTCCGGAATAGCTTCCTAACGGTGGCAAGAATATAGAAGCGTACAAACGTAAATCACGATTGACATAAGGATCATTTTCGTCATACACTTCCGAAGTTTTGATATCCTTTCCATCTATACAGAAGTATTCTTTTACCAATTCATTGTAAGGTGAAAACTGATGCCATCCTCCATAAGCTACTTCGGGATACAGATATTGATAACGTGAGTTCGTATACATATCTTTCACTCCCATAATGCAAAATATCATTTCAGGACTATACTCACCACCTATTTGAAAGAGTTTATCGTAGCTTTCTTCACCATTCCTACGGTCTAATTCGTATATCTCCGAATCAATCACCTCTTTTAATATCTTAGCTGCATCATCCCATCTCTCCTGAGCAAGGTAAAGACGGCTTAAAAGTGTTTTTGCAGCACCACGGGTAAAGCGGCCATATTCCTCCGATGGATATTCTGTCGGTAATATAACAATGGCATCTTTAAGGTCATTTTCTACTTGAGTATATACATCTGCTTGAGAAGTTTGTGAAATGGAGTTTGCCTCTTCTACTGATAAAGTCGTCAATGGCATAGGAACATCTTTATAATAAAAGGCCAGATTAAATAGGAAATAAGCACGGAGGCATTTTACTTCAGAAGACCAGGCTACCTTTTTGACATCATCCATTGGGCAGTTCCCAATGTTATCCAGAAAAGTGTTATACTTTGCTATCTGAGTATAAGCATTTGCCCAAAACCAATAAAGATTGCTATTAGTAGCTACTGTGTTGGAACTGGCCATCAGAGTGGAAAAGTTTTCTTTTTCAGTACCATTACCTCCGGCGAAATCTAAGTAAAGTAAGCCCTGGGGAGTAGCAAAGTCGTCATGTGACCATCCCGTTTGAAAGCGATAACATCCTGTTAGTGCTAACATTGCGTCACCTTCACCGGTCCAAAAACTTCCATCAGAAATAGCTGAAGGAGGTTCTTTATCTAATAAATCCGTACAACTCATTGCACCGAACGATAGTGCCAAAGTTAATAAGCAGGCTTTTGTAATTCCTGATGTATGATATATCTTTTTCATATTATTCTGTATTGAATGGTTAACTTAGAACTTGAGATTAAATCCAAATGAATAAATGCTATTGATAGGATAATACGATGGAGAATCTCCTGTACCTATTTCATTTTCGGGATCCCACCCTTTATAGAAGCTGTTGAAAGAGCAGAGGTTCTGGCCACTTATATAAATGCGCACATTCTCCAATCCGACTTTCTTTGTCCATACTTTAGGTAGAGTATATCCTATTTGCACATTTTTTAAACGCAGAAAACTGGCATTACGTACCCAATAATCAGATGTTTGGAGGTTTGTATTATTCATGTTTAAAGTTTCCAGGCGAGGATATTCAGCCCATTTATCAGGGTTTGCTTCTGTCCAGCAATTGTCTGCCTGCCATCTCTGTATTTGTCCTCCATTATAGAATGCATAGGCCATGTAAGAACCTATCAGACGCTTATGGCCTCCTAAGCCTTGTAGTAAAGCTGAGAAATCGAACCCTTTATAAGAGGCAGATAGATTTAAGCCATAATAGAATTTCGGAGTTGTGCTTCCTAATACAGTACGGTCATATTGTGCATCTACTTTGCCATCGGGTACACCATCCGGTCCGCTGATATCTTTGTATTTCACATATCCCGGTTTCAAGTTCGATTTGCCGACCAATTGCTCAGGGGCTGCATCTATTTCTGCTTGGTCTACAAATAAACCATCTGTTTCATATCCATAGATAATGCCGATAGGTTGCCCAACAATACGGTTGTTGTTGATTTCTTCTGTAGCACCATTGGCCAGCTTCTCAACGGCATTTTTTACCCAAGTAAAATTGGGAGAAATACTGAAACGGAAACTGTTTCCGATTCGTCCGTTATAAGTTAAATTCACTTCGATACCTTTATTCGATACAGCTCCTACATTGGATTGTCCTACTGAACGTCCCATGATGCTGGATACTTCTACTGGTGCCAGAATATCTGAAGTATATTTATAAAAGTAATCTACCGTACCGCTAAATGCACCGTTGAATAAACTAAAATCCAGTCCAATATCAGTAATAGCTGTTTTCTCCCATGTGATTTCAGGATTATTGTAAACTGACATGTAAGCACCTGATTGCAGTGCCGCAGGATTACCGAAAGGATAATCATGTCCCAGATTATATGTTTGTTGATAGGGGTATACACCAATATTTTGATTTCCCAATACACCATAAGATGCGCGTAGCTTCAGGTTATCAAAAACATTGGATACACCGGAATTCTTCCAGAAATCTTCTTCCGAAACTCTCCAACCTGCGGAAACTGATGGGAAAAGTCCCCAACGGTGTCCGTCTGCAAAGCGTGAAGAACCGTCATAGCGTAAATTTGCTTCCAGCAAATAACGGTCTTTAAATGAATAGTTGATGCGTCCGAAGAAAGATAGTAATGCATATTCTTCTAACGAACTGTTATTGGTGGCTGTTGATTTATCTCCTGATCCCAATTCATAGAGATAATTATTGGGGAATGTATTTCTATAGCCTTCCAAACCTCTGTTAGCGGATTGTTCTACTGATGTACCGGCTAATAGCTTAAAGCTATGATTCTTTATTTGTTTTTCATAAGTAGCTAATGCCTCAAAGGTGGTATATGTGTTGTTAGCTGTCCAAACATTCAAGGTAGCCGGCCCTACTGTTTTAGTTTCGTCAAAATAGGTATCTGCACGATACGCTTTATCATACTTAGTCCAATAATTAACTCCGGCTTTTCCTGTAAATGAAAGTCCTGCTACAGGGGTATCCCATTTTAGCTGTCCGGAAGCACTGATATTCCGATTGATATTCTGCACAAAAGATTCGCTGGCAAGCCATGCTTCCGGACTATAATTGTCCTGATAACCGAAACTTCCGTCTGTTTTTTTTCCTGCATAAATAGGACCTTGACGTACCGTATATCCTATCATACCGTCAATACTTTGAGGTTCACCATTAGGTGCATTATATTTATTGTTGTAGGCGTTGATGTTTAAGTTCAAGGTAAGCCCTTTTGCTATTTCACTTTTCATCGAGAATAGGGCTGTCATACGTTCATTTGAAGTTCTGGCTGTCATACCTTCCTGATTGCGATATCCCACTGACAGATTATAACTTGTAGTGGCATTACCTCCTTGTATGCTTATGTTATGCTGATGTTGGAATCCTGATCCTGATTCCAGTAACCATTTTAGATGGTTGACATTCGGGTAATTGTCCGGGTCTGATCCGTCCCGGAATTTTTGTATCTGTTCGGGGAGATAGGCATCTTGTCTTCCCATATTATGCATGGCCATATTATAATACTCTGCATATTCCCATGATGGAAGAAAATCCGGTAGTTCCGTCGGGCGTTGCCAACCGAATGAGTTACTATAGGAAATCGTAGTCTTCCCTTGCACCCCTTTCTTTGTTTCAATTAAGATAACACCATTAGCTGCACGGTTACCATAGATAGAAGCTGAAGCAGCATCTTTCAGGAAAGAGATGCTTTGAATATCATTAGGATCTACGTCATCAATACTGCCTGATAGCCCATCAATCAGAACTAACGGGTCTGTTCCGGCATTTGAGAAAGTACCTGTACCACGTATTTTTACTGTAGCCCCTGTTCCCGGTCGGCCGGAAGTTTGTAGTACACTTAATCCTGGTGCTAAACCTGCCAATGCTTGAGCTGTACTCATAACAGGTTTATTGGCCAGTTCGTCTGCTGTGATCGAAGACACTGATCCGGTCAGGTTTACTTTCTTCTGGGTGCCATATCCCACAACTACGACTTCTTCCAGCCTTTTTGTATCTTCTTCCATTATGATACGCAATTGCTGGTTACCTGTTAACTTGATCTCTTGAGGAGTATAACCTACGTAACTGATACGAAGGATATCACCAGTCTTAGCTAACAACATGAATTTACCATCTAAATCAGAAATAGTACCATGTGTAGTGCCTTTTACTTGAATGCTGACACCTATTAGCGGTTCACCGGATGAATCTGTTATCAGCCCATTGACATTACTCTGAGTCTGTGCCCAAGTGGCGCCAGACAAACAACAAATCAATAAAATCAGTCTGATTTTCATTGACTGTAAAAGTCCATACGTTAATTGGTTTTTCATAAATTCTTAATTGATTATTGTTTTTTTAAGGTATAGTTGAGGCTTATCGACTTAAAAAAGCCGATAAACCAATCTTTTTATTTAGTGTGAGTTATTTCTTTATTTTGAATACAGGAGCAATCTTATTAATCTGTTTATCAGGCATATTTATAAGTAACCCTTTGTCCGTACGTGTGAATGAAACTTTGCCATAACCTAATAATTCCACTCTGCTAATTTTACCAGGGAACAATTTACTTTCATCAGACAATGACTTGATGAGTATTTGCTTTTCTGTTGGCCAAGCCAAAACCGTAGCGTATAAGTCCTTCTTAGTCTGTGTGAAGCGAATTTCCTGTGCCGTCGCTTTGCTATATGATCCTTCATTGAATCCTTGTGCATTAATTTTAATATCTGCTTCAGCTATCGGTCCTTCACCGAATATTTCCCAAGGACGAGTATCAAAGATGGCTTCTTTGTTAATGTTCATCCAGTCGCCAAACTCATTCAATATTTTCTCCTCCTTTTCATCAAAGGTACCATCAGCTCGTAATGGAACACTGAGCAGCAGATTACCATTTTTACTTACGATGTCAACTAATAGTTTTACAACATCTGCCGCAGATTTATACCAGTTATTCTCATAGATAGATGTATTGTAATGCCATCCTCCAATGCATGAGCAGGATTGCCATGGTTGCTCCATAATCTCATTGGGTGCCCCGCGCTCTACATCCCAGACTATAGCTTTGCGTTGGTTTTCATCCAATATCTTACTCAGCATGACAGCCTCCAGTTTCCCTTTATGAGTGGCCATATTATGATTGTAGAAGTGAGCTGCGATCTTCAATCCTGCATCGCTGATAGGGTAGAATGGAACTACTGTTACATCAAAATAGATGAGATCAGGATTGTAACGATTGATAGCATCTACCGTGCGGTCATAAAAATTAGTACAATATTCTTGAGTTGGTAAAGATGCTCCGTTTCCCCAGGCCCATTGGCTATGTATCATACCGTCTACCCAACTTCCTTTACTCATCGGATGATTTTGCGCATATAAATCCTGCGGATCGTATCCTTCCCACCACTTGCCTTTACCATCAGCTTTTGTCAGTGTGCCATCGTAAGGAACACCGGCTTTGGGGCCGTTTCTATCATAACGTTGAGAGGGCTCGTACCAAGTCCAGGCATGGTCGGCATGGAAACTGATACCGAATGGAAGTTCATACTTGCGTGCAGCTTGTTCCCATTCTGCCAGAATATCGCGTTTAGGTCCCATATTCTTTGAGTTCCAAGCCTGATATTTGCTGTCCCAAAGGTCGAAATTATCGTGATGGTTGCCTAAAGCGAAAAAATATTGTGCACCTATCTTTTTATAGAATTCAACCAATTTATCCGGGTTCCATTTTTCAGCTTTAAATAAAGGAATAATGTCTTTGAAACCCACTTCAGAGGGATGGCCATAGTGTTCTACATGATACTTATACTCCGCTGATCCTTCCAGATACATGGAACGTGCCATCCAGTCGCCCGAACCTTCCACACACTGTGGTCCCCAATGTGCCCAGATTCCGAATTTGGCATTTCTAAACCATTCGGGAACTTGATAAGTCTCCAGTGAACTCCATGTAGGTTGGAATCTACCATTCATCATGGGTTCATTTTTTTCCGATACCGGAACCTGATAGTTTTGAGCAGATAATGTTCCTATCGAAAGAGCTAAAGATGCTAATAAAATTTTGGTTCTCATAGGTATTAATTTTGTTTCTATTGTACATTGCAAAGATATGGATTAATTAGTAGCTTTGATAGGATTAAAAAGTGCTTGTATTGGAATATATCGATGATTTTGTTAGAAAATACCTTTTATGGTAGGATAATAACGATTTTTATATAGAGAATATCGATAACCGTTTTGAAGACTTAATAAAATCGCTTACCTTTATCAAGTTACTAAATACTATATACTATGGCTTCATTGGTTGATAAATTGCACCCTTTGGTGCTGAATGTCGGTTTGGCTGTACACAATGCAGATTGGAACTGGAAAAACGTAAATAGTCCGTTCACGCGCCTGTACTATATAACAGAAGGTACTGCCCAGATACAACTATCGGGAGGTATACAAATTCTGAAACCAAATTATTTGTATTTCATCCCGGCTTTTACTATACATAGCTATATATGCAATTCTTATTTCTGCCATTATTACCTGCATATTTATGAAGAGCATCAATCAGATACGAATTTATTGGATGAGTGGGAATTTCCGGTAGAGATACCTGCCGGTGATTTGGACCTTGCGTTGTTTCAACGTTTGTGTGCGATAAATCCTCATATGAGTTTGCCTAAATCGGACCCCTCGACTTATGATAATAACTCAACGTTGATGGAGAATCTTCTGAAGAACAAGCAGCGTGCATTATGTGATAAGGTTGAATCACGTGGTATTGTATATCAGTTACTGGCACATTTCTTAAAGCGTGCGCAAGTTAAAGTGGAGACAAAGGACGATCGAATAGAGAAAGCTATTCTTTATATACGCAAACATATCTATGAGGCTATAGACCTGACAACTCTGTCTGAGAATTCATGTTTGTCAAAAGATCATTTTATCCGTTTATTCAAAAAAGAAACTGGTGTGACCCCTTCAAAATATATCAATCAGAAGAAAATAGAAAAGGCACAACTCATTCTGGTAACAGATGAGATGTCTGTGAAGAACGTGGCTTTTTCTCTTTCTTTTGATGACTATTCCTACTTTAACCGTTTATTCAAAAAGGTAACAGGACTTACCCCGCAGGAATATCGGAACTCCTACCATTAATTCAGTTCCGATTCACCATACTTCAACATATACTCTTTAGGGGACATACCAAACTGTTCCTTAAAGGAGTTGGAGAAATGCGACAAATTGTTGAATCCAACGGAATAGGCTATATCCGATATATTCATCTTTTTGTTCTTTAGGAGCTTGGCTGCCTGCTGGATGCGGATACTTCGGATGAAATCTCTGGTACTGAGATTAGTCAGCTCTTTTAATTTCCGGTAGAGATGTACCCGGCTCAGCCCAACGTTTTTAGCTAACATTTCTACATCCAGTGTAGGTTCTGCCAGATTATCATTAATGATCTTCATAATTTTCTCCATCAGAATTTCATCCGTAGATTTTATATTCAGAACTTCCAGTTTTTCTTCCTGCTGCTGCATACCGCTGAATTTATTCCTGAGCAATTTTCGATTGGTGATAAGATTGCTGATAGTCTTTCTAAGGATTTCAACATTGAACGGTTTTACCATATACGCATCGGCACCGATATCCATACCTTCCGCATAATCTTCCAGTTTACCTTTTGCTGTAAGCAGGATGACCGGCACATGATTGATATTTATATTTTGTTTTATTTTTTTGCATAAAGTAATACCGTCCATTTCCGGCATCATAATGTCACTAATAACCAGATCGGGTTTGGTAGAAAGAATTGTATTGAATGCCTCTTTGCCGTTATTACAGGTTGTTATCTTGTAGAGATCCTGTAATTGTTCAACCAGATAATTCTGAATTTCCTTTTCGTCTTCTACGATCAGTAGATTGAATTTGGTTTTAGGCTTGCTTGTTGCTTTTTCCATGTCTGCTATTTCTGTCTCAAATTCCAATCTTTCTTTAGTAGATAACATATGAGTTTTTTCTTCTATATGGGGTAAACTCTCCAGTTCACTTGCTTCCAGATGTGAATTCCCTAACGGCATGCGCACGGTGAAGCGGCTTCCTTTACCATCTGTGCGATTCTCTGCAGTAATAGTACCATGATGAAGAGATACCAGGGAGTGTGTCAGGTGAAGACCTATTCCCGTACCGAGGTTGTTATATGCCGAACCATTATTAATCTGATAGAAACGGTCGAAGATACGCTCTATCTTGTCCTCTTTCAAACCGATGCCTGTATCTTCTATTATGATCTCGAAATACTCTTTGAGTGGCCCATTAACATTACTGTTGCCTTGTTTCAGCGTAATATTGATTTCTCCATTATTAGGGGTATATTTGAATGCATTTGATAACAGATTCATCAATATCTTGTCGAAGTTATTCATATCTATCCAGACTTTTAATGAAGGGGCTTCATGGATGAATGTCAGATGAATGTTCTTTTGTTTGGCGATGTACTCGAATGTCAGGATTAAGTCTTCGATGAAACCTACGATATCTGTTTCTCTGAATTTCATGAACATCTGTCCCTTATCTATTTTCCGCATGTCCATTAACTGGTTTACCAGACGCAGAATGCGTTGGGAATTACGGTAAATCATCAGGTAGGTTTTGTTAAGTTCAGGGTTAAGGTTCTCTGATAGCAATTTTTCAATCGGATTGATGATTAAAGTCATCGGTGTACGTATCTCATGTGAGATATTTATAAAGAATTGTAATTTAGCTTCACTAATCTCTTCCTGATGCTTACGCTCTGTCATCTCCTGTCGTTGGCGGATACGGTCGAGGATGTATTTTATAATACCCAATACAATTATTATAAATAGTATGGAATAAATAAGATAGGCCCAGCCGGACAAATACCAGGGTGGAGTAATAACGATATTTATGGTACGTATTTCCGATGTATTACCATGTTCTATGGCGCATACCTGGAAAGTGTATTTGCCATGTGGAAGTTTATTGTAAGTAACTTGGTTATTTCCTGTTTCCGTTGTTTGCCATTCTTCTCCTAACTCCTTAATTCTATATTGGTATTTTATCTGCTGAGGGTTATCATATCTTAATGTGGAGAAAACAATGCAGAATGTGTTGTCCTGATGGCTGAGGCGGAAGATGTTAGCATCGATTACGGCGGTTGAAATAATAGGTTTATTACCCGATAAGGTATTCTTGTTAATAGGTTGATTAAAGATAAGGAAGTCCGTGATATAAACATCATTCTTTCTCGGCTGTTCTATAATCTGCTCTGGCATGAAATAAGTGATTCCATCGCTGCCTCCAAAGTATATCTTACCGTTCTTCTCCTGAAAGAAGGCTCCATGAGTAAATTCATTCCCTTGTAGTCCGTCACCTGCATAGTAATTGATAAAACATTCTCTTTTTCTTTCAAACTTACTTATGCCATTGTAAGTGCTAACCCATATATTTTGCTGGCTATCTTCACAAATTGCACAAATAATGTTATTGGGAAGCCCGTCTTCTATGGTATATCTTTGTACCTCTTGTGTCTTATTGTTTATGCAATACAGCCCACTGGATGTACCTGCCCAGATATTTCCTTCTTTATCTTCGAGGAGGCTATAGCCTACACTACGTGGTATAACCTGGTTAGTCCTACTGAAACAGTCTTGCTTGGGGTCATAACATGATATTCCCTGATAACCGCCTATCCATATTAATCCTTTACGATCTGCAAGAAGGATGTTTACCCAGTTATTACTCAGTTCATTTGGTTGTTGCCCTACTCCTTCTTGGCGCGGGACATTGTGTTGCCGGAGTTCTTTTGTATCCAAATTGTAAGTATATAAGCCGCTCCCCAATGTAGCAATATACAGATTGCGTTGTCCGTCTTCAATAACATTCATAATCTTTTCGTGCAGAAGCTGGGGAATGTAATTACATTCACCTGTCTTTTTATTGAGCATAGCCAAACCTTTGGCGTATGCTCCTAACCAGATATTACCATCCGAATCCTGGAAAATACTTGTAATTGTATTCGATATGGAACTAGATGTATCTCCGGAATAATGTCTGACCTGTTTATAATTGGTATCTAACTCAAAGATACCTTCATTGTCTGCTCCTATCCACAAGTGGTTATCTTTGTCTTTGAAGATGGACATGATGCATCCTGTACCTATCGGATTATTGTGGAGTAGCTTGTGCCCAATGTATTCAAACCGTTCCCTGTGTGCAGGTAGGAAAACAATACCTTTTTGGAATATTCCCAACCATAGGTTTTTATCTTTGTCTTGCAATATGCTATGTACCTTTGCCGTGCCCAAGTTGAATGGTGCGGCATTGACTGGATAATCTTCAATTTGGTAGGTTGCAGGGTTGTAGGCTTTTATACCTTTTCCATCCGTACCTATCAATAGTTTCCCTTCTGTAAAGGCCAGATGTTTGATAGGCAGATCTTGCTTATTCTCATATGGAATTGGTTGAAATACCTTCTTTTCCCAGTTGTATAAGCATAGTCCTTTGGTTAGTGTTCCGATAAAGAGATTTCCGTTTTGATCTTCTTTGATGGCCGATATGTTGTTTTCTGGGATATCGGGATATTTGAAGTGTTGTATCTCTTCTGATTTTGGGTTAAAGCAAAGGAGTCCTTGTGTCTCTGATATAAACCAGAGATTCCTACGTGTATCTTCGTAGATAGAACTAAAACTCTTTAAACGGAGTTTCCGGTTGATTTCATCAATAGGTTCTATTACTTTTTGTGTGAGGTTTATACGAAAAATAGTATCTCCAGTGGTGATTCCCCAGACTTCACCGTTATGTAATTCCATGATATTTGTTACATGACGTCCTTCTTTTCCTTCTATTTTTATCAGTTCAAAATTGTCTGTTTCTGGGTGGTATAGCATCAATCCCCCCAGACACCTTATCCATAGATTTCGGTAACTGTCTTCGAAAACACCTCTTACATGATTATTAATCAGGGAAGTTGAATCATTGTCTATGTGTTTATAATGAATAAAGTGAGTACCATCGAACTTGTTCAGTCCGAATTCGGTAGATATCCAGATAAAACCTCTATGGTCTTGATATAGCTGGTTGATGAGGCTACTACTGAGTTGACCGTTGGTAGAGTAATAGATTCCCGTTTGTGCTGTCGCTTTTAGCGGAACTACCGGTAACAATAGTATAATGATGATGTACTTGATTATTTTACTGTTCATAGTGTTAGATGAATGAGATATGCAATACAAACTTAGTATAAAAATTGCTGATTTACAAGTGCCTCCAAATAGTCTGATTTTTGTAAAAGTATTGTTTCTCTGCTTGTTTTCTGATGAGAATGTAACCCATATATAAGGTTTTGTAACGTAGCGAAAAGTTATGTACTCTTCATATTATATTTGTGTAACCTCATGACAGCGGTTTCATTTCTTTATAATCTACATTTGCCATATCTGAAAAAGGAATACATGTAATACCTTAAATAATAGGATTGTTTAACTTTTAATTTCGATAATATGAAGACATGAAAAAGCAATTTTGCGACACCCCTCGACTTAAATCAACAATTTGTATCACTAATTTAATTAATGGTTTTATGAAAAGCACCAATCATTATTTTAAGCCTTTAGGGCTATTATTATTGTTATGCCTGATACCACTATGTGCATTCTCACAGAATGTTACAGTGAAAGGTATTGTAAAAGACGCACTCGGTGAACCAGTTATCGGTGCCAGTGTTGTAGAAAAAGGAACTACCAATGGTATTATTACCGGTTTGGATGGAGATTTTACGTTACAGGTAAAGAAGGATGCTGTGCTTGTTATTTCCTTTATAGGATATGTGACACAGGAAGTAAAGGCAGGAACTGCCCCATTGAACATTACCTTGCAGGAAGATTCAAAAACTTTGGAAGAAGTAGTTGTTATCGGTTACGGTACGGCAAAGCGTTCTGATGTTACCGGTTCTATTTCTTCTATGCGTGGCGATGACCTTCGGGCAGTACAGACGGGTAACATTTCATCCGCTTTGCAAGGACGTGTTGCTGGTGTAGATATGTCGCAAACCTCTTCAAGGCCGGGTGCTTCCATGCAGATACGTGTGCGTGGTACGCGTTCGCTCAATGCCAGTAACGACCCGTTGGTAGTATTGGATGGCATTCCATTTGCCGGTTCGTTATCTGATATTAATCCGAATGATATCAAGAGCCTCGATATTCTGAAAGATGCTTCGTCTACAGCCATTTATGGTTCGCGCGGTGCTAATGGTGTAATTATGGTAACCACTCATAAAGGTTATACCGAACAGAAAGCGCAAATAAGTTATAATGGATATTTTGGTATTAAAGATGCTCAGGAATATCCGATGATGAATGGAAAGGAATTTGCAGCTCTTCGTAAAGCTGCCGGTAAATATACTAACGGTATCGATGAATCGGATGATATGGATACTAACTGGCAGGATTTATTCTATCAGACAGGTATTGTTTCCAGTCACGATGTAAGCGTTTCGGGTGGTGGTAAGGCAAACAACTACAGTTTCGGCTTGGGCTACTATCATGAAGAAGGTGTGGTACCTACACAACAGTATAACCGTCTTTCTTTGCGTGGTTCTCTCGACCAGGAAGTAGGCAAATATATCAAAGTGGGCTTTGTTACCAACAATACCTATAATGTTACCGAGGGTGGAAATATAGGATTGTACGGAACACTGAGTTTATCTCCTCTTGTGAATCCGAAAAATGAAGATGGTACTTGGAAAAGAACCGTCAAGATGGCTACCGACGAACAGTATATTTACCCCAAAGAAGTTCTTGAAGGGATAGAAGACCTTTGGGTTCAGGAAGATAAGGCATTCGGTTCTTATAATAATGTATATGGCGAGGTGAAAATTCCCGGTATAGAAGGTTTAAAGTACCGTGCCAATCTTGGTTTGAACTTTCGTATGAGTAACGGTGGTTCTTTTAAAGGGCAAGGAATCAATGAAGTGAATCCTAATACAACATCTTCTGCTTCCATCAGTAATTCGTTGACTACTAACTGGACGATTGAAAACCTGGTGACTTATGACCGCACCTTTGCCAAAAAACATCGGGTGAATGCAGTAGCCATGTATTCTGCCGAGCAAACTACCTATAATAAATCGGCTGTTTCAGCAAGAGACATTCCTGCCGGTTATTTCCAATACTATAATTTGGGACATGCTAACGGTGAAATTACAGTGAATCCGAGTAATCAGGCTTATCAGCAAACGGGTCTGATGTCATGGATGGGACGTGCTATGTATTCGTATGATGATAAGTATATGGCAAGTGTCACATTCCGTGCTGATGCTTCCTCTCGTTTGGCTCCAGGGCACAAATGGCATACGTATCCAGCCATATCTCTTGGATGGAACATTGCTAAAGAAGCTTTTTGGAAAGATTTACTTCCCATAGTAGACCAGCTGAAATTACGTGTAGGATATGGAGAAACCTCCAATCAGTCTGTTGATCCGTACAAAACTCTTGGTCTTCTTTCTACTCGTCCGTATAATTTCGGTCCTGATACTTATGCAACCGGTTATTATGTATCGGAACTTCCTAACACTAACTTGGGGTGGGAATATTCCACTACTTACAACTACGGTCTGGACTTCTCATTCTTGAATCATCGCATTTATGGTACGTTCGAGTACTATGTACAAGATACTAAAGATGTATTACTTAGTGTAAGCTTACCTTCTACTGCCGGTGTAGGCAGCTATATGGCAAACATCGGGTCTACGCAAAATAAGGGTTTCGAACTCTCGCTTAACGGTGTAATCCTGGAAAATGTGAATGGCTGGAGTTGGGATGTGGGTGTCAATATCTATGCTAACCGCAATAAGCTGAAATCACTTGCTTCGGGTGCTGACCGAGATGAGACTAATTGGTGGTTTAAGGGACATCCCATTGATGTAATTTACGATTATGAGAAAATCGGACTTTGGCAGGAAAATGAAAAAGAACTGATGGATATTTTGGAACCGGGTGGCAATGCAGGTATGATTAAGGTAAAATATACCGGTGAATACGATGCCAACGGTAAACCTACTCGTAGTATCGGTCCCGATGACAGACAGATCATTTCATTGGAACCAAAATTCCAGGGTGGCTTCAATACTCGCGTGGCATACAAAGACTTTGATCTGAGCATAGTAGGTGCATTCAAGAGTGGCGGTACCCTTATCAGTACACTTTATTCATCATCAGGTTATTTAAACATGATGACAGGACGACGTGGCAATGTGAAGGTCGATTACTGGACACCGGAAAATACGGGGGCCAAATATCCGAAACCGGGTGGAATAGAACAGAGTGATAATCCGAAGTATGGCAGTACACTGGGCTATTTCGATGCTTCTTATCTGAAGATACGTACCATTACATTGGGATACAATGTTCCTAAGGATTGGCTAAATCGTTTTGGTATAAACAGTCTCCGGGTTTATGCTACAGTACAAAATCCGTTTGTCTTCTTCTCGCCCTATTATGATGAAAGCGGCTGCGACCCCGAACCCAACTCTTATGGTAATGAAAATCAGGCAGTAACTGGAAATCTTAAATCACGCTTACTGATTATAGGTACCAATTCGCCTTCAACGCGTAATTATCTGGTAGGCCTTAATTTAACATTCTAAACCCTCTAAAAAGATATAATATGAAAAAGTTATATACAAAACTCATCTTGGGTGCAGCGTTATTCTCGCTCTCCCTGACAGGATGTTCCGATATATTGAATGAACAGCCACGTAGCAGTTATGATCCTACTTTCTTCAAAACTGAGACAGGTGTGATGGGTGGATTGACAGCTATGTATGCCCATTTGCGCCAATTCTACGGACAGTATTATTATGCTGCTTGCCAGATGCCCACCGATGAATATACTTTTGCGTGGAGTGCTGACAATAACTTCAAGGATATTGACTTGACGGAAGGTGTGGGCAATTATGCTGCGAATACAGTACGTTCGGATGCATTGTGGAATGCTGCATTTCCTAATATCAATACTGCAAGCGGTGTGATAGAAAATGGCGCTGAAGCCGGAGTATCTGATGCGCTAATTGCCGAAGCTCGTTTCTTCCGTGCTTTTGACTATTTCCAACTGGTGCAGACTTTTGGTGGAGTACCTTTGGATTTAGGTTCGGGTGAGTTGAAGTTCAATACTACTCCTATGCGTTATTCCGTACGTAACACAGTTCCTGAGGTATATACAAAAGCCGTATTCCCTGACCTGAAGTTGGCGATAGAACTTTTACCCGAAACAGGACGTGTAACAGGAGGTGCAACCAAGACTCTGGCACGCCTTATGTTGGCAAAAGCATATCTTACTTATGGTTGGTGGCTTGAAAGCACTATTCCTACCTATCCCGAATGTCCGAGAACTGATCCTGACGGTCATGATAAAGCATGGTATTTCCAGCAGGCATATAATTTGGCAGTAGAAGGTATTGAAAATCCCGGTCCGTTCAGGCTGCTTGATTATTACTATGATGTACATCTTGGTTCCAACGACCGCAATGCTGAAGTACTGCTTTATGCAGATCATACGGAGAGTAGCGAATTCTATGACGGACAAAGTCATTCTTATTTTGGTGGTGGTGCCCCGGGTAATCAGATCGTATGGTTTGCTACATGGAATTATACATTGATCCGGAGTACCCAGAAATTATCAGACGGTACATCAAAAGAGGTAGAGTCCGTGCAACGTGAAGCCGCTCAGGCTTATGGGCGTCCATGGAGTTGTATGGCTCCTCCGATTGGCGTATTCCAAAATACTTTTGCCGATAAAACTAATGACTCACGTTACGACGGTACTTTCGTAACTACTTTCCGTGGAAACTGGACAAAAGGCAGTGTGAGTGATAATACGTTGTACAATGCCAATGGTCTGGCAGTACATCCGGGTGATGCTATCCTGACATTCCTTGATGAAGACCCGGCAAATGAAGGGGATATCAATTATGATTCCAGTGCAGCCAAAGCCAGTGCTGTTGCAGCAGGTGTGATGAATGGAAGAAGTGATTATGTTATTGCTCCCAGTCACATTAGCCGTGGCAGGTATCCGAATCTCTGGAAATTGGGTACTTATCGCACCAACAATGGTGACGGACTTGGTGAACCTAATGGGGGGATTACCCGTCCTGTCAACATCGCCTACTTCTCCGAATTGTTCTTTGTTGCAGCCGAGGCAGCTGTGAAAGGTGCTACAACGAAAACTGTTACCGGAACATATGCCAATGATGGAAGTGCAAGGGGGTTGATTAATATTATCCGTGCTCGTGCCGGTAAGTGGCGTTGGGATAATAATGGTAACGTAGCCAAGCAAGAGGATAATAGTGCAACAATGATCAGTCTTACACCAGCTACCATAGATATTAATTATATTCTTGATGAACGCAGCCGTGAATACTTCGGTGAAGGTATGCGTTGGTTGGATTTAGTTCGTACGCAGAAGTTGATAGAATATGCTACTACTTATGAGATAGGTAGCGGAACGAATGATGGTAAACCTATCGGAACGATGAGTGTACCCGGTAGCCACCAAAAACACACTTATACTCGTAATATAAAACCAAATCATTATTTGCGTCCTATTCCTACCGGGCAGCTAAATGCTTTGGAAATGACAGTAGAGGAAAAGGCTGCTTATCAGAATCCGGGATATTGATGGGTATTAGATAGATCATAACCTGTGAAGGTTGCTTGTAAAATGCCGCTTCTCGTACTTACGGAAAGCGGCATTTCTTTATTTAGATGTCTGTATCGATTTCTATGATATAATTTTCTTCAATCCCTTCTACAGTCATATATACTTTCATCTTTCCGGCTTTCCGGGTAGACTGTACAATTACCAGTGCTTTTCCGAAGTAAGTATTCAACTCATTGCCGGCGAATGACTTTTGCCGACGCAAGTCCCCGTTGTCTATCCCCAGGAATTTACCGTCTCCTTCTATCTTTACCGTCACTTTACGATCATCTGTCTGCACCGGATTTCCATCTGAATCTATCAGATTGATAGTGATATGTGAAAGATCTTGTCCGTCAGCCTTTATCTTTGTGCGGTCGGCGTTGATAATAGCGTTGGCTGCATTCTTAGACGTTACCAATTGATAGTGTGCCACTTCTTTGTCACCGTTATAACCTTTAGCTTCCAGTTTACCTGGATTATAAGGTAAATACCATACAATGGTGTTATTGGTAAAGTTGGCTGTTTCCTGTTTTCCCATTAGTTTATCATCCAGATACAGTTCTATACTTTCGCAGTTGGTGGTAGTACGTATCTCCATAACCATTCCCCGATATGATTGTGGGAAATTCCAATGTGCAGCCATTTTAGGCCATTGCCACAGGTCTCTGCCGTGATCAATGTTGAGTGACGGATCTACTACAGCTATCCTAACCATTGGCTCAGGATTCCACATGGCGCGATGATAAGCTGCACGTGGTTTCTCGAACATGCAGATATCAAACAAACCATTAGGCCAACCTTTACTGGGCCATCCCGCCTCACCCAGATAATCTACACCAGACCAGATGAAACCTCCTGCCACGAAATCATTTTCTGCTACTATCTGCCAGGGATTTAGGGGCGTATAACTACGTATTCTGCCTTCTTCACCTCTGAAGTAAGGCAACTCCTCTGAGATTAGGAATATTCTTTCCGGATACTTACGGCGGTCAGATAACATACGTGCTTCCAGATAGTTGTAGCCTATTACATCGGTCACTCCGGCAAAAGCTTCCTGATGTCCGTTCTGGGCAGCCAGCGTAGCTGGACGGCTTGGTTCGAGTTTATGTACAAAGTCTTGTAGCATACGAGCACGCTCCACTCCGGTATTGCTGTTATCCCATGCTTCCTGTACCTCATTGCCAATACTCCAAAGGATGATGCTGGGATGATTTCGATCGCGTACTATCATGTCCGTCATATCTTTTTGCCACCATTTATCGAAATATTTTTCATAATAACCTGATTTCCATTTATCAAAAGCTTCGTCTATAACTACAAAGCCCATGCGGTCACACATATCGAGAAACTCAGGTGAAGGTTGGTTATGGGCGCAGCGGATGGCATTGCAACCGTATTCTTTCAATATTTCGAGGCGACGTTCGTAAGAACGATCTGGTACGGCAGTTCCCAGACTTCCGGCATCCTGATGCAAGCACATACCTTTTAACTTCACATGTTTATCATTGAGGAAAAAGCCCTTGTCTTTGTCGAAGCGGAAAGTGCGGATGCCAAACGGGGTAGTATAGACGTCAGTTACTTTACTACCGATTTTCACAGTGGTTTCCATCCGGTACATATTGGGTTTTTCGATACTCCAACGTTGGGGAGAAGACAATGAAAAATTCTGTGTCAGGTCTGCTGTGGTTCCGGCATTTATCACGATTTGGGAACTGTTACTTTTCGTAATCAGTCTGTCGGTTGCATCAAATACACGTTGCAGAACTGTTATTGTTTGTTCCTTTTCTGTTTTATTGGAAAGAGTTGTCACGATATGTATTTCCGCTTTCTCATTATTGACTTCAGGTGTTGTAATGTAGGTACCATAAGTCGCCACATGCACAGGATTCACAGCCTGAAGCCAGACGTGACGATAGATACCGGCTCCTGAGTACCAGCGTGGTCTTCCGCCTGTCGTATTTACTCTTACAGCAATGGTATTCTCCTTATCGTAATGGATGTAAGGTGTCATATCGTATTCGATACTGCAGAAGCCATAAGGACGGTATCCTAAGTGCTGTCCGTTTATGTATACATCACTTTGCTGGAATATACCATCGAAGAGGATGGATACGTGGCGTCCCTGATAGGAAGAAGGAACTTTGAATGTTTTTCGGTACCAGCCGATCCCTTCCGGAAGATAGGCTGCGGAACCGCCTGCCTTTATATCGAATTCCTGCTTGATGTTCCAGTCGTGTGGCAACTGAATATCTTCCCAACTGACATCTGCATAATCAGGTTTTGCATATTCAGGATTATCACTTAAGGTGAATTTCCAGTCAAAATCGAAACAGTCTTTGATGTGTACCTGCTTCTGTGCAAAGATATGAGTTGTCCAGATGAGCAGGGCAAGCATTAATAATTTCTTTTTCATGGTTCTTGTTGTTAATTTAATGATTACTACTTCTATTGGACAAAAATAATGATTTTGAGGCAAGGAACTTTGCAAGTACGTTTCCGTATCATTTCCTGATGTTACAATTTGAAAAAGATTGGTTACATAAACTTTTCCTGATATTACATTGACTTGAGAGAGGGCTTATTACTTTGTTCTACGAAACAAAAAGAAGAATCTGCTTCCTTTTTATACACAGGGAAAGCAAATTCTTCTTTTCTATCAGGATAACAGAGACCGGAGTCTCTTTGCATTACTTATGTACCGAGAATTTATAGATGCATTGGCTTTGGTACTTTTCTCCCGGTCTTAACACTGCCGACGGCCATTCCGGCTTATTAGGCGTATCGGGATATTTATCCGTCTCCAGGCAAACTGCTGCACGGAAGTTATAAACAATGCCTTTCTTACCGGTCAGAGTACCATCCAGGAAGTTTCCGCAATATACCTGTATGCCAGGTTCATTGGTATAAACATCCAGAACGATACCGGTTTTGGGTGATTCAAGAGTAGCGCATACCTTAGTTACATCTCCTTGAGTGTTCAGTACCCAGTTATGGTCTATTCCGTTTCCATTCTTCAGCTGTTCAAACTCCTGATTGATATTTGCACCGATTGCTGTAGGCTTTCTGAAATCCATAGGAGTTCCTTCTACCGTTGCAATCTCGCCTGTTGTCATGAAAGTGCTGTCTACCGGGGTATAGTTATCGGCATTCAGCGTCAACAGATAGGCAGAGTTATCAGTTGTGGGATCACCATCCAGATTGAAGTAAGAATGATTGGTCATATTGACAATAGTCGGCTTATCCGTTTCGGCTTCATATTGAATATCGATGGCGTTATCATCCGTCAACTTCATAGTAACCGTACATTGCAGGTTGCCGGGAAATCCTTCTTCTCCGTCCTTTGCTAGATAAGTCAGTTGTACTTCTTGATCGTTCTTTTGTACTCCTTTGTACACACGGTACTGGAAACCTTTCGGCCCACCATGCAGACAATGACCATAGTTATTTTGTGGCAACTGGTACTCCACACCGTCCAGTGTGAAGCGTCCTTGGTTGATGCGGTTGGCATATCGTCCAATGCTTGCTCCGAAGTCAGACGGATATTTGATATAGTCCTGTATAGAGTCGAATCCCAGAACCACATCCTTCATGTTACCATCTTTATCGGGAACCATGACCGATACAATACGGCCTCCGAAATTAGTGATGCAAACTTCCATGTTGTTCTTGTTTTTCAACACAAACAGGTCTGTCTTTTCACCATTGACTTCTGTCTGGAAATCACTTCGCTTCAATCCGGATTCAGTCAGTTCTTCTTTTGTTGTTGCGGTACATCCAACCATCAGGATGGTACATACCAAAATCATCAGTTTATTCATATTCTATTAATTAGATTGCTTTTCGTAACGGAAGAAATCAACATCCACATATCCACCGGCAGCCTTCGTGGCATAATTGAATATAGCGAATTTATTACCAGTGAAGTGCGCCATACTGAATATCATGTGGAATTTGTCGCCTATCGGAGTCCAGTTAGTGTCATCCAGGCTATAGGAAAATTGGGCATAGTCTGTGGTAAAATCACACTCCATTTTCAGAAAGACAATATCCTGATTCAGTTCACGCCGTGCTTTTTCTACATTGCGGTCGGTCATTACCAGATACTTCTTCCCATATTCTTTCACAACGGAGAGGATTCCCGGTTCAGAACAGAATGCTGCCAATCCTGCATGGTCACCATCGTTCATGAAGGTGAGGTCTAAGGAAACGACACCACTACATTTGGGACCTTCAGTACGTTGCGTCAGTGTGTTGCGGGCTTCGAAGAGGTTCTTTACTACTTTTCCGGTTTTCAGTCTCAGATAGCCCGGGCGTTCGGTGAGAGTCCATAGCAAATTATCCGGATTATGATTCCATTGCCAGGTCAGTCCCAGCTTGGGAGCCTCGTCGAAGTTGTCGCTGACCACCAGTTCCGTCTTTTCATCATATCCCTGTACGGGTACTTTCATAACTGGAGGCACTTTGCCATTTTCGTCCCCCAGCATGGGCCAACCATTTTCCCAGCGGCAAGGCATCAGTACAGGTACACGGCCTACGGCTTCGTGGTCCTGGAACAACATAGCATACCATTCACCTGCTTCTGTATCGATGAAGCATCCTTGTGCTACACCGTGATTGGCATATCCGAGGTCGTCCGAAAGGATTGTTTTCATCTCGTAAGGTCCGGCCACTTTGTCGGAACGGAAGCAGAGTTGTGTGCGTATGCCGCCTTCCGGCCACCAAATAAGAGTGAGGTAATATTTACCGTCGAATTTATAAAAGTGTGTACCTTCGAGCAAGCCTCTCGGTTCGCCGGGGATGACTTCTACCTGTAGTCCGTTAGGGTTGATTCCAGACAAATCCTTATTGAATTCAATGATGCGGATGTGGCGTGCACCATAAGCCAGATAAATGCGTCCATCGTCGTCGAACAACATGGAAGCATCGTGCAGATACTCATCAATCACAAGCTTCTGTTCCCATTTTCCTGCCGGATCTTTTGCTGTATAAATGTAGGATTTGTTCCCTGTACCGAAGAATACATAGAAAAGCCCGTTGTGATAGCGTAAGGAAGCAGCCCATTGTCCGCGGCTGTAGATATTACCGCCTTCCAGATCATTGTATGGGCTCTCTTTGAGTTCATCAAACACATAGCTGATGATTTTCCAGTTAACCATGTCTTTGGAGTGCATGATAGGCGCTCCGGGTGACATGTGTGCGGTAGTACTAATCATATAATAATCACTACCTACGCGTATAACGTCAACATCCGGTACATCAGCATAGATGACCGGATTGGTGAAAGTTGTTTCTTCCTCAGCTGCTTGCTTGCCGGCATTCGTACAGCCGGCAAGGAGAAACAGCACAAGGCAACTTATCCATAAAGATGCTTTGTTCATTATTGTTTATTGATTTCAGAGTTTCAGTTTAATCATTTAACCTTTGTCCCTGACGGTTTTTTCAACCGCATCGTCTTTGGATAAGGTGTACCTAATACAGGGTAATCGTCCGCTTTCCATTCTATCTTCTGAGCACGGGGAGATCTTGTATCGCCCATGCCCGGAGGATCTACCTGGGTGTCGCGAGCATGATACAGGATATACCATTCTTTGCCATCAGGTGATTTGAAGAAGCTGTTGTGTCCTGTACCGTATACTCCATTTTCAGGAGACTGGCGGAACAGAGGTTGGGGAGCTTTCTTCCAGGATGCCGGATCCAACAGGTCTGCATTCGTATCTGCTGTCAGCATGCCCAAAGCATAGTACGGAGTCCATACACCGCTTGCCGAATAAGCAACGTGAATATATTTACCCTTCGGGCTCTTCAATGGTTGAGGCCCTTCGTTCACAAATACTTTGTGTGGAGGATTCCAACCGGTTTCGTTAATGTAGTGGCGTTCCCATTCCAGTTCCGGTTTAGAGATCAGGACTCTTTCGGAACCCAGTGTCCAGGGATTCTTCATCTCGGCAATGTAGATACATTGAGTTTCGGTATCCACACGACGGGTTTGCCAACCGGACCAAACCATGTATAACTTGCCTTTGTTTTCAAATACTGATCCATCAATAGCCCAGTTGTTATCTTTATCCGTACTGATACGGCCTTTCATCACGAACTCTCCCTTGAACGGATCTTTGTTTGTATTTTCCAGTACATACATCTGGTGATTGTCGGAGTTACCGTCATCGGCTGCATAATAGATGTACCACTTTCCACCGATATTGTGAATCTCGGGTGCCCACAGGTTATGCTTATTAGACGGGTCTGTCGGAATCCAGATTGTTTTTTTCTCTGCATTACGAATGTCGGTCACATCCTGTGTCTTCCACAACACAAGGCTGTCGACCATTGTATGCATGTAATAGTAGGAACCATCGTGCCAGATAGCCCAGGGGTCCGGACCATAATTGCATAACGGATTGGTATAAGTGCCTTCCAGATCTTCAGGATTCTTACTGAAGATACTGTGAATAAGTTTCGTATCAAACTTAGGAGTACGGTCATAGTAATAAATACCGTTTTGTTCCTGTTCCACATCCGTCAGCTGAGTATAGCAATATCCCCAAACCTGATCTTTCAATTCAAGAATGCCATTCATCTGGCTTTCCAGTCGTTCCAGGAATTCTTTTTCAGTCTTCGGCGGTGTGCCGTAACCCCATGATTGTGTGCTTGAGTTAGTCTTATCCTGGTCTTTCACCCATTTGATACCACCTACTTCATCAATCAGATACGGCATTTTGCCATCATATACGGGGAAGTCATATATTGCATTCTGGCGTAAACCGTTGAAACCAATATTGGCTGCAGGTACTCCAATCTTATAGTTGGGAGCCTGGAAGAATTTACCATCTTTGTAGATGATATCTTTCAGCTTGGCAGGATCCTGTTCATAGTTGTGTACAGTCCATATATCTGTCTTGATGTGGCAACCACCGCTGGCATCGTTCACCGGGCGGGTAGGGTCGAGTGACTTCGTCAGATTGTATAAATCGGTCGTAAAACGTGGGTACTGAACCAAATCAGGCCACCACTCTTCGTTCATCGGTGTCCAGATCAATAGAGAAGGATGGTTCCGGTCACGAAGTACCAGTTCCGACCATTCAACCAGGAAGTTGCGTGCCACCTCTATGTTATTGGCATCCATACCCCAGCTTGGAGCTTCTCCCCAAGTGATGTAACCCAGTTTATCCGCCCAATAATAGAAGCGCTCTTCGAATGCCTTCTGATGCAGGCGTGCTCCGTTGAAGCCGGCAGCCATTGATAACTCGATATCACGTTTCAATGCTTCATCGGTAGGAGCTGTCCAGATACCATCGGGATAGAAACCCTGATCCAATACCAGACGTTGATAGTAAGGCTTGTTATTCAGATAAATCTTATTTCCTTCAATATGCACTTTGCGCATACCTATGTAAGATGATACTTCATCGAGAACCTTTCCTGCCGGATCGATCATCTGATAAGTAATGTCGTATAGGAAAGGTGATTCCGGTGACCATAGTTTGGCTTTCTTTACCGGAAGTACGGCAACAGAATTGTTAGTACCTTTCACTGTGGCAGAAGCAACGACTTTATTACCATCTTTCAATGTAATCTTCAGCTTGTTGTTACTATCACTGTAGAATGTAGGCCATACGACCAATTGTTCCTGATCGACGTCTGCAACGGCTTGTACGGATTTTAAGCCGGAAGGATTGACTGCTTCCATCCATACAGTCTGCCAGATACCTGTAGTACGGGTATAATTACAGCCGTAAGAACCAAATTGCAGGCTCTGCTTACCGGCGCTCTGCATGCCCGAACGCAAATCACTGGATGCGCGTACTACCAGGTGGTGTACCTTGCTCGGAGTCACTAACTTGGTGATATCGATGCTGAAAGAAGAACTACCGCCGAAGTGGCGTCCTGCCAAAGCTCCGTCAATGTAAATCTCCGAATTGTAATAGACTGCTCCGAAATTCAGCAATACATTCTTGCCGCTCCAATCCTGCGGAATACTTATCTCTCGATGATACCAGATATGATTGATAAAGTCCTTATGTCCTACACCGGATAAACTGCTTTCCGGACAGAAAGGTACTGTTATCTTTCCTGAGAAGGAAGTAGCTTTGTGATACTCCTGCTCCATACCCGAATTGGCAAAATCGAATGTGTAATCCCATTCACCGTTCAAATTCACCCATGCCGTCCGCTCAAACTGAGGGCGGGGATATTCCTTGCGCGGAACATCTGCGGCATTTGTCTGAAATGCCATGCCGGCAGCCAATACGGCTGCAATCAAGATTTTTTTTAATTCCATAATAGTTATTATTTTATATATGTTACGTTAGGACCTAAGTAAGAGCGTTTCATCCCACCGAAGTCGATGACTACCTTCTGGATAATCATACCCGGGTCGGCACAGATAAGCTTCAGGGTATGTTTACCCGGTTTGTCGACATTTACATTGATAGTGCTGATGGCACTGTTGCGGAACACGTTCAGTCTCCACTGACTGGAGTATTCTTTGGCTGCAGTAGTCATCCATTGTACCATACCGTCATCGATCATGATGCCGTAGCGGGTGTCATGTTTGGAGTCGATGGGGAACAAAGGCAAGGCATAAACGTGTACGGTTGCATTGCCGCCATTGAATGTATAGAAGTCATACTCGGCTTTGGGGCTCTTGTTGGTGAACCACATATTGGGTACATTCTGGGTAGCTTCTCCCAACTGAACACAATCGTTCTCATATCCCAATCCCTTGATAGCTCTGATTTTTATACCGCTATTTTCCACTTTCCGGTGGAATTTACCGGCATTGATAGAAACACATCCGTTGTCTTCTACATACATTCCTTTCAGTTCCTCAACCGTGGGACTTGCCGGATTGAAGACAGGAACGAATACTTTCTTTGTCTGATTACCGGAAGTCAACTCGATAACCCCTACAACATCGTCACCTTGAGGTACCTTATTCCAATCTACGGATACTGTGATTCTATCCTGTAAACTTACTTTGCCCGTAGTGCGGCTTAGCTTAATCCAATTATTCTGAGTCGTAGCTTTCCAGTTGAAAGGCTTACTGCCTCTATTGTATAGTTCTATAAATGAGTTGTTCTTGGTATACGGATTCACACAGGGGAGTGCATGTACTGCCCCCATGCCATAGGTGCAATCCTGTCCCGGAATGAATATCTGCATATCAGCTTCTCCTGCAACGGTGATATTCTCTATAGGAGGCATGTTTTGGTAAGTTCCTGTCCAACCCGGAGTAATGGACATCATATGGTTCCATTTGCCGTTCAGCAGAGAGTTGAACTGATCTGTATAGTAATCCAGACTGTCCTGGTAAGATTTTACCTGATCGGCAAGCATATTGGTTGCTGCGCGCCCTTGGCGTGCATACCAGCGGTTTTGCTGGGCCACCAGCATCTTCTTATTCATCAGTGCAGCACCCTTCACTGGATAGTGAACCAGTTCGTAGTAGGCAGCCTTGTATTCTTTGGGCAGCGCTTTCCATATCTTTTCGCTCTTATCGGCTATGCGGTCGTATTCTTCCATACGGTTTTCCGCTTCGTTGTAATTAATGAAAGAGAAGTCTGTGTCGATGATCCGTTCGCGGTCATGGTGGTTGTTCCATTCATATCCCCATCCCATGGATTCCGGTTTGTGCTGGAATGCCAGAAGATAGTAAGTCTCGAAGATGTCGCTCAGCTCGTTTTCATATTTGGAGCCGAAGATACTTGCAAGAAATTCAGCTTCGTACGTGTAAGTCTTCTCAAAATTGAAGCTTTCCACATCCCATGCCATATCCAGGAAGAACTTCATGCCAAGTTCGCCGGGTTTGATGTCACCTACATTCAGTAACCAGTAACGGTCGGCACCTGTGTCGTAAGCTTTACGCATCTCTTCATAAATAAGTGTGGGAGTAGTGGTGTTGATCCATAAATAATCATGGGGTTCTCCACAGTAAGAGATATGGTAATAAACGCCCGAACCGCCTTTGCGCTTCTGTTCGTTTTTGTTGCTTAGTCTTTTCAGATAACCGTAGTTGTCATCCGGCCAAACCAAGGTTACATAATCGGGCACTTTCAATCCCTTTTCATAGATATCCATCACCTCTTTGTAAGGCACAAACTGTTGTGGAATAGAGTCAATATCCTGATTGATATGTTTAGCCAATATATTCCGTTGGTCATTCAGCACTTCCTCCATCAGTTTCACCTCGTTGTCCTTGGTTACTCCCACTAAACCACTGTCGTGAATACCGCGCATAGCCAGGGTGTAAAAGTTCTCATAAGGTGAATTTTCCGAGATTCTTTTATCCAGTACTTTATTGATACCGTCTTTATTGGTGATATAGTTCCAGTCTCCCATAGAGTCTTTGAACCACTCTGTCACATTGTTGAAAAGCAAAGGTTCACAGTGGGAGGAAGTCATTACGATACCATAACTGTCGGCTACCACCTTATTTTCAGGATATTTATTGAAGGCACCGGAACCCGGATGCATGGCAGGAGCCAGCATATTACCTTTCATACGGAGAATCAATTCACAGACTTTGGCATAAGTTTTCGGACCAATGTCACCGAGTTCCGGTTCAAAGGTCTTGGCAGCCCAGGGAGTGATACCCCAACCTTCATCATTGATGAATATACCACGATATTTGATAGAAGGTGTCTTGGAAATATATTCCGATGTCTCCAGATATAAAGCTTTTTGCTTCTTAGTCGGTACGTCAGACCACCAGTATAATGGAGATACTCCCATTGCTTCGGACAGGGCGAATGTGCCGTAAGCGGTTCCGCGCCGGTCGCAACCTGCGATGATTAAGGCTCTGTCTACTCCTTTGAAAGGTTTATCCAGGACTTTGATAACATACTGTTCCCATCCGTTTTCAATGGAGGAAACATTCAGTTTGTTTTTCTTCACCAGTTCATCTATGAACTTATTGTGTCCCAGTGTTCCGATGATAACCGCTTCTTTTCCTTGGACGGATTTAGAAGTGGATACCGTGCCTTTTACTCCTGTCACGCGTTCGATATCTTCGGCGAACAGATGTGCCACCTTGTTTACCACTTCATAATCGGCAGCATCGATCTGGATATTGCAGCTCTTTCCGTTGGAATGCAATGGAAAGTCTGCGGCCGATTTTTGCCGGTCGGTTATCTTTATTTGTGCGAATGCGTTGCAGGCATACGCAAGCAAGAAAAGAATAAATAGTTTTATTTTCATCAGCTTATTGTTAATTATCAGGTTGTTAATAGAATTTTATTTCTTATGTGGGCGTATCTTGGAAAGTTTTACCGTAAACAGGATGAGGTACAAGTAATAAATAATCAGGCAACTCAGTGCTGCCGATGTACCGATAGTCAGCGCATCCGTTCCGAAGCTCTGCTGAAGCGCTCCCATCAACGGAGGTAAAATAGCTCCGCCTATGGCAAATGTGCAGATGATGCCGGAAGCCCGTTTCGTATGTTCTCCTAAATCTTCGGAGGCCAGGTTAAAGATACTTCCCCACATGATGGAATTGAAGAAGCCGCAGAGCAACATCAAGATGATGGATACTTCATTGTTTATCAGCAAAGAAACAATCAGGAAAAGCATAGCCATACCTGAGCAGAATACCATAGCCGTGCGTACTTTTATTTTCCTCAACAGGATGGAGCCGAATAACCGTCCTACCATCAATCCACCCCAATAGATAGACAAAACGCCTGTACCTTTCAATTCGTAACCCAGCAGATTGACTGAGTCTATGCCTAAGGCTCTCATTCTATCGGGCAGGAAGCTTGGGATACCGATTTCTACACCCATGTAGACGAATATGGCGATGGCACCGAATATGAGGTGCGGATATTTATAGGGACTACTGCTGCTGTGTGCCTTATCTGCCGGCTCTTCTTTAATTTCGGGCAGATGCAGGAAATAGAGTAGCAGGCAAAGTACAAAAGCGATCCCTGCAATAATTAAAAACGGCATTTGCACGTTTGTAGCATCCGGGCGTGATTCAACAGGGGCTGTCTCGCTGATGGTCTCGGCAGATATAAGCATGGTTACAAATATGGGAGCGGCAACAGTGGCTGCAGAGTTGAAGAAGCCTACCAGGTTGAGGCGGCTGGCTGCCTCGTTGGGCGAACCTAAGGCCAGAACATAAGGATTCAGTACGATTTGTAACAGTGCTATGCCCGATGCCACAAGGAACATGGAGATCAGGAACGGTACGTATCCCATGGTTACTGCCGGATAAGTCAGGATAAACCCTACGCCTACCACAAACAGCGATAGTACGGCTGAAGCCTTGTACCCCAGCTTATTCAGCAGATAAGATAGGGGTATGGAGAATAAATAAGCTCCGAAGAAAGCGGTATTCACTAATTGCTTCTCAGAGAAAGAAAGCATCCACTTGCTGGAAGATAGAAAATCAATCAGCGAGTTGTTCATTGTTGTGATGAAGCCTACCATGAAAAACAGGATAGACATAATCACCATTGGAAAAAAGAAACTATTTTTTTCTATATTTTTATTCATAATATCGAGTATTAATTAAAGAAGATCCGAATCCTTCCCTGTATTAAACCTGTTCTTTCCCTCAGCTCTTCCTGACCTTCTCCTTGTCTATAAGGAAGGAGTAGGTAGGGAGTAGGTAAGGAGTAAGTAAGGAGAAGGTATGTACCTGTTACTTCTTACGTAACATCCGAAAACCGAATAAGCCTCCCGCATGGCAGTCAGGATGTGATTGGAAGCGTACAGTTATCTTTTCTTTCCCTTGGGTAAAGGAGAGGGGAATTGCATACTCTTCTTCAAATACCTTCGGTCCGTGTGTGCCTTGCAAGTTGATTGTTTTAAATTTCTTGCCGTCTATCAGGATGTCGAAGTTGCGTTTATCCTTGTCCGCTCCCCAATAGGAACAGAGCATTTGCATTTCTTTGGTCGGGTCTACTTTTACATTGAAGGAGAACCAACCATTGAAGGCGTCACGGTATTTATTTCCGCTGACATCGCCTGTATTTGAATTTTCCGCTTGCAGGTCATGGTCTCTTTCGGGTTGCATTTCACCGATGCGGAGGTGATCTGTAGTCCGGGCTTCCAGTTCTTTCTGTTTTTCGATCAGAGCCTGATATTCTTTTTCTTTCTTTGTCCATTCTTGTGTAGAGAACTTGTCGAAATAGACTGCATGCTTCTGACCGTGGATGGCATAGAAGGGCATCAATGGGAGCTGGGCGTTGGCAGTAGTGTTGGCTGCAAAAGCCAGAGGCTTGCCTGGGACAGGCTGGATGGCACTGATGATTGACTCTGCGTCAGAGGCGAAACAGGGAATTTCATATGCTTGTAAATCTTCTGTTCCTAAGGGCGCGGCCAGCAGTACAGGACCGTAGAAGATACCCATCCTGTTGGGATTGTCAGGCATGGATACGGTGTAGAGTTCCATCGGGATGTCCAGTATTAATTCGGTATCTTTTCCCCATTCATCGTTCAGGGTGAAGTAAGAGCCGGGGGTACCGGTTACTGTTTCTTCTTTGCCGTTCAGGGTTGCTTTGATTCCCTGTGTTGCCCAACGGGGATAGCGGATGTGCAAGGGAAACTTTTTGGATTTTCCCTCAAATGTGATACGTACCTGGTTATCTGCCGGGAATTGTGTTTCCAGTTTTACCTTCATACCTTTTTCTCTCCAGTTCAGTGAAGTCGGGATAAATAGATTGATGAATAATCCATCATCCTGAGTAGACTGGAAGAAGACACTTTCGGCATACTTTACATGATTCTCGATGCCGCTGGCTACACAACACCAGAAGGAGTCGAAACGAGTACTGAATTCTTTCTTTGTACCGGATTCTAGAGGAACACTGTAACAAACCATACCATCGTCCGGATTTTGTGAAGCGAGTATATGGTTGTACAAGGCACGTTCATAATAGTCCATATAGGCAGCTTGCGGGTCCCAGGTAAATAAATGCTTGGTGAGTTTCAGCATATTGTAGGTGTTACAGGTTTCCGAGGTGAACGGACTCAAGCGGTCGTTCAAGCAGTCTGGTTTGCCTAAATGCTCATAATTGCTATTACCACCGTTTACGTAGCTGTGATGGTTGACAATGCGATCCCAGTAGAAAGTAGCTATGGTTTGCATGTCTTTATCGCCGGTCAGTTCGTACAGGCGGGCTTCTCCTATAATCTTGGGTACCTGTGTGTTGGAGTGCTTGCCTTCCAGTTCATCCCGTTGTTCTTTCAAAGGGTCGAGGATGGCTTTGTGGTAGAACTGACGAGCCAGTTTCAGATAGTTTTCGTTGCCTGTTATGGCGTACATGTCGGCAAACGATTCGTTCATTCCTCCGAATTCGCATGCCAGCATTTTCTGGAAAGATTCTTCAGACAGATTTCCGAAACTGTTGACTGCCCAGTCAGATAGTTTGACAGCTACTTCTTTGGCCTGGTCATTGTTGCCGTAACGGTAGGCATCGATGAGCCCTGCCCATAGTTTGTGCAACGTGTACCAGGGCACCCAGCCGCCATTCAGGTCGAATCCTTGCGAACGGATATCACCGGAAGATACTTCTGCCCAGATTTTATCTTCATCAGGTATGCCACCTACATAGCCGGTCTTACGGGCATCCTGGCATTCTGCCAACTCTTTTATGATATAATCTACCCGTTCCTTGTAGCGTTCGTCACCACTGGCGGCGTACATCATGGCACATGCCGAGAGATAGTGTCCAAGTGTGTGTCCGGAGACTCCCCGACTTTCCCAGCCGCCGTATATTTCTCCTTTGGGCGTCAGACCCGCATTGAGACGGAAGCGATGCAGTAAACGGTCGGCACTTAAATCCAGTAGCCATTCACCGTTTTTGTCCATGGCATGTTTGAAAGGACTTCCCGGTAGTAACCTCAGATCGGAGAGAGGAAACGGTTGGGCTTCCATAGAGACTTTGTCGGCAACCACTGTTTTCTCAGATTCTGACTTGCAGGCTGAAGAAAGAATGGTTAGTGATAAAAGAAGTAGCAGCGATATATTTTTCATTTCCGGTATAAGATTTTTCCGTTCGAAGGAACGGGTTCTATTTTTTATTGACGGTTGTACTCGTTCAAGGCTTGGTAGAAGGCATCTATATTCTCCATCGGCACTTCGGGCGGAACATCGCAGCCTGATGATAATATGAAATTCTTCCATTTCCCTGTCTTCTGTAACAGTTCAAGTGTTTCTTTTTTGACTTTCTCGGGTGTTGCCATCTTGAATATGCCTACAGGATCGATGTTTCCCATCACCAGAATATCTTCGGGACATTCCTGTAGTACCTGTACCATGTCTATCTTATTGCCAAAGTGAAGTCCGGCTGCCTTGGTTTCAACCATGGCGGCGGTGCAATGGCCGGTATTTCCGCAATTGTGAAGCACAATCATGAAGTTATCATCTTGCAATTCTTCGACAATGCGGCTGATGTAAGTCGAGGAGAATGAAGAGCAGTCTTCATTGGAGACTAATCCGGCTGCCGGTTCGGCAATGATGACTCCGTTTACTCCAGTCTCTTTCATGGCACGCAGATAATTAGTAATGAATTCTGTGCATTTTTCGAGCAGAAGCCGTATACTGTCGGGCTCCATATAGAGGGCCATCATCATTTCCGACATATCGTACAATCGTCCTGCCAAAGAGAAAGGGCCGATACATCCGCCGAATACAGGTTTGTCAGTGATATTCTCTGCTGCCAATCTGTTGGCTTTCAGGTATTCGGGCATACGTCCGGACTGGATGGAAGGTACCGGAAGGGCAACGATGGAAGCATGATCGTGGACTAATCTGCCTACGACATTCGGCACTTCATTTTCGGCAAATACAATTTCCGAACCGAAACATTCTGCTTCAACCGTCAGGTCCATGATTACAGTGGATGCAGCTGCCGGATAGACTTCATTCAATTTGCAGATAGCTTCGGCGTGTGTTTCTCCGTTGGTAACAGCTTGTTTTACGGTCTTACCACACAGTTCGATGCCGGGGTGCGTCATGATGGGGATAGCTATTCTTTCGGGAGTAGCTATTACGCTGTGGCACCATTCTTTCATATTTTTCATATCTTGTTTTCCTTTCTTTTATAACATTGTTTATTGTTGCATATTTCACAACGGTAAGGCTGGGGGCGCAACTCTCTGCCTAAGCCTATGAATCCGCTGATGGACTTGACCGGGGACATGAGGAATGAATCCGACAAGGTTATTCCGCAAGGTTCCGGCGGGAAGAATGAGAATAACTTTTGCTGTTCCCGGATGTTCCATCCGCAGTATCCCGGACTATAGGGAAGTGTGTGGAAGAGCTCGCTAACAGTTTCTAATTCTTTAGCGAGCGAGATTCCACAAGCTTCGGCAATGACACTTCCGATGGAATCGGCAATGTATTCTTTGATAATGTTATCTTGCGCTTTGAGAGTATGCAGGTAGGCGTCATACTCTTTTCCCGCCGTTGCAACAAACAAGCATACTTGTGTCATTCCTTGCAGATAAGAACCGATAATGCCTCCTGTGGTAAACTCGGTACCCTCGATTTCCATTTTCTGCCGGGATATCTGTCTGGCTTCCTGTATCCGGTACATATACCGGGGGAGGCATAGGGATACTATTTCGGAGTATGTTTCAGCTATGAGTTCACACACATAGCTGTCGGGAACATTTCCCCGGTACCCCATAGCCAGATAGATATCTTTTTCGGAGATTTCTAAGTCTTGTATTCTTATCTGCCTTTGTTCTAGCATTTTCCCAAAATTCTTTTAGCTAAAATGACTGCGCCGTTGGCGTTGGAACTATATCCGTCTGCTCCGATCTGCATGGCAAATTCTTCACTTACAGGAGCGCCTCCTACCAGTACTTTCACTTTTTGGCGCAAACCTTCATTGGCCAAGGTATCGATCACCTCTTTCATATAACTCATAGTGGTAGTCAGCAGAGCTGATAAGCATACGATCTGAGGATTATACTTTCGTACGGCATCAACGAATTGTGAGTCGGAGATGTCTACACCTAAGTTAATGACTTCAAAGCCACAGCCTTCGAGCATAGATGCTACCAGATTCTTTCCGATGTCGTGCAGGTCACCTTTTACAGTTCCGATGACCAATGTTCCCAATGAAGCTCCTGATCCGTCTTTTAATCTTGGTTTAAGGATTTCAAGGCAACCTTTCATGGCACGTGCTGCCAGCAGCAGGTTCGGGACAAACGCTTTTCCCTGATCAAAACGTTCGCCTATTTCTTCCATTCCTTTGATAAGGTAGTTGTTGATTATTTCTTGTTCATCCACTCCAGCCTCAAGGGCTTCGTTGACAATAGCTTTGGCGTCTTCCAGTTTTCCGTTGACTATAGCCTCTTTTAAATTCATTAAATCGCTCATGGTATTATTGTTTTAATTGTTTCTGTGCAACTTCGATAAATGCTAACATATTCTCAAATGGCGTATCGCCTTCTACTGAGTGGGAAGGAGAGAAAATATATCCACCCTCTTTTCCCAGTTCGAGTAGTCGTTCCGATTCGGCAACTACTTCTTCACGGGTTCCGAATGGAAGTATCTTTTGCATGGATAATCCACCATGGAATGCGAGGCGTCCGCGGTAACGGGGGAGGATGTCGTATACATCCATCACTTCGGGTTGGAAAGGATTGAAAGAGTTTAGGCCGATGTCAACCAGGTCGTCGAACAGTTCGTCCACGTCGCCGCAGCTATGTATCATTACATATTTTCCGGCAGCGCGTACATGACCGTACATGCGTTTCAGACGGGGATATATAAATTCTTTCCAGATGTCGTATCCCATGATGAGACCTTTTTGCTGCCCCCAGTCATCACCAAAATAAACGGCATCGATGTCATATTCAAGTGCCTTATCTACTTGTGCCAGATTATAGTCGCAGATGGCATCCAGCAGTTGGTGAACAAACTCAGGATTGATAATGAAGTCCATCAACAGGTTTTCCATGCCACGCATGGTCCATGCGCGTTCGTACAATGAGAAACCGATCTGGAAACAACGGAACATATCCGGTTTGGCTGCTATTTCCGATTCGATGTTTGCAAAGAAGCGGGGATCCAGTGGGTCGGGGAATGTATATCCCTCCAGAGTAGGTTCCGGTAGTACGATACTTTTTACGTCACCGATGTCTTTGTCGATGCTACGATCCCATACTACTTTAAATACATCTTGATACAGGTTATTGCCCAGGTATTCGAAGAAACCGATATCGCTACCTAACTGAAGAACATGGTTACCTAATACTACGTCCAGATCTTCTACACCGTAGTACTTTTGCAGTTGTTCTTTGGGCTCCTGTGTAAATTTGAAAGACCAAGGTACATAAGGAGGTTTTTGACCATCCAGCACCATTTTTATTACTTCTCTTTTGGTTTTACAGTTTTGCATAACTACATAAATTTAGTGATTAACAAATCTAACTCTGCCTGCTGCAAACATACTGAAGATTAGCCCAAAGCCTTGGCAATACAACACCAAAAAATGACACTTTTCACTCATTCTATATATTAATGAGAAAGGGCAGGAGGTGCTGAAAAGATACTATTTTGCCATTTTTAGCGTTTTTCGACCAGAATGGGCCTTTTGGCCTTTATTCTATGCTCTTCTTATACCGGAATTGATTTTAATTTCTAAATTTGCATCAGTAGTTCGAGCTATATGAAAAACATATTCTTATGAGAAAGATTATACTAATATTATTCTTGGGGATATTCTGTTTGGGGAACCTTTGGGCACAACAGATTAAACATTATAACAATAATTCCGGTTTGTCACATAATACGGTAATGTGCTTGTTTCAGGATAGCAAAGGGTTTATCTGGGTGGGAACCAAGAACGGTCTGAACAGGTTCGATGGGCATGACTTTAAGGTCTACCAACGTGGTGACTCTATTAATGAACTTCGGAACAGTATGATATACTGTATCACTGAAGATAAGGACAAAACCTTGTGGATTGCCACGGATAAAGGGATTTCTCTTTATGATCCTTTTACGGAGACTTTCTCGAATTTCAATAAGCAAACGGATAAGCAGGAAAGGGTAGATGGATTTATCAATAAGATTTATATTGATAAGTCGGATAGGGTATGGATACTTTCCGGTGACGGACTATTCATTTACCAGCCATCAGAGGATAAACTTTATAATATGCATGAGAGGTTTGCCCCTTATACGGCTTATGCTCCCCGGGCATTATTTCTGGATGAAGATGGAACCGCTTATCTTGCCTTTCCCGATATAGGGGTTATCAAATATGATATCGATGGAGATAAAACAACCTTTTTAGCGCGGAATGATAATACTCCTACCGCTATCTGTGCTTATAAGGAACAGTATATACTTTTGGGTACTCTGGATAAAGGATTGTTTCTTATCAATAAAGAAACCGGAGAATCTAAGAAACTTCAGATTGACGAATCGCGAAATTCGGATGTCTATGTGCGGCACATTGAAAAGATTTCGAAAGATGAGTACTGGGTAGGTGCGGAGAGTGGCATTTACGTCTTGAAAGGTGGGTCAGTTCAACATATCACTTATGAAGCATACAATGATTTGTCTATTTCTGATAATGCTATTTATGCCCTTTTTAAAGATAGGGAAGGAGGAATCTGGGTTGGAAGTTACTTCGGTGGCGTGGACTATATTCCTAAGCAGTATTCTTATTTTGAGAACTTTTATCCCATTGCCTATAAAAACTCTATTAGCGGTTACAGGGTCAGGGAGTTTGTGAGTGACCGGAAAGGAAACTTGTGGATTGCCACGGAAGATAACGGATTGAATTATTACGATACACATACCGGACTGTTTACACATATATCCGACAAGACCAGACCGACGAATATTTCTTTCACGAATATTCAGTGTCTGAATCTGGTGGGTGATAAGTTGTGGATCGGAACTTTCACTAAGGGAGTGGATGTACTGGATTTGAAAACAAACCATTGCAAACATTACGAAAAGGATGGACGTCCAAATTCGATCCTCAATAATGATATATTTGCTATTTATACGGATAGCCGGAATACGACCTGGGTGAGTTCGACTACGGAACTTTATACGTATGTGCCCGAAATAGATGGTTTCAAGGTATTCATGCCTATGAATGGTATGTTCATCAGCGATATCCTGGAAGATAAGAACGGAAATATCTGGTTTACTACTTACAATCTTGGGGTAGCCAGATATAATCCGGATACCAAGGAAATAAAGAGGTTCCGCCATGATGTGAAGAATCCTAACAGTCTCTGTTATGATCGGATTACCTGTGTTTTTGAAGATAGTAAAAAGCGCCTGTGGTTTGCATCCGAGGATGGTGGATTCTGTCGTTACAATGAGACGGATGATACTTTTACGCGTATCACTACAAAACAAGGACTTCCCAGCAATGTGGTGTACAAGATTCTGGAAGATGATCATCAGCATTTCTGGTTGAGTACCAGTAACGGGTTGGTGAACTTCAATCCTGAAACGATGAGTGTGGAGGCACTGTATAATCTTCCTAATGGATTGCGGAGTAAGCAGTTCAATTACAATTCCGGCATCAAGACTGAAGATGGTACACTGTATTTTGGCAGTATAGATGGTTTTGTAGCTTTCAATCCTAAGAACTTCCATCCGAATGAAAACAAGTATTCCGTTGTCCTGACGGGATTCTATATATTTAATCAGGAGGTTCAGGTAGGAACTTCCGATCATGTATTGGACAAGGCTATACCGTATGCAAATACGATAAACCTGAATTATGACCAGGCTACTTTCAGCTTTACCTTCTCCGCGTTGAACTACTCAACCGAAGGAAACGGGAAGTATGCTTATATGCTGGAGGGGATTGATAAGAAATGGAATTACGTGGACAATGTCTTCAGAATATCGTATAACAGCATTCCTCCAGGTGATTATATACTTCATATCAAATATTCGCGGGACGGGCATGATTGGAGTGATACGAATACTGTAGTGAATATCAATATTATTCCTCCGCTGTGGCGGACCTCTTGGGCTTATGCGCTATATACCTTACTTATTTTAGGTATATTTTTCGTTGTCATCCGATTGTATGTGCTGAAAAAGAAGAGGCAGGTAGATGAGAAACTAGCCCATCAGGAACAGCAGAAGAAAGAAGAAATCTATAAAGCTAAAATAGACTTCTTTACGAATGTTGCACATGAGATACGAACTCCGATTACGTTGATCAAGGCACCACTCGATTATATTCTGACATCTCATCCGGATGAGCATGAAACGAAAGAAAACCTGATAACAATGGAACGGAACACGGACCGGTTGCTGGTGTTGGTGAATCAGTTGCTGGATTTCCGTAAGATAGAGTCTAAAGCATTTACGTTGTCTTTGAAGATACGGAATATCAATGTATTGGTGGCTAATACATTCAATCGCTTCGTCCCGACAGGTAAGCGGAAGAAGCTGGAGATGATACTGGAATGTCCCGATCATGCGGTCATGGCACTGGTGGACGAAGAAGCGGTAACGAAGGTATGTAGTAATCTCTTTAATAATGCTATTAAATACTCGTCTACATACATTAAAGCCATACTGTCGGTGAGTGAGGATGGTCGCATTTTCCGGATTACTGTGAAGAATGACGGTACGCCCATTCCACCGGATATGCGGGAACGTATTTTCGAAGCTTTCTTCCAGATAAAAGGGGCTCATCCTACGCAACCGGGTTCGGGTATTGGACTTACATTGGCATCTTCGTTGGTGCAGTTACATAATGGACAGTTATATCTGGATGAAGGGGCGGAAGATACTTCCTTTGTAGTGGAAATACCTACCAATGCATCAGCTGATGCTCAACAGGCCGAGGAAGATGTTTTGATTGAAGATGCAATCGCTGACGGAGAACAAGTTTCGACTGTGGTGCTTGAAGATTCTTTCTCTGCTAAGGAAACCATACTGGTGGTTGAGGATAATGAAGAACTCCAATCTTTCCTGTCTGTCCAGTTGAGCAGGTATTACAAGGTGCTCACTGCCAATAATGGAGAGGAAGCAATGGAGGTACTCAAGGGAGAGATTGTAAATCTCATTGTTTCGGATATCATGATGCCATTGAAGGATGGACTGGAACTGTGTAATGAGATTAAATCGAATCTCGAAACCTGCCATATTCCTATTATTCTGCTGACGGCTAAGACCACGTTGAACAATAAGATTGAAGGATTGAATAGTGGGGCGGATGCGTATATGGAGAAGCCTTTTGCAATGCCTCATCTATTGGTTCAGATTAAAAATTTGTTGGAAAACAGAAGTAAACTCCGGCAGAACTTTGCCAATAGTCCGTATATTGCTACCAATAGTATGGCACAGAATAAAGCGGATGAGGACTTCCTGAATAAACTGACGGAAATTATCAGGCAGAACCTGGATGATGATACGTTTAATATTGATGATTTGGCACGGGAAGTGAATATGAGCCGTACCAGTCTGCACCGGAAACTAAAGGGGATTACGGAATTGACTCCCGGTGACTTTATTCGTATCATCCGCTTGAAAAAAGCTGCTGAGTTGTTGCTGGAAGGGGAGTACAGGATTAATGAAATCTGTATGATTGTGGGAATACGCTCGTTGTCGTACTTCTCAAAGAGCTTCCAAAAACAGTTTGGGGTGCTGCCGAAAGACTTTGCTAAGAGTCATGTGAAGCAGTGATAAAGAAACGCAGGTCATTGAAAAAGAGAACTTTTCAATGACCTGCGTAGTTTAAAAACAATCTTTCTATCCTTATTTATTTGAAAACTTATTGTATTTCTAATGTTACGATGCTTAATGGAGGCAGTTTTATACTGATATTGCCGTTACTTTCCTTTTTGAAGTCTTTATATTCTTTCATTGCAATCTTGTCGGGCTTATCGAAAGAGTTATAATCTGTGTATGAAGCGGATGTCAAAACCTCTCCTTTTATTTGTTTAGCATTGTAGCCGTTCAGAATGACATTGGCGGGTACTGCTTTCTTAGGATTCAGGTTTACTACAGAAACATGTATCTTTCCGTTTTCATCCTTGGATGCCGAGACATTGACTCCCGGAATACTTTCATTACCATATTGATAATCGTTGACGCTGACACTGGATTCCAACAGGTTGGCTTCCTGATGTACTTTATACATCTTGAATATATGATAGGTAGGAGTCAGCAACATCTTTTCCTTATCTGTCAGGATCAAGGCTTGTAGTACATTGATAGCTTGCGCCAGATTGGCCATGCGTACCCGGTTGGAATGATTATTGAAAATATTCAGGGTAGAGGCGGCAATAAGGGCATCGCGTAGGGTGTTCTGCTGATACAGGAAGCCCGGATTGGTGCCTGGCTCTACATCTGTCCAGATACCCCATTCGTCTACGACTAATGCTATTTTTTCTTCCGGATCATATTTATTCATCATGGCAGAGTAGTTCTTCACTAAGGTTTCCATGTATAATGCATTTTTTACTCCGCCAAAGTATTCTTTCTCGTCAAACTGGGTAGAAGAGCCTTTCTGTCCCCAATTTCCCGTAGCAATGGTGTAGTAATGCAATGAAATGCCCCATAATGCATAGGACGGTATTTTCTTCAGACATACTTCCATCCAGTTATAATCGGCACTGTTGGGACCGGAGGCTATTTTCTTAATGGGGTGGTTGGAGTAATTACGTGCATATTCCTGGAAGACACGATATTGCTCAGCGTAATATTCAGGAGTCATATTACCACCACATCCCCAGCTTTCATTTCCAATGCCGAAGAAACTTACTCCATAGGGCTCTTTATGGCCATTTTGTTCACGGAGTTGTGTCAGGTGGGTTTTTCCACTGAAGTTGAGGTATTCAATCCAGTCGCGCAGGTCTTTAGGGGTTGAAGTACCCATATTGGCTGAAAGATAAGGTTCGCAGTCAAGTAACTTACAGAGTTTCATGAATTCATCTGTACCGAAACTGTTATCCTCGGTTACACCTCCCCAGTGACTGTTGAGCGTTACGGGGCGTTTGGTAGGGTCTCCAATGCCGTCACGCCATTGGTATTCATCAGCGTAACAGCCACCGGGCCAACGGAGATTAGGTACACTGATGTCGCGCAAAGCGTTGACAATATCCATGCGGATACGTCCGTCTTTGGGTACATTCATGTTGGGATCTACCCAGAAGCCATCATAGATACAACGTCCCAGATGTTCGGCAAAATGCCCGTAAATGTGTTTACTGATGGTCTGTCGGGGCTGGTTTGCCTGAATGGTTATGATAGCCTGTTCACTTTGCGCCCACAAAGAGGTGGAGGCTGTTAACGCAAGGGTCAATAGAAATGTTTTCATGTGATTACTTGGTTGTTTTCTTGATTACTTCAATTTCTTTGGCTGAATATGGGGTATAATCTCCTTTGTAAATGTCATGTTGCCATACACCAGTGTAAGGCAATTGTTCAGGACGGTGTCCCCAGCATAGATGGGTCTGTGTCTTTCCATTTACCAGTCCCCACATCATACTGCCTACATGTGCTTCTTTCAACATTGGAAGAATCTCTGGAATGGTGGAGTGGGCTACACGGTTCATCCACTCGGTACAGATGGTAGGTCGGCCTAATTTAAGATGTTCTTTCATCACTTTCTCAGTTTCTTCTTTCGAAGCATAGCAGTGGAAAGTGATGATGTCTGAGTTTGATGCCAGGAAGTCATTTAGCTCTTTGTTTCCGTTCCAGAGTCCTGATGTGATGGGTTGCTTCGGATTTACTTCACGCGCCCATGTGAAGACTTTACGGAGGAGTGGCCAGCTTCTTTCCGGCATGGTGGTGTTGGTAGGCTCGTTGTATAAGTCCCATACAAAGATGCGCGGGTCATTTTTGAAGTGGTTCATTACTTCTTTTACATACTTTTCCAGTTTACCGTGAGTCCGTTCATCTACCACCATTGAATAACCGGGAGATGGAGACCAAGCCCAAGCGTACCAGCCTTCCAGCGGTTCGGGTTGTTTTCCTACTGTCGGGTCTGTATTGACACCGAAGGCGCAATCATCAAAGAAAATAGGCATTACTTTTACACCATACTTGTCACAGATACTTAGAAAGCGGTCGAGTGTACGCATGAAGTATGCGGGATCTTCTTCATATACCGCATATTGCATCACTACGCGCGCGCAGTTCATACCTAAACTCTTCATTAACTTCATTTCTTTTTCTATCACTTCGGGTGAGAAGGAAGTTTTATCCCACATGGCAGTGTAGTTGATGGCATTGGCAGGAATGTAATTAACTCCACAATACCAAGGATTCTCTTTACCCCATTTCTGGGCTTGTTCTGTACTCCATACTTTGCTTTGAGCAGTAGCGGAGATGGCGGTAGTCAGTGCCACACAGATGCAGATTAATAATCGTCGCATATTCATGATATTATATATTTAAGTTCGATGCAAATGTAGGCGAAACTTTCCTTTTGGAATGATGCTAATTTTTCAGAAAACAACAGCATTCGACCAATCTGTAAGAGCAAGCCGATTTTTGCTCATGTGGGGTGAACGATAAGTATACCGTTGTTCCCAAATGGTAACTTTGTTAACCCCACACGGTAACTTCATTTACATACCGAGGTAAAGCTCGTTACATGCCGGGGTAAATGGTGTTACAATAAGGGGTAAAGGTCGTTACATACGGCAGTAAATACGTTTACATTTTGTAGTAAGCCATTGGTAAATACTATTGGTTGATTATCAGTAAATTAACAAAAGTCCATTAGTAATCTTTGATTTATTTCTATACTACAATATGCGGATATGACCTCTAATTTCCCCTCTTTGAACAGAAACAGCATTTTTTTGGAAGAATAGAGCGTTTTTGCTCTTTTCCCCTTTCTGGAGGCTGTTTGAGGTGATTTTGCAAATAGACAAATTAGAGCAATTTTTTGGTACGCATGGGATATTCTCTTATTTTATTTCCCGTTAGATTTGCATCATCAAAACGAATGTTACATTGTAATCGAAGTACTATTATGAAAACGCTAAAACTTCTTTTCCTGTTAAGTTGCTTACTCTATAGCTCTTTTGCTTTTTCACAGGAAGCAACTTTGTCGTCCGGTGAAGTAACACTGAATATTACCCGTCAGAAAGATAACACGTATGGTGTTACATTCTCTGCTTATGGCAAAGAATTTAATGCGGGTACTGAGCAGAATCCTGCTTTACTGATTGACGTCAAGATGAATACTTTCTATCCGACTTATACATCTTATACAAAGGATGGAGATAAAGTAGAGTTGACAGCACGCCTGACTACTACCCCCCGGACTACTGTTTTTGAAATAAATGACGTATATATTGCGAAGGGAAATGGTGAGTTTGAACTGAAACGCAACGTGAAGGTTGCTGAGTTGGGAGATAATCCTTATGATGAAGGTTTCTCTTCTTCCTTCGGCTTACAGTTTGCACCGGAAGATGTATTGGCGAATAGCGAATACTTTATTCCCGCTGTTTGGTATAAAGGTAACTTTGAGAAAGATGGGAATATTCCTGCAGGCATTCCGGTCGCTACTGATTTGAGTTTTCTTTATAGAGAAGACCGCATTCCTCTTCCGGTGGTGATGATGCGTCAAAAAGAAAGTGGATTGACTTTCACTTTAGTACATAAAGATTCAAAATGTGAAACTGTACTGAATGATTCACGTGGTGTAGTAGTCGACGAAAATTATCAGTTTGGTGGCGTGGGTGTTGTTAACTGGAAAAAATCTGATTCTTTTGCTGCTGTGGTTACTTATCCGGGTTCTGACTTGCGTACCGGAGGAATGGGCAGACGTATGCATCCCATAACAAAAGGATTTGATAAACATACTTATAATGTTTATTTCAAAATAGATAAGACTTCGGACTATGCTATTGCTGTAAATGAAGCTTGGGAACTGGCTTTCAATCTGTATAATCCAAAGATTTATGATGTTAATTTGAATTCTGCTTATCGGGGATTGATTGAAACTGTTAATCATTACTATCTGGACAGTTCGGTTGATAAGGATATAAAAGGTCCTGGATTTCCATGGAGTGTGAAACTGACAGATTTCTCTTTAAATAAAAATACATATGAGATTGGTTTTGTTGGTTCGCAACCGACAGCTGGTTATGCATTGTTTCGTGCAGGTGTGGAAACTGGTAATGAGGAATATAAGGTAAGAGGAAGCAATGTACTGAATTTATGGGCTTCTCAAGGATTGACAGATTTAGGACTTCCCAAGACACGTTATGCTGCATTGTGGGGTACGTGGGATAATTGGGCAAAGACTTCTATGCGCCAAGCTTGTAACGGAATGGCCGGATTGCTGAATGCATGGTGTTATGCTAAACGTAATGGAATAGATATCCCCTCATGGCTGGATGCTTGTAAGAAGTTTGGTGAATTTCTGGTGGCTAATCAGAATTCGGATGGTAGTTACTATCTGGAATATGATCCTTTCAGTGTTGTGGGTGGTAAACATCCGGCAGGTAACCAGAATAAGTTTTTGACAGTTTGTGCTGTCCGTTATCTGGTGGAGCTTTACATTGCTACTAATGACGAACGTTATAAGACGGCTGCTTTGAAAGCTGCAGAGTTTTCTTACGCCAATATTCATGAAAGATATCTTTATGTGGCTTGTGTGGTAGATAATCCGCAGACTATTGACAGTGAATCTGGTCAGCAAGCCATCAATGGTTTTCTTGCTATCTATGATCTTACAAAAGATCCGAAGTGGTTGGCTGCTGCAGAGCAAGCTGCTACATACACCGAAAGCTGGAGCTATATGTTTGAAGTACCGGTAGAAAAGGATCAGACTGCTAAAACAGATTGGCCTAAAGACAGAAGTATTGTCGGACAACATATTATAGCTATCGGTCATTCAGCTACGGATTTAGGTTTTGCATGGTCCTCATTTGTGTACTATCGCCTGTATCTGTTGACAGGTAAAGAGCACTATTTACACGTTGCACGTATCAGTGCTCACAATACGAAACAATCTATGAATCTGGGACAGGAACTTTATCCCGGACAACCAGAAGGTTTGCAGCAAGAAGCTTTTCAAGTAAGGGTAAGCAATGGTGCGGGTCGAAGAATGAATTCTATAATGGAAGCATTGACGTGGAACTTTGCTGCTCACTTGGATCCGATGATTCGTTTTAAGGATGCTTTTGGTACTTATGATCTGGAGGAAGTAGAAGCTATGCCGAAATCCAAGGTAGAGGAATTGAATAATAGATATTCTAAATATCAGTCTTCCGATTATGGACAGGACCCGGAGACCGGAATCGAAACGATTGATGGCAATTCACTTTCGGCATATATTTCAGGGGATCAGCTTTTTCTAGTAAATAAAGGTAAAGAAGATATTTCAAAGGTAGAGCTTACAGATTTGGCAGGAAGACGGTTATGGACCGAAGATATGAAGGTAACAGATGAGGAATACACATTCCCGCTGCATGGAGCATTTTCAGGGTTTTATATTTTGAATGTGTGTTTGGTTTCAGGAGAACAAAAAGCATTTAAAGTTTATAAAAATAAATGAGTGTTCACTTTTTAGGATCAAGAAAGGAGGGCGTTAAAAAGACATTGAAACAAGCATGATATAAGATATTCATAGTTAAGGTAAAATAATAAGTTTTCAGATAAGTTCTCATTTTTCAGTTTTCAATAATATACAGATAAACTAATTTATGTTTAATTTTAAATAATAACTTATGAAGCACTTTTTAAATGAGTTAATCTCGGCTGGTAATAGAAGGAAGAATTTCTTCTTATTATTAGTTGTTCTAGTGTCTTCCGCAATGCTTCAGGCACAAAATGTAGCTGTGTCAGGTATAGTGAAAGATGTTACAGGTGAACCTTTGCCTGGAGTAAACATTATGGAGAAAGGAACTACCAACGGAACGATTACTGATGTCGATGGTAAGTTTACACTTTCTGTTAAGGGAACTAATGCAGTTCTGACAGTTTCATTTGTGGGCTATGCACCACAGGAGATCAGCGTAAAGGGAAAACGAAACCTGGACGTTACACTGAAGGAAGATACAGAATTGCTTGACGAAGTTGTGGTAGTGGGATATGCCACTCAGAAGAAAGCTACAGTGGCTGCTGCAGTAAGTTCGGTGAACAATAAAGATTTGGCCCGTTCTACATCAACGTCGGCTGCCAATGCTTTGGTAGGTAAAGTATCAGGTATTACGGCACGTCAGAAGTCAGGTCAACCGGGAACTTCGACTAACCTTGAGATTCGTAACATGGGTACTCCTCTCTATGTTATCGACGGTATTATGAAAGATGAGACAGCATTCAATGCCCTGGATATTCACGATATTGAGAATGTATCTATTCTGAAGGATGGTGCTGCTGCTATTTATGGTGTGAAGGCTGCCAACGGTGTGGTTTTGATTACTACAAAAACCGGTAAAAAAGGACAGAAGCCTCAGATAAACTTGAATGCTCACATGGGCTGGCAAGGATGGACAAAGTATCCTGAATTGTTGAATGCTTACCAGTGGAAATGGGGTAACTACATGAAGCAGGCCAATGATGGCAACCTGACTGGAGCTGATAACATTGCCAATGCCAAAGCTGATTTGGAGAAATGGAGAACTGGATATTATAATCCGGCTACAGGTGAAGATTATCGTGGATATGATTGGAAAGATAATTTTGTAAGCAATGCTGCTCCTCAGTATTATGTAAATGCTAATATCAGCGGTGGTACAGAGAAGACCGACTACTACATTTCTGTAGGACATATTGATCAGGATGCCGTATTCAAGGAATATAACTATAACCGTACGAACTTGCAGGCCAACTTTAATATGCAGTTGACTGATAATTTCAAGGTAGGTTTTCAGACATTGGGTAAGATAGAGCAGAATGTCAATCCGGCACTTCCGGGCGGTGACGATTACTTCCAGATGCGTAACTCTATTTTCAACTTGATTCCGACTATGCGTCCTTATGCTAATGATAATCCTGATTATCTGAATTACATCAGTCCGACCCATGATGGTGCCCGTAATATGGCTGCTTATACAATTGACAATGCAGGTAAGCATCAGAAAGATTTCCGTACTATTCAGCTTAGTGCAAATTTGGAATATAAGACACCGCTTCCAGGACTGACTGCTAAAGGTTTGCTGTCTTACTATTATGAGAATATGCGTCAGGAAGATAATGAGAAAAGCTGGAATGAATATAGATATAATGCTTCAACGCAGGAGTACAAAGTAGCTTCTACCAAGACAAATACTTATCGTGGAAAGGAGACGAACTCAAAAGTTGAAATGATGGGACAATTCACTTTGAACTACGACCACATATTTGCTAAGGATCATCATGTGACGGCTGTTGCCGGCTTCGAGTTCTTCAAAGAAGATATCAAAAATTTAAATGTATATCAGAGTCCGGTAGAGAATCCATTCGTGGACGTAATTACGAAGAATGCCAATAATGATGTGAAAGAATATCTGCGTACCGTTACTACGGCCAGTTTCATTTTCCGTGCAGGCTATTCTTATAAAGAAAAATATATCATTGACTTTGCCGGTCGTTATGATGCTTCCTGGCGTTTCTTGCCGGGCAATCAATGGGGTTTCTTCCCGTCAGTTTCAGGTGCATGGCGTCTGTCTGAAGAAGAATTCTACAAAGATTCTAAGGTGGCTGATTGGATTTCCAGTATTAAATTGAGAGCTTCTTATGGTGAAATGGGCGATGACATGGCTAGAAACTTTAATAGTAGTTATACAGACTTTGCTTATCTGCCTGGCTATGCATTTAACAATGGAGGAGCTATTATAAGTAATAATCCTTTGGGTAATGGCCCAGATGCTTATACTACAGGCACTGCTTACAAAGGAATTCCTCAAACCGGACTTTCTTGGATGAAGATTTCCATGATGAATGTCGGTTTCGATATGGGCTTCCTGAACGACCGCTTAAAACTGGAAGTGGATTTCTTTAAGAGAAAAAGAAGTGGTATTCCTGCCACCCCGACTGACATTATCTATCCTTATGAGGCAGGTTATAGTGTACAGAAACAGAATCTGAACTCTGACCAGGTTAGTGGTATTGATGGCATGGTGAAATGGAATGATCGCGTTAATGACTTCAATTATTTTGTAGGTGTTAACCTGACTTTGGCTCGCCAGAAGACAATTAACAACTATGGTGAAGTCTTCTTGAACGGATGGGATCAATACCGTTGGGGACAGGCTAACCGTTGGTCTAATGTGAAGAATGGTGCTGTATGGATGTGGGAAACGATCGGTGTGTTCCAGACTCAAGAAGAAATTGATAACTATCCGGTGAATATTGATGGTGCTAACAACGTGAATCTGCGTCCGGGTGACTTGATTTTCAGGGATGTTAATGGTGACGGTGTGATTGACGACTACGACAAGCGTCCTTTAGGTTATGCAGCTACTGACTATGATTGGGATAGTGGTAATGCCAACAAGAACCCTTTGCTTTCAATGGGTATCAACTTGGGCTTCGAATATAAAGGAATTGACTTTGCAGCCGATTTTGCGGGTGGTTTCATGAATACATTTATCGGTGACTGGCATGTGAAATATGGTATTGGTACTGACCAGATGGGATATGTATACAATGTAGTAGATTCTTGGCAGCACGAAGATATCTTTGATACGAAATCTCCTTGGAAACGTGGTAAGTTCCCCGCTGTTCGCAGCAACAATCCTTCTATCAGAGACTGGAATGACTTTTATGCAAAGGAAATCAACTATTTACGTCTGCGTAACTTAGTGGTAGGTTATACATTGCCGGTTAAGTGGACAAAGAAAGCTTTGATACAGAAGCTCAGAGTTTACTTTGAAGGTTCTAACCTGCTTTGCTGGGATAGCTTGAATGACTTTGGTTTCGACCCTGAAATCTCTTCTGTTACCGGATTCGACTATCCGCAACACAAAGTGTACACAGTTGGAGTAAACGTAACCTTTTAATTGAATGTAACATGAAAAAAAATAGATTATCAATAGCATTATTATCAGGCTTATTGCTTTTCTCTTCTTGCGACAGTTGGTTGGAACAAGAGGACAAGATGTCTTTTACCGAAAATCAGGCCTATACATCAGAGGTTGGTATTAACAGTATTGCCGCCAATTTATACGGTCGCATGAAGTACTGGCAAGATTTCGGTGCCGATGGAGAATCTTATGATCTTACCCGCTGGGATGAAGCATCCAATAACAGTCAGTATTGGGGTTTTGCAGGAAATGTAGGAACCGATTACAGAAACTTTTATGATTATGGTTTCATCCGTGAATTAAATCTTCATATCCGGAATTTGAATACGGTATCTGCCGGTTCGATTCCCGCTGATAAGTTGAAGTATTTCCAAGCAGAAGCCCGTTATTTTAGAGCTTATAATTATTTCAAAATGGTGGTTCAGTATGGCGGTGTTCCTTTGGTTACTGAGGTAACGGAATATATGGAAGATCCCACGCCATTGGCTGTGCCCAGAAATAAGGAATCTGAAATTTACGACTTTATCATTAGTGAAATGGATGCAGTAAAAGACGATTTCGGGACTTCCCGTGTTAAAACTCGTGCCACCAAAGGTGCAGCTATGGCCCTGAAGTGCCGTGCAGCTCTGTACGCCGGAACTTTGGCATACAACTATGATAAAAGTGCTACCAAGACTCTAAACTTGTCAAGTGGTGCTACAGGTATTGAAAGAAGTAAGGCGGAAGGTTATCTGAAGGCTTGTATCGATGCTTGTGCTGAACTGGAAACTATGGGCTATCAACTCTATCAGAAACAAGCTGATTTAGCAACCAACTATGCAGAAGCATTTATTGCTAAACCGGAAAATAATCCAGAACTGATTTTCTGTAAGGCCTATGATGGAGTAAATGTGAGGAATAACTTTACTACCCGTGCCCTCACACGCAAATTGGTGCGTACTTCGAATAATAAAGCTGGTTGCCAGGTTAATCCTGTCTTGAATCTGGTAAATGATTATGAGATGCTCAATACTCACGAAGCGAAAGAAATGGATGCCTATGTAGGTGATGAAGTAATCGAGGACATGAATGTGTATACATCTACTTACAAATACAATTTGTACAATAAGCCGGAAGATATCTTTGCAGGACGTGATCCTCGTCTGGCTGGTACAGTTTTGTATCCGGGAAGCTCATTCAGAGGTGCTTCTGTTGATCTTCAAGCTGGTCTGGCTATTCCTACTGCCGATGGCTATCGGTTTGAAACTGCGCGTTCTATTGGACAAGTTGATACCCTTCATTATATGGGTCAGAAAGTGACCGGAGAAGACGGACCTCTTCGTGGCGATGATGGTAGCAGTAACTGGTATATTTCTCATTCCGGTTTCTTATTGAGAAAGTTTGTCGATACTGCCGCTGGAAGTGAGATAGAAGGTGTTAGCTCTGTTCCTTATGTAGTGTTCCGTTTCGGCGAAGCTTTGTTGAATGCTGCTGAGGCTGCTTTCTACTTGAATGAACTGGGAGTAGCCAGCTACAATGGCCGTTCTACTAAGACTATAGCATTGGATTACATCAACCGCGTACGTCAGCGTGCAGGTGGTGAGGGATTCAAGTTGGCTGAGAACGAACTGACATTCAATCGTATTGTAAACGAAAGACGTGTAGAGTTGGCATTCGAAGATCATCGTTATGAAGACTTGAAGCGTTGGAGAGTTGCCGATGAGGTGTGGTACAACGACCAGGCGAATAAAACTGCTACTATCTACGTATTGTGGCCGTATAAGATTTATGCTCCGGGCACGCCCGAAGATGGTAAGTGGATTTATCGGAAAATGAAAGCTCAGAACAGAGCAAATAATGCTATTTTGTACTTCGACAACAAGATGTATTATAATGCGTATCCGATGAATGAAGGTAACCCGAATATTGAGAAGAATCCTAATCATTAATTTACCAACTAAAGCTTAAAAACAATGAAATTAAAATCTATAATTGCAGCAGCATTTGTCATATTAGGATTTACTATGACATCCTGCGAATATGATAATTACGATGCTCCGTCTTATGTTTTCAGCGGCCAGTTGAAGTGTGACGGTGAGAACTTTCCTTTCGACTCAAATAAAGGGTTATTAAGAGTCTTCCAGAGCGGTTATGGTAAAGTAGATGGCGGCGGTACGGGTATACGTGTCGACGATCAGGGACACTACCAACAGCTCTTCTTCGATGCGGACTATAAAATGACATTAGTGAATGAAACATTGCCTTTCGAACTTCCTGATTTTGAATCACGGGGTGCAGGTAAAGGTTATGATTCTATTGCCTATCATTTTAACTCGAATGTTACAAGAGACTTTGAAGTGCGTCCGTACTACAAATTGAAGAATTTGAAAGCTGAATTGAAGAATGGCAATATCGTTGCTACTTTCAATATTGAGAAGATGACTAATACGGTGAAAGCAGCTCCGAAGATTGTAAAGACTCGTATTTGGCTGAGCACAAGTTCTTTGGTTAACAGTGGTATTAAGTGTACACGTAGCAGTGATGTGGAATACATCGATGATACTACGTTGCAGGTATATATCCCATTGTCCGAGTATCGCAAGAAGGAAAACTTCGTAGATAACTATCGTACTTATGCTTTCTATCGTGTAGCTATTGAGTTGGAGGGAATGAATCAGTATTTTCTCTTCTCAACAATACAGAAGATAGAAAACTTGCCGGTAGAGTAAACACTATGTTTTGATATAAAGACTCTGTCGGCATAAACCGGCAGAGTCTTTTCAACTTAAATTTATTGTATCCCTGATAATGTCTGAAACATGAAATATCTATTTATACTCGTCAGTTTCCTCTCGTCCATCCAGTTTTCTCTGGCAGCAGAAAAAGCATATGCATTGCAAAGTGGTGATGCCAGCCTGTCTGTAGCCAAAGATGGAAAACGCCTGAGCCTGCAAACTGGTAACGCCCATTATTTGAGTTTAAATGCTCCTTATGTAGTTACATTGGAAGTGAATGCGGAAACGCTGAACGGTTATTATTCTTCTGTAAAGGAAGAAAAAGAGTCGTTGGTTTGCATCGCAAAGTTAAAGTCATCTCATGGAACCTTATTTCATGTAAAAGATGTGTTTACCCCCGATACAGAGAATCATTTCCGCATGGATAGGGAGGTAACGATTGAAAAGATTGGAAAAGGAGACGACTACTTCAACTCTTATTTCGGATTGACTCTGCAACGTAAAACGCAGATTGAAGATTTTGAATTCTTTGTTCCGGGTATCTGGTACAGGAACAACTTGAGCCTTAGACGTGGTTCTCTTGCCAGTGACTACACCGATAATTACTTTTATTTCCGCGAAGACCGTTTACCCTTACCATTGGTATCTGCCCGTGAGAAGGCTTCCGGATTAGCTATTGACATGGTACACCTGAATGCTGATCCAGAAACTTTCTATGGTGAAAATGGAGTAAACCGTATTGTGGATGAACGTATGCAATTTGGTAGCTTGGGTTTCACAGAAACCGATTCACACTCTATTCTTTTTGTCTTCCCGGGAATTGAGGGCGAAACCACCTATGTAGGCCGCCTTCCCGAACAGAAAAGAAAAGGCTTTGCCTATCGCAGTCATCCTGTGAAGGCCGGAGTGAAACATACATATAGCCTGGCTTTCGGTTTCAACCAGACGAAAGACTTCCCCGAACTGGTGGAAACAGTATGGAAACAGGCGTGGAATAAATATACCCCTGTCGTACATAAAGTAGATGTGAAAGATGCTTATGAAGCCAGCATTGAGGTGCTTGATGCTTACCTGCTGAATCTGAATGGTGCACCGGGCTGGCCTTTCTCCATCTATCTGCCTAATGGAATAGCCCGTGCTTATAACTATCAAATGGGCTTTATCGGTTTCCAGATTTCAAATGCCTATTTCCTTTTGCGGAAAGGATTGGAAATTGACAATCAGGAATATGTACGCAAAGCATCGGAAGTTGTTGACTTCTGGGTGAATAACTCACAACAGGAAAGTGGCCTTGTAAGTTCCTGGGCAGATGCCTATGTAGATCGGAAAGCAACCTGGCGTGATTATGAAGCTTATATGCGTGTTGCTGCCGGTGGTATGGAAGGTATGATGGGTGCATGGAATACCATGAAAAAGCATGGAATTAATAAACCCGAATGGCTCTCCTATTGCAAAAAGTACGCTGATTGGCTAGTACGGAATCAGGAAAAGGACGGTAGCTTTTATCTCCGTTATGACTGGAGAACCGGAAAGCCGACTCATGACAGTAAATATACAACTACTAATATCATCCGCTTCTTGATTGAACTCTACTCGGCTACCCAGGACAAACGCTATCTGGATACAGCCTTGAAAGCAGGTGAATTTAGTTATGACTTTATCCACCATGATTACCTTTATGTAGGTGGAGTTATTGACAATCCCAATGTAAAAGACCGTGAGTCCGGACAAATGGCTATTTATGCTTTTCTGGCACTTTATGACGTTACAGGTGATGCCAAGTGGAAGGAAGCCGCCATACAGGCTGCCCGCTATACGGAAACCTTTATGTTTGCTTATCATGTACCGATGGCTATTAACGATACTTTGACTGATTTTCCAAAAGATGTAAGTATTGTAGGGCAAACCCTGATTGCTACCGGACACTCTGCAATAGACAACGGACTGGCTTTCTCTTCCTTCCAGTACTATCGCTTATACCTCATGACGGGAGATACGCATTTCCTGGAAATGGCAAAGCTGATTCAAAACAATACTCTTTCCATTATGGATCTGGATGGGGATATGCGATACCGTTACAGAGGTTTGCTTACGGAATGCTTCAACCCGCAATCCAATCGTGGACATAGTGTGCGTCAACAGCTTCCGTGGAATCAAGCTTCCATCCTCGAACCTATGCACCGCTTTATGGATGCTTTTGGCGAGTGGGATATCGATGTCATAGAACAGTGGCCGATGGAAAAGCGGCAAGAGATGATAGAGCGTTATGCGCGTACACAAGGTTTGGAAAAAGAATAAAAAAGGAACAGGCTATGAAATATTATATCGTAACAATGCTATTGTGGGTTGGTGTCATTCAGGTTTTTGCACAACAACCCCGTCTGAAACAAGTAGATGAATATTTGGCTGCTACCGGGCAAACCGTTGAACTGAAGGGTGCTCCCGAGAGACAGTACGGGTTATTGAGTACCCTCTACAATAACCAGAAGAATTTGATGCTAAACTTGCCCGATCTGGAAGATTACGGTGCACGTGAGGTCATCCCTTTCGGCTTTCGACTGAATACTGCTTCGGAGATAGAATTGGCGGGTCAAAATGAGAATATGGCAGAAAGTACTGTGCGACCTTTTTATAGTAAAAGTATCTTTTCAGGAGTTTCCTATCAATTCTGCGACAGCGTGATTTATGGCATTACCCTGTTTTATGATACCCAGGATAATGCTAAGCGTGCAGCAATAGAAAAGAACCTGGTCAGACATTTTAAGAAAGCAGATTATGAACAGGGAGGTGCTGTGGTTTATTCCGATCCGGATTATGCTGTAAGACTACTGCCCGGCAAAGTGGAGTTCTATTCTTTATTCCATTTTCCGGTAGTTGAAACTTTCTATCCGGGAGTATCACACAAAGTGTGGTATGGACCTTATAACTATGAGGCGAACGGTGCATCGGTGATGCTCGCCTTCTATAATCAGGAAAGTAAAGAGAATAATATCCAGTCGGCCTTTAAAGTCAGCTATAAATATCCTGCCGGAAAGTCTTTCAAGATGAATCTTATCCGGTTTATTCTGGACGACATTACGTATGAACTTCCTTTGGAGATAGAATATTCCGACGTAACAGATGGTGGTAAAGCAGTGGAAGAACTTGATACGCGCACCTTCGTGTTTCCTGAAGTATTGAAAGCGATAGACCGTTCGAAGACGGTTAAAGTGGAATTGGTGGGTGAAGGTGGACGGTTGCTTTATGAAATGCCTGCTTTTCAGCGTGCATCCGTTCATACTGCATACGAATATTTCCGTTGGAATGTAACCAATCCGATGGCTAAATACAGAGCCTGGTAACTAATAGTCAACAACTCTAATATGATAAAATATGAAAATTAAGAATTGCTTTGTTGTGATGCTGGGAGTCGCAGCATTACTTTCTGTAACCTCATGTGGAAATACTAAAGTGAAGAAAGACGGATTGGCAGAGGTTGATTCTCTGGCAACTACGTATGTGAACCCTTTGTTCCAGAAAGGTCCTGATCCCTGGGCGCTGTTCCATGAAGGTACTTACTACTATATGCATACCGTGCAAGATAGTCTGGTACTCTGGAAGACTACTGACGTTACCGATGTGAAGAATGCTCCCCGGAAGACTGTCTGGATTCCTACCGATCCTTCTAATAAATACCATCTTTGGGCACCTGAAATCCATAATATCGATGGCAAATGGTATATCTATTATGCCGCTGATGATGGTAATACGGACAATCACCAGATGTATGTATTGGAGAATGTAAACAGAGATCCTTTTGATGGAGAGTTTGTAATGAAAGGCCGTATCAGTACGGACAAGGATAACAACTGGGCTATCGACGGTTCTGTGTTCCAGAATAAAGGTGAATTGTATATGGTATGGTCCGGTTGGCAAACCCGCCGTGTGGATACCGAAACTCAGTGTATCTATATTGCCCGTATGGAGAACCCCTGGACACTGGGCTCCGAGAGAGTTCTGATTTCCAAACCGGAATTGGAGTGGGAAAGACATCATAAGAACGAGAACGGCTGGAATCCTTCTTACGATATTTTTGTAAATGAAGGTCCTCAACCCTTGTTGAGTCCTAAAGGTAAGTATGTTCATATAGCTTATTCCGCCAGTGGGGTATGGACTCCGTATTATGCTCTGGGTATGCTGACGGCAAGCACTGACAGTGATATGTTGGACCCGAAGTCATGGTCTAAATCCCAGCAACCTGTATTCAAACAGTCGCCTGAGAACGGCGTATACGGTACAGGACACAATAGCTTCTTCCCCTCTCCCGATGGTACGGAATGGTATATCCTGTATCATGCACGCGATACACAGGTAGATCCTGAAGGTGCTGGAGATACCCGTTCACCACGTGCCCAGAAGTTTGTATGGCTCGAGAACGACTATCCCGATTTCGGAACTCCGCTTCCTACAACGGCCCGTCTGAATAAACCGTCGGGAACAGTAGCAACTTCTGCAAAGTAATGTCCATCCGATAAAAAGAAACCCTGATGATGAGAAACCGATTATTCTTTTGCTTCATACTCCTGATAGGCGTATCGTTTCTTGCGAAAGCCCAGGATAAGAAAGAAATCCGGAAAGCTGTGAAGCAGCATAACCGGGCAGTCTATCTGAAAGACGGGTGGATACGAGATCCATATATCTACTTATGTGAGGATGGTTTCTATTATCTGACTGGTACCACACCTACGTATGGAGATACCCGTGAAGCTGGAGATCCCTATAATCTGGGACTGGACCATGTTTCCCGGAAGATGGGTTTGAAACCGAGTATAGTCGGTTATCAGATTCGCGTATGGCGTAGCCCGGATCTTGCTGAATGGGAATATCTGGGCGAACCCTTTTCGTTGGAAAAGGGATACTGGGCCCGGCAATTCCCGGATGCTTTCCAGAATAAATCTAAGAAAAACTGGTTGCTTTGGGCTCCCGAAATGTACCGGGTAGATGGCAAATGGGTATTTGTACATACCTCACCCGAACCTGTAGGTAATGGCGCCAATCTTATTATTGCCGATCATGCGGATAAGAATGATTCTTTCGCTTTCCCTATGGGAGATGATATGAGAGATAAGCACGATCCTTCTCTTTTTCGTGATGACGATGGCACTTGGTATCTGACGTGGAGCAATACCGAGATTGCCCCTCTGAAACCGAATTTTCAGGGATTGGCAGCAAAGCCTGTACATATTGATCCTTCCGACCGCAGCATCGGGCACGAAGGTGCAACTATACGGAAGATAGGAAAGAAGTATGTACTTTTCGGTACGGCATGGTCTACGGATGACTCCCGTAAGGGATCATATAATCTGTATTATTGCACAGCCGACCGGATTACCGGTCCTTACAGTGAACGTCGTTTTGCCGGTCGTTTCCTGGGGCATGGAACTCCCTTCCGGGATAAGAAGGGGCAATGGTGGTGCACGGCATTTTTTAACGGGAATATCGCACCTGTATCCAAAGTAGGCATTCAGAATCGCGATTTAAGTGAGACTGCTCAGACCATCAATGAGCAGGGAACTACGATCGTTCCTCTGGAAGTAAAGACAGGGAAAGACGGGGATGTTTATATCCGCGCTATCGACCCTGCATATGCTGTGCCCGGACCGGATGAGGCGCAGAGGTTTCAGCCCTAACCCTTTGGCTCTTATGTCTTATTCCGCTGATGCAAAAGATGCCATCTTTTGCATGAAGTCTCAAGGAGATCTTGCTGAAAGGAATAAGGGAAAGAGTTCTTGGGAGTTATGTAGAGGCTTTTGGGCATTATATATTTGGTATTGCAAGTGATAATTTATATTTTAGCCACCTTACAATAACAGGCTTACGAGTTATCATTTACAGGAAACCCCTGCAGATTATCATAAAATAATTTCAAAATATAGGCTTTATGAGAAAGAATATTATTGCTTTAACCCCATTAATGATTGCTCCCCTCTGTTGGGCACAAGAGAAGCCGAATGTCGTTATCTTTCTGGTAGACGACATGGGCTATTCCGACATCGGTTGTTATGGGGGTGAGATTATGACCCCGAATCTCGATAAGTTGGCATCTACCGGGGTTCGCTTTACCCAGTTCTATAATACATCCCGTTCTTGTCCGGCGCGTGCCAGTCTGATGACCGGACTTTATCAACACCAGGCAGGTATCGGGCAGATGTCCGAGGACCCGGGAACGTTTAAGAAAGAGACGCAACGGGATATCAATGATTGGGGTTCCGAAGGTTATCAGGGTTATCTGAATCGTAATTGTGTCACCATTGCCGAAGTGCTGAAAGAAAACGGTTATCATACCTATATGGCAGGTAAGTGGCACTTGGGTATGCACGGGCAAGAGAAATGGCCTTTGCAGAGAGGGTTCGAACGCTTCTACGGTATTCTGGCAGGCGCTGCCAGTTACTTACGTCCGGAAGGTGGACGTGGTCTGACGCTGGACAATGAACATCTGCCTGCACCTGAAGCCCCTTACTATACCACGGATGCTTTCACTGATCATGCCCTTCAGTTTGTTGGTGAACAGAAGGATGACAAACCGTTCTTCCTGTATCTGGCTTTCAATGCTCCGCATTGGCCCTTGCAGGCAAAAGAGGAAGACATTCAGAAGTTTACCAAACTTTACCGTTCCAAGGGTTGGGATAAGATACGCCAGGAGCGTTACAACCGGATGCAGAAGATGGGTATTATCGATAAGAACGTTGGTTTCGCCGAATGGGAAAACCGTTCCTGGGATGAACTGACGGAGAAAGAAAAGGATGAATCCGCCTATCGCATGGCTGTGTATGCAGCACAGGTACACTGTGTGGACTACAACGTAGGTAAGGTGATCGACTACCTGAAGAAAACCAAACAACTGGATAATACCTTAATCCTGTTCCTTGCAGACAATGGTGCTTGTGCCGAACCTTATCTGGAATTGGGAGGTGGCAAGCAGGAAGATATTAATAATCCTGCCTGCAATAATATGCCGTCCTATGGTAGAGCCTGGGCGCAAACCTCGAACACTCCGTTCCGGAAATACAAATGCCGTTCTTACGAAGGTGGTATATCCACTCCTCTTATCTTTTCCTGGAACAAGAAACTGGGCAACCGGCATGGCAATTTGTGTACTACTCCGGGATATCTGCCGGATATTATGCCTACTGTTCTGGAAGCAACAGGTGCTGCATATCCTGAAACCTATCATGGTGGAAATAAGATTCATCCTTTGGTAGGTACCAGTCTGTTCCCCGCCATTACGGAGAAAGTGCCTTCCCTGCACGAATATATGTACTGGGAGCATCAGGGTAATCGTGCCATCCGTTATGGTAACTGGAAAGCAATACGTGATGAAGCAGGCACGGAATGGGAACTCTACGACATAGTGAAAGACCGTACAGAGAAACATAATCTTGCTTCCCAGCATCCCGATGTACTGAAGAAGTTGCGGAATGAGTGGGAATACTGGGCGATAAAGCACAATGTGCTGCCTAAACATCAGGACTCTCCGATGTTGTTTGCCGATACTACCCGTACAGGCTGGCCTTTCTCGAAAGATCCGCATGTGATTCCATTCCACGGGAAGTACCTGATGTATTATTCTGTACCTCCTAAGGGAAATTCGGGTTGGGGAATAGGTATAGCAGAGAGTACGGACCTGACGCAATGGAAGCCTATCGGTTCCTTGTCTCCGGCTGCCGACTATGAGGCTAAGGGCTTGTGTGCACCGGGTGCGCTGGTGCGTAACGATACGATCCATCTGTTCTATCAAACGTATGGTAATGATAAGAAAGATGCGATCTGTCATGCATGGTCGGTGGATGGCGTGAACTTCACGCGTAATGCTACCAATCCTATTTTTGCCCCTAAAGCGGGTGACTGGAATTGCGGACGGGCCATTGATGCGGAAGTCATATTTGCAAAAGGAAAGTATTTCCTTTATTATGCTACCCGTACACCCGACTATGTGAAACAGATTGTAGGTGTGGCTACTGCTCCTGCAGGTACGAATTTCAATCGGGAAACATGGACGGAGGCCTGTGACCGTGCCATTCTGATTCCCGAATGGCCGTGGGAGGAAACTTGTATAGAGGCTCCTTCGGTAGTAGAGATGAATGGTACGCTATATATGTTCTATGCAGGAGCTTACAATAACCGTCCGCAGCAGATAGGACTGGCAACCAGTACAGATGGTATCCACTGGAGGAAAGTTTCGAATAAACCTTTCCTGACAAATGGAGATCCGGGAGCCTGGAATTATTGCGAATCGGGTCATCCCCATATCTTCAAAGATAAAGACGGGCAGACCTACCTCTTCTATCAGGGCAATGAGGATTTCGGCAGAACCTGGTTCCTTTCACAACGAAAGATTATCTGGAGGGATGGTTTCCCTCAACTGAAATAACTATCTTTTTACCAAATCTCTGCAATTATATGGTAGGATGTTTTTAGGATTAGTTAATTAGTGAAGAAACAGTAGAATAGGATGTAAATCCTGAATCTACTGTTTCTTTTTTTAGGGTTATGCTCTAAGTTTACTTCTCAGGGAAGATGATGTGGTAGTTTCCGCTCAGGTGCATAAAAGCGAAGAGGCGGAGCAGTCCGTCATAGTAAGCATCGAAGTATCCGTCTTCATACGGCTCGTGTTTTGCGTTCCACAACTTGTCTACGAACTCACGGCTTTTCTCGTGAGTGCACATCAGTGAGGCGGCGGCAGAAGTGGCTACCAAACCTAAAGAGTGTCTCAACGCCTTGTGTTCTCCGGCTTTGAGGGTATCTTTTACCTGCGTACCGTCTATGTTGTACTGGTCTACGAAGGTATCAATGCCCTGACTGTAGAGAAAGTTCTGGATTTTATTGCCGTATTCCTGTTGCCACTCTTTGTCGGCACATGCCCAAGAGTAATCTAAAGCAATATTCATCGGTACACGCCAGGAGTCGAAGCGGAAAGCATCACCAATAATGCGGTTATTGCCCAGCAGGCTGCCGTCATAGTTGTTGTAATCGGGGTTCAGACCGGTTACGGGGTGGATGCTTTTGTGCAGGTATTCACGACTACGTTCGGCACATTCACGCCAGAAGTCGGCTCTGCCATCATCGGCCCAGCGTGCCCATACTTCATAGAAAGCGGGTACGTGATAAGATGGATCGGTGAAGAGGCCACCCCGTATGTCGGGGACGAAGGTGATAAGCTTATGCTCTACGTTGATAAAAGGTATTACGCGGTCTGTACCATCTTTCTCCATGGAACAGTTCAGGATATTCCGGGCTTCGGCAAGGTAGTTGATGCCGGTATCATTTCCCCAACGGTTGGAGGCGAAGATGAGGGCGGTTACATAGTAAAGTTCTCCGTCGGAGGCCGGCCCTTGGGAGTTACGGGTACCGTCCGTCTCGCAGCTCCAGGCGAAGTATCCTTTCAACGGACCGTCTTGGTGCTGCATGTACTTTGTGCCCCATCGCCAAAGGCGGTCGAAGATGTCTTTACGGTCGAACTGGACAGCAATCATTAATCCGTAAGACATACCTTCGGTACGGACATCATGGTTCTTGATGTCACTGATGTATGCCATGGAATCACCTACTTCAAAGTAAACTTTGTCCGGACCGTAGAATACGCCGTTGAAGACGGATTGAAGTTTGGCATCGATATCTGCCTGTTTGTAACCCATCTCAGCGAAAAGATTCCGGTACTTTTGCGTTTCAAAGGCACCTTTATCCCAAGGCTTTGTGGGGTCTGCCTGGCTGCACGATGTACCGGCGATGAGGCATAGGAGAAGGTAGAATAAGTTCTTCATAGGAGTAACTTTAATAGAATCATTATTTGATAGTGACAGGAATGGATTTCAGCTGTTTCAATTCTGATGTACCGCCATATAGTATTTCATACTCACCTTCTATCGGTCGCATTGTATTGGTACCCGTATCGAACCATTCAAAGTTTTCTTTGCTCAGAGGTATGGTAACCTGATTTGTTGTTCCTTTAGCTATCGCTACACGTTTGAAGGCACGGAGTGCGTGCGACGGTCCTTCCTTATCACCCGGACGGCGCAGATATACCTGTACAACTTCTTCACCATCGTATTTACCCGTGTTGCTAACAGGGATGGTTAGAGTGACTTGTTCTCCGTCCTTGATTTCCGGTGTATTCAATAAAGCGTTTCCATATTGGAAAGTCGTATAACTCAATCCATGTCCGAAGGGGAAGAGGGGAGCTTCCGTCATGTAACGGTAAGTGCGTCCTTTCATGGAGTAATCTTCGAAGTCCGGCAATTGGTTGGTGCTCTTATAGAAAGTCACCGGAAGACGTCCGGCCGGGTTATAATCTCCGAATAGAACGTTTGCGATGGCCGTACCACCTGCCTGACCGGGATACCATGCCTGCAAGATGGCATCGCATGTTTTTGTTTCGGGAGTCAGGGCAATGGCAGAACCGGAGAAGTTGACAAATACAATCTTCTTCCCAGCTTTCTTTAGTTCGGCAAGCAGACGGCTTTGGATAGACGGAAGTTCGATGGTTTCGCGGTCACCTCCTTTAAAACCGGGGATGTTGACGTGCATTTCTTCGCCTTCCACTGCAGGGGATATACCTCCGGCAAAAATGATGATATCTGCTTCTTTCACCTTATTTACAGTCTGTTTCAGGTCGACGGGAACTTCGCGTCCCATATCGAAATCGAGTGCGGCATCACGGTTGCGGAAAGCAAAATCAATCTTGATATGATATTCTTTTCCGGCTTCTGCCTGGAGGGTATAGACTTTGGTTTTATTCTTGAAGTTCATGCCTGCAGCCACTTCCTTACCGTCAATAGAGAGTTTCGTTATACCTTGAGTCTGGAAGCGGAAGGCGATGTCTTCACTTTTAACAGGGCGGAATACTGATTCGTAGCTGGCGGAGAAATCTTGCAAGTTGATGCCGGCTGCAAAAGTAGTGGCACCGGTGGTGATGAAGTGGAAAGGAGTGCTGATATAGTTTGTCACATCCGGTGTTCCTTCCTGTTTCGTATTGTTCCAGTATTTGGCACTGAAACCTTGTTTGCCATCCATGCTGCATTGCTGGAATACGCTTTGTAAAGTGACGTCGGAGGTAAGGTCGCATCCGGGTTCATAGATGATCTGTGATTCGGGCAAGTATTTGCGGATACCTTCCAGTAGAGTAACGGTATGTCCGGGGAAGCCATTATAGTTACCCCATTGCATTACGGAGTCATTGGCGTTGGGGCCTACGAGCGCTACTTTCATATTTTTGTTCAGAGGCAGTATATCTTGGTTATTTTGCAATAACACAAGACTTTCACGTGCCATGCGGAGTGCCAGTTCACGATGTTCCTTACTATCTACTACACTGTAAGGAATCTGTGTCCAGGATACTTGCGAGGGCTCGTCCATTTCGCCCAGCTCAAAGCGGGCTTTCATCAGGCGCTTCAGTGAGATATCTATTTGATTTTCGTCAATCAGGCCTTCTTTTACAGCCTCGGGCAGTGATCCGTAGCTATCTCCGCATTCTATATCTGTTCCGGAGAGTACGGCCTTGGCTGAGGCATGTTGTTTGTCGGGATCGGTTTCATGGGCACCCTTATTGTAGAAGTCGCTGATTGCCCAGCAATCCGACACTACTATTTCTTTGTATCCCCATTCATCGCGGAGGATTTGCATTAACAGGCGGTTACTTCCACAACAGGGTTCACCTTCAAAACGGTTGTAGGCACACATCACTTCTTTGACATGGGCTTTTTGAACGAGGTCTTTAAATGCAGGCAGATAGGTTTCCCAAAGATCACGCGGGTCGATGTTCTCGACATTGAAACTGTGACGGTTCCATTCCGGACCGGAGTGTACGGCATAGTGTTTGGCGCAGGCATGCAACTTGTCATACTTCTCCCCCTCAGGACCTTGCAGGCCGCATACGACTGCTACTCCCATCTGGCTGGTGAGGTAGGGGTCTTCTCCGTAAGTTTCTTGCCCCCGTCCCCAACGCGGGTCACGGAAGATGTTGATGTTGGGTGTCCACATGGTCAGCCCCTGATAACGCTTCAATCCTCCTTCTTTGCTGAACTCGGTGGTTTTGGCGCGTGCTTCGTCCGAAACTGCGGTGAATACGTCGTAAAGTAATTCGTTGTTGAAAGAAGCTCCCATGCCGATGGCTTGCGGGAATACGGTTGCCAGTCCGGCGCGTCCTACACCGTGCAGGGCTTCGTTCCACCAGTCATAGGCTTTTATACCCAGTCGGGGAACGGCGGGAGATGTGTTTTGCATCAGGGCGGCTTTCTCTTCTAGTGTGAGTCGGCCTACCAGATCATTGGCACGCTCTTCCGGGCTCAGTGCCGGGTTCTTGTAGGGAGGTTGTGAACAGGAAAGGAAGCACAAGCAAAGGCATCCGATTCCAGTGAGCAACTGAAGTTTCTTTTTCATGACAGTAGTGCGTTTTTATAGTTATTAATAGACTTCTGTTTCGTCATTGTGGATGACGATTACAAAAATAGTGAGAAAAGGGGATTCAAGGGAAGAATCGTATTTCAGATAGTTGAGCCTATGTTACAGATTTCCTTCGGATGTTACATCTTGTTTTGCTGAGGTTACATTCAACGAAAAAATGCCTTGTAACAGGCATTTATATCTTCTCACACCGGATCAAGACTTTCTGTTCATTGTTCAAGGTGGTAGCAAATAGATAAACATCTCCGCCTTCGCCTAACTTAATCCGTTTACGAAGTTCCGCTACTGAACTTGGAAAGTTCCGAACTGTGATATTGGCTTTCTTTATATCCCCTAATACGGTTTTTAGTTCTTTCTTATTTAATGTGCACATATCTGTTATCTGGAAACTTCTTCCGGGAAAGTTCTCTATCAGTGCATCGGAAGTATAGAGGTGGCTGTTGGGGTGCAACTTCTTTGTTTTATATCTACAAGCTATATTGCGGAAAGCACCTGCTTTGAGGATAGATGCATTGGGTTCATACAGATATTTATCTAAGGTATCGGTATATTCACTTGGACTTGATAGTTCCTGTTCGCGGGTGAAGGTGAAGAATTGCCCGGTTTTCTCTGTACTTCTTCTATCTTTCGTTTGCAAGTTGATGCAATGAATAGGAATATTTTCTGCGGCAACGGAGTTATGTGCTAAGATAAGTAAGAGTTCCTTGCACTCATTATTTACAGAAATAATATGCGCTTCCTGTACGTGATTTAAATCCTGAATGGCTAAAGACAAGTCGAGCATAGGGGAGAGCTTCACCATGATATGCTGTGCTTTTTCGAGCAGTAGCGATTCCAGTTCAGCTACATTCGGTTCACAGTCGGCAATTGCAACAGTCTTACCGCCATGTCCGTCGCGACGGGCGGGGTCAATGAATATCCAGTCAACGGAAGACATTTCTTGCAGATGCTGGATGGCGTCTTTGTTTTCTATCCGGATATGGTTCAGACCCAGTAGCGGAAAGTTATGCGAAGCAATCTCACAAAGTGCTTCCTGTCGCTCCACATAGGTGACGTGATGGAATTTAAGAGAGAGAAAGGCACAATCTATACCAAAACCTCCGGTTAAGTCAGTCAGTGTACCGGATGAAGCCCCCGGAATGATGGAGGCTTTATATCGTGCCGTAGCTTCAGAGGAACATTGTTCTAAGGATAAGTGGCGGGGATATAGAATACCTTCTTCTGTATACCAGGATGGTATTTTCTCTGCTGCTGACTGTCTGCCTGCTATCTGTGTCAGTGCGACAGGCATATCCACATTGGGATACTTCGGTGCTTGCAGAGCCAGGTTACGTACATCATCCTTACAGTGTTCACGTATAAAACGAAGGGTTTCGTCATTCAGTTCCATAGGCTTTACCGTTTAGAGGTTTTTCACTTACAGCTGTATTTGTGCTTCCCGAAGCATCGTCTCCATGATGTCCAGATCAGAGTTAACTTCACCTTGCAGCAAATATTTGTCCCGCTTACGGACTACCTTTTCATAAATCTCCTTCGCACGCTCCGGCCGGTTCTCCCAATACAAGGCAAGTGCACACAGCAGGCGTTGTTTGGAGGACATCATGGTCTTGTATCGCTGGATGTATCTCTTTGTCCTGTCTGTATAAAGTCGCTCCACTTCTTCTTGTCTTCGTTCACCTATCAGTTCGAGGAACAAGAGTTCGCACTCGATTTCTTTTACGTATAATCCTACAATTTCTTCTTTGTGTTGCTCTATCTCGCTGAAAAGGACCTGTGCTGTCTTGAACTCTTTCCGGTCGACATAGCGCGAGATATAGAGTAACTTTACGGCAACTTGCATGATATTTTTGTAGTCTGTCACTTCATCGTTCGGGAACCATTCGTCCGGCATATCTTTTAGTCTCATGCCTCTCTGAACTTCAGCGTTGACGGCTAATTGAAGGGCCAGATACTTCCGGGTATTCAGGTCGCGGTGCATCAATATCAGGTTGTAGGCATCATTCGTGATGCCCGACATTTTCAATGGGATGCCGTTCATCAGCGCCAGGAAGAAACCGCAGATGAAAGAAAATAGGAGGAATAGATGCAGGGGTAACGGCAGTTCAGGGTACGAAATCCAAAGGATAAGTGCGATGATTCCCGTCAGCAGATTCATCAGTACCCCGCCTGCATTGTACCAGAAGTAAGGCATTTGCTCGTAAGGCTTATCCGGTGGGGAGAGCAGGCATTGTCCGCCTGTGCCGGAGATGGAGAAGCGTTTGAAGCGGAACTTTCCACCTTCTTTTATCAGAGTGAGGCTACCCACACGGAAAGAGACGAACCGATAGCCGGTAACAAGCCCGAAAATCAGATGTCCGCCTTCGTGCAGGATGATTTGTACGAAGACAGCAAGTATGAGGCAGACCAACGACAGGATACAAGAGAGCAATAACCTGCTTAGCTGTACATTCCCCATGTTACCGAAGAATTCACTGAGCGTGGTTTCCGTAAAGAATGTAATGCAAAGCACCACTGCACCGAAGCCGATGCATGCACCGAACAGGGTGGAAAGTATAAGTTTGAGAGCTTGTTTCATAGTTCTATGGATGAAGTTCTTACCCGGTTTGTCTGCACAAATATAAAGGAATATGGGGAACTTTAAGGTATAACCTTGTATTTTTGTTTGGCTTCCTGTCGGCTGCACCAGTTGAAATGCCACCATTCGCTGGATAAAGCGCGAAAGCCTGCGGTGCGCATGACGTTACGCAACAGCAACCGGTTGGCCTGTTCCTGTTTGGTGATTTTTCCACTTTGGACCAGTGCGGCTTCATTGGTGATATGTGCTTCTGGACCGAGGTGGTCTACTTTTGTACCCATTGGCAGGGGGCGGCCCGCTTTATCCAGTATACTGATATCTACTGCCAGGCCGTAGTTATGCAGTCCGCCACCACGGGCGGGGTTGGAGACGTAGATGTACTTGGAGGTGCCTTTCACTACGTTCCACATTTGCTGCTGTACACTCATCGGGCGGGCGGCATCATATACAATGAGGCGATACGCAGGGTGATGTTTCTTCAGCTCTTGTTGTGCTTGCAACAGTCCTTTCATGGCGTCGGGATGCAGATAGGCTTCGTGCAAATCTTCATAGAGGACTTTTCCGGTGAAATTGTCCGCGCGGGTGTACATCAGGTCTATGGCGATGCTACTGTCTGCTTCGGCTATGTTCACCAGTCCGATGCTCTCCAGATATTTTGCAGTTTCGCTTTTCTGGGCGGATGCGGAGATGAACCAGAGGGAAAGTAGAAAATAATATATGTACTTCATACCTTTTTTCTTTGCCTGCAAAGGTACGAATTCCTATTGGATTAGTCGTTTTGTGCGGATACATAGATTTTGTCTATCTGTCCATAGAATTTATCTGTTTGACGTGAACTTAAGAATCCTTACATTTGTTCTATATATTAGTTCTCTAAACAAAAATACCATGGAAAAGAAAAAACTCACATCTGCCAACGGGCGCCCGATCGCCGACAATCAAAACACTCAAACAGCAGGACAACGTGGACCTGTAATGATGCAAGACCCCTGGTTTCTGGAAAAGCTTGCACACTTCGACCGTGAAGTAATCCCTGAAAGACGTATGCATGCCAAAGGTTCCGGCGCATATGGTACGTTCACCGTGACACATGACATTACAAAGTACACCCGTGCTGCTATCTTCAGTGAAGTGGGCAAGAAGACGGAGTGCTTCGTACGTTTCTCCACCGTAGCAGGTGAGAGGGGAGCGGCGGATGCTGAGCGTGATATTCGTGGTTTTGCCATGAAATTCTATACGGAAGAAGGTAACTGGGATTTAGTGGGAAATAATACTCCTGTATTCTTCCTGCGCGATCCGCTGAAATTCCCCGATCTGAACCATGCCGTGAAGCGTGACCCGCGGACCAATCTGCGCAGTCCGAACAATAACTGGGACTTCTGGACCTTGCTACCTGAGGCGTTACATCAGGTGACCATTACTATGAGCCCCCGTGGTATTCCTTATTCTTATCGCCACATGCATGGCTTCGGCAGCCATACTTACAGCTTCTACAATGCTGCCAACGAACGCATTTGGGTGAAGTTCCATCTGCGTACCCTGCAAGGTATCAAGAATCTAAGTGACCAGGAAGCCGAAGCTATTGTTGCCAAGGATCGTGAATCGCACCAGCGTGATTTGTATGAGAGCATCGAAAAGGGTGACTTTCCGAAATGGCAATTCCAGATTCAGCTGATGACGGAAGAACAGGCAGACGAATACCGTATCAATCCATTCGACCTTACGAAGGTATGGCCGCACAAAGATTTTCCGTTGCAGGATGTAGGTATTCTGGAACTGAACCGCAACCCGGAGAATTACTTCGCTGAGGTGGAACAGGCTGCTTTCAATCCACAGAATATTGTGGAAGGTATCGGTTTCTCTCCTGACAAGATGTTGCAGGGAAGACTTTTTTCCTACGGTGATGCACAGCGCTACCGCCTTGGAGTGAATGCCGAACAGATTCCGGTGAATAAACCCCGCTGTCCGTTCCATGCTTATCACCGTGACGGTGCCATGCGTGTAGATGGTAACTATGGCAGTGCCAAGAGTTACGAGCCCAACAGCTACGGCGAATGGCAGGACTCTCCCGAAAAGAAAGAACCGCCTTTGAAAGTTCATGGAGATGTTTATAACTACAACGAACGTGAGTATGATGATGATTATTTCAGCCAGCCGGGCGATCTTTTCCGCCTGATGTCTGCAGAGGATCAGCAACTGACATGCGAAAATACTGCCCGTGCCATGGGTGATGCCGAACTCTTTATTAAGCAACGCCACGTGCGTAATTGTTATCAGGCGGATCCGGCTTACGGTACAGGGGTAGCTAAAGCCTTAGGTATAGACTTAGATGCAGCTTTGAAAGAAACTCGATAACCATAGAAAATATTGAACCCCTCCGGAATAAGCCAATTACTTCGGAGGGGTTTTTCACACTCAATACTCATCACTTAGCGAAACGATCTTTAATTGTTTCTCGAGTACATTCTGCGGTAAACTGGTGTGGATTTTCACTTTTACCGAACTTCTCGGTAGTATGTCAAAGTAGTTATCGCTAAATGAACTGTTCACATCTCCGGTAGCGATGAATACGGCACGAGCAAAGTTATCACTATTGAGTGTCACTTCGAAACCGTCCTCGATTGGCTGTATACTCTTCGTAATCATGGCGTGCGGATAGTTGACTTCTTTTTGTTTTACCAGGAAGTAGTTATTGGCATAGTCGTTCTTCCCTTTATTCGTCGACAAGACAGCATGAATAAAGACATCTTCCTTGCGTGTTCCGTTCAGTGCTTCTTCCAGTGGAACGGAAAAGAGTGTCCGGCTACTGTTAGCATCTATTTTCACATTACGACTATACTGGTTCAGAACTTCACCTGTCAGTTTTATAACATTTACTTCAAGTTTCCCGCTACAGGATTTGAGACGATCGGAAACCACCTGGACTTTCAATATCCCTGATTCATCAGCTATGGGAGATACAAGGATATCCCGGTAAGCCTTGCGGGTAAAGTAATGTTGTGCTTTCCAGCGCCCATAATAGTCGCGGCTTGCCCAGGAGGCTACCGGCCAACAATCGTTATGCTGCCAGAAGAGCGTACCCATGCAATAAGGCATATCCCGGCGGTGCGCTTCGATGGCTGTTTTGATCGCATCGCCTTGCAGCACATGATTCATATAAAGAAAAGCCTCGAAGTCTTTGGGCTTGCGGTATTCGTTCAGCAGATAAGTTTCAATCAGTTCATTGGCATGGGCTCCGCCGCGCTGATGAGACATCATAACTTCCGAGTAGATATTCCAATCTTCCTCACGTGGAGCATAGCGTTTTACCGATTCGAACTCCGGGAAAGACTGGAAGCCATATTCACTGAAGAAACGGCTCCGTTCCTTATTGTACATCTCAATCGGCTTCTTGCCGTGCCATACTTCCCAATAATGTCGGTCACCATTATGGTCGTCACTGCCGCCATCATAGCGGGCAAATGGGGAAGAAGGCCAATAAAAGCTTTCAGGAGCATATTCTTTAACCACTTGGGGAAGGGTGACATTGTATTGGTCGTTGAACTGCTTCCAGATGATCTGTTCGTATTCAGGATTCTGTTTTTTGTATCGTTTCTGCCACCCCCAATTGAACCAGGCATCATTGCATTCGTTGTTGCCGCACCAAAGGGCAACACAGGCATGGTTGCGGAGTCGCTTTACATTGTAAATAGCTTCTTGACGGATATTTTCCAAAAGTTCCCCTTCAGCTGGATAAAGGCTGCATGCAAACATGAAATCTTGCCAGACAAGGATACCGTAGCGGTCGCAAAGTTCATAGAATACATCTTCTTCATAGATACCGCCTCCCCAGATGCGGAGCATATTCATGTGGACATTAGCTGCATCGAGAATAGTCTTTTCATACTGTTCCCGCGTGACACGTGGCAAAAAGTTATCCTGTGGAATGTAATTAGCACCTTTGGCAAAAATAGGAACTCCATTCAGTTCTACATAAAAAGTCTTTCCATCCTTGTCCGGTTGGTTAATAATCTTAAGCGAGCGCAGGCCGACTTTCTTAGTTTGAGTATCAGCTGTACGATTGTCGATGGTGAGGTCTGTGCGGAAATCGTATAGATATTGTTCGCCCAGGCCGTTACTCCACCACAATTTTGGGTTCCGGATGGAGAGAGGCAACGACACCTTGTTCATCCCCTTTTTGAGAGAAACGACTTGTCCGGCCAGGACTTTGCCGGAAGAAGCTTCGGTAATGCTGATAATGGCTTTGTCTATCTCTTTGTCCGCAAGGATTTCTATTTCTCCGAGAATGGTTGCACGGTTTTTGTTCACTTCCTGCTGCCGGATGAAGACGTCATTGAGCCTCGCATCGTCCCACGCCTCTACGTATACCGGGCGCCAGATACCGGAAGTAACCAGGCGCGGCCCCCAGTCCCAACCGTAATGATAGCCTGCTTTTCGGGCAAATACGCCGACTTTCTTATTGAATACCCCGCCGTTTTCAGACTGGTCGTTGCCTGCTTCATATTGGTAGGGGAGAGCATCCCATTTGGGAATATCTACTTTGATGGGAGAATGGAAATAGATTTTCAATATGTTTTCGCCAGATTCCAGATTTGGCTTTATGTTTGTTCTCCATTCGCGAAACATATTGTTGGCTTCCAGTATCTTCTTATCGTTCAGGTATACGTCTGCATACGTATCCAGTCCTTTGAAGACGAGTTCGATGTTTTGTTTTTCCATCATTTCAGGAGTGAGCCGGAAAGTAGTCTGGTAAATCCAGTCTTCCTTGTCAATCCATTGCATGCTGCGTTCATTGAGGCGGAAGAAAGGATCTTCGATAATTTTGTTGTCCATCAGGTCGGTATGTACTACACCGGGCACGGTGGCAGGATACCAGTTGTTGAGTCTGGCTTGTTTAAACTTCCAATCCTCGTTCAGCTCTTTTCGGAGGGGGACGGCTATGAGGAGGGCACTACACAAGAGTGATGAGGTCAGCAAAGACGCTCGCTTCAGGTTTAAATTCGGCTTTTTCATATGTATAAGATATTTCTCAGCCCAAAGATAATAATAATAGGCGCGAAATCTGCAGATTCCGCGCCTAAATCAATGTACCTTTACTTTATAATTATCTTAGAGATATGGAATGATCGTGATATAAATACCCGTAATAATAGCCGAAGTGATGACCCCGGAGATATTTGCCCCCAAGGCATCCCCCAGAATGAACGAGTCAGGATTATCCTTACTAACCAGCTTTTGAGCTACCTTTGCTGTAGTCGGTACACAACTGACAGCTGCAATGCCGATTACCGGATTATAATTTCCTTTCTTAATGAAGTACATGATGTATCCTCCCATAATGCCGCCGATACCTGAAAGCAACAGTGCCACTATGCCCAATACCAGCAATTTCAGAATCTTCGGGTCGAGCAGTAAATGTGCATCACAGAGCACGCCCAGCAATACGCCCAACATAAATGTAGAGCCATAAAGCAGCGGGCCGCTAACGAAATCATAAATATGCTTCATGCCCGATTCACGTACGGCAACTCCCAGGAAGAGAGAGAAGAACAACGGCGAAGCCACCGGGAACAAGAAGCACAACACTGCACACAGCACAGCCGAGAATGCCAGTTTCACCTTGGCATCGTAGTTTTTGGGTGCTTTCTTCGAAGTCATCTTGATGGCACGCAGACGTTTTGGAACCAGTAACTTCACCAGATACGGGTAACCGCCATACGTTAGTCCCAGATACAGATAAGCCACTACTGTGATAGGTACAAATAAATGTTTGGCCAGAGCCAGTGATGTGAATAGAACCATAGGACCATCTGCACCTCCTACCATAGCTACAGAAGCACTTTCTTGCAATGTCAGTCCAAGGGCGGAAGCTACGGGGATAGTCAGGAAAGTACCCAATTCGGCACATAAAGCCAGGAAAAGGCTGACGAAAGGCTTTTGTAGCAGAAAGCCTACATCCAACAAAGTGCCTATGCCCATAAATACAAAGCAGGCTATCAATCCGTTACTGAAGGTGAGTGTATAGACAGGTTGCAAAAAGTCTATCTGCATCGTATTCATCAGGTCGTCCGTATCCGAAAGCATCGGATCGAGAAAGAGGTTGCCTAATGTGCCGTCTGGCATGAAAAGTGTTCCACAATTAATGGCAACCATACCCAGCCCCATCGGAATCATTACCATAGGCTCAAGTACTCCTTTCCAGCCCAGATATATGAGTAACAAACCTAAAAGGATTAAAAATACACGGGCTGATGCAAGCAGGTAGCCACTTTCCATCATTGTTCCAAAACCTTGGAATAGGGTCGCGAAATCTATATTTTCCATACTATTTCTTATTTGGTCTTACCGGTAGATTTTCCGGACTGTTTCTTATGATATAACATCTCTTCTTGTTGCTTCAGATACATCATGTGCGTATCTTCGGGGTAGTAGTAATCCATCAGGTTAGCGTTGGAAACTCCGGCGCTTACTCCATGGTAATATCCGCGATAATCGGAAAGTTCACGGTTGACTCCGCGGCTAAACTCTTCGCGTTTATCGTTGTAGAGTTCATTTTCTTCTATAGGGATATCCCGTATCATGAGTTCCACCTTCTGGCGCAACTTGCGCAGGCGTCGCAGGCGAAGCAGTTCTTTCTGGTGTGAACTGTAAAAGTCGAATGAGTCGGCAGCAACGGCAATCATTTTGATAATGAAAGCCACGAAGAAGCCGATCACGAACGTGAGCCCCATCATTTCGAGGGTGGCTATTAATAAATCGAGCATAGTAATTACATTAATTTAGATGTGAATAAACAATAGGTTGACCAAAGACATGCCAACGGCATACCTCCGGTAAAAGGGGGAGTAACAAGTAGAGTGGTGGTTTAAATCAGAATATGCTTCAACTCGTAGACGTAATATCCATAAGAATAACGGATGGCGCTGGGAGTGAAAGAGAGGCTGGCATTTTGTTCCACCGGTAAATGGGTGGAGAATATACGTTGCATCTGTCCTACAGACGGATGGATCTTAAGTTTCAGTAATTTCGATGGAGCATTAGCTTGATTATAAAAGTTCTCCTGAAAGAGGATACCGTTGATTTTACGTTCATTGTTTTCATCATTAAAGAACGGACGGTGAACGATGGTTGAGTAACAATCTGCTGACATTGAAATGAAACATCCTGTTTGTGTAGGGGTGACGGAAGTATCTGTCGAGGCTTCGGTAATCATCCGAAGTGCCGGCTGTTCCTCTTGCAGAATGACAGACATTCCTAATGAGAGGCACATAAACAGAAATATGTAGTGCAGATGTTTCATCATAGCGTCCGCAAACATAACAAATATCTTTGTGTAATGTTGCTTTCCTCCTCAAGAAAATTTTGTTAAATAGAGAACGGTTTCTTTGTGCATGTTCTGCAAATGTGTATATTTGAAATAATATATCTAAATATATTGTAAACCACAATAATTCAAATTCCTATGAGCAGTAATATATTTCTGATTATCGCCGTGGTCACAACTGGTATTTTTGTGATACAGTTCATTCTTTCCATTTTCTTCGGAGACATTGATGCGGATACAGACGTGGATGCCGACATTAGCAGCGTGGTGTCTTTTAAGGGACTGACACATTTCGGTATCGGTTTTGGATGGTACATGTATCTGATTGGAAATACTGACATTCAGAGTTATTCTATTGCTATTTTGATTGGTCTGTTTTTCGTATTTGCGGTATGGTTTCTCTATAAGAAAGCCTATCAGTTGCAGCAAGTGAATAAGACGGAAAAGACGGAACAGCTTGTAGGGCGCGAATGTACCATCTACTTTAAACAGGGAGGCAGCCGGTTTACCGTACAAGTAAGTCGCGACGGAGCCATGCGAGAGGTTGATGTGGTATCTGAAATGGACATAATGTATCAGACCGGTGATAAAACCATAATTACGGGCTACGAGGACGGAACATTGTATATTCGGTAAACAAAACTCAAAAACATAGATTTATGACACAAGAAATGATGATTATGGCCGCCATACTCGTGGCGGTTATCTTACTTACCTTCATTGGTATTCTTTCCCGCTACCGGAAATGTAAAAGTGACGAAGTACTGGTAGTATATGGTAAAACGGGCGGTGATAAGAAGTCAGCCAAGTTGTATCATGGTGGTGCTGCATTTGTGTGGCCGATAATCCAGGGGTATGAATTCCTGTCCATGAAACCGATGCAGATAGACTGTAAGCTGACAGGTGCACTGTCTGCCCAGAATATCCGTGTGGATGTACCGACTACGATTACGGTGGCTATCAGTACCGATCATGAGGTTATGCAGAATGCTGCCGAACGTATGCTGGGACTGACGATTGATGATAAGCAGAATTTGATAACGGATGTTGTGTACGGACAGATGCGTCTGGTGATTGCTGATATGACGATTGAAGAACTGAACTCCGACCGCGATAAATTCCTTTCTAAAGTAAAGGATAACATCGATACGGAACTCCGCAAGTTCGGTTTATATCTGATGAACATCAACATCAGCGATATCCGTGATGCTGCCAATTATATTGTCAACTTAGGTAAGGAAGCTGAAAGTAAGGCACTGAATGAGGCTCAGGCAAACATTGAGGAACAGGAGAAACTGGGTGCCATCAAAATTGCCAATCAAATAAAGGAACGTGAGACGAAAGTTGCCGAAACACGTAAAGACCAAGATATTGCCATTGCCGAGACTAAAAAATTGCAGGAAATCTCTGTGGCTAATGCTGATAAGGATAGAATCTCGCAGGTAGCTATTGCCAACGCTGAAAAAGAGTCGCAGGTGGCAAAGGCTGAAGCTGAAAAAAATATCAGGATTGAGCAGGCTAATACGGAAAAGGAAAGCCGTATTGCCGAACTGAATTCTGACATGGAGATTAAGCAGGCGGAAGCGGGAAAGAAAGCTGCCATCGGACGAAATGAGGCTCAGAAAGCCGTGGCACAATCTGATGCCGAACTGGCTGTAACGCGTGCCAATGCCGACAAACAGGCCGGTGAAGCTGAAGCACGTTCGGAAGCTGCCGTACAGGCTGCCCGCGAAATAGCTCAAAAAGAAGTGGAAGAGGCTAAAGCCCGTAAAGTGGAATCTTCTTTGAAGGCTGAAAAGATTGTACCTGCTGAAGTTGCAAAGCAAGAAGCCATTCTTCAGGCTGATGCTGTTGCCGAAAAGATTACCCGTGAGGCCGAAGCTCGTGCAAAAGCAACTCTGGCACAGGCTGAGGCTGAAGCAAGAGCCATCCAGATGAAGTTGGAAGCTGAGGCTGAAGGTAAGAAGAAATCATTGCTTGCTGAAGCTGAAGGTTTCGAGGCTATGGTACGTGCAGCAGAATCTAATCCGGCTATCGCTATCCAGTATAAGATGGTAGATCAATGGAAGGAAATTGCCGGAGAACAGGTGAAAGCATTCGAACACATGAATTTAGGAAACATTACTGTATTCGATGGTGGAAACGGAGGTACAAGCAACTTCCTGAGTTCGCTGGTGAAGACGGTTGCTCCGAGCCTCGGTGTACTGGACAAACTGCCTATTGGCGAGACCGTAAAGGGAATCATTCACCCGGAAGGAAAGGAAGATAAGCAGGAAACCCAAAAGGATGAACCAAAGAAAGACGATAAGAAGAAATAATCAGATAACCTTATCTGCTAAAAAAGAAGCGAAGAATCCACAATGGGGCGGATTCTTTGCTTTTGTTTTATAGAATAGTTTAGGTCTTTATATTCCCAGTCGTTCTTTCAATAGCCGGTAGCCCGTCAGGCTAACCCTTAACTTGGTTCCGTTTTTCAATAACACCTGGTAAGTTTCTTTTCCGAATAGTTCTACCCGGGATATTTGTGTCACATTTACAATGGTGGAACGATGGATACGTACAAAGTTGTCACTTGGCAAATGTCCTTCAAAATACTTCATAGTTTGTTCTTTGATGTACTCTCCTGTGGGGGTGATCAGGGTCGTATAATCTCCACACGCTTGGATATATAGCAATTCATCTACTTTGATGATATGTATTCGTGGTCCGTCTTTTACAGTAATGCGATCAATGGTTTCCTCTTGTTCTTTCTGTTTTTCTTCTTTTACGGCTTGCGGTACAATGAATTCATCTTCTTGTGCTTCCGGAACTTTCACTACTATCAGGTGATACCACAATATAATCGCTATCCATGTCGGTATGCCGAACAAAAGCCTGAAAGGTATGGTAGAGGCAAAAGAGATATAAGGTATTCCTGCAATTCTTACCATAATGTCGCAGACCATGAAGCTACCCGCAATCCAGAGCAATATTCCTGATACAACCGTAATGACATTTGTCTGAAGAATGGATACTTGGCCTACTACAAACCAAGCCAGATATACCAGTGCCGCAAGCCATCCGATTGTTGTGATTCCGTCGATGATGGCAGGTAGCCAGTCAGTTCCGGTATATCCCCACAACAGAGTTGCCTGGATGATTGCCAGAACCAATGCAAGCACAAGCATCGGAAACCAACGATAAGGATAATCTATAATTGGATGTGCTCTCATAGGATTAGTCTTTAATCTCTAATCCACCAAAGGAAATATTTCCACGGATTATGAGTGTGCTTTCTTTATTAATATTCGCTCCCTGCCAACGCTTATCTTCGCATCCGCCGGCAAAAGCATTGCATTGAGGTACAACGTTCCAGTCTGAAGGAATGTACAACTCTATTCCACTACAAGTACAGTCGATATCGATATAAGTTTCTCCCGGTGCAAGATGCGTGTGGCGCAGGTCAATGACAGTCCCTCCGAATGAAGCCCGGATACTGGCTCCTTTAAACAATTCATCCAATACGACATGGCGTACAGAACCAAAAGCATTGTCGGAACGCAGATAACCGTTTTCCGATTCGCATTGTTGCTCATTGTTTTCCATATTTATGTGCATATGTCCACCTCTTCTTTTAGTCCAGTCCTGATAACGGCCACTCATATGGCTTTTCATCCAGCGTTCCCTACGGCGGGATTTTACAAAGAACAGGATACCTGCCACAATCAGTGCAACAGGCCAGACAATGGTTTGTGAGTTCTCCGGTAGCCACGATAATCCTCCAACTAAGAAATAGATGCCTATCAGGGTGAGGATAGAACCGCTCAGGTAATGGCGGCGTGTCATCGTATAGATACCTAATACAATAAGAAGACTATGCCAAGATACCACTATGCTAAATAAGTCATACGTAATCCAACCTACGTTACGAGCAAACAGTAATATTCCGGAGATGATGAAGAGCGAAGCTATCAGTGCTTTGCCCGATAAGCCTGCATGAGACGGGAAGTTTTGTTTCTTTTCCATTATTTCTATTGTTATTGATTCATGGTTCAAAGGTAAGCGAATTATTCATCCCTGTATAGCCCTTTCGGGTGATTTCCGGTAGAAAAGCCGATAAGTTCCGGGTATGAATCGGTGAATTCGGAGGGCTTTCGTACGATAACGACATAGATTTGTCCTATTTTTATATAGGTCGTACATAGATTCCGCTATTTTTGTTTCTATAAAAACAGGAACCTTATAACTGAAGTGTACGATGATGAAAAAGACTCTCTTATCAATAATAGTGTTGCAGATGCTGTTGCTGCTCTCATTTTTGACTCCCGGATTGTTGTTCGCACAGGATATCCATTTCCAAACATTCGGAGTAGAAAATGGCATCTCACAACCAACAGTTACATCTATTTATCAGGATGAATTCGGAATTATCTGGATAGGGACTAAAGATGGTTTGAACCGTTATAACGGTACCGATTTTTATATATTCCGTCCGATTGAGAACGATAAGCATAGTCTTTATAATAATAATATAGGTACGATTTGTGGTGATAAGGATGGGCATATTTATATTCGTTGCAAGTATGCCGTAGTTGAATATGATATTAAGAAGAATATTTTTCATACGATTCGCGATAATAACATTCAGGCCATTAGTTACGGTAACTCTCGGCTGTGGGCATGTACCAGGGATTCTTTATTCACCTATAACCATGCGGAAGATAGGTTGGAATATTATTATCACTTGGAGGATGTACGCATGTCCTGTGTGACCGAAGACCATGAAGGAAATCTATATGTAGGAACCATGAATAATGGCTTGTACATGCTGGACAGTAATAAGAAATGGCTTAATTATCTTCCAACAAAGGATATAACCTGTATTTATGAAGACTCCAAAAAGAATATTTGGGTAGGTACCAAAGATGACGGGCTTTTCCGACTGGACAGGAACGGTGGAAAAACAAACTATGTGCATGCACCTTATAAGAATGGACTTTCCAGCAATTACGTCCGTTGTGTGGTCGAAGATAACTTAGGTAACTATTGGGTGGGGACTTTTAAAGGTTTGGATAGATTGGATGTCACTACCAATATTTTCACCAATTACAGCGAAGATAATAAACCCTATAGCTTGAGTAATTCTTCCATCATCTGTATGATGAAGGATCAGCAAGGAACTTTCTGGATTGGCACTTATTATGGCGGGGTTAATCTGTTTAATCCGGACTATGAGATTTATACCTATTATTATTCCGATGAATCTCAGCAAGGAAAGCTGACCTCTCCTTTTGCCGGACGAATGAAAGAAGACTCTAAAGGAAATATCTGGATTGCAACGGAAGGTGGTGGAGTGAACTATCTCGATCGAAAAACAAGAAGCTTCGCAGAGTTTAAGTATGATATAAATAAGAACTCTCTTGCATCCAATACGGTACAATCCCTGCATTTAGATGAAGATAACCAGATTCTGTGGATAGGTACACTACGGGGAGGACTGGATAAGCTGGATTTGAAAACGCATCGATTTACCAACTACAGGCATATTCCCGGGAAAGAGAATTCATTGATTAACGATATAGTTCGCAAAATTATTCCGTATAAAGGGAATCTTTTGCTGGCAACCCATAACGGAATAGGTTCATTCAATCCTCAAACAGGAGAATGCACAAAGCTACTGAAAGATAGTAGACTCAATAACAGACAGATCATTGATATGCTTCTTGACAGGAACAATAATTTATGGTTCTCCTATTCATTGGGACTGGTTAAATATAATCTTGAAACCCGGAAACAAGATGAGTATTTCGTTCCTAATAGTTCGAAGCGGGTTATAGGCAGTAATCTGATAAATGTACTTTTTGAAGATAAGAAAGGTAATATCTGGGCGGGTTCTTCGGGAGATGGTATATTCCTGTATGAGCCGGATATCAATTCATTCAAACCGTTTAACTCACACAATTCGGACCTGATCAATGATTATATCCTCGATATAAAAGAGTCTTTGTCCGGCTATCTCCTGATAGCCAGTAATCAAGGCTTTTCACGTTTTGATATGGAGAACCAGCGCTTTTATAACTATAATAAACAGAATGGTTTTCCGATGACGGCATTGAACCCTTACGGATTGTTTGTGGCCAGCGATAATGAGATATTTCTTTCCGGTCCCAAGATGATGATATCTTTCTTTGAAAAAGAATTGAATTCTTATGTAAAGCCCTATCAGCTTAACTTTATCTCATTGGAAGTGAATAACCAGGTTATATTGCCAAATGATGACTCCAATATTCTCTCTGAGTCTATTTTGTATCAGCCACAAATTACGCTGAATCATAATCATTCCATCATCACTATAAATTTCTCGTTATCCAATTATGTATCGGTACTGAGAAACCGGATTTACTATAAATTGGAGGGATTTGATAAAGACTGGATGAGTGCAGGTTATCGTAAAGGCATTACTTACACCAACCTGAATCCGGGTAAGTATAAGCTAAAGATAAAGAGCTCTGAGGAATATTCCGGTAAGGAAAGTATCTTTAAGGAAATCGATATTGTGGTGAAGCCACCTTTTTACAAATCGGCCTGGGCATATTGTATTTACGTTATTATTGTGATTGTATCTGTCTATATAGTGGTTAGTTTCTATTCTTCCAAATTAAAGTTGCGGGCTTCACTTGAATACGAGAAGAAAGAGAAGAAACAGATAGAAGAACTGAACCAGTCCAAACTTCGTTTCTTTACCAATATTTCACATGAATTCCGTACTCCGCTCACATTGATTGTGAGCCAGTTGGAGATGCTGATGGAAAGGAATGATATTCAGCCGTTAGTGTACAATAAACTGGTGAATATCCATCGAAATACATTACGTATGAAGCGCCTGATAACCGAGCTTCTTGATTTCAGGAAACAAGAACAGGGTTTCGAAAAGTTCAAATACAGCAAGCAGGATATTTATGCGTTCTTGGATGAAATCTATCTGTCTTTCAAAGAGTATGCACGGGGTAAACAGATTAATCTTGAATTTCTTAATAAGGATAGGAATCTGGAAGTCTGGTTTGATGTGGTACAGCTTGAAAAGGTGATTTATAACTTGCTGTCCAATGCTTTCAAATATACATCTCTGGGTGGTACAGTCTCCTTATCAGTACAGGAATATGAAAATAGTGTAGTTATTCTTATTTCAGATACGGGTATCGGTATTGCCGAAAAGAGTCTGGATAAGATATTCGATCGTTTTTATCAGGTCGACAGCACAGACAACCAGAAAGGTACGGGTATAGGATTGGCACTTGCTAAAAGTATAATTGAAGCCCATAAAGGCAAAATCAGTGTGCGGAGCATGGAAGGAAAGGGAACCACTTTTGTGGTTGAATTGCCTTTGGGCGATAGTCACATTGCCGATTCACAAAAAGTGGCAACTCCCGATATCGATTCATCATGCATTTCAGAATTGACCATGTATGGTGACAAGGCATTGACTGATGTGATGGACGATGAGAATCCCGCTAATGAATCGGAAAATACAAAGAGCAAAATCTTGATTGTTGAAGACAATGAAGAACTCAGAGGCTTACTGGTCCGTCTGTTCTCCAAAGTATATTCCGTTTGCGAAGCGCAGGATGGTGAAGAAGGACTGGAAAAAACAAAAGAAATGCAGCCCGATATTGTATTGAGCGATATCATGATGCCCAAGATGTCCGGTATAGAAATGTGCAGGAAGATAAAGAGTAATTTTGAAACATCCCATATCCCAGTGATATTACTGACGGCCCAGACAGCTGAAGAATATACAATGCAAGGGTTAAAAACGGGTGCAGATGACTATGTGACTAAACCTTTTAATGTGAAACATTTGTTTATGCGTTGTAACAATCTGGTAAACAGCAGAAAGCTGTTACAGAAAAAATATGCAAAACAAATGGATAACAATGTGGATATACTGGCAACAAATAGCGCAGACCATCAGTTCATGGAACAATGTGTAGCGTGTATTGAACAGAATCTGGATAATCCGGATTTTGACGTGAATATGTTTGCCCAGGCCATGAATACCGGCCGTACCAAACTCTTCCTGAAGATTAAGGGTATCACAGGGCAGACGCCCAATGACTTCATTCTGAATATCAGATTGAAGAAGGCGCAGATGCTACTGAAACAGATGGATACGAAGACTGTTTCGGAGATAGCATATGAAGTTGGCTTTAACTCCCCAAGCTATTTCATAAAACGTTTCAGGGAGTTGTTCGGGGTGACTCCCGCCCAATATCAGAAAGGAGAAGAATAAGTTTACTATTATAATTGATACTATGAAAACAAGATTATTGTGTGCTTTATGTGCATTCTTTCCGTTGTCTCTGTTGGCGGCAAAGGTTCATAAGGTAACTCCTGTCACTACCGATAAGGATATCAGGATTGAAGTAATGTTGTCTGCTGAGGCGAACGAAAGTTTATCCCTTGATGCTGTAATTACGCATGCCCGGAATAAGGTGATATTGTGCAACCATTCCGGAGAATTTTATTTTAAGAATAAAGTGGATACAACGGTGGTCTGGAAAATAGACCAATTGACTCCTGAATTATGGAGTCCTGTTAATCCTGCACTTTATGACTTGGAAATAAAGGCTGGTACTGAAACTTTTCATAAGCGGATTGGGTTCAGAAAGTTCGAGATGCGGGGTGGTGTATTTTATTTGAATGATAAACCTGTCTATCTGCGGGGGAATGCCATTAATCCGCCTGAGCGGGGAATACCCGAACAACTGGAAAGAAGCAAAGACTTTGCACGTGATTATGTTCGCTTTATGAAGAGCCTGAACATAAATATCATCCGTATTCCCGATGACCAGAATTGGATGGATGTGTGCGATGAAGAAGGTATGATGATATTTGCAGGTCGGTATGGTCGTCCCAAACATGCAACCAAGACTGCACCACCGACAGACTTTGACCTGTCACTCAGAACCTATAAGGAAATTGATCTGGGACCGTTCACTCCCCATCCTTCCGTAGTCATCTATATTTTATCCAATGAAATGCCTTATGAAGGTAAAACGGGCGATCTGTATCGGGAGTTCCTGACAAAGATGTGTCGTGAACTCAAGAAATGGGATGATACCAGATTGTATATAGGCAATACCGGTTATGGGCTGGGACATTCGGGCGATATCTATGATGTACATAGGTATTGGGGATGGTATTATAATACTTTCCTTACTTATCTCAATATGCGTGATAAGGCGATGTGGCAAAATCCGGGAAGAGTACAACCGATTACTTTTACCGAATGTGTAGGAAACTATACAGGAATAGACGGGCGTTTTAACCTCTGCTCCAGAACCAAACAACCGGGTTCGCAGAAGTGTTGGACAGGACATCTGCCCGATGATGAACAAGCCGGAGCAGCTATGACCTATCAGGCTTTTGTACTGAAGAATGCAACGGAATTATTCCGTCGGTTGAGAAGTCAAAACAGCTGCCTGGCAGGTACGATGCCTTTTACAATTATATTTCATAACTGGGATGGAGTAAAATCCTTTGCCGAGATGAAACCGAAACCTGTAGCCTGGCAATACCAGATCAGTTATCAGCCTGTATTGCTGAGTTGGGAGAATTGGCAATCGCAGATTTATGCAGGGAGTAAGCTTGCGGTGGTAGCCCATGTCGTCAATGACGATGATTATGGCAATGATTTGGATGAAGTTCATTTGCAGTGGTGGATTGAAAAGGAAGGTGAGAAAGTATTGGAGGGAGAGGTCGATCTTCCATCTGTTCCCTATTATGGCACTTGTAAAAGGCCTTTGTCGATAGATATTCCTAAGAATCTGCCTTCGGGAGACTATATGCTGAAAGGTGAGATTTGGTCGAAAGGCAGTAAGGTGTCCTATAATGAGAGTGAACTGTTCATAGCCGGAAAAGACTGGCGGGGTACAGAGGTGATAAAGAAAACCATTTATGTGTACGATTCTTCGGCAGGAGAGCAAACCTTGAGCTGTTTGCAGAAACTCGGTTACCCTGTAAAAGCGGTACGTATGGTTAAGGAATTGCCCCGGAACTCTACCTTAATTCTGGCTAAGAATTCATGGGATGATTCACTGAATAATCAGTCAGAGCAGTTGAAAGAATATGTAAGTAAGGGTGGGCGCATTATTTGCCTGCAACAGGATGCTGCAACATTCAATCAATCGTGGCTGCCAACTTCCGTAGAGTTTCTGAAAGACAGCAATAATGATCCGGTTTATCTTTCACCGTCTCTGGCGTATGCAGATGGTATGAATATCAATCTCGAACGTCCGTATCATCCGGTTTTTAACGGATTAACCCCTAAGCAGTTCCGCCTTTGGTCCGACTATACCTCCTATGATGAATCGAAGAAAGGTTTTCCTGCCATTTATCCGGTGGACAAAGGATATGATCTTCGTGAATCCGGGATGGAGAATGTAGCCGTCCTTGCCAACTATAGCCGTGCTTTGGCAGCGACAGCCTTGTCGGAGATGTTTATGGGTAAAGGCTCCATACTGTTGTCTGGTTTCGACTTGATTAATCATTGCGGAGTAGACCCCGTAGCTGATAAACTCCTTTTCAATATGCTTCGTTATATGTCTGTCGACAAGCAGCATGAACCGTATGTGGAAATGACTGACTCAATTATCTGGGGAGACTATGCTTCCGAACGGGGAATCGTGAACGCATCTTGTAATGGTCTGATGGTAAACACTGTTCCTATCATTCCAAAAGGACAGGAACATGACCCCAGATATGAAGTGAAGATTGATGAATATGGTTACCAGTATGCCGGTGCTTATGGTGGGTGGAATTCAAAACCGGGTGTGCAATATGTACCTTATGGAAGAAGACCTATGGCTCCATTCACTTTTTCAAAAGGAGGAAGCCCGTTGATCGGTAAATCATCTACCAGCGGCGAAGGATATTTCTACATGACATTGTCCGGGAAGAAGAAAACCATGATTACCATATTGGAGAATCCTGTGGACGAACCTCTTAACATCAGCATCACCGTCAATGACACAACAACAAGGAACTATGTGCTTCAACCCAAGCAACAGTTAAGTGTCGAAACAGATATCTCGCATATAAAGAATACAATGAAAGTTTCTCTGAAAGGAGATCGCCGGGTGATATTACTGAAAACAATATTAAGTACAGAGCGTCCGGATCATACGGAATAAGATTTCTGATAGTTGCCAATATTGTACACGGCTGTACAAAGTTGCTTCATAAAAGAACGATTGTTATATGTCTTCACTCGGTAAACGGACATCTTTGCAGAGTCATTTTAAAACCGAATTGAACTATGAAACGCATTTTATTTTCTTTATTTTTATTTCTGACCAGCATCGTTGTTTTTGCTGGCGGCAGGTTTACGGTTGCCGGTGTTTTTACGGATCATATGGTATTGCAACGTAATGCAAACGTGAAGATCTGGGGAGAGGCGGCAGACGGTTCGCAGGTTGAAGTGTTGTTTGAAGGACACAGTCGGAAAAGTAAGGTTGTTGATGGAAAATGGATGGTCACACTAAGGACCGGAGAAGCCGGAGGACCTTATAAATTAGAAGTCATAAATGGTAATAATAAGGTTAGTTTTAGAGATGTTTTCGTAGGTGACGTATGGCTGGCGGGTGGTCAGTCAAATATGGAGTTTGCTTTGCGCAAGGTGAAGGATGCGAAGGCGGAAATCGATTTGGCTGATTATCCTCAGATACGTTATTATAAAGTACCGAGAAAATACTATCCGGAACACGAAGTGCCTGAAACATCCTGGAAGACTTGTACTCCTGAGACAGCACCGGAGTTTGCAGCTGTTGCTTACTACTTTGCGAAGAATCTGCATAGAGATTTGAATATTCCTATCGGTATCATTCAACTACCCGTAGGAGGAACGACGGTTGAGGCGTGGACGAGCCGGAAGTTGCTGTTGTCAGATAAAGACTTCCGCCCTGTCATAGAGCGTTATGATAGTATTGCTGATGCTTATCAGCCTGGAGAGTACGAGAAGATATATGACCGTTATATTAAGTCTCTGGCAGAGTATAACAAATTATCAGCAGAAAAGAAACAATACATTGGTAAACCTACGGAGCCTATGGGGAAATGGAACTTTCGTCGTCCGGTCGGTTTATCCGAAACGATGTTGAACGTTGTCAGTCCATATACTCTGAAAGGATTTATTTTCTATCAGGGAGAGTCGAATACAGCACGTGGGGCACAATATCGTAAACTGTTCCCCGCGATGATAAAGGAGTGGAGGATGTCGTGGGGGCAGGGAGATATTCCTTTCCTGTTTGTACAGTTACCTCGATTTGAAACAAAGACCCGTTACTGGAATGAGTTGCGTGAAGCGCAATACCTCACCTCACTGCATGTGAAGAATACAGGTATGGCCGTTGCTTTTGACCAGGGAAATCCCAAAGATATTCATCCGATTGTGAAAGATACAGTTGGCTGGCGCCTTGCACAGTTGGCTTTGGGTAAAGTTTATGGTAAGAAGATCGTCTATCAGGGACCTGAATTTAGAAAGAAGACGAAAACCGAAGATGGCAGTTTACTTCTGGAATTTGCGAATGTGGGTACAGGGATTATTGCCAAAGACGGTTCTTCCTCGCTTTCCGGATTTATGGTTGCCGGTAAAGACGGCCAGTTTTATCCGGCTGAAGCAGTGATTGTTGATAACAATCGGGTACGTGTAAAGAGTAATCAGGTAAATAATCCTGTAGATGTCCGTTATCTCTGGGTGAATAGTGGATACATGAATTTCTTTAATAAAGAAGGCTTTCCCGCCCTTCCCTTCCGCACGGATAAATACATGTTGGAGACGGAAGGCGTATGTGTCAACCCTGAACCGGTGATACCCCAGCTTGATCTGTTCCTTTTCATTGGCCAGTCTAACATGGCAGGACGGGGATATATTACTGATAACTATAAAGGCAGTATAAAGGATGTATACTTGCTGACTCCGAACGGTGATATGGAACCTGCAAGGAATCCTTTAAATAAGTACTCTACTATCCGCAAGCAAATAGATCTGCAAGGAGTAGGCCCGGCCTATTCTTTTGCAAAGGCCATTGCAGATAAAACGAGGCATAAACTTGGATTAGTGGTTAATGCACGCGGAGGGAGTTCCATAAACTCATGGTTGAAAGGAGCTAAGGATGATTATTATGGAGAAGCTTTGTCACGTATACGCCAAGCCATGAAGTACGGAACGTTGAAAGCAATTATCTGGCATCAGGGCGAAGCCGATAGCCGGAATCCGGAAGCGTATATGGCGAAGTTACAAAAGTTGGTTGCCGATTTGCGGGAAGATTTGGGAGATACAAAGCTCCCCGTTATTGTGGGAGAGATTGCCGAATGGCGGGTGAATGGGACTTCGGATGCGTTTAATAAGATGTTGCGTACGGTTCCCCGGCATATTCCCTATTCCTATTGTGTGTCATCCCGGGAATTGGTGCCCCTGATCAATGAAAATGACCCTCATTTTAGTGCTGACAGTCAGATAATCCTTGGTAGGAGATATGCTGAAGCGGTTTATAAAGCCTGTTACTCTAAAGAATAGAAATACCCATTAAAAGATAATTTATGAGCTTGAAGAAACAACTATTTTTAGTCTGTGGTGCTATTGTCATGCCCTTTTTGGGGCTACATGCAGATAATGTCAATGTAGCATTACACAAACCGGTCACTGCCTCATCGCAGCAGGAAGAGTTTCCGGCATCCAATGTGACGGATGGAATCGTTTCGCGTAAATCTACCTGGATGAGTGGTAAAAGTGCGCGTCCACCCCATACACTGGATATTAATCTTGAGAGATATTATAATATAAACCGGGTTGTTATCTATACGGGAATTCCGGATGTCGAACAAACAGAGCAGGAGAAAGGAAAAGCACCGGGATTCTGGTCGGTGAAGAATTTTAAGATTCAATACTGGGATGATGCCAACTGGACGGACCTGCCGGATACGGAATGCACGGAGAACAGGTTGGATAAGCTTGAGTTCACCTTTCATCCGGAGCTGCTCACTTTTCAGATTCGTCTGGTATCTACCGATGGTGAACCGATCCGTATTAATGAGTTTGAAGTATACGGTAAGGAGAAGGCGGGTATGCCGATTCCTGTTACTACAGGTGAAGCTCCAAGAGTTTCCCAGGAACCTTTGGAAAAGGAAATGCAGGTGACGGTGGCTAAAGAAATCATTGGTAAGTCCATGAAATACGTGGCTTACAATCAAGGATATTATTTACCGGGAAGTAATGTTTCCGGTTGGCTTGAATACTCTAATGTGAACAGTTTGCGCGTATGGACTTCTCTGAACGATTATATTCCCCAGTCCGTTGTGCTGCATGATAAAGAGCTTTCCACATTGGAGGATTTTGAGTCCTACAAGAATGAGTTGCGAAACAATCCGGAGCATAACCGTTTCATTCAATGGGAACCTATCCTGGCGAAGTGTGGGGAAGCACATTTCTCTACCAATTCCATGGTATTCGAATACACGTTGAAAGAATTGAAACGTCTGAATATCGATGCTATTCTTCAGATAAATTCCACCGATTTTGATGGAACGTGGAGTAATAAATGGAAGCAGTGGCAGCGTTTCTATGCATTGGCTTTTTATGCGGCTAAGACGGGAGATGTAACCATGTACGCCATGCACAACGAACCGAATCATCGCCATGCCGGACCAATGAAGATCACCCAGTATGTAGATGCCATGAAAATAGTTTCGGATGCTGTTTATTGTGCCGTGCAGGATGTGAATAGGCTGTATGGGAAGAATCTGAAATCACGTTTTGTGAGTCCGGTTACAGCGGGTTCCAATACAAACTGGTGGGCCGAAGTCGTGAAGAATCTGCGTATAGACTATCGCGGCTTGCCTTCGGACAGGGATTTGATAGATGTATTCTCTACCCACTCTTATAATCTTCCGGCAGCAGGTTATGCGTCCAAGGTTTCTGATATAAGAAAGATTATAGTGGAAAATCATCCTTTGAAACAACCGCTTCCGATCGTTTATACGGAAACAGGGCGTTGGATGAATGCATATCTGATCGATAAGGAAGAAACGATGGATTCTCCTTCCTTGTTCACAGAATGGGCCGGCGAATATACAAACAATACGTTCAATCAAGGGTATGGAATGTGGGCTTTTAAGTTTGCCAATACTACCAGCGGAACATATCCGCGTGGAATTAAGTCAGGACATCACTTTATCTGGCAAGGCAAACGGATTGTGGAGGATGCCTATACCAATGTGGCATTGGGTAAGAAAGCAATGGACTTGACTTCATCTCGCCCGGTAGCGGTGAAAGTAGTAACCGATGGTAATAAGACAGATGCTTCCATGTGGGTGTCTCCGGATACGGATACAGAGAAATACCTGGAAATAAGTCTGGGAAAAAGCACCTTATTGGGTGGGGCTGTAGTCTATACGGGTTCGGCATATGGAGTTTATACGGCTCCCGACCGCGTGAAGAATTTTCGTTTGCAGTATTGGGACGGTACCGGATGGGCGGATATAAAAGAGACCGTTGAGAAAGATGCACGTTATGCGCAATCCTTTTTTCTGTTCGATGCTCCTGTAACTACTTCCAAAGTCCGCTTTGTTGCAACGGATAAGGGGAGTATCAAAGTGAGGGAAATAAAACTGTTTGATGCGGAGTCCGTCAAGGAGATTCCTTCCTCTTTTGATATAAGTGGCATTCAGCGTACGGGTGAAGTTGTTCGCCTGTTTGCAAAAGGGTTTAAGGATGAACGTCCGTTGCTGAATACAGTGAAGTCGGTTGCTGATAATGATGTGGATGCGATAACTTCCTTTAACCCGGAAGAAATGAGATATTATGTATGGCTGGTACAACGGAAACTCTCTTCAAACCATCTCACACTGGACCTGAAGTCGCTGAACCTTTCGGTAGGAACCAAGGTGATTGCTGAGGAAGTAAGTGCAAATGCTTATGGTGAAGTAGTCTGGATAAAAGAAACCTCAGAAGAAGGACAGCTTTCGTTTGAACTTCCTGCCCAGAGTGTAATGCTCCTTACCATTCCTATCTGTTCCAATGCTGCAAGTACACTGGTGGCAACGGCGGATGCAACCGTTAAGGCCGGGGCAAATAGTGAGAAAAACTTTGGTAAAGCCAAAGTGATGAATATAGAAATGAATGCTTCCCGAGCCAATGGCAATCAGGTTAGCTATCTCAAGTTCGACTTGTCGGGTATGAATAAAGAGGAAATGAATGCCGCTATACTCCGGCTGTATGGCAATTCGTCAACCAAATCTCCCTATCGCTTCCATGTCTACGCGCTGGATAATAGTAATTGGGATGAAAGTACCCTGAACTGGAAGAATGCCCCCAATCTGGAAAAAGACCAGGTGCGCGTAACCGATGTAGGTAATACGGCACATGTAGCCGGTGAGATAGTTGTGACTGAAACAGCATCCTGGCATCAACTGGATGTCACTTCATTGATACGCAAATGCCGGCAGCCGGAAATTACATTTGTGTTGATCAGGGAAGTCCGCCAATTGGGAGATGATTCTGATAATAATAAGAATAGTTCCTTCGGAACCAGAGAATCTGTGAATAAACCAGCTCTGATAGTGTGGTAAGCGGAAAAGATTTATTTCGTTCGTACGATTGTGCTTTCTTTCCGTATGATTTTTAGATTCCGATTCTGTGTTTTTTGTGAATTTTGTCTTGTTCCTTTATTAGTAATATATAAATCTAATGTATTAAATGAAAAACTGTTGTTTTAAACTAATCTTATCGGTTGTATTTCTATTGATTATGGCCGATGTACATGCGCTGAACGTGCGGGTAACAGGTGTTGTGTCTGATACGCAAGGTCCGTTGATTGGCGTGAATGTTCGCGTGAAAGATTCTGCAACTGGTGTGATTACCGATATAAACGGTAAATATTCTCTTGAGGTACCTTCGAATTCTACACTCGTGTTTTCGTATATCGGCTATCTGAACCAGGAGCATAAGGTAGGTAATAAAGGTGTTATTAATGTAGTTATGGTAGAGGATACCAAGCAACTGGAAGAAGTTGTAGTCGTGGGCTATGGTTATCAGCGGAAAAGTGATGTCGCTACTTCTGTAGCTTCGGTTAAGACGGATGAACTGAAAAGTTACCCGGCAGGAAACGTAGCTGATATGCTTCGTGGACGCGTGGCCGGTGTTAATGTAACAAGTTCATCGGGAAGACCGGGTTCCAATCCTAATATTACGGTTCGTGGTAACCGTTCTATCAGTGCATCCAATACTCCTTTGTATGTTATCGATGGTTCTATTTCAGACAGTGAAGAGTTCAGTACGCTGAGTGCGGAGAACATCGAGTCCATTGAGATTCTGAAAGATGCCGCTTCGCAGGCTATCTATGGTGCCCGTGCCAGCGATGGTGTTATCCTGGTGACAACGAAACGTGGTAGCCAGGGTAAGATGGAGGTAAGTTATAACGGATATGTAGGTATACAGTCTTTATGGCGCAACTTCGATTTCTATTCACCCGAAGAATATGTAATGCTGCGGCGTGAAGCAAAAGCCAATGATAAAGGTGTGATTGATGCACGCGAAATATCCATTGCCGAAGCTTTGGGAGACGATGTCATGCAGCAAGTGTGGGCAAGCGGGCAATTTATAGATTGGGAGAAAGAGATGTTGAAGAATGCACTTTATCACAATCATGATGTAACGTTGCGCGGCGGAAATGATAAGATACGGATGGCTGCCGGTGTCAATTACTTCGATCAGGACGGAATGGTAACCACCGGTTCCGGCTATCAGAAGGCAGCTTTTCGCCTGAATGTGGATTATAACATTAATAAGTGGATCAGCCTCGGTGTAAACTCGTCTTATGCTCTTACCAAATCCGATCGTGAAGACGGTAGTTTCAGTGAGTTTATTACCCGTACTCCGATTGCACAGATTTATAATGAAGATGGTAGCTATTCACGCTATATTAATTCTAATAATGATGTCAACCCGTTCTATAGAGCGGAAAACTATAAACGTGAGATTTCCACCAATAGTTACCGTTTGAATGTCTTTCTGGAGCTGAAACCTTTCAAAGGGTTCAATTACCGCCTGAATACATCGCTCTATAACAGAGAACAGGAAGATGGCGAAGCAAAAGGAGTGAATTATCCGGGTGGTGGAGCTACGGCTAAACTGACCGACAGGGAAGACAGAAGTTATCTGATTGAGAACATCTTTACATACAATGTCCCTATTAAAGACCAGAAGCACAAACTGACGATTACCGCAGTACAGTCCGTAGACCATAAGCAGACAAAGCAGTTGGGCTATGCTACCGACCAATTACCGGTGGATATGGATTGGAACTTCATCGCAAACGGTCAGTTTACAGGTTCTCCCATACGTTCCTTTACCGAGAATAACCTGGTTTCTTTCATGGGACGTGCTTCTTATGTCCTGATGGATAGATATATTATGAATGTTGCAGTCAGAAGAGACGGCTCCAGTCGTTTCGGAAAGAATAACAAATGGGGTACATTCCCGTCTGTAGCCCTTGCATGGCGTGTGAATCAGGAGAAGTTCCTTCAGAATGCAACCTGGATCGATAATCTGAAACTACGCTTGAGTTATGGTATTGTAGGTAATCAGAACGGTATTGGTAATTATACGACTCTTGGTCTGACTGACCAACTCAGATATGAGTTTGGCGATAATTCCTATATGGGTTATCTTCCCGGAGCAGAACTTACCAATCCTAACCTGAAGTGGGAGCAATCCAGAACCGTCAACATGGGCTTGGACTTTGGTTTGTTCCGAAACAGACTGTCGGGTACCATTGAGTATTATAAAACCCGGACTACCGATTTGCTTGTTTATCGCGGATTGAATTCAGCCTTAGGTTACGAAAAGATGCTTGATAATCTGGGAGAAACGAAGTCGAGCGGTATTGATATCAGTATTAGCGGTGACGTTATCCGTGCGAAGGATTTCACATGGAGTCTGGGAGCTAACTTCAGCCAGTATTCCAATGAGATCGTGAAGATTGACGATCAGGTGGATGAGAATGGAAAACCGTTGAGCCAGCCCGGAAACAACTGGTTTGTAGGTAAACCTATCAATGTATATTACAATTATGAACCGGACGGTATTTATCAATACGCAGATTTTGATATTACCCGTGATGCCTATGGTAAACTGACATATACCTTGAAACCGACCATTGATACGGATGGAGACGGTATACCCGACAAAGTCCTGGAACGTCAGGATGCAGTGGCACCGGGTTCCGTGAAAGTGAAAGATCTGAATGGTGACGGAAAGATTACGGCAGACGACCGTACCCCCATCTCCAAAGACCCGGACTTTACCCTGTCATTGAATACAAGTCTTAAATGGAAAGGCTTCGACTTCTTTATGGATTGGTATGGAGTGTCCGGGCGCAAGATTCAGAACGCCTATCTCTCAGAATCAAACAGTGGTGGTTCATTACAGGGAAAATTGAACGGTGTGAAGGTGAATTACTGGACTCCGTTTAATCCTTCAAACGACTTCCCGCGTCCTACCCATAATTCGAATGTGACGTATCAGAGTGCCTTGGCCATACAAGATGCCTCTTACATCCGTTTGCGTACTTTGCAACTGGGATATACATTTCCTACCGCCTGGATTAAGAAAATCCAGCTTCAGAAGTTAAGAGTATATGCAACCGCTACGAATCTTCTTACGTTCACAGACTTCCTGTCGTATAGCCCGGAGTTGACTCCCGGTGCATATCCTGAGTCAAGACAGTTTGTGTTTGGAGTAAATTTGTCATTCTAATTATTAAAGACCGAAAAAATGAAGAAAAGATTATATATAGCAGCTTTAGCAATTGCAGCAATTGCGACGTTGCCTTCCTGTGAAGACTTTCTTAATCCTGAATCGAAGACGGATATCACTTACAACTATCTGATAGGTACTCCCGATGGTCTGAGCCGCGCCGTGATAGGATTATACAATATGGAGAGACAGATAGCCAATGGAGATGGAGGTAACCTGTACGTCGTAAATATGTGTGACTATAACACGGACATCATGGTATTCCGTGCCGGAACAAGTGCAGCTATTGCTCGTCTCAATACGCTATTGCCTAACAATGCTGATGTCGAATCATTCTGGACACACCATTATTCCATTATAGGCAAAGCCAATGAAATCATTGTAAGCGCCGAGAACCTGGGGCTTGATGACGAAGTTGTCCATAAGGCATGGGCTGAGGCTAAGTTCTTCCGCGGACATGCATACTTTGAACTATGGAAACGTTTTGAACGTCTCTATTTGAATACACTTCCTACTATGGTAGATAATCTGGTGCGTGACTATAAACCGGCATCTACGGAAGAAGTATTCACTCTGATTAAAGGTGACCTGGAAGATGCAATAGCCACCCTTGCTTGGGACATCCCGAATAAGGACTATGGACGTATCACTAAGGCAACTGCCAAACATGTGAGAGCGCAGGTAGCCATGTGGGAAAAGGACTATGATAAAGCAATAAAAGAGTGTGAGGATATCTTTAGGGATGGCACGATGTACTCCATGATGCCGAAGACGGAAGATGTTTTCAGCGGGGCGGATTTGCGTAACTCCGAAGTGCTGTGGTCCTACCAATTCTCAGAGAACCTGGGAGGTGGCGGAAGCGGTACTCCATTGATGGGACACCGTCTTGCCATTATTACCACTACCCGCTATCAGTCTAATGCCGGATGTACCTTTGAAGCAGCCCAGGGTGGTTACGGTTGGGGACGTGTTTATCCGAATACTTACTTGTTCGGTCTGTATGATAAAGCAAAGGATACCCGCTATGAAAAGCTCTTTATCCACAAGTTCTATTACAATGATCCCACTAATGTCAATTATGGCAAAGAGATACCAGCCGATTTGTATGGCAGTTCTGCCGGATATCTGGAGAAACTGCATCCGATGTCAAAGAAGCATTTTGACCAATGGACCAATGCTACACAGCCTGACAGGACTTCCAGTTTCAAGGACCTGATTGTTTACCGTCTGGCAGAGACCTACCTGATGTGTTGTGAGGCTTACTTCCATCGCGACGGCGGTTCGAGTTCCGAAGCCATTGAATACTATAACAAGACGTGGAGCAGGGCAGGTAATGCCCGTGAGAACGGTCCGCTTACCCTTGATATGATTCTGGATGAATATGCCCGTGAACTGCACTTCGAAGGAGTACGCTGGCCATTGTTGAAACGTCTTGGACTCCTCTATGACCGGGCTCGTGAACACTCGGGCGACTTGAAGTCGGAAGACCCATATCTGGATACCGATTATGCCTTGTGTCGTGATTACTTCGTGAAAGGCAAACACGAAATATGGCCTATACCACAGAAACAGATAGACCTGATGGGAGCAGAGAACTTCCCGCAGAGCGATCCGTGGAAATAGGAGAGTTGACTTTAAATTATAAATTAAAAACAGAATCATAATATGAAAAAACTAACTCTGGTTTCATTGATTTTGAGTATGATACTGATTTCATGTAAAGAGCGTGGAGAAGTGCGTATCATGCCGGAATTTAATTATGACCAAACCACTATAAACATATCGAAGAATGAAGGTTCTTCTGCAACGGCTCTTATTTATACGACGGAGGGTGAGGTTACCGCTGAGTATACGGCAGACTGGCTCTCGGTAGATGTGAATCCGAAACGTGCCATTTATAAAGCTACGGCTACCAATGAAACAGGTGAACCGCGTTCGACTGTCGTGAAGTTGGTTTCCGGAGAGTTCTCTGTAGATGTAACAGTGACTCAATCAGATAAAGATGCTTCGGAAGAGAAGGCTTTGAAAGTGGGACAAGTGACAGAAGACGGACTCGGTATGATATTCTGGGTTGACCCGTCTGATCCGGAATCCGGAAAGGCTATCTCACTGGAACGTTGGGGTGGCAATCCGTATGAAGCATCTATCATGTCACATGGCGCCCTGTCGGCAGTAGATGGCCCGGCGAATACAGCCCTGTTTGTAAATGCAGGCCCTAATGATGCTGCCGCCTTGTGTACAGCATTGGGAGAAGGTTGGTATTTACCGGCATCCAATGAATTGCTCGATTTGTTTGACGCATACAATGGTATCGGCCATGAAGACCCGGCATTCACCAATGCAGTGCCTGCCAGTATCAGCGATACGGAAAAGGCAGCCCGTGCCATGTTCGACCAGTACCTGACCGATTTGGGTGGAGCGGTTATAAATGCAGCGGCTGATACGGGCAATGGTGAAAGCTACTGGGCAAGTACGGAAAGTGAAGATGGGCAGAAAGCAAGATACGTCCGTTTCGGTAAGTATGGACTTGACTTTGGTGCCAAGACTGGTACAAGCCGCTTTGTACGTGCCATGAAAGTGATAGGTAACTATAAGTTCCCCGAAGAACCTGCCACACTGACCGTTACCCCTACCCAGGTTGGACTGACCAGTGAAGCCGGTGCCACGGCAGAGTCTACCGTAACTACGAATAAGAGTTCGTATACGGTAACCATTGAAGGTGATGGTTCCACATGGCTTTCCGTAAGCAAGGCAGAAAACAAGATTACATTCACCGCTTTGTCGGAGAATACCACGGATGGTTCGCGTACGGCGACTGTGACCGTCGTAGCCGGTTCCGGTGAAGGCCGGGCTACGGCTACCATTACCGTAAGCCAGCAGAAAGCTATAGCTGTGGAACCTTTCACAATAGGTGAGTATGTGACGAAAGATGGAGATACGGAACTTGCTGAAGGCGGTATTGTGTTCTGGGTGGATCCGGCAGATCCTTCCAAAGCTAAGATTGTGTCCCTTAAGCGGGAGAGCCTGAAGTGGACAAACGGATTTGCCGATGGTTTTGGTGTAACGGATGGTGAAGATGGATATGCCAATACGCAGACCATAGCACAGAGCGAACATGCAGCAGACATTCCGGCAATACAATATTGCAAGGAGAGGGGTGAAGGCTGGTATTGGCCGGCAAAAGACGAACTGGTAGCTTTATATGATGCCTACAACGGAAATCATAGTTCGAGCCTGCTTCCCGGTCAGCTCCCGGCGGAAGAACAGGCAGCACGTGCTGCGTTCGATAAAATATTCACCGATCATGGTGGTGTGATCCTGAATACCATGGGAGATACGGAGAATGGTGATAGCTATTGGGCAAGTACGGAGACTACCGACGGTAAGAAAGCTTGCTATATACGTTTTGGTAAATATGTCAGTACCAATAACGCCAAGACCGGAAGTGCGCGTTATGTTCGTTGTGTGAGAAGTGTTTCCAAATAAAATCTTTAAAGGCAAATATCATGAAAATAAAATCATTTTATATAACGGCATCCTTTGCGTGTCTGTTTATGTTGACTTCATGTGTAGACTATGAAGTGAAAGATCCTAACTTCATGCCGCCGGACGTTGTTCTGGACGAGGGTGACGATGATGAGATTATAGAGGGGTTGCCGACTCCCGGAGAGATGCAGGCTTACAGTCCTTCACTTCTGGGTAAACCGTACCGCCCGATCAAAGTGAAGTATTCGAGCCAGTTTCCACCGGTTGCCAGCTGGACTGAAGCGAATACCCGCATCGTGGCTTATATGGGCGAGTATAAACCAAGCATAAAAACAGAGAGTGACTATAAGGCTATTACCAATAAATATGGTAGCCTTACCACAGGTGCCAAGCAACAAGCCACAGGACGCTTTTATGTGAAGAAAGTCAACGGTCGTTGGTGGATTATCGATCCCGAAGGATACCCTCACTATGAAAGAAGTGTGACTTCCCTCAGATATGGTTCTTCTTCGCGTAATAAAGAAGCTTGGAATAAGCGCTTTGGTAATGATAATATGTGGTTGTCGAAGACACAGGCAGAACTGGCCTCTATCGGCTTTCATGGCACCGGTGCTTTCTGTACCAATACATATAGTAAAATTCAGACGCATAATCAAAGTAATCCCAATGCACCTATGACTCTTGCACCTTCGTTCGGCTTCCTCAGCCAGTTCAGGTCGCAGAACGGGCATGCCTATCCGGGAAATACTTCCGATAATGAACTGGGACTTGTGTTGTACAGTGATTGGGCGGAGTTCTGTAAGACTTATATCCGTTCGGCCATGGCATCTTATTTGAATGATGCGAATGTATTGGGCTTCTTTTCGGATAATGAGATAAACTTCTCTTCGCAGAATTCAAGAATACTGGATCGCTTCTTGCAACTGACCGACCGGACAGATGTCGCCTACCTGGAAGCTAAGAAGTTTATGGAAGAGAAGAATGCAACAAGTGTGACCGATAATCTGAATAGCGAATTTGCCGGCAGACTGGCCGAACTCTATTACAAGGGAGTCAAGGAAGCCATTAAAGAGATCGATCCGGGAATGATGTACCTGGGAACCCGTCTGCATGGAACACCGAAATATCTGCAACATGTAGTGGCTGCTGCGGGCAAGTATTGCGATATCATCTCTATCAATTACTATAGCCGTTGGAGTCCGGAGCTGACTACCTATGTGAAGCAGTGGGGTGAAGATTGGGCGGATGCTCCCTTTATGGTTACTGAGTTTTATACAAAGGGTGTGGAAGATTCTGACCTGAACAACCAGTCGGGTGCCGGATTCTCTGTTCCCACTCAGAATGACAGGGCGTACGCATACCAGCATTTCACTTTGGGTTTGCTGGAAGCCAAGAATTGCGTCGGCTGGCATTGGTTCAAGTATCAGGATGATGATGGTACGGACAATAGCAGTAAGCCCGCTAATAAAGGGGTTTATGATAACTATTACGAGATGTATCCCTATCTGAGTAAGTTCATGAAGGAAGTAAATTACAATGTTTACAACCTTATTGAGTATTTTGATAAATAAACAGATTTATCAGATTGACATTTTGAATTTCTAAAGCCCCGGGAGTCTCTGCTTTGCAGCCCGGGGAGAGGAGGTTTGCAAATTCGCGAATGAAAATCTATATTTGTCAGATTATGAGTTGGATATATAAATACGTACAACTCTAAAAAACGGGAAATTGCTTGTTCGGGCTCTTTGACTATAAGGCTTTTGCAGAATATATGCTTCTTTGGTACAGAAACTATATATCTAATGTGCAGGAACTATATATCTGACGCGTTGGAACTATATATCTGATACGTCAGAACTATAGATGCAATCTGCAGAATATAGAGTTCCTGTACATAGAATATGTATAACGGACGTATATTATGCAATATGCCGCATTTATATTCAAAGACGGGAGGCGCTGATGGCCTGTTTTGTCTTTCCGAATAAAATGCATAGTAAGACAAAAGCCTGTTTTCCTCTCTTTTTGTAAAGACAAATGGGAAATACCGATATTAATGAGAAATAAAACAAATAAATATAAACCTTTAAAAGGATGATGATGAGAAACGGAAAGAAAGTTTTAGTTATAGGTTTGGTTCTGTTGGCAGGATTCACCTCTTCGGCATCGGCAGTGACAAAAGGTATGAAAAAGGTTGTTGAGGATGCGCTCGACTTCTCTGTCAGACAGTCAATGTCCATGTTCGGTGAGATGAAAGACCAGAAAGGCATATTGCCCAGAACAGCGAAGGATGGAGAGATGATTACCTGCGATTCTGGTTGGTGGACAAGTGGTTTCTATCCCGGTACGTTATGGTATTGTTATGAGTATAGCAATGATCCGCAGGTGAGGGCAGCCGCCGAAGAAATGACTTCGCGTGTGGAAAAGCAGAAGTATACGACCAGCAATCACGATGTTGGTTTTATCATCAATTGCAGTTTCGGCAATGGCTACCGCCTTACCCGTAATGAAGCTTACAGGGAAGTGATAGAGACTGCGGCCAAATCCTTATCCACCCGCTTCCATCCGGTGACGGGTTGCACCCGCTCGTGGAACAGCAAGAAATGGCAGTTCTCCGTAATCATTGATAACATGATGAATCTGGAGCTTTTTACGGTAGCCTCATCCATGACGGGAGATAATTCTTACTATAATAAAGCAAAATCTCATGCCGACCGTACAATGATCAATCATTTCCGTCCGGACGGCAGTTCATGCCATGTGGTCAGCTATGATACGATTACAGGAAAGGTGCTGAATCAGGTGACACATCAGGGGGTAAACGACCAGTCCGCCTGGTCGCGTGGACAGGCATGGGGATTGTATGGATTTACCATGATGTATCGTCAGACGGGTAAGAAAGAGTATCTGGACCATGCTGTTAAAGTCGGTAAGTACATTATGAATCACCCGCGTTTGCCTAAAGATAAAATCCCTTACTGGGACTTTGATGCTCCCGACATTCCGAAAGCTGATAGAGATGCTTCGGCCGGTGCCATTATGGCTTCGGCTTATGTGGAGCTGAGTACTTATGTAGAAGGCGAACTGGGCAAGCAATTCCTTGCAATAGGTGAACAGCAGATAAAGTCGTTGGCTTCTCCGGCCTATCGTGCCAGGAAAGTGGGCGATAACAATCATTTTATCATTAAGCATTGCACTGGTTTCATGGCAAAGCAGTATGAGATAGATGCTCCATTGACGTATGCCGATTATTATTTTGTAGAGGCTTTGCTTCGCTATAAGAATTTGTTGGAAGGGCGTCCGGTAGTTGAGACGATTACGGCTTTCTCTGAAAATCCGGATCGTTCCGCCTGGTTGAGTTCACTCCATCGTATCTCTTATCCGTTGCTGGCGAATATGGCGAAAGGTGAACTTCGTAAAAATATGCCGGTTGAATCTATCGCCGCCGATATGCAGAAAAGAAGAGAAGTGACACATCTGGAAGCTTTAGGCAGACTGATTACAGGAATTTCGGCTTGGCTGGAACTGGGGCCCGACAATACGATAGAAGGTAAACTGCGTGCCAGGTACATCGATCTGGCTTTAAAGTCGATTGCCAATGGAGTTGATCCGGAATCGCCCGACTACCTGAACTTCAATAACGGACGTCAACCCTTGGTGGATGCCGCTTTCCTGGCTCACGGATTATTGAGAGCCCGTACACAACTGTGGGATAAACTGGATAAGACCACTCAGGAACGGGTAATCAAAGAGCTCAAATCATCGAGAGTGATAAAACCTTCCGAAACCAATTGGCTGTTTTTCTCGGCAATGGTGGAGGCTGCCTTAAAGGAATTTACCGGCGAGTGGGAGTATGACCGGGTGAAATATGCCTGTGACCGCTTTGAACAATGGTATAAGGGAGATGGTTGGTACGGTGACGGGGCCGAATTCCATCTGGACTATTACAATAGTTTCGTTATCCACCCGATGATGGCGGAAGTGCTGGGTGTGATGAAGAAATACCAGATAGAAGGTGCCATACCTTACGAACTTGAACTCGAACGCTATGCCCGCTACGCAGAGCAACAGGAAAGAATAATTTCTCCCGAAGGGACTTTCCCGATAGTGGGTCGTTCATTGGCTTACCGCTTCGGAGCTTTCCATGCCTTGTCCGACGTTGCTTACCGGAAATTGCTTCCGGAAAGAGTGAAACCTGCACAAGTGAGATGTGCACTGACAGCAATTATCAATCGGCAGACACAAGCTCCCGGAACATTCAACCCCGAAGGATGGCTGCGGGTGGGCTTTGCCGGCTATCAGCCTCATATTGGAGAGAGTTATATTTCAACAGGTAGCTTGTACTTGTGCTCTGCCGTGTTTGTAGCCCTCGGTTTACCGGAATCAGATGAGTTTTGGGCTTCGCCTGCAGCAGACTGGACTTGCAAGAAAGGATGGGCAGGCGTCGATCTGGATGTGGACAAGGCTTTGAAGAAATAAGGATGAATTCTAAGAAGAATTGCTTATGAAGAAATTAGCAAGTGTCGTGTTGTATGGATGTGGCATTTCATTGTTTGCTTCCTCTTGTGTGCAGAAAGCTGAAGAAAAGAAGCTGAATGTCCTTTTCATCATGACCGACCAGCAGAGATATGATATGCTGAGTTGCGCAGGCAATCGCTATGTCAATACCCCTTCACTGGACCGTCTGGCAGAGAATGGTGTCAGGTTTGAGCATAATTATTGTGCAAATCCTGTATCGATGCCGTCACGTTTTGCAATGGCAACGGGGCGTTATGCCGGTGAAATAGGTTATACAAATAACTCTACCAAGCCGGATACTTTAAGGGTCTTGCCTGTTGCCCGTGAAAGTTCGGTTGGGAATCTTTTCCGTAATGCCGGCTATCAGACAGTCTATTCCGGTTACCCAGGCTTTTATTGTGGAAGGACTCACATGGAGGAGTATGGTTTTACCCAGAATGGTACGGATTATTACGAGGGTCCTGCCGATTTTGCCGAGAACTTTTTTGCTGGTTATGATCCGGCTCAGGATGCCCCTTTTTTCCTATACCTCTCTTTCATGAATCCTCATGATATTTGTTATGGGGCAGGTTTTGATCCGAGATTTCCCGATGAACTGCGTCCTCATCAGATAGCTGCTACGCAGAAGTATATAGATTTGCGTAAAACACTAAGTGATGAAGAATATCGTGCACAGATACCTCCGGTACCTGCCAATGTGGAACCTAACGGGACATATGCAGAAATGAAGGAAATCGGTTCCGGTTCCCGTGACTGGACAGAAGGGCAGTGGGACTTTTATCGCTGGATGTACTGCCGGCTTGTAGAAGATGTGGAACAACAGATCGGACGTATCCTGACTGCGTTGGAAAACTCTGGTCTGGCAGATCATACGATCGTCGTCTTTACTTCAGATCATGGAGAGATGGGACAGTCGCACGGTCTTGTTTTTAAAAGCCGTTTGCTTGAAGAAGCTACCCGTACACCGCTTATTATTTCCGGTCCGGGAGTGAAGAAAGGAGTTGTAGACTCAAAAAGCCTGACTAGCGGAATTGATCTGGTACCTACGCTATGTGACCTGGTAGGAATTCCCGTACCAGAGAACTTGTCCGGCAAGTCACTGAAATCGGTTCTGACGGGGCAAACGGATAAGATTGATCGTGAATATATTATCGTAGAGTCTAGTTCAGGCTATCAGATTAATGACGGACGTTATAAGTATACGGCCTTTACGCGTGGAGATAAGGAAGCGTCTTTGATGGATATCCTGGCTGATCCTGGCGAAATGTCCGATAAAGTTGCTGATCTAGCTTATGTAGCAGAGAAAGAACGCTTACACGGTTTATTGATGAAGGAAATTAAAAAAATAACAGAACAGGTTCCGGCAGAGAAATAAGCCGGAAGCTCTATTAATCTCAGTATTGGCATGAAAAATAAATTATCCCTCTTATTGGTGTCTTTTTTTCTCTTCTCCTGTGCGGAGAACAAACAGGTAACGGAACAGCAGACTACGTTTTGTAATCCGATGAATCTGGATTACGGCTGGGGATGTTTCCAGAAGAGAGAGAAGAAAGCCCGTACGGCTGCCGATCCGGTAATCGTATTGTTCAAAGACAAATATTATCTCTTTACTACAATGGATATCGGCGGTTATCGTGTATCCGACGACTTGATTACATGGAAGGATGTCTATTTTAATCCGGAGATACATGCATCTGCCCTTGATATTGACCATTATGTGGCACCTGCTGTAGCTGCGGATGATAATTATGTCTATTTTATAAACTTTACCCGCGACCGTTCCAAGAAGAAAGTGGACGTGATTCGTTCTGCTGACCCGGAAAATGGGAAATGGGAAAAATGCGGTGAGGTACGGCGTATGGCCGATCCTTGTCTGTTTATTGATGATGGGCGCTTTTATTTCTATTATGGGCTGGGTGCAGAACAATCTACCACTTTCTTTGAAGTGAATCCCGAGACTTTTGAGGAAATAGAAGGTACGAAGAAGGTGCTCCGTGAATATATCACGGACGTTAAAGAGTGCACTTCCGGTTATCACTTCGGGCGCAGAGAACTGTATGATGAAATAGACGCTTCTGCCTGGATGGGTAAGTTCGAGAAGATACCTTGCCCTGAGGGTGCCTGGATTGTGAAGAACAATGATAAGTATTACCTGCAATATGCCACACCGGGAACCATTTGTAACTGGTATTGCGATATCGTTATGGAGAGTGACAGCGCGAATGGAGGTTTTGTTGAACAGCCTTACAATCCTGTTTCGTTGAAGGTAGGTGGTTTTATTGGTGGGGCAGGCCATAGTTGTGTATTCAAAGATAAGTATGGTAACTGGTGGCAGGCAACTTCCATGTGGATTGGTAACCACGATGAATTTGAGAGAAGAATCGGATTGTTTCCGGTATCATTTGATGCGAAAGGGCGGATGAGAACTCATACCGTATTGGGTGATTATCCGATGCTATTGCCTCAGAAGAAGTTTGAGCCACAGGATATCTCTGCTTTCGGCTGGATGCTCCAGTCTTTCAATAAAGCTTGTATGGCTTCTTCTTCGCTTCCGGGCTTTGAACCGGAGAAAGCAGCGGATGAGAATGTCAGGACATGGTGGTCGGCAGAAAGCGGTAATGCAGGTGAGCATTTCGTAATGAACTTTGGTAAGAAAGTGCAGATTAATTCTGTTCAGATCAACTTTGCCGAACAGGATATAAATCCGGAAGCTCCCAAAGAGACAGACTATCATGCCTATAAACTGTATACTTCGAACGATGGGCATACCTGGAAGCTGCTTGCTGATAAGTCCGGAAACAAAACAGCGGTTCCTCATGAATATCTGGAACTCTCCGAACCTGTAGAGGCTTCTTATATGAAGGTGGAGAATGTGCATACTCCCAAAGAAGGTAAATTTGCACTGTTGGATTTGCGGGTATTCGGTTCTGGTTATTCGGATAAGCCCGGACAGGTGAAAGAACTTTCTGTGAAAAGAAACCAGGAAGATGAAAGATACGCCTCGCTTGCCTGGAATAAAGTATCCGGTGCCGACGGTTATTTGGTTCGCTTTGGGTATCAGCCCGACTTCCTGAATCAATGTATTCAGGTGAAGGGAAATGAAACCACTGAACTTTTGCTGCATATTCTCACTAAAGGCGTGAAGTATTATTATTGTGTGGATACCTATAATGATAGTGGAATTACGGAAGGTAATGCTATTTCGGAGTAGGGCTTAGAAGTGTAATCCAGCCTGTTTTATTTGAGAACGAGATATTGGAATTGGAGAAATATGAAAAAAAAACTGTTTTTTCTGCAACCAAACTTCATCTTTTTGCGTCTAATAGATAAATAAAAAACAGAAGAGCTATGAAAGTAAATTTATCTATGGATGATATCCGTACAAAAGTAGAAGAGTATATAAAGAAAGCAGGCCGTGCTACAGGTCGTCCTGTGCTTACAGCCTATTATGTAATGACTGCTGATACGACTCCCGATAGTGAGCGCACCAATATAATGCTTGCTTTGGTAGCCATCGTCTTCCCTACCAGTATAGAGGATATTCTGGGACAACTCTTTATGGTAGGTAAAGGTTTTGCTGCTGTCTATGCTTATAAAAAGGTAAAGAAATATATCACTCCCCAAATAAAGGATAAGGTAGAGGCAAAATTGGATGAGTGGTTCCATGATAATGTGACGGAGGTGGAAACGCTGTATCTGGAATAAGGGGGATCAGATTCATAATCTGAAGGTCATATCTTCCACATAAAGAAAAAGGCTGTATTCCCTTAGGAATCAGCCTTTTTCTTCGTGGACCAGCCTGGGCTTGAACCAGGGACCTCCAGATTATGAGAACGATAAGATGATATTCTGTGATAACTTATTTGGTTTATCTTGATTGTATATCAGGAAGTTGTAAAATTGCTATCCACTATGAAACTCACTAAATATCCCTAACTGAAATAGTTTGTTTACGCATTGTTTACGCAGAATTTGAGAGATTGCATATTGTCGTTGAACCCATTAAGCATACAGTACTATTACTTTTATTAATAGTCAATGTAAATATCGCCTCATATTTTAATACCCAATTTTTGCCAATTCAGCTTGATTGTCCATACGATGTGCATCATATTCATGATCTCGGCTCAATGAGTCGAAGATTGATGCGACATCTGGGTACGTGTAGCGTGTCTTATCTGCATATTTCTTGTATTTCTCACTTCGTGTCCTTTCAATTCGTCCTCCATCGTAGGGCAGACGTGAGGTCATACTACGATTGTTAAAGAACTGGCATCGAAAAGAATTTAGGATTGATTTGTCACGACCATGTTCACTATATTTTGTCAATAGTTTACAGAGAACATCCTGTGGGTAGTCTTCCCTGTCAGGAATGTTGCCTAACAATTGACCAAACACTATCTTTGCAGCACGAAAATACTTCTCTCTTTTTGCAAGAGACATAAATTCATCGGCATATTTCATCAAAGCATCTTCATCTAATGTCCCGTTTTTTGTCAATCCAGGGCAACTTTTTACATGGCCTTTGATAAAACGCAGTGAAAGCAACCCGATGTTTCTCTCTGAATCAGAATAAGTCTTATCGTCAAAATCTTCATCTCCACGGTATGCAAATGATATTAGTTCTAACAAACTTTTTGGCTCTGTGTAAATAGAATGATACAGGAGACAATCAGAATCCAGATGGAAAATTTCGCTAAGTAAAAGTTCTAAACTAACTATTTGTTCATCTTTGACATTTGGATTTTTATCAAGATATTCCAGTATTTCTTCTGCATCATGCTTGTACTGCTCCAATTCTGGTGTTTTAATATTGTTCAACCATCCTTGTAAGGCATTAAAGGCTGGTGCAACAGGAATGTCCTTCCCACCATAACTAACATGACGTAGCAAAGATAATACATCGCCATACCTACCCACTTTAAGCAGTTGTTCTACCATTATGTTCAGCGTATCGTCAGAATAGCACCAAACAGATACGGTCTTCCAATAATTTTCCTTAGCTTCTTCTGGTAGAGTTTCGACAAATCTGGTTAATTCTTCATTTGTTCCGATGCTAATAAGAATATCATTCCGATTATTGTATTTCCTCACCACTTTCCAATAGCGTTCCTTGTTTGTGTTGAATAAAGAGACAAAGAATCCTGCTAAAAGTTGATTGTCAAAACCTTCGTTTATAACAAAATCAACCATCGGGTATGTGGTCTTGAATTTTGCAAATGCAAGACCTGTTTGATATTTGTCTTCAGATTTCTCGGCAATCTTTCTTAAACCATCGAATCCTATCTGCTTGTACAGTTCTTTCACGGCAGTTACTCTGAAATTCAACTGTTTTTCTGTCCACTTACATATATCATCCTCTCTCCGATGCAGTTCATGTACAGGCAAGAAAATCTTGAATTTCCACAAGTTAGCCTCAATAATATCATCTGGCAATATGGCTTCTAAGAGATTTTTTAGCCAGTTCATCTCATCATCACTTATACACCAATCTGAATCACGGGCTTCTTCAAAATGATATATTTTTTCTCTTATTTTGTCACAGAACTTATTTTTACCTTTCAGAAAATCTATATTTGAAGAAATCGCATCTTGGACTTCTTTCCTAAGATGAGTAGGCAAGTCAGGAGCAGTCGCTGTTTCCAACATGCATTCAATAGCATCATTGCTATAATCGCAATTTTTTATCAACATTCTCACTGTAGCTGTTAATGCTGTCAAAAACTCATCCATTGTCACGGCTTTAACGTCTTCTCCGAAATATCTCCACCGCATTATACGGCCATTAATGCTTTGTGATTGACGACTATAGTTCACTAAACATCTACAAAGTCTGAAAACAAATGGTCTAAACTCCTCTGCCATGGATTCAAGTACCATAAAACATTGCTCTATGGTTGCTTTTGTTTTAGGCATCCAGAGACAATATATTTTGCACAACGACTCAAAAGGATTTCCAACATACCCTTCTTTCTTCCCTAAAGACGAGAGTTCAAACAGGATTCGGCTAATTCTGGAAAGATTCTCTGCAGGCCAGGCCAAGTCTTCCAATGCAGATAAAACATATCCATAGTGCGAACTATTACCCCACAAGGAGGTATGCTCAAAATTGATTCGGAACATCTCACGGATGATAGAATTATCGCTCATCACATCATCTTCAATTTTCTGAATAAAAACCTGAGGCGAAGCTTCTGCCAAGAGAGATATCAGATTATGTTTGCAATAGCCAAACCACCATTCTAAAGTGTTTATATTTAATATTGCTCTAACCTTTTCGTCAACCCACGGAATCAGTTGAGCATTTTTGTCACCTCGAAGAGCCAATAACACCAATGTCAAGAGTAACCCTTCTTTAGCATAATAGCTATACTTCGTATTATGTTTTTGCCAGAATAAGGAATCAGTCGTGGCTGCCTTTTTGTCATCAAGGTCAATATCATTTGCTACTTTGTCAATAATGGCAGAGAGTCTATCCAAGTATTGGGGTGTGATAAAATCTATTGCATAATTTATAGCGTCAAATGGAGATATAACATACCATAGACTATCAATAAGTCCAAAAGGACTATCGTTGCCTTTAGCAAATGTCTGAATAAGATTTTCGAATTGGCAATATTCCATCCCTGAAAGCTCCTCAATTAGTTTTTTGTCTCCTTCCAGATTATTCAGCCAACGCCCCATCAGAAGAGCCGGGAGTAATCGGCTGATATTTTTAGGCTTCGCCCAATCAGGGTTGTTGCGTTCAAAACCAAGTTTCCTTCTCAAGATAGCTGTGCTTCGCCCTGTATCAGAACAAAGCTGCCTTGCTTGCGTTTCATTAAATCCGCTTTTTTTTAAAGCATTAATAAAATCGTCAGGCTCTGGTGTTCGTAGAACGATAGACACTCCACTTCTGCTTCTTGCAGATGGATGTGTAACATACACCAAGCAATTCTCGTTTGGATTAATGTTTTTATCATCTCCACTAGAGATAATAACCATATTGGAACATTGTGAAGCCAATAAGCCTGTGGTTTCATTGTCTTTTGCAATAACCACTCTGTTTTTAAGATTGTCATCTCCGCATTGTAATATAGCAGCCACGACAAATGCGAGCGATTCCTCTACAGAATGGGAACAAACATCTATTGCTATATGATTTTCTGTTTTCTCCAGAAGTTCTTTGACAGATTCCTCGCGTCCTCCAACGGCAACACTATAGCAAAGTTGCTGTCCTTTATCGTTGGTTGACCATTGACGCCAATACGATTCTATACTCTGAATTTTCTCTCTGTGGGAGATGTTAAGTTTTTCTGCCACCCATAAAGCGACAGAAGGATAATAAGATAGCCAATCCTCTAATTCTACGGCTGTTATCACCTTAACCCTTTTCCACTTATTCAGTTTATTTTTGTCTGCTTCCCAAGATGGCGCTTTGGGCCATTCGCGAGGAGTGATGAAAACGAAGGTACATTCTCCTTTCTCAAATTCTAATGGGCCATTCGTACGTTTTGTATAATCGTCATTAGCTTTTGTTGCCACTTTCTCATTCGTCCCCATCTCGATAAGACATGTACCAGCTGGCAGATAAGTGTCATTGTCTTCAGAAACAACAATGCCATCCCATCCGGCAGAATGAGTGCTTTCTTCAGTCGGTATGTACACCTTTGAAAGATGCGGCTTAGTTGCATGCACCAATCGGCGTATTAACTCAGGAAGCAAACCACGGATTTCCAACGTGTCTGCCCATCGTTTGAGGTCATTGGCCTTAATGAGTTTCATTCTACTTTAAAATATATCTTGCCTAAACGCTTGTTTTTTTAACGGCAGTGTTTCCTTAAGTGTGTCTGAAACTAGTTTGTTTCAGAAGTGAATATGCAAAGTTAATTCAATTTTTTATCAACTCAATCATAAATGCTAATTTTGTGTTACAGCCGGACACAGCTCTTTCATTAAAAATGCCTCTAATTTTCAATGTTTATGGGTATTAAGCGGTTAAAAGCTATTTTTAACTTACCCCAACAAGGCATTCCTTATATTTATAAAGGTTGATTTTGAAGTAAATGTAACTTATTCAAATTGTTATCAAACAATGCCAAAGTTAAATGAAAGAGCCGTAGCAGCCCGACGAGAAAACAAGTTCTACTAAGGATAAGCCGCCACCAACAAGTTGTGTCCACACAGGAAACAATGAGCCGTTAGAAACCGTCTCAACCGAGTCGATTCCACTATTTTTAGGAACGCCATTCAACTAAGAAAACCTTTACATCCCCTCCCAGTCTTGGAAAAGCGTTTTGTTGCAGATCTATTACTCACAAAGGAACAAATGCAGATTACATATTGACGATATAACCAATTATTTATAAAAAAACGCTCTTTTTTTGACGTATTTCTTCGTGAATCTCATGGCTTATTTGTATTTTTACATCGAAAAGAATGTCTTTTATGGAAAAAGAAATGATTAACAGGCTGAAGATAGTGCTTGCCGAAGAACAAAAAAGCAGTAAGTGGCTGGCAGAACAATTAGGAAAAGACCGAGCTACTGTCTCCAAATGGGTGACGAATACCATGCAGCCTGACGCAAGAAACCTCCTACGTATAGCAGAGGCTTTGAATATTGATGCAGGTAGACTGCTCAACCAAAAACATTTGAAGAAATGAAGGAAATAGATATTATTCAACAGATAAAGTCAGGTGAAGTCAGTAAGGTGCAGTTCAAAGAACGGCTCCTTGACAGCTACGACATCGGCTGCGAATTGGTGGCATTCAGCAATGCACGTGGTGGAACACTAGTCGTTGGCGTGAAGGACAAAACTGGCAGCGTCAATCCTTTGTCGTATCTGGAAGTACAGGAAACGACGAATACACTTGGTAACATCGCATCTGAGAATGTTGTTCCTGCCATCCTTGTTGATGTAGAAACTATTTCTGTGGATGACGGAAGCCTTGTTGTGGCTCATATTAAAGAAGGGGTGAATAAACCTTACCATGACAATCGTGGCATTGTGTGGGTGAAGAATGGTGCCGACAAGCGCAAAGTGTTCGATAATGCCGAGCTTGCCGAAATGATGACAGATTGCGGCAGTTTCTCGCCTGATGAAGCAGGAGTCCGTGACGCCACCATTAAGGATTTGGACGAGAATACCATCAAAACCTTCCTAAGTAACAAGTTTGAAAAAGTATTAGTGAGAAAAGGGCTGGTGGGCGATGCTTTACGCGAGGCCTCTTTAGATACTGTCTGCTCCGCTATTGCAAGTGGTCACGATGGAGAGAAGCTGTTGCGTAATCTACGTTTCATCCGACCCGATGGGAAAATCACAGTGGCTGCAATGTTATTGTTTGGAAGGTACACTCAGCGTTGGCTTCCAGTAATGACAGCAAAGTGTATTTGCTTTGTGGGCAATAGTCTTGGAGGTTCACAATTTCGTGATAAAGTGAATGATGCCGACATTGAGGGCAATCTGCTTCATCAGTTTGAGACTATTATGGATTTCTTCACCCGAAACTTGCGTCACATACAAGTAGGAAGAGAGTTTAATTCGCAAGGAGTGTTGGAGATACCCTACACCAGTCTTGTTGAGTTCATTGTAAATGCTTTAGTGCATCGCTCGCTGAATGTGACAGCCCCAATCCGCATCTTCATCTTTGATGACAGGGTGGAGATACACAGCCCTGGAACTCTCCCCAATGGACTTACTATAGATGATATCGTTGTGGGAACCTCCATGCCGCGCAATACGTTCCTTTTCACAAATGCCATTCATTTGCTTCCCTACACAGGAGCGGGTAGTGGTATGCTTCGTGCATTGTCAGAGGATATGAATGTTTCGTTCATCAACAACGATAGGACGAATGAGTTTGTGATTACTATAAATAGGCCAGTAGGTAACCAAGTCAACGAGAAAAGTAACCAAGCTAGCAATAAAAGTAACCAAGTTAATGGCAACTTAGACACCAAACTTAGACACTTGGACACCAACCCTGACACTGGACTTGGACACTCTGACACAGACTTAGACACTAACTCTGACACTCTCAATGCTTACTTAGACACCAAGCATCCTAAAATAACAAATAAGCAAAAGGACATTGTAAACTTCTGTAGTGTGCCACGCAGCAGCAAGGAAATTCTTGATAGAATAGGAGTAACGAATCATAGCAAGAATAGACAAACATATATAATGTCACTTGTAGAGGCAGGTTATCTTGAAATGACCAATCCCGAGCATCCCAATGCAAGCAATCAAAAATATAGGAGGAGTAAAAAATGAACTCACATATATTTACCAACAGAAATGGCAATACACTGATGCGCGAATTTGAAAGAGTTACAAACAAAGACAAACTGTACAATAGTCTCTAAAAACACAACGATATGGAATACGGAATAGTTTATCTTCTGACAAACCCTGTGATGCCAGGACTGGTAAAAATAGGCATGACCACACAGGAAGACATTGATAAACGGATGAAGGAACTATATACCACAGGAGTTCCCGTTCCGTTTGAGTGTAAATTTGCGTGCAAGGTCAAGAAAAGTGATTGTCTCAAAATTGAGAAAGCCCTTCATAAAGCCTTTGAACCTCAGCGCATCAATCAGAATCGTGAGTTCTTCCGTATCAACGTGGATCAGGCACAAGCCATCCTCGAACTTTTCCATCATGAAGATGTGACGGAAGAAGTGACAGATGAGATACAGAACGACCTCACTGATGAGGATAAAGCTGCCAGCACAAAAGCACAAGCAAAACGTCCACCGCTCAATTTCTACGAGATGGGATTGCAGAAAGGTGATATTCTCATCTGGAAAGATGATCCGTCAATTTCTGTCACCATTCGTTCAGAGCGCAAAGTGTGTTATCAAGGAGAAGAAACTTCTATTAGTGCACTTTCTGCTAAGCTAAAAGGCTACAAGGTCAAACATATACAGCCCACACCACACTGGCTTTTCAACGACCGTCTTCTAAGTGAAGTCTATGACGAAACGTATCCATTTGAAGAGTGAAGGCATACTATAGGCTGTTTCTAAGCCTACTCAAGAGTATAAGAAAAGGAAGCAAAACAAAAAAAGATAAAAGAGACATTCAAAAAATTCTAATGTATTATGGCAACGTGGCAATGTACAGACATTATTATTAATGGATTACCTGTAAAAGCGCAGACTCCCCTCATTATTTCTGCAAGTAGGAGTACCGACATTCCGGCATTCTATGCTGATTGGTTTTTCCATCGTTTACAGAAAGGGTATTCAGCATGGACGAATCCGTTCAATGGCGTAAAGTCGTATGTCTCGTATGAGAAAACTCGCTTCATTGTATTTTGGTCAAAGAATCCACTACCATTGTTGCCATATCTGCATATCCTCAAAGAGCGTAACATTAAGTGCTATGTTCAATATACCCTGAATGATTACGAACAGGAGAAATTAGAGAAAGTACCTTCTCTTGCTAAACGCATAGAAACATTCAAGTTACTTGTTGAGCAACTTGGTAAGGGGGCTGTTATTTGGCGGTTTGACCCCATGATGCTGACAGATGACATATCTGTGGATGACTTGCTATGGAAAGTTCAGAATATTGGTGACCAACTAAAAGATTACACAGAAAAGTTGGTATTCAGCTATGCGGATATTATTATGTACAGGAAGGTGAAACATAATCTTGAAGTAAGTGGTATATCATACCATGAGTGGGATACAGGGCAAATGGAAGAGTTTGCTGACAAGCTATCTACTATGAATCGTGAACGCAGTTGGAACTTCCAACTTGCTACTTGTGGTGAGAAGATTGACATCTCAAAATATGGCATTCAGCATAATCGCTGCATAGATGGAGACCTTATCACTCGTTTGGCTTGGGACGACGAGGAACTGATGGACTTCATGAAAGTAAAGATAGAGAAAGTTCCTGCGCCAACGCTTTTTGGCGAGTCCCAATTGCCCCAAGGAGCAATACTTCTGCCTCATAACCATTACTTCATCAGTAAGCACAAGAAAGACCAGGGGCAGCGACCATTCTGCGAATGCATGGCCTCTAAGGACATTGGTGAATACAACACTTGTCCGCATCTTTGCGAATACTGTTATGCTAACACCACAAAACAATTGGCATTGCAAAATTGGAAACAGCATCTAGAGAATAGATTTGCAGAAACAATAGCAGGAAGATAATTATGCCATACGCAGAAGATATAAAACAATGTAATAGTATTGATGACATTATTGATTATTGTCACAATGCTTTGCCCGAAGAATATAAGGGAAGACCTTGGACACATCCAGAGTTGAATCATGGCATAAATCTATTAGCAAGTGATGTGGCACTAAATTGTTATATGTCTGCATATGGAGATATGCATGTAACCAAGTGTCGTGCCGCAATGATGAATTTCCCATTTAACGATATTCAGGGAAGTATTGAGATAGTTGATTGGGGATGTGGTCAAGGCATAGGCTCTGCTACTATAATTGAAGTATTAAGACAGCGTAATTTATTTCAATGGCTACGTAAAATAACGCTTATTGAGCCTTCTCATAGTGCCATCGAACGCGCCAACGATAATATTCGAACTCTTACGCACGGCACAGTTGAAATAGATGTGAAGAATCTTTTTCTTCCAGCAAACGACATTGTTGAAGGAGAGACTCTTAATTCTATTGGATATAGATATAATAATATCATCCATGTTTTTTCTAATATCTTGGATGTAACTGCTATCGATTTGGGAATAGTTGCAAAGATGGTGGCATCTGCGCAAGGGAAACACTTTGTTCTATGTATTGGTCCCCAAAATGGTGCGGCGTATAGAATTGAGAAATTTTGTTCTGTTTTTGGAGAACAGAATTATTTCAGCCAGATAAATAGTGTACGTTATGCACGCACAAGGAGAACAGCACATCCCTATACATGCATGACAAGATGCTTTGAATACAATGGTGCAACAATTGACCTTAACAAATTAGCTTTGGTGGATGAAAGACATGAGGCAATATATAATGAATATGATTTACGTTTGCAGATACAGAATCATGTGTTATCATCTCAAAAAGCAAGAGTCGCATGGAGACTCGAAAATATTTTGTCTGTGGATGACATAATGTATATTGATGCAGCAGTAAACGAAGTGGCTGTAGATTTTATTATCGTTAGACCTAATAAGGGGGTTCTTCTACTGAACATATTCGAGGAGAACCTTAATGAGTGTACATTATCAGAAGATAAAAAGGAAATAAATGTACATGGGCAACTATATCAATCTCCTATTGACCTTATAAACCTATGTCAATTGAGCATTAAGGATGGTATAGAAGAACTTTTGATGAGTACTATTGAAGATAATCGGAATTTTAGTCTTATCAAAAAGGCGGTTGTGTTCTCAGAAAACTCTATTGACGAAATAAAAAAATTCTTTGAATATCAGAATAACGTCTTTAATTTTACCTTTATCTTCGGTAAGGAGATTATTGAAAATAGAGATATATCACAAAATTTGTATACTACCATAGGTTTCTTATACAACAACAATGCTTTTGACGATGTTGTAAGAAGGAAATTGGCTAGGATGATATCTCCATCTTGGCATTCATATCAGGAAGGACGCATTGATATGCAACCTATTGGTGCACAGAAGCGACTATCGGGAAGTAGTATAACACAACAGAAAATAAGTGGTGTCGCTGGTTCTGGAAAGACTCAAGTACTTGCCTTTAGAGCAGTAAATGCCATGAAGCGTACTGGAGGTGATGTCTTAGTGTTGACATATAACATTACATTAGCCAATTACCTGAAGTTTAGGCTTTCCGAGATTCGGGAGGATTTCTCTTGGGAAAAAATAGACGTATATCCTTATCATCAATTCTTTAGAATACGTGCTGCAGAATGTCAGTTGCATGTTGAATTTAGCTCATATCAAAACGAAGCCTTCTTTGAAAATTCCAAAGGTCATAAGAAGTATTCTGCAATCTTTGTTGACGAGGTTCAGGACTATACTACGGAATGGCTTCGCATCATCATGCAGAATTTCCTTTTGGTGCCTAATGGTGAACTGGTAGTGTTTGGGGATCCCAAACAAAATGTATATCAACGACCTTTAGATGCAAATGGTGACATCCGCTTAGGTATTATTGGAGGACAATGGAATAGACAATTAACAACCAGTCGAAGATTTACTAATCCACGTCTTGCTAATCTTGCCACTGCATTTCAAACACAATTTATGGCAAATCTACCTACCGATGATATAGTTGCGGAGAATACCATATCAAATACGTTCAATTTCCAAATTGTAACTTATATTGATCTGAGACAAAACAATTCCATTGAATCCATAATAACTAATATAATCAATATCATTTCCAATGACAATAACGAAGCAAGAGATTTTGCTGTACTTGCTTCTTCAACAAAATTGCTTCGCAATATTGACATTCTTTATCGACAAAGAACAAACGAACAAACAGAAATAACATTTATTTCAAACGAAACCCTTGAACGGTTAAAGCAAATACATCAGGTTACTGATGAAAAGGCAGCCAATTGGAAATTTAATAGGGATTTTGAAGCTCTTGAACGAACAAGAAAGCAATTGTTTACGACAGACAAACGTTGTTTGAAAATATCTACCATACAAAGTTTCAAGGGCTGGGAATCTCCTTCCGTTATAGTTATTCTAGAGAATGACATTGTTTTGCATAATACGACATTTCGCCCAATGTCGCCACAAGCGATATATACGGCGATAACTCGTGCAAGGGAAAACATGTATATAATTAACATTGGTAATGATACTTATCACAACTTCTTCTACAATCAGACATTATGAATAGTTTCACAACAATAGAAAAATACGCCATCATAAAAGTTCTTTCACACATTATGAAAGCAGATGGTATCATTCATCCAAAAGAGGAGAGATACATGGATAAAACATATAGTGATTTTTCCATAACAATCAATGATATAGAGGACATCTCCAATATTGATGATATACAAACTAAACTTATAATCAGTGGAATGACTGATGAGAATAAAATTCTAGCTAAGGTTCTATTCGTTGGGATGGCTGAAGCAGATGGAACAATACACCCTAAGGAAACAGAAATCATAAACCAATTTTTTATTTGACAGTATTTTTATTTGGTAACATGTCAATTATTGCATGAAGAAAAAGTAAAATGATTATAATAAACAACGTCATAATATAACTATGATGCTTTATTTATGTGGCATAACATACAATTACTCCCAATCCCACCGTATAAACGAACAAAAATATCAGCAAGACTTTCATCCAGAAGTCGGAAAACCAAACGCCCTCATTCCGTTTGAGGATTTTGCGCATATTGTATTCATGTTCGGTGATAAGTTTTGATTGTTCGGCACGGTGATTTGCCAATACCGAAATCCAACTTTCTACAGAATGGTCTATAAGTTGCTTAAGCTTTGCAAGTTGGTCAGGGGGGATAGTTGTTTTAAATTTCGTGTCTCGTTCTGCTTTCACAATGGCATTGCAGATGCCGTTGACAATATTGTCACAACTGCCAGCTGCCGCTTTGAGCGCACCCTCAATGTGACATTCGGCATCGATAGCTTTCTCCAAATCCTCATTGAACTTTATCAGTGTTTCTTTTGCCTCTCTGATTTCTACGAGAAGTTTATCTACTTCTGATTTTTCAGCCTCAATTTGTTGGCTCATTTCGACGTTCTCCAACATGTCATTGACATTTATAGGCGAAGTGCCCCTTGATCTTCCTATGCCCATGTTCTTAATATTTATAAAAGGTGAATTATCTGTGAAGTCCTCTCCTGCGTTTGCACATACGATTTGCCATTCTTGCGCAGCGGTGTGCCCATTCAAGTTTATCCTCGTCCTTGTCTCGTCCCCAGCCTCCTGTGTCAGAACCGCCACCGCCACTTGAAGCAGCTATGCTTGTGGCTGCATCCAAATACCCAGCAAAGAGTAATAGAGCCGTGTGTTGTATCTCTTCAATCTTAGCCAACGGATGAGCTTCCTCCAAAGAACACTCCTGCCTGATGATATTGTCAGCTGCTTCGGGTATCTCCACATGGTAGTTGTGATATTCGTCTGTCGCTATATCGTAGTGCTTTACGGCAGACTGTGGAGTCGTCCTGGGTTGTATAACAGAATCAGCGTTGGCTGTCCGTGTTTGTTGGAGAATAGAATTTGTCGGCTCCGACTTCCTTTCCTGCGGATGCAGTTTTGCCCAAGTAGCTTCTATCTTTGATGGAGTCAGATTTCGCCCGATACCCAATACGGATGACTTATAATTTGAGTTACCCCGTTTGATGGAATAACCATAAACTTTTCCCTTATCATTTTCTTGTATGTGTATTTTGTAACCCCGTTTTGTCAGTTCCATTTTGTATTGTCGCCAACTGAATTTGTCCATCGCACGAAGTATCTCCATGCAACAGTTTGAGATTTCCTGCCTGTGCCGTATGCCGATTTCTTTGGACTGTACCCATCCTCGGCTTTCGTTAATGATATTCGCAGCCATGACTGCCCTCTCACCAATCTTATGGCTATCATTTATTTTTCCATTCATATCCACACGGTTGGCATCAATGTGCAGGTGAAGAATGCCACTTTTAGAATCACGATGCAGGGCAGCTATGTATTGCGAACCTTTGAGATTGGTTTGCTTTGAGGAAGCCCGTTGGGTCTTTTCGGAAAGGTCTATGGAATCGAATACCCGGATAAACTCATCTGCCAAACGTACCCAGTCGTCCATCGTCCAGTTTCGACTCTCTTTCTCGGATGGGGAAATTTCAATTCTTATCACGTTTCTGCCAAGAGGTCTGCCCTTGTTGATTTTCTCGGCAAACATCTTCTGCACGAGCATCATCCGACCGTACATTGCTTCTGGTGAAATATCAACGGGCAACAGGTTGGCTTTGACTATATCCGCTCTGTCTTTATTGACGGAATATCTTATGGCATTTGCGCCATGCGGTATGGTACTGGCTTTTGCTATCATAACGGGTAAGGAAATTTATTCGGTAAGATAATTCTCTATCTGGCTCCAGCGGTTGATTAGTTGCGTAGCAGCTCTCATCCATTGTTCCACAAACCGGGTATCGCTGAAATACATTGCACGTTTATCCGCTTGAATGGACTTTACTGCTGCCGCAATACGGATAAGGTTGCCCCTTGCATCCGTCAGACTGCATAAGGCTTCTACCTCACGCTCGGACAATCGTTGCCGAGGGCGTTGCCCCAAGGCTGTGCGACGCACATAGTTGCTCATGGACAAACCGCAAGTTTTGGCAAGTTCTTTCGCTTGGGTGTATTCCTGCTCCGTTACTCTGGCTTCAAGTCGTAAAGTGCGCCTCGTAACTTTCTTGTTGTTTTCTTCATCAACATCTTTGTTGGTAATCTTTTTCTTCTTCATGTTGTTGTATTATGAGTAATCAATCTAAAAAGGGACAGCATGGTGAGAGCTTGCGACTGCCGGAATACGCCTATGTAGTACGGATAAGCGTAGCGGATTTGTGCGACATAGGAACTTCTTGCAAGATCCCACACAAAAACAGAGGCTCCACCGCCATATCCAATATGACTATGCCTAGCTGTCTGCCAATATATCCTCATCGGATTCTTCCTCTGCCACAGGCTGTGGAGAAACCGAAACAAGAGGGAAAGAAGAGGGTGAATGTTGTTCTCCTTCGTCTGATATAACAGGCAATTTACCTACTAAGGAAAAATCAGTATCAGAAAAAGTATCTTCTGTTATAGCTTCGACTTGCTTGTTATCTTTTGAGTTGGGTAAGTTTTCCTCCATACGGCTATCCGAATCCTCCTGCGGAGTCATTGATAAAATAGGAAAAGTATCATCGGATTGTGCGTAATCATCCTCTCCTTCTACTTGCCGGTCTTTTATTCGGACATAGAAAGGATTGTCTATTCCGTTGCCATCCAACATCCATGCCGATATACATTTCAGGGTGTGAACGCTTGTTCGGTTGCTCTGTGTGGATGCGACAATTCCCAACTGGTTCATTTTGTCAAGCACACGGGATATGGTCTTCTTGTCATAACCTAACTTGCAGGCCAAATCCACTTCCGATAGGATGGCTTGCCCCACTTGCAAGGTTGTGGAAAAACCTTTTATGGCATAGTCGGTTTCTTTCAATACTGCTGCTTCAATAAGTTGGTGCAGAATCTTCATGCGGTCAATACCGTACTTGCTTCCAGCCAGATATGCAAGTTGCTCTGACGAAAGTACGATACAATAATTCAAGTTTGATTTCATCGTCTGTTTGTTTTGAAGATGGTTTATAAATGGTGCAGCCAAAAGAGAAAGTCAGCGGTGCATACCGCAACCTCTTTCAGGCATATAATACTCCTTGTCGTATGCAATGTGGTCAAGCAAGTTTTGCAACCTATCAAGTTGATAACTATCCAATACACGAATGGCAGCAATGGTAATGTTCTGTGACGCGATACGCTGATGTTCACAATTCCGTTCTGATATACCGCCGTCTCCATCGGCATGGACACTTCGCAGGTAATTGTTCACCGCTTCGGTCTGTTCCTTACTTGGAAAGGTGGAAGGGTAAGGGTAACGGTCTTGAACATACGTAACCATGTGGCTGACCGCATTTGCCAGCAGCGAGTCACGTTCTTGTAGCTGTTTGATAAGTTCTTCTTTTCTCATATTGTGATTTATATTGTCCCGTGTCCCAAGCGTTCTTATAACTTTCTATTTTACTTACTTCCTGTTTTTGTTCTTTTTTGAGGGCAAAAGGGACAAGGGGACATTAGTTTTTTCTTTTCCCTTATTTTGAAATTAGAATGGCAATTCCTGTTCACTTAGCAGTGTCGCGCAGGACTCTTCACTTGGAGCGTCCACCCTCACCCATGGGTATTTCGTCCGTCCCGTCTTATCGCAGTAGGCTGGATGCAGCCCCTTGACCTTCTCCTGTTCGCTCCGTTTCCAATTTGGAATCATGGACATCAGGCGGTTGATGTATTGCGAAGTGTATTTGGACGAACTTCGTCTGACCAAATCATTGGGCAGTTCCTCTATAATCTGCCGGGCACAAACCATATTGAGTGAGGTCATTGTGGAATTTGGCTCTGAGTATGCTCCTTTCTGATATGCTAGTCGCGTCGGAATCATCCAACTTGCATACTGCATGGGAACCTCACGTTCCAGATACATTTCTATGTCCTCTATAATAGGGTCAACAATGATGTTGGAATGTTGCATCTGTATCTCGTTGGCCTCTACCTCCATATCGGGAGTCAAGTATAATTTCATACCTTGCTTATAATAGGTATATGCCTCTGCCCAAAATTGAGGAACGGAACGTTGCAAATCATCCAACCAATCTGACACATGACCGTTGCCTTTGACTGGGATAATCCACCATCTGCGATTTCCATTGTCTCCTTGCAGAAAGTTCATTTCATTAGTAGTCGCAGCAAAGACATTATGCCGCATGAACTCCACAACCTTGTGTCCGTAAGCCGGACGCATATAATCACTGCATCGGCTTAGAAAAGCCTTGGCAGCTTCCGCGTCATTCGCACGTTTCAAGCCGTTCAACTCACTGATTTCAATAATCCAACCGTTGGTTATGGTTTCCACTTTCTCCTTGTCACCACTGGCGAAAGAGAACGAATCGTTGAACCATCTCCCACTGATGGCTTTGAAGAAGGTACTTTTTCCAATGCCTTGCGGACCGGGCAAGGTCAGTACGTTGTCAAACTTGCAACCTGGATTGAATACTCTGGTTACAGCTGCCACAAACCATATTTTCGTTTGTTCCCTGACAAGCAGAGTGTCATCCGCTCCAAGATAATCTATGATGGTTGTGGCTATGCGAGGTTGTCCGTCCCATGTCTCTTGTGCGATGAATTCCTGTACAGGATTGAAACTCCGTTCAGAAGAAGTGGTCTTCAGTATCTCAAATACCTTATTCTGCGTCAAACGTATTCTGTATGTTCTTTCCAAGTAGTCTTGTATCTTTCCTGCTGATTCTTCATCAATTTTGTTACCATTGACATTGCGGAACAAAGGGCAGAAACACACATCGTCCTGACAGAAGGTATCGTACCTTATCTGACTAAGATTCTCATCCAGTGTGAAAATAAGCCGGAGATTACTGATGGAACGAACCGGATTCCCGTAACTGTCTGTTGCCAGATTCTTTTTCCAATTCTCTTCCATACACCTATTCTTTGATACGAATGCCACCTGCTTCCTTTACCAAAGACAGTGCGAGGTCTGCATCCACTACGATTTTTCGTCCTATCTGTGTGATAGCCTTGTCTATGATACCGCTTTTCTTAATGCGGTTGGCGGTGGGCACGCTACAACCGAATACACGGGCGATACCCTCTATGCCATAGTAGTTGCCTTTGGATGCCACTTGGGGAGTGGCCGCTCCTGTACTTTCCACGCTTTTGGTGATGAGAAAACATAGCTCCTCGCCTGTCATCATGGCGATGGGTTTTTGGAGTAGTTGGGTAAAATTGAGTTTTTTTTCCATCCTTTACTTGGTTGATGATTAAATACTTTAAACCTCGATTCAACTCTGTGAAACCGATTTCACAAGCGAAGGTAGTGTATGAAACTCTGTGGGTTGGTCGGTTTATTTATACCTTAATTTAACCGACCGTATTACAACAGTTGTTTGCAAAATAAATACGGATAGCTGGATTCCCCAACTACCCGTTACTGATAAAATAATCCGTCCATCGGTCTATTATTCGTTTTGCTTTGGTGTAACTGCTTCCTCTTTGGGGTGAGTTCAAAGTAAGTTCCTTGATTTCCCCGTATCGCTTCTGTGGTATATCGTGCCCATAATGCCGTTGGGAGAACTGTTCGATGGCACGGTGGAATGTCATGTATCTTGTGGACGCTTTTATCTTGCCAGACTTTACCAATGACTTCAACAGATAGGCAAGGCTTATATCCTCGGTATTCTCTTCAAGGAATAAACGGATACCCTGCTTGATACGTTCCTTGTCGCCCAAAAGAATATCATCCAATGATTGTATCACCTTTCTATTGCCTCGCCTGCCTTTTACTTTGCGTAAGGCGAACATCACTTCCTTCCAGATTTCCGGGGTATAGCCTTCTATGGTATCTTCCCAGTCTGCTTTGGTTTCTGTACCCATCTCTATACTTTCATTGACAAGCAGGGTAACACATGATTTTACCAAAAGCATATCGCCATGATCAACCTCTTCACTGTTCAGCAGACGATTAAGCAACTTTGTCATACGGGACAGACCATGGTCAAACACTACAAAATGATACATGCAATAAGCCAAGTCCTCTTTCTTTTCCATTACACGGTCATAGAGATTAGCCATGAACCCGCCAATGAACACCGCATAAGAGAGGAAAATAATTTGAGAGATATAGGTCAGGAACTGATAAACCATTTTCCTTTCCAGTTTGCTCAACAGATAACAACCTTTGCTGTTTCTCATAAACATATTTAATTGCCCAATCAAGTAGGACCTTAACTCCTGTGGCAGATGATTCCATATTTCAATGGGTGTTTCAGAATGCACCATCAACAGCCTTGATTTCGGAGAAGAAAGCAGTTCAACCGTACCTGTTTTCACATTGATGCCTATCCACAAACGCTTGTTGATGATACATCTGGCGATGGTCTCGGTATATTGACCAGCCCATTGTTGGTTTGCAATGTCTGACACATCCTTGCCGTTCACAAAATCAGAGAGCCAGTTATACATCATCAAGGCTTCGGGTGGAACGCAGTCACGCATCATCAGATACATATCTATCAGAACAGATATATCGCCTTTAGCCACAGCATCGATACGCTTACAAAAGTTGGCATACACTTCTTCGTTGGCTGATTTCCATGCTCGCATAGCCATATCAGCCGTTTCCTTTTTGGGGGAGTAGGATTTTATCCTTTCTATGAAGTTTATCATCAGCATTACGGATTAAGGTTGTCTGAACAGTTTGAGCAATTCTTCTGTGGACATGCTTGCCAGTTTCGCCAATAGAACATCTCTTTCGGAAGATGTCTCCAAGTTTAGCAGTTTTGAATTGTTCTGCATCTGTATATCGAGAGGATAATGCTCAATGTAGATTTGGGTAATGGCATGATCAGAAGTTGAATGCCCCATGCTTTCAGAGATATAATCCATATCCACTCCGGCATTATGCAGATTAGTAGCAAACGAGTGTCGGCACCATGTGCCGGACGGACAGATGGACTTATCCCAATTCAATGCCTCATGGCAAATCTTAATGACGCGGTCTTTCACGTTTGAGTTCTCTTGCATAGTGTATTTGCGGCGTAACTCTTCCGTTTCCGCTCCTTTTAATATATCGGGGAACACAAAACCGTCCCGAGTCGGAGGTGCAGCTATCTCATCCAAGATATATCGTAAGGGAGGGATGATAGGGACTATCACCTCTGAGCCGTCTGCACTCCGTCGGGAAGTCTTCTTCCGGTTGAAGCGGAATGCCTTGCCACCTGTCTGATAATAGTAGTTGTCGTATGTCAATCGCCCTGCATCAGCCATATTGAAACCGTTGCATAGGTATTGAGCAAGAAACAATCCCAATGAATAATGCGCACGTTGGGTATATTCTTCCGACCAATGTTCAGGATACTTCTTTGAAACAAAAAGATTATAGAGTTCCGTCATCTGATTCACGTTCAGGAAATTCTGTTTGCGCTTTGCACTCTTGGGAATGCTCACAAGCCCTTTCTCTTTTTTGTTGGAAAAAGGATAGGGAACATCTTTGAGGTAGCCTTCATGTACGCACCTATTCCATACGGCACGGCAACAACGCAAATAGATACCGGCCGTAGTGTCGCTGATTTTACCGACAATCGCACCATTTTCGTCTTTAACTCCATTGTGCATACCATCCTTCCACTTCTGAAGTTCTGCCGCACAGATGCAGAAGCCCTTGATTGCATTTTCTCCAAGAATCTTTCTGAATGATTTGAGCGAACACTCATAACTCTCTGCCGTGGTGAAACGTGCTCCTCCATCTTCTGTACGCAATTCGTGAATGACTTGCTCCCAAATACTAATAAAGGTTTGTGATTGGGTTGTGTCCTCTTTGGATAGTACCACTTCTTCACCCATGATACATTGACGTACCATCTCAAATGTCAGGATGCCGCCTTTGTTCAGGTTCATCAAGATTTCTTTGTACTTGGGGGCAATGGTATCTTTCCACTCCTTCTGAAATTTGTAGTTCTCGCTTTTACATTTCGTCGCATTGCAGATGTCCGAGAACTTTTTCTCAGTAAAAGAACTTCCAACTGTAAAGTAGAAGAACTTGCGGTCAATCGTGAAACGAAGAGATAAAGGAAACTCACACGCATTCTTTCTGCGGGTACGCGAATCCAACACGATAGAGACAGAACAGTTTCGCTCTTTGAAAAGGGGCAAAGACTTTGTCAATTTTTCCATTGCATTCATTGTTTATGTTCAACATAACCTCTGAATACAGCCGATTTGCAATGTGAGGCATACATATACAAAACGCTGCATATAACCACAGAATCCCTATCCTTTGACGGATAAAAACATTGTCGTTATATGCAGCGGTGCAATCTCGTTGTCTTCTGTCGCTGACTGGTAACCGGGCTTCTGCTAATCGGTCTCAACCCCTGAAGCAACTCTCACGTATTGTTTTGAAATAGAGTATTCTCCGACTAATACTCCCTCTACGCTTCGATTCATCGGAATGGGATAATCCTCCCACGATGGTTAGGCAAACTCACTTTTCTTTTTCAAGAAAGAGCACCATTTGGTCATGGTTCGCCATAAATGCATTGCATTTGCAAAGTTACAACATTATTCTGTAAATCAACATGCAAATGGAGTATATTTGAGTTTAATTAATCGTAAAGTGTTGTTGCACTAACAAAACTTCGGGTAAAGATATTACAGGATAGCATGAATCATCATTGAAATTCTATGTGTAAAACAGGGTCAACTCAAATAGTTTGTTTACGCATTGTTTACGCAAGGGTAAGAAAAAAGGAGTTGCGAAATTCGTAACTCCTTGATTTTGAAAGTGGACCAGCCTGGGCTTGAACCAGGGACCTCCAGATTATGAGTCTGTTGCTCTAACCAACTGAGCTACAAGTCCGGTGTTATCCTATTGGATAGCGGGCACAAAAATAGTATATTCAGTTGAAATATGCAAACCTTTCGGGTAAAATATACTGTTTGCTGCTTTGTTTTTAGAACTTATACGTACGTTTGGGGTTCTTGGGGAACCATCCTTTCTTTACGCGGTCTTCCTGTTCGAAAACTTCTTTGATCGTCCAGAACGAGGAAAAAGCAAATACACCTAAGAGGGAAGCAACCAGGATATTTTCTACACAAAGTGAAGCGGCGACGCCTCCAATGCCCAGTACAAGAAAAATCCACCAGCATTTGGTACCCCAATAGTACTCGGCCTTTACTACCACAGGATGAAACAACCCGATGATAAGAAAAGTACAAATGCCGATGAACAGTCCCGAAAGATGATATTCGTTTAAGAATTCCATAAACTATCTGTTATTTCTCCGGGCAAATGGGAATTTCCTTTTTGATGCTTTGCTCCAGTGAAATCAATGTTTCAGTAGCGGTTACGCCTGGAATTTCCTGCATTTTGTTATTCAGCAAGTCCATCAGGTGCTCATTATCACGTGCATAAACTTTCGTCAGCATTGTATAAGGACCTGTGGTGAAGTGGCATTCCACGATTTCCGGTATCTTTTCCATTTCGGCAACCACTGATTTATACATGGAACCTTTCTCCAGCTTGATACCTACATACGTGCAGGTTCTGTATCCTAGAGATTTGGGGTTCACATGATAACCGGAGCCGACAATGACGCCTAAATCAATCAAACGTTGTACACGTTGATGAATGGCAGCACGTGATACGCCACACTCAGCAGCTACATCTTTGAAAGGAATGCGGGCATTCTGAGAGATGATTTCCAGAATCTGCCGGTCAAGATTGTCTATTTTTTCCATAATATCAATTTATGTAAGTTCTTGTTTTTATCAAATAGTAAGCAAATATAGGACTTTATTTTAATTTCTCTATAAAAATGGAGGAAAAAATAGGGAAAGAGTAAAAAAGAAGCGGACGAAGCAGATGTTTTTGTTTACATCCGTTTCGTCCGCTAAGTTCATGCGGGTGAAGAAGAAATCTTCAGCCGATATTTATTTTTCGATGCCAACGAGCTCTACTTCGAATATCAGAGTAGAGAACGGTTTGATCTGACCGCCAGTTTCTCTGCCACCGTAAGCCAAGTCTTGAGGAATATAAAGTTCCCACTTAGAACCTACAGGCATCATAGTGAGGGCTTCTGTCCAACCTTTGATAACTTGGTTAGCACGGAAAGTTGCAGGCTCGTTACGTTTGTAAGAGCTGTCGAACTCAGTACCGTCAATCAAAGTACCCTTGTAGTTTACTTTCACTTTGCTGGTGTCAGCAGGAATCTCACCTGTACCTTTGGTGATGATTTTGTATTGCAGACCGCTCGGAGTAGTTACAACACCTTCTTTTCCTTTGTTGTCAGCGAGGAATTTTTCACCTTCAGCTTTGTTATCAGCATACTTAACTGCCAAAGCTTTCTCTTTGATGCTTTCCATACCTTCGCGCATGTAAGTTGTTGCAGCTTCTTTAGTCATAACGCCAGTCTTGCCTGTGATACCTGCAATGAAACCTGCCAGCATGTTTTCGCGGCTGATAGTCTGAGTAGAGTCGCTACCGAAGATTTGTTGGTTGAAACCTTCTACCCATTGTTTGCCTACCATTTGGCCGATTTGCATACCAGTCATATAAGCGAGGTCTTTTTCGCTGGTCTTAGCAGCGCCTTCGTTGAAACCTTTGATGAATTCAGCCATCTGAGTAGTATCAACACCTTGTTGCATCAGATACTGAGTTAAGCCTTCTGTACGAGCCATACCGATGGCATAAGACAATGAGTCAACTTCTGTTTTCAGATTTGCTTTCGGGCTTTGTGCAGTACAGGAAGCTAAACCTGCGCCTACTGCAAGAGCCATGATCAATGTTACTTTTTTCATTTTGCTTTTACTGTTTATTTTATTTTTAGGATAATATTTCAAGTAATTCTACTTCGAAGATCAGTGTGCTGTGAGGCGGTATCATTTCGCCTGCACCTTGTGCACCGTATGCCAGGTCGGAAGGAATGTAGAGTTTCCACTTGGCGCCTTCGGGCATGAGCTGCAAAGCTTCTACCCAACCGGGGATTACTTGGTTTACACCGAACACGGCAGGTTGTCCGCGTTTGATAGAACTGTCGAACAGAGTTCCGTTAACCAGTGTACCTTCGTAGTGGCATTTCACCTGGTCGGTAGCTTTTGCATATTTGCCTACGTTGCCTTCGTTGATGACTTCGTACTGCAAACCGCTTGGCAGGGTAATAACACCCGGACGTTGCTTGTTCTCTTCCAGGAATTGTTTGCCTTGTTCTATGCTGGCGGCATTCATTTTCTCTTCCAGTTCGGCGAAGTATTTGTTCACTATATCGCGGGCTTCTGCATGCGATATAGCGGTTTTGTTTCCTTCTAATATGTCTTTGATAGCTTGTGCAAAGTCATCTACTTCGATGCCTTTTGCACCCATGCTTAATAAATTTTGACCTATTCCAAGGCCGATAGCGTAACTGAATTTATCCATATATCTTTTGGGTTGAGACTGAAAGTGATGTATCTTTCAATCAGTTGCAAAATTACAAGTTGCAAAAGTAAGGGTTTTATTTGAATGATTTATGCTTTTAGGATTTAAATTTTCTTATATCTGTGGTAACTTTGGCAATCTTCTGTATTTTTGTAGGAAAGAAACTGCGATAAATAGAAAGGAGATTTGGCAATGAAGAAGAATTTAGTGATTTTGTCCGGTGCCGGAATGAGTGCCGAGAGTGGCATCAGTACGTTTCGTGATGCAGGCGGATTGTGGGATAAATATCCGGTGATGCAGGTTGCCAGTGCTGAGGGGTATGTACGTGATCCGGAGTTGGTGATTAACTTCTATAACGAGCGTCGCAAACAATTGCTTGATGTGGAACCGAATGCAGGACACACAGGGCTTGCCGAGTTGGAGAAAGACTTTAATGTGACGGTAGTTACGCAGAATGTGGACAATCTGCACGAGCGTGCGGGGAGTACGCATGTCATTCATCTGCATGGTGAGTTGACAAAGGTTTGTTCGAGCCGTGATCCTTATAATCCCCGTTACATAAAAGAGCTGAAACCGGAAGAGTATGAAGTGAAGATAGGCGACAAGGCAGGCGATGGTTCTCAGTTGCGTCCGTTTATAGTTTGGTTTGGTGAAGCTGTGCCGGAGATAGAAAGGGCTATCGACTATGTAGAAAAAGCGGATATCTTTGTAATCATAGGTACTTCGATGAATGTGTATCCGGCGGCAGGTTTGCTGAATTATGTACCGAGAACGGCAGAGGTGTATCTGATTGATCCGAAACCGGTGGATACGCACTCGATGAGGCAGATACATGTCATTCAGAAAGGAGCTTCGGAAGGGGTGAAAGAGCTGAAGAGTCTGTTGCTTGCTTCTTTGTGAGCTTGCAGCCTTATTCAGAAGCAGGTTTAATAATGTGAATCAGGAGTTGAAATAATGCCTCTCGGATGGGGTTATGAATTAAATGGGTCCGTGTAGTCCGCGTATCTATTTATTCATTACTTTTCTGTTATAAATCAAATTCAAATGTAGGCTTTGAAATTGTGCCTAAAGAAAGCCGTCTGGTTCCCTTAGGCACAATTCTAATAAGTGATCAGATTATGATACATTATTTGTCACCATAAAATGTATATGTCTTAGATCCTACAGAGAAAGTTATATTTAAATTTTTACCTATAACAGTTCCGTTTACTGCCTTTGAGCTGGAAGCTAATTTATAAGAGTTGTTACTCTGTGTAATGTCGAGAATCACAGAGTTTAAATGCATATCTATTTCATCGCAGTCAACGACTAAAGATACGGCAGTGTCTGACTTCCTGGTTAATGTTATGTAAGCAGTGAATTGGTCGGTATATCCCATTACGTTCAATGTACCACTATAATCTCCTGCTATAACAGTTGCAACATCTGTCGGAGCATCGTCATCGTCATCTCCGCAACTTACCATACATACGCTCATTGCCACCATTATCAGTAGCATAGATAAATACTTCATTGTTTTCATACTCTATTAATGTTTAATTTATTTTCTGCAAAAGTATGACAAAGAAGTAAAAAAGAAGGCATAACAGTGCTGCAGGAATGACACAGATTTATTGCGAATCTTGCGACAATCCTTTTTGTTTTATATACTCAGATAAGTCAGAGAAGAAATCTCTGCCTAAAAGAAGTGAAATCCGAGCGAGAAGATTAGTATCAATGCTCTCTTTCTGGAATAGGCGATAAACATTGGAACGGTCGCAAGAAAGTTTGTGTGCAAACCAAGTGATACTTCGTTCCTGTCTCTCTAATTCTTCTTTAATTAGGACACCAATAGGTTTCATCGTGAAGAAAAGTGCCGTGTAACTCCCATATCCGGCGGTTAATTATAACTTCTGATACAGGCATAATGAAAAAACGTGGGAGTCCGCATATACTTATCCCACAAGTAGGCCTCTCGCATTGCCCGGAAAAAAGGATAAGCAACACGAACAGCCCACGCCCATATACGCTATTATTGAACATGCCAAAACTTGGCATGCCCTATAACACATACGAGGTAGACGTTCCGTTGCGTTTCTTCTTTTTTCCATAAATTTTGCGAGAATTCACTTGTAGAAGAATACGTTCGAAAACGTTTTTCAAATATGTCCGCCTTCTCTTTTGCTTTATAATGCTCAAAGGGAAGACGCTGCAAAGATAGTATTTTCTATTTATAACACCTATATGAGGTGCACTTCATATTTAATAAAAATTCTCCTATCGTTCATGTATTATTGTGTAGGGGTATGGAAGCGGACTCTAAATACCTTAGCTATCCGATATTACTGCTTCGGATGCATTAAGAGCTTTAAAAGAGGAAAAGAAACTTTTGCCATATTTTGCCATCATTTTGGCACAGTTGTGCCATAGGCATGGCATAGTCTTGCCAAGGCGATGGCAAAACTGTGCCAAGGCTGTGGCACAACTCTGGCACTGTATTAGGTGGAAAGTGTGAGGCTTACTTTGAGTTTTACTTCTTCAATATCATCCGCAATACAAACCATGCATGATGTGCTACGGTGCTTACCAGCCCGTAATGTTTCGCCATGATGCGGAAGCGCTCCCGTAAGGAGGCTTTCTGATTCTGGGTGGTCATTCCTTCTTCCAGATAATCGATAAGCGTGAGGTGCGTGTTGTGCAACGTCCGTGCTTTTTTCATGATGCGGATGCACCAATCAAAGTCGGCAGAGAAGCGGTATTGCATATCGTAGGGTACAACCAGGTCTCGTTTAGCAAAGAAAGCCTGATGACAAACAAGCATCCCTTGCTTGAAACTCTTCCACGTCAGCACTTCGGGAGCGGAGAGGCGGCGCATACGGAGAAAGTGCCTTTCTTTATCAACCAGAGCTGTTTCACCATAAATCACGTCCGGCAGTTCACCAATTCCCAGGGTATGTACCGTCTGTTGCAAAGTGTCATCTTCGTGGAAACTGTCTCCGGCATTGAGAAAACAGAGGTAGTCGCCGGTTGCCAGGTTGATGCCTTTGTTCATGGCGTCGTACAGTCCCTTGTCCGGTTCGCTGACGATCTGCGTAATGCGGTCACGATACTTTTCGGCAATGGCGAGGGTGCGGTCTTTGGAAGCACCATCTATAATGATGTACTCTATGTGGTGGTAGGTTTGGGAGATCACACTTAGTATCGTGTCTTCCAATACGGCTTCGGCATTGTAAGTCACGGTGATGATGCTGAACTTGGGCGTAAGGCGATTATGCATGTCTTCCGGTTATTTTGTTGTAAACGTCAATGTACCTCTTGGCAATGGCGCGTTCCGAATAATTGGAAACAGCTTTCCGGCAGGCTTGTTCGGCGAGGGTGGCGTATTCCGGTTCGGTGAGTATCCAGTAGATGCCGTTGGCGAAGTCTTCAACCGATTTATATTGTGCCACATAGCCGTTGTGCAGATGGTCTATCATTTCCGGTATGCCGCCTACGTTGAAACCTACGCAAGGTATGCCGCAGGACATGGCTTCCATAATCATGTTCGGTAGATTTTCTTCCAGGGATGGGGTGACGAAGAGGTCTACGGAATTGTAGATATCTACCAACTGATGCTCGTTGCTGACGAAAGCGAGCGGATAAACCTTGAAAGGCAACATATTCTGTATTTGTTGCGACTGGTTACCGAAGACTACGACGCCCAATTGTTCTTTCAATTCCGGATATTTCTCCGCCAGCAGTTTGCATGCCTTAATCATGTAATCTACTCCCTTGCGGGTATCCATAATCTTCACCGAACCGAACAGAATAAGTTTACTGTCTTGCGGGAGCATGCACTTCTCTCGTGCTGCCTTTTTATTATGAGGCTTGTAGAGGTTGGTGTTGATGGGATTAGGGATATTCGTAATGAAGTGTCCGCTGAAAAGGGCACTCTTCTTGGCACGTTCTTCCAGCCAATGACTACAGGCAACGAAATTGATGTGGCGTCCTTCGTACAGCTTCTGTTTTTTTAGAAATATACGGTGGGAGAGGTCTTTCTTTCTGCTTCCGTTATGGATAAAAGGGCAATGATGGCACTCTTCTTCGTAATGCATGCATCCGCCGGAGTAGTGGCAGATGCCGGTACATGGCCACATATCGTGCATGGTCCAGACTACGGGCTTGCCCGAAGCAAGAATCTTTTCGATGTTCTTTAAAGAAAGCATTCCCTGGTTGATCCAGTGAAGATGTATGACGTCTGCTTGCTGGAATTCCGGCAAAGCGGTGATATCCGTACCGGTATTGGCTATGTCTACGGCAAAGAGATGTCTTTTGTTGAAGTGATTGGCCTTCCAGATAACGATTCGTTCCCATACGAATTTCCATACCATGCGCAGGTTATGGGGCAATTCTACTACGGTGATCTGTTCGGTTTGTTTGTCGCGCACCAGTAGTTTGGCTTTGATGCCGTTATTCTTCAGGGCTTCCATCAGGCGGCTGGCGGCTACAGCCGGACCGCCTATCTTCTCTGTAGTATTAATAAGTAGTATTCTCATTGTGTAACCTTTCTTCTGATTAAGTTCTGGTAGAGGTCGAGATATTGCTTGGCAACGACTTCACCGGAATATTTTTCGGAAACTTCGTTTCGCATGTTTTCTTCCGATAGGGTGGCTCGGGCTTCGGTTATCCCCCATCGGATACCTTCCGCCAGACTGTCCGCGGAGAGGTAATCGGCTAAGAAACCATTCTCCTTGTGACGGATGATGTCGGCCTGTCCGCTATTGCCGAAAGACACGGGAACACAGCCGCAGGCTTGTGCCTCGATTAATGTCTGACCGAATGTTTCGTAAAAAGATGCGGATACGGTGACGTCTGCAGCGGAGTACAGTTGTGAGAGTCTGTCCGTATCACCTATTCGTCCAAAGTACGTGTAGTTGACAGGGAGGATGCTGAATAGTTTTTCCGGGTATTTGATTCTGCCGAATAAGGCCAGATGGAGTTTCTCTTGCGGGAATTCTTTCTTTTCAATCAATAGCCGGATTGCCTGAATCAGGTATTCCACTCCTTTGATAGGATCGTCGATGCGGGCGGCTCCGAACAGAATGATATGTTTGTCGGGCAGGGACAGTTCTTTGCGGGACAGTTCCTTGTTCATGATTCGGAAGTCGGAAAGTGAAAGTGTGTTGGGAATAACGGATATCGGCTTCTCTTTGAGCAAAGTGCTTTGCTGCACTTGTGAGGAGAGCCATTTGCTGACTGCAACGATATTCAGTCGATTGGTGGCATTGAACAGTTTCTGCTTCTTCTTGAATGTCCGGTGTGCCAGGTCGTTTTTGCCAGGGAAACGCAGGAAGGGACAGTTTCCGCATTCGCTTTTGAACAGACTGCAGGTATGGGCATGGTGGCAGATGGCTGTACATTCCCACATGTCGTGCAATGTCCAGACAATGGGCTTACCCGATTCGATGATTTCCCGTATGTTTCTCAGTGAAAGCATTCCCTGGTTTATCCAGTGGAGGTGTATGATATCAGCTTCCCGGAATACGGGTAGTTTGGTTACATTGAAGCCGGTGTTGGCTATGGATATGGTAAAGAGGTTTTTCCGGCTGAAGAGATTGTTTGTCCAGATAACCAGTCTTTCCCATAAGAAGGTGCATTTCTTTTGCCAGTCTTTGCCTACTGAAATTACTTGTTCCGATTGGCTTTCCTTGTGGAGGACGAGCATCTTCACGTCTGTTCCCGCTGTATAGAGCGACTCCATCAGGCGTCTGGCAGCAATGGCGGCTCCGCCTGTTTTCTCGGACGTATTGATAATAAGTACTCTCATGTTGCGGAATGTTTCGGCAAAAGTACAGCTTTTACCGCTTTATATCCACAAATTCGCAGTTTTTTTAGCCAATAAAGGCGAAAGTATCTATCTTTGCAGAGGAACAAATTAGCTACAAGTTACAGGTTACGAGCTACGAGTGGCTGCGCTGCCATACCGAATAGTACTCGTCGCTTGTAGCCTGTAGCTCGTAACTTTATAATAATATGGGAGAAAAAGGTTTGAAATGGTTGGAACAGCTCTGGCAGTGCTTTCTCAGTATAGTGAAGATTCTGTTGCAGTCCAAGTGGGGTACACGTTTACCGTCTTCTTTCAGCAATCCGGATGAGTTGCTGATATTGGCTAACGGCCCTTCGCTGAACCGTACCGTAGAAGAATCCGCGGACTTCATACAAGGAAAAACTTTACTCGCTGTGAACTTTTGTGTAAGCTCACCTATGTTCGAGCGTCTCCGCCCTGAACTTTATCTGATTGCCGATCCGTTGTTCTGGATTGTTCCTGAGAAGCGAGTGCAGCTTTTCAAGACAATGGCCGAAAAAACTACTTGGGACATGAATTTCTTTGTTCCCGCCCGTGCGCTGAAGGATAAAGAATGGCAACCCTTATTGGCAGGCAATCCTCATATCAAACTCTATATTTATAACACAACGCCCATTGAAGGCTTCCAGAGTTTCTGTAACTGGATTTTCCGTAAAGGATGGGGTGTTCCCCGTCCGCACAATGTGCTGATACCTTCTATCGCCATGGGGTTACGTCTGCCATTCCGGAAGATTTATCTGGCAGGTGCCGACCATTCCTGGTTGCCGGAAATCACAGTAACAGATGATAACGTAGTATTGATGCACCAGAAGCACTTCTACGACCAGAATAAATCGCAGGCCGACACCGTGAAGCAGGAGAATCTGAATAGCGCACGACTTTATACGATTCTTTATCACATGCATGTAGCCTTCAAGTCCTACTTTATTCTCGAAGCCTACGCCCGCAAATTGGGTAAGGAAGTAATCAACGTCACCCCCGGTTCTTATATCGATGCTTTTAAACGGATGAAAATATGAAAGATGGAATAATTATTCAGGCACGTACCGGTTCCACCCGGTTGCACAATAAGATACTGCTCCCTTTCTATGGCGAACAGCGCATTATCGACATTCTGATAGCCAATATCAAACAGGCTTGTCCGGATAAGTGTATCATACTTGCCACAACCAACCGTCCGCAGGATGATGTACTTGCCGAAGTAGCCCATCAGGCAGGCGTCCTCAGTTTTCGTGGTGATGAGGATAACGTGCTCGATCGCTTTATCCGTGCTGCCGAAGTTTTCGGTGTGGATCGCTTTATCCGTGTTTGTTCGGATAACCCTTTTCTTCGTCCCGAAACTTTCAAAACTTTCTTTGCCGAACATGCCTTTTGTCCGGCAGATTATATCGCCTATGGCTTTGCTGACGGGCGTCCTACTATTAAATCTCATTTGGGTTTATATTCTGAACTGACAACGATCAATGCTCTGCGTCGTGCGGCAGTTTCCACACAAGAGAAACTCTACATCGAGCATGTCACCATCTATCTTTATACACATCCCGAAAAGTTCAAGGTGCGTCTGCTTCCTTTGCCTGCCGAGTTGGAGGGCCGTTTCGATCTTCGTTTCACCCTTGATACGATGGAAGACTTCACCCTGTTACAAGAGCTTTATGCTACTTTCTATGAAAAGACTGATCGTAGTGTTCGTGCCCTGTTGCAATTAGTAGCATCACACCCTGAATACCGTGCCAAGATGCTGGAGAATATAGCCCAAAACGAAAAATAACAGGTCACTCTGTTACATCCCTCTTAATTTTGATAGAACAATGAAGAGTACTTATATAATAGGAGAAATCGGACAGAACCATAATGGTTCCGTCGACATAGCCAAGTTGATCGTAGACCTGGTGTCCCGCCCTGTTCGTGAAGAAGTGTTCAATATAGAACTTCGTCCGATGGATGCGGTGAAACTGACCAAGCGTGATCTGAATGAGGAACTGACGGACTCGCAGATGAACCGTCCGTATGATTCTCCCCATTCTTTCGGACGCACCTATGGCGAACATCGCGCTTTCTTGGAACTGACGGACGAAGAGCATCTGGAAGTCTATAAGCATGCCAAGGCTTTAGGCCTCGATTTTGTGGAAACGCTTTGTTCCAAAGGCTGTCTCTCCTTGTTGAAGCTCTTCACTCCCGACCGCCTGAAAGTGGCAAGCCGTGACCTTACCAACTTGCCGTTGCTGGAGGTAATGGCCGAAACGAAGATACCTATTATCCTGTCTACCGGTATGGCAGGCAAGAAGGAACTGGATGATGCTTTGGAAGTTATCACTCACTATCATGATAACATTTCTATCTTGCATTGTGTATCCCAATATCCTACTCAGCCCGATAATCTGAATTTAAAGACGATTTCTTATCTGAAACAGCATTATGGTCAATACTGTATTGGTTTTTCAGACCATACCATTGGCATTGCTGCCCCTATCGTTGCTGTGGGTATGGGTGCGGAGATCATCGAAAAGCATGTCACTATCGACCGCCGCATGAAAGGAACCGATCAGCAAGGTTCGCTCGGGCCTGATGGTGTGAACCGCATGATACGTGATATCCGTATCGCCGAACGCTGGCTGGGAAAAGAAGAATTGTATATCGACTCCTCTGTGGCTTCGGCAAAAGTGAAGCTGGAACGTTCTATCGCAACGAATAAAACTTTGCATCCCGGAGATATTATTACTGAAGATGATATCCATTTGTTAAGTCCCGGTGATGGCTTTAAGTGGGCTGACCGTGAGAAGGTAGTAGGGCATAAGGTATTGAAAGAAATTCCCCGTAATGAGATCATTTATCCGAGTTCTATCATTTAACTGTTATTGAATTATGTTGCCGAAATTAGTGATTACCGATATTGATGGTGTGTGGACCGATGGCGGAATGTATTATACTGCTGAGGGAGATGTTATGAAGCGTTTTTCAGTGAAAGATGGTTGGGGTGTGATATTTTTGCATAAGTTGAACATACCTGTTGCCATTATGACAGGTGAGGATTCTTTGCTCGTGCAGAAGCGTGCCGATAAACTGAAGATTACCCGTTGCTACCTGCATGTCGGTGATAAACTGGCGAAGGCAAAAGAAGTTTGTGCGGAGATGGGAATAACCCTTGCGGATGTTGCCTTTATCGGTGATGATCTGAATGATATTCATCTGTTACGTGCTGTTGGTTTCAGTGCTTCTCCTTGCAATACGCCTGATTATGTGAAGCGGGAAGTGAACTATGTGACGCAAGCCCATGGTGGTTTCGGTGCATTCCGTGAATTTGTAGAGAAGATTCTTGCGGATAACGGTATGTTGGAAGAACTGGTGAAATACTTTTCTTAGTTTTTTACGATAAATACTTATCCACTAAACGATTAAATGTCTTTTCTGTTAGTTTGCCGACCTGTGCTTGTCGGAGGATATTCAGATATGCGGATGCCATTGCATGGTTGCTGAACTTTCCGGCAAACGCACGAATGAAGTTTTTGTCCCACTGCTGTATCAGAGTTTTGTGAATAGCGTCTGCTAGTGCTTTGTCGTTGTATTCATAGACTGGAGTCATGCACTTTTCATGATATAAGTCTTCAAAAGCATCTATACGGTCAAAACAGACGGCAGGTACTCCATAGTGATAACCTTCAATGATAGAAAGGCCGAATCCTTCGAGCTTACTTGCCAACACCACTACTTTTGTATTTCTTATCCAGCGAAATACTTCATTGTGGGGTAAGCTTCCGGTGAAAATACATGCTTGGCTGATTCCTAAGTTTTCCGCTTCCTTTTGTAATTGTCCGTTAAGGGCATCTTTACCTATCAGGCACAGTTGGCTTTTTTCCTTAATATCGGTAGGCAAGAGGGAAAACGCCCGTAGTATTTGCAACTGGTTCTTATTTTCATTGAGGTTGCCGATTGTAAGAATACGATAGGTTTCTGTCCAGGGATCATCGGTTGCTGCATTTTCTGTTTCTTCATCATCATTCAGTGCATTTGGAACAACGTATATGTTTTTACATTCCTTCCATTCATAAAGATTGAGTAATTTGTTGTGCATGCCACTGCTTACTACAGTAAGCGGCATTCCTGATTGAAGCAGACTGGGTAATAACCGTATTTCACCTTGTGTTGTGAAGTCGTCTTTGTTAGCTTGGCTGAATAATCCGTGTAAGGCAAGGGCAAACGGTTTGCCTGTATGTAGGGCAGCAGATATGAAAGGGAGTACTTCCGGTCCTAAAGAGTGGATGAAGATAACGTCCGGGTTTGTTTTGCGTATCAGATGTATATTAAAACCGATACTGATGGTGTATTTTAATAACTTGATACGCCATGCTATTGACATCTTATGCGAAGATAAGGCATGACAGATAGCACGTGGTATATCTTTCCACCGGAGATAGGTAAGTAGATACTTCAGTTTTCTTTCCAGCAAGGTGAATTGCTTCTCTCCTGTTCCAGAGTAAATTACGGTTGTGTCATTAGTCAGTGAAGAAGAAGAAACATACACTTCGGTGCCCTCGGCAGCAAGGGCTGCGGCGATTTGTGCTACCATGAGTGAAAATCCCGTATTGTAAGCTCTGGGAATACCTTTTACCGTAATATCTTGAGTAAGAAACAGAATTTTCATAGTAACTACTTATTTCGTTTGAACAGGAATTGGATACTCTCTTCGAATATTTTTGATTTCAATCTCCATAAAGCCAGGATATAGAGTGAAACGGCTACAGCTATTTTGATGAAAAGCGTTGCATAAACATTAGTGAAAAATGAAGCGGCATACCAGGCGGTACCTAATGAGAATGCTGTCAAAAGAATATAAGGGGCAGTGTCTTTCAAGATTGAAAACAAGGGCAGACCGATATGTTTATGACTGAAGTAGTGCCAGATGCCCAGCCACAATACATTGGTAGTTGTGTATACTACTAACATCGTATTGATACCGAAGGGGTAACTAAAACATACGAATAAGAGTTGGGCAATTCCCAAGGCAATTGTATTCCACATGTAAATATGGGGACGACCTATGCTGTTCATCAGATTGGTATACAAAGTGCTTATAGGCATAAACGCGCCCCATACGCAAAGAATCTGCATGATAGGTACACATGGTAACCACTTTTCGGTGATGGTGATGACAATCAATTCTTTAGAAACGATTCCCAACCCTAACATGGCAGGGAAGGATATAAATGCTGTGAAACGAAGCATCTTGCGGAATATATTCTGAAGACGTTCCGTGTCGGTGTAGGCTTCACGGAATACAGGTTGCCCTACGCTGTTAATCATCCCGTAGATGGTGGAATACCCCATAGTGGTCCATTTACTTCCCTGAGAGTAGTATCCTGCCTGTGTAATTGTATAGAATTTGCCTATCAGAAATGATAAGATATTGTTGTTGATGTGTGTAAACAAGGTAGTGAAGAATATCTTTAGGCTGAACGGAAGCATTTCACGGAGGGGTTCCATACGGAAGCTCCGGTTAGGTCTCCAAGGACAACGTAGCCATAGCAATAAAGTGTTGCAGCCGGAATAAAGGAGAGTTTGCAGTGCAATGCCCCAATATCCGAAGCCGAAGTAGGCAAAGGTAATACCCGTAATACCGGATATGATAATGGCGATGATTTGTATCTGGCTCCGTTCCTTTACCATTAAGTTGCGGAAAAAGTAGGAGGAAGGGGCTGTAGAACAACTGCCGAATAGAAATCCAAGAAAGAGTACTCTTGCGAGAGGACATAGTGCCGGAACTTCGAAGAATTTGGCTATAAGTGGTGCGCATATGAATAGCAGCAAGTAGAGCCCGGTGCCCATGCAGAAACTGAACCAGAATACTGCATTATAGTCTTCGCTTTTAATTGTTTTTTTGTTAACGATGGCCGTTACAAAACCGCTTTCGGCAAAGATGCTGGCTGTGGCAGAGAAGATAGTCAGTACAGCTACCATACCATAGTCTGTAGTAGACAACAGCCGAGCAAGAAATATGCCGAAGACAAGGTTTAGCAATTGCATGGCGCCATTACCTATGCCACCCCACAATAATCCTTTGGCTGTTTTTTCTTTTAGTGATGTTTCTGGCACTGCTTGTTCGGTTTATGATTAAGATATCATTTCTTAATTTCATAATCTCGCTCCGTATCTTGTGAGCCTTATCATGAATGCCGAATAACAATCGGGCAAATTCTTTTTGACCGAGATTGGCTTCGTTGCTGTGTGCAGAGAAATATTCTCTCAATTTTTGTGTATCGAATCCATTCTGAGCCTTTTTTGAATTCTATGACTTCACTCTCCCTTGGTAAGTGAATGAAATCCTCCAGAATTTTTATGAGTTCTTGAGTTGTTATTCGGCATTCTAAGATTATTGATTACTTCACTTCACTGCCCGGCTTCACCTCTTTCATCGTAGTAACAACCGAGAGCGTTCCGTCAAAATTCTCGGCAGAAAGGATCATGCCTTCACTGACGATACCTTTCAACTTACGCGGAGCAAGGTTGGCTATGAAGCATACTTGCTTGCCTACCAGCTCTTCTGGATTGTAATGCTGTGCAATACCGCTGACAATGGTACGGTTCTCCAATCCATCGGCAATCTTGAATTGCAGCAATTTATCAGCTTTAGGAACTTTCTGACATTCCAATATGGTACCTACGCGAATATCCAGTTTCATGAAGTCATCGAACTCAATGTTCGGGCGGATGGGGTTGGCTTTGTAGCTGGCTTCCTCATTGGCTTTCTTTGTATCGAGCAATTTCTGTACCTGTGCTTCGATAACGCTGTCCTCTATCTTTTCGAACAGTAGTTCAGGTGTCGCTAATTGGTGACCGGCTGGTAATAGATCAGTGCTGCCCAGAGTAGCCCAGTCAAAACTGTCCATATTCAGCATGTTACGCAATTTCTCGCTGCTGAACGGCAAGAACGGTTCGAATGCAATGGCCAGATTGGCAACCAGTTGCAGGGAGATATTCAGGATAGTGGCTACACGGTCCATATCCGTCTTGGCAATCTTCCAGGGTTCGGTATCTGCCAGGTATTTGTTTCCGATGCGGGCCAGGTTCATGGCTTCCTTCTGTGCATCGCGGAACTTGAATACATCCAGTAACTTTTCTACTTCTGCTTTTACGTCAGAGAATTCTTTCAATGTTTCGCGGTCGTAATCCGTAAGTTCACCGGCAGCAGGCACTACACCATCGAAATACTTTTTGGTGAGTTGCAGGGCACGGTTCACGAAGTTACCATAAACTGCCACTAACTCATTGTTATTGCGTGCCTGGAAGTCTTTCCAGGTGAAGTCATTATCTTTTGTCTCAGGTGCATTGGCTGTCAGTACATAGCGAAGTACATCTTGTTTGCCCGGGAAGTCTGCCAGATATTCGTGCAACCATACAGCCCAGTTGCGTGAAGTAGAAATCTTATCACCTTCCAGATTCAGGAATTCATTGCTCGGTACATTGTCCGGTAAGATGAAACTGCCTTCCGCTTTCAGCATGGCAGGGAATACGATGCAGTGGAATACGATATTATCTTTACCGATAAAGTGGATCAGACGTGTTTCGGGGTCTTTCCACCAGGTTTCCCAAGTGTCGGGCAACAATTCTTTCGTATTGCTGATGTAACCGATAGGGGCATCGAACCATACGTATAACACTTTTCCTTCTGCACCTTCTACGGGCACCGGAATACCCCAGTCGAGGTCACGGCTTACTGCACGCGGTTGCAAACCCATGTCAAGCCAGCTTTTGCATTGACCGTATACGTTGGGACGCCACTCTTTATGGTCTTCCAAAATCCATTGGCGCAACCAGCTTTCGTGTTGGTCAAGCGGCAGGTACCAATGCTTTGTTTCACGCATTACAGGCTTACTTCCGCTGATGGCACTTTTTGGATTAATCAGGTCTGTGGGGCTGAGGCTTGTACCACACTTCTCGCATTGGTCGCCATAGGCACCTTCTGCATGGCAGTGGGGACATTCGCCTGTAATATAGCGGTCGGCAAGGAAAGTTTTGGCTTCCTCGTCGTAATACTGCATACTGGTTTTCTCGATGAAGTCACCTTTGTCATACAGCTTGCGGAAGAATTCCGAAGCAGTGTCGTGGTGAGTTTTTGAAGTCGTACGACTGTATACATCGAATGAAATGCCGAACTCTTTGAATGATTCTTTGATAAGTGTATGGTAACGGTCTACTATATCCTGCGGCGTCACGCCTTCTTTCTTGGCGCGTATGGTGATAGGTACTCCGTGCTCGTCCGAACCTCCGATAAAGATTACATCTTCTTTTTTCAGTCTCAGATAGCGAACGTAGATATCAGCGGGTACATAAACTCCTGCCAGGTGTCCGATATGAACCGGTCCGTTAGCGTAGGGCAATGCCGACGTAACGGTAGTGCGTTTGAATTTCTTTTCCATTGTGATATATGTATCTCTTTTGTTATGAGCGCATTTTGGTGTGCAAAGATAGCAGTTTTCCACTCAAAGAAAAAGAGAAGACAATGAAATATCCAACTACATATGGCAGAAATCTATATTTATTGGTGGCTTAACTGGAATAATATCAATATCGGATTACTGTCTTCATTCCAACTTGTAAACACTTGTATGGTACTTTCATCGAGCTTGTCTATCTTTAATGCAGATTTTACGGTTTCTTCGCTGTAGTTAGAACTGCAAATTAAGTAATTGTCTGCCACTCCGTTGATAGTCAGGTTTCCCAATAGCTTGTTTTCTTCTATCAGATTAAGATTGCGTATGTTGCCATCTATTTTGGAAATCCAAAAGAATTGTGGAAGCGGGAAAGTGGACAGGGAACAGAAGTACCCATCTGGTGTTTCATAGAAAGCATTTATATCTTTAATATGCTTCATATCAACCATGAATGACCGAGAATTACTTTCTAAAGCTTTTAGTTCTTCTTCCTTAAAATATTTATCCGAAAGAAGATTTGCTGCCATATCAATGGATGCTCCGTGTATGGTATAAACTTCCGGGGTAAAACGTTGATAAAAATAAACCTTATCACCGGAACGATATAAATAGTGAGAGGAGCCTCTTGGGATTCTTTGTTCGTCTATTTCTGTCAGTGCTGATTTGAGTAGAGGGTGTACTTTCTTATCTTTTTGAGAATAAACGGCCAATTTATCTTTTACGCTGCCTTGATTGTATATTTCTGATAATACGATATGTTCTTTGTCAATTACGGCAAATTCCATAAAATAACATCCTAAATCCATTTCTTCGTATTGTTCGAAGTTATTCCCACTATATTTGATAATCCTCTGGCGGGCATTGTCTGCTATGTATAAATTTCCTGAGCCGTCCACATCAAAGTCAATGGGAGCTATGTATTCTCCGGGACCTTCTCCAACTCGATATAGTGCTTTTATAAACTTGCCGTTTTCGTTGAATATAAGAATTCCCATGTTGGCACTTTTATCGAAAATGTAGAAATGTTTATTCCGGTATAAAATTTTATCGATACTTCCAATTAATGAATTATCTGTTAATTCTAATGGAATATATTTTACTTCGCATACCGGGTTAACGTCTGATGCTTGTACGCTATCTAATTGGAAACTCATAATACTTGTGTGATCCGGCCTGGAGCTTGGCTGACAGGAAAAAAGCAAGGTGCTTAAAAGAAGGGATAGAAGTTTTCTCATATTTCAAAAGTTTGGATTGAAAGAGTGTCCGAAAGGTAAACGAATATTGCATTTGTTTTGTTGATTAACCTACCTTTCAGACACTTTCCGTTCAAATGAATTTATATAACAATTTTTTCTGTATAGGTACCAGAGTCACAAGACTCAGAACCACCGTAAGGACAGCTTCTTTGCCAAGTATTTATTGTTAAAACCTGGCCGTTTTCCAGCCTTTGAAAAGTTGCATCCTTTAGTGTATCTGTAATCTTTCTGTTTTGTATAGCACGAGGTGCCACATTTTCATTTTTCTGATTATTGGCTACAGAGATAATTGTAACTCCCAATAGGGCTACGGAAATAATAAAAAAGTTCTTTTTCATAATCTTGAGCATTTTTGAGTTAATAATGTGGTGTTTAGAACAACGTTGTTTGTCTATGAAGATGTTTTAGTATTGAAAAGTGCCGTAAAAGACTGTTGTTTTATAGGTCATTTCAATGATGTATTTTTTGTTCTTTATGTATGTTGTCATAAACGAATATGGATAATTATTTGTTATAGCAATATTATTAGAGTATATAATATTGTCCATTTCATCTTTTATCGTTATCTGGAGATTATCTAATAAAATATTTGAGTAAATATATATAGTATTATTGTCTTTTATAACAGTTGGGAAAATTGTAATAGAGCGATTATCTTGTTCCCATGTGTTTTTTTCTTTGGGGTCATCATTCCCTGCAATTTTAGACGTTATTGGAATAATAACTTCTTCTGCCCGTATTGCGGGAGAAAGATATATTACTAACAGAACAAATATAAAGAAGTAATGTACCATAACTATTTTTTTGTTACAAATATAAAAAGCTTATACTGAACTTAAGTCATAATGGAGTACGCAAATAGTACGCATTTTTGTGAATGGGGCAATAATAGTATGCAATAAGTACTCTTCTAGTTACATTGCATGAATGAAGATATCCCATTCTTCGGGGCTTCCTTCTCTCTTGAAAACCTTCTTACATAGTCTTTTACGTATAGATGTAATCGCTTGTTTCGTATGTGCAGTTATAAATGCGATTTGTGTGGGAGATAATCCTATTTTTATTAATAGGCAAACTTGCATTTCTATAGTTTTCATTGGATAGAGTTCAAGTAAGCGTTGTGTAAATTGAGTATATGTTTCGTCTATACTCTTAATCAGTTCTTGCCAGTCTTCTTTCCTAATTTTTTCTCCTTGGTCTGCCTGTAGAAATTTTTTATATATTGAAGATTTCTTTAGGATTGTAATGGTTATGCTCTTTTAATTCTTGCTTAACTATAATTTGCTCATTATTTTTTTCAATGTTTCTTTTCTGGAGTCTAAGCAAATCTTGTGTTAGTAAATTGCTTGTTTTTTCTGCAGCCTTTAAAGATTCTTCTAATTCTTTTATTTGTCTTTTGTTTTGTTCGATATATGATAGGCTTTGGTTATATTCTCCTCTTAATATTCTTTCTATTTTTTCTTGTTGAAGTAAGGTCTCTTGTTCTTTTCTTTTGCGGTATTGTTGATAAGTGACAAAAAGAAGCATGAGGAAAAAAAGAAAAGAGATGAGAATAATGTTCCATATTTTGTGATTACTGGCCTGATGCTGCAAGCGTTTATTCTCTTTTTCTTTTAATTGATAATTATATAATGAATTTATTTTGCGGACAATTTCTGTTTGAATTATGCTTCTTGCAGAATCTGTATATGCTAAATCTTTGTCTAAATACTCTAATGCTTTTTTGTATTCTCCTTTTGAACGGGCAATGTAACTTAATCCTTGGTATCCTTCTGCTTTGTAGCTGTATTTATCCATAAATGATAGTTGCGTATAATAATGGATTGCTGAGTCTAATTGATTAGTATAATAGTAATATTGTGCTGCTGTGCTATAGCGAGGAGCTAAATTAATAACATTTATTTTTTTGAAGGCAATTTGCATGCTTTTATAGGCTTCTTGATACATACCTAGTTTGGTGTAATATCCAGATAATTCACCGTTAATAATTCTTTTTAGATTTAAATTTTCTATTTTATCAGCTAACATATCTGCTCTTTTGTAATAGTATATTGCGCTGTCTACTTTCTCTTGTGTACTAAATGCTCGCCCAATATCTCGCAAATTATATATCATACTAATGCTATCTTTTGATAATATGCTAAATTGATATGCTTTGCTAAATGCTTCGGGAGCCTTATCATATATGTTTTGATAAAGGTAAAGGGTACCTATTTGACTATAAATGCGGCTCACCAACTTGTAGTCCATATATAAATATGAAGCATCAATAGCTTGGAGAAAAAAATCCAATGCTTGTGGTGCATCTCCTAAATCTCTATATACTCGCCCTGCGTAGTAGTATACTTCCGGTAGATGTCTTTTATCCTTTTTATTTTCATAATAGTGTAATACTTTTAATAGTACGCTATCTGAGGTATGTGTGATGTATGCTTTATCTTTTGCTTTTATGGTCAGTAATTGATAATATATTTGCGTTTCTTTAGGTTCTAGGTTTATACTGTCTTTAAATTGTTTTAATAATGCAAGAGTACTATCGGGATGAGTGTTTACAAGAGAATTTGCGACCTTCATAGTGTAGGGAAGTGGTTTATTGTTGCAAGAATAGAAATGCGATAATAGAAAAATAATAAATAATAATTTAGTTAACTTCATGTATGTATACTTTTGACGTTTTTATTTTTAATTATGCAAATATAGGCTGTTTCTTGTAAAGAATGGGGAAAATGGGTATATTTTATGCTAGTAATTTTTTTATTATACGTAGTACTGATAATATGCTCCACGAAAAAAATAGATAGTATTTAAGATTAGAATAAAAGTTATACATTTGCAAAATTGGGATAGCAATAAATGTTGTTCAATAAATTTCTATAGTTATTTATATAAGCCTTTTAACAATGAAACAAAATACTCTTTTAAACTCCCTTACTAAAGAAGAACTTATAAAACTCATCGAAGCCTATTCCAAAAACTGGTTGGCTATGGATGGTGTATGGTTTCAATCGGTAGAACGAAAATATGGAATGGATGAGGCCATGCATCACGATAGGGAGGCATGGAGAGTTTTTACAATCACAGAGGCAAGGAGAATCAAGCAGTTTCTTGAACTGCCGGAACATGCAGGACTGGAAGGGCTGGCAAAAGCCTTGCAGCTACGTTTCTATGCAAATATAAACAATGATGAGCTTATTTTCGGGAAAGATGGTAAGACTTTAATATATCGCACATTAGACTGTCATGTGCAAACTGCCCGTAAGCGTAAACAAATGGAATATCATCCTTGTAAATCAGTAGGCATCATTGAATATAGTGGTTTTGCGGCTGCAATAGATGAACGTATTACTTGCGAGTGCCTCAGTTGCTATCCGGATATCACTGATAAGAGCTGTTGTTGTGCATGGCAGTTTACTCTGAATGAGTAATGCGAGGAACTTTAGGTTCTGTTAGATTTATGTAGCTGTTAGTTTAATATTGCATTTTGTCCAAAGAAGAAGCGTGAAAAGTGTAGTTTATCCATGCTCCATGCTATTACTATACATCCACTTACAGTGATTGCAACGGATATGATCATAAAAAGTATTCCGGTGGGCTCAAAGAATAAAAAAGGTAGGAACATCTTGCATAATATTGTGAAAAGAGGGGAGAAGAGAAATATGACAAGAGTATTTCTACCTATAAAATAAGAGCATTGCCTGATTCCCTTGGATAGATAACTGTGTGCATATAGTGATATAATGATAGCCAGATAAGTAATAGTGATACCTGCCAGTACCCCTCTGTTCAGATTGTCTGGAAAACAGCAGAGTAGTATCATGGGGACAAGGGCAAGAAGCGATGGCTGAAAGATGCGGATAAATGGTAATTTGCTTTGTTTAATGATTACCCCTGCAAGGAAGTAAATGGCATTGGCAAACACTATAATTCCACCCCAGTATGATGCTGTAAATAGACCAAGACCAAATAATATTACCTGTGATATTGTTTTCATGCGGGTATAGCGGAAAGTCAGGTAATATAGTAGACTACAGATAATAAGCATGTGGAGATACCAGTAGGGGCCCAATGGCTTTATAAATATTTTATGCAATAAAATGCCTGAACTAATTTCCGGTACATTTTCTCTCACGGGTAAGATATGCGACATTAGTACGTAACCTGTTTCCATACACAGGTAGGGAATGAAAATCCATAATAGTTTTCTCATAAAGCTTCTGATATCTTTCTGTACATTAGTCAAATAACCGGATATGATTAGGAAAGCGGGCATGTGGAACGTGTATACGATCTGTTTTATATAAGGATATTTATCTCCTATATATATCAGATGGAAAGCAACCATTAGAAGGATAAGAATGCTTTTCAGATAGTCTAATTCTTTAATGCGATGCTCCATAGATTGAGTTTTGTATGTTATTGCAAGAATAGCATCCCGATCTCATAAAGGTAATGATTCGTGATAGTTTAATAAGTCTCATATTTGTGTGTAATTTTGTTGATAATGCTTTAGACTATGCAAAAATAGATAGCTTTTTATAAATAACAGGATAATAATACTTCTTTATGATAATGTAACTATATTTTAAAATATATATAAGTGTTATTAGAACTGCCTTCAAATCATATTTGGACCATACCCGGACTATATCAGAACCGTACTTGCTCCGTACGTTCTCCAGTCGGAAGTACCTTTGAGTGGAGAATGTACGGGGTTGGTACGGAGCAAGTATATCTCAGGTATGTCCCGTGTCGCTTTTTTAGTTTGTTTTTGGAAAGAAAGGCGTTAAAAAAAGTTTCTCATTTGCTTTGCTCGATATTTATTCCGTGTTTTGTATGACATAAAATATGTAACGTAAAGTGCGTAATACTATTTATAAAAATAGAGAAGATGAAACATGCTATTAAAGTCATAGCTTTCGATGCGGATGACACGCTTTGGAGTAACGAGCCTTTTTTTCAAGAGGTAGAACGAAAATATACAGAATTACTGAGTGATTACGGTGGTGCAGAAGAGATTTCGGCAGAGTTGTTTAAAACAGAAATGGGGAATCTGGAATGTTTGGGTTATGGTGCCAAGGCATTCACCATTTCAATGGTTGAAACAGCTTTGCGGATGAGTGGACAGAAGATTTCAGCAGAGAAGATACAGCAAATTATTCTTTTAGGTAAATCTCTGCTCCAGATGCCGATTGAATTGCTGCCTGGTGTGGAAAAAACTCTGAAAGCTTTGAAAGAACAAGGAGGGTATCGTCTGGTAGTGGCAACGAAAGGTGATTTGCTGGATCAGGAGCGTAAATTACAGCGTTCCGGGCTGATGCCTTATTTTGATCATATTGAAATAATGTCTGATAAGACCGAGAAAGAATATACTCGCCTGCTACAAGTCCTTCAGGTCGCTCCGGAAGAATTTCTGATGATCGGTAATTCTTTGAAATCCGATATTCAACCGGTGCTGTCCATTGGGGGATACGGAGTACACATTCCTTTTGAGGTGATGTGGCAGCATGAGGTGGTGGATACATTTACCCATCCCAGGCTGAAACAAGTGAAAAGTCCGATGGAACTGATGGACTGGCTTTAGTGCTTACGGTCTACATGATACTCTATTCGGTAGATATGATCGAAATGTTCCGTCCATTCGTTCGGAGCAATGCCGATCTGCAGACCGTAAAAGCGAGTACCCTTTTCACGGTGTATACTCATTTGTTCTAATAATTCCGGCTTACATTCCGGGATGCGATAATCGCTGATAAGTAAGACATCTGCATTCATATAACGGTTTTCGTCAAGCATTCTGAAAGTATCTTTCAGCATTTGGGTGGCATCTGTGTCGCCACTAAAGGGATGGCTGAAGAATTCCATTAGTTTCAATCGGTCGCGTCGTATATCAATGGTTTTGGTAGATACGGAGAATGAAATCAGAAAACATTCTCTGTCTTGATGCTCTGCGATCTCTATGAGCTTTATCAGTAGAGAATTAGCCATCTTCTCCGGTTTCCCGGTCATGCTGCCCGAGGTGTCGAGGCATACAATCATAGGTCCTTTCAGGACTGCCGGTTTTACCTCCAGACGTCTGGAGGGTTGCATGATTTCCGATTTGTAACGGAAGGTTTGCAGCTTCTGTGTGAAGTATTTCAGCATAAAGACATCTTGCAGATCATTGTCTGCATAGTATAGCAGTTCCGAGGGGAGCAGGGCATTCAGGTCGTTGCCGATGGTGACACCCAGAATGTCACTCTTTTGAGAGTGAGCCAGTTTGTAGGCACTGCCTTCCGTCACATATACTTGTTTGCTACCCTCATCGTCGGCTATTCGCCCCATGCGGTTGGCTACTTTCAGCAGTTCGGGATATTCCTTTTGCAGTTTTACAATCTTCCGGATATTCTCAAAATCTATGGTATTCCATAGCCCGTTCATCATGCTCCATGCCTGATAGAATTCTTCTTTATCCACTTGGTGCTTTTCCAGATATTCCGGTATCTTATCCAGGCTGGTTTTTAGTTTCTTTTCCAGAAAGTCCTTCTTGATATCCAGGCTTTTCTCTTTTTGCTCCTGTTGCTTCTGATGAAAAGAATCTTCCCAGTCTTTCAGCATCTTCTCCCAGACAGTAGAGTCATGCTGCTTGTCTTTATCTCCGAACATGTGTTCGTAGAACGGTTCGTCGAAAGCATTTTCTTTATAATCGTCTTTGATCTTTCTTAATAAAGCTTGCCAACCGTCCCGCTTCTCCTTAATCCAGTTCAAGGCGCTTTCCATTTCTCCAAGTTCGGATTGAGCTCTTTGCATCTGGAACTTTTCCTGTTCGAGAAACTGCCAGACAAACTGCGTGGTGATGTCATAGAATATGCGTGCCCGGACCTCATCGCTTAATACCATAACTCTGATGGAAGGATTGTTCATGATGGCCAGTAGATAGAGCAACAGGGGATCTTCCGTTTCGCCGTATAGAGTCTTGGCGCATTCTCCTGTCTGCACAAATTTCTCGACTATCTTCGTATAGAAGTGAATGTCATACTTCTTTTTGGTTAGCCCCGCCATATTGCTGCAAATTGAATTGTAACTTTTCCTCTTCGATCTCTACATTCCGCAGTCTTTTTAATACTTCGTCCGAGTAGCGGATGATTAACTCTTTATCAGTCGGTGTGACGAATAGGTTGTCCGTACATAAGGAACTGGTGAGGGCTGATAGTTGCTGGAAAAGTTGATTCAACTCGTTCCGGTAATTGCGGGGAGTGATCTGAGGCAATTTGTCGAACAGGCTTTGGGAGGATTTGCCGGATGGAGAGAGTGTTTTTTCTCCTTTTTTCCTTTGGCTCATCGGATATCGCACACCGTCTATCAACAGGTATTCTGTTCCTTCCCTGTACAGGTTTATCCGTTGCTGGGAGGCAGATGATGAGGGCGTTCCGCCCGGGTAACAACGAATGATGGAACGTCCCGGATTCAATGGGTCGGGATAGATGACAGCTTGTTTAGGTGCATTTTCTCTCTTCTGTTCTTTCAGAGCCAGATAGTCTACGGCAAAGATGTACGTATGGCCTGTTCCGTGTTCCTCTACATGGTAATAGAAGTAGTCTGTAATTTCCAGTTCATTCCTGGGGGAACAGTTGTTCTTGAAGTCTTCCAAAGCTTGGCGTACACGGCTGATCCGGATGTCGCTTTTAATCGCTTCGGTGATTTCTTCCATTTTTTCCAGGCAGGAGGTGAATAGTTCCCGGATGACCAATTGATGAATCGGCTCACATTCATCTGCCTCATTCCACAAACAATGGTATAGGGGCAGCAGGTCTGATGAGTTGACCTCTGTACGTCCGTTAATGAAAGCTGAGGCTTTCAGCAATTGCACAATGTTCTTCCAGCGACGGTCGCTTATATATACGTTTCGGGCAGTGCCTTCATCATCCAGTGGAAGCCGTTTCAGTTGGCGGCGAACGTTAGTAATGTAGTGCAGAATCTCGGCAGATAGTGAAATCCGGTTGATCTGTCCGCGCCAGTCTGCATATTCTTCTTCACTGATTTGCAGTTCTGAGGGCACGTTTATTTCTTTATCGTTGTCATCGAGCAGCATGTTGTAGAAAGTCTGTTCGTCTTTTACACAGGTGCAGATGATACGCAGCAGGAACCGGTCCCACAGGGCTTCGAGTCCTTCGCCGTGTGCAGGCAACTCGTTACTGGCGGCAATCAGAAGTTTTAGTGGTAGCTTAATTTCGCTATCGCCATTCCGATAGATTTTCTCGTTGATGGCGGTGAGCAATGAATTTTGTATGGCAGGTCCCGCTTTCCATATCTCATCCAGAAACACCACGCTTGCCGTAGGCAGATACCCTTCAATGGCACGTTCGTATTTATCAAACTCTTTCAGCCGGTTGATACTGATAGGGCCGAATATCTCGTCGGGAGTAGAAAAGCGTGACATCAGATATTCAAAAGCTTTTGCTCCCTTAAAGGCGGATTTCAGTCTGCGAGCCACCATGGACTTGGCTACTCCCGGAGGACCCAGTAAGAGAACACTTTCACCTGCCAATGCTGCCAATAGTGACAAACTGAGTTCGGTATCCTTCTCGTAAACTCCTTGGTTGATGGCGGTTAATAGTTGTTGTATTCTGTTTCTGATGTTCATAATTCTTCTTGTTTACACTTCATTTTAGATATGAAGCTTCAAAGATATGAAATCTTTATACGGAATACTGACAATTATTTTGAATTATTGCAGATAAAAAGTTATCTTTGGTGCAGTATTTTTAAAAGAACAGCATTTTACAAAAAGGATATCTAATTTAAGAATGAACATGAGAAATGCTATGAAAATGAAGGAAGAGAAGAAACGATGGTTACATTTCTACAACCGGATATTGTCCGGCGTATTGGTCTTACTTGGTTTTAATGCATGTGACGGGACGGGGGCTGATGAATATGGAACACCTTATTGTCGTTTTGAGATTAAAGGTAAGGTACTTGATGAACTACGCGAACCTGTAAAGGATGCAAGGGTTATCGTAAAGGAACTTACGTCGGATGGAGAACCGATGGGAGCTTATTACACTGATACTCTGTATACTCAAGAGAATGGAGAGTTCCGATTCTTAAATGAGCAGGCAGGTGGCTATGGTAAATACCGCTTAGTATGTGAAGATTCACCGGGTATTTATAAAGCAGACTCAACTGACATAAAAATGGAGCCGACAGGTGGCAAAGGCTGGTATCAAGGCAGTGACACTAAAGAAGTAGATTTTGTACTGAAGAAAAAGAATGAATAATCTTTCAATACGTAAACAGCTTGCTCTGGAAATAAACCGGAAGATCTGGAATAACCTGAAAGAACTGCACCCTCTGAAGCAGCTCTTCTGGGAGTGCACTTTGCGTTGTAATCTCCACTGCAAGCATTGCGGAAGCGACTGCAAACGAATGGCGGCAGTGAAAGATATGCCTGCCGAAGATTTTCTGCGTACTATCGATTCCATTACTCCTTATGTAAATCCCAATAAAGTAAGTATCATCATCACCGGTGGAGAACCCCTGATGCGGGAAGACCTGGAAAAAGTCGGTCTGGCTCTCTACCGTCGTGGTTATCCGTGGGGCATGGTCTCCAACGGGTTTTATCTGACAAAGGAACGCTTGGAACGTCTCATGGCTGCCGGATTACACTCCATAACTATCAGTCTGGATGGTTTTGCCGAAGATCATAATTGGTTGCGGGGACATCCTGAGAGCCATCACAATGCTTTGGAAGCTATAAAGATGCTGGTGCACGAACCGGAACTGACCTGGGATGTGGTGACTTGCGTTAACCGACGTAACTACCCTTATCTGGACGAATTAAAAACATCTCTTTATAAAATAGGCGTTCGCCAATGGCGGATGTTTACTATCTTCCCGGTTGGCCGTGCTGCTTCGCACCCTGAGTTCCAGCTGACAGATGAAGAATTTACCGGACTTATGGACTTCATTAAAGAAACCCGTAAGGAGGGAAAGATACATCTGAGTTATGGCTGCGAAGGCTTTCTCGGCAAGTACGAAGGGGAAGTACGCGATAGCTTCTTCGCTTGTAATGCCGGTGTTACCGTCGGTTCTATCCTGATAGACGGTTCTATCTCTGCTTGTCCCAGTATCCGGAGTGATTTTCATCAAGGGAATATCTATCAGGACAATTTTATGCAGGTGTGGGAAGAACGCTTCCAGCCATTCCGTAACCGCGATTGGATGAAAAAAGATGCTTGTGGCGATTGTTCCTTCTTCCGTTATTGCGAGGGTAACGGGATGCATCTTCGTGATGAAAACGGTAATCTCCTGTTTTGTCATTCAAAGAGATTAGTGCGTTGACCTATTTCACTGCATTGAAATAAAAGTCTCAGGATTTGTTGGTAGAATTAGTACCTTTCCGATTGCAGGATTGCATAAAAGGCGTATATTTGTCACATTGTATCCTGAACTTAAAGTGAACAAACTATGATAACAAACCAATTGCTTCGTCCTGCCAGTATTGTAGTGGTGGGAGCATCCAATAATGTGCACAAGCCGGGAGGCGCCATCCTGCGTAATCTTATTAACGGTGGCTATACCGGAGAACTCCGTGCCGTAAACCCCAAAGAGACAGAAGTACAAGGTGTAACAGCTTATGCCGATGTGAAGGACATCCCCGATACGGATCTGGCTATACTTGCCATTCCGGCACAGATGTGTCCGGATGCTGTGGAGGTGCTTGCTGCTGAAAAACAGGTACGTGCGTTTATCATCCTTTCCGCCGGGTTTGGTGAGGAAACACATGAGGGTGCATTGCTGGAAGACCGTATTCTGGAAACAGTAAATAAGTATGGAGCTTCCTTGATAGGACCGAATTGCATTGGACTGATGAATACCTGGCATCATAGTGTGTTCAGCCAACCCATCCCGCAACTGCATCCACAAGGAGTCGATTTGATATCCAGTTCCGGTGCGACTGCCGTTTTCATTCTGGAGAGTGCCGTAACAAAAGGTTTGCAGTTCAACTCCGTTTGGTCTGTGGGAAATGCGAAGCAGATAGGTGTGGAAGACGTATTGCAATATATGGACGAGAACTTCCAACCGGACAAAGATTCTAAGATCAAATTACTCTATATCGAAAGTATCGGTGATCCTGACCGCCTGTTGTTCCACGCTTCTTCTTTAATTAAGAAAGGTTGTAAGATTGCTGCCATCAAGGCTGGCAGTAGCGAGAGTGGAAGCCGTGCGGCATCTTCGCATACAGGAGCCATTGCCAGTTCGGACTCGGCAGTGGAAGCTCTGTTCCGTAAAGCCGGTATTGTACGTTGCTACTCACGCGAAGAGCTGACGACAGTAGGATGCATCTTTACCCTGCCGGAATTGAAAGGGAAGAACTTCGCTATCATTACTCATGCCGGAGGTCCGGGAGTGATGCTGACCGATGCTTTGAGTAAAGGCGGACTGAATGTCCCTAAACTGGAAGGCCCGGTTGTAGATGAACTGAAAGGAAAACTCTTTCCCGGTGCGGCTGTAGGAAATCCGATTGATATCCTGGCTACGGGAACTCCCGATCATCTGCGGCTCTGTCTGGAATACTGCGAAGAGAAATTCGATACGATAGATGCCGTTTTGGCTATTTTCGGTACGCCGGGACTGGTTACCATGTTCGAAATGTACGATGTGCTGCATGAGAAGATGCAGACCTGCAGTAAACCTATCTTCCCCATTCTCCCTTCTATCAATACCGCCGGAGCGGAAGTTGCCGCTTTTCTTGCTAAAGGTCATGTGAACTTTGCCGATGAAGTGACGCTGGGCACAGCCTTGTCACGTATCATGAATGCTCCCCGTCCTGCTACTAATGAGATCGAGCTCTTTGGTGTGGATGTGCCGCGTATTCGCCGTATTATAGATTCTATTCCCGAAGACGGATATATCCAGCCGCATTATGTGCAGGCGTTGCTTCATGCTGCCGGTATTCCTATCGTTGAAGAATTCGTGTCTTCTAATAAAGACGAAATACTGGCCTTTGCCCGTCGTACAGGTTTCCCTGTGGTGGCAAAGGTTGTGGGGCCTGTTCATAAATCAGATGTCGGTGGCGTAGTGCTTAATATAAAAGGAGAACAGCATCTGGCGTTTGAATTTGAACGTATGATGCAAATTCCCGAAGTGACGGGGATACTGGTACAACCTATGCTGGCAGGTACGGAACTTTTTGTAGGTGCCAAGTATGAAGCTAAATTCGGTCATGTGGTGCTTTGCGGTTTGGGTGGCATCTTTGTGGAAGTGCTTAAAGACGTTTCTTCCGGTTTGGCACCACTTTCGTACGAAGAGGCTTACTCTATGATCCATTCTCTCCGCGCTTACAAGATTATCAAGGGAACGCGCGGACAGAAAGGGGTGAATGAGGATAAGTTTGCTGAGATTATCGTACGCCTCTCCACTTTGCTACGCTTTGCTACGGAGATTAAAGAAATGGATATTAATCCGCTTTTGGCTACGGAGAAACATGTGGTTGCAGTGGATGCCCGTATCCGGATAGAAAAGAAGTAGCTACGAGCTACAAGTTACGAGTGACGAGCATTGCGCAGCCACTTGTAGTTCGTAGCTTGTAACTCGTAACTTGAATTCATATGAAACAGCGTATCCTGATATTCCTCATTTGTCTGATGCAGCTTCCCCCGCTTTTTTCGGAAAGCATGGATCGCTTTTTCAGCCAGTACAACTTTAAGTTTATTACTGAAACTGCAGGGTTACCCTATAGTTTTGTGAGTGATATTTTCAAGGATTCCGAGGGATATGTATGGGTTGCTACGCATTACGGAATAGGTCGCTATGACGGTTACCAATTCCTGAACTATAGTACTCAAACGGAACCGATATGTCTCAAGAACGACTTTGTTCATAAGGTCTGTGAAGACAACTTCCGACGCCTTTGGATAGCCTCCGAGGGTGGCATCGACATTCTCAACCTGGATACTTATGTTTTGGTGGAGTTGCCTGTTCCATCAGACAGTCCGCTACGAAGGTTGATGAATGAAAACGTAAGTACGGTTTACAAGGACAAGCAAGGCGATGTCTGGATTTCCGCTAACAAGGATTTGTGGTGTATAGAACTGGATGCTGAAGGAGCTATAAAGAATTACTATCATCTGGAGAGTGAGTGTGCTTCTCCGGTACATGCCGTCACCGATCTGGGTTGGACAGTTTGTGCAGGTATTGACAATGAAGTGTGCCGCATCACGAAGCATGAAGGACATCTTCTGAAAGTGGAGAAGCTGTCTGACAGCCTGGTTTCTTTCAGTGAAGACTGGCGGATCTCCTGTATGCAGGTAGACGGTGATTTACTGTGGATTGGCTCTAACCGTGGCTTATTCAAATACCACCATGCCGGGCAAAGTCTGAAACGTTATCGTTACTCCACCCACCGCCCCGGAATGCTGAGCCAAGCCTATATAACGGATATTAAACTGACGGAACGGGGACACCTGATTGTATCCACCCTTAACGGACTGAATGTCTATGATAAAGACACGGATACTTTCTCATTCATTCGTCAGACCAGTGAACGAGGGGGAGTTACCATCAACTGTAATGCCATCAACTGCCTGTTTACCGATGGTGGGACTATTTGGCTGGGTACTGAAACTGGTGGCATCAACCTGCTCTCTCCGAAACGGCTTCAGACGAAACTGTGGACGTGTGGGAGTGCGGATACAGAAAACGATGCCCCTACGCCTGTGAATGCGGTGGATGAAGACAAGGACGGGAACCTCTGGATAGCCTTGGTAGAGCGCGGCCTGATGAAGTGGAATGAAGATAGTAAATCTTGCGTCCACCATCTCTTTTCTCCCAATGACATAACCTCTGTCAGCAACAATACCCTGATGGGTGTCCTGATAGATTCCGATAACCGCCTGTGGGCATATACCTGGGGTGTGGGGATTAATGAGATCGACTTGAATATCCCCAATAACCGTACCTTCAAGCGTTATACCTGTGAGAATATTCCTGAATTGGAAGGCGACTTTATCAACAGTGCCTGCGAAGATATGATTAATCATGGAATATGGTTCGGCTCCACGCGCGGAGTACACTTCTATGACAAGCGGAAGGATACTTTCGTTCGTGTACTGTTCGATCAGTCTGACAATGAGTTTGAGGCTATCTATGCTTTACTGATTGATAGTAAGAAACGACTCTGGGTAGGTACTACACAAGGTGTCTTTATCGTAGACCTTGCCTCTTTTGCCAAGTCGAATAAACGTTTTGATTATAAGTACCTCAAATATAAACTGGATAATCCGCAGTCCACTCAACTGGAAAAGATCAACAGTATTCTGGAAGACAAAAACGGTTCCATCTGGCTGGGAGGTAACGGAAACGGCTTGTATCAGTTGACGAGCGACAAGAATAATCACTTTGTGTTCAGAAACTATACGACGCGCCACGGGCTGTCTAATAATACAATTATCGGCATGGCCGAAGACGGACAGGGAAACTTGTGGCTGACCACGAATGATGGAGTGTCTCGGTTGAATATCCAGTCAATGACATTCAGCAACTATACGCAGGCCGATGGTTTGCCCGCTACCCAGTTTTATTGGAATGGTATCCATTACTCGGAAAGGTATGATTTTATCTATATGGCAACCATAGACGGACTGGTTATTATCCACCCTGACGATGAGGCTTCACAGCCTGCGGATTCGCATGTGAAACTTTCTTCCCTGGCTATTGGTGGAAATATGATTTATCCTTCCAGTGGTGATTATCTGAAAGAAAATATCACCCTTGCTTCCGGCATCTTTCTGCATGAACGGGAGAACCGTTTCTCCATAGGTTTTACTACGCAGAATTATGGAAACAGCAGCCGTATCCGTTTTGCTTATCGTCTGGAAGGGTACGAGGAGGAATGGAACGAAACTCAGCCGGGTGATGGCATGGCCCGGTATACGGCTGTTCCGCCGGGAAACTATACATTGCAGGTTCGCGCAACGGATGAGTTGGGACGCTGGTCGGAAGAGACGACTGAAATAGAAGTCGGAATCACACCTTATTTTTATAAGTCCGGTTGGTTCTACCTGCTCCTTGTCATAGCCATTTGCATTGCTATCTATTTATTCTATAAGCGCAAGACCCGGAGCTATCGTGAACAGAAAGCACGATTGGAAAAGGAAGTGGAACTGCGTACGCAGGAACTGGCTGTCCAGAATAAGCAATTGGAGACCATGGCCCAGCACGTGAAAGAGATTACGGAAGAGAAGATTGCCTTCTTTACAAATATCACGCATGAGTTCCGCACTCCGGTTACATTGATTCACGGTCCCATTGAGCATGCCCTGAAGGAGACGCAGGACGAGGCGGTGAAGGCACAGTTACAGATAGCCGAACGGAATTCACGGTATCTGCTCTCCCTGGTCAATGAACTGATGGACTTCCGGAAACTGGACATCGATAAAGTGGTGTTGGATAAGCGCTCCTCGAATTTTGTCGAGTTCTTATCTGAGTTGCTGATACCTTTCAGGGTTTTTGCAAAGGAGAGGCAGATTGATATATGCACTTATTTCCGATTGGAGAATCCTTTCCTGATGATTGATCCCGGATATATGCGTAAGGTGCTGGTTAATTTGGTTTCGAATGCAATTAAGTTTACGCCCGACGGTGGTCGCATTGATATATTTGTGGCATCCATTAAAGATGAAGGCGGAGAGAAGTTGCTCTATATGAATGTATGTGATACGGGACACGGTATTGTGACAGAAGACATGGAGAAGATTTTCGACCGTTTCTATCAGTCTAAGAAGAGTACGAAATATCCGGTTTACGGGCAGAGTGGTACGGGTATCGGTCTTTTCCTGTGTAAACGGATTGTATACTTGCATGGAGGAGAGATTTTTGCCCGTAATAATCCCGGGCGAGGGGCTTCGTTCCGTATGTTGATGCCGTTGGTTCCCGGTGAACAAGTGGAAACAAGAGGAGAAATAGTGGAAGATCCCGGTACTGTGTACCTGCCGGATACCTTACAACCGGAAGATACACAGAAGAAAGAGACCATCTTGATTGTGGAAGATAATAAGGATATGCGCTCGTATATCCGTACGTTGCTTGTGGGCGATTACCGTTTGTTTGAGGCAGGTGATGGGCAGGAAGCTCTTGAAATAGTTCAGAAGCATACGATAGATTTAATAGTTAGCGACCTGATGATGCCTGTGATGGATGGTATGGAGTTGTCCCGCCGCATCAAGGAGAATCTGGCCACTTCGCATATTCCGTTCCTTATGCTTACGGCACTTCGCTCGGATGTGCAGGAAAAGAGGAGCTTCGAAATAGGCGTGGACGAGTATCTCTGTAAGCCTTTCGATGAAGAAGTGCTCCGGCTTCGTATTCGCAATATCCTGAATTTGCGGAAGAAGTATAAGAAGATGTTCTCATCCAGCAGCAATGTGGAAGAACTGCATGTGAAGGAAGAGTCGCGGGACAAGACATTCATTACGAATGCCGTCAACCTGATGAAGGAGCACTATGCCGATGCAGAATATAACCTGGAACGTTTTGTGCGTGATATGGGATATAGCAAGACGCTCGTCAACAAAAAAATGCAGGACCTCACAGGGCAACCTATCGGACAGTTTATGAAGAATTACCGTCTGAACGTGGCGCAACGAATGATACAGGAAGGACCTGGAGACATCAATGTTTCTGAGATAGCTTATGCTGTAGGTTTTAATGATCCGAAGTACTTCACAAAGTGTTTTAAAGAATTCTTTGGGTATTTACCGAGTTCGAAACTGGGAAAGAAATAGAGACTCCTCACTTTATATTTCTGTCTCATTCTTTACTATATTCGTCCCAAACTTTTCTATTTTCTCCTTATATAAAAAAATAAACGCTTACTTTTGCACATCACCCAGAAGTAATGAATACCATGAAAACCAAACTCTGTTTAGTCATTTTGTTAATAGTAGGTTTGTCTACTTATTTATCTGCCAACCCCGTCAACGGTCTGCTTGAAAGAATTGATAAGGGAGCATCTAAGAAATTTGTTATTGAACTCAATAAAGGTACGGACGACTTTTTTGAACTGGATCAGAAAGGTAGTAAAGTTGTTGTCCGTGGTAATAACTACGTGAATATAGCGACAGGTATCAACTGGTATCTGAAATATTATGCCGGTATCCAGCTATCATGGAACGGCATGCAGGTATCGCTTCCCCAAGTACTTCCTGCTGTTCCCCAGAAAGAGCGTCACGAAACGTCCCTCTCACTTCGTTATGATTTCAACTATTGCACCTACTCTTATACGATGGCTTTCTGGGATTGGGAGCGCTGGGAGAAAGAAATAGACTGGATGGCCCTGCATGGCATCAATCTTCCTTTGGCCGCCGTAGGGCAGGAGTGTATTTGGTTCAATATGCTCCAAAAGCTGGGATATTCCAAAGAAGAAATAAACAGCTTTATAGCCGGCCCCGCCTTCTTGGCTTGGTGGGCCATGAATAATCTGGAAGGATGGGGCGGCCCCAACCCCGACTCTTGGTACGCACAGCAGGAAGCTCTGCAGAAGAAAATATTGAAGCGCATGCGTGAGTATGGCATCAAACCTGTATTTCCGGGATATTCCGGAATGGTTCCGCATGATGCTGACGAGAAGTTGGGACTGAACTTGACCAAGTCCGATCTGTGGAATGGTTTTACCCGTCCGGCTTTCTTGCAGCCTACTGATGCCCGTTTTGCCGAGATAGCAGATTTGTATTACCGGGAGCAGGAGAAGCTTTTCGGCAAGGCAGATTATTACTCTATGGACCCCTTCCATGAAGCAGAAAATGCCGCTTCGGTAGATTTCGATGCAGCCGGCCGGGCCATCATGACGGCTATGAAGAAAGTGAATCCGAAAGCCACCTGGGTAGTGCAGGGTTGGACGGAGAATCCTCGCCCTGAAATGATAAAGAATATGCAGAACGGAGATCTGCTGATACTGGACCTCTTCAGCGAGTGTCGCCCTATGTGGGGAATCCCTTCCATTTGGAAGCGCGACCAGGGTTATGAGCAGCACGACTGGCTTTTCTGTATGTTGCTCAACTTCGGCGGTAATGTCGGTCTGCACGGCCGCATGGATCAGTTACTCAACAACTTCTATCTGACAAAGAACAACCCGCTGGCAACTCATCTGAAAGGTATCGGTCTCACCATGGAAGGCTCGGAGAATAACCCCATGATGTTCGAACTGATGTGCGAACTGCCTTGGCGCCCGGAGAAATTCACGAAAGAGGAATGGTTGAAAGATTATCTCTTTGCCCGTTACGGCGTGCGCGACGAGAAGATAGAACAGGCATGGACTCTGCTTGCCAATACCATTTATAACTGCCCCTTCGGAAATAATCAGCAAGGCCCTCATGAATCCATCTTCTGTGGACGTCCTTCGATGAACAACTTCCAGGCATCGAGCTGGTCGAAGATGAAGAACTATTACGACCCCACTGTTACGGAAGAAGCTGCCCGGCTGATGCTGGAGGTAGCCGATAAATACCGTGGTAACAATAACTTCGAATACGACTTGGTAGACATGGTTCGCCAGTCCCTTTCGGATAAAGGACGCATTGTGTACAATCGTACCATTGCCGACTTCAAGAGCTTTGATAAACGCAGTTTTGCCCGTGACTCCCGGAAATTCCTGGATATACTGCTGTTACAGGATAAATTGTTGGGTACACGCAGTGAATTCCGTGTAGGTCGCTGGATAGAGCAGGCACGTAAGTTGGGCACTACTCCCGAAGAAAAAGATTTGTACGAATGGAATGCCCGTGTACAGATAACTACTTGGGGCAATCGTGTTTGTGCTGACGACGGCGGTTTGCGCGACTATGCCCATAAGGAATGGAACGGCATTCTGCGCGATTTTTACTATAAACGTTGGGCGGCTTATTGGCAAACCCTCCAAGATCAACTGGATGGTAAACCCGAAGTTAAGTTGGATTATTACGCTATGGAAGAACCCTGGACATTGGCGAAGAATCCGTATGGTTCGGCTCCCGAAGGAAACTGTGTGGATGTGGCAAAAGAAGTGTTTGAGAAAGTGTTTGGGAATGAGTGATTAGTGGTTAGTGGTTAGTGATTAACGCCCTACAGATGATGGAAAATATTCACCCCCCAATTTCCGGTTATCCGCAAAAGAAGCGCCTCTTGTCTCTCGACGTGTTGCGTGGAATCACCGTTGTCGGAATGATTCTCGTCAACAATTCCGGTGGAAAGCTATCCTACGACTCCCTGCAACATTCTGCATGGAATGGGCTGACGCTTTGTGACCTGGTTTTTCCGTTCTTCCTGTTCATCATGGGCATTTCCACTTACATTGCTCTGAGCAAGTTCCATTTCCAGGCATCAGGTCCGGTGATTCGTAAGATACTGAAACGTACTCTTGTCATTCTGTGCATCGGCTGGGCCATTCATTGGTTTCACTTTATCTGTGAGGGCGATTTCTTCCCCCTTGCCCATCTCCGGCTTACGGGAGTGTTGCCACGTATCGCTTTATGTTATTGTGCCGTTTCCTTCGTAGCTCTGTATGTCAAGCCTAAGTATATCGGCTGGATAATCGGTTTCCTTATTATCGGATATGCCGTCTTGCTCGGTATTGGCAACGGATACACCCCCGATAGCACAAATATCCTGGCAATCATAGACCGGAATGTATTGGGTGCAGACCACCTTTATCATAAAAGCCCGATAGATCCGGAAGGACTTACCAGCACCCTTGCCGCTATTGCTCATACATTGATTGGCTTTTGTTGCGGGAGGATCATACTGGCTAAGGAAGTTTTGGAACAGAAAATCCTGAAACTGTTTGTGGCAGGCTTTATTCTGATGGCATGCGGTTTTGTGCTGACGGAGGCTTTGCCGTTGAATAAGCGTATCTGGTCGCCTACCTTCGTACTGGTCACTTGCGGACTGGCTGCCATGCTTCAGGCTGTACTGATTTACTTCATCGATATGAAAGAGAAGAAGAACTGGTGCCGCTTCTTTGAGATATTCGGAGTCAACCCGTTGTTTCTCTATGTACTCAGTGAGGTGGTGGCTATTGTTATCGGTGCTACCGGAAGCAAACCGGTTATTTATGAAGGGATACATTCATTGATAGCCGATCCTTATCTGGCATCTGCCGTTTACGCCCTTGCTTTCACGTTGTTGATGGGAGCGTGCGGCTATCCACTGTATAAAAAGAAAATCTATATAAAAATATAACATGAAACGAACGATCTATACATATTGCTCCCTATTATTGGCAGCTGCCTTGCTGCCGGGTACCACTTCGTGCACCGGACGTTGTGGAACGGATGATGAGTCGCGGTTATCCTATATCGACACCCGCGTCGGCACTGCCCCCAGTGCTACCCATACAGCCGGGTTGTTCGGCAGGGATACGGAAGAATACGGGCAAACCCTTCCGGCAGTACTCGAACCCAACGGAATGAACTTCTGGACTGCGCAGACGCGTGATACGGAACAAAAATGTGTAGCTCCCTATTATTATGCAGATTCCCTGTTGCAAGGTTTTCGTAATTCCCATTGGATTGTGGGCGGATGTACGCAGGATTACGGTTCTATGACCCTGATGCCTCTCTTCGGCACACTGCGTTGTCAGCCGGAAGCACGTTCCACCCGTTTCTCGCATGCCGAGGAAATGGCGACTCCCGCCTATTATAGGGTTTCTCTACCGGATGAGAATATCTTTGCTGAAATGACGGGCCGTTCGCGTTCCGCTATCTTCCGTTTCACCTACGGAAAAGCAGGAAAAGGTTATCTGGTAGTGAATCCCAACAGTGATGAAGGTCAGGGATACATCTGCATCGATACCCTCAACAATCAGATCTACGGATACAATCCCGTTCACCGCATTTATCAGGGCTGGGGAAAATCGGCAGGGTATAGCGGACATTTCATCGTTCAGCTGCAAAAGAAGCCGACGGGATACGGTGTGTTCAGGGGAGATTCCCTGTCTCAAGGTGTCACCCAGATAGGTGATGCGGCACAGATAGGGGCTTATATAGAATTTGATGTAGCTGAAGGTGAAGAAGTGCTGGTAAAGGCAGCTTCCTCCTTTACCGACCGGGACGGTGTTTTGCAGAACCTGAAGGCTGAAATCCCTCATTGGGACTTCGGTCAGACTTGCACAGATTTGAGACAGATCTGGGAGAAACATCTCTCCGCTATTGATGTAGAGACCGAACAGCTTGCAGACAAGGAAATGTTTTACGGTGCTTTCTATCGTGCCTCTTTCTTGCCGCATACATTCAATGATGTGGATGGGCGTTATCCCTCTTTTGCGAATGGAACCCCGATACGGCAACTTCCTGAAGGAGAAATGTATTATGAAGATTACAGCATGTGGGATACCTACCGTGCCCTGCATCCAATGATAAATCTGCTTTTCCCGACCAAGGGCGGAGATATGATGCAATCTCTGGTGCATAAATATGAGCAAGGCGGCTGGTTACCCATCTTTCCTTGCTGGAATAGCTATACCGCCGCTATGATAGGCGATCATTGTATCTCCGCCATCAGTGATGCCTACTGTAAGGGCATTCGTAATTTCGATGTGGACAAGGCTTATGAAGGAATGCGTAAGAATGCTTTTGAAACTCCTTCCAACCCTGATGAATATAAAAATGGTATGGGCCGCCGTGCCCTGACTTCTTATCTGGAATATGGATATATTCCTCTTGAAGACGGTGTACCCGATGCATTCCACACGAAAGAACAAGTATCGCGTACCCTGGAATATGCTTATGATGACTTTGCCCTTGCACAGCTGGCGAAAGCTCTGGGTAAGACAGATGATTACCAGGCATTGATACAGCGTGCTGCCAATTATCGCAATGTGATTGATCCCCGTACCGGATATGCCCAGGGACGTCATGCCGATGGTACTTTCCTGAATGATGCCAATGCTTTCAATTTCGCCCGTTTCATTACTGAGGGCGCTCCTTGCCATTATACCTGGTATGTGCCGCAAGATCCGTATGGATTGATGGATTGTATGGGAGGCAAGGATAAGTATGTAGCCAAACTGGATTCCATGTTCAGCGAACAGCGTTACTGGCATGGAAACGAGCCGTGTCATCAGGTTGCCTATATGTTCAATTATGCAGGCGAGCCTTGGAAAACTCAACGTGCCGTCCGGCATATTATGGAAACGGAATATCTGAATGAACCGGGTGGACTTTCCGGTAATGACGATGCCGGACAGATGTCGGCCTGGTATATGTTTGCCGCTATGGGATTCTATCCGGTATGTCCCGGTACCCCGTATTATATACTTGCCAGCCCCTCATTCCCCAGCTTTACGCTGAATCTTGAGAGTGGAAAGACATTTACCATGAAAGCCCGCAATGCGTCGCAGAAGAATATTTATATCCAGTCGGCAACGCTGAACGGAAAGCTTTATACACGGAATTATATTACCCATCAGGATATAGTGAACGGTGGTGTGATGGAGTTTGTAATGGGGAATGAACCGAATAAAGAATGGGGAGCGGGAGCAGAAAACTGTCCGCCGGAAGTAATGTAGTTTAATTTAAGAAAGATATACTTAATATGAGAGTAAAAGCATTCTTGTTTGCCCTATGCAGCATCTTGCTGTTAGGGGCGTGCGGCACTCCGAAGACCGGAGGAACTATCTACAACATTATGGACTACGGAGCCAAAGGTGACGGCATGACCGATGATGCCGCAGCTATACAAGCTGCTATCGACCAGTGTTCCAAGTCGGGTGGCGGAACGGTACTTGTTCCGGCAGGGCGTACTTTCATGTGCAGTCCTTTCCATCTTGCCTCGTTTGTAGAACTACACCTGGAACCTAATTCCTGTCTGCTTGCCAATCCCGATGAGGCTGCCTATACATTGAGTGCTTTCCGCGATAACCGTGGTGAAGGTATGATGTGGATTTATGGTCAAGACCTGAAAGAGGTATCCATCACCGGAACAGGAGCTATAGACGGAAACGGTGTCTCCTTTATGGGTAAGGAACTGGAAGATTCTTACGAGCTGAAACCGGTGACCGACTTCGATCCCCGTCCGCATGTGCTGACGCTTATCAATATAGAGAAGACAGTGATTCGTGATGTAACCATCCGCAACAGTGCCTATTGGACGGTTCATCTCATTGGTTGCAACGATGCCTCCATTGATGGTATCTCTATTCTGAACAATCTGAAGATACGCAACGGCGACGGTATCGATGTAGACCATTCCAGGAATGTGCGCATTGCCAATTGCCATATAGAATCGGGTGATGACTGTATCTGCCTGAAGAATCGCCGCGAGTTTGAGGAGTACGGTTCGTGCGAAGACATTGTGGTGACCAACTGTACCATGGTTTCCCGTTCCTGTGCCATCAAGATCGGTTCGGAAAATATGGATAAGATTAATAACGTACTGTTCAATAACTGTATCATTAAGAATAGCAACCGCGGCATTGGTATTCAGAACCGGGATGAAGGAACGGTTACCAACGTAATTTTCTCTAATATGATTGTAGATTGTATGTTCTACTCGGATGTCTGGTGGGGGAAAGCGGAACCCATTTACGTGACTTCTTATCCGCGTGCCGTAGGTAATCATAAGGATGCCGGTTGGCGCTTTCCGAAGGGAGCTACCGAAGGACGTTGTGGAGAAGTGAGCCGTATTTATTTCACAAATATCAAGTGTACCAGCGAGAACGGTATTTTTGTAGGCGGGGATACACAGAACAAAGTGAACCATATCTACTTTGAAAACGTAGACCTGCTGTTGCAGAAACGTACTGCCTATGAGGGCGGCATTTATGATAAACGTCCGTGCGTAGGCGAAGGATTCATTTATGATAAGACGTATGGCTTCTATATCGATACGGCATCTGATATCCTGATAGATGATTGTACTGTTACCTGGGGAGATATACGTCCCGATCAGGCAGCTGAAGGCATTGGGCAGAAGGATGTTCGTAATCTGAAAGTAAAGGAATAAAAGAGTGATAACTTAAATTCGTCACGAAGATGAGACAAAGCATAATTTTTATATTGTATTTACTGTGTACTTTCACCGCTCGTTCCCAGTCCGTATTGACGCCGGAGCAGGCAGGAAGTATTTATTATGCTTATCCTGCCCCTACATCTGTCCATACCCCTGCTCCGGCAGGATACGAGCCTTTCTATATCAGTCATTACGGTCGTCATGGCTCCCGTTGGATGACAGCGGATGAACGTTATACGGAAGTCATCTGTGTTTTTGATTCCCTTTATCAATGTTCTGAGCTTACTCCTCTTGGCATGGATGTTCGTCAGCGTCTGCACAAGGTTTGGGAAGATGCCCGCGGATGTAGTGGAAGTATTACTCCCCTTGGCGAACGTCAACATCGTGAGATAGCTGAACGCATGTATCACAATTTCCCGCAAGTATTCCGGGAAGATGCTTTTATAGACGCCCGTTCGTCCACTTCTCTGCGTTGTGCTATGAGCATGAGCTATTTTACGGAACGCTTGAAAGAACTGAATCCTGCCTTGCATGTGGAGCGTAGGGCTTACCATCGGTATATGGATTATATAGCTTACACTTCTACCGAAGGTGAGAAGTTTTCTTCAGAGAAAGCTCCATGGAGACGTGGGTTCAGGGAATTTGAAAAGAAGAACGTTCGTACCGGGCGCATGATGGCTTCCCTGTTTGTGAAACCTGATGCGATAACTGATCCGGATGCCATGATGCGCAGCCTTTATTGGATTGCTGCCGATATGCAGAATGTAGAGTTGGATTTGTCCTTCTATGATATCTTTGAATATGAGGAGTTGGTAGGCATTTGGAAGACGGTGAATGCCCGCATGTACGTGTGTAATGCTGCTGCTCCGCTCAATGGCGGTCTGATGCCTCGCTGTGCTGTGCCTTTGTTGCGCAATATTCTGGAAAGTGCGGATGTTGCTATAAAGAAAGGTACTCCTGCGGCAGATCTCCGTTTCGGGCATGATACCCACCTCATCCGTCTGCTTGCTTTGATGCAAATAGAAGGATGTAGCAATCAGGAGACGGATATGGAAAAATTCCATCTTGCCTGGCAAGATTATCGGGTCTCTCCTATGGGAGCCAATCTACAAATCATTTTCTATCGTGATAAGAAGAATGATATACTGGTGAAGCTGTTGCTGAATGAGAATGAAGTAATTTTACCGATAAAGAGTAAATTTGGCCCTTATTATTCGTGGAATGTAGTGAAAGGCTTTTTGGAAAAACAGACCAGAATAAATTAAATATGAGCTGTGGGGGCAATACTCCGCATAGCTTCTGCGATACGGTGGAGGATGTCGGAACGTGCGCAACGTAAAAGTGTGGGAAGTAAAAGTCGAGAAGATGAGTTGCAGATCAT